>RKMI01000032.1_pt1 | contig 396870 bp, 354 predicted proteins | sample 2174191 | NCBI WGS metagenome assembly RKMI01 (sample SAMN10236717, study PRJNA505201) | synthetic metagenome | isolation source: mock community containing 12 organisms: Thioclava sp. ES.032, Psychrobacter... | place: USA: Walnut Creek | collected 2015-10-01
TACGCGACAAGGTATTTCCCCTGTTCCACATCAAGCGTTGGCTCATTCGTGGCGGTGCTGGAAACGTTGAGCCGGAAAACGGCCACGTGGTGATTGTGTCTATGGGTACCCGCCAGGTCGGGTTCGTGGTTGACCAGCTGGTAGGCCAGGAAGAAGTGGTGATTAAACCTCTTGGCCGCGGGCTTCTGGGTACGCCGGGTATGGCTGGCGCCACCATTACCGGCGATGGCCGGATCGCGCTGATTATCGATGTGCCCAGTTTGCTGCAGCATTACAGCTAACACCGATTTGTTGTTGATTAGCCGACGCTTAATCGTCGGAATGCCGCCGGCCTGGCGGATGGCTGGCATCGCCCGGAGAAGTAAATGACGGTTTCTGTGCTGATTGTTGATGATTCCAGTTTCTTTCGCAAACGCCTGAGTGAAATTCTTGGCGCGTCTGGCCAGATTACCGTGGTTGGTACCGCCAGCAACGGCCGCGAAGCCGTAGAGCAAGCGGAAAAACTGCGTCCTGACGTGATTACCATGGATTACGAAATGCCGGTCATGGACGGGATTACGGCCGTGCGGGAAATACTGCGCAAACATCCGATACCGGTGCTGATGTTTTCGTCGCTTACTTATGAAGGTGCGCGGATAACCCTGGATGCGCTGGAAGCTGGAGCCGTGGATTTCCTACCCAAGAATTTCGAGGAAATTGCCGGTAACAGCAGTCAATTACAAAAAATTCTGGTGGAACGTGTTGTTAGTATCGCCCGTAGCCGTCCTGGCAGCGCTGCGAGTATTCGCGCTCGTGGGCCACACGTGTCAACCATTGAAACTGCGGCTGATCGCGCAGTGGCTCCAACGCTACAGCGGCGCCCATTAGTTGATCGCCCCGCCGCAGCAGCGGTTGCAAGCCCGGAGCGCTATCAGCGGCGTACGCCACCCAGGCACTACACAGTGGTGGCGATCGGCACCTCGACCGGTGGCCCGGTGGCTCTGCAAAATGTACTCATCGGCCTACCCGCCAGCTTTCCCGCGCCGCTGATTCTGGTGCAGCACATGCCCGCCAGTTTCACCCAAGCTTTTGCCGAGCGCCTGAACCGGTCTTGCCAAATACAGGTGCGCCAGGCAGAAGACGGCGATCTGTTGCGCCCCGGCCTGGCTTTGCTGGCACCCGGCGGCAAACAGATGATGGTGGAAAACCGCGGTGGCCAAAGTCGGATACGCATATTACCCGGCGATGACCGGCTCAATTATAAACCTTCGGTGGATGTCACCTTTGGTTCGCTGGCGCGCAGCTTTCCCGGTAAAACCTTGGGCATTGTTTTAACGGGCATGGGCGCAGATGGCCGGGAAGGCTGCCGCATGATGAAACAGAGCGGCTCGATTGTGTGGTCGCAGGATGAAAAAAGCTCGGTGATTTACGGCATGCCCATGGCGGTGGCCAAAGCCGGATTGAGTGACGAAATCCTGGCGCTGAACGACGTTTGCCAGCGGCTTAAAGATGGAGTCAGCTGATGGATGTGCTTAGCCTTCTTGGCGTTATCCTGGCGTTTGTCGCGATTTTGGGGGGCAATCTGCTTGAAGGCGGTGCACTGGCTTCCCTGTTCAACGCGCCGGCGGCGCTGATTGTTATTGGCGGTACCCTGGCGGCCACCATACTGCAAACCTCCTGGCCGGTTCTGAAACATGCGTTCAGCCAGTCCCGCTGGGTGTTTGTGCCGCCGTTTGTCAGCCTGGAAGACGGCCTTGATAAAGTTGTGAACTGGAGCGTTATCGCCCGCAAAAAAGGCCTTCTGGGGCTTGAGGGGCTAGCAGAAAGCGAGCCGGAGCGGTTTGTGCAAAAAGGCTTGCTGCTGTTGGTCGACGGCGCCGAAAGCAACACCATTCGCAGCATCATGGAAGTAGAGCTGGACACCCGGGAGCAGCGGGATCTGGATTCGGCGCGGGTGTTTGAAGCCATGGGTGGCTATTCGCCCACCATCGGCATTATTGGTGCGGTGATGGGGCTGATTCAGGTAATGACCAACCTGGAAGACCCGCAGTCACTGGGCAGTGGCATAGCCACCGCTTTTGTTGCCACCATCTACGGGGTGGCGTTGGCTAACCTGCTGTTTTTCCCGGTGGCCAATAAACTGCGCGGGCTGGTGCGCGAGCGCACCCGCTACGAAGACATGATAATCGAAGGCCTTATTGCCATCGCTGAAGGTGAAAACCCGAAATCCATTGAAATCCGCTTGCGTGGATTTCTTCCCTGGTAGCGAGTGTTAATGGCTTATGCGACGCCGCAAACCGCCCCAAGACGATTTTCACAACAAAGAGCGTTGGCTCATTTCCTACGCCGACTTCATTACCTTGCTGTTCGCGTTTTTTGTGGTGATGTATTCGGTGTCTTCGGTTAACGAAGGCAAATACAAGGTGCTGTCGAATACTTTGACCGGTGTTTTCAACGCCCCGGAGCGCTCGGTTGTGCCAATTACCGTTGGCGAACAGCAGATTGTTGGTGGGCGCACTGAAAGCGATGCCGTCATCGCGCCTGTGGTTACCGAGGCACCTGTCAGTTCGTCAGCGCCGGACAGCGCCGGCCGGTCGCGTGGGCTTCAGGAGCTGGCCGGCCAGCTCGGGTTGGAGTTTAGTGAACTGATTGAGACGGGCGTGATATCTCTGAACACAGATGATGAGTGGTTGCAGCTGAATTTGCCCAACAGCCTGTTGTTTGGCAGCGGCGACGCTGAACCCCATTACGACTCCTTCGCAGTGATGGAAAAAATTGCGGGCGTGCTGCGCGACACCGACAACGCCATTCGCATTGAAGGTTTTACCGATAACTTGCCCATTCGCAGTGGTCGCTTTCCGTCAAATTGGGAGCTGTCGGCTGCCCGCGCGTCGGTTTTGGTGCGCATGCTGGTGATGGAGGGTATCGACCCGGCGCGGCTGGCGGCGGTGGGGTATGGCGAACATCAGCCGGTGGCGCGCAACGATACCGACGAAGGCCGTCGCCGTAATCGCCGCGTGGTGCTGCTGATTTCCCGCGATGCCAACATTCGCGGTGCTATACGATGAACCTGGCACGATTTCTGTAGTCTTTCTTTTAAAGAAGAGTGAACAGCGCTTTTTCAGTAGCGAACCACAACACAACGGCAATGTATTGCCGTGTGACATGCCGGGGGCAGGCAGGAGAATCAAACGTGCGAATTTGGGCAGTGGCTAATCAGAAAGGCGGGGTGGGTAAAACCACCACCGTGGTTGCCTTGGGCGACCTGTTGGTAAGCCGTGGTAAGCGTGTGCTGATGCTGGATATGGATCCGCACGGTTCGCTCACCAGCTGGTTTGGTTATGACCCAGACCGCCTCAAGCACAGCCTGTTTGATCTGTTTCAGCACCAGGGAAAAGTACCCGAAGGCCTGCCTTCACAGCTGATTACCGACACCGGCGTGCCCAATCTTACGTTACTGCCGGCCAGCACTGCCCTGGCAACCCTGGAAAGGCGGATGATCGGTGCTGAAGGCATGGGTCTGGTGGTTTCCCGCGCGCTGGCGCAGCTGTGGGATGATTTTGACTATGTGCTGGTGGATAACACCCCAACATTGGGCATGCTGATGGTTAACGGCCTAGCGGCGGCAAGCCATTTGATTATTCCGGTGCAAACCGAGTTTTTGGCCATTAAGGGTCTTGAGCGCATGTTGCACACCCTGCACATGATTAGCCGTTCGCAGAAAAATCCCCTGAGCTATACCATTGTGCCCACTCTGTTTGACCGCCGAACCCAAGCCTCGAATAAAAGCCTGAATATGCTGCGTGATACCTATCCGCATCAGCTTTGGCGTTTTGCCATACCGGTAGACACAAAGTTCCGGGATGCCAGCCAGGCTGGGTTGGTGCCCTCAGCGGTAGACACCAACACCCATGGAGTGCGCGCTTATCGCCGCCTGCTTGACGATTTAATGGCGCAAACCGGTACCTGGCGGGAGCCGTCTGGTGGCTGACAAAAAAATGACACAGCTGGCGGATCCGCAAGCCGCCATCGCCAGTTATCTGGACGACCTGCTGCATACCGCCACCGACCAGGCGCTTCAGCAGGATACGCAGGCGCAAGTCGTTGTTGCCAGACCGACGGTGGTAATAACGCCACGGCCGCTGCCGGTTAAGCCAGAACCGGTGATTGCTGAGCCGCAGGCAAGGCCGGAGTGGGCCGAAAAGCCATTTGAATGTCTGATTTTTACCGTGGCAGGCTTGCAGCTGGCGGTACCCTTGGTGTTGCTAGGCGCCATTCACCGCATTGAAGACGACATAATGCCGATGCCCGGAAGTCCGTCCTGGTATATGGGCATTCGCCCGGCCCGGGACAAAAACCTGCGGGTGGTCGACAGTGCCGAGTGGATTATGGCGGGTCGGGCGCCGGCAAACGCACGCGCTAATTATCGGTTTGTGATACACCTTAACAACAGTAACTGGGGACTGGCTTGTGATAATGTAGCTCAATCCTTTACTTTGAGCCCTCAGCAGGTGCGCTGGCGCACGTCGCGTAGCAAGCGGCCATGGCTGGCAGGCACAGTGATTGAGCAGATGTGCGCGCTGCTAGACGTTCAGAGCATGGCGCATCTGCTGGTTCGTGCCGAGCGCGAACAGCACCTGGATTTAAGCTGAACAGGCCCGGCGAGTGTTCAGTGCTAACAAAGTTTAGTGCTGGCACGATTCATGCCCCTTAAATAGCGTATAGGGGCGCTAATGATGATTTTTTGACGGTCAGGCTGCCTGCACGGCAGCCGCATATGGAGATTTAACACAATGGCAGCCCCAAGCGGACAGCAAAATCAGACCAAGGATGACCAGGTACTGCAGTATGTGACCTTTCGTCTGGATGATGAAACTTACGGCATCAACGTAATGCAGATTCAGGAAGTGCTGCGTTACAGCGAGATTGCACCGGTACCGGGTTCACCGGACTACGTTCTGGGCATCATTAACCTGCGCGGCAACGTGGTAACGGTGATTGATACCCGTCGGCGTTTTGGCTTGAACGATGCCGACATCACCGACTCAAGCCGTATTGTGGTGATGGAGTCTGCCGATCAGGTGATGGGTATTCTGGTAGATTCGGTGGCCGAGGTGGTTTACCTCAAGTCCAGTGAAATTGAAACCGCGCCCAATGTGGGCAGCGAAGAAAGTGCCCGCTTTATTCAGGGCGTGTGTAACAAAAATGGCGAACTGATCATTCTGGTCGAGTTCGACAAGATGCTGACAGATCACGAATGGGCGGATATCTCGACGCTGTAAGGTCTTGGGCCGGCAGTGAACGCAGATCGACGCCCTGACGCACACCAAGGAGACGTTGCTATGTTTGCTGATGTATTTGCCGAGATTCCCCAATGGGTGCCCTGGATTCTGGTCGCTACAGCTCTGTCTTTGCTGGTGGCTCAAATTGTCTTGCAAGGGCGGCAGTTGCGGGGGTTGCAGGCGGCGCTAAAAAGCCGATGTGACATTCTTGGCCGCGAACTGCACGCCACTGCCAGCACCGGAATGGGGGTTGGCCAGCGCTTGGTAGCCTGCGAGCGCCAACTGCACGAACTGCGAACCACCATCGAAGAAATGCGCCAGAACGATCCGTTGCGGGTGTCTTACGACGAAGCCGCACGGCTGGTTGATCTTGGCGCCGATATCGACGACCTGATGAACACCTGCGGCATTTCCCGGCCCGAGGCAGAACTGGTGTCTGCCCTGAAGAAACGCCAGGCAGCCTGACCCCCGGTTTCTGGCGTTATTGACCGGCGTCTTCCGGTGTCAGACCCCGTATGTGAAAGGCGAAGGCCAGAATTTCTGCCACCAGCTGGTACAGCTGTTCGGGAATTTCCTCATTCAGGGACAGCCGCGCCAGGGTGCTGGCCAGCTCGGCGTTTTCGTATAAGGGCACCCCGTGTTCACGGGCAATGCGGATAATCTCATCCGCAAGTTCGTGATTGCCAACAGCGCTGATGGTGGGGGCCCGCTCACCGTCGTATTTTAACGCGACGGCCGCTGATGCCTGTTGCGGCTCGTTATTTTTGCTCATGCTTTGGTATCCACCAGTCGATGTTGCAGCTTTGTCGCTACCGGACCCGGGTTGCCCTGGCGACACTCCAGATCCGCCACTTCGAGCCCCAGCTCCGTCAGGCTGCTGCGCAGCAGCGGCAGTTGTTGGTGCACCTGGCGCAGGGTGGCCAGTTTCTCTGCCCACACCAGAGCGCTCACCGCCTGTTGGCGCAGGCTCACTTCGAATTGCAACGGGCCGGCCTGGTCCAGATCCATCGCCAGCACCAGGCGCCACTCGCCAACGCTCGTTCGTGATGGCCCGCGGCCGTCTTTGCCCGGATGCTGCTCAATCCGCAGCTGCGCCAGCTTGGGTTGCTGCTGCGGGTTCATCCAGGGCAGTTCCAGTAACAGGGTGTTAGTGGGCGCGCCGGCATCTGTGCTACCGCGAGCGTTCAACACCTGAGTGTGCAGCTGGTTTACGGTTATGCGGTTGAGCATACCGGCCAGAATTCGCAGCAATTGCCCCACGTTGGGCGGTTCTTCTCTAGCGCTGCTACCGGTGCTTGCCTGAGCCATGGCGAACGCGCCGGGGAACTGTAACGGTGCCTGAATCAGCGCTGGGCTTGCCAGCGGTGTTAGCCGGTTGAACTGCTCTGGCCCGTGGCCCTGCTGTGCCAGAAGCGCGGTGATTACCCGGCCAATGGCCAGTTTCAGATCGGGTAGGGTTGCCGACGGTGTTGCTGCCAGTCGCGCCTCTGCAAACAGCCCACTTTCGCTCAGCCATTGTTGTACCTGTTGCACCGCCGCGGTCTGCTGGCCGGCCCCTGGCGCAAGCTGGTTGCTGGCAGGTAAACGCGCAAATAATTGTTCCAGAGCCTGGCGCGCGGCTTGTGGCAGAGGCTGCGCGGCGGCGCCCGAGACAGCCTGCGAGGGCAGTTGGCCGAGTGGTGTGTCGGCTTTCACACCTTGCTGTAAGCCTGCCATCAGTCGTGCCAGCCCGCTGTCCAGGCTTTGCTGCCAAGGCAGGCGTTGCACCAGCGCCTGTGCCAGGCTGACTTCCGGGGCAGCTGCCAGTTTGCCCATCAGCTGCAATTCGTTGCCTGCACGCAGCACTTTTATCCAGTCGCCGGCCTGAAGTTTGGTTTCGCCAATACTGGCCTGAACTTGAAGCGGTTTGCCGCGGATGTCCAACAGCAGCTCGGCGCCACCATCCCGGCGTTGAATGACCTCGGTAACCCGCGCCAGCAGATTTTCGTTACGGCCCATCTGCAATTGGTCCAGTACCCGCTGGGCGCTTAGCGCGGTCGATGTAAGCGGGGCTGGGGCAGGCGCGTTAGCGCTGCCCTGCGGCGGCCGGCTGTCGGCGCTGGCGGTTGGTGGAGATTGGGGCGGGTTGGTGGGAAGTTTCATCGCTACCAAATTGACCTGGAAATGGGTAATCACTGGCTGCTTTCGCTATAATGTTCCGCGCCAATATTGAATACACACGATGCCAGCCTGCGCTGCATCGATACGGAACCGGGGCCCGGATGTCTGAACCGCTGCTACAGGCGATCAATTTACAGTGTGAACGCGACGGGCGGGAACTGTTCCGTGATTTATCGTTTTCCATACTGCCCGCAACCGTGACCCGTGTCGAGGGTGCCAACGGCTCTGGTAAAACCACCCTGCTACGTATATTGGCAGGCCTTAGCGATGCCTGGGCTGGCCAGTTGTTGTGGTGCGGCGAGCCGCGTTCCCGCGTGCGCGAGTCGTTTCTACGCAATGTGCTATATCTGGGCCACCGGCCGGGCATAAAGCCGTTGCTGTCGCCGCTGGAAAACTTGCGAGCGCTGATGGCCGGTCGCCGCCCGATGGGCGACAAAGCCCTGTTGCAGGCGCTTGCCAGGACCGGTCTGGCGGGCTACGAGCAGGTGCCGTGCCGGCACTTGTCAGCCGGTCAGCAGCGGCGGGTGGCGCTGGCGCGCCTGTTGGTTGCGGACGAACCCCTGTGGCTACTAGACGAGGTATTCACCGCCATTGATGCCAGTGGCGTGGCGGCTATCGAAAACCTGCTGCAAGAGCGCGCCGCTGAGGGCGGAGCCGTGGTGTTTACCACCCATCACAACGTACAGATTGCCGGTACGAAGCGACTGGTACTCACACCGGGGGCTGTTGGTTATGATGATTAAACCTCTGGATCAGGCCGTTGGTTCCATTGATGCCATGAAAGCGGTGTTCGCTCGCGATATGAAAGTGGCTTTTCGCCAGCGTCAGGATTTGCTCAACCCCTTGTTGTTTTTCATGATGGTGGTCACCCTGTTTCCGCTGGGCGTGAGCCCGGAAATCTCATTTTTGCAGGAAGCCGGGGCCGGCATTCTGTGGGTGGCGGCACTGTTGTCGGTGCTCTTGTCACTGGATCATCTGTTTCGTCACGATTTTGACGACGGCACACTGGAGCAGTTGGTGCTGCAGCCACAGCCGCTGTTCTTGCTGGTGTTGGCCAAAACCATGGCGCACTGGGTGCTAACCGGATTGCCGCTGGTGTTGTTAACGCCGGTTTTGGGTGTAATGGTGCATCTGGACGGGAACTCTATCGCTATTTTGTGTCTAACGCTGCTAATCGGAACACCTGTTCTTAGTTTGATCGGTGCGATTGGTGCGGCGTTAACTCTGGGTTTGCGATCAGCGGGTGTACTCTTGTCCCTGTTGATTATTCCTTTGTACATTCCGGTGCTGATTTTCGGTACCGGCACTGTTGCCGCCGCCGCCGAAGGTGCCCCGGTTGGCGCCTATCTGGCGTTGCTGGGCGCGTTTCTGGTGCTGGCTTTGACTCTGGCGCCTTTTGCCAGCGCAGCGGCGCTGAAAGTCAGCCTGTCAAACAGCTGACAAATCGATTCAAACAGAGGCAAGGTATTTAACTGATGTGGCAATTTTTTCACAAGCTGGGATCACCAAAATGGTTTTACGGGATTGCCACCCGGCTAATGCCCTGGTTGCTGGTATTTGGATTGCTGTGTCTCGGCGCTGGTTTGGTGTGGGGCCTGGCGTTTGCGCCTAAGGACTACCTGCAGGGCAACAGCTATCGCATTATTTTTATTCATGTGCCGTCGGCGTTTTTGGCCCAGTCGGTTTACATCATAATGGCCTCGGCCGCGGTGGTTACACTGGTGTGGCGCATGAAGCTGGCCGATGTGTTTGTCAAAGCCGCAGCGCCGGTGGGCCTGGTGCTCACCTTTATATCGCTTTTTACTGGCGCGGTTTGGGGCAAGCCCACTTGGGGCACCTGGTGGATCTGGGATGCGCGGCTGACATCGATGCTGATCCTGTTGTTTCTGTATGGTGGGGTGATCGCTCTTGACCGCGCCATTAATGATGAAAAATCGGCCGCCCGCGCCGTGGCCATATTGGTGCTGGTGGGCGTGGTGAACATTCCGATTATCAAATATTCTGTGGATTGGTGGAATACTCTGCATCAGCCGGCCACCTTCAAGCTGACAGAGAAACCCAGCATGCCGGCGGAAATGTGGGTGCCGCTGCTGTTGTCGGTCATTGGCCTGTATCTATTGTTTGGCTGGCTGGCGTGTCTGCGTATGCAGACGGAAATTCTGATACGTGAACAGCGCACCCGCTGGGTACAGGATCTGTTTCATGTGAATGGAGGTGTCAGATAATGGCGTTTGACTCCTTCGGTGCATTTTTGACAATGGAAGGCCATGGCCCCTATGTATGGGCTAGTTACGGTGTATTTTTTGTGTTGATGGCGGTGCTGATGGTGGGTTCTTATCGGCGCCGCAATGCGGTACTGAAAAGCTGCCGTCAGCACGCCGGTTCCCGCTCGTCGCGGGCGCCAAAACCAGATTCGGACACGGCGCCGGCGGCAGCGGCCAGCTTCACCCGTGTTGATGTTTCCCAAGACTGAGTGGCTGAAAAACCATGCACCCGATCCGTAAAAAACGTTTGACCATTGTGCTGTTCCTGCTGGCCGGCCTTGCCGTGGCGGTAGGCTTGACCACCTACGCCCTGCGCCAGAATATCAATCTGTTTTATGATCCTACCCAGATCGCCGCGGGAGAAGCACCGGCGGATGTGCGCATTCGCGCCGGTGGCATGGTGGAAGAAGGTTCTGTGCTGCGCGATACGGAAAGCCTGAAAGTGGCATTCAAGGTGACTGACTTTACTGAATCCGTCACCGTTGAGTACGTGGGTATCCTGCCCGACCTGTTTGCCGAAGGGCAGGGTATTGTGGCCATGGGTAGATTAAACAGCGAAGGCGTGTTTGTGGCCGATCAGGTACTGGCCAAACACGATGAAAACTACATGCCACCGGAAGTGGCTGACGCTCTGGCAAAAGCCTCCGAAAGCCGCGACATCGCGTCTGAAGCTACCAAAACCCTGACCAACTGATGCCCGTTAAACGCCCGATACGCAGGGGTGTGTGGCAAGTGTGTGGTGTATGGCAAATATGTGGAGTATGGAAAATATGATGTATCCGGAACTCGGACAGTTTGCACTCATTCTGGCGCTGCTGTTGGCGATTTTGCTGTCAGTGGTGCCCTTGGTGGGTTCGGTCACCGGCCGCGATAGCTTGCAGGCGTTTGCCCGGCCGCTAACGGCAGGCATGTTTGTATTTGTCGCCGTGGCCTTTGGTATTCTGACCTACGCTTTTATGATAGATGACTTCTCGGTGGCTTATGTCGCCAACAACAGCAATAGTCTGTTGCCCTGGTATTACAAATTCAGTGCGGTTTGGGGCGGCCACGAAGGTTCTCTTCTGCTGTGGATTCTGATGCTGGCGGGTTGGACCCTGGCGGTAGCGGTATTTTCCCAGCGCCTGCCCACGGTGATGGTGTCCCAGGTGTTGTCTGTGCTGGGTATGGTGTGCGTGGGTTTTTTACTGTTCATCGTTATGACCTCAAATCCGTTTGAGCGAATACTGCCCAACATTCCCGCAGATGGCGCCGACCTGAACCCTTTGTTGCAGGATTTTGGCCTGATTATTCACCCGCCTATGCTGTACATGGGCTATGTGGGCTTTTCAGTGGCTTTTGCCTTTGCCATTGCGGCACTGATTAACGGTCGCTTGGACGCCGCCTGGGCGCGTTGGTCGCGGCCCTGGACCACTGTTGCCTGGGCTTTCCTGACCATCGGCATTGCTTTGGGCAGTTGGTGGGCCTATTACGAGCTTGGCTGGGGCGGCTGGTGGTTCTGGGATCCGGTCGAGAACGCGTCGCTGCTACCCTGGTTGTCGGGTACTGCACTGATTCACTCGCTGGCGGTGACGGAAAAACGCGGAGTGTTCAAAAGCTGGACCGTTTTGCTGGCCATTGTGACCTTTGCCTTGAGCCTGCTTGGCACCTTCCTGGTGCGGTCTGGAGTACTGACCTCGGTGCATGCTTTCGCCTCGGACCCCGAGCGCGGCACCTTCCTGCTGGTTTTGTTGGCCATCACGGTGATTGGCAGCCTGATTCTGTACGCGGTTCGTGCACCCACTGTGCACGTGCGCGCCCGTTACGGTTCCATGTCGCGGGAAATTTTCCTGCTGCTGAATAACGTCATGCTGGTGTCGGCTACCTTGCTGGTGGCGGTGGGCACGCTTTATCCGCTGGTGCTGGACTCACTGGATATGGGCAAGTTGTCTATTGGCGAGCCGTTTTTCAATTTGACCTTTGCTCCGCTGGCCATCGCCGCCGGGCTGTTAATGGGTGTTGGTGTTTTTTCGCGCTGGAAGAAAACCGACGCTGGCTGGTTGGCACGCAAACTGCTGTGGCCGCTGGCCCTCAGCATTCTGATCAGCGCTGCGGCGATTGTCGGTTACGGCGAGTTCAAGATTATGGCTTTTCTTGGCATTTTCACCGCGGTGTGGGTGGCTGTGGCCACGTGCTGGGACCTGTGGGACAAGTCGAACTCACGTAAGGGCCGGATGCATGGGCTCAAGCGGCAGTCGCGCAGCTATTACGGTATGGTGCTGGGGCATCTGGGCCTGGCGATGATCATCGCAGGCGCAACGGTGGTATCTAATTACGGCATTGAGCGCGACGTTCGTATGGAGCTGGGCGATGTTGCCACCGTGGGTGACTATCAGTTTGTGTTTACCGACATTGGCCAGCGCCAGGGTGCAAACTTTACCGCCCAGTACGGAGGTTTTGACGTGTTGTTGGACGGCCGTAAAGTGGCTGAATTGCACCCGGAAAAACGCCAGTATTCGGTGGGCATGAGCGTGATGACCGAAGCAGACATAGATGCGGGCTTTACCCGCGACATTTTTGTCGCTATTGGTGAGCGCATCTCAGACAACGCCTGGGCCATTCGCCTGCAGTACAAACCTCTGATTCGCTGGTTGTGGCTGGGGGCTTTCATAACGGCGCTTGGCGGCTTCCTGGCGGTTAGTGACAAGCGCTATCGCATTCGAGAGCGGGTAACCGAGCCAAAAGCCAAACCTGCCGACAGTGGCTCCCTTGTCGCAAACCCGGCGATGACGTCTGTTACAAAATCGGCAATGACGTCGGAGGCTCGGTCTTGATGAAACGGGTTCTGTTGTTTTTGCCGTTGCTGGTGGCTCTGGTTTTAGGTGTGTTGCTGTTTTCCGGCATCGGTAAAGACCCGACAAAGCTGGAATCGGCCCTGGTGGGTAAAACCATGCCGGAGTTCGCTCTTGAAGACCTGCACCGGCCAGAGGTGCAAGTCAGCCAGCAGGTGTTCCAGGGTGAGCCCAGTCTGTTAAATGTGTGGGGTACCTGGTGCCCGGCGTGTCGTGACGAGCATGCTGATTTGATGTGGCTGGCCAAGAATGAAGGCGTGCCCATTGTGGGGCTGAACTACAAAGACCAGCGTGCCGAGGCCAAAGCATGGCTAGAGCGCCTGGGCGACCCCTACAGCACCAGTATTTATGACCCCAAAGGCAGCCTGGGTTTTGATCTGGGCGTGTACGGCGCTCCGGAAACCTTTGTAATTGGTGCTGACGGCACGGTGCTACATCGCCACGTGGGCGTGGTGAACAAGCAGGTGTGGGAAGAGACACTAAGGCCCATTTTGAACCAGGCGGGAGGCCAGTACTGATGGTGATTTTCAGGCTATTTAGTAGTAGCTTCGCACCAGCATGGCTGGCAGCCCTGCTGATTGTTCTGGCGCTGCCGGCACAGGCGGTGGTGCGCGACGTTTATAGTTTTGACACTGAGGAAAAACAGCAGCGGTACCAGACCATGATCGCCGAGCTGCGCTGCCCCAAGTGCCAGAACCAGAACATCGCGGACTCCAATTCGCCGATTTCCGAAGACATGCGTGACGAGGTCTTTCGGATGATGACAAACGGCGCCAGCGACGTAGAAATCATGGATTCGCTGGTGGGACGGTTTGGCGAGTTTATCCGCTACAAGCCCTTGGTAGAAAAACGCACCCTGTTGTTGTGGGCAACACCGGCCATTTCAGTGCTTGGCGGCCTTTTGATTGTAGGCGGTATTGTTTTGCGTTCGCGCCGCAACAACCAGATTGACAGCGAACTGAGCGCCGAGGAACGCGCGCGAGTGGAGAAGATTATGGACGGGCACAGCGGCAAATCGGACTCACAGGTGTAACGCTCAGAACAAACCGCAATCACATTTAACGATTTTCTCTCATCGGTAACGGGATTTTCATGAGCAATATGTTTTGGATTGCCGCAGCTTTATTAATTGTGCTGGCATTGGCCTTTGTGCTGTATCCGGTTTTGTTTCACCGCTCCGGCCGGAGCCAACAGGTAAACCAGCGTAATCAGAATCTGCTGGCTTACCGTTCGCGCATGCAGGAGCTAGACGCCGAATACGAGGCCGGCGTGCTTGATCAAGACAACTACCAACAGCTAAAAACCGAGCTTGGCGGTTCCATGCTCGATGACATTCCTGAAAACGAAACGCCTGCCGCCTCAACCCCTGGCCGCAAAACCGGTATGGCGGTGGCGCTGGTGTCCATTCTGGCGATTCCCGCTTTGACCCTTATGCTGTATGAGCGCTGGGGTGCTATGGATCAGGTAGAGCAGTTCATCACCATGGAACAGCTGGGCGGCGGCGATGACGCCGATCGGGAGCAACAGATGGCGTCGCTGGCGGCGCAGTTGCAGGCCAAGCTGGAAGCCAGCCCGGACAACCCCGACGGCTGGGCCATGCTGGGGCAGACCTATATGCGCATGGAAAAATACCCTCAGGCGGCACAGGTGTTTCAGCGGTTGGAGCAAAGCGTAGAACGTGCCGGCGGTGACGACCCGTCCCGCGCCATGGCTTTGGGCCTGGCAGGCCAGGCGATGTTTTTTCAATACCAGGGTGCCATGAACGCAGAAGTGCAGCAGGTGATTTCCAGCGCGTTGGAGCTTGACCCAAACGAGGTTAATGCCCTTGGCCTGCTGGGCATCAGCGCCTTTGGCCAGGAAAACTACCGCGAAGCGATTGGCTTCTGGCAGCGTATTGTTCAGGTAGCGCCAGACCACCCGCAGCGCGATTCTATTGAGGGTGGCATTACCGAAGCCTATAACCGCTTGGGCGAAACACCACCTGAGAGTTTCCTGGCATCAACTCAGGCTCCTGTTCAGCAATCGGCTCAGGCCGTGGCGAGTGATGGCCCAGGTGTCACCGTAAGCGTTAGCCTGGACGAAGCTTTCTGGAACGACGTGCCTGCGGATACCACGCTGTTCGTGTTTGCCCGCCAGGCCAACGTCAACAGCGGGGCACCGCTGGCGGTTGCGCGCTTCACAGCTGCTGACATGCCGCTAGAAATCCGCCTGGACGACTCCATGGCCATGTCTCCGCAGAATACGATTTCCTCGGTTGAAACAGTGATGGTCACGGCGCGCCTCAGCCCCAGTGGCAGTGTTATGGCCAGCGCCGGCGACTGGCAGGGCAGTTTGGCAACTCCGGCGACAGTAGCTTCTGGAGAGCATTCGCCTCTGACGCTGGTGATTGATAGTCTATTGATTGAATGAACATGGCCTTGCCGCGGTAGCGCCGCATACGCTTTCGCTTTCGCTACCGCGGTGGCTTGCAAATGGCCTATATCTGAACGGCGCTACTGCTGCGATGCGTCAATGGCAGGCGGGTACAGTGGCGATAGACCACTGGTTACCGTTTGGCCGGCAGGCCTGCGAATTAGCTCACGAATTGCCTGTTGCAGCTGCGCCGGGTTATTCGACACCTCGTCTTCCAACGGTTGCTCTATGCTATAACGCCTTTGTTCAAGCTTGGCCAGAGCGTCAGTGAGGGGCGGCAAGTGACAGAATTCCGCCACCTGACGCCAGCTCTGAAATCCCTTGTCCGGATACTGAAGATTCATCCAGCGTAGCAACAGCCGCGGTGTATCCGGGTTGTTGTTGCCGGCAGCGGCCAGCAGTTCCCTATAAAGCTCTGAATCGCCTTCGCCGGCGTTGCTTTCGGTTGCCTTGTTAGCCGGATAACGCGATCGCCTTGCGCGCCAGAAAAAACCCGCCGTAATACTCCAGCCAACAGCCATAAACAACGCCAGCCAGGGCCAGAAAGCACCGCCGCCGGTGGTGTTCTGACTGCTTGTATCCGATCCTGGATCTGGATCGCTAGCGGCGTTATTCAGATTTTCATCGATGGCGGCGACCGCCGGAGCTTGGGCCTGAGTATTAATGCCTGCACCAGGCGCAACCACCAATACGCGCTCGGGAATAATCGCGACTTTTTCTGAATCGCTTGCGGTATCCCACCAGGGAACGCGCACCTCGGGCAGGCGCAGCTCGCCGGCTTGCACCGGCACCAGAGCGCTGGCCTGTTGCAGCATAGACATCAGGCCGTCGGCGCTGATGTCAGTGGCGCGTTTGGCAGGCTCTGGATAACTGCGCAGCCCGGGCACTGTCTGAGCCGGAAAGGGCGGCAGCGTGGCACCTGGCAAGCCGTTGGCGCGCAGGGTTAGCTGGCGGGTCAGATTTGCACCTCTGGTGACGCGGTTATCGCTGGGCAGGCCACTTTCTTCCAGTGTTAGCCCCGTTGCGGGCAGCCAGACGCTGCCACTGAATTGCGGCGGTATGTCTTTCACCGGCAGGTCAAACAGTTGTTCGCTGCTGCGCAGGATCTGCAAGCGGCCGTTGGCGCCGCGAAAGCTGCCTTCAAATTCGACAGGCGCCAAACTGAGCTGGCCGGGGGTTTGTGGGTAAACCGCGTAACGGCGCTCAATCATACGGTAGCGTTGATCGCCCCGCACCCGTGCGTATTCCTGTTGTGGGCCCAAGGATTCAATCACCGCGTTATTGCTGACCGGTTCCGACAGTTCGCCGCGGATGAGCTCATTGTTAAAGTACAGTTGTACCGTTAGCAGCAGCTGCTCCTGCACATAAAGTTCGGCTTTGTCGGTGGAGAGCTCTATAAAGCTCTTCCGCGCATCTGCAGTTGGGTTTTGAGCCCACGCCGGTAATGCCAGCAGGCAAAAGGTGATGATGAAGAGCCGACCAAAGCCCCGGTAATCCCTGTAACCGCCATAATCGTGCCGCCGCAACGGCGTCGAGAAGTTACTGTGTTGCTCTACCATGGCGTATCGCCTCTGTCTGCTGGTGTCTGCCGTTGCCGGTATTGCTGAAGGAATTTCTGCTGCAATAGACCGCCAGGGTCGTCTGGCACCCGCCTTAAATACTGCTCTTGGCTCTGGCTCAGCGGTGCTTCACGGGTATCTGCCGGGGCCTGTTCCGGGCCAGGCTCACTCTCGAGCTCATTCTCGGGCCCACTCTCGGGCTCGTTCCCTGATTTTTTATCAAGTTCGGCATCGAGCTCTGAGCTATCGCCGTTGTTGTCAGATTGCTGATCGCGCCCGTTTTCACCTTTTTCCGGACTCTTGGAGCTCCCGGAATCTTCGGAGTTCTCTGCATTCTCGGGATTTTCGCTGTTCTGTGGCTGCCCGTCCTGGCTGTCAGAGCCCGAATTCTGCTCGGATGACGGATCTTGCTGTTGACCTTGTTCTTGCTGCTGCTCCTGTTGTTGTTTCTGTTGCTGGAGCAAGTCGGCAACCAAGGCTCGGTTGGCAAGGGCGTCCGGGTGTTGGGGCTGTAGGGTGAGTGCCTGGTCGTAGGCGGCAATGGCCTGCTCCAGCTTGCCCGCTTGGGCTAAGGCGTTACCCCGGTTGTAGGCGCCGTCGGCTCCGGGCGCTTCGGCGAAGCGCTCACCGGCGGCCTCGAACTCGCCGTTGCGATAGAGCGCTGTGCCTTGCCATTCGGGCGCTTGCAACTTCTCTGCGGCCTGCTTTGGGTTCTGCTCGATCAGCGCTGGTGCGCGCTGATCTTCACGCTGCCACAGCTCGCCCCAGCTAAAGGCTTGCGCAGGCTGCGGCAGGGTAGGCAGCAAGGCCAGGGCGAACAATGCTAAAGCGCCGCGGCGCCAGATCAGCAGCAACAAGGGGAGCGCCAGCCAAAGTAGCCAGTAGCCGTCTTCCTGCCACTGTGACTGTTGGCGTGTTTTTGCAGGATCAAGCTGTGCTGTATCGGCTTTGGTGAAAGCCCCGTTTAAGCCACTGACTGCCAGCTCGCTCAGGTCACGGCCATCCAGCGTCAGGGTCGCGCTTCTGCCGCCATTGGCGCCCGCCAGCTCGGCCAATGCCCGGGGCGCTGCCTGACTGATCACAATGCGGTCGCCGTCGCGTATAAAACCGCGCTCGGCCAGGGGGATCGGGCCACCGGCGCGGGTACCAACAGTGAGGGTGTCGAGTTGGAAACGGCTGCCCGCTAACAGCTCGGTAATAGCCTGGCGGTAACGGGGCTGCACGTCGTCTGTGATTAACAAAATACGGCCGTTGCCCGGTGCTCCGCGGTCGAGCAGCTCCATGGCTTTGCCCACGGCCAGATCGGCGCGGTTGCCTGCGGCCGGCATCATCAGCGGGTCCAGAACGGCGAGCATGGATTCGGTCGTGGCGCTGTCGTCACTTAAGGGCGTTACGCTGTGAGCGTCTGCGGCGTAAACCACCAGAGCTGTAAGGCTGCCTTGGCGCGCGGCAAGAATGTCGCGAATTTTGCGTTTGGCCAGGGTCAGTCGGTTGGGCTGCACGTCGGTAGCCAGCATCGACAGTGACAGGTCCAGCACAATCACCAGGCTGCTAGTGGGCGGCGCCGCGGGGCTTGGCGCCTGGCGCCACACCGGGCCGGCCAGGGACAGGCTGACCAGCGAAAACGCCAGCACGGCTGCCAGCGGGCTGGCGATCCGTGGCATTCTTCTTCGCACTTTTTGCTGGCCATCGGCACTGTGTGTTGGCTCTGGCAGCAGCGGTGCCAGAAGATGCCGGGGTATCAGTGCCGACCAGCCGCTGTCTCCGTCACCGCGATGCCGGGCAAGCCAGTACACCAGTGGTGTGGCCAACAACAGCAACAGCCACCAGGGCCGCAGCCACTGTAACTGCAAAATCATCAGCTCAGACATAGGGCTGTTTCTCTGTTTCGGAGCCGTGGCGAAGCGGTTGTTGGCGTCGCTTTTGATAGCGGCGAAACAAAAGTGCAAACAGCCATAGCATTATGGCCAGCGCCGCCGGCCAGACATAATGTTCGCGCACCGGTCGGTAAAACTGGCCTTCTTGAACGGCCGGTTCAAGCTGATTGATACTGGCGTAAATACCGGAAAGCTCGGCCAGATTACGGGCGCGAAAATATTGGCCGCCGGTTTGCTGCGCCATGCGCGTTAGCAGGGCTTCGTCCAGATCCCGCGATGGATTGCGCTGCAGCAGTCCGGTTATGGCGCTATCCGCTCCGGCGCCAATGCCGATGGTGTAAAGCCGCACAGCACTGGCCTGTGCCAGCTCACTGGCTTTGTCAGGGGTTATTTCGCCGGCGGTGTTGGCGCCGTCGGTCAGCACAATGGCAACTCGTTGCTCCAGGGGCCGCTCGCGCAGGCGCTTCACCGCAAGCCCAACGGCGTCGCCAATGGCGGTTGCGTTCCCGGCCATGCCCAGGCCAGCTTCTTGCAGCAGAATATTTACCGTTGTTCGGTCAAAGGTCAGGGGTGCTTGCACATAGGCCTGACTGCCAAACAGAATCAGACCCAGGCGATCGCCCTGGCGCTGGTCAATAAACTCGGCCAGCACCTGCTTTACCGCTTGTAACCGGTTAATACGCCGGCCCTGGCGCACCATATCCGGCTCGTCCATGCTGGGTGAAATGTCTACCACCAGCATCAGATCGCGGCCGGTTGTCGGCAGTTGCCGGGCATCGCCCACCACTTGCGGTCGCGCCAACGCCAGCACCAACAGCAACCAGCCCAGCAGTGTCAGCAAACGCAGCCATAAAGGGTTTTTGGCGCTATGGGTGGAAACCCCGGGCATGCCGGCTAACCAGTGCCCCAGGGGCATCACCGGTGCCTGCACGGGTTGGGCTGCGCGGCGTCGCCAAAGCAGGGCCAGCGGCAGCAAAGCCAGCACCAGCACCCAGGGATAAGCCAGTGTCATGGCGCACCCCGCAGTTGTTTTTTATGGTTTTGCAGCCAGCGCCCGGCAAAGGCCAATGCCTGCTGCGGGTCGCAGCTGCTGTGGGGCTGCCAGCAGGCGTTCACCAGAGTATTAACCAGTTCTGCTTCAACGGCGTTATCGCTACTTTGTTGCAAAAACGCAACCCACTCGTTACCGCTGAGGGCGGCGACCGGTTGCTGTGGGTAGCTGTCACGGGCCGCACGCTTCAGTAATGCGTTAAGCTGGCTGAACCAGGCGGGGCTATTTTGCGTCTGCGTCTGCGATTGCAATTGAGCCCGCAGTGCCGTCAGTTCCCGTTGCACGGCTTGCCAGCGCCGGTTACGCCGCTGCCAGTGTCGCCACCCGCGCACGGCCAACACCAGGCAGACTGACCCCACAGCGGCCAGTAACCACCAGCCGGGGGCCGGCGGCCACCAACCTGAGCTTTCGGGTAGATGAATATCGCGCAGCTGTTGCAGCGCGTCGGCGGCATTGTTGGCGGTATTGATGGTGTCAGGGCTGTTCATCCCAGGCGGCCTCCGCCGGCCATCAGCGCACGCAGTGCCAGGCGCGGATGTTCGCCAGTAGAAACATCAATGCTGTTTACTGCCGCCACGCGCAGGCAATGTTGTAACCGCTCCTGGTGTTGATTCATGCGCCGCTGCCAGGCCAGGCGAAACGCGCTATCGCCGGCGTCAAACCACAGCGGCCCGGCGGCGCTGGCCACCGCAAACTGGCCGTGCGGGGGCAATGCCCGCTCCAACGGATCACTGATTTGAACGGCGCTGACGCTGTTGTGCTGGGCCAGCTTTCCCAGCAGGCCAGCGCTGTTTTCGCTCAGCTGGATAAAGTCACTGATGATGAAAATCCGGCTGCCGGTGCGCGCAACGCGACAGGCTTCGGCCAGCGCATTATCCAGCGAACCCGGTTGTGCTAGCGGCGCGCCTGGGTTGGGGTGAAAATGACCGGGCTGGTGTTGTAGGCGGGCAAGGTTGTCGAGCAATCGCAGCACCGAGGTTTTGCGTCGTGCCGGGCGCTGGAGCGCTAACAGCTGGCCGTTGAACACCAGGCCGCCCACCCGGTCGCCGCCAAAAAGCGCAACCCATGCCAGCATGGCGGCAGCTTGGGCGGCGCGCACCTGTTTGTAGGCGCCGGTGCTGGCGAAGAACAGCGACGGGTTCAAATCACACAGCAGCAAAACCGGCCGCTCCCGTTCTTCTTCGTAGATTTTTGTGTGGGCCTGTTGCCGCCTTGCGGTTACTCGCCAGTCAATGGCGCGAATGTCGTCCCCTGGCTGGTATTGCCGCACTTCAGCAAACGCCATGCCGCGGCCCCGCTGCGGCGACGCGTAAGCACCGGCCTGGCGGCTGCGGGTGGCCTTTGCCGAGGGCAGCCGCAGCGTATGGGCTTCTGCCTGCAGCTTTACCAGCGCAGTCAATGGCAACGCGATGTCGTGCGCTGTGTTGGCGTGCGCGGCAGAGACCGACACATTGGATGCGTTACCGTGAGTCATGGGCGGACTATGCCGTTACCGGCAGACATTCTAAGAGTCGCCGCAAAAAATCGTCGGTGCTGATGCCCTCAGCCTGGGCGTCGAAGTTTAGCAGCACCCGGTGGCGCAGCACGTCAAAGGCCACATTGCGGATGTCGTCCGGGGTTACATAGTCGCGCCCATCAAGCCAGGCCTGGGCGCGGCTGCAACGGTCCAGTGCGATAGTGCCACGCGGGCTGGCGCCAAAACTGGCCCAGCGCGCCAGTTCCGGGCTTAGCTCTGCAGGCTTGCGAGTGGCTAGCACCAGTGCCAATAAATAGTCCTCAACGGCCTCTGACATGTGTACGTCGGCCACTTGCTGGCGCGCTGCAAACACCTTGCTGGCACTGACCCGACGGATGACAGTTGCCGCAGGCTGGCGAAAGTCGCGGCGCGCCAAGTGCAAAATCTTGCGCTCGGCGCTGGCGTCCGGATAATCAATCAACACGTGCATCAGAAAGCGGTCGAGTTGGGCTTCCGGCAGCGGGTAAGTGCCTTCCTGCTCTATCGGATTCTGCGTCGCCATCACCAGAAACAGCGGTTCCAGCGCGAAGGTGTTCATGCCCACGCTGACCTGGCGTTCGCCCATGGCTTCCAATAGCGCCGATTGCACCTTGGCCGGGGCGCGGTTTATTTCATCGGCCAGTACCAGGTTGTGAAACACCGGGCCGCGCTGGAATTCGAAAAGACCGGTTTCTGCGCGATAGATCTCGCTGCCGGTCACATCGGAAGGCAACAGGTCAGGGGTGAACTGGATGCGATGAAAGTCGCCTTCAATGTATTCAGCCAAGGTTTTGATGGCGGTGGTTTTCGCCAGTCCCGGTGCGCCTTCCACCAGCAGATGGCCATCAGCCAGCAGAGCCATCAGTAGGCGGTTAACCAGGGTTTTTTGGCCAATAATACGGGTTTCTAGCTGGCTCTGAAGATCCAGAAAAGTCTGCTGTAGTGATAACTGCGATGACATAGGTAAGGCACTCGTGACCGGTAACGGTAAAAGACAGCTATGCTACAACAATCGAACCAATAACGAACTGATAACGAAATGATAACGAAATGATAAGTAGTTGCCGTAATTTTTCGGAGATGCCGGCAAAAATCAAGCGCTTGGCATATCCTAGTGCGACAACAACGGCATAAAAACGATATAAAAACCAGCTCCATCGTTCACACGAACCAGAGGTACGCTATGAATGCGCTGACAGTGGCCAGTAAGGAACAATTTTTTTCTCAGCTAGAAGAGGCGTTTGGCGAGAAGATTGCCAAAACGGAAGCCACCCGAATCAGTGAATTTGCCCGCCAACATTACTCGCAGATACCTCTGGAAGAACTGGTCAATCGGCGATTTTCAGATATTTATGGCTGCGCAATGGCGGCGTGGCAGTTCCTGCGCAAACGCGGACAAGACGAGACCCCGGTTTCAGTGTTCAATCCGGATCTGGAAAGCGATGGCTGGGCATCGACCCATACGATGATCTTTATCATTCACCCAAACATGCCGTTTCTGATTGACTCACTGCGTATTGCCATCAACCAGCGCGAAATTGGTACCCATTCCATTCAGCACGCGGTGCTACAGATCAGCCGCGATAAAGATGGCAAATTGGCAGATCTGCATGGCAAAGATGCCAACGGGGCGGCACCGGCTGAGTGTGCTCAAGAGGCGTTTATTGCCATTGAAATTGATCGTCACAGCGCGCCGGAAGAAATGGCCGAGCTGGAACAGGTGCTGCAGAGCGTATTGCACGAAGTCCGCATTGCTGTGGGTGACTTCCCCCGGGTGAATGCCAAAGTGATCGAAAGTCGCGAGGAACTGGAGCATTCCGCCGGCGGTATCAGCAAGCAGCAGAAGAAAGAAGCCCAGGCGTTTTTGACCTGGCTGCAAGAAGATCATTTCACGTTTCTGGGTTACGACGAGTACGATTTTGTAAACGACAAAAACGGCGTGGAAGTGCGCCGGGTAAAAGACTCGGAACTGGGCATATTGCGGGTGACCAATGAACGCCCCGCGTGTGTGCGCTTAAGTGAGCTGCCCAATCGCACCGGTCAGGAAATGACCCGCACTGACGATGTGTTTATCTTTGCTAAATCCGCCCAGCGCTCACGCGTTCATCGCCCGGCCTACCCGGACTACATTGCCATAAAACGCTTCAACCAGAAGGGTGAAGTGGTGGGTGAACGGCGCTTTCTGGGCCTTTATACCGCTCGAGTGTACAACGAGCGGCCAGACCAGATTCCACTGATTCGCCGCAAATTTGAAAGTGTGATGGCGCAGTCTGGCTTCCCCCGTGACGACTACACCGGCAAAGAGCTTGACCAAATTCTGACGGTGTTGCCCCGTGACGAGCTGTTCCAGCTCAATACCGAAGAACTGCTGCGACTGGCCACGGGTATACTGTACATTCAGGAACGTCGACGCATTGAACTGTTCATGCGCGAAGACGTGTACGGCCAGTTTGTGTCTTGTCTGGCCTATTTCCCAAGGGACATCTACAACACCGAGCTGCGTCTGAAAGTCGAGCAGGTGCTAGTAGAAACTCTGGGCGCAGAAGACGTTGAATTTGTCACTTATTTCTCCGAATCGGTTCTGGCGCGGGTACAGTTCACCATTCGCGTGCCGCCTATGGAAAACCGCCAGCTGCCACTGGCCGAGATTCGACAAAAGGTAATCGGGCTGGCGCAGTCCTGGAGTGACGGGCTGCTAGAAGCTCTTACCGAAGCTTGGGGCGAAGAGAAGGGCAGCGAGATGAAGCGTAACTGGAGTGCTGGTTTTCCCGCCAGTTACCTGGAAATGTTTTCGCCACGCCGTGCCGCCATTGATCTGGAATACGTCGCCACCGCCGCCAAAACCGACGACATGGCCATGAGTTTCTATCGGGCGCTGGAAGAAGACGACAGCACCATTCACTTTAAATTGTTCTATCCAAGCCATCCGGTACCTTTGTCAGACGTGATGCCGGTGTTCGACAACTTTGGCTTCCGCGTGCTCAGCGAACATCCTTTTGAAATGACCAGCCGCAATGGCGAAGTGGTCTGGCTGCACGACTTCACTCTGCGCTCGGTTTCCGGTGCTACGATTGACCTTCAGCGTTTGCGCCCGCTGTTTGACGAACTCTTCCGTCGCGTGTGGCGCGGTGATGCCGAGAACGACGCTTTTAACCGCCTGATGAAATCGTCTTACAAGAGCTGGCGCCAGATTGCGCTGCTGCGCACCTATGCCCGTTACATGCGCCAGATCCGCTTTTCCAACAGCCAGACCTTTATTGCCAGAACCCTGTTCCACCACAAGAACCTGACCGAAGTTCTGCTGGCCTACTTTGAGGCCCGCTTTAATCCGGATAACGGCTACAGCCCGGCCAAGCGCGAGGCTACGCAGCAGAAACTGCTGGTGGAATTCAACGCCGGGCTGGAACAAGTAGAAAACCTGAGCGAAGACCGGGTGTTTAAGCTGTATATAGAGCTGATTCACTCCACCCTGCGCACTAATTATTACCAGCCCGACGAGTTTGGCCAGCCCAAGTCTTACATCAGCGTAAAGTTGGATCCGACCGGCATTCCGGACATGCCACTGCCGATCCCGATGTTTGAAATATTCGTCTATTCGCCGCGCGTAGAAGGTGTGCATCTGCGTGGTGGTAAAGTGGCGCGCGGGGGCCTGCGCTGGTCGGATCGTTTTGAAGATTACCGTACCGAAGTGCTGGGCCTGGTAAAGGCGCAACAGGTAAAAAATGCGGTGATTGTGCCGGTGGGAGCGAAGGGCGGTTTTGTTGCCAAGCAGCTGCCGAAAACCTCTAACCGCGAGGCCTTCCAGGCCGAAGGCAAAGAAGCGTACAAAACCTTTATTCGCGGGTTGCTGGACATTACCGACAACTTGGTGGACGGCAATATTGTGCCACCGCTCAGCGTGGTACGCCAAGACGCAGACGATCACTACCTGGTGGTAGCTGCCGACAAAGGCACCGCCACATTCTCTGATATCGCCAATGGCCTGTCTGCCGACTACGACTTCTGGATGGGCGATGCCTTTGCCTCTGGCGGCAGCAACGGTTATGACCATAAAAAAATGGGCATTACCGCCCGCGGCGCCTGGGTATCGGTAGAGCGACACTTCCGCGAAATGGGTATTAACCCGGCGGATGACGAGTTTACCGTGGTGGGCATTGGTGACATGGACGGTGACGTGTTTGGCAACGGCCTGCTGAGCTCGGAAAAAACCCGCTTGGTAGCGGCGTTCAACCATATCCATATTTTTATCGATCCGTCTCCAGACGCAGCCAAGAGTTATAAAGAACGCCTGCGCCTATTCAAAATGCCGCGTTCGGCCTGGACTGATTACAACAGCGAGTTGATATCCGCCGGTGGTGGCGTTTTTAGCCGCAGTACGAAATCCATTGCGCTGAGCCCCGAAATTAAAGCCCTGCTGGGAATCAAAGCAGACCGGGTGCCGCCCAACATGCTGATTGCCCACATCCTCAAAGCGCAGGTAGACCTGCTATGGGTCGGCGGCATTGGCACTTATGTCAAAGGGGGCGGTGAAAGCCACAGCGATGTCGGCGATAAAGCCAATGACGGCGTTCGTATCAACGGCGCCGACCTACGCTGCAAGGTGGTTGCTGAAGGCGCTAACCTGGGCCTTACCCAGCGCGGCCGTATTGAATATGCGCTCAGAGATGGGCGCTTGAACACCGACTTCATTGACAACTCCGGCGGTGTGGACTGTTCAGACCACGAAGTGAATATAAAGATTCTGCTCAATCGCTCCATTGTAATGGGCGATTTGACCTCTAAACAGCGCAACCTGCTGCTGGAGGACATGACCGAAGACGTGTCTGCGCTGGTGCTGAAAAACAATTACCGCCAGACCCAGGCCCTGAGCATCGCCAGCGAAGATGCTCCCAAACGCATTGAAGAATGTCGTAGGCTGATGAACTCCTTAGAGGCGGAAGGCAAACTTAACCGCGAGCTGGAGTTTTTGCCCGACGACGAGGCCCTGAACCAGCGCAAGCAGGCGGGTAAAGGCCTGACACGGCCGGAACTCGCGGTGTTGATTGCGTATGTAAAGGCAGACTTAAAACAGACCCTGGTGGCCAGCAACCTGCCTGATGACCCGCTGTTGGTGGGGGAAATGTACAAGGTGTTTCCGCGGGAGCTTAATCGCAAATTTGCCGACGAGCTGGGCGAGCACCAGCTAAGGCGGGAAATCATTGGTACCCAGATTGCCAATGATATGGTCAACCACATGGGCATCATTTTTGTCGACAGCATCAAACAAGCGACCGGCGCCGATTCGGCGCAGATAGCCCTGGCCTGGATTATTGCCCGCGATCTGTTCCGCGTTGACACCTGGTGGGACCGTATTGAAGACCTGGATTTCCATGTAAGCGCTCAGCTACAGATAGAACTGATGCAAGAAATGATGCGGCTGATGCGGCGCACTGTGAAATGGCTTTTGCGTAATCGCCGCGCCGAACTGTCGATTGCCCATCACATTGAGCGCTTTGCCGACAGCGTTTGGGCTATTACCGCGGGCCTGCCAGACTACCTTAACGGACAAACCCGTAAACTCTGGCAGAAGCGCCATCAGGCTCTGATAGATTCCGGAGTGCCGGAAGACCTGGCGCCGGTGCTGGCCGGTACCGACTATCTGTATTCGTCGCTGGGTATTATCGAAGCCCAGGAAGCGACAGACGTGCCATTGAAAACCGTGGCCAGCTTGTACTACGAAGTCAGCGAGCGTTTGCAGCTGAACTGGTTTGCCGGCGCCATCTCGGCGCTGGTGCCAGCCAGCCACTGGCAGTCGCTGGCGCGGGAAAGTTTCCGTGAAGATCTGAACTGGCAGCAGCGGGCGCTGACCACCGGCGTGCTGCAGCAAGCAGGCGAGCCGGATGATGTGGCCCTGTGCGTGGACCAATGGATGGCCCGTCACCAGCCGATGATTGACCGCTGGCAGGAAATGCTGGTCGAGTTGAAACGCAGCCCCGAGCCGGAATACGCCATGTTTTCTGTGGCCCTGAGGGAATTGCTGGATTTGGCGCAGACAACCCTTCACCAGACAACTCTTCACCAGGCACCGGCGGAGCACCAGGCGCCAGCTGAACCTGCAGAAACGGCAGAAACGGCTTCTGATGTGAACTAGGTATTGATTAACGGGAGCAATTCCCGTTCAATCCTTCGCCTTAACTTACAAATCGGAGCGGATAGATGGGGCAGCTGGATTATTTACTGGACAAGAACCGGGCCTGGGCGGAGAACATCAAGGCACAGGACCCACAGTTTTTTGATCGGTTATCAAATCAGCAGGCCCCGGAATATTTGTGGATTGGTTGCGCCGACAGCCGGGTGCCGGCCAATCAGATTGTAGACTTGATGCCCGGCGAGTTGTTTGTGCACCGTAACGTGGCCAACGTGGTGGTGCACACCGACTTTAACTGCCTGTCGGTGTTGCAGTTCGCGATTGACGTATTGAAAGTGAAGCACATTCTATTGGTGGGTCACTACGGCTGCGGCGGTGTTAAAGCTGCCCTGCTGAACGAGGGCTTTGGCCTGATTGCCAACTGGCTGCGCCACGTGCAAGACGTGCGCGATCGTTACCGGCACATTCTGGAACCCATCATCAGTGTGCAAGACCGCGCCGACCGCCTGTGCGAATTGAACGTGATTGAACAGGTGGACCACGTGTGCCAGAACAGCATTGTTCAGGACGCTTGGAAGCGTGGCCAGGACTTAACCGTGCACGGCTTCGTGTACGACCTTCGTGACGGCATAATGCGGGATATGGGCATACCCATATCCAACGCTGCCGCCAGCGAGCATACCCGCCAGCAATCGGTGGATGAAATGGTACTTCGCCCGGTGCGCTCCGGCCGCCTGATTAAAGCCTGAATTACGGAACGCCCATGTCTGCATTACCGAATTCCCACGAAGCGCTGCTTCGTAATCGCTCCTGTCTGACCGGCAAGGTCGCCCTGCTGGGCGTTATTGCGCCGGATTTACTGACCGAACTGGCAACCTTGGGCAGCACTGGCCTGGCCATGACCGAACACGCCGGATACGCCCAGGCCCTGGAGCAGGCAGGCAACTGGCCGGTGGCCTTTGGTTATGACTCCCCGGCTCTGACCGCTGCCGCGTTTGATTGTGTTGTGGTGTTTTTGCCCAAGGCCCGCGCCGAGCTGGATGTGCGGCTGTCGCTGGCGCGTTGGCTGGTGCGCCCTGGTGGCCGCCTGCTGGTGCTAGGGGAGAAAAAAGAGGGCATTGCCGGCGCGGTAAAACAGCTGCGCGAGGCCTTGCCTCAGGTGCACAAGATTGACAGTGCGCGGCATTGCCAGGTGTGGTGTGCAGAAGACGTAACACCGCTTGCGCACTTTGCCATCGCTGATTGGCTGGATTGGAGCCAGGTCAGCGTTGCCGGCCGGGACCTAGAGGTAGCAGGCTTGCCCGGTGTGTTCAGCCGCGGCGAACTGGACTCGGGCACAAGCCTTTTGCTGGAAACCCTGGCCAGCAACCCTTTGACCACCCTGTCGGTGCGGGCGGCGCCGGGTATACCGCCGACGCGGGCCGGCATGGCCCTGCGAGTTCTTGATTTTGCCTGTGGCGCCGGGGTTATTGGCGCCTGGCTGCAGACGGGCGAACGCACTGACCTAAGAGCAGACCTAAGCGTTGACGCCGTAGACGTGCAGTCCCAGGCGCTGCTGAGCGCCCGCGCGACTTATGACCGAGTGGGTGCCCGGGGCGAAATTATTGCCTCTGACGGCATTGCGGGGCTAGACGGCCGTTGGCAGGCGGTGGTGTCTAACCCGCCGTTTCACAGCGGCGTGCGCACTGACATGACCATGACCGAGCGTTTCGTGCGCGACCTGGCCAGCCACCTGGAACACGGCGGTGAGTTGCGCCTGGTGGCCAACAATTTTTTGCCTTATGAGGCCCTGATTCGGCGTTGCATCGGTCCCGTTGAACGCCTGGCGGAAAACAACAAGTTTACGGTGTACCGGGCCTTTCGGCAGTGATATGGCCGTTAAACCTGGAGCGTGTGGCGCCTGCGCCAACGCCTGATGAGGCCGTGCGGCCAAACGCCAACACGGCCAGCCTTCAAGCCTGGGATGCAGCGGATGAACTGCTGCTGCAGCAGGCCACCCATTGGGTGGAGAATGAGTGGCTAGAGGATAAACAGCCGGCGGGCAAACAACATCCGCGGGTGCTGGTGGTGGATGACAACTTTGGTGCTCTTACACTAGGGCTATGGGACTTGCAGCCGGTTACCCTGGCCGACAGCGCGGCTCTTGGGCCGGTGCTGGCACACAATCTTGCTTTGAATCCACCACTGCAAAGCAATCTGAGGGATCGGCCCGTGCCTCTGAGCTGGTGCGACGACCCGGTGTTGGCGCCGGAGACAGCAACGACAATGGCAACAAACAGCCCGCACAGCGCCTATAGACTGAACGGTCTGTTTGATCTGGTGGTCATGCGTATTCCCCGCTATGGCGACTACCTGGCCTGGCTGCTGCGACGGGTAAATGCCTTGCTGGCAGACGACGGCGTGCTGCTCGCTGGCGGCATGATAAAACACCTGCCAGACCGCAGTGTGGATGTGTTTGCCCAGGCGGTCGTTACCGAAAAGGTATGCCCGGCGCGCAAAAAAGCGCGGGTGGTGATATGCCGCAAAGGGAGCGCAGAGTTAACAAATTGGACCCCTGCGTGGCTGGGCTACTCGCTTGCAGCGGGCGCTGAAGCAGCAAAAGCACGGAGCGTAGTAGCGCTGCCGGCGGTGTTCGCCCGCGACAAGCTGGATATTGGCACCCGGGTATTGCTGCCCCATGTTACGCAGGCCGCCGCCGCTTTGGCGCCCGGTGCCCGGGTGTTAGATCTGGCCTGCGGCAATGGCGTACTTGGCCTGGCAGCGCTTGCGGCTAACAGCCACCTTGAGCTGACTTTCAGCGATGTTTCCAGCCAGGCTGTGATCAGTGCGGCTGCGAACGCGGCCCGCGAATTCCCCCGGAGCACATTTTCTTTCCGTTATGCCGACGGCATTTCTGCAGACGGAGGCGAGTTCGACCTGATACTGCTGAACCCGCCGTTTCACGAGGGTGGGGTAGTGGGTGACCATATTGCCCTGGCGCTGTTTGCCGCCGCCCGCCGCCATCTTCGCCCCGGCGGACGACTGTTGCTGGTGGGCAACCGGCATCTGGGATATCACCGCAGCCTTGGCCGCTTTTTCCCCCAGGTGCGCCAGCCAGACGCCACTCCCAAATTTGTGGTGCTTGAAGCCAGCCGTTAAAGCCAGGCGTGTGCCAGTCGATCACCGCTCTCGGTTACGCCCTTTGATTTCATCTTTCGAAATCACACAACGGAATTAAACGGCAGGGCGGTCATAACCCAGGCGTGCCAGAGTATCGACAATGGTTTGGGTTTGGCTGTCGATTTCGATATTCACGCTTTGGCCCACGCTGGCTTCACCAAATACCGTGGCGCGCAGGGTTTCCGGAATCAGATGCACGTTGAAGCGGTTTTCCTGCACTTCGCCAATGGTCAGGCTGGCGCCGTTAATGGCAATGTAGCCCTTGGCAAATACATAGTGGGCCCAGGCTACCGGCACTTCAAACCATAGGCTGACGTTGTTTTCGCTGCGCACAATATCAACAATCTGCGCGGCAGTGTGAATGTGGCCAGACAGCAAGTGCCCGCCGATTTCATCGCCAATGCGCGCCGCGCGTTCGTAATTCACGAGGCTGCCAGCCATCAGGTCGCCCAATGTCGTTAGGCGAAGGGTTTCCTGCATGGCGTCAAAATACAGCACATTGCCTTGCTGGCGGGTGACGGTCATGCAGGTTCCGTTAATGGCGACCGAGGCGCCGATAGTTACGCCTTCGGCTTTGCCGGCGGGCAAGGCGATGGCGAACGTACTGAGCCCTGGCGCAGTGATAATGTCTTCAATGGTCGCAATGCCCTGAATAATGCCTGTAAACATGGGGAAAGCCTCGTGCGGTTAAGATGACGTAGCATACGATGGGCCAGAATAACCAGATGACGCCAGGGGAACAACGCGCACCTCAAGATTCTGCCGCCCACGCCGTTAGTATGAATAAGTTCATACACTTTCAGACGGAATTGCTCATGGCCCAGAATACTGGCACCCAGGCACCGGCACCGGCACCGGCGTCGTCAGCCGCAGCGCCCGCGGTATTGCGCCAAGGCCGGGCGGCAGACCCGGCGCCGGCCGTGGCGGACAAGGCTGTGGCGGTTGCGGGCCAGGGCTCCCAAAACACCACTCAACCGTCCACCGGCCCAAATGAAAGCACCAGGCAACCGTCTGACGCAATGGCTGCCGATGCTGAGGACAGCCGCGATGCTTCCCCTGGTAGCAGCCGTGATAAAGCGGCCAACCGCCAGCGCCAGCTGCGTTTGATGATGCGCCAATGTGACCGGGTGCTGCTGGCCGATTATGACTTGCTGGCGATGGAGAAATGGCCGGACAACGCCCGGATTTCCGCTGCGCGAAGGCGCCGGGATCTGTGGTTGCTGGCGGTGTTTGTTGCCGCTGTGTTGTTCGTTGGCGGCGTGCTTGGCGTCTTACCGGCCTGGTTGGGCGGTACCGGTTTTGGCGCGCTTGTGACTACGTTGCTGCTGGCACTGCCACCGGTGCGCAGGGTATTCAGTTCACGCCCGTCACACCGGGAGCTAGTGCAGCAGCGCGGGCAAATGCTGCGGGACGCCAGGCGCCATGTGGCGCATCTAGAGGGGGCCGATGGGCTGGTGTGGCAGTGCCAGCGCATGGCGGCGTTCAACCCTGCGCTGGCAAGTCACAGCTTTTCGCGATTACGGGAAGCATCGGAGAAGCATATACTAGTGGGGCAATTAACCGAGCGCAAATACGTGCGCCTGTATCTGTTCTATCTGGTAGAGGCCGACAAAGCGTACCAGAGGCTGCAACAGGCGTTTCTGGACAGCCGCCAGCAGGATTTGGAGCAGAGCCCGTTAGAGGAAGTGGCGGAAGGAAAAGCGGGGACAGATTTGAAATCTGTCCCCAGTTAAATCTGTCCCCGGTTAGTCGTGGGTCACGGTTGACGACAGCACTAACTTGACAAGTTGATTTCTCAAACGTATGTTTAAAACATACGTTTATTGCTGGAGTCAGGATTTACAATGGCGCAATCAGATACTGTAGATCGCATTCTGGACGCAGCGGAAGAATTGTTCGCCGATCGCGGATTTGCTGAAACATCGCTGCGGATGATTACCAGCCGGGCAAAAGTGAATCTTGCCGCCGTGAATTATCATTTTGGCTCCAAAAAATCCCTGATACAAGCCGTTTTTGCCCGCTTTCTAACACCTTTTTCGGCCACCGCCGAAGCTGCGTTTGACGATCTGGAAAAAAGTTGTGATGGCAAAGCGCCAACGTTAAACCAGACCCTGCGTGCTTTGACCGAAAGCGCGGTGCAAATGCCACAGCGCAGTGAACGCGGCATTGCGATCTTCATGCGGCTTCTTGGCCTGGCTTATACCCAGTCGCAGGGGCATTTGCGAAAATTTCTGGAGCAGGAATACAGCGAACCTTTCAGCCGTTTCATGCGCTTGTTGAAAGAAGCTACCCCAGAGCTCTCTGCGGTAGATCGCTACTGGCGCATTCAGTTTATGCTTGGCGCCACCGCTTTCACTATGTCCAGTAACGAAGCCTTACGTGATATTCTGGTCAACAAGATGGGCGTAGAAACCAGCGTGCAGGAAATTGCTGCGCGGCTGGTGCCGTTTTTGGCGGCCGGCATGCAGGCGAAAGACCCAATGCTGACGCCTATGCCCTGCGACCAGGAATCACTGGCTGTGTTTTAATCAGCCAGTGCCGCCACTGAGCCTGAACGGAGCCTACTGTGGTTATCGGCGATTCTGCTGTCAGCCATCTGCTTATTGATATTGCCCGTCAGCGTCTGCAACTGTTTGACGACTCTTCTGTGTGCGTGGGTGATTATTCGGTGTCTACGGCGCGTAACGGTGCCGGCGAATGTGATGGCAGTGGTTGCACGCCCCGGGGCCAACATTATATTCGCGTCATGATTGGCGCCGGGCAACCACTGAACAGCGTATTCCGTGGCCGCCGCCCAACCGGCGAAATCTACAACCCCGAACTGGCCCTGGCCCACCCCGAGCGTGACTGGATACTGTCGCGCATCGTATGGCTGTGCGGCCGGCAGTGGGGCGTAAATCGCGGCCCCGGGGTCGATACTTTTCGCCGCTTCATATACATTCACGGCACTCCTGACACCGAGCCGATGGGCACTCCGTTGTCCCACGGCTGTGTGCGCATGCGCAATACAGACCTGGTGACGCTGTTTGCCAGATTACAGCCGGGAATGCCGGTAATGATCTGTTAGTAACTGTTTATAAAAACCATTTTTCTAGCGTGCAATTTTTTTAGAAAGACGACTGGGGCAGCAACGTGAACGCGTTCTTTGATTTTGAATTTGAGGGTTCCCATGATTAAGGAAGGCATAATTATACTAAATGGCTGGATTGAGGGCTTCGAGCTGTTGTCTTCCGGCTGGCGGGCAGGGGTGATTATTTTTGCTCTGGTGTTTGGTACAGCCCTCGTTGCGTACATTGCTAACCGCGTGATCAGCGCTTTGGAGCACAGATTTTCTCAAACCAAAAATATCTGGGACGACGCCCTACTGCACGCTGTTCGCCTGCCGCTGGTGGCGTTTGTGTGGTTGCAGGGCGTCTATTGGGCGGCAGAAATAGCCCATTATTATTCCGAGGCTGACGTTTTCAAGGCAAACGATTCGCTGCTGGACGTTGGCTTCATCTGGGTTGTTGTGTGGGCGCTGCTGGGCCTGATCAAACAGATTGAGCATGTGGTTGTGTCGCCGATCAAAATGAAAAAGCCGATGGATTTCACCACCGTCAACGCCATCAGTAAGCTTTCGCGGCTGGTGGTGATCATTACCGCGGCTCTGATTGGCTTACAAACCCTGGGTTTTAGTATTTCCGGTGTGCTGGCGTTCGGTGGTGTGGGTGGTATTGCCATCGGTTTTGCCGCTAAAGACCTGCTGGCCAACTTTTTTGGCGGTTTTATTATTCACCTCGACCGCCCGTTCAAAGTAGGCGACTGGATACGCTCGCCAGATCGTAATATTGAGGGCACGGTAGAGCAGATTGGCTGGCGTATGTGCACCATCCGTACGTTTGACAAACGCCCGCTCTACGTACCCAACGCTACGTTTACCACCATTGCGGTAGAAAACCCGTCACGTATGTCGCACCGCAGAATCAGTGAAACCATTGGCGTACGTTATAGTGACATAGACCGGGTAACCGACATTGTCAGTGATATTCGCTCGATGCTGAAAAATCACGACGAGATCGAAGTCAGCCAAACGCTGATTGTGAATTTTCTGGCGTTTAGCCATTCCACGCTGGACATCATGGTGTACACCTTCACAAAAACCCGCGAGTGGGTGAAGTTTCACGAAGTGAAGCAGGACGTATTGCTGAAAATCAGCGACATTATAGCTGGCCATGGCGCCGAAGTGGCGTTCCCGACCCAGACGCTGCATGTGGCTGATAGCATTAAGCTGCAGCATCTGGAGAACAATTCCGGTCGTGACCAGGGTCGTACCCAAGACGGCGATTGGGCCAGCAACGAGGCCGGTGAGCGTTCTCTGCGTGATGACTCCGAAGGCAGCGAGCAAGACGCTGCTAACAGCGACAGCGACAAACACAGCACCGGCAACCGTGAAGGTGCCCAAGACAGGGTGGCTGAAGATACCGAAAGAGCCCGCAGCGGCCGCCCGGGCAGCAATCAGCCGCAGCGTGAACAGGTGGATTCACAAAGCCATGCGCAGGAGGGTTCCTCGAAGGGGCATCTTGAGGAACCTCTGGAGGGAAGTCATGCAAAACGCCGCTGAAAACCCCGTCGGTATCATCGGTGGCACCGGCCTGACCGCTCTTGAAGGTTTGCAGATAACCGGCGAGCAGAGTATGGCCAACCCATGGGGTACGCCTTCTTCAGCGCTCACCAGTGGGCTGTTGAGCCAGCAGCGCGTGCTGTTTCTGGCCCGCCACGGTAACCCGCACCGGATACCGCCCCACCAGATTAACTACCGCGCCAATATTCAGACGCTGTTTGACGCCGGCGTGCGCACCTTGGTGGGCGTGAACGCTGTGGGCGGCATACACCCGGATATGGGACCGGCCCACATTGTCATACCGGATCAGCTGATTGATTACACCTGGGGCCGCAGTGGTACGTTTTTTGAGGGTGAGCTGGATAAGGTCACCCACATTGATTTCACCTGGCCTTACAACGAGCCGGCGCGGGCGATTCTGATTGAGCAAGCGGAGCGTCTGGGGTTGAGCTTCTCCAGCCACGGGGTTTACGGCGCCACCCAGGGACCACGCCTGGAAACCGCCGCGGAAATTCGCCGTATGGAGCGTGATGGCTGTGATCTGGCGGGTATGACAGGCATGCCGGAAGCAGCACTGGCTGCCGAGCTGGGGATGCGGTACGTCAGTTTATGCCTGGTGGTCAATTATGCCGCAGGCAAGTCCGACACGGTGATCACCATGGCGGACATTCAGCGCGCGCTTGATGACGGTATGGTTGCCGTGAAAACCCTGCTACAGGCTTCCGTTGCCGGGCTTGGAGCCCTGCAGGCGAGAGCCTGAGCAGTGTCTGGGCGCTAGCGGCTCAATCCTCGATTTTTGCGAAATAGATCAGCACGCCTATGGTGGGGGAATCCAGAAAATGGATTTCGCTGCTGCGCATGCGGCGGGTTTCACGAATCCAGGTCAGCAGCTGCGGTTCAGCCTGAGCGCCGGGCTGCGCGGCCGAGGCGGCATCTTGCCAGTGGTTCAGGTGCGCTTCCACATGTAAAAAGCGTTTGCGATCGATTTTTATATAACCTTCCACGTCGCGCTGCCGTGCCTGCGGCAACCAGTCGCCAACGGCCACCGCCAGGCGTTCGCCACTGTAGTTCTGCGGGAAATCTTCGAACCAGCCGGCTTTGGCCAGAATGCGGAAACGGCCGCTGTTGGTCAGCCGAGCGGCTGCGCTGTCCAGATAGAGGCTGTTGGCCTGGTTTAATGAACTGCGCGGCCCACCGCCCTCGGGCGTTACCCAAAGCGCCTTGTTAATAACCGGCGTGGGGGTAACCTTCTGCCCGCTCATGTTCTCGACCAGATTTTCAGGCGCAATAATGCGTTCCAGAATGACAAATTCCGCGCGATAGCGATCACTAGCCTGGGCCAGAGGCGCGCCCACTATCAGCGTGAAAACAATCAGCACGGCCATCGTAAAAGGTGAGCCCGGGTGTTTACGCAAGTCAGTTTCTCCAACAGTCATCGGGGCCGGCCTGAGGATTTGACCGGTGCCAGTTCATCGAACATAGCGGCAATGCCATCAAGTTTACCATCGGTTGAGGTGTCGTTCAGCCGGAAACGGAAACTGTTGGCGCCGTCCAGGCGATACTCGCCGGGGTCGGATTGCATTTTCTTAATCAGCACCAGTGGGTCTACGCTGGTGCTGTTGCCAAACTCCAGTCGCGCCCATTCCTTGCCAGCGTCTACTTTAACCACTCCCAGGGCCTCGGCACGCATGCGCAGCGCCGCCTGGCGCATCAGATTTTTGGCCGGTTGCGGCAGCAATCCAAAGCGGTCAATCATTTCTACCTGAAGTTCTTTTAATTGTTCATCATTGGCAACGCTGGCAATGCGTTTATACAACATCAGCCGGTTATGAACGTCTGGCAGGTAATCGTCCGGAATCAGCGCCGGGATGCGCAAATTCATTTCGGTGCCGTGGCTCAGTGGCAGCTCGGCGTTCGGTGTGCGGCCTTCACGAATGGCTTTTACCGCTTCGTCCAGCAGCTGCATGTAAAGGGTAAAACCAATGCTTTCGATTTGCCCGCTCTGTTCCTCGCCCAGAAGTTCGCCGGCGCCGCGGATTTCGAGGTCTTGGGTGGCCAGCATAAAACCGGCGCCCAAATCCTGGGCTTCAGAAATGGCCTCCAGGCGCTTTTTTGCATCGGAGCTAATGGCTTTCGGTGGCGGGGTAAGCAGGTAAGCGTAGGCTTGATGGTGGGAGCGGCCCACCCGGCCTCGCAACTGGTGCAGCTGGGCCAGGCCGAATTTGTCTGCGCGCTCGATAATAATGGTGTTGGCGGTGGGCACGTCTATGCCGGTTTCAATGATGGTGGTACACACCAGCACGTTGAAGCGCTTGTGGTAAAAGTCCTTCATGATCTGTTCCAGATCGCGTTCGCGCATCTGGCCGTGGGCCACGCCAACACGGGCTTCGGGAATCAGTTGGCGCAGGTCTGCCGCGGTTTTTTCGATGCTGGTCACGTTATTGTGCAGAAAGTACACCTGACCGCCACGCAGGATTTCCCGCAAAATCGCTTCTTTCACCATGGGTTCGTCGCGCTGGCGCACAAAGGTTTTTACCGACAGCCGCCGCGCTGGTGGCGTTGCAATAATGGACAGATCGCGAAGGTGGCCCATGGCCATATTCAAGGTGCGGGGGATGGGCGTGGCGGTCAGGTTGAGCATATCCACTTCGGCCCGCAGCGCTTTTAGCTTTTCTTTTTGCTGCACGCCAAAGCGGTGTTCTTCATCAATAATCACCAGGCCCAGATTCTTGAACCGAATGTCGCCCTGCAGCAGTTTGTGGGTGCCAATCACGATATCGGCTTTGCCGTTTTCCATGGCCTCCAGCGCTTTATTGGTCTGGCTGCCACTGCGGAAGCGGCTGAGCAGCTCGACATTAACGGCGGTATCCGAAAAGCGGTCGCGGAAAGATTCGTAATGCTGCTGCGCCAGCAGGGTAGTGGGCACCAGTACCGCCACCTGTTTGCCCGACCAGGTCGCCACAAACGCGGCGCGCATGGCCACTTCGGTTTTGCCAAAGCCCACATCGCCGCAAATCAAACGATCCATCGGTCGTTCGCTGGTCATGTCTTCCAGCACCGCCATAATAGCCACTTCCTGATCCGGTGTTTCCTCGAACGGGAAGCCTGCTGCAAAGGTGCGGTAGGCTTCCTGGGGGTTCTCGAAGCTGAAGCCTTTGCGGGCTTCGCGGCGGGCGTACACGTCTAAAAGCTCGGCGGCGGTGTCGCGGATTTTCTCCAGCGCTTTTTTCTTGGCGTTGTTCCAGCGATCGGTGCCCAGCTTGTGCAGCGGCGCGTGTTCGGTGTCGCTGCCGGCGTAGCGTGAAATCAAATGCAGGCTAGACACAGGCACATACAGCTTGGAGCTGCCGGCGTATTCCAGCATCAGAAATTCGCTGGCTTCACCTTCCACCGTGATGGTTTCCAGGCCCTGATAGCGGCCTACACCGTGGTCAATATGCACCACCGGCGAGCCAATACGGAGTTCCGAAAGGTCGCGGTAGCCGTCGTCGTTTAGCTCGGTGGGCTTTTCCCGGCGCCTGCGCTGCAGCACCCGCTCACCAAAAAGTGCGGTTTCGGTGATCAGCGCCAGTTGCCGGTCTGGCAGCACCAGGCCCTGTTCCATAGGCGCGATGGTAATGCCCAAGCTGCATTTCGGACTGTCCAGAAAACCTTGCCAGCCCTCCAGCGCCTGAAGTTGCAAGGATTGCTGGGCCAGATTATCGATCAGCGCTTCGCGCCGGCCAGACGATTCGGCGCAAATCAGAATGCGACCGTCGAATTCGTTGATGAACCGTTTCAAGCGCCCGGCAGGGTCTGCTGCGCGCCCGTTCATGGCGATGTCTGGCAGTTCGCGGGCGGCGCAGTTCACACTGCCGTTGCCATCGTCGGTTGCGGTGCGTGTGGTTACCCGTGGAAACTGTTTGAGCAGCCCGAACAGCTCGTCCTGCTGCAAAAACAGCCGGGCTGGCGGCATGATTGGCCGCACGCGGTCGTGGCGGCGATCTTCATAACGGTTGCGGGTTTCGCTGTCGAACTGCTGCACCGATTCGTTCAGGCCATCGGCGGTGAATACCCGGGTACTGGCTGGCAGGTAATCAAAAAGCGTGGCGGTGGCATCAAAAAACAGCGGCAAATAATATTCAATGCCCGGTGATGTAATGCCCTGACTGACGTCCTGATACACAGGCGCGCTTTTGTCGGCGCTGGGAAATTGCTCGAACCAGCGTCCGCGAAACGCCGAACGGGCTTCTTTGTCCCAGGGGAATTCAAACGCCGGCAGCAGTTCTACCTGCTGGATGCGATCCACCGAACGCTGGGTGTCCGGGTCAAAGGTGCGTAGGGTTTCAATTTCGTTGTCGAACAAATCAATGCGGTAGGGCTGGCTGGCGCCCATGGGGAAAATGTCCAGAATGGCGCCGCGCACAGCGTATTCACCGTGCTCGTAAACGTTGTCGGCATAGCGATAGCCGGCCGCCTCGAGCTGCAGGCGCCAGCTGTTGATGTCCAGCGACTGGCCGACTTCTAACAGCAGGGTGTTGCCCTGCAGATAATTTACCGGCGGTAACCGGTGCATCAGGGTACGCGCAGGCACCACAAGCACGCCGTGTGCGGTAGAGGGCAGGCGGTGCAGGGTGCGAATGCGGCGGGAAATAATATCCTGATGGGGCGAAAACTGGTCGTAAGGCAAAGTTTCCCAGTCTGGCAACGACAGCAATTCCAGGCCATCGGCGCTTATGGCCGGGCCATCTTCTTCAGGTGCCAGGCCCAGAAAAAACCGCATTGCCTGCTCCAGGCGAATGGCATCGGCGGTGCTGCGGGTGATCACCAGGGTTAACCCTTGATGGCTGCGCGCGCTTTCACAGATGGCCAGAGCGTCACTGCTGCCGTGAAGCTGACCCCAGACACGATGGTCGGCAGGCTTTTTTGGAAACTCGGGGGCAAGCAGGGGGGTGCTGGTCATGTTGGGAAATGTGCCTTTTTCGAATTCGAGAGCCGGTAAATAGGCTGGCCATTCTACCGCTGCAGTGCATGGGGGGTCGAGTGGCTATAAAAACAGGCGTTGGATTTGCCGTAGGCGGCGTTAAATTGGATAATACCTCACCCGATTTTCTTCATGTCTACTTTGCATGCCCAAAACGTTTCTATTCAGAGGTCCTAAACCGTGAGCCACGAACAGATCCACCAGCACTTGTCGAACTGGACAGAGCGCGAATCTACCGCCGAAGCCATGATCCCGCTAATTGGGCGCCTGTACCGCCGTAACAATGTTGTTACGTCGGTTTACGGCCGCTCGGTAATTAATCAGTCAGTGATTGACATCATTCGCGCCCACCGCTACGTTCGGCAGGTAGAAGACAGCGAGTTGTCGGTACACGACACCCTGCCCATTCTTCAGGCGATGGATGCCATGGAGCTGGGGCGTGGCCACGTAGACATCGGCAAGCTGGCGGTCAAATTCCGCGCCATTGGCGGCGACCTGAACGAGTTTTTGACCCAGGAAATCGGATCTATCGCGGGGTTGTACGCTTCCCAGTCGGAAGAAGATGCCCAGAATGACACCAAAGATATAGTGCTTTACGGTTTTGGTCGTATCGGCCGCTTGCTGGCCCGTATTCTGATTGAAAAAGCCGGCGGCGGTAACAATCTGCGCCTGCGCGCCATTGTTGTGCGCCATGGCGGTGCCGAAAACGATCTGGAAAAGCGTGCCAGCCTGCTGCGCCGCGACTCCGTACACGGCCCCTTCAACGGCACCATCCGTGTCGACGCGGAAAACTCCGCGCTGATCGCCAACGGCAACTTTATCAAAGTTATTTACTCCGCCGGGCCAGACCAAGTGGACTACACCCAGTACGGCATCAACAATGCCATTGTGATTGATAACACCGGCATGTGGCGCGATGAAGAAGGCCTGGGCCTGCACCTGAAATCTAAAGGCGTCAGCCGCGTCATGCTGACAGCTCCAGGCAAAGGCGACATCAAGAACATCGTTTACGGCATCAATAATGACTGGATTACTGACGACGACAAAATTCTGTCGGCAGCCTCTTGTACCACCAACGCCATTACCCCGGTGCTGAAGGCTATCAATGACGAATACGGCATTGAAGATGGCCACGTAGAAACGGTGCACTCTTACACCAATGACCAGAACCTGATCGACAACTACCACAAAGGCAGTCGCCGCGGCCGCAGTGCGCCGCTGAACATGGTAATTACCGAGACAGGCGCCGCCAAGGCGGTGTCAAAGGCGCTGCCAGAACTGAAAGGCAAGCTGACGGGTAATGCCATTCGCGTGCCCACGCCGAACGTCTCCATGGCGATTCTGAACCTGAATCTGAAGACAGAGGTGGATGTAGAAAGCGTTAACGAATACCTGCGTGACATAGCGCTGCACTCCGAACTGCAAAAGCAGATTGACTTTGTAAACTCCACAGAAGTGGTGTCGACCGATTTCGTTGGCTCGCGCCACGCCGGTATTGTGGACGCCCAAGCAACGATTGCTGCCGGTAAACGCCTGATTCTTTACGTTTGGTACGACAACGAATTCGGCTACAGCGCACAGGTTATAAGGGTTGTTAGCCAGATGGCTGGCATCAACTATCCTATTTTCCCCAAGCGCGCTCGCGGCTGAGTCGGTCGTTCTGGCTCTCGGGTCAGTGCTTGATGAGTGAATAAAAGCCCCTCCAGCTTTTGCTGGCGGGGCTTTTATTTGGCGCGGTTCAAACACGCCCTCTTTACTTGAAGCAACAAACCGGTGGGCCTTTGCTGTGGAAATGCGGGCCCCGACTCTCTATAATTAGCGCGATTTTGGATATGTCTGACGCCCGCTTCTTATCCTTCCTCTGCCACCGGTCTGTGCTAGCGTAACGCCAACCGCCTTACGGCAAGCCACTTAACACCAAACCGGTGAGGTATGTGCAGGGAATTCGAGGTAATGCGTCTGGCGTGGTAAATACATCGAATAGTTTCTGATGATTGGATGAGGCTAATGATAAAGATCACAAAAGGCCTGGATCTTCCCATCAGCGGCGCCCCCGAACAGACCATCACCGACGGCAAACCGATTCGCCACGTGGCACTTGTCGGCTTTGACTATAACGGCATGAAGCCGACGATGGTTGTGAAGGAAGGGGATCGCGTTAAACGCGGCACGCTGCTGTTTATGGATAAGAAGACCGAAGGCGTTCGTTACACCTCACCGGCAGCGGGCGTGGTGAAAGAAATCAACCGTGGTGACCGTCGGGTTTTCCAGTCGATTGTCATCGAAATTGATGGCAATGAGGCGGAAATCTTCGCGCGTTACAGCGAAGCCGATATTGCGGGCCTGGAGCGCCAGCAGGTTGTTGATAACCTGATCGAATCCGGGTTGTGGGCGACGCTGGTAACGCGTCCGTACAGCAAAGTGCCGGCTATTGACTCCGCGCCTCATTCAATCTTCGTGTCGGTGATGGATACCAACCCGCTGGCCGCAGACCCTACCATCATCATTGCCGAAAACAGCAAGGCCTTTGAAAACGGCCTGAGCATTATTGCCAAGCTGACCACCGGCAAGGTGTTTGTAACAGGTAAGCCGGGCTCAAACGTGGCAGTGCCCAAGTCTGATGCTATTGAAGTCAATCAGTGTGACGGCGTTCACCCTGCCGGTAACGTAGGCACCCATATTCATCACCTGGACCCGGTATCGCTCAGCAAAACTGTGTGGTCTGTGAATTACCAGGACGTGATTGATATCGGCAAGCTGTTCGTCACCGGTGAACTTCCAATTGAGCGCGTTGTCTCAATAGGTGGCCCGAAAGCTCTGAAGCCTCGCTTGGTTCGTACACGTTTAGGAGCCAGTCTGGTTGAATTGTTGGATGGTGAAACCGAAACCGACTGCGAACTGCGTCCGATATCGGGCTCAGTGTTTGGCGGTCGACGGGCCGAAGGTACCTGCGCCTACTTAGGGCGTTTCGCCAATCAGGTGTCGGTGCTGGCTGAAGGCAATAGCCGGCACTTCATGGCCTACCTGTCGCCGGGCGTTAATAAATTCTCGACAATGAACATCTACCTGTCAAAACTGATCGGTGGCAAACGATTCAACTTCAATACCAGCACCAACGGCAGCGAGCGAGCAATGGTTCCAGTGGGCGCTTACGAGCGCGTCATGCCGTTGGACATATTGCCAACCCAGCTGTTGCGGGCACTCATTGTCGGTGACACGGAAATGGCCCAGAAACTGGGCGCGCTGGAACTGGATGAAGAAGATCTGGCTCTGTGCACCTTCGTGTGTCCGGGTAAATATGAATACGGGCCAATTCTCCGAGAGAACCTGACCCGCATCGAGATCGAGGGCTAAGTTATGGCTATCCGACAGTTTCTCGACGGAATCGAGCATCATTTTGAAAAAGGCGGTCGTCACGAGCGTTGGTACGCGCTCTACGAAGCGGTAGACACCATTTTCTACTCGCCCAGTTCGGTCACCAAATCCACATCTCACGTGCGTGATGGCATTGATCTGAAACGCATCATGATTACGGTGTGGCTGTGCACTTTCCCGGCCATGTTTTTCGGCATGTGGAACATCGGCTTTCAGGCCAACAGCTACCTGGCTACCAGTCCGGAGGCTTTGGTCGGAGACGGCGGACTGCGCACCTTGTTTATCAACGCTTTTGCGGTAACCGGCGCGGGTGCTGGCTTGCTGGATAATTTCATCTACGGTATGGCCTACTTTATTCCCATCTACGTGGTGACCTTTGTGGTTGGCGGGTTCTGGGAAGTGATGTTTGCCACCGTGCGTCGCCATGAAATCAACGAAGGCTTTTTCGTAACCTCGATTTTGTTTGCGCTGATTTGCCCGCCTACCGTGCCTTTATGGCAAGTGGCTTTAGGCATTACCTTCGGTATCGTCATCGGTAAAGAAGTGTTTGGCGGAACCGGCAAAAACTTCCTCAACCCGGCGCTGACCGGCCGTGCTTTTTTGTACTTCGCCTACCCGGCGCAGATCTCCGGTGACACGGTATGGACTGCGGTTGACGGGTTTAGTGGTGCAACCTCCCTGAGCTGGGCTGCCAGCGGTGGTATGGAAGCTCTGGAAACCCAGATTGGCTGGATGAACGCGTTTATGGGCACCATTCAGGGTTCCATGGGTGAAACCTCGACCCTGGCGGTGTTGGCCGGTGGCGCGGTGCTGCTGATCATGAAAATAGCCTCTTACCGGATTGTTGGGGGTGTGTTGCTCGGCATGATTGCCACCTCGTTGCTGATGAACGTGGTGGGTTCGGAAACCAACCCCATGTTTGCCGTGCCAGCGCACTGGCACCTGGTAATCGGTGGTTTTGCCTTCGGCATGATGTTTATGGCGACGGACCCGGTATCGTCTGCCATGACCAATACCGGCCGCTGGTGCTTCGGCATTCTGGTGGGCGTGATGACTATTCTGATACGCGTAGTAAACCCGGCCTTCCCTGAGGGCATTATGCTGGCGATTCTGTTCGCCAACCTGTTTGCCCCGCTGATGGACCACTACGTTGTTCAGGCCAATGTTAAACGGAGGCTCGCCCGTGGCTAAAGTTAAAGAAACAGTCTCCAGAACGTTATTGGTCGCTTTGGTACTGAGTATCGTGTTTTCAGTTATCGTCTCGACCGCCGCAGTAATGCTGCGCCCGGCACAGATCAAAAATCAAAACCTGGACATTAAAACCAATATTCTGGCGGCCTCGGGCATGTTGCCGGAAGCTGCCAGTGCCGAGCAGATCGAAGATATCTTCACCCGCTTTGATGTCCGTCTGGTGGATTTGGATTCTGGCGCCTTTGTCGAGCCTGAATCGGTCAATGTGCAAGACCCGATGAAGTACGACATGTACAAAGCTGCGTCTAACCCGGATATGTCCACCAACATTCCTCCCAAGGAAGACCTGGCGGGCATCAAGCGTCGCCCTAACGTAGCCAAGGTCTATCTGCTGCGCGAAGGCGATCAGGTGAAGCGCGTTGTACTGCCGGTTCACGGTTATGGTTTGTGGTCCACTCTGTATGGCTTTGTATCCCTTGAGGGCGACTTGAACACCATCGAAGGCCTGGGCTTTTATGCCCACGCAGAAACGCCGGGCCTGGGTGGTGAGGTGGATAACCCGCGCTGGAAGTCCCAGTGGGTGGGTAAGCAGCTTTACGACGAAAACAAAACCGAGCCGCAGATCCGCCTGGTAAAAGGCGGTGTTGATGCCAATACTGCGAACAAGCAACACAAAGTGGACGCGCTTTCCGGTGCCACCTTGACCAGTCGCGGTGTGGAGCATCTTGTAAATTATTGGATGGGTGATCGTGGCTACGCGGCGTTCCTCAAGAAACTTCGTGAAGGGGAGGTCTGATCATGTCCGAAATGACCGCGAAACAAGTTCTGTTTGAACCGATTTTCAGTAACAACCCGATTGGATTGCAGATTCTGGGTATCTGTTCTGCGCTGGCGGTAACCACCAGCATGAACGTCACCATCGTTATGTGTCTGTCCGTTATTGCGGTAACCGCGTTTTCCAACCTGGCGGTATCGCTGGTGCGGGCACAGATTCCGAACAGTATTCGTATCATCGCCCAAATGACCATCATCGCTTCTCTGGTAATCGTGGTGGATCAGTTTCTGAAGGCCTACGCCTATGAAGTATCCAAGCAGCTGTCGGTCTTCGTTGGTCTGATCATCACCAACTGCATCGTTATGGGCCGTGCCGAAGGTTTCGCCATGAAGAACGGGCCTTGGCTGAGCTTCCTTGACGGCATCGGCAACGGTATGGGCTATTCGGTGATGCTGCTATTTGTCGCCTTCTTCCGTGAGCTGCTGGGCGCAGGTGCGCTGTTTGGCGTTACCTTGATGACACCAGTAAGTCAGGGCGGTTGGTACGTCCCCAACGGGCTGCTGCTGTTGCCGCCGAGCGCGTTCTTTATTATTGGCTTGGCAATCTGGGCCCTGCGCGCCTGGAAACCCGAGCAAGTGGAAGAGGCAGACTTCAAAATGTCCCGCCACACCCATAAGGAGGCCTTCTGATGGAACACTACATCAGTCTGCTGATTAAGGCTATTTTCGTTGAAAACATGGCTTTGGCCTTCTTCTTGGGTATGTGTACCTTCCTGGCGATCTCTAAGAAAATTGAAGCCGCAACCGGTCTGGGTATTGCCGTGGTGGTAGTTCTGACCCTCACTGTGCCGGTGAACAACCTGATCTACAACAACATCCTGCGTGAAGGCGCGTTGTCTTGGGCCGGATTGCCCAACACAGACCTGAGCTTTTTGGGATTGATTACGTACATTGGTGTAATCGCTGCGATTGTGCAGATCATGGAAATGGTTCTGGATAAGTACATACCGGCGCTATATGCCGCACTTGGGGTTTTTCTACCGCTTATCACCGTGAACTGCGCCATTTTGGGTGCAGCCCTTTTCATGGTAGAGCGCGACTACACCTTCGGTGAGAGTGTGGTGTACGGTTTCGGCGCCGGCGTAGGCTGGGCCTTGGCGATTGTGGCTTTGGCCGGCATTCGGGAAAAACTCAAGTACAGCGACGTACCGGAAGGCCTGCGGGGCTTGGGCATAACCTTTATTACTGTGGGTTTGATGTCATTAGGTTTTATGTCTTTCTCCGGCATTTCCCTGTAATTCACCCGGTGATTCGGATAAACGAAAGGGCGAGATCATGAATACAGAAATTATTCTCGGCGTAGTCATGTTCACTGTGATTGTTTTGGCGCTGGTTGCGATTATTCTTGCGGCCCGCTCCCAGCTGGTCAGTACCGGTGATGTGACCATTGAAATTAACGACGACCCCGAGCACACGGTGAAAACCGAAGCCGGTGGAAAGTTGCTGAATACATTGGCCGGCAGCGGTATTTTTCTGTCGTCTGCTTGTGGCGGCGGTGGCACCTGCGCCCAATGCAAATGTAAGGTTTTCGACGGCGGCGGCGCTATGCTGCCCACCGAAAAGACTCATTTTACCAACCGCGAAGAAAAAGAAGGCTGGCGCCTGTCGTGCCAGGTTCCGGTAAAACAGGACATGAAAATTGAAGTGCCGGAAGAGTTCTTCGGCGTTAAGAAGTGGGAATGCGAAGTGGTGAGCAACCACAACCAGGCCACCTTCATCAAAGAATTGATTCTGAAGTTGCCAGAGGGTGAAGAAGTTGCCTTCCGTGCTGGCGGTTATGTACAGCTGGAATGTCCGGCGTACGAAATTGACTTCAAGGAATTTGCGATTGAAGAAGAGTTCCGTGAAGATTGGAACAAGCACGATATTTGGCGCTACAAGGCCATCAACAAGGAGGACACGATCCGTGCTTACTCCATGGCCAACTACCCGGAAGAGAAGGGCGTACTGAAGTTTAACATCCGTATCGCCACGCCACCTCCGGGCACCGACCACAACCCGGGAATCATGTCGAGCTTTGTGTTTGATTTGAAACCAGGGGACAAGATGACCGTGATGGGTCCGTTTGGTGAGTTCTTCGCCAAGAAGACCGATGCGGAAATGGTGTTTGTGGGCGGCGGTGCCGGTATGGCGCCCATGCGTTCCCACATCTTTGACCAGCTCAAGCGCCTGAATTCCAAGCGCAAGATCAGCTTCTGGTATGGCGCACGTAGCGTACGGGAAATGTTCTACGTCGAAGACTTTGACGGCTTGGCTAAAGAAAACGACAACTTTGAATGGCACGTAGCCTTGTCTGATCCCCAGCCGAACGATGACTGGAGTGGTGACACCGGATTTATTCACAACGTGTTGTTTGAAAACTATCTGAAAGATCACCCGGCACCCGAAGACTGCGAGTTTTACATGTGCGGGCCGCCCATCATGAACGCATCGGTTATCAAGATGCTGAAAGATCTAGGCGTAGAAGATGAAAACATCATGTTGGATGACTTTGGTGGCTAATACAGGAGGCTAGTAAAATACCGATGCTATTCAACATGGTTAAACCCGCCCGGGCGGTTATGATCAGTGTGTTTTATGCACTGGTTGTGGCGGCCTTGGCGGGTTGTTCGTTTAAGCCGGAACAACAGATCTGGGAAATATCCGGGCCGATCTTTGGCACTCGTTACCACATCAGTGTGGTGATGGAAGAGGACCAGCCCAGGCTTCAGGAGCTTGCCGGCGGCATTGAGCAGGCTCTTGAGGGCGTAGACGCCGCCATGTCTACCTGGCGCGAGGATTCTGAGTTGTCACGCTTTAACGCGCTGCCAGATCAGTCCGATTGGACCGCGTTGTCAACACCCTTGTACACCGTGCTGCTAGAAGCAGAAGCGGTGTCCGCGCTTACTGACGGCGCTTTTGATATCACGATTGGCCCAGTGGTGAATCTGTGGGGCTTTGGCCCGGATGCGCGGCCAGACACAGTGCCAGACGACGCCACACTGGCTCGGGTATTGCGCGGCACCGGACACAATAAAATCCAATTGCGGTACCAGCCTCCGGGCATTCGTACCAGCGAACAGCAATACCTGGATTTAAGTGCCATTGCCAAAGGCTTCGGTGTAGACGAAGTTGCCCGCTACCTGGCCGCAGAGGGTGTTAGCGGGTATCTGGTGGAGATTGGCGGTGAAGTCAGCGTTGCCGGGCGCAAGCCCGATGGTTCGGCCTGGCGCCTGGCCATCGAAACGCCCGGTGAAGACGCAGAACAGGTAAACCGGGTGGTAGCCCTGGATAACCGTGCTTTGGCGACCTCTGGTGACTATCGTAACTATTACGAATTCAACGGGCAGCGTTATTCCCATACACTGGACCCACAAACCGGTAAACCGATTACCCACAATCTGGCGTCGGTGACCGTGATCGCGGAAAATTGTATGCGCGCTGACGCCCTGGCCACCGGATTTAATGTGATGGGATTCGAGGAAGCCATGACGTTGGCGGTTCGCGAAAACATACCGGCTTATTTTATCGTGCGCGGTGAGGCAGGGTTTGAGACCCACCACACTCCGGCATTTTCGTCGTTTATAACCCAGTAGCGGGAGAGCAGCATGGGTACCTTTATTCTGGTGTTTTTTATAGTGGTTCTGTTGGTAGCGGGCATGTCAGTGGGCGTCATTTTTGGCCGTAAACCGATCAGCGGCACCTGCGGCGGCATTGGCGCTCTGGGCATCAGTTCTTCTTGCGATATATGCGGCGGCAACACCCAGAAATGTGAAGAAAACAGCGAGCGCGTTGGGGTCGAGGCAGATAGCAGTCTGGGTTACGATGCCACCCGCCCTGAAAAATGAGCCGAAACAGGCAATAACGTACAATTTACGACCCAGATAAGGAGTTACTGCGGGTATGCCAGAGCATCATTACGACGTAGTGGTTATCGGCGCCGGCCCGTCCGGCGAAGGCGCTGCGATGAACGCGACGAAAAACGGCAAGCGCGTAGCCATTGTTGAAGACAAAAGAACCGTAGGCGGCAACTGTACCCACTGGGGTACCATTCCTTCGAAAGCCCTGCGCCACTCAGTCAAGCAGATCATCACGTTCAATACCAATCAAATGTTCCGCGACATTGGCGAGCCGCGCTGGTTCTCGTTCCCGCGTGTTTTGCAGAATGCTCAAAAAGTGATTGGCACGCAGGTCAAGCAGCGCACCCAGTTCTATTCCCGCAACCGTATTGATCTGATCAACGGCAGCGCCTCGTTTGTTGATAAAAACCAGTTGGAAGTACGCGGCAGCAAAGGCGTGGAAATCTTGCACTTCAAGCAAGCCATCATTGCTTCGGGCTCGCGCCCTTATTTGCCGCCAGACTTGGACTTCCGTCATCACCGTATTTATAACTCAGACACCGTTCTGAGCCTGTCTCACACGCCGCGCACCTTGATTATTTATGGGGCAGGAGTGATTGGTTCGGAATATGCCTCTATCTTTGCCGGGCTTGGCGTAAAAGTCGATTTAATCAACCCGGGCAGCCGCTTGCTGACCTTCCTGGACGACGATATTTCCGACGCCCTGAGTTATCACCTGCGCAACAATGGCGTTCTGGTGCGGCACAACGAAGAATACGAATCCGTAGACGGCGACGACCACGGCGTGGTGTTGTCACTGAAATCCGGTAAAAAAATTCGAGCAGACGCATTTCTGTGGTGTAACGGCCGCACCGGTAACACCGACAAGCTGGCGCTGGAAAAAATTGGCCTGCAAGCCAATAGCCGCGGCCAACTGGCGGTAGACGACCATTACCGCACCGAGGTAGAGAACATTTACGCCGTCGGCGATGTTATTGGCTGGCCCAGCCTGGCCAGTGCCGCTTATGATCAGGGCCGGTCTGCCTCCTCTGACATTGTGCAAGACGACTATTTCCGCTTTGTATCAGACGTGCCCACGGGCATTTATACCATTCCGGAAATCAGTTCGGTGGGTAAAACCGAGCGCGAACTGACCGAGGCAAAAGTGCCCTACGAACTGGGCCAGGCGTTCTTTAAGGACCTGGCGCGGGCGCAGATTACCGGGGAGCCGGTGGGCATGCTGAAAATTCTGTTCCACCGTGAAACCCGTGAAATTTTGGGTATTCACTGTTTTGGTGACCAGGCTGCGGAGATTATTCACATCGGTCAGGCCATCATGAACCAGAAAGGCGAAGCAAATTCCCTGAACTACTTCATCAACACCACGTTCAACTACCCGACTATGGCCGAAGCTTATCGGGTAGCCGCGCTGAACGGATTAAACCGGATTTTCTAGCGGTTTCAGTGAGTGCCTATGGCCTGCTGTTTGCCCGGTGCAGTGACATCGCTGTTGTCGGGCAGAGCCGATTGGTGACGGGTGCGATTGTCGAAGTAGGTTATGGTGCTGGTCGGGTAGTCGGTAATAATGCTGTCTACCCCCATTTTTTCCAGTCCCAGCATGTCGAAAATGCGGTTTACCGTCCACGCCGATACGTGCATACCCTTGCGGTGGGCATGCTCCACCAGCTCTTTGCTGAGCAACTTCCAGTTGATGCACAGATATTCCACTTCCAGGCGACTGGCAATGGTCATGGGCCGCGGAAATTTGCGTTCTGCCACCAGCCCCAGTCGAATATTGCGATCACGCCGGCGAATTTCCTTCAAAAAATGAACATCCGACGAAGTCACGGCCACTTTGTCATAAAGCCGCCGTGCCTGAATGATTTCCGTCAGCCGGTTGCTGAGCACGTTCATGCGCGGAGATTTATCGCTTTTTACTTCCAGTTGCAGGTGTTCAAGATCGTTAAACCGGTCCAGCAACTGGTCCAGGCTGGGGATGCCCACCGGGCTCGGCCAGGAACTGACGTTGCGGCGAGCGTCCATACCGGTCAGTTCTGCCAGAGTGTAATCGCTGACATTACCTTTAAATGTGGTTGTACGATTCACCGTTAAATCGTGTACCAGCACGGGAATGCCGTCTTTCGACAGCACCAGATCCAGCTCAAAATGGCGTATGCCCTGGCGATAGGCGTGTGCAAAGCCTTCCAGAGTGTTTTCCGGAGCCTCACCTTTGGCGCCGCGGTGTCCGTATACAATCATTTGGCCATTGAATCCTTCACAGTCTTATAAATTGCCTGGCGTTTTTTCCAGGTGTCGTGGCACAAGCGGATATCTTCAAGGTATGCCGGCAATTCGTTCATCAGCAGCGCTTGAGGGCCGTCTACCAGAGCTTTTTCCGGCTTCGGATGGAAATCTACCAGCACCATGTTAGCGCCCGCTACAACACCCTGTGCGGTGGCGTGCATCACCTCCAGAATGCCATCCGGCGCGCGGTCACGGCTGCCCACAGAGTGGGACGGGTCAATACACACCGGCATGCGGGTCAGGCGCTTCACGGTGGGAACATGGGCAAAATCCACCATGTTGCGGTGGGGCTGGCCCGCTTCGGTTTTCATGCCGCGCAGGCAGAAGATCACGTTGGCATTGCCTTCCGACGCCAAGTATTCCGCCGCATTCAAAGACTCGTTCAGAGTAATACCAAAACCACGCTTGAGCAGTGCCGGGTAGGTGCTCTGACGACCAATGGCTTTCAGAAGCTCAAAGTTTTGAGTGTTACGGGTGCCAATTTGCAGCATGACACCGGTAGGGCGCCCCAGCTTTTCCAGGCAGTTGTCGATCTCTTCAATGTGGCTTTCATGGGTAATTTCCATGGCCACCACCTTAATGCCGTGCTTGCCGGCTTTTTCAAACACCCAGGGCAAGCAGCCTTTGCCGTGGCCCTGAAACGAATAGGGGTTGGTGCGTGGCTTGTACGCACCCATACGGGTACACACTTCACCGTGCTGTTCCAGCGCCTGCATCATTTGCTCGACGTGTTCGGGCACATCCACCGCGCACAGGCCGGCAAAAATATTCAGATTGGACTGGTTAAAATCCACGCCGTTGTAGGTAAAGCCGTTTTGACGGTTGTTGTCTTTATGGCGTCCCAGAATCCGGTAATCTTCGGAAATGCGGATAGCCCGCTCGACCGCCGGCAGTGCTTCAATGTCTTCTTTATTGAGGCCCTTGGTGTTGCCTAGCAAATACACTTCGGTTAACCGCTGCGTCGCACCCTGAATTTCGTGAACGCGCACTGAAACGCCGGGTAAGTTTTCCAGAAAATTCAGCGTGATGCGATAAGCGTCGCTGTCCATCGGGGTGTCAGGGTGAAGAATGGCTAGCATGGTGTGTCCTCAAAGTTTATTGCGCAGCTTCCGCACGGTGCCGGGCTCGTCTTTAAGAGTTTAGAGCTCAGCCTATGGCTTCTGCCCGTTGGCGTATTTGCGCTTCCAGTTTCCGCTGGTCTGCCGCAAAAAGGCGAATGCCGTCTGCCAGCTTTTCGGTTGCCATGGCATCGTTGTTCGAGTCCCAACGGAACTGCTTTTCGTCCATGCGGCTGCGCTTGTCTTTAGAACGGGCACCAGCCGGGCTGAGCTTGCGCTCAAGCGAACCCGTGTCGTTCTGGAGCGCCTGCATCAGCGCCGGGCTTATGGTCAGCCGGTCACAACCGGCCAACATTTCAATTTGCCCGGTGTTGCGGAAACTGGCGGCCATCACCGCGGTGTTGAAATCGTTGGTTTTGTAGTAATTATAAATACGCTCCACTGACAGCACACCCGGGTCTTCACTGGCAGGAAAACTGTCGCGACCGCTGTCTGCCAGATGCCAGTCCATAATACGGCCAACAAACGGTGAAATCAGTGCCACCCCGGCCTGTGCACAGGCAACGGCCTGAGCGAACGAGAACAGCAACGTAAGGTTGCAGCGAATGCCTTCTTTTTCCAGCTGCTCGGCGGCTTTGATGCCTTCCCAAGTGGCGGCAATCTTGATTAGCACGCGCTGGGTATCAATACCCTGCTGGTCATAAAGCTCAACCATACGCCGTGCCCGCGACAGAGTGCCAACGGTGTCAAACGACAGGCGGGCATCTACTTCGGTAGACACCACACCGGGAACCAGCTTCAGAATTTCGCCGCCAGCCAGCACCGCCAGAATGTCGGTCGCCAAAACAAGTTGGTCTGCGCTTGCGCCGGCCTGGCGTTTTGCCGCTGCAATCGCTTTGTCGACCATCGGCTTATAAGCGTCAGATTCAACGGCCTTGAGCAGCAGCGACGGGTTAGTCGTGGCATCTTGCGGGCGCCAGGCGGCAATGGCATCCAGATCGCCGGTGTCAGCTACTACGGTGGTCATGGTTTTCAGTTGCTCAAGCTTGTTGCTCATTCGCGCTGGTGTCCTGCTACGTCGGTTACGTGGGTAAAGAAAGATTACGGCTGACTACAATAACGGGCCACCGCAGGCCGAACAAGACAACCAAAGGTTATTCAGCCATTAAATGGCATTACGCTTCGGTAAATACGGTGGCAATTCCCGTTTGTGGAACCTTGGCCAGGGCCTCGCGCAAAACATCTAGCCCGGCGCCCGGTTTGTGGGCATTTTCGCTGATGTAGCGGCGGAATTGGCGCCCACCAGGAACCCCGTGGAACAATCCCAGCATGTGTCGGGAAATATGGCCCAAATACACGCCGCGCGCCAGCTCTTGTTCAATAAACGGGTACATGGCTTCCAGAGATTCATGGCGGCTAACAGCCTTTTCCGGCTCGCCGAAAAATTCGCTGTCTACTTGCGTCAGAATCCACGGGTTATGGTACGCCTCGCGGCCCAGCATAACGCCATCGGTATGGGCCAGATGCTGGTGGCATTCATCCACGGTTTTTATGCCACCGTTAATGATGATTTCCAGCTGCGGATACTTGGCTTTCAAGCGATACACCCAATCGTACTTCAACGGCGGCACATCGCGGTTTTCTTTCGGGCTAAGCCCTTCCAGTACCGCTATGCGGGCGTGAACAATAAAGGTTTTGCAGCCCGCAGCTGCCACCGTGTCAATAAACCCGCACAGCTCATCCCAGGATTCGCGGCCATTAATACCAACGCGGTGTTTCACCGTTACCGGAATATCCGTAGCTGCCTGCATCGCCTTAAAGCCCGCCGCCACGATATCCGGATGGCCCATCAGGCAGGCGCCAATCATATTGTTCTGCACCCTGTCACTGGGGCAGCCCACATTCAGATTCACCTCGCTAAACCCGAATTGCTGCGCCAGGCCGGCACAATGCGCCAGTTCACCGGCATTGCTGCCACCTAACTGCAACGCCAGCGGATATTCTGCCGCGTTGTGGTGCAAAAACCGTTCGGTATCGCCGTGAATCAACGCGCCGGTCGTGACCATCTCGGTGTACAGCAGTGCGTGCTTGCTGAGCTGGCGCGCCATGTAACGATAATGCGGGGTTGTCCATTCCATCATTGGCGCAACGCAGAAGCGGCGGGAGGGTTCCGCGCTGATTGGCTTAGGAGCTTGAACGAATTTTGCGGTGTTTTCTGAAGGCACGGTAATACTCACTTCCTGCTGGATGTTGCCTGCTTTTTGAGCTGCCAATTCTATCAGGAAAGTGGTTTCGTTGGTTCACTGGATTGGGCCGGGTGCCACCGTAGAACAAATCGTTAACCTCATCCCAAGCCTCCGCAGTATCTGGTTGAGCGCGTATCGTCTGACTGTCGTATCCTTGCAACGATATCTGATCGACCCGCCAACCCTGTTTTGATTTTCCTCACTGGTGGCTCGGAACAAACGGTGCGAGCGAATAGTCCTCTGGACTTGGGTCGCTAACCGGAAGGCGCTATACTCCAAAAACTGTGAAATACTGGTAAAAACAATGAAAAACAATCAAACGGACCAGATTATGACTCTGGAGGAGCTGGCGAACTATTTGAAGATCTCCAAATCGACCGTTTATAAACTGGCTCAGGAAGGGCGTATACCAGGGCAAAAGCTTGGCAAACAATGGCGCTTTGGAAAGCAGGCTATCGATGATTGGCTCAGTCACCAAGCCCGGACAGAGGGTAGAGATTGATCATGTTTACACCTCATCAAAGTGCCTACTTCGCGAACTGGCTTACCCAAACCGGAAAAGTTGAAAATCGGGTCTCCCGGGCGATGGCATCTGCTCGTGTTGATATGAATCCCCATCAGATTGAGGCAGCCAGGTTTGCCCTGAAATCCCCTCTGGAAAAAGGGGTTTTACTCGCTGACGAAGTTGGTCTGGGTAAAACCATTGAAGCCAGTTTAGTGATGGCCCAGAAGTGGGCTGAGGGTAAGCGGAATATACTTTTGGTCGTCCCAGCGTCACTTCGTAAGCAGTGGAGTCAGGAGCTACAAGACAAGTTTGAGCTGCCTTCAATCATCATTGACAGCAAGGTTGCCGCTGCACTCAAGAAAGAGGCCATCCACAACCCGTTCTCCCATGAATGCAAGATTGTAATCTGCTCATATGAGTATGTTGCGCGCCAGAAAGAAAAGGTGCAGCTCGTCGATTGGCATTTAGTAGTCTTTGATGAAGCCCATAAACTTCGCAACATCTATCAGAATTCAGGCAGTAAACGGGCGAAGACCATTGTTGAAGCGACTCAGTATGCCGATAGCCGCGTTTTGCTGTCGGCCACGCCTATTCAAAATAAGCTAATGGAACTCTATGGTCTGAGTCAGGTAATCGACGCCCATTATTTTGGTGATGCCAAATCCTTCCGGAAGCTCTACGTTAACCGTCAGAATGACAAACAAGCTCTGGAGGACCTTAAACAGCGGATAGAGCCCCTGTGTCACCGTACTTTGCGGCGTCAGGTGCAACAAGAAGGGGGCATCAGTTTCACTAACCGCTACTCTCTTACTCAGGACTTTACGCCTCTGCCTGAAGAGTGGGAGTTGTATCAGAAACTCTCCCATTACTTGCAGGACCCGAATATTCAGGCGATTAGCCATCAAGCAAAGCACCTGGTCAGTATGGGCCTTCGGAAGATCCTGGCTTCATCCTCCTTTGCTGTGGCCGATACGTTGAAGGGGATGGTCGAGCGCCTGAAAGACAAACAGTTGCTAAATGAAGAAGCTCTTTCGGACATCGAAGAAGCAGATGACTGGCTGGATGCTGAATTTGGAGATGATGAGACCCAGGCAACTACAAAAACAGATAGACTTCAGCACGAGATTGAGCAGTTAACGGAGTTTCAATCCTTAGCGCAAAACATTAGTGAAAACGCAAAAGGTAACGCCCTTCTGACGGTGCTTGAAAAGGCCATGGCGATGACTGAAAGCCTGGGAGGTCAGCGAAAGGCCGTTGTGTTCACCGAGTCATGCAGAACGCAACGGTATTTAAACGATTTGCTTGAAGGCAACGATTATCGCGGTCGAACGGTGCTCTTGAACGGGTCCAACGCAGACTCGCGCTCGAAAGCCATCTACAAAGAATGGTTGGAAGAACACCGTGGATCGGCGCGGATTAGTGGCTCAAAACCGGCGGATATGAAGGCCGCACTGGTCGATTGTTTCAAGAGTGAAAAAGCAGATATTCTTGTTTCCACCGAAGCCGGCGGCGAAGGTATCAACCTGCAGTTCTGCTCTGTACTGATTAATTACGACCTGCCCTGGAACCCTCAGAAGGTGGAACAGCGTATTGGCCGGGTGCATCGCTACGGCCAGAAAAATGACGTGGTCGTTGTGAACTTTGTTAACCGCAAAAACCCGGCCGACCAACGCGTGTTTCAGCTGCTTAACGAGAAACTCAAGTTATTCGAAGGGGTGTTTGGGGCGTCGGACGAAATATTAGGGGCCATCGAAGGCAACATCGACATAGAACGCCGTATCTATGATATTTACCAGAAGTGCCGAACAGACGCGGAGATTGAGCAAGAGTTCGATCAATTACAAGAGAGTCTAAAGGACATTCTGGACGTCAGAGAGGCTGAAGCCCGACAGACCCTGCTAAACGATTTTGACCGTGATGTTGTGGCAACGCTGAGAACACTGCGCGACGAAAGTAACGACTTTCTTCAGGAGTATGAGCGGGTCCTACTGGATTTAGCGAGAGCAGAACTGCCAGCAGCAATTTTCAATACCAATCATTTTGTCCTGGACGGCCAACGGTATGACTTAAGCTGGCCTCTGGTCGAACAGAACAACTCGGAATTCTTTCGTCTGCAAGCGACAAAGCATCATCTTGCCTGGGAGCTTGTCCGCAAAGCAAAAAGCTATCGGTTGGAGTCAGCGCATCTGATCTTTCAGTATGATCAAATGGAAGGCCAGTATGCTGCGCTAAAGGTGTATCTGGGCCATTCTGGAACCTTGACCGCTTTTGAGATTCGCTTTTCTTATAATCGAGGAAAGGACGTAAAAAACCAACTGGTTGTTTTGGCGAAAACTGACTCTGGCGAGTTGCTCACGCCGGGAAATGCCGAGCACCTGCTCTTTGTTCCGGCGTATTCGAAGTCGTTGGAACGGATCATCGATGAAAATGAATTTGCCGACTATCAAGCCCAGGTGATTGACGAACAAACCCTCCAGACCGAAGCCGAACTTGATAACTATCTGGAGCAGGAGTCCGACAAGCTGGAGCGCTGGGCCGACGACCGGCGCAAAGTCTTGATGGAAACCGTGGATGAGCTGGCTGAAGACATTCATCAGCTAAAGAAAGCGTCGCGACAACTGGCATCCACGGCTGAAAAGATCCAGGCGAAAAAAGAGCTGAGAAAGCTGGAGCGCAAGCGAGACGATGCTTTGCATGAATACCACGAATCCAGAAAAGTCATTGAGCAAGAAGAAGACCGCCTGCTGGATGAGGTTGCCGAAAAGCTGGAATTGACCTGCGAGGTGAGAAATCTATTCACCATTCGCTGGACTCTAACTCATTGAGCCTTAACGAGACATCAAGATGGATCAGGAAAAACTCGTCAAAGACCTGTTGTTTCATATTCGCCTGGGCGAAGACTCCAGTATTGAATTCAAAGCCGTCACTTATGAGGGTGAACGGCCCAAAGATCCAAACCGGGATAAAATGGCCCATGAAATTGCCGCCTTCGCCAATGGCCAGGGCGGACGACTTGTGTTGGGTGTGGTCGACATCTCAAGAAGCATCTCGGTACACCAAAGTGCGGGGCGTTACTACCAGCGTGTCGGCTCCACCAAGCAGGAAATGAAACCGGAAGTCCTTGCACGCTTATTTCAACAGCGTTCTCAGGCACGGCTGATCCGATTCGACGAAGCCCTGGTGCCGGGGACCCAAGTCGAAGATATTGATAAATCTTTGAAACAGCGTTTTTTGAAACCGAATACGCCCGAGAAAGAGCAGCTTCACAAGCTGCATTTGACCGCTAAAGACGACTACGACGAAGGCCTATCGGTCTGTGGCGTACTGCTGCTTACGCCTGATCCCACCCAGTGGTTGAACAATGCCTATGTCCAATGCGTGTTTTATAGCGGCACCGCGCGGGACGCGGAAGACCAGCTCGACGCACAGGATTACACCGGCCCCATAGACCAACAAATCAACGGTGCGGTGGATTTCGTTAAACGGAACATGCGCATAGAAGCCAAAAAACAAATCGGCCGGGTCGATATTCCGCAATACGATCTGGGGGCGATTTTCGAAGCCGTAGTCAATGCGGTTGCGCACCGAGACTACTCCATGACCGGTCGGCGTATCCGTTTACACCTATTTGCAGACCGCCTGGAACTCTACTCCCCGGGCGAGCTTTCCAACAGCCTTACCATCGATGGTTTGATGGAGAACACCGTCACCCGCAACGAGGCATTGGTAAACTTGTTGAGTCGCTACTATCAGGCCCGGGAAGAAGCAGGCCGCCAGGCGTTGATTGAACGGCGGGGAGAAGGCGTGCCCAAAATCGTCCACCGCAGTACCGAGCTGAGCGGCAAGGAGCCCGAGTATCGCCTCATCGACGACCGTGAGTTACTGCTCACAATTTATGCAGCCAGCAAAGAATCCCGACGCTAACATTCTGTCATGCTATGTCGCCACACCGGAGCAAGCTAAGGGGGCCAACCCTGTGGTTACAGCAAAAAGGCCAGACCGATCAACTCAAGCGGGAGCTACTGGTTCATCACCATAATGGGCTCATATTTTACTATTACACTGCCCTTCAAATCTGGCTTCGTACCTTCGAAGCCAACGGCAATGCCCTGGCGCTTGATAACGAAATCAATGATTACCACGGGTTGAGTGATGCCCAGTCATACATCCGCCACTTGCAGTCGAAACACGGGCGCAAATGGTCGTTCTGGAAAGAAGCAGATTACCCAGCCAAGCCTGAACAACCCTGATCGCTTGCAACGCTCAAATCACAGTCATTCCGATAAACACCAAGGAAAAGCGCAGTACCATGAGCAACCCAGACACCCAGATGAACTGTTTGGAGATGCTTGTCCCTATATCCTTCCTTCTGTTGTGCTTGTCCATTGTGGGTCTTATCGGCGTGACCCGACTCATGTGGTGTTCTATCGGGAGCGCACCATGGCTTGGTTGGCGCAAAATCTGGGGTTGAATTTCGAGATACCGGCCAAAGATGTGGCGCTTTTCCAGCAACAAGCCCGGTAGGTCCCGTGATCTGGCCTGTTGCTCTGCTATGACCGTGGCCGACGGTCTCCTTCTATAAAGTTCACCAAAAAAAAGCGGGAAGCCCCTAAATTCATTTATGGGGAGGGAAACGTCGCAAAAAATAGTATTTTAGGTTTAGTTAGTAGCTAATACGTGTATACTCTTTCCATGAGCGAATTTAAAGTAAGATACAAGTCAAACAACAACGTGGTGTATTCCTGTAAGTACCACGTTATTTGGTGTCCAAAGTACCGAAGACCCGTGCTTGTGGATCAAATAGAACATCGCCTAAAAGAGATTATACAGGACATAGCCAATAATCATGATTCTGAGATATTGGAGCTGGAGGTTATGCCCGATCACGTTCACTTGCTAGTCGAAGTTGATCCGCAATACGGTGTCCATAAACTGATCAAATCCATGAAGGGGGTTTCATCCAGAACGCTGAGAGCGGAGTTTCCCGCGCTCAAATCGCGCCTACCGACCTTGTGGAGCAATTCGTACTTTGTGAGCACCGTAGGCGGCGCTCCGCTTGAAATCGTTAAGCAGTACATTGAGAACCAGAAAAACGTATGAAACGCGCAAAAACCCCAACCTTTATTGTCGAACTGCCGCTGTCCGTGTGCGACAACACCGAACGGCAGCTTACCGCTCGCCTATTGGCCGGCACTCGACTGTATAACGCGGCGCTGGGCGAAGCCCTGCGACGCCTGGGGTTGATGCGCGAATCGAAGGCGTGGCAGGCGGCTAGAAAACTGAAAGCCAAAGAACGATCCGCCGCATTTGGTTCGGCCATTAAGGCGCATCATTTTACCTCAGCTTCGGTTTCCGCTTTTGCCACCGGCTGTAAAAATGCCGCTGGCCGGAAAAGCCGGTTAAGTGCGAACGAAACCCAGCGCATTGCTGAAACCGCGTTTGATTCGGCTGAGCAATACAGTTTTGGTAAACGCGGCCGCCCGCGCTTCAAGAACGCTAAACGACCGCTAAAATCCTTCACCGGAAAAACCAACAAAGCAGGCATTCGGTACCGCGCCGAACTGGGCGTGGTGGAATGGGCCGGATTGGTGATGGCGGTAAAATACCCACCAAAAGGAAAAGACGTTTGGCTTGAAAAAGCGCTGGAAGCTGCCACTAAATTCTGCCGGATTGTGTGGCGAACGGTCAAAGGAAAACGCCGCTGGTATCTCCAGCTTGCGCAAACCGGCCTAACGCCGGCTAAAGAAAAGAATACGACCCAGCCCGGACGAGAAGTGGGCTTGGATGTTGGTCCCTCTACCGTGGCCGTGGTATCAGAATCCGGTGCTGAACTGTTCAAGTTTTGCCCCACCATCAACCAACCCTGGAAAGAGATTCGCCGTATTCAGAGAGCCATGGATCGTTCGCGGCGAGCGACAAACCCTCACTGCTACAACGCCAATGGCACCTGGAAAAAAGGCGCCAGAGTCACGGTGGTGTCCAAGAATTATCGGGAGCTGAAACACGCACTGGCAGAAAGCGAGCGCAAACTGACCGATGAGCGAAAGCGTTCCCACGGAGAGCTGGGCAACACCGTAATGCGTTTGGGCAACGTCCTCAAAGCCGAAAAACTGTCGTACAAGGCGTGGCAAAAATTGTACGGAAAAAGTGTCAAAGTCAAAGCGCCCAGTGCGTTCATGCAGAGGCTAAACCGCAAGGCTGAAAGCGCCGGTGGTCAACTTTTGGAACTGAATACCTGGAGCTTGAAGATGTCGCAGTACGATCATGTCAGCGGCGAATGCCACAAAAAACAACTCAGCGAACGATGGCATATTCTCGGCGGCAAAGCCGCCGAGATAACGGAAAGCTCCGTCATTGTTCAACGAGATATGTACTCGGCCTTTTTGGCCTTGTGCGTTGCCGAAAACGGACACCAGTCAAGCCAGTTAAATCATCGCTGGCCGGTTGTGAAGCAGCTACTAGAGAGGACGGGCTGGTGTCGTCAAATACAAATTGCGAGCGGCGGAACTCTTGTTCTTCCCACGGTAACTCCGTCGGAGCGATTCGTCTTTTAGAGTGGCGTCGGTTCGGCTACGGCCCGGAGGTGTAGCTTGGTGAGAGCCAAGCGAGAACCGGGAGACCCCGAACCATTTGGGCGCCATAAAACCCCCTAATTTCAATTATGGGGATGCTTAGGACAAACACGGCTTTTCCGTAGGTCTCGAATGACCATTTCATGATCTCTGAAAAAGCGCTCATTACGTCTTCAAATTCACCGAAGATCTGCGTACTCATCCGGTTGGCATGCACTTCCAGCCCACTGAGCTCGAGGCGTTTGACGATGTCTTTAACGGGCGCTTTGTAGTCGTCCGTCAAAGGGTAGTAGCTGATCTGCGCTGACAGGTACATAGGACCTCCATATCTTTGATAGTCGAAATGCTCTGACAGATACGTTGCTCCCCAACGAAAAGGTTTTCAATGGGCGGGCGACAAAAGCGAGTTACCATCCGTTAAGGGATGATGCCTCAGAATGTCGATAACCCGGTTGCCTCCATCAACCGGTAACGCCAGTACCTAATTCGTGAGTGGTCGGCATAAGCTTCGTAAGGCAGACTCAGCACCGGAGTTGTGGCGGGCCCGGCTTGCCATTGGCGGTCAAAGAAGGCCTGGGCCTGCTCTATTAACGGGGTTTTAGTCAAGCCCCGAATGAGGATGTCAGTCTCAAGATTCAGGTCATTCAGGTTGCGACGAGTGAAGTTTGCCGAGCCCATCAGTAGCTGCCCCTGATCATTGGTGTCACGACGAATCAGCATCTTGCTATGGCACTGCTCACCATGGGTATTACACCAGCGGACGGGGATGCCTGCCCGCGTTAATTCCATCGCGACCTGGCGATTGGGAATGCCACTTTTTTCATGACCGAAAGCTTCCTTGTTCGGGTCCAGCAAAGCCCGAACCTCGACGCCCCGGTCGTGAGCATCGATAAACGCTGTCACCAGTTCACGGTGGGAGAGGTAAAACATGGCCAGGTCCAACTTCGAATCTTGGCGCGCTGAATTAATCATTGTCAGCGCTGATTCGAGAATTTTTTGTTCCGTAACCACGCTGCCGACAGCGCTCTCATCTTGGCCGCCGAAGGTGTTGGGCGAAACGTCCGGGGCCAGGTTCAGCCTGGCATCGGAAAGTGCCAGCACGGCCTGCTCGCTGGCGAGTAAATCGTTCACCGCGGGGCCAGCAAAGCTCAAGGCCACATTGCTGTGCTTACTGCTGCCATCGTGAGGGTTGGCGGAGGTAATCAGGCCTCGGAAACGGTTGCCTTCATCCACGATCAGAACCTTGCGGTGGTTGGCCTTGAAATTCGGCAACGCCAGGTAGCTGCGCAAGGTGACTTCGCCATCATCCAGCAGATTTGGCAGCCAGCCAGAGGTATCCGAGTTTCCCAGCCACTGGCAACAAAGGCGCCAGCCCGCTGACCATATTGGGTTGGAATCTCTGAGCTGGCCGAGGGCGGTCTCTGTCACCGGGATACCAGCGTCCTTCAGACGCTCGAAATAGGGCGACTTGCGGCCTCCGTAAAAGGTATTCAGCGGATCGGTGATAACGACAATGCGGATATCCTCCACCTGCTGGCTGCGGGTTATCAGAGCGCTGGTCAATTGCTCCGACAGTGGCCGGTAACTGTCGTCGGGCCTGCTATCGTTGAACAGGAACATGTCCAATACGATCAGCTTTTCGGCCTGGGCGATCAGCCGGAAGATCTCATCAAAGATGGTGTGTTCTAGCTGTACACCGTCGCTGGCGTCCCGATAGGTCAGATCGGTAAACAACCGGGCATCAATTAAAGGGCGCTCAGGCCCTTGGAAACTCAGCCCTGGAGGCAGTGGTTTTAAAACATGGTATACACCGATACCGGTGAGAATCAGAACAATCAACAGCAACAGAATTTTCAAAGATATCACTCGTGAATTGGATTAAAAAATGCCAGCAACTCGGCGATAACGGCTTCGGGTTTGCTAAAGCAACGGATGTATTCGGCCACCGTCTCGTTAGAAAGTACGGCTCCCGGTGCGCTCCAGTGTTTCAGTTTCCCAGTCAGATAATAACCCGGATCGGCGCCGATCAGGTGTTCGGGCAGGCCATTCGGCTGAATCAGGAAAAACCAGTGATAATAGCCGGTGGCAAAGTTCTGGTCCGTGTTGCGGAACATATGGAGAGTCGGTGCGATGTCCATTATACAGGCCTTTAGAACTCGATCAGGGTGGTCCAGCGCCATGCGTTGGGTAACCGTACGCCACCTGCAGTCGACTTGATGTGGCTTAGCGGCTGTTTAATGCCTGGATTCAAGTTTTCTTGTAAATTCAGCTTTTTATTACCGGTTAATTTCAAAAATAGGCGACAAATAGGCATCTTGTTCAGGAGCAAAGAGCAAGTTCAGATTTACGCCGCCCGCTGGCTCTGGTATTACAATAACTAACAATCCAATATGGATCCCGAAAGAATTACTCCTGAACAGGAACTGGCCATGGTGGCCTAATGTCTATTTTTGAATCTTACCCGCCAATAATGGGGGACAGCCGCTACGTACCAGAAGAGGAAACTTTATCATGGCCAGTCTTAACCAATTGCGTCGCGATCACGCCAGCATGGCTCGGTTGCTGCACGTACTCTTGATCAGGCACAAAAGCCTGACGCAGGGCGAGCGCCCAGACTTTCATCTGATACGTGAGGTGGTGGACTACATCCTCGAATACATGGACGGCTTCATAATGCCTCTGGAGCGTTTGCACAGCGAACACCTGCTGGCCAAGGCGCCCGAAGCCGAGGCGTTAAGCCATCGAATGGCCGATGATTACCAAGCCTTGCGTAAGCGCCTGAACCTGCTTTCCGAGACGCTCGATATGATCCTGATGGATCACGTGGTGCCTATGGAGCGCTTTATCGAGGACCTCAAAACCTATCTCGATGCCCATCACGCTTACTTAAAGGTCGAGCGTGAACAGCTGTTTCCATTCCTTCGTAAACATCTGACCGATGCGGAGCAAAAGGACCTACTCAAGATGTTGCCAGACAGCTCAAAAGCTAACCTGTCGCGGCTCCGGGAAGATCATCCAGAGCTTTATGCGGAGTTCAAGGCGGCGCCTTCGCCATTCGCTTGAGCACAGTAAAAGCCGGCGCCCTTTGGCGCTGGCGTTGATCACATCACCAAGGTTTGATAGCAGTGAAAATGCCTGTTTTTGTCATATCTCGTCGCAACTCGAAGGCTGCCAAAGCGGCAACCGGATCCACAGCTTGCAGATTACCAAAGTGAATACGGGTCCAGGCGCCACGGCCCACTTTCACGCTATAAATATACCTGTCCTCGGTTTGGCCAGTGTCGGCCCTGACCACCTGCGTAAAGGCCGACAGAATCACTTCCTCAACAGAAGGCGCGCACGCAAAACACTCACCAACCAACCGAATACCCATGCCATGCACATGAGCCATGTAGAGTTTTCGGGAGGCCGTGTCAGAAAGCTCTTTTACCGAAACGCCAATACCGCGCTCGTATACACGTAACTCGGTGGTGGGGAAGTCCTCAATTTCCGGTAAATCCACATCCAGCATCAACATTTTGCCATCCGCAGATAACTCGAATGACAGTTCCGTTTGCTGTGGCCAGTCAATATCCAGCATGTGATCGTCCAGCACAGATTCCATAGCAGCGGTGTTTCCCGTTCGTGCGCTTTGGTAAAGAGTAGCTCGGGCAACGTCACGTTGCTCAAACGCCAGCTTTTCTTGCGTCCACTGCTCATGCTGGTTTTGATATCGCTGACGCTTGCGTTCATTGGAATCTGCAAAGGCTTTGCGCCGGGCAGGGCAAAGGTAGGCTAGCCAATCCAGTGTCCGTAACGCTGGCGCTTGCGGTTCGGGTTCGTCAAAAGGCTCTGCCACCAGCGTGGGGAAATGGTCAGGCGCCGGAGTATCCCAGTGAATGTTGATGATTCTTGCCATCATCCGGTTATGGCTATTCACCTGCTGCTGCAGAGTATCTTCGAAGTGTTGCCGGGCGTGTGTTTTTGCAATCTCCAGCGCCTGGTCACCCAGATCATTACCCTCCGCATCCAGAATGGCAATGTCGCCGGTTTTTGTATTCAGCTGTATTTGTGCAATCTCGTCGGCTACGGCTGGCCGAGCGAACGGTGACGCTGTCGAGTTCGAGCTTCGCCCGGCGTTAAAGGCTTTATTCTGCTTCAGCAGCCTTTTGCGATAAGACATCCCGGAACCGGGAATGCCCACATTGCCATAAAGCCCGTTCCGCCCCAAAGTGACATTGGCACCACGCACACCGGCAGAAACGCTGACCCCGCGCTTGCCAAGATTGATGCGAACTCCGGGGAAAATTGAGACTGTTCTACGAAATCGAAATGCCATTTTGAGCCTTATTTTGACTGTGTAATTGCATGAATATTCGCCACCCCAAACGGGATATGAACCATCGGAATATCTCCCGCATCGGATTGCAGGTGCGATCGTTGGTCATCAAAAAAAATGTGGGGCTTTAGCACCTTCAGGATTCGGTCTTTCTTCATTCCACCCAAGAAGAAAACTTCGTTGGCATCCACGCCCCAGTGTTCCAAGGTTGTAATCACGCGTTCATGGGAGGGCGCATTGCGGGCGGTCACGATGGCGATCCTCAATATCCGTCGATAGTCGGGATCGTCCATCACCGCCTGGTCTTCCAGCTTTTGCAAGTGCGAGAGCTTACGAAACAAATCCGCAAGTGGGCCGGGGCTGTGCGGAATTTGGGAGCGAGACGTCTCGTGCTCTTGAAAATCCTCTAACGAGCCGGCTTTGAATACCCGTTCTGAAGCGTCATCCGCAATTACACCATCAAAATCAAACGCTATGCGCAGCTCTGGGTCACCTTCATCATCCACCACTTTGCTGGGTAACACCGTACCAGCCGGGTGGCCGTAGTCTATCGCTTGCGACACATCGCTGGCATTGGCCGATAGAAACAGCGAGGCATTGAACGCTGGAATATAAGCATAGGGCGATTTGCCCTCCAGAAAGGCTGCGCGGCTGATATTCAGGCCGTGGTGATGAATAGAATGAAATACTCGTTTGCCGGTAATGACCGAGTTTCGCGAAAGCAAGACCACTTCTACCGGGCACTGCTCTGGAAATTTTTGGTTCACACTCAAAAAACGTTTTACAAACGGAAAGGCGACGCCTTTTCGCAACGGCTTGGTCAGATGAGTCTCCTGATACTTCCGGTAGGCTTTTTCACCTTGTTCGCGAAACACACGGTCGGAATTGGACAAATCAAACAGGGCGCTGGACGCCACCGCAATAACGAGCTTTTGTTCGATAGGGTAGGACATCGGCAGAGTGTTCCTCTTTTTGGCAGATATCCGGACCCAGATTTCTACGGCTTAAGATTATAGTGATACTGTGCAAGTATCAGTACAATCTAACTTATCCGACTCGGCAACTGGCCGTAACCGATATTAGTTTGTAGACCGTGGCCCCGAGCAGATAGAAACCGTGCACATTGCCCGCACTATGGTCGAAAGCGGAAATGCCTTGGCGGTAATGGGTAACCACGAGTACAACGCAGTTGCCTGGGCTACGCCCGATCCGCAAAACCCCGAACAATACCTGCGCCGCCGCACCGATAAAAACTGGAACCAGCACAAGGCCTTTCTGGAGCAGGTGGGCGAGGGCAGTGAGCTGCACAACAGCATGATCGAATGGTTCAAAACTCTGTCCGTTTACCTTGATTTACCGGAGCTACAAGCCGTTCACGCCTGCTGGCACCCAAAGTACATGAACATGATCGACCCGTTTACAGATGCCGGGCACTATTGGCTTAGGGGTGAGCCTGCGCCGCTGACGGAGCACATTGCTTGTTTGGATTACAGCGTGGCTGGCGGGGAAGGTGGGAAGTTGTGTGGGTATCGGTTTGGGGGGGGAGACGCGCTTGAAAAAAGAGAACTTTGTTTTCTGAGGCTCGGCGAACCATCTTGGGAGTTAAGAGATACCATCAACAACTAAAACATCGCCACCGGGCTGAGAGCGACTAATTTTTGCAATGACGATGGATAACCCCAAAACGCTTTTGGCGTCACCAACAGGGAATGCAATTGATACAGCAAACCGGAATCTACGAGCAGCTAATCACAAAGCTCATCCAAAGCCGCTTGAATCGTGAAAAGTTCTACGTTGGAGAGCGACAGTTAAATAGCACAGAGGCCTCTGTGTGGCTGTCACGCTTTCTGTCTAATGTCCTTGAATTTGCCATTGACTCGGTACCCTCGGGCGATGACAGGTTGCAGGCGCAAATCGAGCTTTCCAACCAGTTATTGATGTGGCTAAAAGGGCAGATTCAGGACAATGGTTTTTTGGAAGAGAACCTCCTTGATAGCCAAGGGAAGATTCTGACCGCTCTGTATGAATTGGAAAACCCGGTTGCTTCGAACCTCAAGCAATACGTTGAAGATATTTTTCCTCTCACCGGGCTAACCCAGAGTGAACTGTTCTCGGGTAGCAACGCAGGCCTATCGCTGGAGTCCGAACTTAAGCGCGAGATACTGTCAGCAGACAGGATTTACTGGCTGGTATCATTTATTAAGTGGGCCGGGATTCGTATTTTCAGAAAAGAGCTGGAAGCATTCGCAGCCAGTGGCCGTGAGCTGAAAATCATCACCACCTCTTATATGGGAGCAACGGATGCAAAAGCCGTTGAGTATCTGGCCAGCCTGCCAAACACCGAAGTGAAGCTGAGCTACAACACCGAACGCGAAAGGTTACACGCCAAAAGCTACTTGTTCCTCCGGAGTACAGGCTTTCATACCGGTTACATTGGTTCATCAAACTTATCCCGTTCTGCGCTTACCAATGGCCTTGAGTGGAACCTGAAGATCACGTCTCAGGAAATTCCGCACATCATCAAAAAATCTCTCAGCACCTTCGAAACTTACTGGGCGTCGGACGAATTTGAGCGGTTTGATGGGCAGGCTGAGAGTGCCGAAAAGCTCAAGCGCGCACTGAAACAGCAAAAAGGATTGGGTGAATTCAGCGTATCCCATTTTTTCGAGATCACGCCGTTTCCACATCAGAAGGATATCTTGGAGCAGCTGTCTGTTGAAAGAGACGTACACCAGCGTTTTCGAAACCTCGTGGTGGCGGCCACAGGTACCGGAAAGACGCTGATCTCGGCGTTTGATTTCCAGCGATTTGTGAAAGCAAAACCGAATGCGAATTTTCTGTTTGTGGCCCACCGGGAAGAAATCCTGCGACAGGCCCGTGAAGCTTACCGGGGCGTATTGAGAAACAGCGCCTTCGGAGAGCTCTGGGTTGGCGGGCAGTTGCCCGATCATTACCGCCAGTTGTTCGTATCCATTCAAACTTTAAATAACCAGCTGGACCAGCTGAAACTGACTGAGGATTACTACGACTACATTGTGATCGATGAGGTACACCATATCGCCGCATCAAGCTACCGCGCGGTCCTGGAACACTTTACACCTTCGATACTTTTAGGGCTGACTGCGACACCCGAGCGGCATGACGGTGGCGATATTCTGTGCGATTTTGGGGGTGTCATAGCGGCTGAACTGCGGTTGCCGGAAGCGATCAACCGTCGCTATCTTTGCCCTTTTCAGTACTTTGGAATTGATGACGATACCGACCTTCGCACGATTCCATGGAGCCGGGGGCGCTACGATGTGGCGCAGCTCACCAACCTGTACACCCACAATCACAGTCGTGTGAACAAAATACTGCGCAGTTTGCGAGAAATCGTCACAGACATAAAAAGTATGAAAGCCTTGGCCTTCTGTGTGAGCCGTGACCACGCAAACTTCATGGTTCAGCAGTGCCTGCTGAATGGCATAAAGGCTGATGTGCTGACCAGCGACAACAGCCATGAGCGGCAGCAAAAGCAGCAAGCCATCCGTTCAGGGCAGATCAACGTGTTGTGTGTGGTCGATATCTTCAACGAAGGTATCGACATTCCGGAAGTGGACACCCTGTTATTTCTGCGCCCAACGGAAAGTTTGACCATTTTCTTGCAGCAGCTTGGCCGCGGTCTTCGCCTTTCTGAGGGCAAAGAGTGCTGTACGGTTCTGGATTTCGTGGGTAACTCCCGGCCTGAGTATGATTTTGCTAATAAATTCAGGGCGCTGGTGGGTAAGTCTGAGCGTTCGATCACTGAGGAATTGAAACAAGGTTTTCCTCATGCGCCATTGGGTTGTCGGATTGAGCTGACTAAGAAGACACAAGAAATGGTGCTAAGCAACATACGCCAAGCCACTCTGACCATGAAATGTTTGGTGTCTCTGATTCGCCAGTTCCCCCAGCACTCAACTCAGAGACTAACCCTGAAGAATTTTATAACGCACCATCCTCACATCGATCTGAATGAGCTGTACAAGCGCGGCAGCTGGTCCGAGCTGGTTAGCAAAGCCGAAGGCGGGGAGGTTGCTGATGACTTGCCGTTCAAACTGGCGAAAAAAGGGATCTATAGCCGAATTTTGACGTGCGACGATCATCAGTACCTGCTGTTCCTGAAAACGTTGTGTCGGGCTGGCTTTAGCTGGGACGAGGTCGATCGTCGTCGAGTGCTCATGTGCCATTATGATTTCTGGCAAAAAACTGGGCCAGACCTGGAGTTTGAGTCGCTGGTACAGAGCCTTGTTGAACTCGGTAAGTTGGGGCTAGATCGGGAGCTGGTTGACGTTCTCGATTGGAAATTGGCGCAGACGAAGCATGAGCAATCGGCCATGCCTGACTTGCCGGAAGTGCCACTGTGTTTACACGCACGCTATTCACGGGAGCAAATTCTGGTTGGGTTTGGTGCGACAACATTCGAGAAACAGCCGCCGTCCAGAGAGGGCGTTTTCGTGATTCAAGACCAGAATATCGAGCTTTTATTTGTCACATTAGATAAAAACGAAAAACAATTTTCCCCGACCACCATGTATCACGACTACGCCATCAATGAGCGGCTATTTCACTGGCAGTCACAAAACAGCGCGCGGCCAGACCGAGGGCGAGGGCGGGACTATATTCACCACAGCAACATCGACAAGCGGCTCTTTCTGTTTGTGAGAGAACAGGCGAAAGATGAATACGGTCGCACGATGGGTTTTGTGAATTACGGTGAGCTTGGTTACGTATCCCACACCGGCTCACAGCCCATGAGTATCACTTGGAAACTGCGCACGCCGATGCCAAACTTCATGTGGCAACAGGCGGCAAAGCTGGCGGTGGCATGACGTACGCGCCCTACAACTTGAATGCCAAAAAGTTCTTCAGCCAATACCAGTCCCTGATTTTTGAACAGGTCCACAGCGACTGGCTGCCCCAGCTGGATGCCAAAAGCGGCTTGGCCCTGGACGTCGGCGCCGGCAGCGGCCGAGATGCTGCGGCGCTATCAGATCGCGGTTGGGATGTGGTCGCGGTGGAGCCTGCGGCGGGTTTACGGGAGCTCGGCCAGAACGCGACTAAAGACAAAAGCGTTCAGTGGATTGACGACCAGTTGCCAGACCTTAATCAGGTTCGAAAACTGAGTTATCGCTTTAACCTGATTCTGATTTCTGCGGTTTGGATGCATATCCCGCCAACCGCTCGTGAACGAGCGTTTCGAATCCTGGCTGAGTTGTTAGCGCCGGGAGGAATGCTGGTGGTTACGCTTCGGCACGGCCCCGGCGATGGTGAGCGTGTTTTTTATGATGTTAGCCGGGAAGAACTGGAGGCATTTGCCAAGCATCGGGCGTTGATTCCGGTTGCGTTGCCAACCGGGCGCAATGATGATGAGCTGAAGCGCCCCGAGGTTTCTTGGGAAACATTTGCGTTTCGGTTGGCGGACGATGGCACCGGTGCGCTGCCAACGATTCGGCACATCATCGTTAATGACAATAAATTCTCGACTTATAAATTAGGACTGCTTCGTGCCCTTGTTCGAATCGCTGACGGTGCGCCGGGTTTGGCGCTTAACCGAAGCGATGACTGGGTGGAACTTCCGCTTGGTGCAGTCGGGCTGTTCTGGATTATGCTTTACCGCCCATTAATTCTAAAACATCACCTGAGGCAGGCGCCCGGTGCGGGTGGGTACGGATTTGCCAAGGAAGATTTCTTCAAACTGCAGGATTTCAGCCCTCTGGATTTCCGGGTAGGCATGCGGCTGTCAGCCGATGTCGCGCCGGTGGTGCTTCGTGCTATTCGCGACGCTTGCGCGAATATTCTCAAGAACCCTGCACATTTTACAACCTGGCCCGGCAGTAACCGCCCAATCTTTGAAGGTGGCCCGGCCAGAGTGACCATCAAAAACGAACCGGCGCGTCTGGACAAGGCAACGCTGTCGCAATTCGGTACTTTCCGCGTTCCCTCGTTTTTGTGGGACGCGTTCAGTCGCTATGCCTGTTGGATTGAGCCGGCGATTGTGAATGAATGGATCGGGTTGATGAGCGGCTGGGACGTGCGTTATTCCATGGATGTCTATCATCAGGGTTTGCAATGGGTTGAAGGCCGCCGCGATACGTCTACGGTTCGTCAGCTTGTTGAGCAGAAGCTCCAGACCGGAAAAGTCGAATGCATTTGGACTGCGAGGAATCTGAAGGATAAGCGGTTTGACGTGGACCACTGTTTCCCCTGGTCACGTTGGCAAAATAACGATCTGTGGAACTTGATGCCTTCAACTCATACCGCCAATGCGGCGAAGTCTGAAAAATTGCCTGCGGATTCGCTGCTGAAACAGTCACGCCCGAGGGTGCTGAACTGGTGGGATCAGGCGATACTTGGGTCGGTGCGTGAAGAGCAGTTCTTTTCAGAGGCGGAAGCGGCGCTTCCGCTACTTGGCCAACGCCGCACCGTCGAAGGTGTTTTCGAGGGAATGCTTCAGCAGCGTTTGAGGTTGAAAACGAATCTGCAGCTTGCGGAGTGGTTGGGGGTATGACTCAGGCCAGCGTGTACCCAAAAATCGGATGTCACTATTAACAAGGAAACAAAATGCCCTACCAATTTGAAGATCTAAAAAACAGCTGCCATGCCGAATGGCACGCTTACATCCAGCACAGCTTTGTGCAGCAGCTGGGCGATGCATCGCTTGCCCCAGAAGCCTTTCAGCATTACCTGAAGCAGGATTATCTGTTTCTGATTCAGTTCGCCCGTGCCTATGGCCTGGCGGTATACAAAAGCCCGACGTTGTCTGACCTGAAACAGGCCAAAGAAGGGTTGAAAGCGATTGTGGATATCGAGCTGGATTTGCACATTCGTTATTGCAAGGAGTGGGGTATTTCAGAGCAGGAGCTTGCCAACCTGCCGGAAGCCCGAGCAACCCTGGCGTACACGCGTTATGTGCTGGATACCGGCAACCGCGGTGACCTGTTGGATCTGCACGTGGCGCTTTCGCCCTGCATGGTGGGTTACGGTGAAATCGCCAACTGGCTGAACAGCCGGGCGGAAACCATTCGGGGCGACAGCAATCCGTATGATGCCTGGATTACCATGTACGAAAGCACCGAGTTTCAGGAAGCCATGCAGTCAGAGATACGCTGGTTGAACGACAGGTTGGCCGACGTTTCCCCCGCCAGGTTCGATCAACTGACTAGAATATTCAGTGACGCTACCCGCCTTGAAATCGACTTTTGGCAGATGGGGCTCACCCGGAGTGATTGATTCAAGGGTCAATAAATTCGTTGTTTTTCAACCAACGTTCAATCGCCTCGCGGCTTGCCGTTGATGGATCGACATAGCATAGCCGGTCAAGGCGACAGATTCAGTCGCCAGGGTGATGGTTTGCTGTTTTCCGGTTTATAAATCGGGCAGCTGTTTACCTTTGGGCACGCTAGCAGAATAACGATCTTTAATTACGTAGAAGAGTTAACCAAACATGAGCGATCAGCAGGTCACGGACACCGCTATTGCAATAGCGAAAAAAATTAAAAAAAAGATTGCGAGGAAAATAGTCGACCACCTTCCTCAGGAAGCCGCCGCGGTCTCTGTTTTTATGGCCGGCTCACCAGACGCAGGCAAGACAGAGACTGCCAGGCAGATGATAAAGATGTTTCGCGATAGTTCGGGTGTTGAGTTAGTTCATATTGAGAATGATGAGCTGAGGAAAGAGTTCGAAGAGTATACTGGTTTAAATTCACCTTTGTTCCAGACCCCCGCAACGCTCTTGGTTGAAGCAATTCATGACCGAGCTTTGCAGCGAGGTGTTAGTTTTGTTTTGGACTCGACCCTGTCGAGCTTTGATAAGGCAAAAAGTAATATAGAGCGTTCGTTGAAGCGTGACCGGAGTGTTTTTGTGATTTTTGTCTACCAAGAACCTGCTCAGGCGTGGCGTTTGGTGCAAGCAAGAGAGGCCGTTGAGGGAAGACGAGTTCCGAAAGAGGTTTTTGTCGAGCAGTTTATTGAGTCCCAGCGAGTTGTTAGCGATCTTAAAAAAGTTTTTAAAAATCAAATAGATATAACGTTCATAGAAAAAAACATTGACGGTCAGAATAATATGCCGTGCTTCGATGTGACTGATATTGACGCTCTGCTAGGTAAAAAGTACAATCGCGAAACTCTAGAGATGATAGTCGGTTTAAGATAAGAAGGAGAAAGAAATGGCAGCATCGAAACGCGAAAAAGTTCAATCAACGCCTTTTGCTGACTTTATGCGTCATGCGTCTTCTGAAGAAAAAAGTGATTTTTTCAGTAAAGTAGTAAAAGAAACTATTGAAGAGCAGCGGCAAATGATAGCAAAAGCCCAAAGCGTAGCCGTCAGCTAATTTTACCGGTTTCAATTCTTTGTTCACTACGGCGCAGAGCTATCAGCGAAGCCTTATGGTTTCACAATTAGTCTCGCAAACTGCTATAAACGCATTGAACACCTCAATAATTCACAGGAATAGTTTCGGCTTTCTGTTCTTTGAGTGCTGGATCTATTAGCACGTCCAACCACCCCTGTTGTTTGACTCAGTTTGATCATTTGCGCCGTTGCTTTGTTGGCGGGTAAACCGATGAGCGCCTGTATGCTAGTAAAGGCGACAGATTTAGTCGCCAGGGTGATGGTTTGCTATTTTCCGCTTTACAGATCGGGCAGCTGTTTGCCCTGTGGCACGCGCACTTCAAATCCGGATTGCACGCTGACTGTTTCGCCAGCCGGTACGGTGCGGTTCCACGCTAATACGCCTTTTTTGTCGTCGACGTTGCGTTCTACCGGTTCGCTTATTTGCAGCGGTTCTACGGTGAGGATGTCGATTTGCGACACCGGCATGCGGTCAAATATCCGCACGTTTACAGCCTCGTCGTGATGATTGGTGATTTCAAAGCGGTTTTGCCGGCGTTGTACCTGTTCGCTTTTCCAGATGCCTTCTTCGCCGGTGCGTTCAGTCTCGTTGATGACGGCAACCCGTATGGCTTCATCCACACCGAAGCCCAGGCGCAGTTCTTCGCCGTTGGTCATTTCAGGCAGGTAGGTACTGCCGACACTCTGGCCATCGCGGAACAGCTGCACGGGGCCGGCGGGTATGGGGGCATCGGCGGTGAATATCCCCGTGGCGTGCACATAGCCTGTTGGGTCATACGCCGGTGCTGTCCATACTGCCATTTCCACCGCTACTGTGTGCTCGGCTACGATAAGGCGCTGGCCATTGCCGCCGCTTGGAACGCTGACAGGCTGCGCCAAGCGGTAGCTCTGGGTAAAGGTGCTTTGGCGCTCTACGCTGGCGCCGAAGTCTGCCTGGGATTCGGCCGTGGCGCTGCTGTTAAGCATGAGGGCGGAAGATTTCATCTGGCGCTCCAGCAAATCAGGCTGTGCCGGGCTAACCACCCAGGAATCCAGAGCTGGCATGTTGGTTCCACGCCGGGCATTGGCGGTTGATAGTTGCAGTTCAACGTTGCTCCAGTCATCACCGGTGGTCTGCTGCACAACGGCGAGATGTTGTAGCGTTAGTTCACCGCTTTTTTGGTCGCTGCCTTCCTGACCCGCTACCCGGGAGTTCAGTTGGGCGTTGTATTCGCTGCGCCAGCGCGCTTCGTTGCTTTGGAATTCCAGTGTGATGGTCAAATCGCCACCGGCAGGGGCGCGGTAATGAATCTGTGCTGTTTTGCTGGCCCGGGCGTTTTGCTGCGCTTGTGACAGTTCCCGTTCCAGGCGATCTTTCAGGGCTATGTCGTCACGCATTTGGGTGCGTATGCCGCGAATTTCTGCCAGTGCTTCCAATGTTGTCTGCTTCAAGGCGGCAGCCATGTCGCTCAATTGGGTGGCCGACAGTTCGTGCGGGTTCTCGGCGGCTTTGGTCATCAGGGTGACTTGCTGGTTCCAGGCTTGAATCGCGTCTTCTTGCGCCTGAAGTTGTTCTTGCACTTGGGTCAGCTCGTTACGCAACCGCTGGGTTTGTTCTGAGATGTACCCGGCTTGCTCAATGCGGCCAATCTCAATCTGCTGGATTTGCGCACCGGCGACTCCGCCCAGTGATACGCGCACACTTTGGTCCTGCAGGCTGACGGGCAGGCGGTCAATAGCAATAACGCCATTTCCCTGTTTCACCGTTTGAGTTTCTTGCCAGGTCAGGTCGCCATGGGAGGGGTAGAGGGTGGCCTGGGTGATTTCTGCCATGGCGCTGATTGGTAAGGCTGCAATGGCTAAAGCCAGAAGATTTTTTTTGATCATAATTCTCAACTATTTAGAGTGTGTGTTATTCGCATTTTCAATTTCTACGTCTGCCAAAGAGGCACACATAGAATAGCTTGCAGCGTTCATCACGTGTGGTCATTACTTAAACTTATAATTACATGGACTTGAATGCGATAGAGGAAAAGTTTGCGCAGGAGAGATAAACTAAGGTGTAAGAACTAAGTTTAATAGGGTGGCCTATGGAATCTGTCAATATGCATGAAGCTAAAACCCGTTTGTCCCAGTTGGTGGCAAGGGCGCAGAAAGGTGAAGCGTTTATCATCGCAAAAGCGGGCAAGCCTGTTGCACGAGTAACCGCGATTGATGCGCCCGAGTTCGCGCAACAGAAGCGTGTGGGCTTTCTGAAGGGACAGCTTAACATTCCTGATGATTTTGATCGTATGGGGCAGGATTGTATTGCCGAGATGTTTGGGGGCTGATGTGAATCTATTGCTCGATACCCACATTTTATTGTGGGCGGCTTCGGATGCGATGCAGCTTTCGCCAGAGGCTAAAGAATTAATACTTGATCAGGAAAATACGCTGTACTTTAGCGCGGCCAGTTTGTGGGAAGTTGTTATAAAAAATGGCCTGGGCCGTGAGGATTTTAAGGTAGATCCACACCTCTTACGTCGTGGCTTGGTTGAAAATGGGTATCGTGAACTGCCTATCACATCTCAGCATACCCTTGCGGTTGGTCATCTCCCTGATATACATAAAGATCCGTTTGATCGCATTCTTGTGGCTCAAGCTCAAGCCGAGGGCTTCCTGTTGCTAACGGCTGATGAGTTGGTTATGCGTTATCCAGGCCCAATTCGTTGTGTTTAGGATTAGAGCCTTTTGAAAGCCAACACAGCTATTATAACCCACACCCATTATGTGCCTTGAGTACGCCTGCCTGGCCGGTCATTGGTTACAGCGGAAATTCCCGCGGTTCTGGTGATTAGCGGGCTCTGTGTTATTGGAGAACCCGGATGACCTTGAAAGTTGGCATTCTTGCCGCCGGTATTACGCCGGACAATCTGCTACCCGAATTCGGCTCTTACGCTGACATGTTCAAAGATCTGTTCAAACGGGCCGGCTATGAATTTGACTATGCAACGTTTGAGGTACGTGACGACGACTTTCCCGGCTCGGCCAGTGACTGCGATGCTTGGGTTATAACCGGCTCGAAGGCGAATGTTTATGAAGATCTGCCTTGGATGCGACGCCTGAAGTTGCTGATTCTGGACATTTACCAAGCCGACCGCCCCATGCTGGGTATCTGTTTTGGCCACCAGATTATTGCTGAGGCCTTCGGTGGCTCTGTGGATAAGTACTCTGAAGGTTGGGGCGCTGGCCTGCACCATTACGAGTTGCTTCCCGGGGTAAGCGCCGTGAAGCCGAATAGCAACGAATTTACCCTCAGTGCGATGCACCAGGACCAAGTGGTGGTGAAGCCCGATCAAGCCAATGTTCTGGCGTTTTCTGCGTTTTGTCCCTACGCGGCTCTGCAATACGACAATCGCATTTTAACCTTTCAGGCACACCCCGAATTCGATGTGACGTTTGAAACACGGCTTGTTCGTCATCTTCGAGGTCAGTCTTTGCCGGAAGGTGACGCTGACCAGGCGCTGGATGAGCTGGTTGGGCCTTCCGCAGCCACGGACTCCCTGGCGATTGCAGACTGGATGGCGCGCTTCGTGATACGAAATTAGGAAAAGTTTTTATAGGTATCTGGCAATGCAGGCAGGTTCCGGCCGCCTGCAAGATGGCGCCCTTTAATGAACTGCGCGGAATTCCAATTCAAAATCTCTGATTTAGTGTTGGATGGATAGCGCCTATTTTGGTCGGTCTTGGTTTTCGATGTACGCACGAAGAACGCTGATCGGTGCGCCACCCACCGACAATAAACAGTACGATCGGCTCCAAAGCGCGTTTGTGCCCCAGTAGTACTGCTTGAGTTGCGCCCCATACTCTTTCTTAATCATCCGGCTGCTGACGGTTTTCAGCGTGTTGATCAGCTTTGCCGGCGTGATCATCGGGTGAAGCGTGATGAGCGCGTGAATATGATCCGCCTCGCCATTGAGCTCGTCCAGACCGCAATCATCGGCGCTTAACAGTCGGATAAACTCATCTTCAAGCCAGAGCAGCATCTCGTCATTCAGGCATTTGTGTCTGTACTTGGTCACCAGGACCAAATGATATTGGAGTTTGTAGATGCAGGAATTATGGCTTCTTTTCATACTAAAAGATCACTGTATAAGAATTGACACCAATTTTGGCTGTCTGTAATATTATTAACATGAGCAAAGAGAAATCAACGCATATCCGCACCCAACAGATTGTCATTCGGAAGCCGCATGAGGCGTTTCGTGGGGCCGGCGTTTGTACTCAGATTGTTCGCAGAATCAAAAACGCCACCTCCTATTTGATGCAGCACCACCCTGAAGGCAAAGATCAAACGCTGTCGCACCGCGACGCTGATAAATGGCTCAAGAAAAACAACCGAGAGCTGTACGCCAAGCTCCCCCCGGTCAAAACACAGTTTCGTTTTTCGCAGAACTGGAACGCTTTGGTGGGCGACACCGTTGCTCTTGAAGTGCGCATCGTACCCAAAGGCAACTGCTTTATAATCGAACTCATCTACGACGAATCAAAAATCGTGGAGGCGGGCCGTTTCTGCCGTCTTCTCGACAAATCCCGCAAGGCCGGGATCGATTTAGGCATCAACAACCTCATCGCACTCGCAACGGATCAGCCGGGCGTTCGCGCTGTGACCAACAAGCGTCATCGCCGGATGAAAGACTTGCTGCACAGAGCGTCCAGCAAGGTTGCCTCTTATTGCCTGGAAAACAATATCGGCACGCTGGTTATTGGCTACAACGTGAATTGGAAACAAGAGATCAATATCGGGAAAGTGAACAACCAGAAATTTGTCGATATTCCGCATTCCATTTTGATCGCTCAAATCCAATACAAGTGCCAAAACCTGGGTATTGCCACCGTTATTCAGGAAGAGTCATATACTTCTAAGGCGTCCGCCTTGGATAATGACGTCCTACCTGTTTATGGGGAAAAACCCAAAAATGTCGTACCTTTGTTCAGCGGAAAGCGAATTCGGAGAGGGCTGTATCAAAGCAAGCACGGGATTATAAACGCCGACATCAACGGCGCTCTAAATATCCTCAGAAAAGCAACGGGTGACGCCTTTGGGCTAGCCTGTAAGGGGTGTGTGTTCAACCCCATAATGATGGAGCTTATGCCATATAAGTCCGTCGTTATTAGACGGGAAAATGCTACGCAGCCGATGGCCGCGTAGTAGGTTTACCCAGACACCAACTCAAAATCTTCGATTTAGTGTTGGTAGTTCACAACGGTATTGAAAGGTGACGCATGTCTGACAATAAGGCCGAAATTTGGCTGGCACAGCATCCTGAGATTGATTCCATTTTTGCCTGCGTTTGCGATTTGAACGGCACCATGCGTGGCAAGCGTGTTCCAGTTGATCAGTTGTCCAAGGTAATAGAGGGCGGGCTACGGATGCCATTGTCGATTGTCGGCATGGATATCTGGGGCGAAGATGTCGAAAACAGTGAGCTGGTTTTCTAGACGGGCGATTCCGATGGCTTGTGCGATTTTACTGGCCGTCAATTGATGCCGATCACCTGGACCAGTCGCCCGACGGCGCTGGCGATGCTGTGGATGCGGCAAGAAGACGGTGAACCGTTTCCGGGCGATCCGCGCAGGGCTCTGGCGCGCGTTGCCGAGCAATACAAGGAGCGCGGACTGACGCCTGTGGTGGCGACCGAGCTGGAATTCTATCTGGTCGATCCCTCGCAAGATTATCCGCAGGCGCCGCGATCTCCGGTCACCGGCAAACGTCTGGAATCCGACGGCGCGATGTCGCTGGACGAATTGCAGCACTTCGATGAATTTCTGAACGACGTTTACGATGCCTGCGAATTGCAGGGCATTCCTGCAGATGCTGCGATTTCGGAAAACGGGGCGGGTCAGTTTGAGATCAACATGCGCCACGTTGCCGACCCTTTGCGCGCTGCCGACGATGCCGTGCTGTTCAAGCGGCTCGTGCGCGGCATTGCCCGCAAGCACGAGCTTGCGGCTACCTTCATGGCGAAACCTTACGGCGACCTGTCTGGCAGCGGTTTTCACACGCATTTCTCATTGATTGATGAAAACGGGACGAACGTGTTCGACAACGGCGGCGACGAGGGCACACCGCTGTTGCTGAACGCGGTGGCCGGATTGTTGGCCACGATGCAGCAAAACACGCTGACGTTTGCGCCCCACGAAAATTCATACCGCCGCTTGCTGCCCGGCGCCCACGCGCCGACAAGCGTCTCTTGGGGCTATGAAAACCGCACCGCGGCCATCCGCATTCCCGGCGGTGATTCAAAAGCACGGCGTATAGAGCATCGCGTCGCTGGCGCCGATGCCAACCCCTACCTTGTGCTGGCCAGCATTTTGGGTGGGGCTCTGCTCGGCATCGAGAACGAGATGCAGCCGGCGGCACCCATCACCGGAAACGCGTATTCGATGAATCTGGACAATCTGCCGCTGGACTGGGCAACCGCCATCGACGCCTTTCGCAAGGGTGCCGATGTGCCGACCATCTTCTCCAAACGGCTGCAAACCATGTTGGTCGAATGCAAGATGCAGGAATTGCGTAAATTTGCCCGTTACGTGACCAAGTTTGAATATGACAGCTACCTGGAGATTGTGTGATGAACTCCCAGAATCACTCTTACGCCGGTGACGGCAGCCACACCCCAAGTTACTACGCCGCCTCGGCTAATGCCGCGCCGGAACGGCCGGAACTGGCCGGCGATCATCAAATAGACGTCTGCGTCGTCGGCGCCGGATACAGCGGGCTCTCGACGGGGCTTTACCTGGCAGAAAAAGGCTACAAGGTTGCCATCATTGAGGGCGCGCGGGTTGGATGGGGCGCCTCGGGACGCAATGGCGGGCAGATCGTTAACGGGCTGAACGCCAGTCTGCAAACGATCAAGAAGCGCTATGGGCAAGACACGGCCACATTCGTCGCCGGTCTTGTGCAGGAAGGTGGCGAAATTATCCGCGAACGAATCAGCACCTACGACATCCAATGCGATTTGAAAGAAAAGAACATCTTTACCGGTTTGACCAGCGCTCATATGGGCGAGCTGGAAGAACGGATGAAGCTTTGGGCCAGCTACGGCCTCAAAAATCAGGAGATGCTGGACAAGAACCAACTGCGCGAGCACGTGAATTCTGACCTCTACGCAGGCGGGCTGATCGACCATTCCGGCGGCCATATGCACCCGTTGAATCTGGCCCTGGGCGAGGCAGCGGCGTTTGAGCAGAACGGTGGAACGATCTATGAGATGTCGCCGGTGATCGACGTTGATCACGGGGCGGCTCAGCCAGTGGTTAGAACGGCCAAAGGCACCATGACCTGCAAGACGCTGGTTCTGTGCGGTAATGCTTATTTGGGCCACGTGGTGCCAACGCTCACTTCACGAGTGATGCCGGTGTCAACGCAGGTGATGGCGACCGAGCCTTTGGGCGAGGCCCGTGCGCGGGAGTTGATACCGACGGATGCCTGCGTCGAGGATATCCGCTATATCCTCGATTACTATCGCCTGTCTGGCGACAATCGCCTGCTGTTTGGCGGCGGCACGGTATATGGTGGCGCAGATCCCAGTGACATCAAAGCCAAGTTGCAGCGCAACATGGACAAGGTGTTCCCGCAGCTTAAAGGGGTCAGGATCGACTATGCTTGGAGCGGTAATTTCGCCCTCTCGTTCAGCCGCGTCCCCCAGATGGGCCGCATCGGCGGGAACACCTATTTCGCCCACGGCTACAGCGGCCATGGCGTTACCGGGTCGCACACCTTCGGGCGCATCCTGGCCGAGGCAATCCACGGCGACCTGACTCGGTTCGACGTGTTTGCCAAGGTACCCTGGTATCCGTTCCCTGGTGGGCGCATGTTCCGCGTTCCCTATTCGGTGATAGGTTCCTGGTGGTACGGGGTGCGCGACAAAATCGGTATCTGATCAAAAACCCGAAGGTTTTTGCAGTTTAACGCAGTGACCGCTGCAATACGCGGCGGCACATGTCGGGTGTTACGTCGCCGTTTTCACCCAATTTGTTCATGCCGTTTTTCTTCAGGCTGTCGATGAGTTCTTCAATGTGTTCTTCGCCCAGCTGGTAATCAACCAGGTGGGTTTTTACGCCCATGGATTCGAAGAACGTCTGGGTTTTGTCGATAGCGGCGTCGGCTTTTTGTTCCGCGCTGCCCTCAGTAATGTTCCAGACCCGTTCGGCGTATTGCACCAGTTTGTCCTGCTTCGCGGCTTTGCGTTCCCGCAGCATGGATGGCAGCACAATGGCCAGGGTTTGTGCGTGGTCCAGGTTATGCAGGGCGGTGAGCTCGTGGCCCAACATCTTGCGAGTAACCACCGCGCCCTGGTTCATTTCCGAACCGGTGGCTGGCAGGGTCAGTACCGCGCCAAACGGCAAGGCTTTATCTACGTTGTTGCCGCCTTGCAGCAAAATGTCCCACTCATCGCCTTCAAACAGCGCGGCAGCTGCAACAAATTTTGCGCCGTCGATAACCGACCCGCCACCTACCGCAAGCAGAAAATCAATCTTTTCATCGCGCACTTGGGTAACCGCACGCATCCGCGTAGGGTCATAAAGACTGTGCTGGTCACGCTGGACCTTGCAAAGTATTTCAGCTTTTGTAACCTGCTCACGGGTTTAATGTTCACTAGGGCCCTATACTGTTGTTTGATTCAAAAACCACGGAGGAATCAACGACCACACTCTTCCGAATGAAGTGGTGGATGCAAAAGGTTATGCCGGCTGCTTTGGTGTTTACCTCCCATCGACCGTTTCACGATGCATCACCGGGCCGGTAGCACGGCCCTGAGGAACTGGCTTTGAACGATTATCAATTGGACAGTACGGTTGTGGCTGTGAGTCTCGACAGACTGGTTGCCAAGCTGGACGATGCCATTCGGGCGCTGGAACAAAGCGAATCTCTGGCAAAGTTTGGCAAATTACCCAGGGTATTTGGTAGCGCCCGCCGGGTGCTGCTTCAGCCTGGTGGCTGTGAGGCCGTTGAGGCGCGGATTCAACGCCTGGAGCAGGCGGGGATTTTTAACGGCACGGATTGGGCCGAACCCGGTCTTTTGGTGCCGGCCCTGACCACTTATTCGCTGCAAAGCAAAAACGCCGATACGGTTGTGATTGAGGCGCTCAGTGAATTGCGATTGCTGGCGGTGGTGCGCGAATTCTATTTACACCCGTCGGTGTCTGCTGATCAGGCCAGGCATTATCTGATTCAGGTGTTGGCGATTAACCTTGGTCTGCTGTTCGGTATGACCGGCGAAGCGGAACGCGAGCAGGGCGAGCTGTCGTTAATCAGCGAAGCCGTGGTGCAGTATGTGGCCCAGAATATCGGCTACGAGCATGTGATTGAAAATCTGATTGAGGAAATCTGGCGCATTTTGCAGCAGCGGCCCATTCGCGTGTCGGGCATTCGCAAGATGATCACCCAGATCGCCATTTGTCGTGCAGACCCCAATGTGGATTTAGGCGCAGCCGGCGGCGGCGCTGAACGTTTGATTAGTAGCCTGTATGGCCCCACGCGGGCGTGCAGTGAAGACCCTGGAATCGTGGTTTACGAACAGCGCCTGCAGGCGATGGACGCGCAAAATCTGCAAAATGAAGCCACCGGCTTTGCCCGCTCGATGCACGATACGGGTCTTGTGTCGCCGTATCACGCCAGCTTTGTACGCTTTATTATGGATGAAGGTCAGGATGCGCTTCTGAGCGCGGCTTTGGGGCTTTCCAGTACCGGCCGAGACTGTTTGTTGTGTTACCGGGAATTGGTGCACACGCTGATTACCGAAGGCATCTTCGCTGAGACCGCCCAAGGCCTTTACGGCATGGCGTTGCTACTGGAGCGTGGAATTCTTTACCAGCCGCCGGTTGCGCCTGCGCTCTGGCGACAGGCCAAGCTATCGCTAAGTCCCGAGGCCCGTGAACGCCTGCAGCTGGCCTATGGCTATCAGCCCCAGGCCAATGCCTGGTTAATTCAGGGTGTGTTGAACATGCTGGGTCAGCCTTTGGGCGTGGGCCAGGGTAACAATCCGACTTGCCAGTCGGCGCGGGCATTGTCTATGTGGGCCTATAACGACCCGGATTATCTATTGCAGATGGTGACCTGGGCCGCGCGGGACAATGAAATCGTTATGCACTTTGAAGGTGTGCCGGTGTCGTCGGCTCACAGTGCCGCCGGTTTGGCCGCCGAGGTAACCCTTGATCTGGACCCGGTGTCGCTGGTGGTGGTGCCCCATCTGGATCGCATTTACGTGGAAATGGGGCGCTTATGTATTGGCCGCGAGGGCGACCCTCATCGCTGGGTGAATCCTGAGTTCCACGGCTGGTCTGCTGGCCGGGGCTTTGCCATTAACGTGGATGTAGCCACCGGAAATCTGGACAATCTGGACGAGTTTTTGCGACATTTTTACGCCAGTTATCACCCCTATTACAACGGCAATCAGCCGTTGATTCACCCCCAGCCAGCAGGCATAGCGGTAACCGACAGAGCCGGGCGATTTATTGGCTGGCACGCAATTACGATTCTGCGGGTAGCGCTGGACCCGGAAGGAAAAATGCGGGCGTACTTCTATAACCCGAATAACGACAGCGGGCAAGACTGGGGCGACGGCGTGCTGGTGAGTACATCCGGCCGTGGTGAGCGTTTTGGTGAGGGTTCATTGCCGTTCGAAGAGTTTGCATCGCGGCTGTATATTTTTCATTTCGATCCCCTGGAGCGGGGCGAACTGGCGGATGTAGACCAGGAAGAACTGCAGCGGGTAGTCGAGCGGATTTATCGTAGTTGGGGCGCGAGCCGTTTACCGGCGGCGCTGCAGGCCGAACCACCAGTTTAATATCAGCCTGCACGACGAAAACGCCCATTATGTGTGCCAGATGGTGGCTAGCGGCGAGGTGGACTTGGGTATTACCAGTTTGTGGCAAAACAGCGAAGAGCTGCACTACAGCCATTTGTTCGAGGACAAAATTGGCGTGGTGTGTCGCCGTGACCACGCCCGGGCCCAGTACAAAACCTTGGACTGGCAGCGCCTGCGCGGCGAAAAGCTGATTGGCAATGGTACCTCGCGGTTATTGATGAACACCGCGGCGGCCGAGTTGGTGGAGAACAGCGCCTTCTATATATCCAATATGATTTCTTTGCTGGCGATGCTTGAAGCCGGAGCCGGCGTAACCACCCTGGCGCCGGCGGCCCAGGCGATGGAGGCGTTTGTGCTGGAGCAGCTGCGGGCAGATGTGGTGTAGCGGGTAGGTAGGGGACAGATTTAAAATCCGTCCCCGGTTGTTCCATAGCTGTTTTACGCCTGGTGTTTAAGGCGTTTTGCAGGTTTTAATGCCTAGCAGTGAGTAGGCAGGGCAGTTACCGATCAACGCGGTGGCCAGCGGCACAATACCAATCCAGCCCCAAGGCGTTTGCGGGCCGACAAACACCAGCGCGAGCAGTACAATGCCGATGATTGCACGGATGATTCGATCTGCAGATCCCATATTAACGGTCATAGTCTGATCTCCTGTATTGAAATAGTGCGACCATGTGAATTTTAGACCTGCCGCCCTTGTAAGTCAGTGATAATGTCACAGTGGATGCGCCGGCCCGGCGTTGTGGTGAACGCCCAAAACCCAGGAAGGATTTATGTCGCAACACAGTATTCTGCACACTTTGGCGCCCCAGCTACGGAAACAGTTTGCAGAGCAGACCCAGGTGATGACATTCCCGTCCGGCCAGATTCTGTTCAATCCCGGCGAACGCTGCCAGGGCTTGCCACTGGTGCTCAGTGGTGTGGTGAAAGTGCAGATGACCGGCGCTTCCGGCAACAGCATTGTGCTTTACCGCATGGGCGCGAACGATATCTGCACCCTGTCTATCGGCTGCCTGATGACCGGTTTTGGCTACCGTGCAGAAGCCAATGTGGAAGACGAAGCCGAGGTGATCATGGTGCCGCGGCCTTTGTTCGACCTTTTGATGGACCAGTCTGACGGCTTTCGCCAGGGTATCATGGAGTCTTACGGCCGCCGCCTGGACGACCTGATGCTATTAGTGGAAGAGGTGGCCTTTCGCCGCATGGACGAACGCCTCGAAGAGTGGCTGCAGGCTCGGGCCGAGCGCAGCCCGCTGTTGATTACCCATCAGGACCTGGCCATTGAGCTGGGTACCGCGCGGGAGGTGGTTAGTCGCCTGTTGAAAGAACTGGAGCGCAAGAATCGGGTGCGCCTGGCGCGGGGCCGCATAGATATATTGTGAAAAAAATACGGGGGAAGGACTCCGCAATGGACACTGGGCGCAAACACAAAACCCGCTCGACGGTGGTTATTCTGTTGTTGATTGTGCTGCTGGCTTTGGTGGCCGGTGCTTTTTGGGTGAAGCACAGCTGGGAAGCAATACTGGCACAGAACAACATTGAGCAGGTTCAGTGGCAGGTTACCCGGTTGGGTTTGCACGGCGCGTCGGTCGGCGAACTGCGGGCTATTCAGCTAGGCCCTGAACGCCGTCTTATCATAGAGGCTCGCGATATCACTCTGGGCTGGCACTGGGGCGGTGGCGGTAAGTGGCAATGGCAAAACTGGTTGCCGCAGTTGAATACTCTGAACGCGCAGCAGCTGGAACTCGAGATTGTTGCCACCGAGCCTGAGTCAGCCGTTGATGACTCTTCTGCAACACCCGCTTTTTCGTTATTTGAACAAATTCCGCCGCGGCTCACTCTTCAGCAAACACATTGGCTGCCCTCACGCGTTCGTGTCCAGCAATTTCAGGCCACCCTTCCTTGCGCCAGCGGCCGTTGTTCGCTGCAAGGAGCTCTTGATATTCAACACAGCGCTCAAGGAACAGACAATGGTTTGCCTATAAACGCGAGTTTGCTGCTCGAGCACCAAGGGCACCGGGTCGATTTTGTTGCCACGCTCGCTTCGACGCAAGAAGGTGCTTGGACTGAAGGAAGTGCGTTGAGTGGCGGGGATAGTGCTGCACCCGGTGAGCAGGGATTGCAGATGTCAGCGACCGTCGATATCGACAGTACGCGCAACCTGACTCTGGAAACCCGTTACCGCCCGCTTGAGTCGAACACAGAAATGCACTGGCAAGGGTCCCTCTCCGTGCCGGAACTGCCCAACGCGGAGTGGCTGATTGCCTGGGTTCAGAGCTGGACGCCGTTGCCCCAGGAGGCGGGTTTTGCCCAGCCAGAGCAAGGCTCGGTGAATGTCCGTTGGGATTTGCAGGGGCCACGCCAGAGCTTTTTTACGAAGGCAACAGGCACGGTCAATGCCGAAGCCCGGGTGCCACAGCCCTGGCCGGTGCCGGGCCTGGGCAGTGTAAAGGGTGATTTGGCTTTGGCGTTGGCGCTCAACCAGGGCACTTGGCAACCTCAAACCTTAAGCGCAGACCTGATGCTAACGCAGCCGGCGCAGTGGGCTGCGGCATTGCCTGTGCAGTTGCGCCCGCAACAGCTAGAGCTGTCTTTACGCCCGGCCTCCGTTTTACCTGGAACGGCATCTGCCCAGGCTGGCGCCGATGAAACGAGTGCAAACGAAAACCCGGCGAATGCGCCTCTACCGTTGCAGGTCGCCCTGCGCAGCCGCGGCGCGACCGATATTAACCTTGACGCCCATTTGGCGATTTCTACGTCGGCGCCCTGGCAGGTGCAGCTGGCCGAAACCCGGCTTTCAGCAAACCTGGCCCGGCTGGATGTTGGCCAGTGGCGTATTGATAAGCCCGAACTGGCTCTGTTGATGAGCGGTGAACTGACATCGACAGAAGCGAATCTGACCTTTGCCCAATCATCTCTGGTTTCCGCTACTCGGATTAAATCTCTGGGCGGCAATGATGCCGAGGCGTTTGAGCTACAAAATCCGCAATTGGCACTGGCCGGCAACAACCTGACGGCAGGCTTCAAAACGGCCCCGATGACGTTGGAGAAACTGACATTCAGCGGGCCGTTGGACATAAGCGCCAAGCAGATAAAACATCCTCAGTTGCTGACGCAGCGCTGGCAATTTAACGGCAAAACGAAAGCCGATACGAACGGCTTTCAATTGTTGGGAATAGCCAAAGCGAACAGCGGCACCTCCGCCAATATCAATCTTAAAGTTCCTTATGGCACCGCGGCCGCACAGGCCATTGTTGTCAACGCGCAAATGCGGGTGAGTGGCAAGCGGGAAATTGACGGCCTGGGGCGGGTGCTTGTGGCCTGGCCGGAACTGCTTGACGCCAGCGGCGGTACGGTAAGTGCCAATGTGAAGGCACAGTTGCTGCCGGGCCAGCCGTTGGTTGTGGATGGCAAGCTGGTGTTTCTGGACGTTGGCGGTACCTGGGATCGTACCGCATGGCGCAACATGAATGGCACGGTTGAAGCCACCTTGAAGTCTGACCAATTTCAGGTATCGACATCGCAGTTGACCTTGGACGAGATCAACCCCGGCATTCCACTCGGGCCCCTCGTCCTGGCCGGGGATTACCGTGGGCCAGCACAACAGCCAATGGCGGGCCAGCTTACCTTAACCCAAGCCAATGCCGGCGCCTTGGGTGGGCAGCTGAGCATTGCGCCGGGAAGCTGGAATTTTGCCGCAGCTCCGGTCACCGTGCCTTTAGAGCTGGATCGCCTGAGCCTGGCACAGCTGCTGTTGGTTTATCCGGCAGAAGGCCTGGCTGGTACCGGCATACTCAGCGGCACCATTCCGCTGCTGGTAGACCCAGCCACCGGCGTGCGCGTGAAAAGTGGCCGCCTGGGTGCGCTGGAACCGGGTGGTCAGCTGCAATTGAGTGCAGAACGGCTGCGCGCCCTGGGGCAAAAAAACCAAACCATGGAGTTAGTGTCGAAAGCTCTGGAGAACTTTCGTTATTCGGCTCTCAGCAGTGATATTGATTACGACGAAAACGGCACCTTGATGCTGGGCCTGCATTTGAAAGGCAACAGCCCTGAGGTGGGTGATGGCCGTGCTGTGGTGTTGAATATTAATCTTGAAGAGAATGTCCCCGCCTTGCTGACCAGCTTGCAACTAAGCGGCCGGGTGACGGATGCGGTGGCCGAGCGGGTGAAAAAACTGCTTAGAAAACGCGAGCGCGAACCCGCGGAAGACCTGATAAAGTAATTGGCAATAAAGGAGCATATTATTATGACGTACGTTAGTTTGAATGTTTTTCGCCCGCTAACGGCGCTGCTTGCGGGTTTGTTGCTGGCCACGGTGGTGGCTGGTTGTACACCCACGGTGCGAGTGCAGGCACCGCAGGAGCCGATTACGGTTAACCTGAATGTAAAAATTCAGCACGAAATTTACGTGAAGGTTGATAAGGATGTGGAAGAGCTGTTTAGTGAAAAAGGCCTGTTCTGAGTTCGCAACCCTGTTAAAAGTACCCCACGACAACGAGTGCATGCACCAAACAATCAAAAGTGTGCGTACCTGATCGTAAAGAGTGTACGCCTCTGATAATCAAGGAGTTGAATATGACTATTTACCAGCGCATCGCTGCCTTGCTGCTAACGCTGAGCCTGAGCATTCCGGCGTTTGCCATGAGCCTTGACGAAGCTAAAAATGCCCTGGATTCTGCAAAAAGCCAAGGTTTAGTGGGTGAAACGCCGTCTGGTTATTTGGCCCCGGTGACGTCTGACGCCCGCGCCCGCGATATTGCAGAGGCCATCAATGATGCCCGTCGCGAAGCGTACACAGACATTGCCCAGAAGAACGGCATTGCAGTGTCAAAAGTGGAAGCTGTGGCGGGCCAGAAAGCGGTTGAGAAAACTGCGGCCGGGCAATACATCGAAATAGATGGCCGCTGGGTACAAAAATAAACCGGTTAAAGTTTGAGCGCCGCGCGCCGATACCCGTTGTAACTGGGTTGGCTGTTTGTGAATTGCAGCCCGTACGCTTGAACGAGGTTTGTTGCCATGGTTTCGCTTTTATACGGTCCGCTTTCGCCGTCATCACCACAGTCGCCTTCGCAATCACGGGTAACCAACGAGGCGCAGCCTCAGCGCCGTGATGCCCCGCTGCCCGGCCCGGGAGCTAGCGAAGCGAAAGCCACAGAATCTGCCAGCAAATCCCAGCGCCAGGTTATTCGCACGCCAGAAGATGCCATCAACGCGTTGCGCTCGCGTCTTCAGCAGCAAATGGAGCAAAGCCTGGGCAAGCTTGAAGACCCGGGCGCCGCTGCAGCCCGCAATCTTGGCAGTGGTTTTCAGCCGCCGTCTGCCGCGGACGTGGCGGGCACGGTGCTGGGCTTTATTCAGCTGCGGCTGGAACAGGAAGCGGCAGCCGGAGCAGACCCTGAACGCCTTGCCAACCTGATGGAGCAGGCCCGCGCCGGCATTGAAAAAGGCTACGGCGAAGCCCGCGAGCAAATTGAAGCCCTGGGGTTGATGAATCCCAAACTCGCCAGCGAGATTGATGACGGCTTCAACCGCATTCAGAACGGCCTGGACAAACTCGCCGAGCGCTTTTTGGGCCAGCCGGCGGTCGCCGATGGCGGAGTACCCGTTAGCAGAAGCGGTATGCAGGTTGAATCTGCTTCCCGCGGCGCTTTTCGCTTTGACGTAACTACCGCCGATGGCGACAAAGTGTCTATTCTGATGGAAGAGAGCCGCTATCTCGCAGTTCAAAGCCGTTCAACGGGCAGCGAGAGCGGTGAGTCGAATTCACTGACTGCAGTCAGTGCTTCTGCCGGGCGCTATTCTTTCAGTGTGGAAGGTGATCTGGACAGCGGCGAACGCGAAGCCATTGCCGGCCTGCTGGAGCAGGCGCAGGGCGTTGCCGGGCAGTTTTTCCGCGGCGATGTTCAGGGCGCGTTTGAATCCGCACGGGGCTTAAACCTGGGCGGCGAAGAACTGGCCAGTTTCAGCCTGAACCTGTCTTCCAGCCGCACGGTATCAACCACGGCCTATGAGTCCACATCTGGCCAACCGTCACTGGCCAGCCAGCTGCGCCCGTTGGCCGGGTTGGCTCAGAATGTTCGCGAGCTGGGGCAGGGTGGCATCGACAAGGGTCTCGATACCACCACGTTGAACGATTTGGTGCAGAGAATGCTGGATGACCAGCAGGATGCGATTAGCGAAAGCTCGAACAGCAATCGCCCGATGATGGACGAATTCATTGGCGCCATCCTCAACGGTTTGCAGCCAGGCTAATATCAGCCCAGCCCAGCCCAGCCCAGCCCAGCCCAGCCCAGCCCAGTCCAGTCTAAATAAGCTCAGCCCGCCAGGTGCTGAGCCAGAAACACCAGCGTGCGGCCGCGGGCCAAAGCCGCCGCACGTTGGTTGTAAGCCGGTCGCCCCCAGCAATTGAAGCCGTGATCCACTCCGTCATAGGTGTGAATATTGGTGTGTTCCTGGCCTTCAAAAGCTTTGTGCACTTGGTCAACAGCGCTGGCCGGTATTAATCCATCCAGGCCGGCGTAATGGAACAATATGGGTTGGCTTATCTGCTCGGCCAGGTCCAGATGGTTTTGAATCCCGCCACCGTAATAGCTGACAGCGGCGTCTGGCATGCCGCTGGCGGCAGCCCGATAGGCCAGCTGCCCGCCCATGCAAAAACCAAGCACGCCCACCTTGCCAGACACTTGCGACAATCCCCGTAGATGTTCAATGGCGGTCACAACGTCTTCTGCCGCCTGGGTGAAGTCGGTGCCCTTCATCAGCTCAAACGCTTCGGCGGTGCCCGCTTCGGTATAGTCCAGATTGGTTCGGGTTTGTTGGCGCCAGAACACATCCGGTGCCAGCACCACAAAGCCGTCCAGCGCATACTGCTCGGCAACGGCACGAATGTGATCGTTTACGCCCCATATTTCCTGAATCAGCACTAGGCCAGGGCCTGTTCCAGCCGGTGGCAATGCCAGGTAGCCGGAAAACGTGTTTTTATCGGCGGGTGAAATCGTAATCCATTTTTCTGATGTCATTTCGATGCCTTTCAATAGATGCCGGTTAACATTAGGCGCCTGTAAACAGATGCCTGTGAAATATGGCGAAATGTGGCGTTCGAGTGAATTATTCTGCGAATACCTTGGTCACCATGGCTGGCGTCGCAGTGTTCGTCCATCATTACAGATATTCGACATCCGATGGAACAGGATTCCGCTATGGGTTATTTATGGTTTGTGGTTGCGCTTTGCATGTGTTTGGCCGCGCCTTTGTCAGCAGAGGGCCAGCAAGCCCCTTGCTCTGATCCAGACTGTGAAGACACAGCGCAGTCTTCGTCAGCCCGGAAAAAGCTGGCGGGCAAGCCGGTTGTGGACGAGTACGCCCAAGCTGAAAAATAGCCTGACCATTACCAATGGCAGCGGCGTGGTGTTAGTACCTGCCGGCAGTGCGCCGTCTTTGCAGGTGCAGGCGATAGGCCATCAGCGGGTTCAGGTTACCGTGCAGGCCCTTTTGCCGGCGGTTGCCCGTCGCTTGCTGGAATCAGAGCAGCTTAGCGAAAAAGGGTATTTCGACACTAACGAAAGCAAGCTGTTGCACCAGCAAGTGATTGCGCTGCAACCGAACGTTTATGGCGAAGCCAGCCTGAATATTGATTTGAGCAAAGCGGACCTGCCCGCGGGTGCTGCGTATTTGGCTCGGGTGTCGCCCTGTCGCGATGCAGACTGCGAGCTAACCCGCTATCGCAGTTATGACGATCAGCAAGTGGTGGTACTGCATTCGCGCTACGCGCTTTCAGCCTTGGTGGCCGATAGCGAAACCCTGGTGTCGATGCGGGATTTTGACAGCGGCGAACTGATTGCCCGCGGCAGCATCGAACTGCTGGCTAAAAACTCCGAATCCTTGGGCAGCTTCGCCATTCGTGGCGATGGCTACGCCCGAATTCCCAACGCGCTGATGCGCGGTCAGAACGGCTCGGCGCCCGCCTTGTTGATCAACGAAAACAATCGCGCCCTGAGCTATCTATCGCTGAATGAATCGCCTTTGTCGCTGGCGCAATTGCCGGTGGATGGCGCTGACACCGCGGTGTTGGGTGATGGCTATTTGCGTACCGAGCGCGGCGTGTATCGCGGTGGTGAAAGCGTGTATTTCAGCGCCATCGCCCGCGCTGACGATCTGGTGCCCATGGCCGGGCAGAATCTCACCCTCAAAATCATCCGCCCGGACTCCAAAGTATTGACCAGCCAGCCTGTTACTAGCGACAGCAATGGGTTGCTCAGCACCGAAATAACCCTTGGTGCCACGGCCCATAAAGGTCGATACCGCGCGCAATTGCTGCTGGGTGATACCCAGCTGGCCAGCACCGGTTTTCAGGTGGAAGATTTTGTACCAGAAACCATGGAAGTGAACATCACCGGGTTACCGGAGTTCGCGGCTATTGATCAAACGCTGGCCTTTTCAACCGAAAGCCTGTTTCTGTTTGGCGCGCCGGGTGCCGACAGGCCCATTTCTGCCCAGCTGCGGGCAAACCCCACGCGCCAACCCTTCGACGTATTCGACGGTTTTAAATTTGGTGGGCTGGATGAAAACCATCAGCAGCAAGCTCTGCTGGACTCGCAAACCCTGCAAACCTCGGAGGCAGGCCGGGCGGATTTCGAATTCAGCGCCAGTGCGTTTGAATCCATCGCCAACAGCGAACTGCCCCAGCGCGTAACGGTCGCTGTGGAGCTGGAAGAAGTATCCGGCCGGGTAACCCGCCAAAAAGAATCGGTGTTTGTGGCGACCCAGCCGAGCTGGATAGGTGTAAAACCCGCTGACGCCCAGAGCGGGTATGGCAGCGGCAGTACACCCGAATTTTTGCTGACCAGTGTTAATGCGCGCAGCGGCCAGGCTAACTCGGAAACCGTGCGCTGGCGGCTGATTGAGGAAGAGTGGGACTATTACTGGACCCGCAGCGGCGAAGGCTGGGATTACCGCATCGAGTATTACGAGCAGGGCGTTCGCGCCAGCGGTACGGTTGAGGTGAACGCAGCCAGCAACCTTGCCCAGGCGACCCTGACCTTGCCGGCTTTGAGTAACGGCCGTTACAAACTGGAGCTGCTACCGGAAACCGGCCAACCCACCCAGACCCGCCTACAAGTAGGCTGGTGGAGCACTTCCGGCGCCAGCGCAGCGGTGCCCGACGTGCTGGACGTTGCGGTGTCTGACCTGCAACCGAATGCCGGCGACACGGTGACCGTGTCTATAGATGCACCGTTTAACGGCACCGCGGAAATCATGCTGGTGACCGATAGTGTTCTTAGCGTTCATCAGGTTGTATTGGCCGATCGCAAAGCCAGCGTGGATGTAAAAGCTCCGGCCGGTGCCAGCCAGGCCTACGTGCTGGTGAAAGCCTATCGCCAGGCGCCTGCCGGTTCGGCTGGCGCTGCCCGTGCGGTTGGCGTGGCTCATCTTTCCATCGAGCCGGAGCGCTTTCGCCGCCAGGCATCTATGGATTTGCCTGAGTTTGTGCGCCCAAACCAGACCGTGAGCCTGACGGTGAATGTGTCGGATGCAGCCGACGGCGCCAGCCTGGTGGTTTCAGCGGTGGATATTGGCATTCTGAACCTGACTAATCACCCCCAGGCCACGGCGTTTGACTGGTTCACCCGCAAGCGGAGCTTTAGTGCGGACCTGTTCGACCCATATGGTTTGGTGTCGCGCCTGAGTGATGACATTGGCGGCACCAATCTGGTGGTGGGTGGCGACGAAGCCGCCGCTGAACAGCCCAGTCGCAAAACCTTCTTCGAGACCATTGCCCTGCAAACCGGTGTGGTGAAGGTGCGTAACGGCAAAGCCGAGTTTGCGCTTGATATTGGCCAGATCAACGGCCGCCTGCGCTTGGATGTAACCGGCTCTGATGGCCGCCGTTCCATACAGTTTAGCGACGAACTGATTGTGCGCGAGCGCGTAGCCGTAAATTCATCGGTGCCGCGTACCGTTACCCGGGGTGATCGCTTTCAGGCGGGAGCTGCTCTGACGTTGACCGAAGGCGAAGCGCAAACGGCGGTTTTGGAATGGTCGGTGACTGGGCCGTTCGAGCTGGGAGTCTTTGAGCGGGGACAGTCCAAAGGACAGTCCCCTCAATCCCAGCCGTCCGGCGAAGCCCGGGGACAGTCCGAAGGACAGTCCCCTCAGTCGGGCCAAACCCGGGGACTGACCTCTGGTCTGTCCCCTAAGTCTCAGTCCCGGGGACTGACCTCTGGTCTGTCCCCGCAGTTAAGCACCAAGATAACCTGGACCACCTCCGGCCAAACCCGTGAAGTATCCGTGCCGGTAAAGGTAACCGCCAACGGTCAGGGCAGCATTGGCCTGCGCGTTACACTGGCAGATGGCCACGAACAATCGTACCAATGGCCGCTGCTGTCACGCCCCGGCGGCTCGCTGATCACCCTGACAGAAACCCGGGAAGTAGCGCCTGGCGCCACAACCGCGGTACCACTGGACCTGCTGGCAGTGTTAGATGACGGCCGCGCCAGCCTGTCGGTCAGCCGCTTCCCGTTGCCAGACCGCACCGCATTGGCGGCGAGCTTATCGCGCTACCCCTACGGTTGCCTGGAGCAAACGGTGTCCCGGGCGTTTCCACTGATTGTGATGGACCAGACCCTGGCCGAGCGCGGCAAATTTACCGAAGCGCGTGAGCGCCTGGGCAAAAGCTACCGCCGCATAGCCGATCTGCAACGTTCCTCCGGCATGTTCAGTATGTGGAGTGACGGTGGCGATTCGGAAGAATGGCTCAGTTTGTACGCCTATGAATTTCTGCTGCATCCGTTGCCCGAAGGCGTTTTTGAGGCCAACGACGCTCGCCATCTTGATCGCCTGCGTCAGCAAATGCTGACGGACATGGCGCCCAATTTGCCGCGGTTGATGGGCTCCAACAACGCCGAAGTAAAGATTTATGCGCTGCTGCTAGGTGCTCGTCAGGGCAACGCGGATGTGGGCGAAATGCGTTATTTGCTGAGCCAGACTGATGGGCTGACCATGACCAGTGCTTCCCAGTTGGCCATGGCGTTCAGCCTGCTAGGCGACAAACCCCGAGCGGAGCAGGCTTTCGCCATCGCCGTTCGGGCGGATAGTGAAAGCTATCGTTATTCCACCTACGCCACGCCGGTTCGCCACAGAGCGGCACTGGCCCGTTACAGCGCGGAAGCTAAATCGGACAAGGCGGAAAGTGCGCTGGCCGCGATGACAATAGCTGTTAATAGTGACCCGTGGTTGAACACTCAGGAAAAAGCTTGGGCCTATCTGGCCACGGAAGCCGCCCACGCCAGTGCAACGCCAAAAGACGGCGCCTGGTCGCTGAACCGCTCGGTAAATGAATTGGATCTGAGCGAAACGGACAAAGGCCTTAGGTTAACCAATCATTCCGACGAATCGCTTCACCTTACCCTGGTGGCAACGGGCAATCGCGCCGACCGGGGCGCTGAAGAGAATGCAGGTGAAGCTGTGGCTAAAAACCTACCACCATCCATTGCAAAACTGTTGCTGGGTGATGCCGAAGGCAAACCCGCCGATGTCAGCTTGACTCAAGGTTTCGCCATTGTGGGTACTGATATGAGCGCCCGCGAGGCTAGCCTTAAAGACGGCGTTATTGAACTGCAACAGGGTGAGCTTCTGGTGAGCACCGTGGCCGGAAAAATAACCCGTGAGCGGGCGGATGGCGAATGGCTGATTGAGCAAAAAGCCGCTGGCGGGCTTGAGATCGAGAATCCGAATCTTGGCGGCATAAGCGTAGAAACCCTATTTGAACTGCTGGGTTTTCCCTGGCAGCCAAAAGATAGCGTGCACTCACTGTACCTAGACGACCGTTTCACCCAAGTGATTAGGCCGCGTTATCAGTTTGGCAAAAACGACCGCCTGGAATCCGTGTCGGTGTGGCGCGCCGTTACGCCCGGAAACTACCGTATGCCGGCAACCTATATGGAAAACATGCTGAACCCGTCGTTGAATGCCTCAACCGAGGGTGTACGCATCCATGTTACGGCGAACTAGTTTTGAGCCTGGTTTTAAACCGGGTTTCCACAGAAACGTAAAAAGAGACGCTGCAAAAAGCCGCTGGTTAAAACTGTTCGCCGCGACATTCATTATTGTGGGTTTGCTGGCTCAGCCGCTGGTGCAGTGGGCGGCGTTGCCAATGGAACGCCTGCATCAGCAAAGCCTGGTGTTGGCGGACAATCAGGGCGAATGGCTGCACGTGCGGCTGCTGGGCGACAGCTACCGTTTGCGGCCCCAAGGGGAAGTCAGTCAGGCCTATATCAATCTGCTGCTGGCCTACGAAGACCGGCGCTTTTACCAGCATCCGGGTGTAGACCCGCTGGCCATTGTGCGGGCCACCATCAACAACGTGAGCCACGGAAGAGTGGTATCGGGTGCGTCGACTATTTCCATGCAGGTCAGCCGTTTATTGCGGCCCCATACGCGTACGCTGGCGGGCAAAGTGCGCCAGGCTTTGGGCGCGCTGTGGCTGGAGGCTCATTATTCCAAGCAGGAAGTTCTTGACGCCTATCTCACGTTGGCCCCGTACGGTGCAAACGTAGAGGGCATCGAAATGGCCAGCCGCTATTGGTTCGACAAATCGCCAGTGGCACTGACCTACGCCGAAGCCGCTTTGCTGGTAGCGCTTCCCCAGAGCCCGGCGAAACACCGGCCGGATCGCTTTCCAAAAATAGCCCGTGCGGCTCGGGACAGGGTGCTGCGCAAAGGCTTTGAAAGCGGCCTGTTAACCCTTGCCGAATACTCTGACGCCACGTTAAGCCCGCTACCAGAAAATTCGGTGAGTTTCGCCCAGTTAGACCACCACTTGGCAGACCGGGCCATGGCAAAGGGCTTGTCTGGTTTGAATGCCACAACCTTGAACCGAACCACCCAGCGTAACCTGAGCGCCATGAGTGCGAACTGGGCTTTGCCCCCTGGTGTTAATCTTTCAGCACTGGTGCTGGATGCCAAGGGCGCAATGGTCGCGCACTTGGGTTCGCAGGACTACTTCAACGCCCAAGCCAGCGGCGCCGTCGACTTCAGCGTGCAAGCGCGTTCGCCAGGATCGGCTTTGAAACCGCTGATTTACGCCTACGCCGAAACCGCCGGTGTACTGCGATTTGAAGAGGTTTACACCGACCAGCACACCGATTTTGGCGGTTACACGCCGGATAACTTCGACCATAGCGAAAAAGGTCAGCAAACCTTTGGCGATGCGCTAATCCGTTCCCATAACCGCGCAGCGGTGGAAGCCCTGCAACGTTTGTCGCCCGCGGCCTTTGAGTCTGAGCTCCGCGCTCGCGGCGCCACTCTGTATGGCGATATTGGCCTGCCCATTGCCGTAGGCGGCATTGGTCTTACCTTGCAAGATCTGGCGGGTTTGTACACCGGGTTGGCCCAGGGCCAGCACAGCTCAAAAGCGCACTGGCTAAAAAGCGCCGAAGCCGTAACGCGACCAATGAATGACCGCATTGCGGCCCGCACCACCTATCACTTGCGGCGGGTGGCCTTACCGGAAAATCGCGCGCGCACGTCTACCTTGAATAATTTCGCCCTGAAAACAGGCACGGGCCCCCGCGGCAGCGATGCCTTGTCTGTGGTGTATACCCGCGATCACGTGATAGCGGTGTGGGTTGGCAGCCCTGATAACGCCGAATTGCCCAGCCACACAGGCTTACAAACCGCCGCGCCTATTGCGCTGGCAATACTGGATGCCCTGGGCCCCGAGCGGCCACCCTTGTCATTGGCCTCTGGCCCGGCCATAAAGCCTGATTCTTTGCGTCAGCAGAGTATGAAAGTGGTGTTCCCCGGCAATGGCCTGGAGCTGGCCTTTCCACCGGGGCGAGACGCCATACGCCCGCGCCTGACCGGGGCCGAGTACCCGGTGAGTGTGGTGTTGAACGGCCAGCAACTGATTACCCTGGCGTCGCCGCGGGATACGCTGCGCTTTCCAACCGCCGGGTTCTGGACGCTGGACATTCAGGATGCCCGCTCGCAGCAGGCAAGTCTTGCGCTGCGGGTAATGGGGCAGGGTAGGAGTGAGCAGTAAACAGGCAGGTTCAAAAAATCTGGACTAAAGTGCTAATCACTGCCAACGAGGATGGACTCATTTTGAAAAAAAGCGCGTTACCTATTCTGTTAGCGGCGGAATTGCTGTCAACACTGAGCAACCTTTACTCGTTAAAGCCGAAGATTTTGGTTTGGCCGGTGGTATAGAGGCTTTGCGTGAAATAGCAGGTCTAACCTCTATAGCCACCGCCGTGCCGGTAACGGCGAATCTGGTGTTTCGGGTTAATGAATAGCATCAATGTTCATGGATTAGCTGGCGAAAGAAAATCAAAAGACAGCAGCAATCGACGCTCGTCGGGGTTCATAGAAGGCGAGCGATGAACCATACCCGCGCCCTCGTTACCCTCCCACAGCTCGCCTTTTAATAAAGCGACGTCTCCGGGTAACAACGTTTTGATATGATTTTCCGAGGGGTACAGGCCGCTTTCTTCATCGCTCAACCCGCCGTTGCCGGCGCCAAGCTTGCTGCGATTGACGATTTGATGGGGGAGCCAGTCGGTGCCTGTGCCCAGATAGGTGGTGATCATGCGGCAAGGTACCCGGTCAACATGGAACTTTGGGCACATGGCATGGGTCAGCGTCGCAAAGCGAAGGCCAATCATATTGAGTTCAAACAGGCAGCCAAACATATCAACTAAAAATCCGATGTCTTTTTGCAGGTGAGGATAGGCCGCCAGATGGGGTAGGGCTTCTTCCACATTAGGCGTGTTTGCCGCGGATATTATGGTTCGATGACTGCTGATGCCTTTTTCCTGGCTCAGAGCTTGAACTTCGGAAATTAACTCGGTGCCCACGGAGCGCCGCCAAACCGCCATGTTGACATCGTCTCGATAGATTTCTGCAAGGACATCAGGCAAGTCCCCAAAAACAGCTTGCCGCGTTCGCGATAGATTTTGTGATGCCTTTGACATCATGCCTCGGCCTCCCAGATCGGAAACGGATCGGCCAGGCGTTGCCACTGAGTCGGCCCGGCCAGCAGTTCATCGTCGTTCAGCAAGCAGTCGTTGAGCGCTTGGTTAAATTGCGACTGGTCGAGATTCTGGCCTATAAACACCAGTTCTTGCCGCATATCGCCGAAGGGGTCTTGCCAGTTTTTTTGAATCTCGTTAAGGGAGTCTTCATCTTCCGGCCACTGGTCTTTTGGCACCGCCTTCCAGAACATACCGGCAAAGCCATGGCGAGCCATGCCGCCTGCCTGGCTCCAGTGTCCGGCGAAATCGGGCCGGCTGGCGAGCCAAAAGTAGCCTTTGGAGCGAATCAGTTTGCCTTTGATACCGTTACCGTGCAGAAAGTCGTAAAACCTTTGGGGATGGAAGGGTCGGCGTGCGGTGTAGGTAAAGCTGCCGATGCCGTATTCTTCGGTTTCCGGCACGTGCTCGCCACGCATTTCCTTTAGCCACCCGGGGGCCTGCTGAGCGCGCTCGAAACTGAACTTACCTGTGCCCAACACTTGGTCGACATCTACCTGTCCGTTCTGGATAGGCACTATTTCCGCTTCGGTATTCAGTGCTTTCAGTATGGCGATCAAGCGCTGCAATGTGCCTTCGTCAACCAGATCGGTCTTGCTGATCAGGATAACGTCGGCAAACTCCACTTGATCCACCAGTAAATCGGTAACGCTGCGTTCATCCTCTTCGCCCAGATGTTCACCGGTTTCCTGCAAGTCTTTGGCCTCGTCGTAATCTCCCATGAAATTCAAGGCATCCACAACCGTCACCATGGTGTCCAGCTGGGCGATATCAGACAGACTATTGCCGTCTTCATCGGCAAAAGTGAAGGTTTCCGCGACAGGCAACGGTTCGGAGATGCCGGTAGATTCAATCAATAAATAATCAAATCGACCCTCATCAGCTAGCTTGCGTACCTCCAGCAACAAGTCTTCACGCAAGGTGCAACAGATGCAGCCGTTGCTCATTTCAATGAGTTTTTCCTCGCTACGGTTTAATTGCACCTCGTTTTTCACGTCACTGACGTCAATGTTGATTTCGCTCATGTCGTTGACAATAACTGCCACCCGACGGCCCTCTCGATTATTCAACAGGTGGCTCAAAACTGTGGTTTTGCCAGCACCAAGAAAACCCGATAGCACGGTGACGGGTAGTTTTTTGCCAGTATTTTTCATAAATTTCCGCTGCTTCTGATAAGAATTAAAAATGTTATAACATATCATAAGTCAGAGGCGAGAATAGGACAACTCCTGTTTTAACAATACTTTTGATGGGGAATAAGGCTTCGCCTACCGAGTCGGTAGGCGAACTCGTACTTCTGCGTTCATTTACAAAAGTGCGTTATGCCGGCGTAACCTGGGTGAGGTGATTGCCCTGCACATCGCTTCATATCAAGACTGAAAAACCGCCCGGGATCGAATGTTGTTTCAGCGTTTCTGGTAAGCAGGCGCCGTTTCAACGGCCTCAGCCAGCATCTCGGCGGTAATGGCTGACAGGGTCCAACCCAAATGGCCGTGACCAGTATTGTAGAACACCGTCGGCAGGCGACCCGGGCCAACGCGCGGCATCATAGTGGGAAGCATAGGGCGCAGACCTGCCCATGGCACAACGCGCCGGGTACTGACACCGGGGAAGCATTGCTCAACCCAACGGGTGAGCGGGCGAATACGGTCATCCCGGATGTTGCGATTGTAGCCGTTGAATTCCGCCGTACCCGCAATACGGAAACGATCATCGCCCAACCGGCTGGTGACCAGTTTGGTAGCATCGTCCAGCAGGCTGACGGTTGGTGCCGCTTGCCGAGACGCTTCGTCGTCCAGTTCAACCGTGATGGAATAGCCCTTCACCGGATAAATGTTAACGCGGTCGCCCAGCTTCGCCGCCAGCTCCTTGCTGCCGACGCCAGCGCAAACCACGACACCGTCGAAGGTGTTACGAATCTGTTGTTCGCCATCAAAAGACGTTACCCAGGCATGGGATTGATCTGCGCTCAGCTCGGTAACCGTGTGGCCGTAACACGTTTTGACGCCGCGGCGCTGGATGGCATCGGCCAGGCCGCTGGTAAACTTGTGAATATCACCCGTGGAATCGCTTTCAGTGAAAAAGCCACCGTAGTAGGTGCCAGCCAGGGTGGGTTCGATGGCCTTCATTTCATCGGGGGTGACGGCCCGGCGTTCCAGACCTCCTGCTGCCAGCAATTTCGAGACCTTTGCCGCGTGGTCAAAGCCGGCCTTGTCGCGATAGATATGCAGAATGCCCTGTTCCTTTAAGTCGAAATCAATACCTTCTTCTTTTGCCCATGAAAACAGATGCTCACGGGCAGCGATCGCCATGCGGGTGGTTTCAGTGGTGTTTTTCTCGTACTGGGGAATGGCCGCGATAAACTCGGCAAACCAGCTCATCTTGTGCCAGGAGGGCTTGGGATTCACCAGCAGCGGGGCATCGCTGTGGAACATCCATTTCATGCCTTTGATCACGGTCTGCCAGTTGTTCCAGACTTCGGCATTGGACGCCGAGAGTTGTCCGCCGTTCGCGAAAGACGTTTCCATAGCCGCATAACGATGCTTTTCATAGACGGTGACGTCGAAGCCGCGCTTCGTTAAAGAATAAGCGGTGGTGATGCCGGTGATGCCACCGCCAATAACTGCAATATGTTTCATAACAATCTCCAGAGAGCGCCCAGGGTTGGCTGCCTACCCAAAATGGTAGAAGCACCCCTTCCGTCTCTGGACCTGAGAGATTCACGAGCCGTTTCAGTAAAACCGGCCGCTTGCTCCTTCGGTGTGCCAAGTGACGCAGTCATCGGCAGCTCTTCGGAAAGTTATCGTGTTAGCGGTCCCTTTTGCCTGAGAGTTTCCGGGGCAGTTGCTCCTTCGGCGCCGGCCACACAGCTGTGTGGCACAGTCTCTCCCGCTAACACCTATAATCTGCAGTTTACGTCAGTTTGATGCGCAATAAAAAGAGCAGGCTCGTTTTGCGCATCGGTTGCAGCAAGAGACGATGCTGCTTCATGAATTTATCTATTACAAGCCCCATTTGCGCCTGACAGTAGACAGCGTCAACTAGCTTGGCTATTGCCGGCAGGCGTTCAACGCCTTCGAGACCAAGCAGTGACCAATCAGGAGGACGCCGCTTGAATGTGATCAGGAATCGTCGTTCTGATTCTGTTAATGATGAATTGACAAGATAAACAAGATAAACAAGGCGATCCACGACATCCAGATCCATAGTCATGCCACGAAAACCTTATTCTCTCGTGTTTGTGGGCATGACGTGACTGGTGCCTGGCCCTTCTTAGCTCGATCGACCTTAAAATAAATCTTTCCCGGGCTTTGTAGAAATGGCGAAATAGTAGCCTATACTTTTTGCGTGAGGTACGTTCTTACAGGAGGTGCACCATGGGCAAAATAGAACGCCGTGGATTGTGGATCGCCGGAGAATCCGTCAGCGGGGAGCAGTCCCGATGGTTCGCCACGATGAATCCGGCAACGAATGAGGTCATCTGCGAGGTGGCCGAAGCCGGCGATGAGGATGTGGATTCCGGGGCAGACTGCCTCAAGTACTGCGCAGGCCAGGCCTCGTCTCTGCAGGGCGAGTACCAGCAACTCAACGGCGCCTTTTTCTATACCCGCCCCAAGCCTCTTGGCGTCTGCGCCGGTATAGGCGCCTGGAATTATCCCATTCAGATTGCCTGCTGATATCACTCCCGTCGAGATGCCTTTCGGCGGGCACTGGAGCATTACATACGACTGAAAAGTGTTTACGTTGCAACCGAAGACGTGGACCCACCTTACTGACCCATTCTATAGAAGGATCTGGCCATTATGGTTATGGGGCGGGCCCGGAATGTTTGCCTGAGAGTTCGGAGGAAAACTCCGGTGCCGTCTCTGAACGGAGTGCGCAATAGTGAAGCAGCAAATGAAGGAATCTGGTGATCGGCTCAACCCGGTGGTCTTCTTCGGGTCCTCAATCCTCATCGTGGTGTTCGCCTTGTGGACGATGTTTTTCACCGAGAATGCCGAGGGTCTGATCAACACGCTTCTCGGCTGGGTCTCGGACACCTTCGGGTGGTACTACTTTCTGACTGTGGTGGCCTACCTGGTTTTCGTGATTTTCATCGCGGCATCGCGCTTCGGTGACATCCGCCTGGGCCCGGATCACTCCAAGCCCGAGTTCAACCTGGTCTCTTGGGCATCCATGCTATTTGCCGCGGGTATCGGGATTGATCTGTTGTTTTTCTGTATTTCCGAACCGGTCTCACAGTTCCTCAATCCGCCTCAGGGTGAGGGTGGTACGGTGGAGGCAGCACGCCATGCGATGGAACTGACGTTTCTGCACTGGGGCATTTCCGGCTGGGGCATCTACACCCTGGTGGGCATGTCGCTGGCCTACTTCAGTTACCGGCACAAGCTGCCACTGACCATCCGGTCTGCGCTCTACCCCGTTTTCGGCGAGCGTATTTATGGGCCGATCGGACATGCGGTGGACATTGCCGCAGTGCTTGGCACCGTGTTCGGGATTGCCACCAGTCTCGGTATTGGCGTCATCCAGCTCAACTATGGCCTGTCTACAATGTTCGGCCTTCCCGAAAGCACCTGGATCCAGGCACTGCTGGTGACCATGATCGTGGTGTTCGCCACGTTATCAGCCGTCAGTGGCGTGGAGCGGGGAATCCGGCGCCTGTCGGAGTTCAACATGCTGTTGGCCACTGCCCTGATGATCTTCGTGCTGTTTGCGGGGCCGACTCTGTTCCTGCTGAATGCCTTTGTTCTGAACGTGGGGGATTATGTCAGCAATTTTATCAGCCTGTCCTTTAATACCTACGCCCATGACCAACCCGAGGATTGGCTGAATGCCTGGACGCTCTTCTTCTGGGCGTGGTGGATCGCTTGGGGGCCATTCGTTGGCCTGTTCCTGGCGCGCATTTCCCGGGGACGGACCATCCGCCAGTTCACCATAGGGACACTGATACTACCGCTGACATTCATGATGATCTGGATGTCGATCATGGGCAACAGTGCCATTGACATGGTGATGAAAGGTGCCCAGGAATTCGGTGAGCTCGCTGTCGAAACGCCGGCCTCGTCGATCTACATATTCATGCAGAGCCTGCCCTGGGCCGGGGTCACCACTATTGTGGTATCCATCCTGGCTCTTGTCTTCTTCGTCACTTCCGGCGATTCGGGGGCGCTGGTGCTGTCCAACTTAACCTCCATCCTCACGGATGTGAACCATGACGCCCCGATCTGGATGCGCATCCTCTGGGCGGTGATCATCGGCCTGCTGACCCTGGCACTGCTGATGGCCGGCGGGCTGGGCGCCCTTCAGGGCACGGTGGTCATTATGGGGCTGCCATTCTCGGTGGTGCTGTTCTTCATGATGTTTGGCCTGTTCAGGGCTCTCAAGACCGAATCACTCAAGCACGGCATGAGTCCCATGCACGGGATGCCCACGGCCGCCGAAGGCAAATCGCTGTCCTGGCGCCAGCGGCTTGCCCGGGCCATGAGCTTTCCGGATCGGAAGGGCGCCCTCAAGTTCATGGATGAGACGGTGCGCCCGGCCATGGAGGAGATCCGTGACGAGCTTCGAAACAAGGGCGTGGCGGCGGATATTCAACGGGACAAGGATGAGCCCCATCTTTCGCTGGACGTAGACCTTGGCAACGATGGCCACTTCACCTATCAGGTTTGGCCACGGTCAGTTCCAATGCCCGCGTTCGCCATTCGACCACATTCCGAGACCAGCACTTATTACCGGTTGGAAGTACACCTGATTAATGGCGGCCAGGGTTACGACCTAATGGACTACGGTCGCTCCCAGATCATCGAGGATATTCTCGATCAGTATGAGCGTCATCTGGCCTATCTGCAGCGCCTCCGAGAAGCGCCGGGCGATGTCTCCATGCCGGGTCTGGGCGATCCTGTAAAAGAGTGAAAGCCTGTGCCGAACGCCAAATGACCTTCAACGATCAGAAAAGGAGTTTGCACATGCGTAATACACGAGTCGATGCGGCAGGTGTTGACCAGGCAACAAGGCTCTGGGCAATGTTGAGCTTGCCTCTGCTGCGGTCTCGGCTGAGCCCCAGGCACATCCTTTTTCAGGCCAAGCACAGGGGAGTATTGTCACGTGACTGATGAAAGTTTCGACCGGACAGCCGACTATGTCATCATCGGAGCCGGTTCGGCCGGCTCTGTTCTGGCCAACCGACTGAGTGCCGATGGCAACAGCAACGTTTTGGTGCTGGAATTCGGTGGCAGGGACAACTCGATCTATATCCAGATGCCGCTGGCATTCTCCATTCCGCTGAACAAGCCCCGCTTCGACTGGCAACTGCATACGGAACCCGAACCCGGACTTAACCACCGCTCCCTGCACCAGGCCCGCGGTAAAGTTATCGGAGGCTCCTCGTCCATCAATGGTATGGCCTACGTCCGGGGCTCGGCGGGCGACTTCGAGGAATGGGAGTCCCTGGGTGCCGAAGGATGGGGGTATGCTGATGTACTGCCATACTTTCGCAGGGCCGAGGATTGTGTCTATGGAGCGGATGCCTACCGGGATACCGATGGGCCAGTGGGGGTGTGTAATGGCAACAACATGCGCAACCCGCTCTATCGGGCGTTCATCCAGGCCGGGGATGAAGCTGGCTACGGCCGCACCGAGGACTACAACGGCTACCGTCAGGAGGGCTTCGGCCGCATGGACATGAGTGTCCGGAACGGTGTGCGATCATCCACCGCCAACGCCTACCTGAAACCGGCCCTCAAACGCAGCAACCTGTCGCTGGAGATGCATGCCCTGACACGGCGGATCATTATGGAAGGAAAGCGAGCCGTGGGAGTGGAGTACCAGCAGAAGGGCCAAATTTTCCGGGTGGCGGCACGGAAGGAAGTGCTGGTCTGCGCCAGCGCTTTCAATTCCCCCAAGCTACTGATGCTCTCCGGCATCGGGCCTGCGGAACAGCTTCGCGAACATGGCATTGAGGTGGTCCATGACCTGCCCGGGGTGGGGGAGAATCTCCACGATCATCTCGAAGTCTGGGTCCAGCACCGCTGCACCCAGAAAATCACGCTCAATGGCTGGTTGAATCCATTGGCTCAGGCCTGGATCGGCGCCCGCTGGCTGTTGACTCGCACGGGCCTGGGAGCGAGCAACCAGTTTGAATCCAATGGCTACATACGCAGCCGGCCGGGCCTTCGCTATGCCGACCTGCAGTATCATTTCCTGGCCGGGGCGATCGCCTATGACGGCTCCAGTGCCGTGAAAGGACACGGTTTCCAAGTACATCTGGGCGCCAACAAGCCAAAAAGCCGGGGCTGGGTGAGATTGCGCTCCGCTGATCCGGAAGATCCGCCACGGATATTCTTCAATTATCTCTCGGATGAGGCCGACAGACAGGCGTACCGGGATGGTCTCCGCCTTACCCGTGAGCTATTCGCCCAACCGGCTTTCGATCCCTTCCGCGGAGAAGAGGTTTCTCCGGGGTCGGACGTAACAACAGACGACGAGATTGATGACTGGGTTGCCGGCAGCGCCGAGACCGCCTACCACCCCTGCGGCACCTGCCGCATGGGCACTGACGAACTGGCGGTGGTCGACACCGAGTGCCGGGTACACGGTGTGGAAAACCTGCGGGTTGTGGATTCCTCAATCATGCCCGCAGTAACCAACGGCAATATCAATGCCCCCACAATCATGATCGGCGAAAAGGCCGCCGATCACATACTCGGAAAAGGGCTCCTAGAACTGTCCGGGTCCGCTTCATACGCAGCCCCGGACGGGGGTACGAAACAGCGCGAAGGAACACCGCGGCGGCGAGCTGACGAGGTGGAGTAACAGCCCGGCATGCCCTGGTGAAAAGTCATGTCTGATGGACTTCCTGGCAGAAGCCGTTTGCTCGCTACCTATTCCCAAGCATTCCGATAAAATAAGAAGCAACGGAAGCGGAAGTGTTTGGGTGCAGAAAAGCTGCACGTCAAAAAATCGTTAAGTGAATTGATGCGAATCAGAGGGCGATGGGGGATTTATGTACCCGACCTGTACCCAGCCAGAAACGAAAAAGGGCACACCCGAAGATGCGCCCTAAGTCGTTGGAATATGGTCGGGACGGTAGGATTTGAACCTACTATAGACATCTCACCGTCCTCTCTCGCACAGTAAATCAGACGGTTACGTGCGTAGAGGTGCGGTACTAAGGTCAGATTGGGACAAGTTTTGGGACATCACTTTTTTTCCAAGGTGAGCTTCAACTTTTCCATTTCACGATAACTTTCTTCGCCATTCAACCACTTGGCGTATGTGGTCAACAGAACGATAATGCTGTGCCCGAGTTGGTTCGCTACGAAGGCAGGCGCCATCCCGGCCATTAGACATTGCGTGGCATAAGTGTGGCGCGTGTTATAGGTTCTCCTGTGTCGCATGCCTAATGCCTGTAGAGCGGCGGTGAAGACCACTCGTGGTGGCTTGTCGGTGAGCCATGCGTCGCCTGTCCTCGGGCTTCGGAAAATCTCTTCGCCGAGCTGACAGGTAAGTTTCTTCGCCTCTTGTAATGCTTCTTGCGCGCGATCATTCAGTAAGACCTCACGATTTTTTTTGGTTTTGGTTTTGGTTTTGGTTTTGGTTTGAAGGTTGAGCTTACCGTCAGTGCGTGTTTTGCTCACCATTGCTACACCTCGATTCCAGTCAATATCCTTCCAGGTCAGAGCTAACATCTCAGAAGTTCGCATTCCAGTCCAGAATGCAAATTGGATGTACGTGGCGTAAATCTTCTCATTTGCATTATATTTATTGTAAAGGTAGTCAATTGTTTTTTCAGCCTCTTCAATTGTAAATGGATCGTAACTATTCAGCTCAAATTTTCTAAAAAAGTTCTTGACAGGGTTTTGACTTCAATTCCGAGAACTTTGGCCGCACTCAGTGCGAGGCCATAAAGTCGTGCGCAGAACCTCCACCATCCTCTCGGTGCAGTCTTGTGCTGTCGCTCATCCCTTGGGCGCAGTGGCCTTGAAAAAGTCGCTCAAATCCGCGCTCAGGACGAAAAATTCGACCTGAAAAAGTCGTGCGATAATAACATTGTGGACAACTGGGTTGAAAATCACCGCTAACGGCGTACTCATAGTATAAAGTTCTCACAGCGCGGGGTGGAGCAGTCTGGTAGCTCGTCGGGCTCATAACCCGAAGGTCGTAGGTTCGAATCCTGCCCCCGCTACCATATTTAAAAAGCAGATCAGTAAATTACTGATCTGCTTTTTTTCTTGCCAAAATCCCGTCTTGCCTTCAGCTTGCGACTGGCTGCTCTATGTTGCTATTGGATAGACTAGCCTGTGATCAGTTTCTCAACTGCTATGTCATGGGCTTTCTCTACCATTAACAGGTGGTGGAACAGTTTGGCTTCCATTGGCATGTAATAGTAAAAGCCCTGAACGTAGTCAGCGCCGTGCCGGATGGCAATATCACCTTGCTCGCGAGTTTCGATACCCTCAACAATGGTTTGCACACCCATTTTACTGGCAATGCTAATAATTCCCGCCAAAAATTGGCTTTTTTTGGCGTTTGTCTCGATGTCGGCCACAAAACAACGATCAATCTTAAGCTTGTCAATTTCCAATCGATGCAGATACTCAAGCGATGAATATCCGGTTCCGAAGTCATCCAGCGCGAATTGGATGCCCATGCCACGAATTTTTTGGATCACGGGAACGCTTCGCTTGAAATCGATAGCAGCATTGTCTTCAGTGACCTCAAGGCATATCTGGCGGGCTGGAATGTGACGACTGAGCAAATGTGCTTTAAGAATATCCGGCAGTTGCTCACAAATCATGGACGGGTTCAGATTGATCGATAAAAATCCGTTAAAATTCATTGTTGAGAATAAATGTGCAGACTCCAAAGCTGCTTGACGCAAAATCCAGATCCCCAAGTCCTTGCCCAGGCCGTTTTGCTCACAAATATTGACAATCTGATTGGGCGGGATGTCAATTTCATCATTTAAGCGGCCCCGCAGAAGAACTTCAGCACCGGCAATCCGGGTACTGAACATCGCCGTCACGATGGGCTGATACACAAGCCAGAGTTTCAAGTCGCCCTTGTTGTGACGAAGCAGTTTGACCAATCCCCGCAAAATTTTTGCCCTGGTATTAAATGCTAAGCGCATTTCGTCGTCGCTTATACGGTAGTTGATCTGTTTTTCAAGGGCATAGTTAAGCGCTCTGAGAGCGTTACGGTGGCGCGTATGCCAGTGTCGAGTTGTATGTTTGTCGCAAACAGCAGAGTCCACGCCCGCAACGAAGCGTATAGGAACCTTGGTATTGCCTATCGTCCATTCAAAATTAGCTCTATCTATCAGTTGATCGATAATCGGTCCACAGTTATTCGGTGAGCTATTTTTCTTAACAATGACAAACTCGCAGTAAGACGTATGAATCAGTAAATCGTGCTTTTGAATGCTGTTGCTTAACCGCTCCGCGCAGAGTCGAACTAACGTATCAGCCTCTGCGCCGCCGTGTTCTGTCAGGATTTGCTGGGAGTTTTGAATCTCCACGGCAATGTAAGTGTCTGATTCGTTGACAACACATTTACGCTGCAGGTAGTTGCGGTTATAAGTTCGCGTAATTGAATCCATTACGAATTTTTTACGTATATGAATCAAAGAAAAGGCGCAATAGACAAGCACACCCCAGAGCATGACTAGCAACCCTACTTTTATAATCCGGATTTGGTTCAGGTCTCTGTCAAGCTGCTCGGTTATATTGCCACTTTCACCGTCTATTAAATTTTTGATTACCATCTGTCTGATGTCCACGTTGATGCCATCCCATCGTTCATGGATAAGCGCCAGCGTGGCAGCGTCTGAGGTGCCGCCAGCAATGTCCGCGACTGGCTGGCTCAGTTGATTAAACCGGGTATAAAGATCTTCAATACTCTCTGTATTAGAGTCGACGCGCCGAAGCACAGATGCCTCGACGCTATTTAAAAGATAAGTAAAGCGATTCCACAAAATGTCATAGTGGATCGTCAGCGATAACGGGTTTGCAAGCTCTGAATCTACCAGCAACAGATATCTGTCAAACATGCTGGCTTCATTGCGGAGCTGTGCTAGGTTCAACGAGGCTAAATGGATATCCTGCAACGACACGTAGTTGCGTTCGCGAGCGTTCAGATTCATAAAACTGGATGCAACAAACAACAGTGCTAGGCAAACGAGAACGCCGATCGTTATTTTGTAGGAAAACAGCCGGTGTAAAACGTTAGAGCTCGACCAGATCACTGCGACTCTCCAATAATAATATCGCTGAGTTGCCAACTCATTAGTCGATAAAAATCTTCGTTTTCCAGGTCTGGCCTCTTGATCAGCGGGAAAATGATCCAGAACGGCCCGCGATCCCTGATCGACATCGGAAGATCGTTTTTTCTTGTCGCCACGATGGCGTCGGCGTGTTTTAGCTTGCCGAACGTGGTTTGAGTGGAATAGTTGTTGAACGCAACAAGTTTTAGAGGAGTACTTTGAAAAAATACCCCGAGTACGTCAGAAAATGCAGTTAAATTTCCTTTGCAGTTTTTGATGAGTGTAGGCGTTTTCATGTGGCTCACTCTAACCTCCCTCCTCGAATACTAAAAATTTATAGACATATTACATTAAAATAGTACGTTTTTCTCGTCTATTCGATCCAGAATCGAAAATTCCAAATTCCAAATTTCAAACCGTTTTTATCGGTATAAACTCTAATTATTATATAATAATCAGAAGGTTAGTTTTTATTTCAATGTTTCAGAGTGATTTTTTAGCCATGATTTTAGGTCGATTAAAAAATTTCAAGAATAGAATTTTGTCAGATTTTTTTCTGTTTTGAAATTTTTTATTCATTAATAGTAATATAAAGTCCAAATATTATTGACAATATAGGTTTAGAAACACTACATTTTCACTATAAAAAGGCCTCACAAAAAGTTGGCGTGAAAATGCAGCTATGATGTTGATCAAAGGTGGCAAGAAGTCTGTTGATACAGGTCGGCCAGTTTCGACAAAGGGGCCGAGTGCCCCTATGTTCTATTCGCAGGTTTTTTACGAGTTGCCTATCCCGGGTTTCATTGTAGATGTCGAAGCCGGTAGCAAGATCGTCGATGCCAACTGGGCCGCAGTCGATGCGTTCGACACAATGCCGTCAAAAATTATTGGTTTTGCATTTGCTGAGTTGTTTGTTGTTAATTCCCCGGACAGTTGTCTCGACTACGACCAGTTGCCTTCAATTGGTAGCGAATTTACATGCCATTTCATGGAATCAGGTTCACAGTCTTCCATCGAAGTTTCGGGTGTCTCACGCTTTGATATTGACGGGAAAACGTTCGCCACTATACTTTTCCGCCTCAAAAAACTGTCCGACAGGGTTCAGGCAGACCTGCAAGAGCGAATGTTTCTGGATATTCAATCAGGCTTGCCGAATGGCTTCGCGGCAAAGCGCAAGCTGGAAATGTTTGGCCAGACAGGCTTAAGGCAGTCCAGAATTTATGCGGTCGCCATTTTTTCACTTGAAAACTGGCAGCAAACCAAGGTGCTGCCAGAGGTCAAAGTTGCTGCCATCATTTTAAAGTTGGCGCTGCGTATAAAACTTTGGGAGGAGCGCGGCGTTTTCTTGTCGCGTCACGAAAAAAATGGTTTTCTTATTATTTTGCAAGACAGGGCAGACTATAAAAAAATCCTGGAAAATATTTTTGGCGACTTGTCAGAGCCCGTGGTGTTAGAAGGCAATATCTACACTTTTCCGGTAAATGCGGGCGTTTATGTCTGGAGCGTTTGGGAGCCCCCCGTGGCGCTCGAAATGCTGACCAAGGCCCGCGAGGCCCATTACCAGTCACTACTGATTGGCCCAAACAGGTGGTGTTTTTACAGCGAGGGCAAAAATCGCAAAGACTGGCAAAAAATTGAAGGCCGGCGCATTACCGATGCATTTCGCCGCGGGAACTTCTGTCTGTACTTCCAGCCGTTGGTGCAATTTAACTCTGCAGTTCCCCATAGTGCAGAAGCGTTGCTGCGCTGGAATGACCCAGGCAAAGGCATTAAAGAGCCTGTTGAGTTTTTGGCCAAATTAAAAAGCCTACCTATTTATGACGATATCAGCCTTTGGGTATTGGACCTGGCGCTCATCACGCTAGAGCGTTGGTACAAGTCCGGTCATTACACAAAGCTGTGCATCAATATTGAAGCAGTGCAGTTGGCGAAACCTGAGTTCGTTGAGCGAATGTTGAATGTCATGAATGGGTTTTCGTCCAGAGCCTTCAGTTTTCTCAGTATTGATATTGTAAATAGTAGCAAGCTAGATGATTGTGGTGCCCTGGTGTCTTCACTTCGAGCGCTTGGCGCTTACGGCGTGGATTTCTCAGTTGATGATTTTGTTTTCAGCGATGCTCGGCTGTTGGAAGCCAAACCGGTTTCGGTACGGTCGTTAAAGATAGCCCGCCACTGTGTGAAAAACCTGGAGCACAATCTAACCGACATGCGTTTGGTGCGAAACGTGGTTTGCTTGGCCGCTCGGCACGGAGTAACCGTGTATGCCAAAGGCGTCGAGCGTTCCGCCCAACATAACGTATTGAAGGCTTTGGGGTGTGACGGTGTGCAGGGTTATTTGCAGTCGGGCCCCTTGGTGGAAGCCGACTTTTTGAGTTACTTGGCGACATGTGATCAACCAGAAAATGCGGCGGAAGACGCTGAGTATCTGAAAGGTTTCTCAGAGGCTTTGTCTAATGCCCGTCGTACGCTTCAGGATCAACTTTGGGCCTGCCTTAATACCTGCAATGTTCAACTAATTTCAGAATCTGTGCTGCAATCGTTACTGATCACAATGAGTGACATTGAAGCGCGAGAGTGTTTGACGGAAAAAGGAATCAGCAAGGTTAAAACAGCCGAACAAGCTGCGCGTCACATACTGAAATTGACCAGCAAAGCAACAACGCTGCCTTCTACTGAAGACGATGAGAAGAAGAGAGATAGGCTGCTGCTCAGAATTCTTGTTTCGCTTAGTGACCTGGTTGTTGCTCTTGACAGCATTATTGAGTAAGACGCAAGGGGTGGGGTGATCATATGCAAAACAGGTACAATCAGGCGTCGGCGCTGCTAGGCCTTGCTATTTTATTGTTATCTTGCGCTTTGTACGTTCTTTTTCTTGAAAAGCTTTATGTTCTCGCCGTTTTTCTTTTACTACTGGATTTGCTGGTAGTGTACCTGGCGTTAAGCCTTATCAAACAATTTGCCAAGGATGACACCGGAAAAAATAAATTTTATCCGGTGAGGGCCAGTAATAAAGACATTGTTTTGAGTGTGAAAGTAGCTAAAGACGAATTGCTAATCAGAGCAGAACGCCCTTTTTATTAACGTTGTACCCAGCAAAATCACGCATCAGGCCGTCTTCTTGCTCGGCATGCTGCCTTCGCTTTCCTGGTTGTCGAAAAACTGTGCCTGTAGGGTTTCGAATCGGTGCTCCAGCGCACGCAACCGTTGTCGGTGTGCTGCCTCGCTTAGAATATCTTCTAAATCTTCGTGGGGTAAGCTCTCAAGAATTTCGTAAATCTGCATTCGTATGACCGAATCTTCACCCGTTGCGTTGGGATTAAAGGTGGCGGGGCTGGCTGATTTGTCGCGCATCATGTGGCCTTCGCCATACAGAAGCCAGTCTAAAGAAGCGCCTTTGGTTTTCGCGCACTCTGCGCACAGTGCGTAAGGAACCGCTGCGCGTTGCCTCCAGGAGCTTAGCGTTTGTGGACTGATCGCGAGCGCTCGCGCTAGGTCAGCGTCCCGTTCGACGCCAAAAATCTTCTTCATCCTCGAAAGTACGGTATCTACCTCAGAGCTCATACTGTTCATACGCGCCTCTTTTAAATCGTCATAATTATTGACAGTTCCGGCAGTGCAATACTAATATTGCGTACGAGTGCAAAGGGGAGTCTGTCATTACACGTTTACTCTAACGCGTTCGCCTGCTGAAAATCAAAGCGGTGTCACAATTTTGTCATATACATAATTATATTAATATTTTGTAAATTTCATCAGGTTCGTTGCACGAGTTGTATTTGGGATGTTCGTTTGTTTTAGAGTCTTATAAAAAGAGGGTAGCATATGTTACGCAATACAAGGCTGAACAAAAAGCAACCATGCTGCGGTACAACTTTGGATTCTGCGTATTCTGCTTACGAAAGCACCCTCAAAGGCATTGCGGTTTATAGTCGCAGAACGGATTTGGTCGGATTCGCGTTTGCCTTGCAGGGGGCAGGGTGTTGTGAAGAGTGTAGTAGAGAGCACAGTGAGCCTGGCCGCGAAGCGCTGTCGGTTGCCAGCCTGAACGAGGCGGTTGCCAGTTTGGAACGAGTATTGGCAAGCTGCACTTCTGCTAACAGCCTGTCGGGGCCATCGGGTTTATTTCGGTACGCACAGATCATACTTAAAATTAATGTACGTTTGCTACTCGTTGAACGTTTCTGCCGCTTGCTGGTAGAGGCTTCAGAAACGCTTACCCTGGCTGGTTACAACCTTTCAATTGCGGTTGACAGTAACAATCTCTTGTTTGTGCGTGAATATCGAGAGCTGCGGCAGATCATGTTCTCGTTGGCCGATGTGGGTGTCGACTTCACTCTTGAAAACCCGGCGCATGAAGCAGGCTTACCGGCGCAGATGACGGCCTTGGAAGGCGCTTTTTCTTCCGTGTCGGTAACCCCGCAGTGGTTGGGCATTCATCAGTCGGAGGACGAGCTGGACTTGTCGCATTACATGGCGGCCGTAAGTCGGCTGAGTGTTCTGATTCATGAAAAAGGCAAACACGTCATTTACGATGGTGTTTCAAACAACTGGCAGCGCTCGTTTGTGACGGCGCTCCCGGTCAGGCTGTACACAAGCCCTGGCAGCTCAGATGACATTTGTGTTTGATGGCAAACCAGGCTGTGCCTGCAGTGAGGCAGAGCCCGAAACGCTCGGAATCTTTGAAGCTTTCGATCCCCAAACCCAGGAGTTTTTTTGATGCACCAAGCGCTTAGAAACGAGGCGGAAACATCCGTGGCGCAAACGGGTTCTGCAGAAGGCATTGCTGTATTACTGGGGCGACCCCCCCGCCGTGCGACCAGTGGTAAGCGGTGCCTTCTGCAGATTTTAGTTGCCGCACTGGTGTTGCCAGCGTCGCTGGCCCAGGGGCAAAACGCACTGTCAGAACAAGAGTTTTTGGACTACCTGCGTAGCCTATCTCAGCCTGCCGACAACTCAGAGCCGTCTGCGGCCCTGCAGCGGCAAGTGTCCACCTTTGCACTGGGCATGATGGCGCTGCCGCCGCCCAACGTGTCCACGTTTGGCATCAACAGCGGTTTTGGCCTGCCCGGGGGTTCCATGTTTGCCGCCGGCGCCATAACCGACGTGCGTGACCGCGTTCAGGGCTCCAGCGTGGACGGTTCAGGCGCCGTGGGCTTGGGTTTCGGCGATGCCAGTCAATCGATAGGTGCAGATTTAAGCGTGGGTATTCTAAGTGTAGACCCAGACGACTTTGGCGAAGACGGCAACGTCAGCGCCCGGGTGTTTCGCCAGCTACCAGGATTTGGCAGCAGCGGCATCAGCAGTGTCGCCCTGGGTGTGGCTAACGCGGCAAACTGGGGCTCTGCCAAAAACATCGACAGCAACTACTTCATTGCCGGCTCTACCATTATCGACATCAGCCCGAACGCCTCCGGTTACCTGCCGCTGATGCTCAGCGCCGGTTATGGCACCGGCGTAAAAAATCTGGAACGCGACCCGGCTGGCTTTTTTGGCGCCGGCATCGGCTTCACCTCACGCTTCTCTGCCAGCACATCCTGGAGCGGCGACGAGGTCATGGTAGGCCTGGGTATTCGCCCATTCCTGCGCTACAACAGCCAAATAACCCTCGGCATGGGCGATGTCACCAACCGGCTGGATGGCCGCCGCTGGATTATCACCGGATACTGGTTTTGGGAGGACGTATTTTGAAACCGAATCAGGCGTTACACATCGTCATTCTGTTGGTACTGGCCTTTGGCGCCGGGCCTGCTCACAGCGGGGAAGTATCGGTTATTCCACCGACCGCCATCATAACTCCGCCAATGACCATAAACCCGCCAACGATTGTTATTCTGCCAGTCAGCCCGCCCTCGGCTGCCGCAGCTCTGCAGCGCCTGCAGGCAGTTATTGCTGCATTCCCGCTCAGTGCTATGAGCACCCAGGGCCTGCAGCAGGCCGCCAATTTAGTGACGCAGGCGCAAGCGGCCGGCACCCTAACGCCGGCGGAACAAAGCGCGTTGGCTGATTTGGCAAATAATATTCAAGACGAGTTGTCCGGCCGTTAGCCGGTTGGCAGAAATCCTTAATATGAATACTAATGCTACAAAAAAACACAAAAATCCGATTTTTGTTACTTGTATCGAGTATTTTCACCGGTATACTTTGTACTTCATTTGAGGCTAAAGAGGCTTCAACAGGAACTACACAGCGCAACAGCGGGGCACGGGCATGGCTTGGTACGTGGTTCAGTACAAACCGCTGGAAGGCGACAGAGCATTCGTTAATTTATCGCAACAAGGTATCGAATCCTTTTTCCCGAAAATTACCGTGCAGCGCATTCGCAACCTTAAGCGTACCTGGGTTGAAGAGCCACTGTTCAAAGGTTACCTGTTCATCAACATGCAAACGCAAGATCCGCTTTGGTCAAAAATACGCTCAACCCGTGGCGTTAGCCGCATAGTCATTTTTGGTGGGCGCCCGGCTGTGCTGGCAGACACCGTAATGCAGGAAATACAGAAAACCTTGGACGGCATCAATAACCAGGACGGCCTTCAAAAGGGCCAGGAGTTGAAGCTCGAAGGTGGCCCGTTTAGCGGTATCAACGCCATTTTTCAAAGTTACGACGGCGATGAAAGAGCCGTCGTGCTGATCACCTTTATGCAGAAGCAACAAAGGGTAAAAGTGCCGCTGTCGGCCGTAGCGTCGGCCTAGTATGGGCCTAGTACAGGCCTAGCGTCGCTCAGCCGGTAAACACATTGCAGTAGTGAATTTTTGAGCAAAAACCAGCGATTGCGCCGGTTTGCATTTTCTTGATGGAATCTTTTTTGTACTAGGCCGGTGAAAACCGTGCGGTAGCGTGCCCAGTCAAAATTTTCAACCAGTCGGAAATATTCCTTAATGATACGAAATTTTGTGATCGGCTTATTTGCGTGTGTCGTGCTGTCGGCTTGCACCATCATACCGGGCAGCCATTTGTCAGTACCGGCGCCCGAAAATACCGGCATCGATCAAGACCTAAGCCAGCAAGTAGACGTCTACGCCATTACCCAGCAGCTGGTGGCCTCCATGGTAAAAACCGGCAGCTACCAACCCATAGTAGACAACGGGCTGAGCAAGCAAATAAAACAGTACGATTACATTGTGCGCCCTGGCGATACCCTGAAAATAACACTGCACAGCCACTCACAGATCAGTAGCGGACAAAGTGCAGGAGGCGGTGTCGCGGCCAGTGGCTACTACGTCCACCACGACGGCAATATTATTTACCCTTACCTGGGCGCCGTACCCGTGGCCGGGTTAACCACCATAGAAGTCCGCCAAGAGCTGACGGAAAAACTGCTGCAATACTTACAAAAGCCGGTGCTAGACGTAACCGTGACCAACTTCCGCTCCAGCAGCGTGTACATCACCGGTGCGGTGGGTAGCCCCGGCAAGCAGTACCTGTCTAACGAAGCCATGACCCTGTTCGAAGCCGTCACCCTGGCTGGCGGGCTTAGCAACAACGCTGACTGGACCAACGTAACGCTGATTCGTGACGGGCAATCCATACGCTATTCCCTGCGCCAGCTCTATGAAAATGGCGATAGCCGTCAAAACGTATTGCTGCGCCCCAACGACGCAATACACATCGCCACAGACGACACCGCCAAAGTGTTTGTGCTGGGCGAAGTGGGTAAGCCGCAAACCATCAACCTGGGCCGCACCGGCTTGACCCTGGCCGACGCACTCGCCCAAGCCGGCGGCTTCAGCCAAACCACCGCCGACGCCAGTGGCATCTTTGTGGTCCGCCGCGCCGCGCCTGACAGCGGCAAACTGGCTCAGGTGTTTCAACTCAATGCCAAAAACGCCATCGCCCTGGTGCTGGCCGATCAGTTCATGCTGGAAAAGCGTGACATTGTTTACGTAACCGCTGCGCCGGTGGCGCGCTGGAACCGGATTATTTCCCAGCTGCTGCCAACCGTTCAGCCGCTTTTCCTGATCAACGAAATTAACGACCAATTTATCGAGAACAACTGATAATGCACTTTAAAACCGTGCTGATGGTGTGCGTCGGCAACGTTTGCCGCAGCCCTCTGGCAGAACACCTACTGCGCTCAAAGCTCAGCCCTGGCAGCGGCGTTACCGTGGCATCCGCCGGTTTGCGCCCGCCCATGGGCTCGCCGGTGCATCCGATTGTGGAAGAAAAATTGCAAAGCCGCGGATTAACCGCCGCAGGCCATCGCGCCCGCCAGGTGAACCCGGAGCTGCTGCTGCAGCACGATGTGGTACTGGTGATGGAACCTGCCCACATAGACATGTTGCGCAGCATAGAACCGCTGGCCCGCGGCCGTATATTTCTGCTGGACCACTGGGGCGAACAACAACCCATACCCGACCCAGTACGCCAGCAGCGCGAAGCGTTTGATCACGTTGAACAATTGATTGACCAGGCCACCAGCGCCTGGCTTAGCTACCTGGACACCCCCGTTAATGAGTGAACAACCCAACACCACGGCGCCCGAAGACCAACAAGTCGATTTACTGGCCCTGCTAGGCCTGCTATGGGACAGCCGCTACTGGATTATCGCCATCGCGGCATTGGGCGCCGGCATTGCGGCCATGAACGCCAGAAGTCAAACCCCGATCTACAGCGCCAACGCGTTGATTCAGGTAGAACCCGGCAACTCCGGTGTGCTGTCGGTGCAAGATATAGGCAGCCTGCGCGGCTCCGGTGCCGCCGCTGAAATAGCCTTGATTGAAAGCCGCTTCGTACTGGGGCAGGTGGTAGACGAGCTCAGCCTGAACGTATTTTCTGCCAAACATTATTACCCCTATATCGGCAAATTCATGGCCTCGCGCTTTAGCGGCCCCGCCGGCACCCTGGCCGACCCCCTGTACGGCGAAGGCTACGCCTGGGGTGGCGAACAGCTGGAGCTGGCACGCTTTAACGTACCACCACAGGCGGTTGGCGGCGCTTTAACCTTACAGGCGCAAAGCGCAAACACCTGGGCTTTGTACCCTGGCAGCCCCGACAACTTTGATAGCGGCACCGCCGGCGCACCGCTGTTAACCGGCACCGTGGGCGAATTGGCCGAAAACAACGGCTTTAGCACCTTGGTGCAAACCCTGGTGGCTCACCCCGGCACCTTATTCCAGGTACAAAGCCAACGGCGCCATAACGCCATTTTAGGCCTGCAAGGCCGCCTCAAAATTGCCCCGGGGCGAGAAGGGTCCGGCATGCTGCGATTGTTCCTGGAACACCCAAGCCCCGCCGTGGCCGAATCCATCCTGAACGCCGTGGCCGCCCTCTACGTTAAACAAAACATCGAGCGCAGCAGCGCGCCCATCGTGCAATCACTGAACTTCCTGCGCGACACCCTGCCGGGCGTCAGAGAAGACCTGGAAGCCGCTGAAAAACGCTTGAACAACTATCAAATCCGCAACGGCATCATCGACATCAGCGCCGAAGCCGGCGTGGTATTCAGCGAATCCGTGCGCCTGCAGCAACAACTGACCGAACTGAAATTCCAGCGCCGCGACATTCAGGGCCGATTCCAGCCCGATCACCCCGCCTATCAAGACTGGTTGTTCCGCATCGCCGAAACGGAAGCCCGTCAGCAAGAACTTGAAAAAGAAATCGCCCGACTGCCACAAACCCAGCAGGAACTCATTCGCCTGCGCCGCAACGTGGCACTGGGTAACGACATTTACCTGCAAATGCTGTCAAAAATTCAGCAGCTAGACATCGCCAAAGCCGGCGCCGTAGGCAACACCCGCGTAATAGACCAAGCCGTATCCAGCTCGGGCCCGATCAAACCCCGTAAATCGATGATCACCCTGATCGGCCTGGTGGCGGGCATTATTGCCGGCTGCTTACTCACACTCGTCCGCGCGGCCTTTAACCGCGGCGTAGAAAACCCCGAGGTGATTGAAAAAATGGGTCTGCCGGTCTACTCCGGCGTGCCGTTTTCGACCGCCCAGCAAAAACTGACATCCAAACGCCGCAAAAAATTCGACCACGGCGACGAGAAATCCCAGTTGCTAGCGCTGATCAACCCGGCAGACCCAGCGGTTGAAGCCCTGCGCAGCCTGCGCACCAGCCTGCATTTTGCCATGCTGGGGGCAAGCAACAACGTACTGATGATCACCGGGCCCAGCACCAACGTCGGCAAAACCTTCCTGTCCACCAACCTGGCGGTGGTGATGGCGCAAAGCGGCCAAAAAGTCTTGCTGATAGACGCCGACCTGCGCCGCGGCACCTCCCACATCACGATGGGCGTACCCAACGGCAAAGGCCTGTCGGCGGTGCTGCTGGGCAACGCCACCATAGAACAAGTGGTTCGCAACACCGGCGCCAACACCCTGGACTTTATCTCCCGCGGCTCGGCCCCGGTCAGCCCCTCGGAATTGTTAATGGGTAAAGGCTTTGCGGATCTGTTAGAGCAAGCCTCCACACAGTACGACCTGGTGATTATAGACACCCCGCCCATACTGGCGGTAACCGACGCCTCCATCGTCGGCAAATACGCCGGCACCACCATGCTGGTCACTCGTTTTGGGTTAAACCCGGCCAAAGAAATCGAGCTGGCGCGCAAACGTTTTGAGCTTAACGGCGTCACCATAAAAGGCGTGGTGTTCAACGCCATCGTCAAAAAAGCCTCGGCCTACGGTTATGGCAGCTACCGCTACTATAACTACAACTACACATCCGAAAAAAACTAAGTCAGAAAACACTATGAACATACTGGTCACAGGTGGCGCCGGCTTTATCGGCTCCGCGGTGGTGCGGCACATCCTCCGCAACACCACTCACACGGTCGTGAACGTAGATGCACTGACGTACGCCGGCAACTTAGACAGCCTGGCCGAAACCGTGCACAGCGAACGTTACTGCTTCGAACACCACAACATCTGTGACCGCGCGGCCATGGACACAGTGCTGAATGTCCATCAGCCCGACCTGATTATGCACCTGGCGGCAGAAAGCCACGTCGACCGTTCCATCGACGGCCCGGCGGAATTCATCGGCACCAACATCGTTGGCACCTACACCCTGCTGGAAGCCACCCGCCAGTACTACAACAACTTGAACGGCGACAAAAAAGCCGGGTTCCGCTTTCATCACATCAGCACCGATGAAGTTTACGGCGACCTGGAAGGCACCACCGATCTGTTCACCGAAACCACCCCCTACGCCCCCAGTAGCCCGTACTCGGCCAGTAAAGCCAGTTCCGATCATTTAATACGCGCCTGGCACCGCACCTACGGACTGCCAGTCGTCATCAGCAACTGCTCGAACAACTACGGGCCCTATCATTTTCCGGAAAAACTAATTCCGCTGATGATTTTGAACGCCTTGGAAGGCAAGCCCCTGCCGGTGTACGGCCAGGGCGAACAAGTGCGCGACTGGCTGTACGTGGAAGACCACGCCCGCGCCCTCTATAAAGTCGTCACCGAAGGCCATGTGGGCGAAACCTACAACATTGGCGGCCATAACGAAAAACGCAACATAGACGTCGTACACACCCTGTGTGACCTGCTGGAACAACTGGCCCCCGCCAAACCCAAAGGCGTAAACCACTACCGCGACCTGATCACCCACGTAACCGACCGCCCGGGGCACGACCAGCGGTACGCCATAGACGCAAGCAAAATCCAGCAACAACTGGGCTGGGTGCCACAAGAAACCTTCGAAACCGGCCTGTGCAAAACCGTGCAGTGGTACCTGAACAACACAGACTGGTGCCAGCGTATCGCCAACGGCAGCTACCAGCGTGAACGCCTAGGGGCCAGCGCATGAACATCCTGCTACTGGGCAAAAACGGCCAGGTAGGCTGGGAACTGCAGCGTGCACTGGCGCCCCTTGGTTCGGTGGTGGCACTGGGCCGCGACACCGAAAACGGCCTCTGCGGTGATTTAGCCAACCCCGAAGGCCTACAGCAAACCATTCAAACACTGCGCCCCAGCGTGATTGTAAACGCCGCCGCCTACACCGCCGTCGACGCTGCTGAACAGAACCCAGAGCTGGCCCACCGTATAAACGCCACCGCCCCCGGTGTACTGGCCGAAGCCGCCAACGCTGTAGGCGCCTTGCTGGTGCATTACTCCACCGATTACGTGTTTAACGGCGAAGGCGACTTGCCCTGGCAAGAACACCACAGCACCCAACCGCTAAACACCTATGGCGAAAGCAAACTGGCCGGTGAACACGCTATACAACAGGCCGGCGGCCACCACATGATTTTTCGCACCAGTTGGGTGTACGCCCGCCACGGCCGCAACTTCGTCAACACCATGGCCAACTTAATACAACAAAAGCTCAGCCTGAACATCGTGGGCGACCAAATCGGCGCGCCCACCTCGGCCGAACTGATTGCCGATATCACCGCCCACTGCCTGCGCGCCCGCCGCCTGGGCATGGTCGACAACGGCGTTTACCACCTGGCCGCCAGCGGCGACACCAGCTGGTGTGATTACGCCCGCTACATCGCCGAAACACTGCAAGCCCTAGGCGCCCCGATCACCGCAACGCCTGCGGCCATACTGCCAATTGCCAGCGCACACTACCCAACACCGGCCAAACGCCCGCTGAATTCACGCCTGAACACCCAAAAACTGCAAACCCGTTTTGGCCTAACCTTGCCCCACTGGAAGTTAGGGGTGAAGCGGGCACTGATGGACGCACGGATGGGCGCACTGAAGGATAAAGCGAAACACCCTATATGCTGAAACAACTGCTAGAACTCTACCGCCTGCTGACCAAACAACAGCGTAAAAAGCTCATCAAGCTTCAACTGCTAGTTGTATTGATGGCTTTCGCCGAAATTGCCGGCGTGATGTCCATCGGGCCCTTTATGGCCCTGGTCGGCGACATGAGCCAGCTGCAAGCCGATGGCCGCCTGGCGCAAATTTACACTGCCACCGGCGCCAGCTCGCCAGAGCAGTTTTTGTTTTGGGTAGGCATTGGGGTCATGGGCTTGCTGACACTGGCGGCCGTTATTTCAACGGTCACCGTGTGGCGCATGTCTATGTACGGTGCCCGGATCGGCGCAGAAATGAGCACCCGCTTGTATCAACATTACATGCACCAGCCGTGGTTGTTTCATGCCAGTGGCAGCAGCAGTGAATTAACAAAGCAGATTACGGGTGAGTGCGCGCGGGTGACGGGCGGTATTATCAATCCCTTTATGCAAATGAATGCAAAGCTGGTCATGGCCATCTTGATGGCCGTCGGCATATTCTTGTACAACCCGGCTGTGGCGATCACCGGCATTGCTATTTTTTCCACAGCTTACTGGTTGTTGTATCGCATCGTACGCAAACGCCTTACTGCCAATGGCCAAACCATCAGCCGTACCCAGCAGGCTCGTTTCAAACTGATGGCAGAAGGCTTTGGTGGCATAAAAGACACGCTGCTATTAGGCCGACAGCCAGACTTTATCAGCCGCTTTGCTAAAGCCAGCAGCCAGTTCGCCCACGCCCAAGGCACCAATGGGGTGATGAGCCAAGTGCCACGCTTCGCCATGGAACTGGTGGCCTTTGGCTGCGTGATCTTCCTGATTCTGTATTTGCTGACCAGCCACCAAGGCAACGTGGGTACCATATTGCCGGTGCTGTCCGTGTACGCACTGGCGGGTTTCAAACTGCTGCCGGCGTTTCAGCAGATTTACAGCGGTCTGTCTGCAATTCGAGGCAATATGTCAGCCTTCGAAGCCATAAAAGGCGACCTGCAAGCCAGCGCAATCAACGAATCCGCTGAAGCGAAAACGGCTCAACAAACAAGCAATACGCACCTGGTTCCTAAAACCTCCATTCAGCTCAAAAACGTGACTTTCGCCTACCCAGGCAAGAAAAAACCCGCGCTGAAAAACTTGGACATAACCATCTTCGCTAACAGCGTGATTGGCCTGGTGGGTTCTTCCGGCTCTGGCAAATCCACGGCTATTGATTTGGTGCTGGGCTTGATGCAGCCCGAACAAGGCCAGTTATTAGTAGATGGAAAACCGATTACCCAAGACAACCTACGCGCCTGGCAGAACACCCTGGGCTTTGTACCGCAATCCATCTTCCTGGCCGACAGCAGCATCCGCGAAAACATCGCCTTTGGCCTGCCTGAAAATGAAATAGACGACCAAAAGGTCCGCCGTGCCACCAAAATGGCCCACCTGGAAGAACTGGTCCAGGAACTGTCAGACGGCTTGAGCACCCGAGTAGGGGAGCGCGGTGTGCAACTGTCCGGCGGCCAGCGCCAGCGTATTGGCATAGCTCGCGCCCTATACCACGATGCCGAAGTGCTGATTCTAGACGAAGCCACCAGCGCCCTGGATGGCATTACCGAAAAACTGATCATGGACGCCATCCACGATTTCGCCGGCCAAAAAACCATCATCATGATTGCCCATCGCTTGGCTACGGTAAAACAGTGCGACACCATTTATTTATTAGGTAACGGCAGCGTTGTGGACTCTGGCACCTACACCGAACTGACGGAAAGAAACCACATCTTCAAACGCATGGCACAGCACGCGTAACCGCACCGCACCTGCAAATAACGACTCAGGAACATCCATGAAAGGCATCATTTTGGCCGGTGGTTCAGGCAGCCGCCTGTTCCCCATCACCCGTGCTATCTCCAAACAACTGCTGCCAGTGTACGACAAGCCGATGATTTACTATCCGCTGTCGGTGCTGATGCTGGCGGGAATTCGCGAGGTGTTGATTATCACCACCGCTGAAGATCAGGCGGGCTTTATACGCCTGTTAGGCGATGGCACACAGTTTGGCGTGAACATCAGCTACGCGATGCAGCCAAGCCCAGACGGCTTGGCGCAAGCGTTTATCATCGGTGAGGAATTTATAGGGCAAAGCAGCGTGTGCCTGGTACTGGGCGATAACATCTACTACGGCCAGGGCTTTAGCGAACTACTGCAAAGCGCTGCCGCGCGCCCCAGCGGCGCCACCGTGTTCGGTTACCGGGTAACTGATCCAGAACGCTTTGGCGTGGTGGAATTTGATGAACACCAGCGCGCCATTTCCATTGAGGAAAAGCCCAAAAAGCCAAAATCCCATTACGCGGTGACTGGCCTGTATTTTTACGACAACGACGTCATCGACATCGCCAAAGCGGTTAAGCCTTCCCACCGCGGCGAACTGGAAATTACCAGCGTAAACCAAGCCTACCTGGATCGTGGCGATTTGAACGTGGAGCTGCTAGGGCGCGGTTACGCCTGGCTAGACACCGGCACCCACGACAGCCTGCACGAAGCCTCCAACTTTATTGAAACCCTGGAAAAGCGCCAGGGCTTGAAAGTGGCCTGCCTGGAAGAAGTGGCCTGGCGCATGGGCTACATCACCACCGAACAACTGCTGCAGCAAGCCGACGAACTGAAGAAAAACGGCTACGGCGCTTATCTGAAGCAACTGGCAGAGCAGGAAGGCTGAAATGAAAATAATCAGTACCGCCATCCCGGATGTAAAAATACTGGAGCCAAAAGTCTTCGGCGACGACCGCGGTTTCTTTATGGAAACCTGGAATGCCCAGCTGTTCAGCGAATTGGGCATTCAGCACGGCTTCGTGCAAGACAACCACAGTCGCTCGGTAAAAAACACCCTGCGCGGTTTGCACTACCAGATCGAGAAGCCTCAGGGAAAATTGGTGCGCGTTACCCGGGGCGAAGTGTTTGATGTCGCCGTGGACCTGCGCAAGGACTCACCCACATTCGGTAGGTGGGTAGGGGAGTACTTGTCAGAGCACAACAATCGAATGATGTGGGTGCCACCGGGTTTTGCCCATGGCTTTCTGGTGACCAGCGACAGTGCGGATTTTCAGTACAAGTGCACCGATTTTTACGCGCCGGAATATGAACGAACGATCCTCTGGAATGACCCCACTCTTGCGATTGATTGGGAGATAAAACACGAAAACACTTTTTTACTGTCCGCAAAAGACAAAGCTGGAGACAGCTTTGAACAGGCAAAATCTGAGCTAAAAGGAGTGTCGTTGCAATGATACCCGTTACAAAACCATATTTCCCAAGCCGGGAGAAGCTTGATAAATACATAGATGGAATCTACGAGCGACAATGGTTGACGAATAACGGCGTACTGGTACAAGAGCTTACCCGGCGCCTTGAAGAATACTTAGGTGTTGAAAACCTATTACTGGTCAGCAACGGCACCCTAGCGCTGCAAATTGCCTACCGCGCACTGGGCGTGAGCGGTGCGGGACCCGGTGAGCGGCCGGAGGCCATCACTACGCCATTTACGTTTATAGCAACGGCAAGCTCGCTAAAATGGGACGGTATAGAGCCTGTATTCGTAGACATAGACCCTGAAACTTGGTGCCTGGCGCCCGGTAACATAGAAGCGGCTATTACCCCCAACACTCGCGCCATTGTGCCTGTGCATGTGTTTGGCAACGCTTGCGATGTAGAGGCAATTGACAGCATCGCTAAAAAGCACGATCTAAAGGTGATTTATGATGGCTGCCATGCCTTTGGTGTGAAGTACAAAGGCGAAAGCCTGCTCAAGCACGGCGACGCAGCCACGCTGAGTTTTCACGCCACAAAATTATTCCATACGGCTGAAGGCGGCGCCATTATTTTCAAGCGCAAAGAAGACCTTGAACGCGCCAAAAAAATGATCAATTTTGGTATTACCGGCCCGGAAACAATCGAGGAGATCGGCATCAACGCCAAATTGAATGAGTTTCAAGCGGCAATGGGGTTATGTGTGCTCGATGAGATAGAGCAGATTGTTCGGGACCGGCAATGTGTGACCGAGATTTACGACAGCTGCTTGGGCGACAAGGTACAGAAGCAGCGAATCCAGACTGGCATATCTTACAACCACGCCTACTACCCCATTGCACTGAAGGATGAAAACCAGTTAATAACAGTGATGTCCTCGCTACGTGACTGTGGCGTGTTGGCACGGCGATATTTTTATCCTTCGCTTGAATCGGTTACTTGCCTGGACGCTGGCTACAGTGATTGCCCCGAGTCCAGAAAATTGGCCGAGCGAATTGTATGCTTGCCGATTTATTCGGAGCTGAGAACCGAAGAGCTCATCAACATTGCCGAAAAAGTGTTAGAGGCCTGCGAGTGAGTCAACTATTGCCTGGCGCTTTTTTCCAAAACCCAGTTAGCTCGGCTCAGATCATCGCTTTTCTGGATAAAAAGTACGCGTCCCAGCTTTCGCCTTGCGGGCCTGGCATTGCTTCGTTAGAGGGCATCTGTGATTCGCGCAACGGTGGCCACAGGCAATTGGTGTTTTCTACTCGAGAACATTTTTCCAGTGCCGGAGCGCTAACAGAATCGTTAATTCTGATTGACGATATTCCAGACGAAGCAGCTCAAGAATCTAATCAGTTCTGCAAGGTTGATGACCCAAGAGCTGCGTTTATAGAGCTATTGGAATGGCTAATTGAGGCCGAAGGTTTTGATGCTCATCAACGTGGCTTCACAAAAGACGCGATTATTTCAAATGACGCACAGGTGGCTAGCACAGCTGTTATTGAGACGGGTGTAGACGTCGGAGCTGGCAGCATAATCAGTGCCGGTGCCGTGATAAAAACCGGCACGCGCATCGGCAAAAATACGATTATTCGAGAAAACTCCGTTGTTGGTAGTGATGGCGTTACTGTATACCGTGCCAAAGATGGCCGATTACTGAAGTTTCCCCACGTCGGTGGCGTGTTCATTGGCAGTAATACCGAAATTGGAGCCAATGCCGTCGTTGCGGGAGGCATCCTGGCGCCAACGTTTATTGGTGACAACGTCGTTATCGGTAATCTGTGCAATATTGGGCACGGTGCCACTGTAGAGGATGGCGTTTGGATGTCTGTCGGCTCGCTGCTAGGTGGCCACACAACGGTTCACGCCGGCGCCACCATCGCTATGGGTGTCAGTGTTCGCGACAATTTGGTGATAGGTGAGGCAGCGTCGCTAGGCATGGGAAGTGTCGTGGTCAAGAATGTTGAAGCAAAGCACTCGATGTTCGGTAACCCAGCGAAAAGAATGGTCGGCCTGCGAACCGGCCCCACGCGATAGGTCAATGTGAGTCATGTCTGAAATTTTGAAGTGTGTATTCAAAGGCAGTCGAAATTATGTCCACGGAACCAGCTTGTTTAATGCATTGGTGCAGGCGGCAGGCGAACGAGGCCTAACTGAGGGCAGAATCAATGTTTCTTTTAAACACATGATTCACAACCCGGTCTGTGTGTTGGAACAGCGATCGCCCAGTGCGGAAGATTCAATCGTTGCAAAAATATCCGGCGAAGGTGGCAAAGCTTTTGCGCTGTGCATCAATGAAGCAGTGGAAACAGCGATAGCGGATCGGCAAGCGTTTAACGAGCTAGAGGTGTGCCGGGGGGCGGTTCTGGGTGAAAAGAGCATCGTGCAAGAAAACCCCCACCATCACGACCGAATCGAACTGCTGGTATCGCTTTGTAAGAAAATGCACCAAGCCTGTATTGATGACTCAAAAAAGTGGGTTTTTTCCCGATACGATGGTCAGTTTCCCATTCCAGCCCTTAATAAGGTAAAGCTTCGAATCACGAAGCAGGTGGGTACACGTCTGACCTGCAGTGACGTGCTGGTCAATGGTGAGAAGATCGGGGATATGTACTTCTCATGACAAACACAGTGACTAAGAGGCAAGCTATGCTAGGGATTCAGTCTATCGCCAGTTACCTTCCGAAAGGGCGCGTTGACAATCTGGAACAGGCGGATCGGTTTGAGACAGACAGGGAGTTTGTGGAACAGAAAATCGGTGTTTCCTCGCTGCCGAGATTTGAGGCGGAGGACTCTGTCGTTAGCGCAAGTGTATCCGCGTTCAAAAATTTGTGTGAGAAAGAAAGCGTTGATCCAGCCGAAATTGAATGCGTGGTTCTGTGTACCCAGAACCCAGACAAAGGCGGTTTGCCTCACAATTCGGCCCTGGTCCATGCTGAACTGGGTTTATCAGAAGACTGTGCCTGCTTTGACATCGGCCTAGGTTGTTCCGGTTACGTGTATGGTTTGAGTGTCATTCAGTCCTTCATGGCTGCGAACGGCATGAAAAAGGGGCTGCTGTTTACCTGTGATCCTTACTCTAAAATTTTGAACCCGGAAGACAAGAACACCTGCCTGTTATTTGGCGACGCCGGCTCTGTAACGCTCATTAGTGATACGCCCCGCTATACTTTGGCCAGCGCTAAATTCGCAACAAAAGGGGCGGGTAGCGCGGCACTTCAAAAAAACGATAATCTATTGGAAATGAATGGCAGGGCTGTTTTCAACTTCGCATTGCAAGACGTGCCCAAACAGATCAAGCACGTTTTGGAGAATGCGGAGCTGACAATGGACAGCGTGGATATCTTCCTGCTTCACCAAGGCAGCCGTTTTATGCTGGAAAATGTTATCAAGCGGGCGGGTATACCGGCCGAAAAAGCGCCCATAAGATTGTCTAGCACAGGAAATACTATATCGTCTTCGATCCCTTTGCTGCTAGAAAAAGAACTTAATGGAAATCCAAAAACGATTCTTATGTCGGGGTTTGGCGTTGGGTTGTCTTGGGCGACTGCAATTTACACACAGGTTAAGTAAAGGTTAAAAGGAAAAACTATGAATCGCGAAGAAGCTGTAAAGATTGTTACGTCCATGCTGGAAAAAAACGTTGATGGGCTGGAAATGTCTGACGATAAGTTGGACAAAACACTTGTAGACCTTGGTGTGGATTCACTTGATGTGATGCTGGTGATTATGGATGTGGGTGAGGCCGCGGGTATTACTATTAATGATGATCAGGCAGAGATATTGGATACGCCTGAGAAGATTGTTGAGTTTATTTCTGAGTGATTTTAAAAAGTCTATACAGTTGGTGTTATTTAGTTGTTGGTAGTTTGTAATTTACTGTATTACTGATTTCGGAAATTTCTGAATAGCTTTTTTAAATCAGTGATACATCAACAATCGTATAGAGTTCGTCGCCATCACCAAGAATAAAATCGGTGAACGCAATTTAGGCATGCACTGGTGAAGGCTAGCTCAGTAAAAGCATACTAAAAAGCTCGTCCAAGTATAAGCAAATTGAGTGAAGCCTTGCCAGACGCTGAAAATGCCGGGGTAGACAAAGTGGTTAAACATCTGAAAAATGTTGAAGATTTTTAAAATGCTCCGCTAATGCCCTATAACTATGCGTTCCTCTCACCCTCAGATTTCGAAAAACTCGCAGCCGACATACTTCCGGCAGCGCATTAGGTTGCGTTCGAGCATTATGGCGAAGGGCAAGATGGCGGCATTGATTGCAAGCATATAACCGCAGAGGGCGATGTTTGGATAGGCCAGGAAAAACGCTACAAAGACGTCGACGCGCTGCTGCGGGTATTACCAAAAGAGTAGCATAAAATGCAGGTGATAAAAGTGCCTCCCAAACGGTACTTTCTGGTGACCGCCTGCTCACTCACACCCGGTAACAAAGACACCACTTTGCAGGCCATGCAGCCATTTATGTGCGCCACCGCTGATATATACGGCGCGGATGACCTAGACGCCTTGCTCGATCAGTACCCGGTGATATACCGCAAACATCACCGCTTGTGGCTGCATAGCATTGAGCAGCCTGAACCAAGCCCATTACGCCCGTTCCGGCGTGGTGCACGAGCGGTTGTTGGCAGAGGCGAAAACCTACGTAGCGTCCAACGCCAAACCAACCATTGTTGAGCAACTGGTTAAATACCACTGCTGCTCGATTGCGGGCAATCTAAGCTTAGTCAAAATCACCACCGCACGGCAAATTGCCTTGCAGCTGCAAATTCAAACACCCAACGCCGAACTTATTTGGGTAGATGACCGTAATTTTCGTCAAGCACTGCAACTGATCCGCCCACAGACCAGCCAAATCATGGTGTTGGACGACCTTCTAGGGGCGCCACCTTCCTTTATGATGACGGCGTGTTGGCGTTCAAGCGTGATTGGCAGGGGAAATGTCAGGTATTAACAGAATTTCCGTTGTACTAACCACTATAGGCAGTAAATGAAATTTATTATTTGGACTCCAACCTATAGAGAAAATAGTGGTGGGATAATTGTCTTGCATAAATTGGCAAGCCTGTTATGCGAGTTAGGATACAGCGCAAAAATTTGGCCGCATACAAAGCCGGCTTTGATTGAGCTCAAAAGTTTTCAGGGGTGGTTTAGGCTAGCCAAGTGGATTAAGTTCACAGCTGGTAATATTTTTAAAAGAAGAGATATTAGATCTCCTTATAAATTAGAGCTAGCGAGTAGTTTCGATATAAAAGACTCAATAGTTATCTATCCAGAAATTGTTGCAGGGAACCCGTTAGGCGCTGGTCGAGTTATTCGGTGGCTTTTAAATAGCCCTGGCGTAATAAACGCGACTAAAGAGTTTGGTCAGAGCGATTTGTTTTTTTATTATAACAAGCATTTTAATGATTGGAAATTAAACCCCCATGAAGAAAGGCATTTAAAAGTTTTTGAGCTGATGTCTAGCGTATACCAGAACGTTAATTATGGTGAGCGCATTGGTCAATGTTATATGGTTCGTAAAGGTAAAAATAGAAAATTAAATTATCATGATTGTGATGCGGAAAAAGTAGATGGGCTGTCTCACAAAGAATTGGCAATTTTTTTTAACAGCACAAAATACTTTATTTGTTATGATTTATACACGATGTATTGCAGGTATGCGGTAATGTGTGGGTGCATTCCGATTGTTGTTCCTCAGGAAGGGCTTTCTAAATATGATTGGCGGCCTGAAGTTGATCTTACCTATGGCGTTGCATATGGTTGGGAAGATTTGAAATGGGCACTTGATACAAGAAAAAAACTTTTAGATTCTTTAATTACGATGGATAGCGCAGGAGTTGAATCAGTAAAAAATTTTTTAGTAATAACTAGAGAACATTATCCAAATTAAAAGATGTCCTAATATGTATATCGAATAGATTTATCTAAGAATAATTGTTTTTTAGAATTTTTTTTATTTTGAATTAGAGCACTAGAGTCTGTTGATAATTCACATCGGCAGCCAGAGAAATGCGCAAGCCAATGACACGATGCTCTCATAATGACGAGTCAGTTTGTCATATCGGGTGGCGACGGCCCGATAATGCTTGAGTCTGGCAAACGCGTTTCCCACCAGATGTCTGAGCTTGTACAACGGCCAGTCGAGTCCCTTGTAGCCCTTGATCGAATTTTTCTTTCTGGGAATAATAACGCTCATTCCGAGGGCTTCTCCCTTGTCACGTATTATCTGGTTGTCGTAGCCACCCGCGGCTCCGGCACTGTGCTGGTGCGCTTTTACATAGCGGCCATCAATGAAGACCCATTCCAGATCGGAGTCTGTTTTCAGCACGTTGAAGAGCTTTTTCCAGATGCCTTTTTTCGACCAGTAATTGAAGGTTTTGTAGACAGAATTCCATTTTCCGAAGTGGCCTGGCAAATCTCTCCAGGGCACACCGGTCCGCATTCTGAACAGAATGCCTTCGACTGTATTGCGCAAACCTGCCTTGTTATACAGACTGAATTGAAGCAATATTTCTCTTAGCTTGGACCACAGCTTCTCTGTGAGCATGTATCTGGGCATTGCGGGCTCGTATGATTGTTGTTTCGGAACTTCATCATACGAGCTTGCTCTTACCTTTCAAAGGCTTATGATCAATTGTCAACAGACCCTAGCAATTTTATGAAAATATCCATAGCCATGGCCACCTATAACGGTGCCCAGTACATTACTGAGCAACTTCAGAGCTTCGTTGATCAATCTCGCCAGCCAGATGAAGTGATCATCACAGATGATTGTTCTGCAGACGAAACCGAGTCTGTTATTCGGAAATTCGCTGAAACAGCCCCTTTTGAAGTAATTTTTTCCAGAAACGAAAAGAACCTAGGGTATTGCGGAAACTTTAATGTAGCTTTAATGAAAACCACAGGTGACCTGGTTTTTTTGAGTGATCAAGACGATGTGTGGTTCCCAGAAAAAATCAAACACATGGTTTGCTTAGCTGATCAGAACCCTGGTGCACTAGTGTTGATGAATGATGCAGTTCTCACTGATAAGAATTTAGAAAGTGTCGGTCTAACTAAACTTGGACAGATACGCTCGGCAGGGTTTTCAGATAATGCGTTTATTATGGGATGTTGTTGTGCAGTTCGGCGAGAGTTATTGAATATTTGTATGCCTATCTTGCCAGGCTTCAAAGCTCACGATAACTGGATTGTTGGTTTTTCTGATCAATTAAACAAAAAATTTATTTGCGACGAGCCGCTTCAATATTATCGCCGACATGATTCGAATGAGTCTCAATTTATTGCAAACCGAACTACCAAAGTTACACGATGGCACGCATTTTTTCATGCCAAGAGAAATTTTCTATCTCGTACTGATAATAAAGTGGAGTTCTTTGAATTGGAACAGCGGAAATTGCTCAGCCAAGGTATTCGGCACGCCTTAATGAATGCACCCCTTGAGTTTCATCCTGATCTTTCTGAAATGCTGCGAGAGAATAATCAGCCATTTGGCATTATAGAAACTCGTATTAATTTTCGTCAAAAGCGATTCCGTCAACGAGTTTTTGCTATTGTGAGTTTTGCGGCTGGAGGTGGCTACCGTAGTGCTAACGGAGTGCGATCCATGCTTCGAGATTTGCTTGGATGATGAAGTAATCTGTAACAAAAATTCAAGAATCAGAAAAGTCTTAGCAGCTTATGAGAAAATGCACATGAGAAAAGTTTTAGTCTATACTGCTATAGAAAACGAATATGACTCTTTGAGTCCAACACCTTACGGTTTTAATGACTTTCACTACGTATGTTTTTCAAATACGATAAGAAAAAAATATAAAAATGGATGGCAAATTATAAAGAACCCTTCGGCAGAAAAATCTGCAGTCTTAAAGTGTAGAGATGTTAAAATAAATCCTCATAAATACTTAAGTAATTATGAGTATTCTATTTGGGTCGATGGTAGTGTTGTTTTGTCGGCTGAATTCCTTAAATATATTTTAAATTGTATAGTTAAAAAAGATACTATTATTTTTGTGAAACATAGAGTGCGCAGTTGTGTATATGAAGAGGCAGAGGCGTGCCGGCGAAGCTTGAAAGAGAACGATGATATAATTGAACGTCAGGTTAAAGTGTATTTAGAAGATGGTTATCCTGAGAAAAATGGGTTAGTTGAAACCGGGGTTATGCTGAGAAAGCATAGTGAAATATCAATACAAGAAGTTATGGATCTCTGGTGGAGTAATATTAAATCACATAGCCATAGAGATCAGCTTAGTGTAAATTATTGTCTTTGGAAAAAGTCGGTCGACTATAAGTTGATGCCTGGAACGATGTCCAGCAACAATCCTGGCTTTATTGTTCAGCGCCATAGAGGGAAAATGCTGGCAAATTGGTACTTTTTCTTAGAGGCAAGGGTTTTCCAAGGAAAAAATCTATTTTATCCTGCTTATGTGTTATTGGGGTGGGCTAAGAAGATAAAGATGCTTATAAAATTATGAAGGTTTTGATAGTATTAGGGGATTACTCAGTAAATTTCTAATATTAATGATAGTGGTGCTATTGCCATAGATTTCACTTCTTCCATCGAGCGACCGACCTTTTTCGAGACCGAGAATACGCATAAAAATACAATGCTCAAGATATGCGGATAGATTGGATAGGTAGGCTGATTACTTCTGATAAATTAGAAAAGAAAGCGGTCCATTACTATTTCAAAGACCAAAGTTACTTTAAGAGTCTTTGACTGTAGGAAGATGTTTTATTTTTCTTTTTCAAAAATAATAATGAAAATATTAATAACATCTAAAATTAGGCCAAATGACTTTTAAGCTAAAAAGTTAGCCAGCACAAAATTTAGCGCTAATCATACGTTCGCTGGAGTAACTTTCTGAATTAATACACTAAAATACATATACTAATCTGAGAGCTATGGAAGGTCTGATTAACTTTTCAGAATTAGCGATAATACAGCTATCGCCAACCGCATAGGATTCGCCGCCGCCATGGGCCAGATGACCTTCTCCGAAGCCGAGTACCAGAATAAGAAGCGCAAGACACGCTGCGAGATCTTTCTAGAACGGATGGATAAGCTGATTTCTTGGAACCAGATGGAGAATAAGGTGGCTCGTCACTATCCCAAGGGCCATAATGGCCGACCACCGTACCCGTTGTCTTCCATGTTGCGGGTTCACTGCATGCAACTCTTTTACAAGCTTAGTGGTCCGACACATCGGGATCCGGCGATGAAAGATGCGCTGTACGAGATCGAATCCATGCGCCACTTCGCTGGCCTGAAGCTGACTCGCCTGCCGGACGAAACCACCATTCTCAAGTTCCGGCATTTTCTGGAACGCCACGGCCTTGGCAAAGCGTTGTTTAAAGAGGTGAACAAGCACTTGGAGAAGAATGGCTTGATGCTGCGCCAAGGCAGCATTGTGGATGCCACCATTATTTCGGCTCCGAGTTCTACCAAGAACGAAAGCGGCCAGCGTGACCGCCTCGGCGGACCCCCAGACATGTACCCCCTGTGTGCCAAATTACCGATGCGCAAGCGCGGTGAGTACTTGTCTCTGTACGTGGTTATGGACTTGTTCAGTCGCTATATTGTTGCCTGGATGCTGTCCCGCAAGGAAAATAGCGCCCTGTCATCGCAACTGATTGACGAAGCCGCTCAGCGCTACGACATCGTGCCTGGCCATCTCACGCTGCACCAAGACCGTGGTGCGCCCATGACCGCTCACTGTTACCTGGACTTGCTCTCCGAACTGGCCATAACCGCCAGTCATAGTCGGCCTCGCGTGAGCAATGATAACCCAATGAGTGAAGCGCAATTTAAAACACTCAAGTACCAGCCAGACTACCCTCGACGCTTTGATCATTATGATCACGCCATGCGCTGGTGCAACGATTACGTGGAGTGGTACAACCACGTGCACCACCACCACCACCACCACAGCAGTCTTGAAGGATTTACGCCAGCACAGGTGTTTACAGGCCAATACGTAGACATTGCCCGAGTGCGTCAAGGGGCTCTGAATGAAGCCTTTGCCGCGCATCCAGAGCGGTTCAGCCGAGGACGGCCACTCGTCAAACTACCGCCACGAGAGGTCACTATTAACCCAATACCGGACGATGCTGAGCCATCTATCGCCGAACAAGGAGTAAACTTCCCAACGCTGCCAAGAGCCATACTGAAAGCAATTTAATGAGCAAAGAGTTGGTTCAAATGAGGTTGACACGTTCCGAAGCGGAAACAGCCAAACATGTTCACACATTGGTGCGGGCGTGGGGCATTTTCGGTTGGAGCAATGGGAGCCCGGTGAGCTGAGATGTTCACGCCGGGTTCTGAGAGCAGCTGAGGGAGCAGTTCCCTCGGCTGACTCACCCAGCAAAAAGTATTATTGCCGAGATTTCAGAGAAAAAAAATGGAAAAGTTTTAAAAATTACGATGCTATTGCAATGTACAATGGCGAAAACTATTTTAGAAGCTAATTAGCCACCTATATAATTACAACACAATGGACGGCCTGTCTCCCAATATTAGCCGTTAGTGATTGCCTAGTAAGCTGACTAGTTAATTCGTGAGCTTGAACAAAGCGAAGAAGTCTTCTGGTTGCCTTCATTGATTTTTTGATCGAAAAAATTGGTGTTAATTAGTATTGCTTGAGATTGCTCTTGCTAATTTTAAAGTTCAATAAAATAGCATTAATGCGTCAATTTTTTGATAGATAAACCTTTGAAAATTTAAAATTATTTAAAATAGATAAATTTTTTATATGAAAAAAATTAAATCATTTTTATTATCAAAACCGCGTATTTTCCGCCAAATTCAAGCTATTCGTAGAATGGAGAGTTATTCTCGGTACAAACCTAAAGTTATGAAGTTTGATCATGATAGCATCGAAGGTAATTTCAAAATCTCAATTTTATCGAAATCAAGATATTTTCAAGAATATGCCAACACAGTCCTAGGTGCGATGAAGAGTATTGGGATTGATGTGACATTGCATGAAAATGCACACGATATTGAATCTGCTCATGCTGTTTTAATTGTTGGGGGTCACACCGTTGATGCTGATGCATTTAAAAATTTACAAAAAAAATATGTGCTCGCAGCAATACAAACTGAACAAATTTGCTCGCATAGCCAAGGTGCCTATAAATATGCGGCTTATCAGTTAAAGCGATTTCGAAACTATTCAAATAATATTGATTTAATATTTGAGTGGCATCGTGGTAACGTTGACATTTTAGAAAATTTTCATGATTCTGTCTGTTATGTTCCACATGGCGGACTTACGCCAAAGGAGTGTGTTAGGCGAGATAATTATGACGTGGCATTTATAGGAAATTTGGAGGCAGTTGATGGGCGCCGCGCAAAAATAGTTGACCAGTTGCGCAAAAAATACAAGGTATTCCCGAAAACTTCTGAACTTTGGGGGGCAAAGAAGGAGGAGGTATTCAAAGAAAGCCGCATTATAATTAATCTTCACGCTGAGTCTTCATCGGTTTTCGAGTCTCCTCGATTTTATGAGGCAATATCATTCGGCCGAATGATATTGTCAGAGCCTATTTTTGATAGTCACCCATTTAAATCACCTACCCATTATGTTGATGTACAAACCGTAAGTATTCAATCTGCTCTTGACCATTATTTAGAAAATAACATAGAGCGAAAAGAAATTGAGAATGCAGCTACAGCTATAGCCGCTAAACACTCTATCAGCATATCAACAAGAAAAATGGTGGATGCGATAATGTTGCGACACTATATTCTGACTCATTAATAATAATTATTTTTGTGTCCCAAAATAATTATTATCCATCACTATTGTGACGGTTATAGGTTTTAGGGTGAATCTTTGAATTAATGCTCTGAAAAATTTCTGCCAATTTAATTCTAAAGAGTATATAAAACAGTGAAATCTGAAACAGTTTCCATCGCTCTCACGACCTATAACGGTGAGGTTCACCTTCAAGAACAATTTGATAGCTATATTAAACAAACACGACGCCCCGACGAGGTGGTCATTTGTGATGATGGATCGACTGACGATACCCTTTCCATTATTACTGAATTCGTGAAGACTGCTCCGTTTTCGGTGCGTGTTATCCGTAATGATTATAATCTCGGATATACACAGAATTTTGCCAAGGCGCTGTCACTTTGTTCTAGCGATATAGTTTTTCTGTCCGACCAAGACGATGCTTGGTTTAACAACAAAATCGAACGTGCTCTCGCTTTAGCTGCCGAAGAGCCCAAATGCTGGGTCCTAGTACATGACGGGCAGCTCACGAATCAAACCGGTCACCCGACAGGTTTAACGAAGATGGGGCAGATTCGCTCAGGTTATGGGTCCTCGGACTATACGATCACAGGTGCACTGAGTGTGGTGCGCCGCGAATTCTTGTTGATTGCGCTACCGATTCCAGACGACGTAATTGGGCACGACATTTGGCTCCACAAATTATGTAATTTATTTGAGGGCCGCAGAATCGTTACGAATGACTGCCTTCAAATCATTCGTCGACACGACTCGAACACCTCTGAGTGGGTCGTAAATAGCAGCAAGAAGATCAGACCATTGGATGTGTTGAAGGCGCAGATGCGTACTCGGCCTGCTACTGATTACGGCGACCGCATCGCATTGAACATGGGCCTGCGGGCGCGCCTGTCCGAGGTGGCAGCCGCCAGCTTTGGCCGCCAAGATCAAGAGTCGGTGACCGCTGCGCTAGTTCGGTTGGACCGCGAACATCGGGCGCTCAGCGCCCGCCAGAATCTGGCCCAATCGGGCGCTCTGGCCCGGAGGCTCCAGGCGCTGGCAATGTTAGTGCGCCGCGATTACGCCGAGTTTAACGGGTTGCGTAGTTTCCTACGCGATATGGTGCGCTGACCCTATGAAAAATCCAGTGCTTTCCCTTGTTACAAATACGGAATATCAATAAAAAGGCAGCACTTACACTGTATTTGAGGCGTGTTGACACGGTATTTCTTCGTTTTCCCCGGTGCTACTTGATTGCTGAATGGGCGCGTCAGTATTTTCTGCGGATTAAAAGTAAGAGCGTTAAGTAACACCCGTTTAAAAAAAGCTGCATAGTATTAATAATTCTATTAGAAAAAATTCGAGCCCGATAGTCTGTTATAAGGATATTCAAAACTTATTATGAATGAAGCTAAACGAATCTGCGTCATGATGGCGCGTTACGCGATTTCCGGTGTCCCCCTAGCTCAAATACGATTGGCAAAAGCGTTAGCTGAAAGAGGTTATGACGTAGATTTGGTTGTAGGCTTTGTGTCTGAAGAATACACCATGCCGAAAGTTGAGGGCGTTAACACGATTTTGCTTGATACGCCGCAGGCTCGCGATCTGCTACCAATACTTATCAAATATCTTCGACGAAGAAATCCAGATGGTTTTTTTACGGCTGAGGATCATCTGAATGCGATAGTCCTAATCAGCGCAATTCTAGCACGATCTAAGGTAAAGATAAGTGCATCTTCACGAGTGACGCCTTTTGACACCTACAGTAATCGTCCTTTTACCAAACGCTGGTTGCTTAAGCAGATTATGCGTGCGGTAATGTGGCGTGCGGACGTACTAACATGTGTTTCAAAGGGGATGGTCGAACAGTATCGAACCATTTTTTGTAACGCTCGCCATGAGTGTATCTATAATATCGTGAGGACTCCTTCGGCTCAGAAAATGATTATCGAGCCTGTTGATCACCCATGGTTTAGTGATCGCGCTTTGCCCGTGCTAGTAGCTGCAGGCCAGCTTGGACCTTGGAAAGGTTTTACCGATTTAATACGCTCCGTTCATATTCTATCAACACGACGGCCAGTTCGGTTGATTCTGCTTGGTGATGGCCCCCAACGTTCTGAGTTGGAAGACTTAATAGAAGAACTAGGGCTTCAGGACAATGTTCGGCTAGAAGGTCATGTTGCTAATCCGCTTAAGTATTTTGCTCACGCTGATGTCTTTGTGCTCTCTTCACTTTTGGAGGGAATGCCAAATGTTTTGATTGAGGCAATGATGGCTGGGTGTACACCTGTTGCGACTGACTGCCCAACTGGCCCGAACGAGATTCTTGGGGATGGTCGTTATGGCTATTTAGTTCCCATGTCAGATCCTGATGCGCTTGCCGATGGGATTGAAAAAGCCATAATTAATCCGATATCCCCTGAAGTTCTTAGCGAAGCGTTAGTGCCATTTGAAAAAGAAACGGTTGTCGAGCAGCACTTAAGAAAACTGAATCTTTAGCTGATTGATTTTAACTTTTAAATGTAAATAAAAGTTGGGCCCGTGAAAGTTCTACTCATTATTACAGGTTTAGGCGTTGGTGGGGCGGAAAGGCTGGTAACCAATTTGGCTGATGAGTTTTCATGTGCTGGCCATCAGGTGGTGCTGGTTTTTTTAAATGGGGAGTGTGAGTTGCCCCCGAAAAATGATCAAGTACGTTTGGTTAATTTGGAAATAAGGAAAGATTTATTCTCGCTTATTAAAGGCCTTCAAAAACTAAGGCTTATTATTCGGGAAATGCAGCCAGACGTCGTCAATAGTCATTTGGTACATACGAATATTATTACTAGAATTCTTCGGTTATTTACGCCCATGAAGCGATTGATCTGCAGCGCTCACAATACTAACGAGGAAGGGCGTTATCGGATGTTAGCCTATCGTTTAACGGATCGAATGGCTGATATCTCTACAAATGTCTCGCAAGAAGCAGTAGTGGCATTTGAACAGCAGCGTGCACTTCGGCCAGGGCGAATGTTGGCTATTCATAACGGTATTAATACACAGAATTTTGTGTTTAATGCTTCGGCTCGCATACAATCTCGCAAAACCTTGGCCGTTGATGATTCAACGCCGCTATTACTAGCGGTTGGACGGCTTTGGGAGCCGAAGGATTATCCCAATTTGTTAAGAGCTTTTGCTGATCTTAAAAGTGAACCAGTGTTGCCGCAGCTGGTTATTATCGGGGATGGGCCATTACGAAGTGAGTTTGAGGAAATGGCTCGTGCCTTGGATATCGCGGATCGTGTTAGATTTCTGGGGATAAGGCACGACATAGCGGCCTTGATGTGTGCCTGTGATGTGTTTGTATTGTCTTCTGCGTGGGAAGGCTTTGGGCTGGTAGTAGCTGAGGCTATGGCGTGTGAGCGTGTGGTGGTGGCCACCGATTGTGGCGGTGTAAAAGAAGTTGTTGGAGATGCAGGTTATCTTGTGCCTCCTCGTGATAGCGATTCACTGTGTTTAGCTTTGCAGAAAGCTCTGCGTTTACCGCTGAACGAGAGGAAGCGTTTGGGCTTCGATGCTCGCGAAAGAGTCATAAAAAAGTTTTCTCTTGAATCAACGGCGGATCATTACCTTGCTGTATATAACGGCCAGGTATTACAGCATGCCCATGAAGGCGACAACTAATGTGCGGCATTACAGGGCTTTGGGGACTAAGTAAACCTGATGGCGGGGTCGTGCGAGTCATGGCGGATCAACTACTTCACCGCGGCCCAGATGACTCAGGTACTTGGATTGATCCCCATACCGGTGTTGCATTAGGCCATCGCCGCCTCGCCATTGTGGATTTGTCCGCGGCTGGTCACCAGCCTATGCATTCAGCCTGTGAGCGTTTTGTGATTGCGTTCAACGGCGAGATCTACAATCACCTTGAACTGCGTAAACAGCTTGATCAGTTGGCGGTTGCCCCGGTTTGGCGCGGCCATGCGGATACGGAAACTCTGTTGGCTGCGTTTTCGGCCTGGGGTATTGAACGAACCCTAGAAGCCGCCAACGGTATGTTTGCCATTGCCCTGTGGGATCGGCAGCTGAAAACCTTAACCCTGGCGCGTGATCGGTTTGGTGAAAAGCCGTTGTATTACGGGCTGGTGGGCAAACGGCCCGCGTTGGTGTTTGGTTCTGAACTGAAGGCGTTAGCGGCGCACCCGGACTGGCAACCTACGCTGAACCAGAATGTGCTGGATGAGTACTTGCGCTTTGGCTGTGTACGCGGTGCGGCCAGTATTTATGAAGGTATACACAAGCTGTTGCCGGGCAGCTACGTTCAGTTTACTCAGAGTGACATTGCCAATGGCCAGTTGCCGGAGGTCACTCAGTGGTGGTCGCCGGTGACGGCGGCCTTAGCTGCAAAGCAGGAGCCGGCGATTGCAAACCCGGATGATGCGGTGGAGCAAACCCGCCAAGCCATGATGACGTCGGTGGGCCAGCGCATGATGGCGGATGTGCCACTGGGGGCGTTTTTATCCGGTGGGGTAGACAGTTCACTGGTGGTGGCATTAATGCAGGCCCAGTCCAGCAAACCGGTGCGTACCTTTTCAGTGGGCTTTGACGACGCCCGTTACGACGAATCCAGCCACGCAGCCGTGGTGGCGGCTCATCTGGGTACCGATCACACCACGTTAAAAGCCACCTCGCAGATGGCGCTGGACACCATCCCGCAACTGGCGGATATGTACGACGAGCCTTTTGCCGATTCCAGCCAAATACCCACCGCCCTGATTGCCAGCCTTACCCGGCAGCACGTTACCGTGGCTTTGTCTGGTGATGGTGGGGATGAGCTGTTTGGTGGTTATAACCGCCACGTGTGGGTGCCGCGCATCTGGAGCAAACTGAATCGCTTGCCGGTGGCGGTTAGAAAAACCCTGGCGGTATCACTAAAATCCGTTCCCGTGGGCGCTTACGACGGCATAATGAACACCGCCGAGCGGGTGCTGCCGAAGCGATTACACATTCGCACTTTTGGCGAAAAACTGCACAAGCTGGCTGCCGTACTGGAAAGCCCGTCGCAGCAGGCGTTGTTTGCCGGCGTGTCGTCGATGAATCGCCAGCCTGGCAATCTTCTTAATGCCGGTGTTTTCACCACCTCGTTAGAAAACTTGTACCCCGCCTTGCAGCAGTTTGACGCGGTTGAATGGATGCTGTTAATGGATACCATGAATTTCATGGTCGACGACGCACTGGTCAAAGTAGACCGCGCCAGTATGGCCAGTACGCTTGAAGTACGAGTGCCGTTTCTGGATCCGAACGTGTTTCACACAGCTTGGCGTATTCCAGCTTCACTGCGCATCAAAAATGGCCAGGGCAAGTGGCCTTTGCGCGAAGCGTTGTATCAGCAGGTTCCTGCAGCCTTGATTGATCGTCCCAAGATGGGTTTTGCTATTCCGCTGGATGAATGGCTACGTGGTCCTTTGCGGGAGTGGGCTGAAGATTTGTTGCAGCCGAGCAGTTTGGCGCAGTTGCCTATGTTGAATGCTAAAGCTGTCGGGGCAATGTGGAAAAATCATGTGAATGGTAAAGGGCATTATGCCCAACAACTGTGGGCGGTGTTGCAGCTTCTAGCCTGGCAGAGACGTTGGGGGTAGGGGACGGATTTGAAATCCGTCCCCGGTTTGCCTGGTTTTCTTCAAAAAACACCGAAGCATTATCAATATTCAAGCCTTCGCCAAGCGTCAGAAGCAAACGGCCTGACAGCCGCATATCACGTGAGTAATTAATCGATTATGTTGCCTTACTGGATTCTGTTTTCAATCCCCGCCTTTGCCATGCTGGCGCCTTCGATGCTTCGCCCGCAAAGCCAGCGCGTTGTGCTGTGGTTTGTGGGTGGTGTGTTTGCCTTGGCGATTGGTTTGCGGTTTCAGGTAGGGGGAGATTGGGGGGCTTATCTACGCCACTTTGATAAAAGTGCATTCTTGTCTTTTTCAGATGTTTTCCAAGGAGGTGATCCAGGCTATTACTTGGTGAACTGGCTGGTGTGGAACCTTGATGGAAATATTTACTGGGTTAATCTGATTTGTGGTGCGGTAATGATGTTTGGTGTTATCCGTTTCTCGCTGCGCCAGCCTTTACCCTGGTTAGCTATTCTGGTGGCCGTGCCGTATTTGTTGGTGGTGGTCGCTATGGGGTACACCCGCCAGGCTACAGCGTTGGGCTTTATGCTGCTGGGGCTGGTCGCTCTTGGTGATAAAAGTCTGCGCTGGTTTTTGATTTGGGTGTTGGTTGGAGCCGCTTTTCATAAGTCGGCTGTGCTGATGATTCCTGTGGCGGCTTTGGCTTCCGGTGGCAACCGCCTGTGGACAGCGTTCTGGGTAAGTCTGATGGCGCTGTTGGGCGGCTATCTGTTTTTGTTCGATTCGGTGGATGCGCTTTGGGAAAACTACGTTGAAGCGGATTACCAATCTTCTGGTGGTTTGATTCGGGTTTTGATGAATTTGGTACCTGCTCTATTGTTTATATTGTTCAACAAACGTATGCAGCTAACCTCGGCAGAACAGCGCTTGTGGTGGTGGATTTCGGTGTTGTGCCTGGTGTGTATTCCGCTAGTAGTGCTGTCATCAACCGCAACGGACCGTGTGGCACTCTATCTGATTCCGGTTCAGTTGTTTGTTTTCTCCCGCTTGCACCAAATTACCGACGATGCTTTCTGGCGCTCTATGATTGTGTTGGGTGTGGTGTGTTATTACGGGCTGGTGCAGTTTGTATGGCTAAATTATGCCGTTCATGCGCATTATTGGCTTCCTTATCAACTGATTTGGTTAGTTGATCAGCCTGTTTACTGATTTTGATATGAGCTGAGAAGGGGACGGATTTAAAATCCGTCCCCGGTTTGGCCAGTGGGGACAGATTTAAAATCCGTCCCCGGTGTAGATTTGAACGTCTCCGGTTTAGCACTGATATTTTCTCTTCCTTCCTCTTTAAGCCTACCTCTATGACTCACTTAAACGCTGCTCCGGAGCCATCCCGGGGCCTAGTGGTGCTTGTGTCTAACACCTCCTGGTATTTATATAACTTTCGCCGCGGAACCCTCTGTGCGTTGCGGGCAGCGGGTTTTTCTGTGGTGGCGCTGTCGCCTACCGATCCGTTTTCCCAGCGTTTGGAAGATGAGCTGGGGGTTCGTCACCAGCACCTGAATCTGGACGGCAAAGGCACCAGCGTGTTGGGCGAAGGGCGCAGCTTTGTTGGGCTAGCGCTGACGCTGCGCCGTATGAAGCCGGCGTTTGTGTTCAATTTCACCGTCAAGGCCAATATCTATTCTGGCTTGGCGTGCCGCGCTCTGGGCATTGCTTACGCCAACAATGTATCGGGCCTGGGCACAGCGTTTCTTCACGACAGCTGGCTGTTTCGTCGGGTGCGAGCGCTTTACGGCTTTGCCAATCGCGGTGCCCGGCGGGTGTTTTTTCAGAATCAGGAAGACCACCGCCTGTTTCACGCCCATGGGTTGCTAAAGGCCACGCCAACCACCGTGTTGCCGGGTTCTGGTATGGATTTAACCCGCTTTGCGTTTTCACCCCTGCCGGATGGCCCGCTGACCTTTGTGATGGTGGCCCGCTTACTGGGTGATAAGGGCGTGCGTGAATACGCCAGTGCCGCCGCGCAGGTGCGCAAGGCTCATCCGGATGTTCGTTGCCTGTTGGTGGGCCCGCTGGGTATTTCCAACCGCACTGCCATTACCGCAGACGAAGTGACCGCTTGGGTCAACGCCGGTCAGCTGGAATACGCCGGTGAAACCGACGACATACAGCCGTTTATTCGCCAAGCCCACGTGTTGGTGTTGCCGTCCTATCGCGAGGGCATGCCGCGCACGGTATTGGAAGCCGCTGCCATGGGCCGCCCGGCGATAGTGTCGGACGTGCCCGGTTGCCGCCACGCCATACGCGCCGATGAAACCGGCTGGCTGTGCGAGGTGCGCAGCGCTGATTCATTAGCGCAACACATGTTGAGCGCTGTAAAGCGCCCCCGCGAACAATTAGCCGAGGCCGGAATAAAGGCGCGGGCGTTGATGGAAGCCGAGTTTGATGAAGCCATTGTGATACGGGCGTATGTGTCCTGCCTGGACGCCGTTGGCGAACCTGTTCTTTAACAATTGGAGAAGTGTGATGTCGCAAACCATAGCTGTAATTGGCCTGGGTTACGTCGGTCTGCCGTTGGCCGCTGCGTTTGGAATGAAGCGCCGGGTGATCGGTTTTGATATCAACACCACCCGCGTACAGCAGCTGCGCGACGGGGTGGATGTTACCCAGGAAGTCTCCAGCGAAGAGCTGGCGGAGGTGTCGCAGTTATCCTTCACCACTGAGTTGGAAGACTTGCGTGAGTGCTCGGTGTTCATCATCACCGTGCCCACGCCCATCGACCAGTTCAAAGCCCCGGATTTAACGCCGCTGATCAAAGCCAGTGAAACCGTGGGCCAGGTGTTAAAAGCCGGCGACATTGTAATTTACGAATCCACGGTTTACCCCGGTGCAACAGAAGAAGTGTGCGTGCCGATACTGGCGCGAGTCTCTGGCTTAGTATTTAACAAGGATTTCTTTGCCGGTTACAGCCCGGAGCGCATCAACCCGGGTGACAAAGAACACCGGGTAACCACCATCAAGAAAGTCACTGCCGGCTCTACGCCCGAGATTGCCGACATCGTAGACCAACTGTATGCCGGTGTGATCACCGCTGGTACTTTCAAAGCCAGCTCTATTCGCGTGGCCGAAGCCGCCAAGGTGATTGAAAACACCCAGCGGGATGTGAACATCGCGCTGATGAACGAACTGGCGATGATCTTCAAGCGCATGAACATCGACACCCACGAAGTACTGGCCGCCGCCGGCACCAAGTGGAACTTCCTGCCGTTTAAACCTGGCCTGGTGGGTGGGCACTGTATTGGGGTAGACCCCTACTACCTGACCCACAAAGCCCAGGCTGTAGGTTACCACCCCGAAATCATCCTGGCCGGGCGCCGCATCAACGACGGCATGGCCGCCTACTCCGCCGCTGAATTAGTCAAAGCCATGATCCGCAACCGCCAAACCATCGCTGGTTCGCGCGTGTTGATCATGGGCCTTACCTTCAAAGAAAACTGCCCAGACCTGCGCAACACCAAAGTGGTGGACCTGATCAAAGAACTGGGTGAGTTTGGCTGCAAGGTAGACGTCACCGACAGCTGGGCCAGCAGTGCCGAAGCTGAACGGGAATATGGGCTGAGTTTGGTGGAAAAGCCGCAGCCTGGTACCTATAACGCATTGGTGATTGCAGTGGCGCATAAGCAATACACCTGCCTGTCAGAAACCGACTTTCGCGCACTGCTGCAGCCGGGTGGGGTGTTGTTTGACTTGAAGGGCGTATTGGCGCTGGGATGTTCGGATTTGCGGTTGTAGGGAAGATGGGTGACAAAGCGTGGACAGATTTGAAATCTGTCCTCAATGCTGGGCGTGATGCTGAGGGAAGGGGACGGATTTGAAATCCGTCCCCGGTTTAGCCGTGATGTAGAGGGACAGATTACAAATCTGTCCCTAGTCCACCAAAAGCGTGTCGGCGTTGGCTGCTGCAGATTTGCGTTTGTAAGAACACATTTGAGATAGAAATTATGACGTTGAAATATAGAAAAGAGGTCCATGGTCTTCGCTGTATTGCTGTGCAATTGGTGACGGGTTCCCCATGAAAAAAATTAATAAAATGCTGCTGATTACAAATAGTCTTGAGTCTAATCCTAGTGGTGGGCGCGAGCTTTTGTGTAAATTAAATCACACTATTTTGTTGGATATTTATGGGGCTAGATTAATAACTTTTGAGTTGAAGTCGCAGGCGCCACACTCTTTTTTGGATTATTTTCGCGCCTTTAGAGGACATATTGACGGTATTAATTTTGACAGTATTAGGTCGATTGAAAATCACATAATCAATGAAGGTGTTGAGCAAGTATTCATTGATGGTTCAAATCTTGGTGAATGTGCACGATTTTTAAAGAAAAAATTTCAGTATTTAAAAGTCACTGTATTTTTTCACAATGCAGAATCTAGATTTTTTTGGGGTGCATTGTGTTCTAGAAAAAGCGTAAAATCTTTTTTTGTTTTAGTTGCAAATTATCTAACAGAGAGAAAGTCCATAATTTATAGTGATAATAGAATTTGTTTGAGTGGTCGCGATAGTGGCGTTTTAAAGCGATTGTATGGTCGAGGCGCAACGCATATTTCAGCAATGGCTCTAGAAGATAAGATGAAAAGTGACGTTGCTATTAGTAGTAAAGATAATGCCGAGATTTTCGCTTTGTTTGTGGGTGGGTCTTTTTACGCAAATAGAGTTGGAATTACGTGGTTTGTTAATAATGTTGTGCCAAAAATAGATATCCCAATTTATATCGTAGGTCGAGGTTTTGAACTACTAAGATCAGAGTTAGAGGTTCCCGGTAAAGTCTATGTGATCGGGCCAGTTGATGACTTGGCACCATGGTATAACCGCGCCCGCTTTGTTATAGCCCCAATTTTTGATGGTTCAGGAATGAAAACCAAAGTAGCAGAAGCTTTGATGCATGGTAAAAAAGTGGTTGGCACTCCTGATGCTTTTTCAGGCTATGAGGATTCAGCGAATGTCGCAGGATGGATTTGTAAAAGCCCTGAGGACTTTATAAGTGCTTGCGAACAGGCGCGCGACGGCATAGATGTGGTTTTCGATCAAAAAGCTAGAAACACCTACTTGGAAAAATATTCGTTAGTTGCATCAAAAAAACGACTCCAAAATATTCTAAACGAAGGATAAGTTTTAGTTTTTATTTAAATCGGAAAAATTTATTTTAGTCTGTAAAAGCCATGATCTGTAATGGCCAAGCCATCGCCGGCTCCCGCGTATTGGTAATGGGCCTGACCTTCAAAGAAAATTGTCCCGACATGCGCAACACCAAAGTGGTAGACCTGATCAAAGAACTGGGTGAATTCGGCTGCCAGGTAAAGGTCGCCGACAGCTTGGCCAACAACGAGAATAGGGGACGGATTTGAAATCCGTCCCTGGTTTACCCACTCCGGTCTGACCCATCACACCCAAACCATCACCCTCTCCAATGAAAGATCTCGACGTGGTAAAGTAAATTGCCGCTTGATAAGGAGATCACATGGCTACGAATCATCACGACACCGGTTACAAGGAGCTGTTCAGCTATCCGGAATTTGTCCAGCAGTTGGTTGAAGGCTTTGCGCCGACTGAGATTGCGCAGCTGATGAATTTTAGTACGCTCAAGAACCACAGTGGCAACTATATTACGCCGCTGTTCGAGGAAAAATTCGAAGACGTTGTCTGGTCGGTGGAGGTGACTTGGAAGGGTGTTACCCAGCAAAGGCCTGCCACCGGTTTTTCCGATGGTTTTGTACAACGGTTCCCAGCGCTGGTCAGCCCGTCAAGATATTTACGACATGGTGCAGCCGGAACCACCGGAGTTCCTGCGAGCGTATCAGCCGCACCTTCGCTATTATCTGATTGACGAAGGGCGCTGTACTGATGAAGAATTGATCAACAAGAAAACACTGCTAAGTGGCGTATTCGGTGTTGAAAACGCCGGCCACAGTTGGGAAGCTCTGCAGCAGGCGGTGGATCGAGTTGTTAAGATCATTGAAGCCGATCCGAACAAAGAGCGGGTGGACAGAATCATCACCCGCTGGATCAAGCGCCACTTGAGCCGCTTGGGCGCAGAAGTAGGGTTAGAGCGGCTAAATAGTCTGGTGGAGGATAGAGATATGTTGGCAGAGAACTTGGAGAATCTTGTTAATAAAGAATGGTTAGAAGGGATGCCGTTGGGATATCAGAAAGGCTTTCAGGAGGGGGTCCAAGCAGTCAAGCAGGAAGTGGGTCATAAGTTGATTGTCCGGACAGAAATGAATGATCAATTGATCGCAGAGATTGTCGGTCTTGCAGTGGCTGAAGTGAGTGATATGCGCTCGCAGGTTAAGCACTGATTCCGAGTGATGGATCGCTAGATACGAAAAAATTAGCCCGCGGGCTGTTTTTTGTATTTTGACGCTGTGTGTCGAGGCTCAAACCGGGGACGGATTTCAAATCTGTCCCCGGTTGCTACTTTAAAAAGGAAAACTGATGAAATACTCTGCTTCCCGATTGAAGAGCTATGACTTATTCGTAACACATGAAATTGTGTTGGTGGCTGGTAGGCCTACTTTTAAACGAGTAAAAAGGTCAAAAAGTTCTAAGAGCCCAAGCGTCTATGTTTGGGCCTCTTTACGTCGGGATGCTGATGAGTATGAAGTTTTATAGCTCGTCAGAGGATATTCCAGCCAATTAGAAGGCTTAAACGGCATTACGCTTTTGGGGTATGGTCTTATCGGTGGCAATGGCCGAATGCTTCCGGGCAAGTGGGTAGCGCGAGTATTTTTTGCCGAAGAGCCGAGATTAGTTTTTCCGCGTGCAAAGTTACGCGCGGGAGCATTTGACCAGGTTGAGGCAAATGAAAAAACGTTTTCGCCGTTGGATATTGCAGAGTTTTTAGCTCATCCCAAAAAGTTCTTGCGGCTGGATGCTTAGAGCAAAAAGGCAAGTACGGTAAATGCCAAGCAGCGCACACTTTAATCCAACTGGAAGTAAGTGTCCTCTGGTAAGGGAATGAAGCGCCGTGTGATCGGTTTTGATATCCACACCACCCGCGTACAACAGCTGCGCGAGGGTGTGGATGTGACTCAGGAGGTCTCCCGCGAAGAACTGGCGGAGGTGTCGCAGTTATCGTTCACCACTGAGTTGGAAGACTTGCGTGAGTGCTCGGTGTTCATCATCACCGTGCCCACGCCCATTGACGAGTTCAAAACCCCGGATTTAACGCCGCTGATCAAAACCAGTGAAACCGTGGGCCAGGTATTAAAAGCCGGCGATATCAAGATAGGGGACGGATTTGAAATCCGTCCCCTATTTAGCCCTGGTGTGGCCGTGACAAAGAGGGGCAGATTTCAAATCTTTCCCTACTTGTATAAACCGGAACAGATTTCAATTCGAGCGTGTGCACCCTGTTGTTATTCACTCTCTGGGCCAAGCCCAGGAACTCTTACAATCTTCAAGGATACTGCGCTATGTGTGGAATTGTGGGTGCGCTGAGCACAGCGGATGTGGTGCCGTTTTTGCTGGATGGCCTGAAAACTCTGGAATACCGCGGTTACGACTCAGCCGGGTTGGCGTTGGTGAACGAGAGTCTCATTCGTGTACGCGCCATGGGGCGCGTGTCGCGCCTTGAGGCGGAGGTGGCCAAGGCTGTGGTGTCTGGCGGGCTTGGCATTGCTCATACGCGTTGGGCTACTCACGGTGCGCCGGCCGAGCGTAACGCTCACCCTCACGTGTCGGGCGGGCTTGCGGTTGTGCACAACGGCATTATCGAGAACCATGAAGCACTGCGGCGGCAGCTTGAATCGCTGGGTTATATTTTTAGCTCAGAGACGGACACTGAGACGATTGCGCACCTGATTCAAGCCTGCCTAGACGGTGAAATTGGCCAAGGCGCCGGCGATGTGTTTGCGGCGGTGCAGCATGCCGTTACCCGCCTGCAAGGGGCTTATGCTTTGGCTGTTATTCGGGTTTCAGAACCAGACAGAATGATTCTGGCGCGGGAAGGTTCACCGCTGATGCTGGGGCGCGGAGAAAGCGGATATTTCGCGGCCTCAGATGCCTCAGCGCTAGTAGCGGTCACCCGGGATTTGATCTATCTGGAAAATGGTGATGTTGCCTGCGTTACGCCAGGCGGTGTCGAGATGGTAGACAGGCAGGGTCGGGCCGTTGTTAGGGCGTTTACCCGGTCTGCGGTGGATGCCTCGGAAGTGGCCTTGGGTCAATTTGACCATTACATGCAAAAAGAAATCTTCGAGCAGCCCCGCGCCATTGCTAATACCTTGGAGGTGCTGGCGGGTATTGGCGTGGCTTCTACTAAGGCCTTTACCACCCAGTTGTCTGCGCTATTCGTACTCACTTTGCTGCTGGCCCGGGCTCAGAACGCGCTGACGGCTAAAGAGCGTTACGGTGGAGTGATTCGTTAAATCGTAGTTTGGGCAATTGTAGGATCACAATGAAGTCCGTAACAAGGTAATAAAGTTGGTAACTCGTTCCACTGGGAAACGCGAAGGATGAATGCCGCATGAGCAGCTTTAAGCGCTGCCCTTTGAGTGTTACTATGTACTTTTCTTGTAACACACGAGGAATGAGCTATGAATGAAGCAACAACAACTTTTACCTTCCGAGTAGACGAAGGTCTAAAATCAGAGTTTTCCACCGCAGCCAAGTCCCGCGACCGTACCGGAGCCCAGCTCTTGCGCGACTTTATGCGTGATTTTGTGCGGCAGCAAGAGGAAGCCGTCGCGCATGACGTTTGGTTTCGTCGCCAAGTGCAAGTCGGCTTGGATTCAGCCAATACCGGCAATTTGGTTCCCGCCGCCGAGGTAGAAGCCAAGTTTGCAGCCAGGCGAACTGCAACGCGCCGTCGGCTTGAAACATCTAAATGATGGAATTATTCTGGACGCCAGAGGCGATAAAAGACCGCGATGATATTTATAATTATATTGAGGCCGACAATCCCGCCGTCGCCTTAACGCTCGATGAGTTGTTGTCGGAGAAGGCTTCGCGCTTGGTCGATCACCCGAACCTTGGTAGGCCCGGTCGTTTAACTGACACCCGTGAGCTGGTTGCGCATCAAAACTATATCCTGGTTTATGACCTAGCCGGAGATCTGGTGCGCGTGTTGCGTGTCCTGCACGCGGCCAGGCAGTGGCCATAAATTAGTTACCGACTTTATTACGATCCCACAGCTATTGTCAGCGGACATTGAAGTTCGATAAATTCTAATAAATTTTGATAGAAGTAGGCCTCCTGCCATTCTAAGCTGCGCGACGGTGTGGATGTGACTCAGGAGGTTTCCCGCGAAGAACTGGCGGAGGTGTCGCAGTTATCGTTCACCACCGAGTTGGAAGACTTGCGTGAGTGCTCGGTGTTCATCATCACCGTGCCCACGCCCATTGACGAGTTCAAAGCCCCGGATTTAACGCCGTTGATCAAAGCCAGTGAAACCGTGGGCCAGGTGTTGAAAGCCGGCGACCTCGTGATAGGGGACGGATTTCAAATCCGTCCCCGGTTTGCAGCTCTATTCGCGTGGCCGAAGCCGCCAAGGTGATTGAAAACACCCAGCGGGATGTGAACATCGCGCTGATGAACGAACTGGCGATGATTTTCCGGCGCATGAACATCGACACCCACGAAGTACTGGCCGCCGCTGGCACCAAGTGGAACTTCCTGCCGTTCAAACCCGGCCTGGTGGGTGGGCACTGTATTGGGGTAGACCCCTACTACCTGACCCACAAAGTCCAGGCTGTGGGTTACCACCCCGGAATCATCCTGGCCGGGCGCCGCATCAACGACGGCATGGAGGATAGGGGACAGATTTGAAATCTGTCCCCGGTGTGGGCCCCATGATCCGCAACGGCCAAACCATCTCCGGCTCCCGCGTGTTGATCATGGGCCTGACCTTCAAAGAAAACTGCCCAGACCTGCGCAACACCAAAGTGGTGGACCTGATCAAAGAGCTGGGTGAGTTCGGCTGCCAGGTAGACGTGACCGACAGCTGGGCCAACAACGAAGATAGGGGACGGATTTGAAATCCGTCCCCTGTTTGCTGGCCTGACGTTGGTAGAACAGCCACAGCCTGGCACCTATAACGCATTGGTGATTGCGGTGGCTCATAAACAATATACCTGCCTTTCAGAAACCGACTTCCGCGCGCTGCTGCAGCCGGGTGGGGTGCTGTTTGATTTGAAGGGAGTGTTGGCGTTGGGTGCTTCGGATTTGCGGTTGTAGAGCGGAGGATAGGGGACGGATTTCAAATCCGTCCCCGGTCTGGCGGTGATGTAGGGGGGGGGCAGATTTAGAATCTGTCCCCCTGGCTGGGCGTGATGCGGGTTGGCTGTTTTAGATTTACAGTTGTAAGGCTATACGTGAGATAAAATCATGAAATTATTACCTTTCGGTAGCGGCGCAGCGGATTTTTGAGAGAATTGGGTTTCCGCCAAGATTGGCTCGTGTTTCTTGACGTTATAAGCAATTTGCGACGACAATCAATTTATTAAAATCATATAACTTAAAATGGAACATTAAAGGCATGACAGGCTTTCCTGAAAACTGGCCAGAAAGCTGCCCACCAGCAGATGCTGAGCAGGCGCTTGGTGAGGTGTATCGTGTTTGCCGGCAAGATCCTCCGGCACTCAGCGACTTTCAAACACACGCTGAGCTGAATAAGCCTTCGACAGGCAATCAGTGCATACGCCACGGTTTGTCGGTGTTCCGCAACCCGTCTGAAGCAAGGCACATAACAACGCTCTTTCCAAAACTGGGTAAACTGGTTTTTTGTGGAGAGCTGACCGCAGATCAGGGTAAGATCAAAGCCACACCAACCAAAATACGGCCATCGCACTTAACTTGGTGGCCATTCGAAGGTGTAGAGCGCGCCGTTACCTTCACGTTAAGCAGTGAGTGTTAACAATGGACTGGAACATAAAAGGTCTGGCCTGTAGCTCCAGCGATTTTGACGGGTTTGAGATTCAAAGTGTTTTGATTGATGTTGATGGGCCTCGTCTATTCTCCGCTCAAACGCGATTGTGCACCGCGCTTTTCATGTTGGTGGACGAAAATGAAAGCAGCATGCGTTTTGTTGTTGTGCCGACAGACGATCGTATGCTGGCTAAGCTTGAAAGCGGTTCGCTTACCGTTAGAGCCGCACTCGATCAGCCGCTTTTATGGGTACTTGAAACTAGCCATTCTTTTTGTCCAAAAAATGCTTGGCGAACGACACTTGCGGAATTGCCAGAGTCTATACTGCCAGAGAAGGGGCGAATGCTTTGGGCCCATCTTCAACCTGCTTTTCGTTTGCGGGCTATTGGTGAAGGTTTGTCAGCTGGAACCGTACCTGCCAGCGTGATCAGGCAGGTGGTTGAGGGTGCCAGCACCGCTTTAAGGAAAACGGCCGCCCATGTATTCAAAGAACCTGGCAAGCAAGGCCGTGCTAGTAACTCCAGAAGGCGGCTGTATGATTTACCTGTGCAGCATTTTGCCTACAATAGTTTTGAAGTGGCGTTCAGCTTGCCCAATACGCAGCAGGAAAGACTACTTCAAGATGAAGACGATGCCGAAATGCTTCTAATTGGCAACACGTTGGCCGATGCAATTACCAGGTCTACTGGAATAAAGGACGGTGACATCACACTGGAAACACTCGATATCGAGCTGCTGGAAGCTTTGGAAAAACTGGTGCCTCCGCTTTCCGGCACGGTGACAGAGTTCGAGGTAGGTGGAACCATACTGGGCCAAGCCGATAAAAGCTTCCGACTCGATCGTGATGCATCGAAACACGTTAAAAGAGCGCTTCAGTCGGTGAGAAACAAGGAAGAAAAAATAACCACCCTTGAAGGCCTTGTGTCTCAGATGGATCGAGATAATTTGTCGTTCACGCTTCGGCAAACATCGGATAACAGGGATCATGTTTGTGCTTTTTCTTCAGAAATTTTTGACGAAGTAATGGATGCCTTTGTGTATGAAAATCGTGTAGCGATAAGTGGGCGGGAAACACTGAAAAACGGCAATATTGATGTGTCTATTTTCAATAAAGTAAATGCTGACTAATTTCCTAGACGCAACCTTTTCACCAAACGCCTCAGAGCAGACAGAAGAAGACCGCGGCGAGTGTGCTTCTTAGCGCCGGGTGATCAGCTTTGACATCAACACTACCCGCGTGCAACAGCTGCGCGATGGAATGGATGTGACCCAGGAGGTGTCCCGCGAGGAATTGGCGGAGGTGTCGCTGTTATCGTTCACCACCGAGTTGGAAGACTTGCGTGAGTGCTCGGTGTTCATCATCACCGTGCCCACGCCGATTGACCAGTTCAAAGCCCCGGATTTAACGCCGCTGATCAAAGCCAGTGAAACCGTGGGCAAGGTATTGAAAGCCGGCGACATCGTGGTAGGGGACGGATTTCAAATCCGTCCCCGGTTTGCAGCTCTATTCGCGTGGCCGAAGCCGCCAAGGTGACTGAAAACACCCAGCGGGATGTGAACATCGCGCTGATGAACGAACTGGCGATGATTTTCCGGCGCATGAACATCGACACCCACGAAGTACTGGCCGCCGCTGGCACCAAGTGGAACTTCCTGCCGTTCAAACCCGGCCTGGTGGATGGACACTGTATTGGGGTAGATCCCTACTACCTGACCCACAAAGCCCAGGCTATTGGCTATTACCCAGAAATCATTCTGGCCGAGCGCCGCATCAACGACGGCATGGAGGATAGGGGACGGATTTCAAATCTGTCTCCGGTCTGGGTCTCGGTTTGCCAACCAGTAAATCATGCTGGCCGGCGGCCCTGGTAGCCACCTATACCCCATTCATTTCCCGTATTTGCGGCGTTTTTTTCTTCGATAACGGTCTATTTAGTAATTTAAAACAAATAGTTATGATCTAATATAGATATTCTAGTGTCGTATTTTTTTAACAGATTTACTGTTATTGGTTATAAGTGGATAAAGTCATGAACCGCCTGGGGCGTCACGATGATGCGCACACCTACTCTTGAATTCAGAATTCGCGAGAAAATCCGGAAAAGTCGGCGAATCGTGTTCCTAAGGTCCGACTTTAAAGCTTTAGGCGCCTACGATCAGATTGGCCGCGCTTTGAGGGGGCTCGAAGCACGAGGGCGACTCGCTCGAATTGGCCAGGGTCTCTACGCAAAGGCGCGCCCTAACCGGATTACGGGCAAAACAATGCTGGCGGCTCCCGGCGGCTTTGATCAGGTCTCTAAGGAAGCCTTAAGTCGTTTGGGCGTTCGCTGGGAGCCGACCGGGGCCGAGCGGGACTACCAATCTGGGTCTACCCAGATTCCGACGCGGATAACTGTTCGCGTTTACGGCGACTTCAGTCGCAGCATTTTTTACGGAAAGTACCGCCTAATGGTTGAGGCGGTCGCTGCATGAGTTTAGATACATCGCTGTTGGCGGATGTTGCAGACGCGCTTGGTATTGAGCGGCCTGCAATTGTTGAGAAAGACTATTATGCGGTTCAATTGCTGAAGCTCTTGGCAACGATAAAACCGATAGAGTTTGACCTAGTCTTCGCTGGCGGAACCAGTTTGGCAAAAGCCCACCAGAACACTTATCGGATGTCGGAAGATATCGACATTAAGTTGGTGCCGAAGCCATCGGAAACAGACGCTGAGCATTTAGGGCGTCAGCATGAGGAATTTCTGACTGACCCTAGGGCCGAGATGCTGCATGGGCTGGCGTGCTTACAGAGAGAGCCCATCCACAAAGAACGATACGAAGAGTTCATTGGGCCTCTGGTTTATCACGAATCGCCCGTGCAGTGGGACGAAGCGTTGCAGACGTTGACGGACCTGACCCATCAAGTGTTGTAGGTAGAAGCCAACCCCGGGGACAGATTTAAAATCTGTCCCCGGGGTTGGACGTGATGCCGAAAGGGGACGGATTTCAAATCCGTCCCCGGTTTAGCCCCGATGTGGCCGTGACAATAGAGGGGCAGATTTCAAATCTGCCCCTACTTGTATAAACCGGAACAGATTTCAATTCGAGTGTGTGCACCCTGTTGTTATTCACTCTCTGGGCCAAGCCCAGGAAAAAGCACCGACGTAGACAAACCCCGTAACTTGGCAAAGAGCGTTACGGTGGAGTGATCCGTTAAATCGTAGTTTGGGCTATTGTGGCGTGATAATAAAGTTGGTAACAAGGTAATAAAGTTGGTAACTAATGGGGTAAGCCACTGATCTGCTGTCGATAAGGAGTGTAATGCTGGGACAAAGTTACCAACTTTATTTTTTAGCGCCTTCCACAGAAAATTGCAGGCGCTTCCAATTAATTTAACGCACCAGAGCAACACACCTGGTCGTTGAAGGCCGAAGGCTGGACCTCTTCAAGTCCATAGCCCCAAACCCTGTGTGCCGTTTTGTCACACAAATTGACATAGATGAGAACTCTTGTTATCATCGTTTCCGACACTGACCAATAATGGCCATTTAAGAAAAAACGCTCGGTCGGGAAGTCATCTAAATACTGGGAGTAATGGAATGAAAACTCAGACTAATCAGGCGGGTAAAGATCCCCGTCTCGTCGCACGAGTGGATACACAAACGCAGCAATTTATCGCGCAAGCTGCTGAGCTATCTGGGATGACAATGAGCCAGTTTCTCATTGATTCAGCCCGCTCAAAAGCTGAAGAAGTGGTGGATCGGATTACCCGCATTCGGGTTTCTATTGAAACAGGAAATAGGATGCTGGAAATCTTGGATCGGAAACCTCGGAAGCCATCGAGCAAGCTCATGCAGGATGCGCTCGACTACAAGGAATCCGTAAATGACACTAACGCAACAAACGAGGCTCACGCCGATCCAGAAACGCCATAACCGCAAGGCTTTTGATTGCGGTTATGCTGACCTGAATGAATTCCTGGCTCACAGCGCCAGAGCTTCATCTGACAAGCGAATAACCCGAACATTCGTGATAGAAGCCCCCTCCGATCCAAACACGATCATGGCGTACATCACGCTAACCTACACAACCGTTGACCTACCCGTTGAGTGCAAGCCTGCGCGGAAACTGAAAAATCCTGTCCCTGCCTTACTCCTTGCAAAAATGGCCGTCGACAATCGATACAAGGGCTCCAGCTACGGAAAGCGCCTTCTCACCTTTGCGATCAAAGAAGCATCAGAGACCTCCAAAAGAGTCGGGGGTGTCGGCTTGGTGATTGACGCAAAAGACAATGACGCGAAGGCGTTTTACCTTAGCCGGGGCGGTGATGATTTCGAGATTATCGATGAGAGCGGCCTAAAGCTTTGGCTTCCCATTGATATCTGCGATGCCATCGCACAGACACTAGGTGATCCGTAAGTCAAGGATGTCGTTTCCATTGCTAACGCGTTTCGCCACCGGGAATGCCCTGAAACGCATGTGCGTAGGGTTCTGTTCCACGCTCTATTAACGACCCCATTGCCACCAATGCTGCCAACGTTTCCGGTTTTCTTAATATGCTGGTGGCGGCGCGGGATGCCGGGGTCCAGAGTTTTACTTATGCCGCATCCAGCTCTACCTATGGCGATCACTCCGCCTTGCCCAAGGTAGAGGGTGTGATTGGTAAGCCGCTGTCGCCCTACGCGGTGACCAAGTATGTGAATGGCGATAGCGAAACCAGTCGGGATTTTTGTTTTATCGAGAACGCGGTGCAGGCGAATCTTTTGGCGGCGACTGCACCCGAGGCTGCAAGGGGCGAGGTTTACAACGTTGTTTTTGGTGACCGAACCACGCTGAATATTTTGTTTGAATCTCTCGCACGCGCACTGACAATTCTTGGGCGCCCTTACGAAAAACAGCCGGTGTATCGGGAGTTTCGGGCGGGTGATGTTCGGCACTCTCAGGCCAGTATTGAAAAAGCTAAAGACAACCTGGGATATGCACCCGAATTTCCGATTCAAGAGGGCATAACCAAAGCGATGCCCTGGTACCGCGCCAACGTCGATTGACGAATTTAAATACCCGGATTTGACACCGCTGATTAAGGGCAGAGTGAACCGATTCATTCCTCCGTATAGCTATCGGGTACCCGTATGTTTTTTATGTCAAAACTCGTCATATTTTTAATTTCCCCACTGGGCAGTGCGTTGCTCTTGGGAAGCTTTGCTTTGCTGTGTTCGGCTTTGCGTTTCCGTCGCCTGGCGATGGCGTGCGGGTTATTTGCATTGTTGTGGCTGTGGGGCTGGTCTTTACCGGTGGTGAGTTTGTGGGCGCAGCAACATCTGGAGGCGCCTTACCCTGCGTTGACGATGGAGCAGTTGCCCAGTGCTGCAGCAGCTGTGGTGTTGGGTGGGGGTGTTCGCCCTGCGAGTTACCAGGAGGGTTATCCAGACCTGGGGAGCAGTGCCGACCGGGTGTGGCATGCGGCCAGGCTTTTTCATGCGGGTAAGGTGCCATTGTTGGTGCTGGCGGGTGGCAGCGACGATCGGTTTAGCCGCATGTCAGAGGCAGAGGCGATGCGCATTCTGTTGGCGGATTTTGGAGTGCCTGCTTCGGCAATGGTGTTGGAGGAACGCAGCCGCACCACGGGCCAGAATGCGGTGTTTGTACGCGAAATTTTGGCAAAACGGCAGATTGATCGGGTGTTGCTGGTGACCTCGGCTTTGCACATGTCCCGCGCGTTGGCGCTGTTTCAGGGGGTGGGGTTAGAGGTGATTGCCGTAGCGACGGACCACAGTGCCTATCCGGCACCGCGCTGGCGGCTATGGTTGCCGTCGGCTAGGGCGCTGGATGACAGCGGTTCGGCGCTGAAGGAGTGGGTTGGGCGCCTGATATAAAACGGGGACAGATTTATTTTTTAAAAGGGGACAGATTTGGAATCTGTCCCCTTTTTTTGCCTAAAAAGTACTTGAAACGAGTAATTGTCGCAATGTATTCTACTCATAATGAATTTATGTATTCTTTTTTAGGTTTATAAGCCGATGTCGACTGCATTTTGATAAGGATGATCTGATGATGAATGCGTTTTTAATCCGCCGTAACCACCTTAGGGAGAACCCTAAGGTGTGGTTAGTGACTGGCGTAGCCGGTTTTATTGGCTCTCATTTGCTGCAGTGGCTGCTGGAGAATGGCCAGTCTGTGGTGGGACTGGACAACTACGCAACCGGGCACCCGAAAAATCTGGCCGAGGTGCGGAATCTGGTTGAGCCGATGCAATGGAAAAATTTCCTGTTTATTGAAGGTGACATCTGCGATTTGCAGACCTGCAAAGACGCGGTGAATGGTGTGGACCATGTTCTGCACCAGGCGGCGCTGGGTTCGGTGCCGCGCTCCCTGGCGGATCCTATTAATACCCATAACGCCAACATCAATGGCTTTTTGAATGTGTTGGTGGCTGCCCAAGAGGAAGGCGTATCGAGTTTTACCTACGCCGCGTCTAGCTCCACCTATGGGGATCATCCGGCGTTGCCAAAAGTCGAAGACCAGATTGGTCAGCCTTTGTCGCCTTACGCAGTGACCAAACTGGTTAACGAGCAGTACGCGGCGGTATTTGCGCGCAGTTACAAATTTAATTGCATAGGGCTGCGGTATTTCAATGTGTTCGGCCCGCGCCAAGATCCCAATGGCCCGTATGCGGCGGTTATCCCAAAGTGGACAGACGCCATGCTGGCGGATAATCCAGTGAATATTTATGGTGACGGTGAAACGTCTCGCGATTTCTGTTTTGTGGCCAACGCGGTGCAGGCCAATATTTTGGCCGCTACAGCGGAAGAAAGTTGTAAAAACGAGGTTTATAACGTTGCCATTGGCGATTGCACGTCGTTGATCGAGCTCTTCAATGGTATTGCCAGCGTGTTGGTAATTAACGGCATTCATTACAAGCAAAAACCGGTTTACAACGACTTCCGCGCCGGCGATGTGCGCCATTCGCAGGCGGATACCTCCAAAATTTCCCGCTGTCTGGGATACAAGCCTAGCCACAACATTTTTACCGGTCTGGCTGTGGCCGTGCCCTGGTATATGGCCAGGCACTCGCAACGTTTGGTCGTTGCGCTATGAATACGCTTTTTTTTCTTTCGACAGCGATAGGTGTTGCGTTTTTGGCATTGATGGTGTTTAAAGCGCTTGCGCCCGCGATGGATTTATTAGACACGCCTTGCGAGCGTAAACAGCACGTTGGCGCAGTTCCGCTTGTTGGCGGAATCAGTGTGTTCGTCGGTTTGCTGTCGGCGTGGTTTTTGTGGATGCCGCTGATGTCTGAATACGTGGTGTTCTGGCTGTGCGCGCTGTTGCTGGTGGTAGTGGGTGCTCTGGACGATGCGCGTGAACTGTCGGCGCGGTTCCGCCTGCTGATTCAAGTGGTATTGGGCGCTGTGCTGGTGATTTACTCGGGGGTGCACATTACGCATCTTGGGGATTTGGTTGGGTTTGGGATGATTGAGTTGGGGTGGGTGGGGCCATTTTTGACCATTGCCGCGATTATTGGTGCCACCAACGCGTTTAATATGACCGACGGCATTGACGGCCTGGCGGGTAGTTTGACGCTGATAACACTGATTTCTTTGATTGCATTGTACGCTGCCAACAGTGGTACGTTGGTGGAAACTATGTTCGCGGCGGGTCTGGCGCTGGCGATGGTGCCTTACCTAATGGCAAATTTGCGCATAGGACCTTGGCGTTGCAAGGTTTTTATGGGTGATGCGGGTTCGATGTTCATCGGCTTTTCCGTTGTGTGGTTGTTGGCTCAGGGCGTTAGCCAAGATGCCCCGGCCATTCGCCCGGTAACGGCACTGTGGATTATTGCGGTACCGTTGATGGACATGGTGGCGGTGATGATTCGCCGCTTAAGCCGCGGGCAGTCCGTGATGACAGCAGGCCGTGACCATCTGCATCATATTTTTTTACGTGCCGGGTTGAGCGACAAAGAAACTCTAATTTTAATCACACTTCTGGCGACGATAATGGCCTTTGTCGGTTTGATTGGTGAACTGTATAAGGTTCCGGAAGTGTTGATGTTGCTAGCGTTTTTGATGGTGTTTGTGGTGTACGAATCGGTACTAAGAAGCGCCTGGCGCTCCTTCTCGGCCTTACTAGGCAAGGAGTGACGGTGGACAGGGGACGGATTTGAAATCCGTCCCCGCTTTAGCCCTGCAGTACTAGGGACGGATTTCAAATCCGTCCCTGCCTTAGCTGGCCCGCGCGCTCGCTTTTCAGTTTTTGAACCCATTTGTCGAGCGTGGATTTACCAACACCCATAGCTTGTGCGGCGTCTCGAACTGAGTAACCCTGATCGACGACGAGTTGAGCACATTCGACTTTAAATTCAGGGCTGGAGCGAGGTCTCGCTTTTCTGGTTATTATTGAATCACCGGTCATCTTTGAGTGCATTTTAGCACCTCAAATCACGTGACCAAATTCACTATGCCACTACAATGATTCCGGGCACCAATCAAGGTGGTAATATTGCCGCCTTACGCGAGGTGTCTGGTGACCGGGAAACGACGTTCCTTTTCTCCGGAGTTCAAGCAGGAAGCTGGCAGTTTGACCAAGAAAACACAATTGCGCAGGCCAATATGTCCTGGGGTGCGGGTGAAAGTGCCCTGCGGAGATAAGCTCAAAAACTGGCTGACGAGCGTGAAGGGGTAACGCCACAAGGAAAACCATTGCTCCCATCTATGGGCATGACCCCCCGGTTATTAACTTCAGTTCGCGTTGCGTCGGAATTCTGTAGGATGGCACTCAACCGCCAGATAAGTGTACACGGTTACGCCCCTTTTTCTTTGCCTCATAAAGCTTTTGATCGGCGCGTTTTATGGCCGGTTTCAGTGACCCCGCTTCAGGATGGACAGCCGTCACGCCAAGTGACGCGGTGTATGCCACCTGCCCACCGTCGACCAGATCGGCTCCGATATCAACGGGGGTCGTTTCTACTGCTTGGCGCAGGCGTTCGGCAATCATGCCGGCCTGTTCCATATTGGTGTCAGGGAGCAGTACGGTGAATTCTTCGCCGCCCATCCGGCACAGTACATCTCCATCCCGTAACTGCTCTTGTGCGGTTTGTGCGAAGGCCTGCAGAACCAGATCACCCACATCGTGACCATAGCGGTCGTTAATGCGCTTGAAGCGGTCAAGATCAATGGCGATCAGGCACAGGGGTTTGCCGTTTCGCCGGGCCCGGGCCATTTCCATGTCCGCCTGGTTTTCCAGGTACCTTCGGTTACCGAGCCCCGTCAGCGGGTCGGTCATGGACTGTTGGATCAGCAGGTCTTCCAGCTGCTTTCGTTCGGTGCGGTCGAACACCATGGCTCGACTGTACTGAAAGCCGTCAGAAGTTGTCTGTGCGGTGGCTTCGATCGCGACTGGGAGGGTGCTGCCATCACGGCACATCAGTTCGCACTCCGCCGAGCCCTTATGATTGTCCCCCAAAACTTGCCGGAAGGCTTCATCAAAAGCGTCCCGGGTTTCTGAGGTAACCAGTTCACGATACAGCTGTTTGCCAATGAGTTCGTCAGCGCTGTAGCCCAGCCATTGCAGTTCGGTACGGTTGATCTTGAGGATCACTCCGTGTTCATTCAGGGAGTGGTATCCGCAGGGCGCGTGTTCGTAGAGATCGAAGAGTTCCCGGGCGTAATCTCTTGTTTCCAGAGACAATTGCTGCGCACCGGCCCTCAGAATTCGCTGGTGGTGATTGGTCAGTACCCAGCCAATACCAAAGGCAATCGCCAGCACATAAGCGAGTACCACCAACGCTCCGTTCCACGGGCTTTCAGCCAGTAGGTAGGTGAGGCCTGGGCTCGGAACGATGATTCCGAGACGCCATGGCTGAGTGCCCGGCAGCCCCAGGACTTGCCCGGCTTGGCTGCGGAAATGATGAGTGCGGATGTCATGGGTACGGAAAAAAATCAGGTGATCACCGAGAAGCGCCTCTCCCCGGTTGGAGGAACTCATAGCCTGCCAGGCATCCGGCCACTGTATCGGCAGGGAACTGCCAAAGGGAATGGCGCCGCTCCCGGTCGGCAACAGCGAGGTGCCCTGGGCATTAACAAGCAGTGCCTGGGCCTGCGAATACGTGCCCACGGCGTGCGGCAAGCGGCTGGCCAGATAGTGCCAGTCCAGTGTGAGCAGCAGTACCCCCAGGCGTTCACCGTCCTGCCCGAACACGGGCGCGGTAATATCCACCACCGCCGTGGTGATTTCCGGGCCGTCAGCTGCTGGCCCAAGATGGGGAGGTGAGACATAGAGACTGCGCGCCTTCAGTGTCATGGCCTCCCGGAAGTACAGGGCATCTGCATGGCCCGGATCAGCTGCTGGTGACATGGAACTCTGTGTGGGGAAGTGTTCATTGCCGTTTGTGTCAATCAGGGCCAGGCGGGTATAGCGGCCGAAGTGGGTCAACAGGCTGTTGAAAATCGCCCCCAACTGGTCCCGATTCTGTTTTAGCAGGCGTTCCTGATAGGGCGATTGGGTTTCTTGCGCATTGCTGAGGTACTGCACCACAGAGGGAAACTCTGCAATGGCCAAAGAGTGATTCAGGCTCTCGTTCATTCCTTGAAGGAGCACATCGTATTCAGTCTCCAGCAGCGTTTGAGCTGTGATGCGGGCAGCCTCCACTCGATTCTCAATATTCGACCAAAAAACCAGGGCCAGTGTCGAGGTGATCAGCAGCGCAGGTATAAGCGTAGCGAGGGCCAGGCGTTTACTCAGTCTTTTCACGTCGCAGGACCCACCGGCAAGAGGTCAGGCAGCTTTTTCAACTCGGCCAGAGGCATCGGCCGGGCAAACAGGTACCCCTGCAGGATATCGCAGTGCCGGCGGGCCAGGTCTTCCTGCTGCTCCCGGGTTTCTATCCCTTCCGCAACCACCATCATGTCCATGTGGTGGCTCATGGTGATCACGGCCTGAACGATGGCGGCCATCCGGTGATCTGTTGTGGTTTTCTCCACAAAGCTGCGGTCAAGTTTCACTTTGTAAATGGGCAGATCCCGAAGATAACTCAGGCTGGAATAGCCAGTCCCGAAATCATCCAGGACCATGCGTACGCCCAGTGTTTTCAGGGTTTTCATCAGTTCGATCACTGGCTTGACTCCGTCCAGCAAGACGCTTTCAGTTACTTCCATTTCCAACAGTTGTGGCGGCAGGCCGGTTTCGTTGAGCACCCGGCGGACGTCGTCAAGGAAGCCGTCACGAACAAACTGCAGGGATGATATGTTGACGGCAACCCGCAATGCCCGCTCCCGGCAGGCATTGAAGTCTGCCATTTCTGTGCAGGCCTGCTTGAGTATCCAGAGGCCCAGGGGCACGATCTGGCCGGTTTGCTCGGCCAGTGGAATGAATTCACCGGGGGAGACCATTCCCCGGGTAGGGTGATGCCACCGCACCAAAGCTTCCACACTGCGCATGCGCCCGGTAACGGCGTCCACCAGAGGCTGGTAATAGATTTCAAACTGCTTTTCCTCCAGCGCGGCGTGAAGATCATGCCTCGTGTTCACGTTGTGCCGGCTGCGCTCGGCTTTATGACCGCTGTGCCATTGCCAGGTGTTTCTGCCCTGCCGCTTGGCCCGCTCCAGGGCAAGATCGGCAAACTGGAGCAGTTCATGGGGGGCGTCCAAAGGCGTGCTGTTACAGGCAATCCCGATACTGGCACTGATGTGAACAATCTGGCCGTCCACGTCGATCGGCTGTGCAAGGTGTACTAATATGCGCTCGGCAAGTTGGATGACCTCGTTCCGGTTCGTGTAGCCGGGTATCAGCAGGCCAAATTTATCCCCAACCAACCGGGCAACGGTCGCCTCAGGCGCCGTCAGATCTGTCAGTCGCCGGGCAGTGGTTATGAGTACCTGGTTGCCGACATGGTGTCCCAGTTCGTCAATGATGGGCTTGAACCCGTCCAAGTCCACATACATGGCGGCCAACGATCCACGCTCACCATCCGCAGTCAGTGCGTCACGCAGTTTCTGTTGAAACGAGGCCTCGTCAGGTAAGCCGGTTAGCAGGTCATGGGTTGCCTGGTAGGTGATCTGAGCTTGCTGCTCTTTTTGGTGGCTAATATCCTGCTGGTTGCTGATGAAGTGAGTGCAGAGGTCGTCATTATCAAACACCGGGCTGATCCGCAGGTGGTTCCAGAAAGGCGTGCCATCCTTTCGGTAGTTAATCAGTTCGACGTTGACCTCGGTTTGATGGCGCAGCCCATGCCGTATGGCTTCGAGGGTTTCCGGGGCCGTGTTTTCGCCATGAAGAAAGCGACGGTTGTGTCCGATAAGGTCGTTGTGGGTATAGCCGGTCATATCTGCGTACGCCGGGTTGGCATAGACCGCCGGCATGTCTGGACTGCGTGCGTCTGCGATGAGCATACCGTTGGGGCTTGCCTCAATGCCACGCTTGAGCAGGCGCAGTTCCGTATCCTGATCTTTGCGATCGGTAATGTCCCGGCAGATACCGTAGACGCCCACAATCTCACCCTGGATGGTGACCGGGAAGTTGGTGACCTCCAGAAAGTAGGGGTGGCCAGCTACGTGGTTGCCCATGGTTTCGTAGGTGAGGGCCTCACCGTTTCGGGCTCTGTCAAACGCCTTCTGGGTTAGTGCGCGGTATGCGGGTTCAACAAAGCGATTGAAGTGTAGGCCATACAAGCGATCTGCCGTATAGCCGGTAATGCGTTCCATCGCCGTGTTACAGCTCTGGAAGTGGCCATCCAGATCAAAGGTGTAGACACCATACGGATGGTTATTGAACAAGGCTTGGTGCCACTCGGAAAGGGCCAGATGGTCTTCAGCATCTCGTTGGCGCAGAATGGCCAGGGCAACCAGGGCAGCGCCCCGGGTGAGATTGCGCTGAGCTTCCGCGGTCGGGGTGGCCGGGGCGTGGTGGTAGGTGGCGAAGGTGCCCAGAAGCTCTTTTTTCGAGGTTAGAATTGGCATTGACCAGCAGGCAATCACTCCCTCTGCCTCGGCAATGTCATGGTAACCGTCCCAGCGGGGGTCCTTCTGAATATTTTCAGTAATAACCAGGTTTTTGGTGAAGGCCGCCGCGCCGCAGGTGCCCATGTTCTCAGCCACTGGAATATCCTGCATGGCCCGGAAAAAATCATCAGAAAACCGGCTGGTGGGCATCAGGCTCAGACTGTTGGTGTCCGGATGAAACCGCATGATGGAAACCAGCGCACCGGGCATCATGCTACCGACCCAGTCGGCTATCGCGTCCAGGGTCTGTTCCAGCGGGCGTTGCTGTGCGATCAATTCATGGATTTCCTGCTGCGCTTCCAGCACAAAAAATTCAATGTCGCTCATGATGCTGCACTCCGTTCTGAAGTGGGTACAAACCTCTCTCCTTAAATGCTAAAAATTTTATAGACACAGTACATTAAAATAGTATGTTTTTCTCTTCTATTCGATCCAGAATCGAAAATTTATAATTTTATAATTTTAAAAATTTGAAACCGTTTTTATCAGTATAAACTCTAATTATTAGATAATAATCAGCAGGTTATTTTTTATTTCGGTTTTTCAGAGTGATTTCGTAGCCATGATTTTAGGTCGATTAAAAAATTTCAAGAATCGAATTTTGTCAGTTTTTTTCTGTTTTAAAATTCTTTACGCATTGATAGTAATATTAAATCCAAATATTATCGACAATACAGGTTTAGAAACACTACATTTGCACTGTAAAAGGCCTCAGAAAAAGTTGGCGTGAAAATGCAGCTATGATGTTGATCAAAGGTGGCAAGAAGTCTGTTGATACAGGTCGGCCAGTTTCGACAAAGGGGCCGAGAGCGCCTATGTTTTATTTGCGGGTTTTTTACGAGTTGGCTATCCCGGGTTTCATCGTAGATGTCGAAGCCGGTAGCAAGATCGTCGATGCCAACTGGGCTGCCATCAATGCGCTCGACACAATGCCGTCAAAAATTATTGGTGTTGCATTTGCTGAGTTGTTTGTTGTTAATTCCCCGGACAGTTGTCTCGACTACGACCAGTTGCCTTCAATTGGTAGCGAATTTACATGCCATTTCATGGAATCAGGTTCACAGTCTCGGTTATATCGCCACCGTCATTTGGTGGAAAATGCGTTTGCACGCTTGAAACATTTTCGTGGGCTGGCGACGCGCTATGACAAATTGAAACGCAACTATCAGAGCGGCGTCGCCATGGCTTGTGGGTTTTTATGGTTGCCGATGTAATGAAACGTCAACAGACCCTAGCAAAACCCTCACGTTTGATGGTGGAGGCGTGGATAGCCATTGGCTTATTAATAGCGACTCATACATTACCTTTGGCGCCAGCACAAACATAGTGTTGAAAAATGTAACCCCAACAGCACGATTACCTGGAATGCAAAGGGCTACACGTCTGTAGGCGCAAGCGCAAATCTGATAGGCACTTTTTTGGCAGGTACCTATATCTCAACCGGAGCAAACACCACACTAAGAGGTATTGGTGGTGCTTGTGGGGGTCTGTACGCCACTGGGTACGTCACATTAGGCGCAGATAACTCAATTGGAGCGGCTGGTTGTGGGGCTCCATCAGCCGTAGACACAGACATAGACCACTATCAAATCATTCACGATGGCAAGGGTCTGACCTGCGATCCAGAAACCGTCACCATCAACGCCTGTACCAATGCCTATGACGGTTCTTGCACACTCAGCCGTGAAACCGTAACGCTAGACGTTACTGCAACGGGTTCTGGTTCGGTCACTGATCGTATCCGCTTTACCGGCACAGGCACTGCCCGCATTCCCTATACCTTCGCTGAGTCAGCCATTTTGTCGCTAGCAAATGCATCCATAGCCGCAGCGAACCCAACCGTCTGTTTTAATGGCAGTATAATCAGTTGCGACTTGGTTTTTGCTGAATCCGGCTTCTCTCTGACTATTTCGAATCATATTTCTGGCCAGGAGGTTCAAGCGTCGATTCTGGCTGTTAAAACCGATGAAGAGGATCCTGGCCAGTGCGTGCCAGCGTTTACCGGTAAAAAAGACATCGAGTTCAACACTGTGCACCAGAACCCGTCAACAGGAACGCTAGCGGTTGAAAGCGGCGGCGATTTGCTAAGCGGCCATAGGCTGGCGCTGGATTTTGATAGCACAGGCGCAGCCCGTTTTCCGATTCAGTACAAAGATGTGGGCCGTGTTTTGCTGAAGGCTCGGTACGAGGGTGCCGGTGAAGACGCGGGGCTGGTGATGCTCGGTGAAGGTACTTTTGTGGCTCGCCCGGATCATTTCGAGCTAGCCATACCGGGGAACAAGGCCGCAACTTCCGTGCAGGATGGCACTGCTTTTGTGGCTGCCGGTCAGGATTTTGAAATTCGGGTATCGTCAATCAACGCTCTTGGCGATGTGACGGCCAATTTTGGCCGGGAAACCTTGGCTGAATCTGTCCAGCTGAAGACAGCGCTGGTGGCCCCTGCCGATGGCGGCTCGCCGCCGTTAGCCGGTGCGTTTGGTGCGTTCGGTGAGGATTGCAGCGGTAATGCGGCCAGCGGGGGCAGGGCCTGCGGCCAGTTTCAGTGGCCCGAGGTGGGTATTGTCAGCATTATGCCATCGCTCCTGAGCGGCCGTTATCTGGGCACTGCCGATGTAGTCGGAGACCAGGTTGCGCACGTGGGCCGTTTTATCCCAGACTGGTTCAATATTGTGGTTGCTGAACACGGTGAGGTAGAGCCTTATTGCACGGCTTCCACGGCTTTTGCTTACATGGGACAGAATCTGCACTGGAAAACAGGCGTGCAACCGATGTTGACATTGGAAGCCTGGAACGCCAGCGGCGACGTGACCCGCAATTACACACTGGGCAATTTTCAACGCTTGTTGGCCACTGATCTGGTGCGCACTGCGGGGAGCTCGGATGTTACGGCCTTTGATGCTGCGGGCAATCTTTTCCCGGTATCTACAACTCTGGAACTGGGGGGGTGTCAGTCATTGGCCGCGGCCGGTTACAGTATCTATTTTCGCTCGATGACGAGATCACCTACAGCAAAACCACCCAATCCCGTGTCCTGCCACTGGCTCCGGACTATCGCATTGAGTTGACCGGGCTGGCAGATGCCGACGACGTCTCTTCGCCGCAACTGTCCGTGGCGATTGCCCCAAAGTTCCCGCTTGAAATGCGCTATGGCCGCTTGCAGATGGAAAATGTCTACGGACTGGAAACTTCCGACCTGAAAATGCCATTCCAGGCCGAGTTCTACACCTCCAGTGGCTTTATCATCAATAGCGCGGATGGGTGCTGGTCTTACAACACGGTGGCGGATGTCGCGTTAGACCAGAGTAATCTCAGCGGCGGCAACACATCTGTAATCGGAACATCCGGAACCCTCCTGGCAGGTGCTGCAGAGGAAGATGAGCAACTCATTCTGAAGGCGCCGGGCGCCAACAACCAGGGCGATGTGATTGCTACCTTCGCGGTGCCGCTGTGGCTACAGGGCGACTGGAATCAGGATGGCTTTCTGGAAAATCCCCAAGCCACCGCCACCTTCGGCGTCTACCGAGGTAACGACCGCGTTATCTACTGGCGCGAAGTGCTGAACAACTGAAGATAAGCGACCCTAACCCAGGGGACGGATTTGAAATCCGTCCCCTGTTTTCCCGTTCTTTATGTTGACTGCAATTCCAAATCGGCGCAGCAGGCTTGCACGAATCTGAGCACGGTTGCAGCGTCAAAGTGCGCAGCGGGCAGGCCCGGGAGATAGCCTATTTCTTCGAAGCGACGGCTGTCGATCTTGCTTTGCAGCCGCAACGCCATCCACTGGTCGGGAAATAGCCGGGTCTGCACCCGGGAAACAGCACGCAGCTGCACGTCCTCGTGCCGTGGGTCGGCGGCAATGATCGCAAAGCGTTCCTGCACTCGAAACGGTTCGCCTTCGAGTACCTGCACGAAATAGCCGTCCAGGAACAGCAGTGCTTACGAAAAGACGATGCGGAGGCGTTCCTGAGTCAGCTGCACCAGAGGTTGGATCGCTTTGGACTGTCGCTCAACGAGGACAAGACGAAGCTCATCCGCTTTGGACGCTTTGCCCGGAAGGACTGTGCGACAGCAGGGCTACCAAAGCCTGAGTCGTTCGATTTTCTGGGGTTCACGCACAGCTGTGCAGTCCTGCGTGATAGACGGACGTTCATGTTGCTGCGGCAAACATCTGTGAGCCGCACGCGACGAACGCTGCATAGCGTCAAGGACTGGTTATACCGAAACAGGCATCGGCCGGTTGGCGAGCAGAAACGCTGGCTGGCTGCAGTGATGCGGGGTCACCTGAACTACTTTGCCGTTCCAGGCAACGTCATCAGGGTGAGCCGCTTTCACACGGAACTTGGAAAGCTCTGGATGAAGGCGTTACGGCGCCGCAGCCAGCGCTACCGTCTCGTGTGGGCGCGCTTCAGTCAGTTCTTGCGAGACGCGCTGTCACAACCCAGAGTTGTGCATCCTTGGCCAAACAAACGATTTGACGGTATACACTCAAGATAGGAGCCGTGTGCGTGAGTAGCGCACGTACGGATCTGTGCAGGGGGTGCCGGGTGACCGGCATTCCTACTGCGACCGGTGTCTCGTCAGCGTGGGTGACGGCGTGTCGTAGAAGGACGTTTCTCAGCGCATCAACCGGTGGCTGTGAGTGCACTTTGCTCTGCTTGCTGGCCAGTTCAAAAGAGTCAGCATTGATAACTACTTGATGAGAAGCGTTCCTCTGGCCGCCGGCACCTGGTTGGACGCAGTAACAATTGTGCACGCCCCCGAACGGAGGTGGTTCGTGGCGTGCTGCCAGTGTTTTTAAGGCACCGCTGGCTGGCCGTGCATTTTCAACTAGCATACAGAAAAAGTTCAGCGTACCAAGCTTGCCAAGACTGCAGATGTTCGGAATCTTGCGTCTATGCAAATTGCGGTACAAACGATATTCATTCCAGCTACTTCTTTTTTTATTTCTACAGTATGTAATTAATTACAAAATAATTACGCAAATATCGTAATTTCTTCCTGATAGAGTAGTCGGTGATGAAAAAGAACTCACAGGAGTAATAAATGACTTCGAAAAACAGCTATTCCGGCACCGAGACAGAGCAAGCAGCTAATTATGCACGCGCTTGACTCATCCAAGCGGATGACAAAACAGCGTTTAGCACACTACCTAGATGTTGCGCCCCCACGCATTTCCGAGGGTCTGCGCGGGGCATGGCGATTGAATGAAGATTTGAAGCAGAAGTTAATCGATAATTTCGGGCAACCCCGAGGTATCCCGGGTCGATATGTTCAGGCGGAGGTATCTGGTTCAATCTCTGAGTTTCTTGCCGAGGAAGCCGAGTTGTCTCGAAAGCGGCATCTTCAAACCGTTTTGAGTACGCTCTTTGATAGGGATTTTCTCCAGCGCCTCGCTGAGAGTGTTACTCCATGGCCAGAAGGAACTTATTCGCCACCTGTGTTGGCACCAAGACAAACCACCGAAATGTTGTCCAAGCTAGAGCGGTTCCTGTTGAGTCCAAAGTTTGCCGAGTGGTTCCACGCTTTGCGGCAGGGACATGAGAGGCTAAATAATGAGAAGGGTTCCTCGTATGACCTAGAGAGTTTTTTCTGGGCTTCAACCTATTACGACATTGAACTGATTGAAGAAATTTCGATTCCGGTGGGTAGCCCAGACCTTCCAAGTACTAATGGGCTACGAGAACATGCTAAGGCAGAGGGGCTAGCTTTTGAGAAAATTAACGCTTTAGATCTGGCGTCTGTCGGTGCTGCGCTTCTGGCGTTGCGTGAGGAAAAACACTACCGATCTGCCGGGCTTAATAAGCCAGTCTCTCTGACCCAGTCATCCAAGCACAGGAGATGTGTTGAGGTAGAGGAATTTGTTCTCACCGGTAATCTAATTTGGACAGAAGAGAGTCAGTTTAAAAGCGCAAAGCGTGGTTTACCATTCGCTGAAAACGCGATTTTCCGAGTTTCAGGTAATCAGTTTCAAAAAACGATTTCGCCAACGTTTGAGAGGGATCGGCGTCTGGAGTTTCCCAGCTTGAAAGGACAGGCAAACTGGGATGTAGATTGCTGGAACACCTACCGTGTTGAATTGTTCCTTAGGCGTGATTGCAATTATAGCCTCGTAATAGAACTAGGCAATGATCAGTTGTCCTCGGTGCCTAATGGCTATCACTTCCCCCTGCGTAAAGTCGTTATTCCAAGCATCACTGGCCACTGTTCGGCGTCAACTATCCTGTCCGGTCGGACAGGATAGTTGACGCCGAACAGTCAACGGACTGCTGCTAATGTTCATTGGAGCATCCTTTTGGGGCTGGCTGGCGGATTACGGATTACCTGCCAACATACTGCTTGGTATCGGTGCCCTGACACTGGTTTTCGATATCCGTGACTATTCGCTGGATCCAAAGCCCAAATCGCTGCTCCTTGGCGGGATGGTGCTGCCTGTATGGCCGTTATTTAGATTCTGGGTAAGATCAGCGTGATGTTCGTAGAGGTGTGCTGGTGGTGAAGAATTAAAAAATTGGGACAATTTTGGGACATAAAAAAATCAGCCACCGTTAAGTGACTGATTCTTTTATACGAATATGGTCGGGACGGTAGGATTTGAACCTACGACCCCTTGCACCCCATGCAAGTGCGCTACCAAGCTGCGCTACGCCCCGATTTGCTAATTTATGCCTATCCAAAACGATATTTTGGTGGCACAGGCCAATGAGACTTAAAGAGGAATCTCAGTGGCTTAGCGGGAGCGAATATTACACGAGCAAATTCCAAAAAGAAACACCAACCGACGAAATTGTGCGGGTTTTGGCGCGCGTTAACGTAATTTGGTTTCCCGCAGTTTGCGCACGAATTCGGATGGAGCGAAGCTGTCCGGATCGGATACTCCCCAGTACTTGTCGGATACGGTCAGGCCGGTGTCGCCTTTTATAAGCTCAAGCGGCGCCGCTCGGGTTCCATCTTCGCCGCCATCCACGACGATAAAGTCAGGTCGCCTTCCGGTTTTCAGCATGGCTTTTACAAAGACACTGGCGTTGTAAGGCTTTTTGCAGGCCTTGCCGATCAGGATACGGAAATCACTGCTTTTGATATCGCCGGACGCCATGGAGTGATTCATCCATTCGAATCCTTACCATACATTTCAAGCTGGGAGCCATGCGGTTGCTTATCCAGAATATTCTTGGCCCGCTGATCCCGTGAGGGCAGTGAAAAACGCCATTGACGTGTAGATCAGAGATAACGGAAGCGACATGAAAAAGGTCACAACACAAAGAATGTAGACGGTGTAACGAACAGGTACCGGGTTCGTTAACTTGGGCATTAAGCGTGCCTCCTTAGGCGAGCGGAGGGTTGGGAGGTTGATTTACGCTCTCTATGGGCAGGGAGGTGACTTTGATATATGAAGCACAAAACTATAAACTGGTTTTTTCGCAAATCTTGAGAGTACCGATTTAACCGCACAAACTGACGAAGTTCAATGATGTTTAAAGTAGTTCAACGAAGGAGGCTCCACTGTGGGCAACATTGTTAAAGACGATTATCAAACCGACTATGTGGTAGGACAAGACAACATCGAGAAGTTTGGTTTTGACATACACAACGTTGTGTTCCCGGTGACAGCGCTGCTTATCGTCCTGTTTGTCGTAGGAACACTGATTTTCCCCACAGCATCAGGGGAGTTGCTTGCTAGCGCCAAAAACGGTGCTATCGCAACTTTCGACTGGGTCTTTCTGCTCAGCGCAAACTTTTTCGTTCTTCTGTGTCTCGCTCTGATCGTCATGCCGGTCAGTAAAATCCGTATAGGCGGTCAGGACGCCAAGCCGGAATTCTCCCGGATCTCCTGGTTTTCGATGCTGTTTGCGGCCGGCATGGGCATTGGCCTGATGTACTGGGCCGTGGCCGAGCCGGTGGCTTACCTCACCGACTGGTATGGCACCCCGCTGGGCGTTGAGCCCAATACGCCGGAAGCCGCGAGGTTGGCCATGGGTGCGACCATGTACCACTGGGGCATGCATCCCTGGGCAATCTACGCCATCGTAGGTCTTTCCCTGGCATTCTTCACCTATAACAAGGGCTTTCCCCTGACGATCCGTTCGGCTTTCTTCCCGATCCTGGGTGACCGTGTCTGGGGCTGGCCTGGCAACGTCATCGATATCATTGCGGTTCTGTCAACCATCTTCGGTCTTGCCACCTCCCTTGGTTTTGGTGCCCAGCAAGCAGCAGCCGGTCTGGCCTTTTTGTTTCCCGAAGCGATCGAGGGCGGTCTCAACGTTCAGGTCGGCATCATTGCCGGTGTTACGGCCGTTGCCACCCTTTCCGTCATTCGCGGTATTGACGGCGGCGTAAAGCTGTTGAGTAACATCAATATGATCATTGCTGGCCTATTGCTGACGTTTGTCTTCTTCGCAGGTGCAACCCTCGGAATCATAGAGCAGATGTGGATCACTACTGCGTCCTACGTTGGCAACATGCTGCCCCTGAGCAACCCCTTCGGTCGTGAAGAAGATACCACCTGGTTCCATGGCTGGACGGTGTTCTACTGGGCATGGTGGATCTCCTGGTCACCCTTCGTCGGTATGTTTATCGCCCGGGTCTCCAAGGGGCGCACGGTTCGCGAGTTCGTAATTTCGGTTTTGTTGGTCCCCACCGTGATCACTATTGTCTGGATGAGCACCTTTGGTGGCAGCGCCCTGGCGCAAATTGAGGCAGGCGTGGGTACGCTTGCGAGCGAAGGCTTGACTGACGTGTCTTTGGCCATGTTTCAGATGCTTGAAAATATCCCCTTTACCGCGATTACTTCCTTCATGGCCATAATGCTGGTTCTGGTGTTTTTCGTGACATCATCGGACTCAGGTTCGCTGGTTATCGACAGTATCACCTCTGGCGGTAGAATCGATGCCCCCAAAACCCAGCGTATTTTCTGGGCGGTTACGGAGGGCATGATTGCAGGTGTATTGCTGTTTGTGGGCGGCGCAGATGCCTTGAGCGCGCTGCAAGCCGGCGCGGTCAGTGTTGGTCTGCCGTTCACCTTCGTGCTGTTGGCGATGAGCTATAGCTTGATGAAAGGGTTGAACCATGAGCGCCGCCTGCTGATTGCAGAAGGCAAAATGACGTAACCAAGGAAGGCCGACGATTAGCCGGCCCTTTTCACTGCTAATACCTTTAGCGTTTAAATAAAAAAGCAAGAAAAACAAAAAAGGGGCCTTCTTCAAAGGCCCCTTTTTTGTTGCAACCAGTTTTATTACAGCCCATTGCTATAAATATCCAAACGCCGCCGTAGCATACTTGACCCATTTCTCGGGCGAATAGTGCGGTCTTCGCAGCGCCTCCACTTTCTGCAACCGTGGCCTGAGACCCCGGCTCACCATCTGGATTGCCAACCCGGGGCGAGTATTGAGCTCCAGCAGCAGCGGTCCCTGCTAGACAATGGCAACATCAGGTGCACAGCCCAATGAATAGAGCCCGGCAAGAATATTCGAGAGGTGGCAAAACCGATGCACCCACAGCCCAGCGTGTATTCTGGGTGGTGATGGAAGGCGCAATCGCCGCGGTGTTGATATTCGGCGGCGGTGATGGTGCACTCGGAGCTATTCAGGCTGTTTCGATCAGTGCCGGGCTTTTGCACGAATGCCGATGTGCTCTAGCGCTTGTGAAATTCTTCCATTGCAAAGCGAGCGCGGTCACCGGGGGTGAAGTGGGGGCGTTTCAGATTTTCAATGGCACGCAAGCGCGGCAGTAGGCCGCAGCCGTTGGCCATTTGAATGGCCAACCCGGGGCGCGCGTTCAACTCCAACAGCAGCGGGCCTTCGTCCACATCCACCACCAGGTCTACGCCCATATAGCCTAGCCCGGTCGCTTCATAGCAGCGGGAGGCCATTTCCAGCATTTCATCCCAGGCGACAATATGGATATTGCCCAAAGATAAGCCGGTGTCCGGGTGCAGAAGAATGGGGCGATTGAACTGAACCGCGTTCAGACTTTTCCCTGTGCCGATGTCTAGTCCTACGCCTACAGCTCCCTGATGTAGGTTGGCCTTGCCGTCTGACGCTTTGGTGGCAAGCCGCAGCATGGCCATTACCGGGTAGCCTTGAAACACAATAATGCGGATGTCTGGTACGCCCTGAAACGAATAGCGCGCCAGATCCGGTGTGGACTGCACCAGGTTTTCGACAATGGCCACGTCAGAGGCGCCTGCCAGCGAATACAGCCCCGCCAGAATGTTGGTCAGGTGTCGTTCAAGTACATCTACGCCAATACGGGCGCCGGAGGCTTTGACGAATTCGTCGCCATCGCGCCCGGTGACGACGGTGATGCCCTTACCCCCAGAACCCTTGGCAGGCTTTATGGCAAAGCCGGCCAAATCCGCAGACAGTTCACGGAAGTGGGAAATTTCGTGTTGTTGGCTAACAATCTGCAAAAGGCGCGGTGTTTTTACACCGTATTCAGCCACCACCAATTTGGTTTTAAGCTTGTTGTCGACCAGAGGGTAGGAGGACCGATCGTTGTAGCGGGCAATATAGTCTACATTGCGCCGGTTCATGTTCAGCATGCCTAGGCGGTTCAGCGTAAACGGTGATATCCAGCCCATATTAGTCGTACACCTTCATCGGTGTGAAACGGCGCAGTTCGCTGAGTTTGTAGCCGGTGTAATTACCCATTAGCAGAATCAGGCCCAGAATAACCAGGTGCAATTCGGGGAAGTTGAAGGTCAGGTGTCCGGCTAAAGGTGCGCTCATCAACAGGTAGGCGCAAATGGCGACAAACAGACTGCCTGAGCCTTGTCTCATGACTTCCCGCGCGCCTTCTTCTTCCCACAAAATCGACATTCGCTCAATAGTCCAGGCGATAATAACCATGGGGAAGAAAGTCACCGTCATGCCGGTATTAAAGCCCATCTGATAACCTACAACGCTCAAACCGGCGGTAATGAATATCACCAGGATGATCAACGCCGAGATCCGCGAAACCAGCAGCAGGTTCAGGCTGGAAAGGTAGCTGCGCATCAACAGGCCAATGGCGACCACCGACAAAAATGCCACCAGCCCGGGTATCAAAGTGGTCTGCACAAACGCTACCGCAATCAGTACTGGCATGAAGGTGCCGGACGTGCGAATACCGATCAACATGCGCATGAAGGCCACCACCAGTGCCCCCAAAGGCAAAAGCAGCAGCATGCGGAACATGCCCTGTTCTTCAATCGGCAGTTCGTAAAAACTCAGAAAGCCGAGGCCGGTCTCTTTAGATTGCATGGCTGCCAGCTGGATGGCGGGAATGGTCTGGCGCAGCATAGAGAAGCTGATTTCGGAGTTGGCGCCGCCTACTACGTCCAACAGCGACGCGGATCCCTGGCGCCACAACAACAGATCTTCGGGCACGCCCTGTTCAGCGGTGCGGGGGTCAAAGGTTAGCCATTTTTCGCCGGTGTGAATTTGCAGGAACGCCAGCAGCGGTTGGCGCCGGCGAGCATCTTCCAGCTTCAGGCCATCGGCGGCGCGAGCGGGTATGCCAGAGAAGTTCAGCATGTCGACCAGTAGGTCGAGATAGTTTTCGCCGGCAATCAGAAGGGTGGTGTTCTGGGTGCCGGTGTCTGGTTGCATCAGCCGGATCAGCTCACGGGTCATGCTTTGTGGGTTACTGGAACGTTGCCTGGCCTGCTCCAGTATTTCCCGAACAGCGGTGGCTTCGGGTTCTTCCCAAAACACGGTGCGCGCCACCGGTTTTACTTTGGCGGGTAAGCTGCGCACGTCTGGGTCTGGTATTAACTGGACTTTGTAATACAGCGTTTGTGGACCGGTAACGTCGCGCTTGGTCCACTCGGCGCGGCGCGTGCCACCTTGTTCCAGAATAGAAAAACCGTAGCCAGGGGAGGCTGCTAGTTCGCTCAGGGTATGAAAACCTGGGGGCTGATCGGGCACGTTCAGTGCCGCTGTTACGGAGCCGCCTGTGGCGTCAAAATCCACCCGCGCCTCGACCATCCACACCGGCCGCTGTTCGCCGGTCAGCCAGGGAATCCCCAGTTCAATGTGGCGCCATACGGCCAGGGAAATGCCGGTGGCAATAATCAGAAAAATCGCGATGTAAAAGGGCGTGCGCGATCGGGTACTCATAATGTACCGCCGTTGACCATGGTGTCGGGCAGTTCGGTTGCAAACTCTTTGCCGACATCAATCAACATCACATCGCGCAGTACGTTGCGGCCAATCAGCACTTGATGGGTAAGGTGCGAACGGTCGGTCAGGGTGAATTCGGCCACTTGTGTGTGGTTACCTATAACAAATTGCAATTCCACCACCACCCGGCGTTCAGGGTCCTCGACGTTTGATTGAAGAATTCTCACCCGTCGCGAGACTTCTTTTTCCAGTGTTAGCAGCTCTTCGCTGCCGGGCTCTTTGTCACCAGGCTCTTTATTTCCAGGAACCGGCACATCAAAGCGTACCCAGTTGCTGCCGTCGCGCTCGAATCGCACAATATTTCGCGCGTCAATAGAAGAAGTTTCGGCGCCGCTATCGATACGGGCGTTGTAAACGGTTTCCGCTGCGGTCAGGAAGAACTTTTCAACTCCGCCCACAATGAGTTTGCCTTTGAGCTGACTGGCCACGGCCTTGGCTGCGGTAGCCGCGGGGCAAGCCCGCTGTTTCGGCACGGGGGGGCATTCTGGTGCTTTAACTTGGGCGCTTATGGCTTGCAGAATGGTTTCGGTCGATGCGGTTTGATCGTTGATTGCTTGCTCGAAGCGTACCTTGGCGTTGTTCTCTATGGTGACCAGCGTAGCCCGCTGGTTTTGCACCGAGGTGTTCACGGTTTCCAGATTGGATTTGGGTACCATAAAGTACTGATCTGCCGAACAGCCGGCCAGGCTAGTTAGTATCACCAACAATGGCAGCGCCAAGTGGACGTTGCCACCAGGCTTTGACCCCATGAAACCCTTGAAACCCATGAACTACCCCCGAAGGAAATGACAAAAAAGTGCCTGAACTGACAGGTCAGCGGCACGAAATGATTGTGTGATGGTGTTTCGGCGCAGTATACAGCAACTCACGGTAGCGATTTGTTTACAGATGATTAAGGCAACGTGTACCCCGCCAGCAACAATGGCAAACGAATAGGTTAAACTTGTCAGCGAACTGTACCAATGATAATACCGCAGGAGTAAACGCCCGTGCTTGAAACCTTCAGCCAATGGGTGGCTGACCAACCCGTGCTTGTACTCTCGCTGATGGCGGCGATTTCTATTCTGGTACTGATATTAGCCGGATTGCTGCTGCGTGCCGGGCAAAATAACCGCCACCTGCTCGCCGACTACAACGATTTGAAACTGGCATTAAGAGAGCAGCAGATAATGCTGGCCCATGAGCGCCAGTCGGCGGCGGAGAAACTGGCGCTTCTGGAGCATAACCGCGATGCGTTAAAACAGGAATTCGAGAATCTGGCGAACCGTATATTTGATCAGAAAAGCGAGCGCTTCAGTCAGCAGAACCAGAGCAGTATGGATACGCTGCTAAAACCGTTTCGTGATCAACTCAGCGATTTCCGACAGCGCGTGGAAACGGTACACACCACCGAAACCCGCGACCGCCAGGCGCTGCGCAGCGAAATAAAATCGTTGCAGGAGCTTAACCGCCAGATTACCGAAGAAGCCTCCAATCTGACGCGAGCTTTAAAAGGCGATAAAAAAATACAGGGTAACTGGGGCGAGTTGATTCTGGAGCGGGTGCTGGAAAGGTCTGGGTTGCGTAAAGGTATTGAATACGAAACCCAGGGCAGCTACCGCGACAGCGATAATCAGCTGCTGCGGCCAGACGTAGTGGTGCATCTTCCGGATAGCCGCAACCTGGTGGTAGATTCCAAGGTGTCGCTGGTGGCTTACCAGCAGTGGGTTATCAGCGACGAAGGCAGCGCCCGTGATGCGGCGCTGAAGCAGCATATGGACGCCGTGCGCAATCACATTTGCAGTCTGAGCGATAAAGATTACAGCCAGCTCAACGGTTTGCGTTCACCGGATTTTGTGCTGTTGTTTATGCCCATTGAACCGGCTTTTGTGGCGGCTTTTCAGCATGACGACAGCCTGTTTTCAGAAGCCTTCGAGCGTAAGATTATTGTGGTGACGCCCACCACCTTGTTGGCCACTCTGCGCACCATCGAAAACATCTGGCGTTACGAGCGCCAGAGCCAGAACGCTCGACTGATTGCGGAACGAGCGAGCGCTGTTTACGATAAATTGCGGGTATTTGTAGAGGCTATGGAGCGGCTTGGCGGCCAGTTGCACACCGCTCAGGGCAGCTACGACAGTGCGATGAATACTCTGACCCGCGGCCGCGGCAACCTGATTTCACAAGCCAACCGCTTTGTAGAATTGGGCGTGCGGGTGAAAAAAGAACTGCCCAAGGCCGTCACCGAACAGGCCGAGGTTGACCCTGAAACCGACTCCGACCTTGATTCCGGTTTTGACTCAGAGCCCACCCTTGGCCGTAACAAGAGCGTCTCTGATACCCCAGGGCTCACTGAGCTGGACGCCGGCGAATCCATTAAGGAAAACAGTTATGGCAGCAACACCGTGTGAACTACCAACACTAAATCGAAGATTTTGAGTTGGCATCTGGGTAAACCTACTACGCGGCGTTCTGATGCGCAGTATTTTCCCTTCTAATAACGACGGATTTGTGTGGCACCAGATCCATCATTATGGGGTTGGATACACACCCCTTACAGGCTAGCCCTAAGGCCTCACCCGTTGCTTTTCTGAGGATATTAAGAGCGCCGTTGATGTCGGCGTTTATGATCCCGTGTTTGCTTTGATACAACCCTCGGCGGATTCGCTTTCCGCTGAACAGTGGTACGACGTTTTCAGGATTGTTGCCGTAAACCGGCATGAAATCATTATTCAAGGCGGAGGCTTTGGAGGTGTACGACTCTTCCTGAATAACGGTGGTGATGCCCATCTCATGGCACTTATATTGGATTTGAGAAATCAAAATTGAGTGCGGAATACCGACAAATTTCTGATTATTCACACGGCCAATATTGACCTCTTGCTTCCAGTGTTTGTTATAACCGATGACCAGTGTGCCGATATTGTTTTCCAGGCAATAAGAGGCAACCTTGCTGGACGCTCTGTGCAGCAAGTCTTTTATCCGGTGATTGCGTTTATTGGTTACGGCGCGAATGTGGGCGTATTTGCCTTGGGAGCGAAGTTTGGCCACACGCTTGTTGTACCAGGCATTGATCGATTTCAGCGCTTTACCGTTGATCAGAACAGGGCGAACGCCCGGCTGATCGGTTGCGAGTGCGATAAGGTTGTTGATGCCTAGATCGATCCCGGCCTTGCGGGATTGGTCGAGAAGACGGCAAAAGTTGCCCGCCTCCACAATTTTTGATTCGTTGTAGATGATTTCGATAATGAAGCAGTTGCCCCTGGGTACAATTCTGACTTCAAGCGCAACGGTGTCGCCGACAGACGCGTTCCATTTTTGTGAAAACCGAAACTGCGTTTTGATCGGTGGCAATACACCGTTGGCAAAATACAACGTGCCGTCGACAAACTTGAAGCCGTTTCGACCGATGTGTACGGTGGCCGCTTTGCGGGCGTAACGTGGTTTTTGAGGCCGAGCTTTGAAGGCTGAAGGTGTTTTCTTGAAAGCCGCTAAGGCGGCAAAAAACGCCTTCCATTCCTGACCGACAATCTGCGTGCTCCGCTGGGCAATGGCCGACGGAAGCTTGGTGTACAGTTCCGGGTTGTTTCTCTTGAGCCATTTATCAGCGTCGCGATGCGACAGCATCTGATCTTTGCCGTCAGGATGGTGCTGCATTACATAGGAGGTGGCGTTTTTAATTCGGCGAACAATCTGAGTGCAAACGCTGGCCCCGCGAAACGCCTCGTGATTCCTCCGAATGAGGATTTGCTGGGTGCGAATGTGGGTTGATTTCTCGTTGTCCATGTTAATAATATTACGACCTGATCAAATTGGTGTCAATCGTTTATACAGTCGTATTTTTCGATGAAAAGAAGTCGCAATTCGCGTGCATATCGAAAGCCAAGACCGTCCCAAATAATCGCTATCCATCCAACACTAAATCAAAGATTTTGAATTGGAATTCCGCTCATTTCGTTAAACGAGGCCCAGGCCTCGCTTGAGGCGTATGTCACCCGCGCAGGCAAAGAGGGCCAGTACTACACACAGTCGCTGGAGCGCATTACGGAGATAGAGAATCTGCGCAAAGATCGCGCTGTGGCAGCGGTGACCAATAATCCGGCCGTGTTGTCGCAGCCGCGAATAGCCACCATTGAAGCCGATGGAGGGCAAAGTGCGGCTGATCTGAAAAAACTGTATTTGGCAGACAGCGAGGAGCAGGCGTTATTGATGCACCTGAACAGTGTTTTGCAGTTGTCAGGTTGGCGCGAAGACAAAACCTTTGTGCAGTTGGATCAACCAGCAGACATTCGCTACCAGGTTGAAAAACGCAACAGCAGCCTGCTGGTCCAGCAAATTACCCGTCAGCAAGGCACTATGCTGCGCAAAAGCCAACAGATTGACGTTTATGGCATTAGCCCGTTGGTAAAATGGGATTGCGAACCAAGCCTGGCCACTTGCTGGGTGTATGACCCAAGGGACGGTTCGCGGTTGTTTCAGCTAGGCGCTAATCAAGGCCAGGCGGAAGACATCGCCCGCACACTGGGGCGCCTTATCCGCAACCTGCAGGCCGTGGGCAAGCAGGCGGCCTTGCCACCTGTGTCCGGTTAAGCGCTGTTTCAGCAGGCTCAGCTAAAGCGTGAGAAGTCTGGCTTACGCTTTTCTATAAAGGCGCGAAAGGATTCGGCCGCCTCCGGCGACTTCAGGCGTTCGCCGAACAGCGCGCCTTCTACCCGCATGGTTTCTTCCAGAGCTTCCCGATTTGGCCGTTTTAGCAGCTCTTTGGTAGCCCGAATGGCCGCTGGTGCCTGTGCCGCCAGTTTCTGACAGGCCTCCCAGGCTACCGCTTCCGTGTCTTCAGGTTCGCACACGCGATTGATGATACCCAGGCGTAAAGCCTCTTCCGCACTAAAACGACCACCCAGCATCAGCAGTTCAGCAGCCCGTACGCGGCCAATCCACATGGGCAGTAAAATGCTTGAGCCACCTTCGGGACAAAGGCCAAGGCTGGCAAATGGCATTTGGAAACCGGCGTTGGTGCCTGCCATCACCATGTCGCAGTGCAGCAACATAGTCGTGCCAATGCCTACCGCCGGCCCGTTAACCGCCACAACCACCGGTTTGGTAGCGTTAACCAGCACAAACAGGAAACGGCCCACCGGGGTTTCGCGGAAATCACCGGGCAAGCCCTTGGTGAAATCGTTGAGATCGTTGCCGGCGGTGAAACACTCATTGCTGCCGGTAAACAGAATGCAGCGAATGTCCTTGTCGGCTTCGGCCTGATCGATTGCGTCGGCCATGCTGGTGTACATAGCGTGGGTAAGGGCGTTCTTGCGCTCCGGGCGATTCAGGCGAACGATTAAAACCTGGTCCTTTTTCTCAATCAGAATAGGGTCTGTCACGGTGTCTCCCGATACTTCTTTGTTAGTTTGCAATGCATCTTAACCGCTTTTCATCGCATTCTTCACGAATTTTAGCGCTTTTGAGTAATCAACAGGCGCAACGAATTGGCCGACGGTCGGATCCCGCGCGTGGATGAATTTCTGGTAAACTTTGGCTTTCGATTTGCCAATATACTCTTATAACGACCGTTGATGAGGCGACTATGACCACCCTGATCCGCCAGGAAGACCTGATTGAAAGCGTAGCCGACGCGCTGCAGTTTATTTCCTACTATCACCCGAAGGATTTTATTCAGGCGGTGTACGAGGCCTATAAGAAAGAAGAATCTCAGGCGGCTAAAGACGCTATGGCGCAGATTCTGATTAACTCGCGGATGTGCGCCGAAGGCCACCGCCCGATCTGCCAGGATACCGGTATTGTGACGGTGTTTGTGAATGTCGGCATGAACGTGAAGTGGGATTTTGAAACCTCGCTGGACGATGCCATCAACGAAGGCGTACGTCGCGCCTATACCCATCCGGACAACATGCTGCGTGCGTCGATATTGGCCGACCCGGACGGCAAGCGCGAGAACACAAAAGACAACACGCCCGCCATCATTCATTACAAAATTGTGCCGGGCAACACCGTAGATATTCACGTGGCGGCCAAGGGCGGTGGTTCTGAAGCCAAGTCCAAGTTTGCCATGCTGAACCCGTCGGATTCGGTGGTGGACTGGGTACTGAAGATGATCCCGCAAATGGGCGCAGGTTGGTGCCCGCCTGGCATGCTGGGTATTGGTATTGGCGGTACCGCTGAAAAAGCCATGGCGATGGCCAAAGAAGCGCTGTTGGAACCTATTGATATTCAAGAACTGAAAGCCCGCGGTGCATCAAACCGCGCTGAAGAGCTTCGCTTGGAGCTGTTCGAAAAAGTGAACGAGCTGGGCATTGGCGCCCAGGGCCTGGGCGGCCTGACCACGGTGCTGGATGTGAAAGTAAAAGATTTCCCCACCCACGCGGCCAACAAGCCGGTGGCGATTATTCCTAACTGCGCAGCCACCCGCCATGCGCACTTTGTGCTGGACGGCAATGGCCCGTCACTGCAAACCCCGCCGAGCCTGGATGACTGGCCGGAAATTACCTGGGAAGTGGGTGAGAACGTGCGCCGGGTGAACCTGAACACAGTGACTCCGGAAGACGTTAAAGACTGGCAGCCAGGTGAAACCGTTCTGCTGTCGGGCAAGATGCTCACCGGCCGTGACGCCGCCCACAAAAAAATGGTGGACATGATCAACAACGGTGAAGAGCTGCCGGTGGATATGAAAGGGCGCTTTATTTACTACGTTGGCCCGGTGGACCCGGTGCGCGAAGAAGTAGTTGGCCCCGCAGGCCCCACCACAGCGACTCGCATGGATAAGTTCACCCACACCATGCTGGAAAAAACCGGCCTGACCGGCATGATAGGTAAAGCCGAGCGTGGTCAGGCGGGAATTGATGCCATTCGCGAATTTGGTGCGGTGTATCTGATGGCGGTAGGCGGTGCGGCCTACCTGGTGTCAAAAGCCATCAAACACGCCGAAGTGGTGGCCTTCCCGGAACTGGGTATGGAAGCCATTTACGAATTCGACGTGGAAGACATGCCGGTGACGGTTGCGGTGGATTCCCGCGGATCTTCTGTACACCAAACAGGGCCGGCTGAGTGGCACAAGAAGATCATCGCCGCCAAGGCTGTCGAAATCTAAAAGGGGACAGATTTCAAATCTGTCCCCTAGACCTGCGCGCCCCAGTCCCGTCCCCTTTGCGTCCCCTTCGTTCGGCCCGGGACAGATTTCAAATCTGTCCCGGCGTTACGCTCAGCTCGAACAGCTGATGCTCATGCCCTTGCCCCAATCCGGGGGCAGGGCAGCGTAGCGTTCTTCGTACTGGGTTTGTTCATCAAACGGCTTCTTTAATACCGCCAGCAGCTCCTCCAGCGGCTGATAATCCCCGTTTTGCGCTTCCAGAATCACCTGCTGTGCCAAATAATTACGCAAAATGTACTTCGGGTTTACCCGGCCCATGGCGTATTCCCGGGCATCGTGAGCCTGAGTTTCCTGCTCCAGCCTCTGTTCGTAACGGCCAAGCCAGGCATCTGCAATGGCGCGGTCGGTAAACAGGTCGCGCACCGGCCCGTGGCCGCGGCCATACAGCGTCGACAGGCCGCGGAAGAAGCGGGTGAAGTCGACCTTCTGTTCGTGCAACATGCTGAAGGTGTCCATAATCAGCTTCATGTCGCTGTCATCTTCCTGCTGCAGCCCGAGTTTGTCCCGCATGTTCTGCAAAAAACGAATGTTGTAGGCGCTTTCATAGTGTTTCAAACCGTCGTGTACGGCGTCTTCACCCATCACCGGCAACAACGCCCGCGCCAGGTAATGGCAGTTTTCGAAGCCTATCTGTGGCTGGCGGTTGTAGGCGTAGCGGCCGCGCTCGTCGGTGTGATTGCAGATGTAGCCTGCGTCAAAATTGTCCATAAAGGCGTAGGGGCCGTAATCGAAGGTATCGCCAATAATCGACATGTTATCGCTGTTCATAACACCGTGGCAGAAGCCCACGGTTTGCCAGTCGGCGATCAGCCGCGCGGTGCGGCCCACCACAGTTTCGAGCCAGCGCTGATGGCGCTCGGGTTCCGGCAGTGTGATCAGCTCCGGGAAATGCAGCGATATTACGTGCTCCAGCAGGGTTTTTACGGTGTCGGGCCCCTGGTGATGAGCGGCAAATTCGAAGTGGCCAAACCGGATGTGGCTGTGGGCTACCCGCATAAGCGCAGCGGCGGTTTCAATGGATTCGCGGCGTATCGGGTCTTTGGCTTTTACCATAAACAGGGCGCGGGTGGTGGGAATGCCCAGCCCGTGCATGGCTTCGCTGCAAAGGTATTCACGAATGGTAGAGCGCAGCACCGCGCGGCCGTCGCCAAAGCGGGAGTAGGGCGTTATGCCCGCGCCTTTCAGGTGCCAGTCCCAGCGCTGACCGTTTGGCGCGATGGTTTCCCATAGCAACAGCCCGCGGCCGTCGCCCAGATCCGGGTTGTACATGCCGAACTGGTGGCCGGTGTACTTCATGGCGACCGGTTCCATGCCGTCCAGCAGCTCTGAGCCACCACCGACCTTTTCCCACTGGGCAGGGTTGTTACTGTGAAAACCCAGTTCCCGCGCCAGGTCGTGATTAAAACACACCATTTTTGCGTCTTTAAGCGGGCTGGGTTGCACGCGGGTGAAGAAGCTCTCCGGGAGTTCCAGGTAGCGATGCTCTATGCGAAAACCGTTGCTACTCATAAAACTGATACTCCCGTCTGGCATGAATTCTGAAAAAATAAAATTGTGTGTTCATCATCGTATCAGCAACAGGAATCTTAACGTGGCTTCCCGTGCTTTTAAACCAACTATTGATGCCCTGACTGAGCGGGAAGGGCTGTCTCGCACGGAAGCCGTATCAGAGTGTCTGGTTGTCTAATCGCGAGTAGGGCAAAATGCCTTCATGCCCAAAACGCCTGCCCTTCGAAAACCCAGAATACTCCTGCTCTCGGCCTATGACGCAGGCAGCCATCGTCGCTGGAGAGAGCAGTTGGTGCTCAGCCAGCCGGAATTTGAATGGCATGTGCTTGCCCTGTCGCCGAGATTTTTCCGCTGGCGGATTCGAGGTAACGCGCTGACCTGGCTGAACGAACCGCTGTTGAAGGAGCGTTGGGACCTGCTGCTAGTAACTTCCATGGTCGACCTGGCGTCCGTCCGGGGTTTTCATCCGAACCTGGCCCATACGCCGGCGCTTCTGTACATGCATGAAAACCAGTTTGCCTATCCGGCATCCGATGGGCAGCACAACAGCATTGACCCCCAAATGGTGAACCTATACAGCGCTATTGCGGCCGAGGCTATTCTGTTCAACAGCGACTGGAATCGGCGAAGCTTTCTTGAGGGTATTCAACAACTCTTCCGGCGATTGCCCGATGGTGTCCCGAATGGAACCCTCGAACTCATTGCCGTGAAATCCCGGGTTCTGCCGGTCCCCATCGATGACCATGTGTTCCTCAACGAAGCGGAGCGCCAGAACCCTGAGGCGGGCGAGCGTTTATGGCGCAATGGCCTTGAGCTCGGGCCTGGTGAATCACCTCTAAGGATTGTGTGGGCGGCGCGCTGGGAATACGACAAGGGCCCTGACCGACTGCTTGCGATTCTGCAGGAACTTGAGCGCAGAGCGGTGAATTTTCAGGTGTGTGTCCTTGGTGAAAGTTTCCGCAAAGTCCCCGAAGCCATGACGACTATCCAACAACAGTTTGCCCATCGGCTTGTGCAGTTTGGATATGCCTCGAGTCGCATCGGTTATTACGAGTGGCTGGGGAGTGCAGACGTGATTCTTTCAACTGCGTTACATGAGTTTCAGGGGTTGGCGGTGCTTGAGGCTGTGGCGGCTGGTTGTGTGCCCATTGTGCCGGCAAGGGAAGCTTATCCGGAGTTGTTTGCAGCGGAATACTCGTATCCGGACTGTGGCGACGACATTCCGGCCGAGGCGGCTCATGCAGCGGCGTTGATTGAAAAGCAGGCTATGGATGGCCGTGGTGAGCGATTACGTGGTGAGCGATTAACAGTGCCAGATGTGCAGCGCTTCAGCCTCTGCACATTGAAGCCGATATATAAGGCGTTACTGTCAGAGGTTATCTTTTGAAGCCGTGAATATCGAGTTCTTGCGAGAGAATGCCGCCATTCACGGCCAGGTTTCCGGCACAACAAACACCCGGTCTGCTTCCAGCCAGTTTCCCGTTTGGTGATCTGGCCGCATTATGGCGAACAGCTGCGGAATCACTTTGCTTTCCACACGTTCCAGCGCTTCCAGAACATGTTCGATATCCGGCTGTTCGCTTTGAAACCAGTTGCCAATCCAGTGAGGTTTGTTGAGTACAACCCAATGTGATGTGTTCAGGGCTCTTGCGTCATGGGCGTACATCCAGCGCCCGCGCAAATGGTCGGCTGGAACATAATCCGGCGTTACCACGGGCTGGTCGTCTGGGTAGAAAAGATACCCCGGCATAAATATTCGCGGAGTCAGTGGGCCTGTTATATGAGATTCTGTGAGCAGGGCAAGAGTTTCCGGTAGCTGTGTGCGGCGGCTCTGTTGTTCCAGCAGGCTGGTTGTTTTTATGTCCAGCCGGTCATGAGCATTGGGGCCGTACCAGAGCGTTGAGCCGGTGAGTTCTGAAACGCCGAGATAAAACTTGATAGCGATCTCGTGGTGCTCAATGCGGTCGTCTGCGTGGTTGTGCACCACGAAATCCAGTTCGCCAATGGTGCGCCCGCGTGACTGGATCTGCTGGTTTTTTAGCAGGACGGGCCAGCCGAGCAAGTCTTCCAGCAAAACCTGATACAGCCGCTCGAAATAGAAGCCTAATCTGCGCTGTGGTGGTTCAAGCAGCATGGGTGGTGCAGTTTCTGTTTCCTGATCCCAGGCTTTAAGAATATCGGTATAGTCCGAGGGCAGATACTGTGCCGGTGCAAAGGTGATTGGTGAACTCATCAGTTGTGGGGTTTGGCATAGCCATGCGAGATGCCTGATTGCCGGCGTTCGGTAAGTGTTGATTAAATGAGAGACGAGGTTTGCATCCATTCGCCCAGAATACCGTAAACTGTTTATTAATAAAGGTGCGAGTGTTCTGCGGGGCGGCCGCCGAACCGAGAAGACTTGCTGCATTAAGCAATAGAAAAGAACGGGAGAAAGTATGCAATACCTTCACACGATGATCCGGGTGAGCAATCTGGATGACACCCTGCATTTTTTCTGTGACTTGCTGGGAATGAAAGAGGTCAGTCGAAAAGACAGCGAAAAAGGCCGTTTCACCCTGGTATTTCTTGCCGCGCGAGACGACGAAGATCGAGTGAAAGCCGATCGCGCACCGTCGTTGGAGCTGACCTATAATTGGGACCCGGAAGAGTACAGCGGCGGCCGAAACTTCGGTCATCTGGCCTATCGGGTCGACGACATTTATCAGTTGTGCGAGCACCTGCAAGCAGGTGGCGTCACCATTAATCGCCCGCCCCGTGACGGCTATATGGCGTTCGTGCGCTCGCCCGACGGTATTTCTATTGAGCTGCTGCAGAAGGGTGAGGCGCTTGCACCTCGTGAGCCTTGGGCCAGTATGGAAAACAGCGGCAGCTGGTAAGGGGCACAATAATCAGCGCGGGAATGGACTCCTGCGCTTGGCATACAAGGAGAGTAAGAATGGACGATTGGCAAGGATGCCTGGCACCGCAGTGCCAGAATGCGCTGGCAAATGCTCGTGTGCTGGTATTACAGCGCGGCGGAGCGGCGATTACCGTTGAAGATTTTTTGCTGGCTCTGCTCGACAGTTGCCACACCCTCAGCCATTTTTTGACAACCTGCAGCATCGACCTCGACGAGTTGACGCGCACGGTGCAGTGCGAACAGCCGATTGTTACCGGGGTGTCTGTGGAAGGTTTGCTGTCTAGCCAGTTGGTGCACTGGTTTGCCAGAGCGCGCGAGTTGAACGACGCGCCCTGGTTAGACTGGCCGGTGCTGCTGCAAACCCTTACCCACAAAACAGAACGCTTGCAGGAAAAAGCGTACGTTGCGGTGTTGGAACGGGTGTCAGCCTGGCCAGCCGGCGTTGACGAGCTGACGATGAAGGCAGCGTCTAACGCCGGCGGTGTGCCCACGATGATGGCGCAGGTGGACTGGATTGAGCTTGCGCATACCGTAGCGGTAGAAGTCAGCACAAACCCTGCAACATTGTTGTGGGTGAAAGGCCCTCGGGGCGGTGGTAAAACCCGCTGGCTGGAAAGTGTATTGCCATTGCTGGGTATCGATTACAAGCGACTGAATTTGCGCTGCGAGTCAGACGTGCTGACGGTTGCCGAAGGCGCCCGGCACAGGCTGCGCTCACTTCAACACTCTGGAGGGTGGCCTCTGTTGGTGATGGATGGCCTAGCGCCGCAGGATCTTTTGCGGCTGGTGGGCCGGCCTGGCAGTGCGGTGGGCGATGTGCTGGCTGCCTGGGGCGGGCCTATGCTGCTGCTGGCTGATGAGCGCATGAAAGCCACGGTGCAGCATGTTGATCAACTACAGCTGTGCCTGGGTCGCTCGCTGACCAGCGTGATGCTGCCGCCCTGTGGCGCCGGCCAGCTCCACGCTATTGTGGTGGCCCATCAGCCGGCGATAGAGCGCCAGTGGAATATAGAGCTGGAGCCGGCGGCGATTGATTTCGCTGTCGCACAGCGTCACCGCTTTGAGTGCTGCCCGGGCAAGCTACTGATGTGGTTGGAGCGTGCGGCTGCACGCTTGAATCTGTTTGCCTTGCGTGGCAGCAGCGAGGCTTCGGCTCTGGCGGCGCAAATCCAGACTCTGGAGTGTCAGCGCCTGGTGGCCCATGCGCGGCAGAGCAGTATTGGCGAGCCGGATCTGGCGTTGGAAAAGCTGGTTTGGCAACAACAGGTCGCAGCAGGCGAGTGGCACCAGCGTGATGCGCGCGGAAGCTTGCGAAAGCTGGGCGTTGCTGATTTGCAGGCCGAGCTGAAATGTTGGCTTGCAGCGAATTCAGCGGGCGTTCACACTGTTCATCATTAGACGCAACGATGCAGGTGTTGAACCCTTGTCATCACTTCTAAAATTGTTGGGAGATTGTTTGGGTGCAGGATTTGGAAATTTATATACGCGACCTTGAAGCTGGGGCGGTATCGCGCTGGTTGTCTGATCAATTAGGCCAGGTGTCGCTGGATGACGAAGTCATAACCGGCTTTGTGAAAGGTCACGCCAGTTACAATGGCAACCCGTTGTCGTTGTCGCTTTATCCGGGTGCTTTTGGCAAACGTTTCACGTGTCTGGTGATGGAGGGACCACTGCTGCCCTGGAACAGCGATCTGGATTGCGCTCGAAGTGCCTGGCGCGCCATCGGTGGCGAGCTACGTTGCAGCCCGGGCAATTGGGCCGAAGGAGACGACGCCACTGAAGAAAGATGGTGGCGAATTGATGAGCGTGGTGAGCATCAGGCCATATGGAATTAACTGAGAGCGGAATTAATAGAAGAGCGGAATTAATAACATTATCAAACTAAAAAAGGGATGGAGCTTGTGGCTCCATCCCTTTTTTTCTAACAGCGAATGAAAACCTGGTGTGGGTTAGTCGCTGAGAATTGACACGTTATCGGCCTGCAGGCCCTTGTCGGCGTCAATCACGCTGAAGCGCACAAGTTGACCTTGGCGCAAAACGCGGCGACCACTGCCACGAATAGCGCGGAAGTGAACAAAGATTTCATCACCGCTGTCGCGAACAATAAAGCCAAAGCCTTTTTTCACGTTGAACCATTTAACGGTGCCTTCTTCGTCGCCCTCTGGAGTGCTGTCGTCGAAGTCGTCATCGTCGTCGTGGTGCATGTTACCGTTTTTTTGAGCCGGTACAGGGGCACGACGAGGCGCAGCAGGTGCGCGAGGCTGGGCGGCTTTAGCGGGCGCAGCTTTCGGTTGTTTGGCGCTGACCGCAACGGTGATAAAACCGGCAATGGCAAATATCACCACGGCAATCACGTAAGCGGCGATACCCTGGGCGCTGCCCAGAACGAAGGGGGTGCTGTTGGCCACGGAACTGGTTTCAGACTGGGAAAGAATCTGGAACAGCTCCGGGGTAAAGGAAGCCAGCAAAAAACCGAGAACAAAGGGAGCGGGAATCGCGATCAATAAAGCAGCAACGATCGCTTTGGCTGGATTACGCATGTGAATTGAAAATCTCCTGAATGATAACGCTAACGATAAATAACCGGATATGGGGTAAAATGACACTTCCGGCTGCATGAAGGCGGCATCTTAACAGATAACGGCAGGAACTCACTAAAACCATGACGGATAAACCACTTGAACACCGGCTTGACGAGCTGGAAATGCGGATTGCGTTTCAGGACGACGTAATAAACACGCTGAGCGAGCAGATGGCGACTCAGGAGCTGGAGCTGCGTCAGCTGTGGGAAGCCAAGCAGTTACTGCATAGGCAGTTGAAAGAAGTGTCTGGTTCTAACCTTCGCAGTGAAGAGGAAGAAACCCCACCGCCCCATTATTGAGGCAGCAGAGCGCTAACGCTTTACATGGCCCGTGTATGAGCCAGGCAAGGTACGTTTCAGGCCAAAAGCTCCACCAGAATTTCTTCGTAAATCTGCGATAAGGTGTCCAGGTCGTCTGCGCTGACGCATTCATTCACTTTATGAATGGTAGCGTTTATGGGCCCCAGTTCCACTACCTGAGCACCCGTAGGCGCGATAAAGCGACCGTCGGACGTGCCCCCAGATGTAGACAGTTCGGTTTCACGGCCGCAGACCCTTTCAATGGCCGTTTTTGACGCCGACACCAGCGCGCCTCTGTCGGTCAGGAACGGTCGGCCACTCAAATGCCACTGCAGGTCGTAATTCAGCGAGTGTCGCCGCAATACCGCCACTACCCGCTCGGCCAGACTTTCGGCGGTGTTTTCGGTGCAGTAGCGAAAATTGAAGTGCACCAGGCATTCGCCGGGAATGATATTACTGCCGGTGCCGGCCTCCACCTTGGTAATCTGGAAGGTGGTAGGCGGGAAATGATCGTTGCCGTTGTCCCAGAATTCCTGCGCCAGATCGTGCAGCGCCGGTGCTACTTTATGTATCGGGTTTTCGGCCAGGTGCGGATAAGCCACGTGGCCTTGCACGCCGTGAACCGTCAGGTAGCCGTGCAGTGAGCCGCGGCGGCCATTTTTGATCACATCACCCACCTCAACCGTGCTGGACGGCTCGCCGATCAGGCACCAGTCGATCTTCTCGTTGCGGGCTTCCAGCGTTTTAATCACTTTTACTGTGCCATCGCCGGCGGGGCCTTCTTCGTCGCTGGTAATCAGCAACGCAATGGAACCGCGGTGGTTCGGGTGCTTGCCCACAAAGCGCTCGCAGGCGGTAACAAAAGCCGCAAGGCTGCCTTTCATATCAGCGGCGCCGCGGCCGTGCAGCATGCCGTCTTTTATAACCGCCTCAAACGGGGGGGTTGCCCAGTTTTTCTCCGGGCCCGTGGGTACGACGTCGGTGTGCCCGGCGAAGGCCAGAACCGGCCCTTCCAAACCCTTTCGAGCCCACAGATTGTCTGTGGTGCCAAAGCGCAGGTTTTCTTCAGCAAAGCCCAGAGGCGCAAGGCGCGACATCATCAGTGGCTGGCAGCCGGCGTCGTCGGGCGTCACCGACCGCCGGCGAATTAGATTCATCGCCAGCTCGATGGTCGGTGACAGGGCCTTATTTGGTAAAGCAGTCATAAAAGCCCCGATCAGTTGTTGGCGTGCAGTTCGTGGTTCAGCTCGATGGCCGACTTGTTAGTTTTGCATTCCACTGCACCGTTTTCACTGTTACGACGGAACAGCAGGTCTGACTTGTTGGCCAGATCGCGGGCTTTGATGACTTCCACCAGTTTGCCTGCGTCGTCTAGCAGTGCCACTTTGGTGCCGGACGTCAGGTACAGGCCGGCTTCTATGGTGCAGCGGTCGCCCAGGGGAATACCAATACCGGCGTTGGCGCCAATCAGGCAGTTTTCACCCACTGAAATAATGATGTTGCCGCCGCCAGACAAGGTTCCCATGGTGGAACAGCCGCCGCCCAGGTCAGAGCCTTTGCCAACCATCACGCCGGCTGAAATACGGCCCTCGATCATGCTGGTGCCTTCAGTGCCGGCGTTGAAGTTGATAAAGCCTTCGTGCATCACTGTGGTGCCTTCGCCTACATAGGCGCCCAGGCGAACCCGTGCAGTATCGGCAATGCGCACGCCCTGAGGCACCACGTAGTCGGTCATCTGCGGGAATTTGTCTACCGATTTCACTTCCAGAGTGCGGCCTTCAAGGCGCGCTTGCAGCTGGCGCTCAGGAAGCTCGGCCAGGTCAATGGCGCCTTCGTTGGTCCAGGCCAGATTTGGCAGCAGGCCAAATATGCCGTCTAGTTTCAGGCTGTGGGGCTTTGTCAGGCGGTGGGATATCAGCTGCAGCTTAAGGTAAACCTCGGGCGTGCTGCTGGCGGCATCGTCGGTTTCCAGTAAGGTGACGACAACCGGGCGTTCGCTGCGGGCGGCTTTTTCGGCTAGCGCGGCCTGATCGGTCTGGCCGATTTGACGCAGGCCGCTTGCCAGCTGGCTAAGTTGCTCGGCGTTGGCGCTGATGGCCTGATTGCCGCCTTGAAAGTCCAGAGCGCTGCGAACCACGTCTAGCAGCGTTTTATCGGGGATCATCAAAGGCTGTTGATAAAAAACTTCCAGCCATTCGCCCTGATTGTTCTGTGTGCCAATACCAATACCGAATGCAAAGCTCATTAGACGCGTGTTCCTGTTTGTTATCAGTGAATCGTGTTGTCAGTGAATTATGTTTTGCGATGTCAGGCCAATGTCATTGCTTAAAGCGCGCTGCCCAGTCATCGGCATTAAAACCGACCGTCACCGCGCCCTGAAACTCCACCACGGGCCGTTTGATGATGGAAGGGTTGTCCAACATGACGCGGCGGGCAGAAGCGGCATCAATATTCTCGCGAATGTCTTCTGGCAGTTTGCGCCAAGTAGTGCCGCGGCGGTTTAGCAGGGTCTCCCAGCCGGCCGAATGCTCCCAGGTGGCGAGCAGTTCGCTGCTCAATCCGTCTTTTTTGAAATCATGAAATTGATATTCAATGCCGTTCTCGCCTAGCCATTTTCGGGCTTTTTTCACCGTGTCGCAGTTGCGAATGCCGTACAGTTTTATCACGAATTTGCCCTTACGAACGCTACGATGCGCTCCGCTGCTTCAACGCATTCTTGTAATGGCGCGACGAGCGCCATACGTATGCGGTTTTCACCCGGATTATAGCCATCCACTGTGCGCGACAGGTAGCGCCCTGGTAGCACGTGCACATTCTGTTGGGCCGAAAGCTCACGGGCGAAAAGTTCGTCATTCATTCCCGCCGGAGTTTGTGGCCATAAATAGAACCCGGCGTCTGGAAAATCGACGTCCATCACTTGGCGCAAAAGTGGCACTACGGCTTCAAATTTGGCGCGGTAAGCGCGACGGTTTTCTTTTACGTGTTCTTCGTCGCCCCAGGCGGCAATGCTGGCCAGTTGGTTGTGGATGGGCATGGCGCAGCCGTGGTAGGTACGGTATTTCAAAAAGCCTTCAAGAATGTGCGCATCACCGGCCACAAAACCAGAGCGCAGGCCTGGCAGATTGCTGCGTTTAGACAGGCTATGAAATACCACGCAGCGGGCAAAATCGTTGCGGCCAATGGCTGCGCAGGTTTGCAATAAGCCTTCAGGCGGGTTGGCTTCATCCGGGTAGAGCTCGGTATAACATTCATCGGACGCTACAATAAAGTCGTGCTCATCTGCCAATTCAAGCACCCGTGCCAGGGTGGCGCGCGGAATCACTGACCCGCTGGGGTTGCCCGGCGAGCATAAAAACAAAACCTGGCACTGCTGCCAGACCTGCGGGTCAATCGCATTAAAATCCGGGATGAAGCTATTGCTGCCGTCGCAGGCCAGGTAAACCGGTGTGGCATCGGCCAGGAAAGCCGCGCCTTCATAGACCTGATAAAACGGATTGGGGCTGACCACGGTGGCAGCCTTACTACGGTCGACCACCGCCTGCACCAGCGAGAAAATGCCTTCACGGGTGCCGTTCACCGGCACTATGTTGTGGGCTGCGGTTAGCGAACCCGGTGCCAGTGTAAAGCGCTTTGTGGCCCACTGGCTGATGGCTTCGCGCAGCTCGTCCGTGCCTTTTGTGGTGGGGTAGTTGCCCAGCCGGGCCAGATTGTCTGCTACTACCTGCTTTACAAACTCCGGGGCCGGGTGTTTGGGCTCACCAATGCCGAGGGAGATGGGCGCCAGGTGTGCGGGCCCGGTTACGCCGGCTTTCAGCTGTGCCAGTTTTTCAAACGGGTAGGGGTGAAGTCGGTCTAAATCGGGGTTCATCGAATGTTATCCAAAGTTTTACACAAGTCGTCCTGCAAGGCCTGGCAGGCAGCGGGGTCGAATAGCGCGTCACCGTTTTCGTCGGTCACAAAGAATACGTCTTCTACCCGTTCGCCTAAAGTGGCAATTTTTGCGGTTGTCAGGCGTACCCGGTGTTCCAAAAGAATCTGACCGATACGAGCCAGCAGGCCGGGGCGGTCGGGGGTGACCACTTCCACCACGGTGCGCAGGTTAAAGCGGTCGTTAGACAGCAGTACCTCGGTAGGAAAAGCAAAGTGCTTCAACTGCCTTGGCGTGCGCCTGTGGATAATGTCCGGGTAGTCCTCGGGGTCGTCCAGTTCTTCAATCAGCCGCCTTCTTACCCGTTCTTTGCGATCCGGATCTATGCCCAAGGGTTGGCCGTGGTCGTCCAGTACCACGTAGGAGCTGATAGACCGAGGCCCGTCACTAGAGCTAATACGGGCATCCACAATGTTCAGATTTAACTGCTCCAGCACCGCCGTTGTGGCGGCAAACGAAGCGGTGCGGTTTTTCATATAAATGATAATCTGTGAATAACCGTCAGTCGGGCCACCGCGGGTATCACGAATAAGCACCAGCGGGTCGGCATCATCCCCGTGGCGGATAATGGCCGCGGTTTGCCAGGCGATGTCGATGGTGGAGTCCTGAAGAAAATAATCTTCGTCCACCGTGTTCCATAGGTTATCAATCTGGGCGTCGCTGAAATGCTGGGCGCGTAAAATCTCGCGGGCCTCGGATTGCGTAGCGTTTACCCACTCCTGGCGATCTATGCGGGTGTCGGTGCCGCGGCGCAGGGCTCTTTCAGTTTCGACATACAGCTGCCTTAACAGCGATGCACGCCAGGTGTTCCAAAGTTTCGGATTGGTGGCGCTGATGTCGCACACGGTCAGAATGTACAGGTAATCCAGGTGCGCCTGACTCAGCACGGCGCGGGCGAATTCGTGGATGATGTCCGGGTCGGAAATGTCTTTGCGCTGGGCCGTCATGGACATCAGCAGATGATTTTCCACCAGCCAGGACGCCAGCTGGGTGTCGCGATCGCTCAGGTGGTGGCGCTTGCAGAAGGCTTCGGCGTCAATCGCGCCCAGCTCTGAATGATCGCCACCGCGGCCTTTGGCCACATCGTGATAGAGCCCGGCAATAAACAGGGTCTCCAATTTTGGCAAGCGATGAATCAGCCTTGAGGCCAGAGGGTAGTCTTCACTACTGGCGGCGTTGTGCAGGCGCACCATGTTGCGGATAACGCCCATGGTATGCGCGTCTACTGTGTAAATATGGAACAGGTCGTGCTGCATCTGCCCTATAATGCGGCCAAATTCCGGCAGATAGTGGCCTAGAACGCTGTATTTCTTCATGGTAACCAGAGTCTGGTCGAGCTTGTCTGGCGTGCGCAGCAGCTCCATAAACAGCGAGGTCACCGCCAGGTCCGAGCGGAAGGCGTCGTCAATCAGGTGGCGGTGAGCCCGCAGTGAACGAATGGTGGTGGCGCGAATGCCGCGAATGGCCGGATTCTGCGCCATCAGCACAAACAGTTCCATAATCGCGAAGGGCGCGTAGGCGAATACCTGGTTGTTGATGGCTTCAATGTAGTGATTGCGAGTCTGGAAGCGCTTGTTGATGGGCTGGATAATATCTTCCTGCCCGCTGCCCAGAATGGCCTCGTCATAATGTTGCAGAATCACGTCGGTTAGCTCGGCCAGAGCCAGCACTGCGCGATAGTAGGACTGCATCATCATTTCAACGCCCAGGCGCCCACCTTCATCCTGATAGCCCAGCATGCTGGCCAGGCCGCGCTGGTGATCAAAGAGCAGACGGTTTTCATTGCGCTTAGCCAACAGCTGCAGCCCGTATCGCAACTGCCACAGCAGGGTTTCACCCTTGCGCAGGACCTGGTACTCGTCGTCGGTCAATACGCTGAACTGGGTCAGGTCAGCAGTGCTGTGCAAACCGAAATGACGTTTGGTAATCCAGCCAATGGTCTGGATGTCGCGCAACGCGCCGGGGGCGCCTTTAATATTGGGTTCCAGATTGTATTCGGTGTTGCTGTACTTGGTGTGGCGCTCTTCCTGTTCGGCACGCTTGGCAATGAAATACTCGCGGTCGGTGCTTATTTCATCCGAGAACGCCAGCTCTGACAGCTCCCTGCGTAAATCGTCTGGCCCGGCGATGGTGCGGGTTTCCAGCAGGTTGGTCAGAATGGTGATGTCGCCCCGAGCGGCATCTGTGCTTTCGTTAATGCTGCGCACGCTGTGGCCAATATCCAGCTTCAAGTCCCACAACAGGGTAATGAACGCGCCAAGGTCGTCGCGCCATTGGGGGTCGGTACCCGTGCGGGTCAGAATCAGCAGGTCAATATCGGAATAGGGGTGCAGCTCGCCGCGGCCGTAACCGCCTACGGCAATCAGCGCCACGTTGTTGGATTGCGCTAATGGATAGCGATTCCAGATATGGCGCAATACCGTATCGACCGTGTCAGAGCGCGCTTTTACCAGCGCTCGAACATCTGCGCCCTGTTCAAAAGCGGCTGCGTCTGCCTGCTGTCGCTCCTGTAACAGCGTGCGGGCGGCGGAAACCGGTGAAGCGTCATGGCTAATGCGGTGTTCCAGCTCGCCCGGTGCCATTTAGAGCGACTCTTCTTTGCGTTTGGTCAACACTTCATGACCGTCAGCAGTCACCAGAATGGTGTGTTCCCACTGCGCTGACAGCTTGCGGTCTTTGGTAACCGCAGTCCATTCGTCTGGCAGCAGTTTGGTGTGGTACTTGCCCTGATTGATCATCGGCTCGATGGTGAAAATCATTCCTTCCTTGAGTTCCAGACCAGTGCCGGGTTTGCCGTAATGCATTACCTGGGGCTCTTCATGAAACACCTGGCCAATGCCGTGGCCACAATAGTCGCGCACCACCGAAAACCGGTGCTTTTCAGCGTGCTGCTGGATTACGTGGCCGATATCGCCCAGGCGGGCCCCGGGCTTAACCAGGTCTATACCTTTATACAGGCATTCCTGGGTAATCTGGATTAGCCGCTCGGTACCGGGCTTGGGTTTGCCCACCGCCCACATCTTGCTGGTGTCGCCGTGGTAGCCATCTTTTATGACGGTGATATCAATATTGATGATGTCGCCGTCTTTCAGCACTTTCTGCTCGGTGGGAATGCCGTGGCAAACCACGTGGTTTACCGAGGTGCAAATGGATTTTGGAAAGCCATTGTAGTTCAGCGGCGCAGGGATAGCCTGCTGCTCGTTCACAATGAAGTCGTGGCAGAGCCGGTTCAGATGTTCGGTGGTCACGCCGGGTTTGACGTGCTCGTCGATCATCTCCAGAACTTCCGCGGCCAGCCGTCCGGCTACGCGCATTTTTGCTATGTCTTCCGGGGTCTTGATGGTGACCTGCATCAGCTTTCCTATTAAAAGAAATGAATCGAGCGTCTATTTTAAGGCCCATGGCCATAAGGTACAACTTCAGAGGACAAGCAGCTCCGGTACAAAACTAATGGCATTACGCACCATAAATATGATATAAACGCGACCGCTGGAAACAAATCCAGCAAATTCACACACGGGTCGACACGTTGCTCCAGGGTGCCTGCGGTTGTTGAAAATCGCACATAGGTTGGTGCAATCGGATTCGTGGAGGTCTAACCCGAAGTTACAAGGTAACTATAATGGCTCAAGTACATATGCGTGACCTGCTTAAAGCAGGTGCTCACTTTGGACACCAGACTCGCTACTGGAACCCAAAAATGTCGAAGTACATCTTCGGCGCCCGTAACAAGATTCACATCATCAACCTGGAACAGACCGTTCCAGCTATGAACGATGCTCTTAAATTCGTTGCGCAGCTAACCGAGAACAAGAACAAGATTCTGTTCGTAGGTACCAAGCGCGCCGCTGCGAAAATCATTAAAGAAGAAGCAGAGCGTTCAGGTCAGCCTTTTGTGAACCACCGCTGGTTGGGCGGCATGCTGACCAACTACAAAACCATTCGTCAGTCGATTCACCGCTACCGTGAACTGCAAGGCCATAGCAAAGACGGTACTTTCGACAAGCTGACCAAGAAAGAAGCACTTGAGCGCAGCCGCGAAATGGACAAGCTTGAGCGTTCCATTGGCGGTATCAAGGATATGGGCGGCCTGCCCGATGCCTTGTTCGTGATAGACGTTGACCACGAGCGTATTGCTATTAAAGAAGCCAACAAGTTGGGCATTCCTGTTATTGGTGTGGTTGACACCAACAGTAACCCTGACGGCGTTGACTACGTCATTCCGGGTAACGATGACGCTATCCGTGCTATCCAGATTTACGTGAAAGCGGTTGCTGACACCTGCCTGGAATCGGCCAACGCTGGCGCAGACGAGTTTGTTGAAGTTAGCGAAGAAGCTCCAAGCGCAGCGCCTGCTGCAGAATAAGGCTTTAGAGAGAAGCTTGAGAGCAACGCTAGATTTGCTCTGAGATTCAAAGCGTGCCCGGACAGGTTCCGGGCAGGTTTTCCTACCGAATTCGGAAATATTAAGAGGACCCAACATGGCTGCTATTACCGCTGCAATGGTCAAAGAGCTGCGTGAGCGCACCGGCCTTGGCATGATGGAATGCAAAAAAGCTTTGGTTGAATCGGAAGGCAGTGTAGACGCCGCGATTGAAGAGCTGCGCAAATCATCTGGCCTGAAGGCTGCTAAAAAAGCCGGCCGTACCGCCGCTGAAGGCGTTTCACTGATCAAGATTTCAGACGACCACACCGTGGGCCTGATTCTGGAAGTGAACTCCGAAACCGATTTTGTTGCTCGTGATGATAACTTCATCAACTTTGCCAACGAGGTGCTAGACGTTGCGTTCGCCAAGAACGAAACCGACGTTGCTCTGTTGATGGCGGGCGATCTGGAAGCCAAGCGTGAAGCGCTGGTCCAGAAAATCGGCGAGAACATCAGCGTACGTCGTATTGTGCGCATTGAAGGCGCGGTTGTGGGCGGCTACGTTCACAGCACCAACAAGATTGCTGCCGTGGTTGCTTTGACCGCAGGTGACGCAGAGCTGGCCCGTGATATCGCCATGCACGTTGCTGCGGTAAACCCGCGCATCGCCAAGCCTGAAGATATGCCGGCTGAAGAGCTGGAGCAAGAAAAGGCGATCATCAAGGCGCAGCCGGATATGGCAGGCAAGCCGGCTGAAATCGTTGAAAAAATGATGGGCGGTCGCATCAAGAAATACTTGGCTGAAAACAGCCTGATCGAACAGCCGTTCGTTAAAAACCCGGAGCAAACCGTGGGCCAGCTGGTTGCAGCGGCCGGTGGCGAGCTGATTGGTTTCCTTCGCGTTGAAGTAGGCGAAGGCATCGAGCGGGAAGAAGTCGACTTTGCTGCCGAGGTTGCTGCTGCATCCGGTATCAACAAAGGCTGATTTCAGCTTCTGAAGCTGCCTGATTGATCGGCGGCTTCGTTCAAGTCTGCCACGTTAGCCGGTTTTCCGGCTCTCGTGGCGGGCTTGTATCTGAGATGCCCCTTTTTTGCCGAGGGTTATGTCAAATACAAGCCTGCCGCATCGCGCCGCCGCTTTGCGCCGCAGCCAATAGACCAGAAGGGGATCCGCATGTCGACAACGTCCAAAACTCAGCCCAGATACAAGCGTATCCTGCTAAAGCTCAGCGGTGAGGCCCTGATGGGTGATCTTGGTTTTGGTATTGACCCCAAAGTTCTGGACCGCATGGCGCTGGAAATTGGTGCGCTGATCGGTATTGGTGTGCAGGTTGGCCTGGTGATTGGTGGCGGTAACCTGTTCCGCGGCGAAGCCCTGAGCGCGGCCGGCATGGACCGCGTTAGCGGCGACCATATGGGCATGCTGGCCACCGTAATGAACGGCCTGGCCATGCGTGACGCTCTGGAGCGTTCCAACATCCGCACCCGTGTGATGTCTGCCATTCCCATGAGTGGTATTGTGGAACATTACGATCGCCGCAGCGCCGTGCGCGATCTGAAAGACGGCGACGTGGTTATTTTCTGTGCGGGTACCGGTAACCCCTTTTTTACCACCGATTCTGCGGCCTGTCTGCGCGGTATCGAAATTGAAGCCGACGCGGTACTTAAGGGCACCAAGGTAGACGGCGTGTATTCAGCCGATCCCTACCTGGACAGCACAGCGGTAAAATACGATTCCCTGACCTATGATGAAGTACTGGATAAAAAACTGGGCGTGATGGACCTGACGGCCATCTGCCTGGCCCGCGACCACGGCATGCCGCTGCGGGTATTTGATATGAATAGCCCCGGGGTTCTGACCCGCATCGTGACGGGCGAAAAAGTCGGTACTCTTATTGAATAGCCGATTGACCGATCGATTAGATAGTTGATTGAATAATCCGGCAGGGTCCGGTTTTACGAACAAATTGAGGATTGGCAAGTGATAAACGAGATCAAAACGGAAGCTGAAACTAAAATGACCAAGAGTATTGAAGCTCTGGCGTCAGCGTTTAACAAAATCCGAACCGGCCGTGCGCATCCTTCCATTCTGGATAGCGTGATGGTGAATTATTACGGCCAGGAAACGCCGTTGAGGCAGGTAGCCTCGGTAAACGTGGAAGACAGCCGTACATTGACGGTGTCACCTTGGGAAAAAAACCTGGTTCCGCAGATTGAAAAGGCCATCATGACCTCCGACCTGGGACTTAATCCGTCTACCAGCGGTGACCTTATTCGGTTGCCTATGCCGATGCTGACCGAAGAAACCCGTAAAAACATGGTCAAGCAGGCTCGAGCTGACGCCGAACACGGCCGGGTTTCAGTCCGCAACGCCCGTCGCGATGCCAACAGCACGTTAAAAGAGCTGCTGAAAGACAAAGACATCAGCGAAGACGACGAGCGCCGTGGTGAGGAGGAAGTGCAAAAGCTGACTGACCGCTTTATAGCGGAAGTCGAAAAGTTATTGAAAGCCAAAGAAGAGGATTTGATGGCGGTTTGATGCCGGCATTTTGAGCATACAACACTCACGGCTGCCATAAGGCGCGGCGGCCGCACAGGGGATGTTATGACCGCAACTGTTTCCGCAGCAATTCCGGAATCGGCACCAAGCCGGCCGAAACATGTTGCCGTTATCATGGACGGTAACAATCGTTGGGCCAAGGCCCGGCGTCTTAAAGGCGTGGCCGGTCACAAGGCCGGTGTGGATGCCGTTCGCGCTGTGGTAGAAACCTGTGCCCGCGAGGGTGTAAAGGTAGTTACCCTGTTTGCGTTTTCCAGTGAAAACTGGCGCCGCCCACAAGACGAAGTCTCTGCATTGATGAAGCTGTTTGTGTTCGCACTGGAGCGCGAAGTGCGCAAACTGCATCGCAACAATATTTGCCTTCGCCTGATTGGTGAACGCTCGGCTTTCAGCCCCCTGTTACAAGACTTGATGGCGAAAGCCGAAACACTCACCGCCAACAACACGGCGATGACCCTGGTGATCGCCGCCAATTACGGCGGCCAGTGGGACATTACCGAAGCCACCCGAAAAATTGCTGCAAAAGTCGCTAGCGGCCAGTTGCTGCCATCGGACATTACCGAAGACCTGATTCAAAGCCACCTGAGCCTGGGTGATTTGCCCATGCCAGACCTGATGATTCGTACCGCCGGCGAACAGCGCATCAGCAATTTTATGTTGTGGCACCTGGCGTATACGGAATTTTATTTCTCGCCGGTGTTTTGGCCGGACTTCAAGCAACCGCAGATGCAGGAAGCGTTGGCCGCTTATGCCGCAAGGCAAAGACGTTTTGGCCAGACGGATGACCAGGTCGCGGCCCGATCGTCGCTCTGATAACACAACAAGAGCAGGTTCACTGTGCTTAAAACCCGGATAATTACTGCGCTGATTCTGGCGCCCATTGCTATTGGTGGCGTTTTTTTCCTGCCGCCTGTGGGTTTTGCAATTTTTACCGCCGCATTGATTGCTTTGGGAGCCTGGGAATGGGCCAATATGGCGGGGCTGACAACGCAGCCCACCCGTGTTTGCTACAGCGCGGCTGTATTGCTGGTATTGGCGGCTTTATACGCGATAACAGCGCAGGGTGTGCTCTGGTTAGCGTTGTTTTGGTGGCTGGCCGGCTTTGGGCTGGTGGCTTATTATCCAAAAGGTTCTGCCCGTTGGGGCTCGGTTCCGGCACGAGCGGCCATGGGCTTGTTGGTGTTGGTGCCCGCCTGGGTTGGTTTGAATTATTTGCGCAGCGGAGAGTTCAAATTTGCGCTGACCGATAACAACCTGTTGTTGATTCTGTATGTGTTTGCGCTGGTGTGGGTAGCCGATATCGGCGCTTATTTTTCTGGTCGGAAATTTGGCAAGGCCAAGCTAGCGCCGCGGGTCAGTCCGGGTAAGTCCTGGGCCGGCGTGTGGGGCGGTTTGACGGCGGTTGCGGTTTTTTCATTGGTGGTTGGCCAGACACTTGGCGCCGGGGCTGGGCAAACCGTTGCCCTGATTATTATTTCCGTGGTTACCGCCGCGGTGTCGGTGCTTGGCGACTTGTTCGAGAGCATGTTTAAGCGCTTTCGCGGCATTAAAGACAGCAGTCGGCTGCTGCCTGGGCACGGCGGTATTATGGACCGTATAGACAGTCTGACCGCGGCCATACCGATATTTACTCTGCTCGTTATTCAACTTGGTTGGCTAAATGTTGGGCCCTTATCTTGATGCAACGCCGCTACCTATCTGTGCTGGGAGCCACCGGCTCTATTGGTTTGAGTACGCTGGATGTGGTGCGTCGTCACCCTCAGCGTTTTTCAGTTTACGCTCTGACGGCCTGTTCAAGTGTTGAGTCGATGGCGGCTTTATGCCGCGAGTTTGAACCGGCCATTGCCGTAATGGCCGATGGGGTGGCGGCTGAAAAGCTGCGTGAAGCATTGCGTGACTTGCCGAATATTCAAGTGTTGGCCGGTGAGGCTGGTCTGAGTGAAGCGGCGACAAACCCGGCGGTTGATACGGTGATGGCGGCCATTGTGGGTGCGGCGGGTTTGCCGTCAACTCTGGCCGCAGTGCGCGCTGGGAAGCGGGTTTTACTGGCGAACAAAGAAGCGCTAGTCATGTCCGGGCGTCTGTTCATGGACGCTGTGGACGAGTCGGGCGCGGAATTGCTGCCCATTGACTCCGAGCACAACGCCATCTTCCAGTGCATGCCGGCGGGCCGTATTCGCCAGCCCGATGCCGCAGGGATTACCCGTATTTTGCTGACCGCTTCGGGCGGGCCTTTCCGCGAAATGCCAGCCGCAGATATGGCACAGGTAACGCCTGACCAGGCCTGTGCTCACCCCAATTGGTCCATGGGTAGAAAAATTTCTGTTGACTCTGCCACCCTCATGAATAAGGGGCTGGAGCTGATCGAGGCTTGCTGGTTGTTCAATATCTCGCCGGAAAAAATTGAAGTACACGTTCATCCGGAGAGTATCATCCACTCTATGGTGGAATACGCTGACGGCTCTGTGCTGGCGCAGATGGGCAGTCCGGACATGCGCACGCCGATAGCCAACGGCCTGGCCTGGCCAGAGCGTATCGAAGCTGGCGTAGCACCGTTAGACCTGTTTGCGATTGGCCGATTTCACTTCGAGCGTCCGGATACCGAGCGCTTTCCGTGTTTGCGCTTGGCCGCAGAAGCCTTTAAAACGGGTGGTACCGCACCGGCAGTGCTCAACGCCGCCAACGAGGTCGCGGTGGAAGCTTTTTTGCGGGGCAGGGTTCGCTTTACTGACATCCCCGTTATTATAGACCAAACCCTGGCCGCTGTTGCTGCCGTTCCGGCAGACAGTTTTGACATTATTTTTAGCAAAGATTCTGAAGCGCGGCAGTTTGCCAGCGCCCGGGTGGCTGAGCTGGCATGCTGAAGTCAGAGTCGTGTTTTTGCTGTCGCTGCGGCAGTCATTATTCCAAGAGGCGCTATGCAGATCATTGAGACCATTCTTTCGCTGGCGTTAACGCTGGGCATTCTGGTGACCATTCATGAATACGGGCATTTCTGGGTAGCCCGCCGTTTTGGCGTAAAGGTCCTACGCTTTTCGGTCGGTTTCGGTAAACCTATATGGTCCTGGTATGACCGCCACGGCACTGAGTTTGCTGTGGCTGCGATTCCATTGGGTGGCTATGTAAAAATGCTGGACGCCCGTGAGGGGACGGTGCCGCCGGAGCTGAGCGATCAGGCGTTTACCTCGAAGTCGCCGTATCAGCGCATTGCCATAGCGGCGGCCGGACCCGCGGCCAACTTTATATTCGCCATTGCTGCCTATTGGCTGCTGGCGGTGGTCGGCGTGACCACGGTTGCGCCTATTATCGGCTCGGTAGCACCGGGCTCGGTGGCCGAACGTGTCGGCCTTGCGCCTGGTATGGAATTGACGGAAGTTGACGGTCACGGTGTCAGCTCTTGGCGCAGCGTTAACATGCGCCTGCTGGAGCGTGCCGGCGAACATGGTACAGTGACCTTCGCCGTAACCAGCGGCCAGGGCCAGGGCTTATTTCAGGGCGAGCTGGGCGGATGGAAGCTGAGCACCGATACGCCCGATCCGCTCAGCGAATTTGGTATTGTGCCCGATCGCCCGGCTATACCGCCGGTGTTGGGGATGATCTCCGCAGATGGCCGCGCCAGCGCTGCCGGACTTCAACCGGGCGACCGAATAATCGCGGTAGATGGCGAGCCGATTGAGAACTGGTTTGGCCTGGTTGAGCGCGTTCGACAATCGCCAGAGCAAAGCCTGGTGCTGCGTTTTGAACGCGAAGGCGCCGAGCGCGAGCTGAGTATTGTTCCAGCGGCAAAAACTACAGACGATGGTGAAATAATTGGCTTGATTGGGGCCGGTGTGCAGGTGCCGGAATGGCCGGAAGGCAGCCTGCGCGAAATCAGTTATGGCCCGCTGGCGGCATTTCCGATTGCGGTTGAAGAAACCTGGGCCGATACTCGCTTGACGCTGGTGGCCATCAAAAAAATGCTGACCGGATTGTTGTCGCCCAGCAATCTGAGTGGGCCCATTACCATTGCCCGTGTTGCCGAAGCCAGCGTGAGTTCCGGATTTGAAGACTTTGTGCGGTTTCTGGCCTACCTGAGTGTCAGCCTTGGTGTGCTGAATCTGCTGCCGGTGCCGGTACTTGATGGGGGCCATATTTTGTACTACACAATCGAGGCGATCCGTCGTAAGCCGGTGTCTGAGCAAATACAGGCCGTTGGATTAAGAATTGGTATGGCTTTGATACTGACTTTAATGGTGTTTGCTCTTTACAACGACCTTATGCGGTTGTGAGAATTGCGGCTCCTTAGCGCATTAACCAGGCGAAATATTTGAATGAGACTTACTCTTCTAGGTTTAGCCGTTGGCTTGACAGTGGCCACACTCGGTATAAAGCCCGCGCTTGCGGACACATTCACGGTATCTGACATTGAAGTGGAAGGCCTTCAGCGCGTATCTGCGGGTACGGTTTTTGGTTCCTTCCCGATCAATATTGGCGAACAGGTTGACGGCACCGAACTGGCAGCGGCCATAAAATCGCTGTTCGGCACCGGTCTGTTCACCGATATCCAGGCAAGCCGCGATTCCGGTGCACTGATTTTGACTGTGCGCGAGCGCCCGTCGATCAGCGCTATCAACATTGACGGCAACAAGAATATAGAAACCGATATTCTTACAGGCGCGCTTTCGGGCGCAGGCCTCGAAGAAGGCCAGGTATTCCGCCGTGCAACACTCGAACGGCTAGAGCTGGAAATTCTGCGCTCTTACATTGGTCAGGGCCGGTACAACGCCCGTGTGAAAGCAACGGCCAATGAGCTACCCAGTAACCGTGTTGACGTCAGTCTGGATATCAACGAGGGCAGTGTTGCCGCGATTCATCACATTAATCTGGTCGGCAACCAGGAGTTTAGCGATGAAGAGCTAAAAGACTTGCTTGAGCTGCAAAGCACTGGCTGGTGGAACTCCCTCACTAACTCTGATAAATACGCCCGTGAGCGTTTGAGTGGCGATCTGGAAACCCTGCGCTCTTTTTACCTGGACCGTGGTTACCTCGATTTCAACGTCGAGTCCAGCCAAGTGTCCATATCGCCAGACAAACAAAAGGTGTTCATCGTTATCGCACTGAACGAAGGCCGCCAGTACACGCTGTCTGACATTCGCCTGCGGGGCAACCTTATTGTGCCGGAGCAGGAATTGCGTGATCTGATCCCGGTAACAGTGGGTGACGTGTTTTCACGGGCCCAGATGACCGCTATTTCCGAAAGTTTGTCATTCCGCCTGGGTCGCGAAGGTTACGCGTTTGCCGATGTGAACGCGGTGCCTGAAACGTCCGAAGACGGCACTGCAGCGGTGACCTTCTTTGTTGAGCCGGGCAAGCGCGCCTACGTGCGCCGGGTAAATTTCTCTGGCAACGTGTCCACTCGCGACGATGTGCTGCGCCAGGAAATGACCCAGATGGAAGGGGGCATTGCTTCTTCTGACCGGATTGAATACTCCAAAGTCCAGCTTGAGCGCCTGGGCTTTTTTAAAGGCGTGAATGTGGAGACCGTGCCGGTACCCGGCACAGATGATCTGGTCGATGTAAACTACAGCGTTGAAGAGCAGCCCACCGGCAGCCTGTCCGCCTCTGTTGGCTTCTCTCAGGATTCTGGCATTATCCTTGGCGCCAGCGTGTCTGAAAATAACTTTTTCGGAACCGGTAAGCGAGTATCGTTTGGGGTGAACTTCAGCGACTCTGTCAAGAGCGCCAACGTGTCTTACCTCGATCCGTACTACACCGTTGACGGTGTCAGCCGCGGTTTCAGTGTGTTTGCCCGTGAAACGGACTACGAAGAAGAAGATATCTCATCTTACTTGCTGGATGAGTATGGTACGCGCGTCACCTTCGGCTACCCCATTGATAACATTACGCGCTTGAACTTCGGCGCCGGTTACACCCTGTCAAAAGTGAAAGAAGGCATCTTCAGCGCCCAGGAAGTGAGCGATTTTATTGACGAAGAGGGTGACGCCTTCAATAACTTTTTCCTTTTTGGCAGCTGGCGCCAAAGCACCCTGAACCGCGGTATTCTTCCTTCGGACGGCTATAGCCAGTCGTTGTCGCTGGACGTCGCGGTGCCGGGTAGTGATCTGACCTTCTATAAGGTTGGGCACAAAACCGACTTCTACTTCCCGTTGACTGACTCCCAGAATTGGGTTCTGCGCACCCGCACCGAAATCGGTTACGGTGACGGCTATGGCGATCGAACGGTCATGCCGTTTTACGAGCATTATTATTCCGGTGGTTTCGGTTCGGTTCGCGGTTTCCGCGCCAACTCGCTTGGGCCCCGCGAAACGCCCCGCGGAACGTCCAATGGGGGTCTCCGAGATTTTTCTGATCCCGATCCGTTCGGTGGTAACCTGCTGACTGAGGCTGGCGTAGAGTTGATACTGCCGACGCCTTTTGCTGGTGATACCCGGTCTATGCGTACCTCGATATTTCTTGATGGTGGGCAGGTATTTGATACCGACCGCGATTTTGGTCCGGAATTGGGTGAAGTGCGCTTTTCTGCGGGTATTGGCTTCCAGTGGATTACTGCGGTGGGTCCTTTGGCGTTCAGCCTGGCTAAACCGTTGAACGACAAACCCGGCGACGATACCCAAGTGTTCCAGTTCTCACTGGGCCAGACTTTCTAGCGCCAGACGTTCTAGCGTGTTTTCACACAAGATTTACCACAAAACTGCAACAAGGAGAAAATCGATGTCCCGCATAACCCTGATTGTGGCTGCGGCCATAATGGCACTGTCGTTTCCCGCCATGGCTGAAACTCGTATTGGTGTGGTAGACCTGCGACAGGCCTTGTTTGCTTCAAGCAGCGCAAAAACCTTTAGCGAAAAATTGCAGCAGGATTTCGCCGGCGACGAAGTGGCGGTTCGTGAAGCGCAGGAAAAGGCGCGGGCGATGCAGGACCGCCTGCAAAAAGACGGCGCCATGATGAACGACAGTGAGCGGGATAAGCTGGCCGGCGAATTTCAACAGACCGTGCAACAGTTCAATGCCTTGAAGCAACGCCTGGATACCACCGTGTCACAGCGCAAGCAGGCGTTTCTTGAAGCGGCCCGCCCGCAGGTGGATGTCGCGGTAAAAGAACTGCTGGACGAAAACGACCTTGACCTGATTTTACCGAGCGAAGCGGTGGTTTACGTGATACCGGATCTGAACTTGACCGAGAAGCTCCTGGAGAAACTGAACCGTTAAGTCGGGTTGCTATGAACCCTTACCTTGAAGGCGTAGTGCCGGGAGACCTGCGATGACAGCACCGTCTTATCTGCTGGGTGATATCGCCCGCGAGCTGGGCGCAGACCTGAGGGGTGATCCGCAACAGCGCATCACCGGATTGGCCACCTTGCAGTGCGCAGGCCCCGAGCAAATCAGTTTCCTGGCGAACCCGTCTTACGGCAAACACGTTGCCACCAGCCAGGCTGGTGCCATTATTGTTTCGCCTGAATTTGCGGCGTTGGCCACCTGCAGCGCGCTAGTGATGGATAATCCCTATCTGGGCTACGCCCGTTTGAGCCATTGGTTTGATACTGCGCCGAAAGCGCCCACCGGCGTTCATCCCAGCGCGGTGATTGACCCTTCCGCCGGCATAGGGGTCGGGGCCAGTATTGGTGCTCAAGTAGTTATTGAAGCGGATGTAGACATTGGCGAAGGCGTGGTTGTTGGCCACGGCTGCGTGATTGGCGCCCGCACCCGTATTGGGCGCGACAGCCTTCTGCGACCTCGGGTGACTTTGGCTCACGACGTGGTTATAGGGCAGCGTTGCCACATTCTCAGCGGCGCGGTGATTGGTTCGGACGGCTTCGGTTTTGCCAACGAGCGGGGTGTTTGGCACCGCATTGCACAGATTGGCCGGGTAGTTCTGGGTAATGATGTAGAAGTGGGCGCTAACACCACCATTGACCGCGGAGCGCTGGACGACACGGTGATTGGCGATGGCGTAAAACTTGATAACCTGATCCAGATCGCCCACAACGTTCACATAGGCGATCACAGCGCGATGGCCGCTAAAGTGGGTATTTCCGGCAGCACCCGCATTGGCAGCCACTGCGTATTCGGCGGTGCGGCCGGCGTAGCCGGACATCTGACCATCAGCGATGGCGTGCAGCTCACGGGTATGACACTGGTCACCGGTGACATCAGCGAACCTGGCGTGTATTCGTCTGGAACCAGCGCAGAAACCAACCGGCAATGGCGCAAAAACGCAGTGCGTTTCCGTCAGCTGGACGCCATGGCCAGACGGCTAAAAGAATTGGAAAAGAAATCAGAGGGCTGAGGCCGATCAACATGATGTATATTAAAGAAATTCTTGAATACTTGCCTCACCGCTACCCGTTTTTGCTGGTGGACCGGGTAACTAACATTGAAAGCGGCAAGTTCATCAAGGGCTACAAAAACATCTCGTTTAACGAGCAGTATTTTGCAGGCCATTTTCCTGACAACCCGATTATGCCGGGCGTGTTGATTATAGAAGCCATGGCCCAGTTGTCCGGTATTCTGGGTTTTGTCACGGTAGGCCGCAAACCGACTGATGGGCTGGTTCAGTATCTGGCGGGTGCCAGCAAAGTGCGTTTCAAGCGCCCGGTGCTGCCAGGCGACCAGCTATGCATGGAGTCTGAAGTTATGTCGACCAAGCGTGGCATCTGGAAATTCGAGTGCCGCGCCCTGGTTAATAACGAAGTGGTCTGTATCGCAGAAATCCTGACCGCGGAGCGAGAAATTTGATGGCGCCACGTGATTGGTCCGGAGTGCATCCCCAGGCGATTGTTGATGCCTCAGCCAAGCTTGCAGATAACGTGACCGTTGGCCCCTGGAGCTACATAGGCCCGGGTGTTGAAATCGGGGAAGGCACCGAAATCATGTCCCACGTGGTCATCAAAGGACCGACCGTTATTGGTCGCAATAATCGAATCTTCCAGTTTTCCAGTGTTGGCGAAGAATGCCAAGACAAAAAGTACGCTGGCGAGCCCACCCGCCTGGTGATTGGCGACAACAACACCATTCGTGAAAACTGCACCGTGCATCGCGGCACCGTGCAAGACCAGGGTGAAACCCGCATCGGCAACGACAACCTGCTGATGGCGTATGTGCATGTTGCCCACGACTGCGTGCTGGGGGATAACATCATTTTGGCCAACTGCACTACTCTGGCGGGCCACGTGACCCTGGACGACTACGCCATACTGGGTGGCGGTACCATGGTGCATCAATTCTGCCACATTGGCGCCCACAGCATGGCGGCTGGCGGCAGTATCGTGCTGAAAGACATACCCGCTTACGTTATGGCCAGCGGCCAGTCTGCGCAGCCCTACGGCATGAATGTGGAAGGCCTGAAACGTCGCGGTTTTGGTAAAGACATCCTGGCCAGTTTGCGTAGAGCCTATAAGGTGATTTATCGCCAGGGGTTAACCACCGAGCAAGCCATCAAGGCGCTGGAAACCGACTTTGCCGACGTGCCAGAAATTACACCGTTGATTGAATCGCTACGCCGGGCCGATCGCGGCATCATTCGCTGAACGGGTAGGCTGACATTGCAAAATCCCGAATCCTGCATCACCTTTGGCATCATTGCCGGTGAAGCCTCTGGTGATATCCTAGGTGCAGGATTGATTCGCTCCCTGCGCAAACGCTACCCCAACGCCCGCTTTGCCGGTATTGGCGGCGAAGAAATGATGGCCGAAGGCTTCCAGTCCCTGGTGCCCATGGAACGCTTGAGCGTGATGGGTCTGGTGGAAGTGCTGGGTCGTATTGGTGAGCTGGTGCGCATTCGCCGCCGCCTACTGGATTTCTTCCTGACTACGCCTCCTGCAGTGGTCATCGGTATCGATTCCCCGGATTTCACTTTGGCGGTAGAACGCCGCTGCCGCGAGGCAGGCATACCGGCGGTGCATTACGTCAGCCCATCGGTGTGGGCCTGGCGTAAAAAGCGCATCTTCAAGATCGCCAAATCCGTCGACTTAATGCTGACCCTGTTTCCGTTCGAAACCGACATTTATCACCAGCATAATATACCTGTGGCCTTTGTTGGCCATCCTCTGGCAGACCGTATACCCATGCGGCCAGATACCGCCCAGGCACGGGCAGACTTGGGGCTGGAACTCGCCAAGCCCGTTCTGGCCATATTGCCAGGGAGCCGTGGGGGAGAAGTGGAGCGTTTGGGTACACTTTTTTTAGAGGCTGCGCGCTGGCTGCAGCAGCGCATTCCCGATTTGCAACTGGTAATCCCTTGTGCCAACCGTGAGCGCGAAAAGCAGATTCGTGGCATCACTGAAGCTCTGGCGCTGAGCTTGCCGGTGACCATTGTGAAAGGCCGTTCCCGGGAAGTCATGGCGGCCTCTGATGTGGTTTTACTGGCTTCTGGCACCGCGACCCTGGAAGCCATGCTGCTGAAAAAGCCCATGGTGGTGGGTTACCGACTTAGTGACTTCAGCTACAAAATACTGTCGCGCATGGTGCAGATACCCCACATCGCTTTACCTAACTTACTCGCTCGCCAGGAACTGGTGCCAGAACTGCTGCAAGACGCCGCTACGCCGGAAGCCTTGGGAGCAGCCGTACTCAGCCAGCTTGAAGACACCTCAGAGCGCGAGCAGCTGATTGAAGCCTTCACCGAGCTTCACCTGACCCTGCGGCAGAACGCTGATGAGCAGGCGGCCACGGCCATTGCGGCTTTGCTGGCAGGTGACTACGACGACAAGGCGCGATTGCTTGAAACTTGAAACTGCAGGGGCCTCTGATTATGGCTATTAAAACCCCCTTTCTTCCGTTTGTGTGTGACTACCAGGGCGAACTTCTGGCCGGCGTTGACGAAGTAGGGCGTGGCCCCCTGATCGGCGCGGTCGTCACCGCTGCGGTGATCCTGGACCCGGCTCGGCCCATAAAAGGCCTGGCCGATTCGAAAAAGCTTAGCGAAAAAAAGCGCAACCAACTGTTCGACGAAATCATTGAAAAAGCCACCGCTTGGAGCCTTGGGCGCTGCGAAGCCGATGAGATTGATCGCTTGAACATCTTCCAGGCCACCATGGTGGCCATGACCCGCGCCGTTGAGGGGCTGAGCCCGCAACCTGAGTATGTGTTGGTAGATGGCAACCGCTGCCCTGATTGGCGCTGGCCCGCTGCGGCCGTGGTGAAAGGCGATATGCGAATAGCCGCCATAAGCGCCGCATCGATTCTGGCGAAAGTAACCCGGGATCGCGAACTGCAGACGTTAGACCAGCTTTACCCGGGATACGGCCTGGCCCAACACAAAGGCTACCCAACCGCGACCCACATGGAAGCGCTGGCACGCCTGGGCGCCACATCCCAGCATCGCCGCTCGTTTCGCCCGGTCAGAGAAGCTCTGAACACCGTCGGCGACTTTAATCCCGACGCACAAGACGATTTGTTTGTATAAGGCGTTGACAACCCACCAGTCGGGTATTAGTATACGCGCACATTGATTGAGGCGAGCTTGAAAAGCGCTTCACCAATACCAGTTTGATGCGGGATGGAGCAGTCTGGTAGCTCGTCGGGCTCATAACCCGAAGGTCGTAGGTTCGAATCCTGCTCCCGCTACCATATAGTAAAAAGACAGATCAGTTACCAACTGATCTGTCTTTTTTTTGGCTTTTAGAAAAGCTTTGTGACGGCCAAGTGGTACATATAGGGCGCTGGTTTTTTGGATCCCAGCGGTGTTGCGCTGTTCTGAACGAAAAAATGCGCTCTTTGGCTCGGGACTTTTCTTCATCGCGGCGGGCACCGCCGAAGGCCGCATCAAAACCGTATTTATCCAGAGCCTGCTTTAGACACTCAGTTTTCATGATATCGGTATGTATGGCCGAGCCGTGGGCAAACGGGTTGATGTCTTTTTCAATGCCTTCCGGGTTGATGTGCACCAGCAGGTCCATACCCATTTGTTCCGCCATCTTGTCGCGGAATTCATACATGGCCCGAAACTTCCAGCGCGTATCAATATGCATCAGCGGGAACGGCGGTGGCGAAGGCGCAAATGCTTTGCGCGCCAGGTGCAGCATAACCGCCGAGTCTTTGCCCACGGAATACAGCATAACCGGGTTTTCAGTTTCGGCGACCACTTCGCGCATAATCTGAATGCTTTCTGCTTCAAGCCGCTGCAAATGAGTAAGTGATGTTGTCATCTGTGCCAACGTAAGGTGGAAGATGTGTTTTCAAGCGCAGCACTAGCGCGAAGGCTCTGTTCCATGTCGTTTAGGACAATATGCAGGATAGATAGAATCAGCTTCTGCTCGATGCCCCAATGCTTTTTGGCCTCGGCCGGATCGGGCGACTTCTCAACCAATCTCCCATGCTCCTCACAAATTCTTTTATAAAGGTTGTGGGCAGTTGGAAGGATGGTATCAAGCTGACGGGTAATTTCCCGCGACACGGTACCCTTCGCCAACCCCAGTGCCAGACCGGCACTCACCAGATCTTTGAAAGTGACTGCGCCGAAGCTCTTGGAATCGTCACTGATTTGAAGCGCCAGTTCAGATGACGGCCATCGTGCATTTTCTGAGGCAAGGGCTCTCGTCTCATAAACAGCTGTCGCCAAAAGATCATAAGCGGGGGCCACACGAATGCCTTCCCAATCAACAATGAACGATATGTTCTTCAGATGATTGTCACCGTTGCCCGTCAGAACATTAAAAATTAACCAACGGAATAATCCCAAACGAGCAACAGCTTTGCCTCGGCATTTCAAAATTGCTTTATTGAGGGACTCTGTATTTGCGCCGGTGTATTTGAAGGTCCTGTCTCTGTTTAAGAGCTGGCAAGTGTCGATCACATGAATGCGATGAACCACGCCCGCCACATCGGACCACCGATCAAACCGCTCAATGATGTACACAGGTTCGGGCACATAACGCATGCTGACATCAGGGACATCCAGCTTCATTTCCCGAGCAAGTCGCATAATAAAATATTCATTCATTACCGAGGCTGGATAGTCTGGCCCCGGATGATTGGGCTTCAGAATATGTGTGGACGGCGTGCCCGCTTCCGGCTCATAGATTTCGTCCCCGTCCAGAACGATCAACATCTTGTGTTGAGCGCCGGCCAGCGACATCCGCTTTGGAGAGTCTTTCTGTAGAGAGGATCTGGAAAGATTTCCGATTCGTTGACTCAGCTGGTTGTTGGTTAGCTTCCTGCGCCCAGTTGGAAGATCTAACGAACATTCGTGTTCGAGTAAAACCAGAGCGCCGGCAGACTCGGCGCCGTAGTACTCCAAAAGACCAAAGGAATCTTCCCACTTCAGCCCTGCTTCTTTTGCGACGACCTGGCGCAAAGTCTCTTCTGGCAGAAGGTTGTCAAAGTACCACTGGACGGGGCGCGTTGATGAGCCATCTTTGATGGTTTTTTCATCTCTAGATAGTGCCGGAGAAAGATCGAACCCATCCACGAATGACAACCAGTCGTCAGCGTATGAAAATTCCCAGATGTTTTCTTGCTCAGACAGGAGGCCTACCGTTGCTCCGTTGTGATAAACCACCAGGCTTCTCATGTTTTACGGCTCGATGAGATTGGGCTTGAATCCTCTGCTTCTCGTTTTCTTTCGCGAGGTGGGAGTCGCTTCATTCCCGTCGCTTTCAGTTGTTCGTATTGCAGCAAAGCTGACTCGGGTATGTCGAACGTCACGCGGATTCCTAACTCGTCGAGTAAGCGTAGAAAACGACCGAATTCAATGGTCTCCTTACCTCGCTCGGCATCACGCACGAAGACGTGACCGACACCGGCACTTCCTGCCAGGTCATCTTGCCTCAGGGATTGGCTTTTTCGCACTGCCCGGACAAGCATTCCAGCCTGCTCAACGCTAGACACGGTCATTTTCATCATAAAACCTATATTCGATGCGCATGCATAGAATATAGCGCAGCCTGGCAAATTAAGCCAAAATTCGATGGGTTCCATTCGTTTCATGCAATAAACAAATCAAAATATACAAAATCGATTTGACCGATTCGATTCCGACACAGGAATTCGGTGGCCAGCAGCGCGAGCGCAGTTGGAGCGCCTTCTCAGATATAAACGTATGTACTCGGCGTGGATTGGGCCCCCTGTGACCCGATAGGTCGGTGGTTAAACGCTCAAAAGCCTGACGTGCAAACGCGGACGCGTCAAGCTGCAACGGCCGCTCAATCCGGCAAGAAATACGGCCCTGATATAGACTTTTCAGCGACATTTATCATGAATTGCTTGTAACTCCTGCTCAAATCGTTACCGTTAGGGTAAGTAGTAACCGAGGTTTCAACGCTTGTCTTTTCCCTTGAACACGCGCCAATAGCGCGTATTCACCTCTCGGGAGGTCTTCCGGACCTCCTCAGCGGCCCCCGCGCCGCGTACGTTCAAATCCAAAATGGAGTACCAACCATGCGAAAATTAATGCCCGTGGCGCTTTTGTGCGCCCTGTCTGCACCCTCGCTCGCTTCCGCCGAATGCGGTGAAGTATCCATCACCAAAATGAACTGGGCCTCGAGTACTGTCGTAACACGCGTCGCCGAATTCATTATGGAACAGGGTTACGGCTGTGACGTATCGGTGATTCCTTCTGACACGGTTCCTGCCGTCACATCGGTCGCCGAAAACGGCAAACCGGATATTGTAACCGAGCTGTGGCTGAACGCTGTCAGCGAGGCGCTCCTGCAACTGGAAGAGCAAGGCAAGATCAAACGCGTGGCCGAAGTACTGGACCCGGGTGGTATCGAAGGCTGGTGGATTCCCACGTATCTGGCCGAAAAACACCCGGAATTGAAAACCATTGAAGGCATTATGGCGAATCCGGACTTGGTAGACAGCCTCTTTAACAACTGCCCGAGCGGTTGGGGCTGCCGTGTCCAAAGTGACAACCTGATCCGCGCTCTGGACCTGGAAGCCTCAGGTATCGAGATATTCGACCACGGTTCTGGTGAAACCCTGGCGACCTCCATGGCATCCGCTGTCCAAAGCGAAGAGCCCTGGTTTGGTTACTACTGGGGTCCGACTGTGCCACTTGGCAAGTACGACATGACGCGTGTAAGCCTGGGCGAGTACAAGGCAGACGTTCATACCCGTAATCAGACCCAGGATGCCGACAACCCCGGCGTTTCCGATTTTCCTGCGGCCACTATCCTGACCGCGGTCACCACCAGCTTCGGTGAGCGCGAGCCGGAAGTCGTTGAGATGCTGAGCAAAATGACCTTCAAGACCAATACTATGAGCGCTCTGCTGGCCTGGATGGATGAGAATAACGCCTCCGCCGAAGAAGCTGCGGTTTACTTTCTGAGCAACAACAGCGACGAGTGGTCCAGCTGGCTGAATGACGCAGCCACAAAGCGACTCACCAACGTGCTTGGATCTTAGGCTTTACGGCCTTCCGGGAAATCGCTGCGCCGCAGAGTCCTGCGTTCAATATGCTGAGCCCAACAGGTAATCTGCATACGCGGTGATGGTTGTGGCTCCAGATAGAGGGGAAACAGCTGAAGCGTCAATTCCCTAGTGTAAGTTGGGATAAACCGCAGGGTAAATTTACCGTCGTTAAAGGGAACCAGCAGGTTGAGTTGGTAACAATCTTGTTGCCAACCAGATCTGGCTCAACTGAAGCAGTCAACGTGTCTCTTAAGTTGTGACCAGATTCAGTTGAACACCACACAGTGAGCTAAGGTACAAGAGCTCTAATGATGGGTACCCCTTAGTTCACTGAAAGAACCGCTTTTAAAGCCCCATGCAGTTGGCGTAGTAGGTAGTGGTAGCAGGCCAGTCCGAGAAAATCCCGATTACACCCACATCCTGAGCCAGCACATCAATCACTGTGAAGGTGTCACCATCATTGTTAATGGCATCGGTGATGCTTTGATGGTACCAGCCACCGCCGTTATTGAGCGGCCCGCTGCGCTCTACTGACCAGGCAATCAGATTAAGGCCTGCAGCTTTGGCATTGATTGCGTACTCGGACGGTACGATCTGTTGGTTGTCATCTAAAGTCAGCATTTTCCAAAGTGCTGGTGCCAGAATGGGAACCCCTTGCCGGGCTAAATCTTCCATGTACGCCATTGATACGTTATTCGGCTCGTTCGGTTTCTCATCCAGAAATACGGCCTGGCGACCAAATTCGGGCATCTGATTGACCCAGAAGATAACGTCATCCAGCAGGAAGGACTGTGGCCAAACGTCTTTGGGGCTGACACCGGCCTCGATGTATTCATTGATCATCTGGCGGGCATGATCCCGTTGTGAATAGCCCCCTCTAAAAGGCATATCAACTACCGGTGTTTTCAGTTCTGGAGTGAACTTGACGCCGAGCTCCTTGAACAGTTCGATACTTTCGCGATGACTCAACAGGGTGCCCCGAGTTGAATACAGGTCCGTACGCCAATCGGCGGTGCCGCCAAGATACGCTTCGGGTGTTGTGGCTTCAGGGTCAAACGCGTCCATTTTTCCTCGGAGTGACTTGAATTCAGCCAGTGTAATGTCGCTGGTGCGGCATTCAGCCCGGGCAGGTGTGCTGGTGGCCGGGTCGGCGGGCTCAAAGGGCTGGGTGCATTTGGCGTTTAACTCCGGCACGGCCACGATGTTGGTGGTGGTGTGCAGATCATTCTGGGCGTGACGGCAGACTAATTCCCGGTCTTTGGTAAAGGCGACGTCGCACTCGATGATACCGGCCCCCATTCTGGCGGCTGCTACATAGGATTCGCGGGTATGTTCAGGAAACTGTAAGGGCGCACCGCGGTGGGCAATAGAGAAATCTGACGGTGCCAACAGCTTTGTTTCACAAGCCTGCAGCGTGCTTTTCAGTGTGCCGGCGTCCATGTCGTTGATCAGGTAGTAAGGCCGGGGGCCAAGCTGAACCAACGTTTGGCTGCTTTCGGTGGTCGCCGCTTGACTGGCGTTAGCCTTGGTATTGGTGGTGGTGCAGCCGGATAGCACCGCTAGCGAACCGATGAGCAGGGGAAGGGTACACGCGAGTTTCATCTCAGAGTCCTTTTATTGTTTGGTTGTGTGCCATCGCGGTTATTATTTCCTGATCTTTCGAATAATAGTGCGATCCGTTGTTACGAGACATCGGCACCCAAGACGTGCTAGTTTCTCAATCGTTGCTTCTACGTACCCGTTGATGGCGAGCAGAAGCCGAGAATTTAACATCTTCTTTATCGTCAATCATAACTATAAGTCCAATAGGGCGGAGGAAACGTTCATGCGAATTTTAAAATATGCAGTTGCCGTATCCATGCTGGCTGTTGCGCTCCCCTTGAGCGCACAACAACTTTCAATCGCAACCGGCGGCACCGGCGGCGTTTACTATCCGATCGGTGGTGGTTTCGCCGAAATGATCAATACTCATATTGAAGGCGCCAAGGCGACTGCTGAAGTAACCGGCGCCTCGGTTGAAAATATGGGTCTGATCATGCGCGGCGACGCGGACCTTGCGCTCGCCCTGGCAGACACGGTCTATCAAGCGTATACCGGCACTGAAAATTTTGAAGACCGGCAGATCAAAAATATCCGTGCGCTGGCCTCGGTTTACCCCAATGCTGTGCAGTTGGTGACTCTGGCGGAATCTGATATTAAGTCGATTGCGGATATGGCAGGTAAAAGGGTGTCAGTAGGCGCGCCAGGCAGTGGCACAGAGCTCAACGTGCGGGCGTTGCTGGAAGCGAATGGCATTAGCTACAGCGATTTCGAGCCGCAGCGTCTTAACTTCAATGAAACTGCGGATGCAATCCGTGATGGCGATATTGACGCCGGTTTCTGGAGTGTTGGCCCGCCCACCAGCTCCATTCTTAACCTTGCCGCAACACGGGATATTCGCCTGATCAGCCTTTCTGCTGAAGAAGTCGCCAATGCACAGAAAGAAGTAGCGGTTTTTGCTCCGTTTGAGCTGGCAGCCGGCATGTACGACGGTATGGATGAAGCGGTTCAGACCATCGGCATTCCGAATGTGCTGGTTGTTAATGCGGATATGGACGAAGAGTTAGCCTATAAGCTGACGCGATTGCTGTTTGAAAATACGGATGAGCTGATTGCTGTTCACCCCGCAGCGAATGACACCACTGTGAAATTCACCATGGACTCCACGCCGGTGCCTTTGCACCCGGGTGCGCTGCGTTACTTTGAAGAGGTTGGCGCTGTTATTCCGGATCGTCTGCGCCCTTAGGCGGTGAGTGGTTAAATAGTGATGGAAAGGCAATGCGGCACTGCTCCGTCACGCTTTGCAATCGCCAGGCGTTTGCAGGCTGCTTTGCTGCTGATGTGTTTGCCGCTCGCCGGAGCCGGGGCACCCCCCGCTCCGGCGATTTCGTCTGACCGCCTTCAAGTTGTTACTGATCAAGGCGAAATGCTGGTCGATATTGCTGTCCTACCTGGAATGCGCTGGTGCATTGAGTGGAACCACTCGGTGAAAAAGTTTGCCGTACTGGATTGCTATCGAAACGTTGCCGGTGTGATGCAGTTAGAACGAAGCCATCAGCCCGATTTTGCAGCTGGCTTAGGCCATACAGTAGGGCGGGGCGAGCAAGTTTCTGACGGCGAAGGCGGCTACTGGATCAATGAAATTGACGAACCAGTGGTCAATAACCGATACGTTTTGCGTGTGGGCGCTGATGCGGTGAATCACCGTGTGGTATGGCTGGCAGGCGATAGCCGTTGGGAAGTCAGTTTGAGTGATCAAGCTTCGGGGCAACGCGTGACTATTCAACTGATCAAACCCGCATCGCCCAGCGTGAATTATAAGTAAGCCAGACAACGTCTGATGAGGACTTCATGAACGAATCCAAGCAACCGCCGACCATAGTGCCGAAGGCAAATGTGGTGCAACCCCGCACGGTGTTATGGGCCATCACCTTTGTGGCGGTGGGTCTTTCCCTGTTTCAGCTTTATTCCGCCGGTCTTCAGCCCTTAGGGCTTTTTTATCAGCGCAGCATCCACCTGGCACTCATCATGGTGTTGGCATTTTTAATGTTTCCAGTCTTCGGCCCAACCCGTAAACGCGGGGTAATAGGATGGGGCCTGGACGCGCTATTTTTAGCCGGTGCCTTACTGACGGGCGGCTATCTGGTGCTTAATCTGGACGAGATTTTCAGCCGTGCGGGTTTTTGGAACAATACCGACATTCTGGTTGGCTGTATTGCCACGGTGACCGTGCTGGAAGCCAGTCGCCGTGCAGTGGGTTTTGGAATGACTGTGATTGGCCTGCTGGCGATTGTGTACGCGTTTGCCGGCCCGCGAGGCGAGCTGCCTTGGTTGGGCCAATGGATGCCGGGAATTCTGGAGCATCGCGGCTATAACATTGATCGTGTTGCCGGCCAGCTTTATCTTGGGCAAGAAGGTATCTTTGGCTTGCCGCTGGGCGTGGCGGCGACCTTTATCTTTATTTTTGTACTGTTTGGAGCCTTTCTGGAGTGCACCGGTGCCGGTAAATTCTTTATCGATATGGCTTACGCCGCCACCGGCCGCCAGCGCGGTGGGCCCGCCAAGGCGGCGGTGTTAGCCTCGGCGGGCATGGGGTCTATTTCCGGTAGTGCCATTGCCAACGTGGTCACTACGGGCGCCTTTACCATTCCGCTAATGAAGCGGCTGGGTTATCAGGCCAAACAGGCAGGTGGTATCGAAGCCGCGGCCTCTACCGGCGGGCAGATTATGCCGCCGTTGATGGGCGCAGGTGCCTTTTTGATCGCCGAGTACACCAATACACCGTACCTGGAGATCGTTAAGGTTAGTATTTTGCCGGCGATTATGTATTTCGCCACGGTTTATCTGTTTGTGCACATCATTGCTCTCAAGCAGGGCATGCAAGGGCTGCCTAAAGAAGAACTGCCGCAGATGCGTCAGGTAATGAGGGATGGCTGGCACTTTCTGCTTCCGCTGGCCATGCTGGTTTGGCTACTGGCGATGAGTATGTCGCCGATGCGGGTGGGCTTCTATGCGGTGGTGACAATAGTGGCGGTAGCCGTGTTGCGCTACTCGCTGTGGTTTTTTGTGCTGGCGCCCCGGCAGGGGCAACCGGTGACAGTTACAGCCGTCAAAGATATTATGCGTGCCGGCTTGGCCAAGCTTGTAGAAGGCCTGGAGCTAGGTGCGCGCAACGCGGTGGCGGTGTCTATGGCGTGCGCTGTTGCCGGGATTATCGTCGGGGTGGTTGGCCTGACCGGTTTAGGCCTGAAATTCTCCGCCATGATGCTGGCCTTCTCTGGTGGTAACCTTGTTCTAGCGTTGGTGATGGTGTTGTTGGCCAGCCTGGTTCTGGGTATGGGGCTGCCGGTAACCGCCAGCTATATCGTATTGATTGTGCTTGTCGGGCCTGCATTGACGGCTGAGTTCGGTGTGCCACTGCTGGTCGCGCACTTGGTGGTGTTCTGGTACTCCCAAGACTCCAACGTAACGCCGCCAATAGCCCTGGCAGGATTTGCCGGGGCGGCAATTGCGGGCAGTAAACCGATGGAAACGAGCTTCCAGGCGTGGAAGTTTGCCAAGGGGCTTTACTTGATTCCGCTGTTTATGGTTTTTAATCCAGAAATCATCATGGGCGGCCCCGTACTGTTGGTGGCTTGGAACGCAATCATTGCCATTCTTGCATTGGGTGCCTTTGCGGCAGCCTTGGAAGGGTATTTGTTTACCAGTATGTCCTGGCTGCCTCGTCTGGCTATTACTGCGGGAATTTTTGGTGTGTTTTACCCCAGTCTGATGACTGAGATTGCCGGTGTGGTGGTGATGGTGTTTGTCATTTCTGCTAACTGGCTTGCGAGCAAACGCGAAGCGACGGCGATAGCCGTCAGTGGTTAATCGCTGGTCGGTAATGAGTATGTAAGACAGATCTATTGCCTGAAAAACCCAGACCCGCAATGAAGTTGATTCATAGCATTCAGGCCTTCCCCGGCCTGTTAAGGATTGCCAGCGTCGGTGGCCAGTATGTTGGCCTGGCGTTGGCGTTTTTTATTCTGTAGGCGCTTGTCTACGCACTGGTCTTCGTCGTTGAGTATCACCACGCATTCCAGGCATTGAATGCATTCGTCGTAATCAATCCTTCCGTCTTTGCGAATGGCGTTAATGCCGCAGGCGTTCTTGCAATGCTGGCAAGGGGTGCCGCACAACTCCACCCGGTCCAGCCAGCTGAACAGCCTTAGCCGGCCGATGATCGCCAATCCGGCGCCCAATGGGCATAGGTAGCGGCAATAGAATTTGTTGATAAACATCCCGATCACCAGCAGCCCGACGGCGTAAACCACAAACGGCCAATGACGCACAAAAAGCAGGGTGATGCTGGTTTTGAAGGGTTCCACTTCGACCAGCTTTTCCGCCAGCGTAAGAGAGTAAAAAGCCGTGCCCAGCAAGCCGATCAGAATAGGGTACTTGATCAAAATCAGGCGGCGATGCCAACGCTCTGGTACTTTGATCTGGCGCAGGCGAAGCTTTTTGCCCAGCCAAGCGGCCATCTCCTGAAGTGCGCCAAACGGGCACAACCACCCACAGAACAGGCCGCGGCCCCAAATGAACAGGCTGATAAAGGTATACACCCATAGAATGAAAATAACGGGGTCGAGTAGAAACACATTGAGAGAAAAACCATCCCAGATCGCCAGAAAAAGCGTGTAGATATTAACCACCGACAACTGGCCCTGAGCAAAAAAGCCAATGTAAAACAGGGTGAAAAACAGAAACCCCCAGCGAAACCGGTGTACCAGTTTTGGGTGGCGGCTTAATGTTTTTTGGCGAGCGAAAAAAACCGTCAATACCGTGAGCGCCGTTAACAAAACGGCGATTTGCCACCAGCGCTGCTTCCACAGGCCAATCCATATAGGCTCGCGGTCATCCATAAACGACGGAGCAGGTTCTACCGTTTCAAACAGATCCGCGTTGAAGCGAACAGGCACATCCATAATGATGCTGTCTCGCACCAGATGGTTACGGGCAAGTTCGATGTGAAAATTCAACGTGGCATCGGCACCGGGGCTAAAACCGGCGCTTCCACCCATACGGAAGAAGTTCCGTGCCGACAGATCCGGCATGCCGGCGGCCTGAAGTTCCAGACCTTGGTTGGATAGGTTCAGGTCGCGCATTTCGACGGACAGCCCGTTCTGAGTCAGGCTAATCCGCTCTGGATTGCTGCCGGGTATAAAACTTTCGGATACATGGGGAAAGGCTCCGCCGGACAGCACCAGCATCACCTGCGCGCCCGGGTCTATATAAGCCATTAGCTTTCGATAGCCCTCGTCTCCCAGCAGGTTGCGGCCTACCATAGGGGCGTTGATATAGCCGAAGAACAGCTCGGTGAAGGGTTCGTCATCAGTCCCCTCAAAATCTTGGGGATAATCCGCAAGTGGGCGGCCAAGCTCAGATTCGATGGCCTCTCGGCTTAGCCGCCAATGGCCAATGTAGCCGCGTTCAAGCAGCTGTTGCCAGCTGAGCCTTTCAAAGAAGTCTGGTTTTGCCCGTGTTTGTGCGGCCTGTACAAAACCCGCCAGTTTGTTGCGGGCTACTTTTAAGGCCGATGAAAGTAGAGTGTCATTGATGATTAGCACAGAGACGGTGGCTTTGCTGACACCGTCAAAATACACCGTGTTTCCGTCACTGGTCCGTCCCGGCCGGCCGGTATTGGATGTGTTTATAATGATCTGTTCCCGCAGTGACTGCCCTTTGTATTGATTAACAAAGTCGAACAGCGGTTCTTCTCCCAGGCCGTGTAAGAACACCGGTTCGTGATGATTCAGCACTTTTACGCCGGTAAAGCGGCCACGGGTGTCCATGCCTACCAGCATGCTGATGGGCTGGCCGGCGAATCCCTGCAGCCTGCTTAAGTCAATGGACTCGTAGGCATAGCCCAGTAGCTCTTGCAGCTGGTAAACGGGATACACCGAAAAGTCTGCTAATTTATCTTCAATAACCGTTGCCGACGGAAACAGTTCCTGTATCAGTGCCTTTTTGTCTTCGGCGAGTTCGGCCTGAGCTACGGAAAAACAGGCAACAAAGCAAATAATAAGGAGCGTGATGCGCCCGATCATGGGTTACTCCTGTTATTTTTCTGGTGATAACTCCTATGCTATTGGATTTGCGTTCTGGCTCAATGCGACCTCAGAGCCAGCCATCTGCTACTTTACGACTACTTTTACGGGATAATTTTTCTACCTTGGGTCTTAAGGCTTGCATGGTTACCTGCTGCTGGAGTTATGATCAAGAATTCCTAAGATGTTGGTCAGGCAACTAATGGTGAAATGATGACCAGTCGCTCCGAACAAAAGGTCAGTTTGACAGGCGATTTTGTTGCATTGCTTGGATTGATTTTTGTTGTCTGGACATGGGTATCCGTCGCCCTTCCAGAACAGGGCAAACCGGTCGTAACCGACGTTACGCTGGGCGGCTGGCAGGGAACGGTGGAATCAACCGAGGGGACATCCTCTTCCGGGGACGCGATACCGCAGCCTTCGATTATCGGCTTTCCGCCTCTGGCACTCAATTTCCATGCCCTGCACCTGTTGGCTTTTGAAAGGCCTCCTGCACGACTTCTCGGTTACCCCGGCCAGTCACAGGCGCCGCCCTCACTGCTTCCGACATTTGCAAATGCAGGATTTTACTTGCCTGTATACTGGCAAGTTGTGTCTGACAAAATGATTTTAAGCAAAGAGGAAACCCTGGGGTAAAACGTCCCATGGTGGTGAAAGTCGCGACAGACTTATTTAACGGCTCTTTGCCCCTTCGGGGGCTTTTTTTTGGGGCTCGTGTGTACTGGTCGAAATGCTCTTATCCCAAAGTGCAGATTTCTAAGCCCTCCCAAATAAGCATGAAACCGACTCCCCCGGCGGATACCTCGGTTATCAGCGTTCGCCGATTATGGAGCTCAAGCGAAAGATCTCGCTTGCGGCGCCGCTAAATCAGCGCCTCGTTCTGAATGTCCAAACATACCCCGGGGGAATTATGAACAATAATAAAATCAGACGGTCAGGCCTGGTCATTGTGATGGCGGCTGCAATGGGAGCCAGTGCGGCGGCGAATGGGGCGGTGGAGTTGTATAACGAAGACGGCACTTCTTTTTCTGTTGATGGTTATTTCAACGCCTTTTACGTAAATCGTGACAACAATGTAAACAATACCCGCGACTCCCGCGTGAAAATGGGTTTCTTGCCCAACACCATCGGCTTTAACTTCAGCAAAGAGATGGGCGATCTGACTCTGGGTGGTCGTTCGTCATTCTGGACGTCGATCAACGACAGCTTGGACGACGGCTTAGCAACTGATACGGCTATTGATGTGCGTCAGTTCTACGCCACCGTTGATGGCAGTTTTGGCCAGGTGTTGATTGGTAAAGATTTTGGTCTGTACGCCCGTTCTAACATTTTTCTGGATGAAATCCTGATGGGCTTCGGCTCTCCGGGCGTTGCGGGCGGTGTGTCATTCGGAAATATTCGCGCCGGCTACCCGTACCCGACGCCGTCAGCCCAGATAACCTACCGCGCTCCGGAAATGTCCGGTTTTAACATTGCTGTTGGTGTTCTGGATCCTGCAGACACGGTGACCGGTACCGCAGCTGATGAAAACGCTGCACCGCGCTTTGAATCTGAGGTGACTTATGCCACCACTTTGAGCAACGTAGCGCTGACCGGCTGGGTGAATGGCCGTTATCAATCTGCGAAAAATGGTAGCACCACCGTCGACAGCACTGGCGTTGGTTACGGCCTTAAAGCAACCGTTGCGGGGCTGACTCTAGCGGCGTCTGGCTTTACGTCAAAGGGTGATAATCCGGTGTTGATTGGCAACACGGCGGTGACCGAAGACGATGCCGACGGATTTTTAGTGCAGGGCGCCTACGCTTTTGGCGCTAACCGACTGGTGCTGTCTTACGGCGATACGGATGCCGAAATTCTGGACTTTGAAACCGAGAGCACCACCTTAGGCTTCTTCCACGATGTGAACAGCAATTTCAAGCTGGTGGCGGAATACAACATGTTCGAACAGCAGAATCGCACGACCGGTGCTACCACCATCGACGCCGACACCATCGCCCTTGGCGCGATTGTAATGTTCTGACGAAGCGTTATCACAAGCGGTGAAGCCATGGCTTTGCCGCCTTGTTTGCTTTGCCGGCTAGAACTAAAGTGCTGGTTTTCTGATGGGTGTACCGACCTTGCTGTTTGGCATTGATAAAGGAGTTTTCTAATCAATGGCTTACGAACATTTTGGTGCGCCTATAAAAAGCACTGAAGTTGCATTGGCGAACCGCCCGCAGTCCGTAGAATATTGGAGAAGATCTTTTTCTGCGGAATTACTCCCTATGCAGTCAGTAACGACTCAGCCCGCTGTTGGTGTAGCCAGTACCTGCCTTCGCGAGCCGTTTTTGGCAGCGAACAGTCTGGCCAGTCAACTTAGCCACTCGCACTTGGGCTGTGTCCTGTTTTTCTGTTCCGCAGAGTATGACTTGGAGAGGCTTGGGCCGGCTTTGCAGCAGGTGTTTCCGAATGTGCGCCTGTCAGGTTGTACCTCGGCAGGTGAAATTACCACCCGTGGTTATGATCGCGGGTGCATCACCGCCATCGGCTTCGATAGCCGCTTTTTCGCGATCGACTGCGCGCTGATTCGTGAAATGGACCGGTTTTCGCTCCTTGATGCGCAAAATGTTATTGACGGCCTGCTAACGAATTGTCGTAACGCGCGCCTGGCACCCATCAAAGGCAATACGTTTGCCATCACCCTATTGGATGGGCTTTCAAGCCGTGAAGAGTTGGTACTTGCCACGCTGAATGCGGCGCTCGGCAGCATTCCGCAATTCGGTGGGTCGGCTGGCGATGATGAGCGCCTTGCTAACACCCATGTATTTCACGACGGCCGTTTCCATGCTGGCGCAGCCACGGTGATGTTGGTGAATACGCCGTTAGATTTCCGTGTATTTTCCAGCCATCACATGACAGAAGGGCGGGAAAAACTGGTTGTCACGCGGGCCTGTTCAAACAGCAGAACGGTGTATGAGTTGAACGCAGAGCCCGCCGCAGATGCTTACGCGCGTGCGGTTGGCGTTGCTGCCAGCGAGCTAGACCGCACGGTATTTGCGCTACGCCCACTGGGCGTGAAAGTCGGAGGTCACTATTTTGTGCGCTCCATTCAATGCGTTAATCCGGATAAAAGCCTGACGTTTTATTGCGCAGTCGAGACCGGGATTGTAATGACGTCGATGGAGCCGCAGTCGCTGCTAGACAGCGTGCGTGAACAGCTTGAAATCTCTGAAAACATTGTTGGGCCGCCATTAATCACCATCGGCTGTGATTGTTTTCTACGCCGCCTTGAAGCCGAAGTCACCGGTAAATCAGAAGAAGTATCGGTGTTTTTACGGCAGCACAAGGTGGTTGGTTTTAATAGCTATGGCGAGCAGTTTAACGGTATGCACATTAACCAGACATTTACGGGGGTGGTTATTGGTCAGCCTGACACCGGTTCCTTGTAACGATCAGGCACACCCGAGCGCAGCGCTGATTCGCCGTATTGATCTGCTGGAAGCTGAAAATGGGCGCCTGCGCAAAATTCGTGATGCGCTGATTGTCAGGGTGGAATCTGGAACGGCCCACAAACCTGAACCTTACGCTGCGTTTGAGCACTCGGTGGTGCTTGCGGAACAAGTGCGTGAACGCACAGAAGCGTTGAGTGACGCCATGGACGAACTCCGTGGCAGTAATAAGGCGCTGAACCGCGCCCGTGAGGAAGCTGAAACAACCCGCCAACGTCTTAGCGACGCTATTGAAAGCATCGCTGATGGTTTTGTGTTGTTTGACCATCGCCATCTGCTGGTTCAGAGCAACAGTCGCTTTCGCAGTTACTGGCGCCATGCCGGTGTTGCCATGCCTACTGCGGGCACCAGTATCGAAACCGTTCGAGAGCTGGCGTTCGCGTCGGGTTTGATTGTGGAGGAACACCGCGAGCCCGATTCAGACGGCGTGGTGTTTCTGCTTTCAAATGATCGATGGGTGCAAATGACCGAAAGACCCACCCGAGAGGGCGGTCTGGTGGTGCTCTATTCCGATATCACCGATGTAAAAAACAGCGAAATGGCGCGCCGAATAAAAGCGCTTGAAGAGAGTGAGCGCTGGATTCGTGTGGTGACCGACCACGTGCCGGCGTTGATTGCCTATGTGGGCGCTGACTTGACCATTCAGTTCTGTAACCAGGTTTACGAAGCCTGGTATGGCCGCAACGGCGAGTCGCCTCTGGGCAAGCGCCTTGACCACGTGCATTCCGACGAGTTCTATCAGCGCCTGCTACCGCAGATGTTAGAGGTGCTGGCGGGTCATAACGTTAACTTCGAATTTGAAGAAATCGGTGAGGAAGGTCAAGTCCGGCATATGCTGCGTTCTTACGTGCCGAACTTTGATGAACAAGGCGATGTTGTCGGCTTTTTTGTGCTCATTCGCGATATTACTGAACGCCGTAAAACCGCACTTGCACTAGAGCAGGCCTATGATGATCTTGAGCGCCGCATCAAGGAACGCACATCGGCCCTGACGGTAGCGAAGCAGGAAGCAGAGCAGGCTAACCTGTCAAAAACCAAGTTTTTGGCCGCGGTCAGCCACGATTTACTGCAACCCCTGAATGCCGCCAGGCTATTTACCAGTGCTTTATTAGAGCAATCCTTTGGCCCAAGAGCCGAGGGCCTGGTGCGTTCGGTCAGTACCTCTTTGGATGATGTGGAAAATCTGCTGGGCACTCTGGTGGATATTTCCAAGCTGGATGCCGGTGTCATAAAACCAGACGTGACCGCGTTTGATCTGCGTGATTTGTTGAATAATATCGCCCGTGAATGCCAGCAAATGGCCATTGCTGTAGATCTTATTCTGGATTTTGTGCCGTCTTCGGCCATCGTGGAGTCCGACTCCCAGCTGTTGGCCCGCATTCTGCGAAATTTTCTGACTAACGCAATCCGCTACACTAACAGTGGCCGTATTTTGCTGGGCTGCAGGCGGCAAGCGGGGCACGTGCTGGTGCAAGTTTGGGACACCGGGCCTGGCATCCCGCACGATAAACTCGGCGAAATTTTCCAGGAATTCAAACGAATTCGCCCGGAGGGATCACGCCCCGACAAAGGTTTGGGCCTGGGCCTTGCCATTGTGGATAAAATTGCGCGGATGTTAGATCACGATATTACGGTGTCGTCGGTGGAAGGCAAAGGGTCGGTGTTCAGTGTGCGGGTGCCCTTGGGGCAATTGCAGCCCAGGTGTGCAGCAACAGAAGTGCAGCACGTGGCGGCGAGGCACGGCATGGAAGGCGCAAGGATTTGGGTGATCGATAACGATCGCGCTATCTGCGAAGGTATGAAAACTCTATTGGAAGGCTGGGATTGCCGGGTAACCTGCGCCATTTCACTGGCGGATCTGGAACGCCAGCTTGATCCGGTGACCAGCCCGGTGGACCTGATACTGGCGGACTATCACCTTGATAATGACGAAACCGGAGTGGATGTGGTGGCCAGCGTTAATGGTCGACGGCATTACCCCGCTCCGGTTGTGATGATTACCGCCAACTACACCAACGAACTGAAGCAGCAAATTCGTGACTTGGGCTACGTGCTGATGAACAAGCCGGTCAAGCCATTGAAGCTCAGAAGTACGCTTAACCATCTGATTGGCGGGCCAGAGTGGATGAAGCGCTGAACAACCACCCAAGTGGAGCGATGCCGGCCCTGTAAACTCTGTAAAGCGGGTGGTTAGTTAGCGCTTCAAATATTGACTGAAGTCCACATCGCTGGCGGACAAAATAGCCTGCACCCGGTTGTGTACGCTGAGTTTGCGCAATATTGCAGAAACGTGAGCCTTAACGGTGGTTTCGGCAATGTTCAGGTTGTAGGCAATCTGCTTGTTGGATTCACCCTTGGACATTCGCTCCAGTACCAGTAACTGGCGCCGGGTCAGGGAGTTGAGCAGCTCGGGGGAAACCGGGTTGTCATCGTTACGTCGGCGGCGCCCAGCGCTTTCTTTGCCGGTACGGATGATGTCAGAGGGCAGATACACGTTGCCGTTGAGTATTTGTTGAATAGCTTCTGTCATCTTAACCCGGGGCGAAGATTTGGTGATAAAGCCCACGGCGCCGTAGGTAATGGCTTGCAGCACTACCTGTTTTTCTTCCTCGGCTGACACAATCACCACCGGAATGGTGGGCGCTTCGTTGCGCAGGGTAATCAGCCCGTTCAGACCGTGCATGCCGGGCATATTCAGATCCAGCAGAATCAGATCGAGATCGTCGTTTTCCTTAGCAATTATCAGCGCACTGTCCAGATCGTCGGTTTCGAGGATCTCGCTGCCTTCAAAGCCTGATGCGATAACACTGCTAATCGCTTCGCGAAACAATGGATGATCATCGGCAATCAGGATCTTGTAGACTGGCTCCATGAACGTTTCTACCTGTTTTTTTCATTATCGAGGATTGCTGCGGGCTTATCATAGCCGGTTTCGGGCGAATGTGCGGCCTGCGGACCTCTGGTTGTTATTGTAATAAGTCTATTACACGTTATATCGGGGTTGCGTTGAATGCGACCATCGCACCAAAAAACAGACACTAAAGTACAATTCTTACGCGTCGCCTTGGTTCGTATTGTGTAGGAATGAATCAATCACAACGAATTTTACGTTTTCCTGTCCTTGCTGGCATCGCTATGTGGGTTGCGATTCAGTGTTTTGGATCTACTGCTCTGGCAGGGTCAGACACGCCAGACCCAGAACTGCCGGAACTGTCGGTTAGTGTGTTGCAGTTTGGTACGGCGCACTGGGAGCTGGACCACATCGTACATCAGCAGCTGGACCGCAAGCATGGCTACCGCCTGGCTTTGAGGGTGGTTGCTAACCTTTCGGCATCGCACCTTGCCGTTGTCAGTGGCTCAGCGAATGCTGCTGTTGCCGATCTGCTTTGGACTCAGTCACGGTATCAGGCCGGCAGCCCCTATCTGTACCTACCTTTTTCATCCCGGATTGGCGACATTGTGGTGCCGGAAAGCTCTGGCGTGCGTAACCTGGCCGACCTTCAAGGGCTGCGTATTGGCGTAGCCGGAGGCCCGGACAGCAAGGGCTGGGTGTTGCTACAAAAGGTGGCTTCCCAGCAGGGTATCGACCTTGCAGGTTCGACAGAGGTCCAGTTTGCCGCACCGCCGCTGCTGAGTCAGGGGCTTAAGCGGGGGCAAATGGACGCCATCGTTACCTACTGGCATTTTGCCGCGCGCCTGAAGGGAGAGGGCGGGGGCGAGAGTGGCTGGCGTTCGGCTTTTGGTATGACCGATTTGCTGATTGCTATGAACCTGGACCCTGATTTGCCCGTGCTGGGGTATGTGTTTCCGGAAAAATGGGCAAACGAACACAAAGAGTTGATTGACCGTTTTGCCGGTTCGGTTGCTGAAGCAAAAGCTGAGCTTGCAGCCCGGCCGTCTGACTGGGAGCGACTACGGCCACTTTTACAGAATCCGGAAGCTGGCGTGTTCGATGCCCTGCGCGACGGCTTCATTGCCGGAAATCCGGAACCTCTGACGGACGATCGCGTTGCTGACTTGAGGGAGTTGTTGGTTCTGACGGCTGCCGACGCGGGTTCGCTTATGCCCGCGCGACTGTTTTACCGGCCGCAGCCATGACCAAAGGCGGAGGCGCCTCGAAACTGGGGCGGCCGCCGGTATGGACCTACTGGATTGTATTGCCATCGGTGCTTGTGCTTTGGGCGGTGGTGTCGTGGCTGCTTCAGTCACCGCTGCTACCATCGCCATCGGATGTGCTAAACAGCCTGATGCGGGAAGCCAGTTCCGGTGATCTTTGGTATCACCTGTCAGCCACCCTGCGCCGGGTGGTGCTGGCATTTTTTCTGGCGATGTCGCTTGGAATTCTGATCGGCGTGGTGATGGGCCGGTCAACGTTCATCAATGCTCTTTTTGATCCGTTACTGGTTCTGCTGCTGAACCTGCCTGCTCTGGTTACCATCATTCTGATGTACGTCTGGTTTGGCCTTGTTGAGTCGGCAGCGATCATGGCTGTGGTCATCAACAAGGTTCCCAATGTTGCGGTGACGGTGCGTGAAGGCGCCCGCAGCCTGGACTTCCGGCTGGAGGACATGGCCACGGTGTATCGGTTCAGCCGTTGGCAGCGGTTTCGGGACGTATGGGTGCCGCAACTGTTTCCCTACCTGATGGCTGCCACCAGGGGTGGCCTGGCCCTTATCTGGAAAATCGTGCTGGTGGTGGAATTGCTCGGCCGCTCCAGCGGGGTGGGTTTTCAGCTCCAGATGGCTTTCCAGATTTTCGACGTGGCCACTATTCTTGCCTATAGCCTGGCGTTTATTGCCGTGGTCCAGCTGATAGAGCTCGCCATTCTGCAGCCGTTAGAGCGCCGATCCAGCCGCTGGCGCCAGCCGGAGCAGGCTCATGCTTGAGCTGCGCATTGCTGGCCGCGATTTTGCTCAGCCGGTGTTGGGCGAAATCACCACGGTGGTGAAGCCCGGCGATCGCATTTGCCTGCTTGGCCCCTCCGGCATCGGCAAAACCACCTTGCTGAACGCCATTGCCGGCCTGGATTCGAAGGTGCCGGAAAGCTCCATTATCGGCCGCCGATCGGTTCGAACGGGGTATTTGTTCCAGGAACATCGCCTGTTGCCCTGGCGCAGCCTGAGAGCCAATCTGGAACTTGTGGGGGCCTCGGCGTCAGAGGCTGACGACTACCTTGCCCGGGTAGGTTTGGTCGGTTACGGCCATTATCTGCCAGATCAGCTATCTCTGGGTATGGCCCGTCGCGCCGCATTGGCTCGGTGCCTGGCGGTGAAGCCCGAGTTGCTGCTGTTAGACGAACCCTTTGCGTCTCTTGACCCGGTTATGGCGGGTGATCTTAAACGGCTGATCGTGGGAATTCTGGATGCCAATCCCGCCATGGCGATGATCTGCGTGACCCACGATGGAGGAGACGCCGTAACTCTGGCCAATCGACTGTGGTATCTCGATGGCCAGCCGGCGCGACTGCAGTGGGATGGCTCGATTGAGGAGCCCGGTCAGATTGAGCGTCTGTTAGGAAAACTAAGAGAGTCTGAACGAGCGGGCTAGAGAAAAGTCCGGGCATTAAGCGTTGAATACAGCCCAATATTCAGGACGGCTTAGTGCCCAATATTTTGGTTCTCTGTGGCCGAAAGCCCGCCGTGGCCAGAATAACCAGTACCACGGTAACCCCCGCACTCACCCCCCAGGCTAACGGACTCCACTGCAGGTACAGCGAGAAACGAATGGTTTCCACCGCATGGGTAAACGGGTTGAACTGGCACACCCAATACAGCCAGGGGCTGGCTTCGTTCATGCGCCACAGCGGATAGAGCGCTGAAGACATAAAAAACATCGGGAAAATGACAAAGTTCATCACCCCGGCAAAGTTTTCCAGCTGCTTGATCCAGGTGGCTATTAACAGTCCCAGCGCGCCGAGCATCAAACTTGTCAAAATCAGCGCCGGCAGTACGGCAAGGTAACCCCATGTAGGCGGTTCTACATCCACTAACAAAGCGATAAACAGGAAGATATACACCTGAATGACCGACACCACGCCCATGGCCAACAGTTTTGTGACCAGCAGAAAGGGCCGTGGCAGCGGGCTCATCAATAACACCCGCATGCTGCCTAGCTCGCGGTCATACACCATCGACAGCGCGCCCTGCATGCTGTTAAACAGAATGATCATGCCGCACAACCCGGGTGCAATGTAGGTTTCGTAGGTGATGTAGGTTTGATAAGGCGGAATAATCGAAATACCAAGGACTGCGCGAAAACCGGCGGCAAACACCACCAGCCAGAGCAGCGGGCGAACTAGCGCGCTGGCAAATCGGGTGCGCTGTTGCCAGAAGCGCAGCCATTCACGGGTTTGAATGCCGGCAAAGCAATGCCAGTAGGCCGCGGGTTTCATGAGCCAACTCCGGTGAGCAATTCAAAGGTTTCAGCCAGGGTAGTAGTGCCTGCTTGGCTGCACAGTTCTTGCCCGGGGCCATCTGCCAACAGTCTGCCCTGATGTAAAATCATAACCCGGTCTTGTGCTGCAACCTCCTCAATCAAGTGAGTGGCCCAGAGCACCGTCAGATTGTCGTCAGCGCACAGTTGGCGAACGTGGTCGTTCAGAGCCTTGCGACTGGCGATGTCCAGCCCCGCGGTGGGTTCATCCAGCAGCAGCAGTGTCGGTTGATGCAGCAAGGCGCGGGCAATTTCCACCCGGCGCCTATGGCCTCCATTTAGCGCCCTTACGGGGTCGTTGGCCCTGTCCAGCAAACCGAAGCGCTCCAGCTCCTGGTCGCCCCGCAGCCGCGCCTGTTTGCGCGAAAGTCCATGCAGCGCGCTGTGATACATCAAGTTCTGGCGCACCGATAAATCAAGGTCTAGCGCATTTTGTTGAAACACCACGCCAATCTGGCGCATGGCCTCGGCAGGGTGTTTTTTCAGTGATTGCCCGGCGAACAGTATGTCACCTTGCTGCAGCGCCAATAGCCGGGTCAGCAGGCCGAAAAGGGTCGACTTTCCAGCACCATTGGGGCCCAGTAGGGCGTGGAAACGCCCGCTGTCGAGGGCAAAGCTGATGTCGGTCAGTACCGGTTTTCTGCCGTAGCAAAAACCGATATTCCGTGCTGTCAATGTCATGAGTTTGGGTCGATAACCACACCCCACGGGTAGCGGCCTACCTTGATGGATTTGATGACTTTCATATCCTCAATATCAATCACTGACACATCGCCAGACACACCGTTGGTGGTGTAAAGCTGGGTTTCGTCTTTGTTTAAATCCAGCTGCCACACTCGGCTGCCCACCAGCAGGTAGTCCAGCACTTCGTAAGTTTTGGCATCTACCACAGCCACGTGATTAGAGGGACCCAGGGCGACAAAAGCGTATTTGCCATTAGATGTTAGCTCAATCCCCACGGGCTGCACCCGGTCTTGATTTACGCCGGGCACTTTGAACGACATTTCATGAATTTGCTCGAGTTTGTCCACATCAATAATGTGCACGGAGCCGCCGATTTCGGCGGAGGCCCAGGCAATTTTGCTGTCATCGCTGAATTCCACGTGGCGCGGGCGCTGGCCAACCACAATGTTCTTTTCGATTTCAAACGTCTCGGTGTTGATCCAGTGCAGCATGCTGGTGGTTTCTGACGTGTTCACAGCCCACTTGCCATCCGGGCTTACGGCCATGCCTTCGGGTTCAATGCCGACATCTATCTGGGCCAGAACCACTTTGGTGGTTACATCCACCACGGTCACAATGGCGTCGTCTTCGTTGGCGATGTACAGATGCTTGTTGTTAGGGTGCAGTGCGAACTGCTCCGGGTCTTCACCTGAGGGCAGGGTGTCGACAATCTTGCGGGTAGCCAGGTCTAGCACCTGAACGGTATCGTCGTCGCTGGCGCAGATGTACAGCTTGGTGAAATCCTTGGACAACAAAATGCCCCGTGGCCGCGCGCCAACATCAATGGTGTCAACAACCTCCATGGTTTCTGTGTCAATAACAGACAGGGTGTTGTCCTTTTCATTGGACACATAAGCCAAGCTTGCCATTGCGGGCGCGGACAATCCGATCAGGGTGGCCAAAGCCGTTTTTCTGAGCAGCGATTTCATCGAAAAACTCCTCTTTATTCTGAATGGCGAGCGCTCAGGCGATCAGCCGTTAATACGACACGTGCTTTCCGGCTCATCAAAGCCGAGAGTATCCATTTCTGTTAGCGGGTGAATAAAGCCTTCAAACGGTGCGGTTGCCACCAGCCCCCGTGGGTGCACCAGCGGAATCGGCTGGCGTAGCTGACCATTCCACTGACGATAGTTCAGCTTCCGGCCTTTAAAAGCCGCCAATTGAAAGCGGTCACTGAAGATAAGCTGGCGAACGCTGCTGGCGTCGGCCTGGCCGATCTGGGTAACGGCGGTGCCCACAGAGCGCACGGCGGCCCAGACTGCGTAATCGGCGCTGTTCATATCGCGGCCCGCCAATTCTTGAAAACGGCTTTGCAATTGCGCCGCACCCCAGCTTTCAACCACCCGGTGCCAGGCTACGGGCGACATGCCTTGGGTGCCTACCACCGGCCTTGGCAGCCAGGTGTTAAACGGCACGTACTCGCCAAAATCACCGCGCACGTCGGCCACCACCACCGCATCGTACTCTCTGGCCTGGGTGAACAGCGGTAATTCTTTGGAGGCTGTGCGGCGCAAATCGGCGTCGAAGGTCCAGGGTTTGTCTTCAATAATGTCTATGCCAAAGCGCTTGGCTGAGCGGCGAAAGGCGTTGGCCCAGGCCACATCGGCCTCGGTGGGGCCGGTGATCAGGAACACCTCGTTCCAGCGCCGCATTTGCAGCCATTGACTAAGGGCATCTGTCAGCATGGCGTAGCTGGGAATGGTGTGCAGCAGGTTGTTGTGGCACTCGCTGGTGCGCAGTGCATCATCTGCAGCTCCTGCGTTGAACACCAATGTATCGGACGCGGCTTTGTCCATAATGGCGGTCAGTGTGCTGGCGGGTGCGTTGACCACAAACAATTGCACACCTTCTTGCTGGAGATTTTCAAACGCAAGAATGGCGGCCTGTTCCGAATCCGCCACGTGAGTGGCCAGTTCATAGCGATGGCCCATGAATTTTCCGGTGGTGCTGTTGTCAGCCATAGCAAGTTCGGCACCCCGCAGGCCAGCGTCCGCTGGCTCGGGAAGCACGTTTGACAGAACTGGACCTGAGTCTGGCGTCCACTGCACGTAGCCGACTTTTACATCCACAGTGTCTGCCGCAACGGAAGGCATCGCAGCCAGGGTGATCAATAGAAACGTGGCGGTCAGGGATGCAGATCGAAACATGAGGCTCTCCGGATTTTTATTGTGTAACCAGCTTAGTGAAGGGTAAAAGTCCCGGGAATATTCAGAAAGTAGGAAACTGCCAGTACTAAAGGACTATTCCGCTCTCAGGCAGCCTGTTTAGCATAGTAGAAAGTTCTTTCCACGCCCTGAGGCGGACAATAACAATGACGGCTTTCCGAAGAGTTTCATTGCTGATGCTGACGCTGTTTACGATTATTTATGTCATGGGTGGCGTGTTGTATGTGCAGCAGGCCCGCTTTGATATTGAGCGAGAGTTGGCGGCGGTATCCGGCCTTGCGAAAACGCTGGGCGCAGCGGAAAACGTGCATCCAGAAGTGGTACAAAGTCTTCGCCACATGCGCCCTGCTAAGGGCCCGGAGTTGGCTGTCGACCACGAAGTACCTCGCTGGTTTGCCAATGCGGTTACCGGCGACCGCGCTTATGCTGTGGTTAATGGTTGGCGCATAGATCCGGCTGACGAAGTGGAAGAAGTGTGGGAAGGCTTTGTGTTGATATCCGCCTCTTACACTGTGGGTATGCTTCTATGTTTCCTGGCGCTGTTCTGGATGGTAAAACAGGGGCTGCGGCCGTTGACTAATCTGGCCGGTGCCATGGCGTCCGTTGCCGACGGTTGCCTGGCGTCGCGTTTGCCTGGCCAGCGTATTGTCGAGCTGGACACTTTGGCGCAGCGCTTTAATCAGATGGTTTCGGCGCTCGAAAACGAGCAAAAAACCGTTAGCCGCCTGCTCAATGAGTTGTTGCAACTGCAGGACAGGGAACGTGAGCATATTGCCAGAGTGTTACACGATGACCTTGGCCAGTACCTGACGGGTATTCGTGCCCAGGCCAGAAGCTGGGTTTATGATCCGGAACTGAATGAGCGCCAGAAACAGCAGGCGCGGGATCTGGCCGGGCACTGTGAAACCGTGCAACAGCACTTTCGTCATTTACTGCAGGATTTACACCCGCTGGTGATGGAACAGCTGGGCTTGGCGGGCGCTATTCAGCACCTGGCCGAGCAGTGGCAGCACCTGAGCGGGTTGGACTGCCAGCTGACCATGGATGAACAACTGGCAGAACTGTCCGGCGAACAACAAACGCACCTGTATCGATTCTTACAGGAAGCCCTAAACAACGTATCGCGTCACGCCAACGCAACCCGAGCTACTCTGGCGGTCAAGCAAAATGCGGATGAGCTGCACATTGAGCTGTGTGATAACGGCGCGGGCGCCGACAATTTTCCTGAAAAAGCCGGACTTGGTTTGCGCTCTATGCGCGAGCGGGCGCGCTGCATGGGCGGTCGCGCAGAGTTTCTGAGCCGGGTAGGCGAGGGCACACGCATACAACTGACAGTGCCGTTGAATTTACCCTGTGCCACGGGAGGCATGTTATGAAGCTGATGATTGTAGATGACCATCAGGTGGTTCGCCAGGGCATTGCGAACCTGCTGCGTTCGATGATTTCCGGCATTGCCATTACCGAGCTGGAAACCGGGCAGGAGGCGGTGAGTCAATATGGGCAATGTCAGCCAGATGTACTGCTGCTGGATATGGGGCTGCCGGATATTTCCGGGCTTGAAGTAGCGCGGCGCATTCGCCAGCGTTGGCGCGGTGCCGCTATTCTGTTTTTTACCATGCACGATGAGCTGCCCATGGTGCGCCAGGCGTTGGATGTGGGCGGCATGGGTTTTGTATCGAAAAGCTGTGCGCCGGAGGAGTTAGCCGAAGCGGTCAAACGGGTGGCGGCGGGTCAGCCTTATATTGAGCACCCCATTGCCACGCGTTTGGCGATGAATCGTGAGCGACCTGTGGATCACCGCTTGAAAGACATGACCCAGCGGGAAATGGAGGTGCTGCTGATGTATGCCCGCGGCGAGAATATTGCGGGCATCGCTGAACGGCTTTGTATCAGTAGTAAAACAGTGTCTAATCATTTGGCGTTGCTGAAAAACAAGCTACAAGTCAACTCCTCTGTGGAGCTGATTCACCTGGCTGTAGACGCTGGCCTGGTGCGCTATGGCCAGCGGGGTGCTGGCCAAAGTCAATGATTTTACCAGTCAAACGGACAGCCCGTGCATCCCTCCATATAAGTGCCCTCGAAGGTAGCGTAATGAATGCGGCTGTCGGTCAGGTTGGCCAGGCCAAGTTTTGCTTCCTGTAGGTTGGCACCGCGCAAATTGGCACCCTGAAAATCAGCTTTAGGCAACCAGGCAATTTCAAAACTGCTAAAAGACAGGTTGCTGCCTTGCAGTTTGGCCCCGGCAAATCGTGAAAAGTCAAAATTGGCGCCGGTCAGGTCTGATCCGCTAAAGTCTGTGCCCTGTGCAAACAGATATTCGCCTTGCATGCCTTGGAGTTTGGCGTTTCGCACTTTTGCACCGCGCATGCTGGCCCGGTAAGCCTGCAGCCGGTAACCCGTAATGTTGTCAAGGTTGGCACTATCCAGGTTCGCAGCACGCAGGCTGGTGTGGTTAAGATTGGCGCCGCTCAGGTCGGCACCTTTAAAATTGGCACCGCGCAGGTCCATGTTCGACAGATCGGCGCCTTGAAGATTTGCGTCAACGCATTGTGTTTGGGGTTCCAGTACGCAGCCGTTAATAACCGGCGATTGGTCTTCACCCGCCATGTAATCGCCGGCTATTACCGGTGCTGTGAGTAATAAAAGCGAAGCGCTGATAAACGGTTTCATGAGGCAGACTCCACAATAAAGGGATTGATTTGGGCCTAGTGCAAACACCCGGCCCAAATGGCTGATAACTTATCGCGAAGCCTGTGCCCATGAGGGAAGTTTGAACACCCAGAACGAACCGCCCTGGGATATAGGCTTGGTCAGCTCGGCCATATCGCCGCCCCACAAGGGAACAGCACCGCCGTAACCGGAAGCCACACCAACGTATTGTTCGCCGTCCATTTCCCAAGTGATAGGCGATGAAATAATTCCAGAGCCGGTCTGGAACTGCCAAAGCACTTCGCCATTTTCCGAGTTGAACGCTTTCAGATAGCCATCGCCGGTGCCGGTAAACACCAGCCCGCCTTTGGTGGTGAGCACACCGCCCCACAGTGGCATATTTTCTTTGTGTTCCCACTCAATCTCGCCAGTGACCGGGTCCATAGCGCGCAAGATACCGACGTGATCGTCGTACATGCGCTTGATACGGAAGCCCTGGCCCAGGTACGCAGCGCCTTTGTTGTAGGTGACTTCCTCAGTCCAATAGTCTTCTTTCCAGTGGTTAGCCGGAATGTAAAACAAGCCAGTGTCTGGGCTGTAAGCCATCGGGTTCCAGTTCTTGCCACCCAGGAAGGGCGGCGACACTTCAATGGATTCGCCGCGGGTTTCGCCATCCTTTACCGGCGGTGGGCGTTGGTTTTTATTTTCCACCGGGCGGCCATCCTCGCCGATGTGTGAGGCCCAGGTGATGTTGTCGACAAACGGGAAGCCCTTTTTAAATTCGCCGTTGGCTCGATCGACCACATAGAAGAAGCCGTTGCGGTCCGCGTGGCCTGTGGCTTTTACCGTTTCTCCGTCTTCGGTGTATTCAAACAGAACCAGTTCGTTGTTGCCGGAGAAATCCCAGGCATCATTAGGCGTATGTTGGTAGAACCACTTCACTTCACCGGTGCTTGGGTCTACGCCCATCTGGCCCGAGGTGTACAGGTTGTCGTAATCGGCCGGATCGCCGCCGGGAGACGTGCGGTGCCAGGTGTTCCACGGGGCCGGGTTACCGGCGCCAATGATGATGGTGTTGGTTTCAGCATCAAAACTGGCGCTCTGCCAGGGTGCTCCACCGCCTTGGCTCCAGGCCGCGACCTTTCCGGTTTCGGTGCTAGGGTCGTCAGGCCAACTGGGTGCACTGGCATCGCCGGTGGGCGTGCTCTTTTCGCCGTTCAGCCGCCCGTAGTGACCTTCTACAAAAGGCCGCATCCACACTTCTTTGCCGGTTTCCGGATCGCGGGCATAGAGCTTGCCGACAATGCCGAATTCATCACCAGAGGAGCCGTGAATCAACAACACCTTGCCGGTTGTCTGGTCTTTCACCAGCGTTGGCGCGGCGGTCATGGTGTAGCCGGCTTCGTGATCGCCGAACTTCTCGCGCCACACGACTTTACCGGTGTCTTTGTTCAGGGCAACAACGCCGGCATCCAGCGTGCCAAAAAATACTTTGTCGCCATAGATAGCGGCGCCGCGGTTTACTACATCACAGCATGGACGAATGCCTTCAGGCAGGCGGTGGGAGTATTCCCACAGGCGTTTACCGGTTTTTGCATCCAGGGCGAAAATTCGCGAATAGGAGGCGGTTATATAAATAATACCCTCGTGAATGATTGCCTGGGATTCCTGTCCGCGCTGTTTTTCGTCACCAAACGAGAAAGACCAGGCCGGCACGAGACGCTCTATGTTTTTTCGATTCAACGTGTCCATCGGGCTGTAACGCTGGGCCTTTGGGCCAATGCCGTAGCCTAATACGTCGTGGGTGGTTTCGGCATCGCTGGCGATGTCTTCCCAGGTAACGCCAGTAGCGTGACTTTGGGTGGCAACCAGTCCGGTTGTTGAGCTCAGAAGAAGGGCCAGGCCCATTCCGCGGATCAGTGGGTGTTTTTGGCTTGTGATGTTCATGTGTATTCCTCACGTTTTTGTTGTGATGTCTTCGTTGCTGCTGTCGACCCACTGAGTATTATCCTGAGGCGCCGCTCGCGGCGACGGCAAAACCCACCCAAGAATCAGGAAAAAGCCATAAAAATTCGGGAAAAATGCCCTTACGTCCGCTTTGTTGCTGATAAGTGGTCAGTTTCAGCAGACTTGTTGAGGTTGTCGTGCTTTGGCCTTCGCTCTGACTGTCTACTACCAAGGAACTAAGCCGAAACCTCCAAAGTGGCATTCGGATTCGCTGACACGTTTCTTACAATGGTTGCAGTTACTGGCGTCTCATGAATCCAATAGCCAGCGCACGGGGAATCAACAGAGGTAAGAATCATGGCAATCTCTTTTTCATTCAAAGCACTGGCAGCGGCCGTCTTACTGGGCACGGCGGGTTTGGCGATGGCGCACGGCAATGTCACCCCACAAGCGGTAGATACCGGCAACCTCCCGGTATTAGGCGCCGATCTTCTGCTTGAAAACCCGTTCCGTGAGGGTGGTTCCCACGGTGATGCGAACGCTCTGGCTGTGCAGATTGGTGAAAGCGCCTACGCGGGCAACTGTGCTGCTTGCCACGGAATTCGGGCAATGTCTGGCGGCTTAACGCCAGATTTGCGTGAACTTGAAGCATGGGACGATGAGTACTATATGGGCCGGGTACAGAATGGCACCGACCGAGGCATGCCGTCTTGGAAAAAAACGTTGGATCAAAACGCGATATGGGCCATCAGAACCTATGTTGAATCCTTGCCAAAGCCTGAGTGAATGGTGCTGGCCAAAATTATTTTCGGTTCGTTACCGGGCTGGCATTGTGCCGGCCTTTCGCCGTTTGGGAGAAAACAATGAAAGCGCTGTTGCGATGTTTGGTAATGATGCTGGTGTTTCAAACGGGCGTGGCTCAGGAAATGAATGACGGTGACGAGCTGTTGAACCGGCCCGCCGAACGTTCTTACGACATCATTCTGGAGTCCGGTTATCTGAAAGTAGGGGTGTACCAGAATTTCCCTCCTTACTCTTACTTGGTGGATGGCGAACCGCAGGGTGTAGACGTGGAACTGGGCAAACGTATTGCTGCTGCTATGGGTGTGGAATTCAAAGTGCATTGGATTGTACCGGATGAGAATCTCGGGGATGACCTGCGCAACAACGTGTGGAAAGGGCACTATCTGGCCAAGCAACGTCTGGCCGATGTGATGATGCGGGTGCCTTACGACAAACAATACGCCTACATGCAGGATTCTACCGGCGAGTACATGAACGAGCAGGTAGTGCTTTTTGGTCCTTACCAGCAAGAAACCTGGCAAATCGCTTACAACCCGCAAAAGATGGACTCCGTCGAAACCATTGCTATGTTCCAGTACCACCCGATTGGCGTGGAAATAGACACCTTGCCGGACTTTTATCTGACCTCTGGCCTGAACGGTCGTCTTCGCGGTCAGGTTCGCCATTACACCAATGTTCACGAGGCGTTCAGTGCCATGCGCGATGGCGACGTCAGCGCCGTTATGGGCATGCGTGCTGAAATCGATCATGAGTTATCGAAAGCCGAAAACAGCGGGTTCAGGCAGGCTGGCAATGCTTTCCCCAGTATTGGCAAGCAGGTTTGGGATGTGGGAATGGCCATCAAAAGCACACATCGACAACTGGGTTATGCCCTTGAAGAGATTGTGGGCAAGATCGTTAAATCGGGGGAGTTGGAAGGGATGTTTGCTGACGTTAACCTGCGCTACAGCGTGCCCCAGTATTATCGGGCGTTCCTGAGCGAAGAGGCGATTGCGCAGGCCGAGGGTAAACCCTAACGCCCGTTGCAGATGACCTACCATCGCAATTTTTGTTTAAACCCACGCCTTTGACGTGGGTTCTTTTGTGAGGGTAGTACGACCAAGTGATGAGAAAAACACGCCCGGGGAATCATTGTTGATTACACCGGTAAAGCGAAGAATCTGTACAGAGGCGGGAAAACTTCCCGATTCACCGAAAACTGATAACAAGAGACTCGGAGAGCGCAACCATGAGATCGAATAGATTCGGCATTCGCATTGCAGTCAGCGCCTTGGCTTTGGCCGTTTCCTACGGCGCCCAGGCGGTAACCGACGAAGACATTCTGAACGATGCCAACACGCCAGGCGACATTGTCAGCTATGGCATGGGCACTCAAGGGCAACGATTCAGCACCATTGAAGATTTGAACACTGACAACATCCGCTATTTACAGCCCGCGTGGGCGTTTTCTTTTGGCAGTGAAAAAATGCGCGGCCAGGAATCCCAGCCAATGATTAAGGATGGCGTAATGTACGTTACCGCCTCCTACTCCCGCGTTTATGCGATTGATGCAAGAACGGGCTTAGAAATCTGGCAATACGATGCCCGCCTGCCAGATGGCATCATGCCCTGCTGTGATGTGGTCAACCGAGGTGTTGCGCTTTACGGCGATAAAGTCTACTTCGGCACTCTGGACGCTAAGCTGGTCGCGCTGAACAAAGACACCGGCAAGCCGGTTTGGATCAAAACAGTCGCGGATTATCAGGCCGGCTATGCCATCACCGCTGCCCCGATTGTGGTGAAAGGAAAACTGATTACTGGCGTGGCTGGCGGTGAGTTTGGCGTAGTGGGTAAAGTGGAAGCTTACGATCCGGAAACCGGCGACCTGATTTGGACCCGGCCTACGGTGGAAGGACATATGGGCTATGTCTATAAAGATGGCAAGCCCGTTGAAAACGGTATTTCCGGTGGCGAAGCAGGGAAAACCTGGCCCGGCGACATGTGGAAGAACGGCGGCGCGGCCCCGTGGCTGGGCGGCACTTATGACTCCGACACCGATTCGTTATTTTTTGGTACTGGCAACCCGGCACCTTGGAACTCGCACTTGCGACCGGGGGATAACCTGTTCTCCTCTTCGCGCCTGGCCATTGATCCAGATGACGGCAGTATCAAGTGGCACTTCCAAACCACGCCCCACGACGGCTGGGACTACGATGGTGTTAACGAGCTGATTTCATTCAACTACGAAGAAGATGGTAAAACCGTGATGGCTGCGGCTACCGCGGACCGCAACGGCTTTTTCTATGTTTTGAATCGTGAAAATGGCGACTTCATTCGCGGCTTCCCGTTTGTGGACAAAATTACCTGGGCCACCGGGCTTGATCCAAAAACCGGCCGGCCGATTTATGCCGAGACGGGGCGCCCGGGTGACCCTTCTTCAGTCGACGGCATGAAAGGCGAAACGGTTCTGGCGCAGCCGGCCTTCCTGGGTGGTAAAAACTGGATGCCGATGGCGTTCAGCCAAGACACCGGCCTGTTCTACGTACCCTCAAATGAGTGGTCAATGGACATTTGGAACGAGCCCGTATCCTACAAAAAAGGCGGAGCGTATCTGGGCGCAGGTTTCACCATCAAACCAACAAATGACGATTACATTGGCGTTTTGCGGGCTATGGATCCGAAAACCGGCGAGGAAGTGTGGCGTTACGAGAACCCGGCACCTTTGTGGGGTGGGGTAATGGCTACCGCTGGTAACCTGGTGTTCACCGGTACTCCGGAGGGCTTTTTGAAAGCGTTTGACGCCAAAACCGGCGAAGAGCTCTACAAATTCAACACCGGCTCAGGCGTGGTAGGCACCCCGGTGACCTGGATGATGGACGGCGAGCAGTTCGTTTCTGTATCGTCAGGTTGGGGCGGAGCGGTTCCGTTGTGGGGCGGCGAAGTGGCTAAGGTGGTCAAAGACTTCAACCAGGGCGGTATGGTCTGGACCTTCAAACTGCCGAAGGATCGTGTCGCCAGCAAGTGATTCCTGAATGCGATGAAAGCAGGCGCCAGAGGGCTGGATTTGATGATCAGCCGGCTGGCGCCGACTAGTACTAAGGGATGAGTTTTTCACCCCTATCGCATCATTCAACCATAAAGGTTTAGTATTTACATTGGGTGGGTGAATACGAAAGCCCACGTTGGCGAGCAACAAACACAAAAAGAGGTCGAAACCATGATCTATGCACAACCAGGAAAGGAAGGCTCTGTCGTTTCTTTCAAAGCGCGTTATGAAAACTACATTGGAGGCGAGTGGGTTGCCCCGGTAAAAGGGCAGTATTTTGATAATATCACGCCGATTACCGGTAACGTGATTTGTGAAATTCCCCGTTCTACAGCCGAAGACATCGAGCTGGCACTGGACGCGGCGCACAAAGCGGCGCCGGCCTGGGGCCGAACGTCGGTGCAGGAACGTTCCCGTATCCTGTTGAAAATAGCGGACCGTATAGAAGAAAATCTGGAATTGCTGGCGGTTGCAGAAACCTGGGACAATGGCAAAGCCGTTCGTGAAACCCTGAACGCTGACATTCCACTAGCCGCTGACCACTTCCGTTATTTTGCCGGTTGTATTCGCGCCCAAGAAGGCCATATGGGTGAAATCGACCATAACACCGTGGCTTATCACTTCCACGAGCCTTTGGGTGTGGTGGGGCAAATCATTCCCTGGAACTTCCCGATTCTAATGGCAGCCTGGAAGCTGGGCCCATGCCTTGCGGCCGGCAACTGCACGGTATTAAAGCCGGCGGAGCAAACGCCCGCGAGCATACTGATACTGATGGAACTGATTGGTGACCTGCTGCCGCCGGGCGTGCTTAACGTGGTCAACGGTTACGGTATTGAAGCCGGCCAGGCACTGGCGACCAGCAAGCGCATTGCTAAAATCGCCTTTACCGGCTCTACACCGGTAGGCACGCACGTTTTGAAATGCGCCGCTGAAAACCTTATTCCGTCCACGGTGGAACTGGGTGGAAAATCGCCAAACATTTATTTCGCAGATGTGATGAAAGCCGAGCCTGAATTCATCGACAAGTGCATTGAAGGCCTGGTTTTGGCGTTCTTCAACCAGGGTGAAGTGTGTACCTGTCCGTCCCGCGCCCTGGTGCAGGAAGACATGTACGACGAGTTTATGGAAAAAGTGGTTGCCCGTACCAAGGCAATCAAGCGCGGTAACCCGCTGGATACCGACGTTCAGGTGGGCGCCCAGGCCAGCAAAGAACAATTCGACAAGATTCTGTCATACCTTGAGATTGGCAAGCAAGAAGGCGCTGAAGTGCTCACCGGCGGCGGCCGCGAGCATCTGGAAGGCGAGTTTGCTAACGGCTTCTACATCCAGCCCACGCTGTTTAAGGGCGACAACAAGATGCGGGTGTTCCAGGAAGAGATCTTCGGCCCGGTTGTGGGGGTAACTACTTTCAAAACCGAGGAAGAAGCGCTGGCCATCGCCAACGATACCCAGTTTGGCTTGGGCGCCGGTGTCTGGTCCCGTGATACCAACCTTGCTTACCGCATGGGCCGCAACATTCAGGCCGGCCGGGTATGGATGAACTGCTTCCACGCGTATCCCGCCCACGCAGCTTTTGGTGGTTATAAGAAGTCCGGTATTGGTCGCGAAACCCATAAATTGGCGTTGGATCATTACCAGCAGACCAAGTGCATGCTGACCAGCTACGACGTAAACCCGTTGGGCTTTTTCTAGCCCCGGGCTTGCACACTGATCGGGTGTTATTTTTGCCCCGGCGTTTGCCGGGGATCTTTCTTTGTGAGGGGCAGTCATGTGTTGCTCTTCTTTGGCCCCCCGTGGGCCTTTTTTGTTTTGCCGCGCTAAAACGTGCTTGGGCATGTTGGCGAGGCTCCGCCTTTACAACACAAGGTGCCCTAAAAACAGTGCGAAAGTACCATATTGGTCATTTGCTGCTACCTTTACGATGGGTTTTAGGGAAGAGGTGAAAGCGCCGATATTCCCTTGATGCGCAAACAATCACTATAAAAGAGGTATGCATTATGTGGACAAAGCCAGCTTATGAAGATCTGCGTATCGGTTTCGAAGTTACTATGTACTTCGCCAACCGCTGAAGTCTGAAGTAGCCAGCGCCTCGGCGTTGGCTGTTTTACTTCCGGAGCTTCTGCTTATGTATATTCAGGTTCTTGGTTCAGCGGCAGGCGGCGGTTTTCCCCAGTGGAACTGCAACTGCACAAATTGCGACGGTTTGCGAAAAGGCACTGTTAACGCCCACGCACGCACCCAGTCATCCATCGCGGTCAGTGAAGACGGCGAACGCTGGATTCTCTTTAACGCCTCTCCCGATATTCGCGCCCAGCTGGCGTCGTTTCCTGCCATGCAGCCGGCTCATGCGCTGCGCGACACAGGCATTGCAGCGGTACTGTTGATTGACAGCCAGGTGGATCACACAACCGGCCTGTTGACTCTGCGTGAAGGTCTGCCGCTGGACATCTGGTGTACCGCACAGGTGCACGAAGACCTTAGTTCCGGCTTTCCGCTGTTCCCTATGTTGAAACATTGGAACGGCGGCCTGAACTGGCAGGAAATTGCCCTTGGCGATGGCGCCCAAGCTTTTGTTATTCCCTGTGCGCCGCATCTGAAACTCACCGCTATTCCCTTGCTGAGCAATGCGCCGCCTTATTCGCCACGCAGGGACCAGCCGCACCCCGGTGACAATATTGGCGTGTTCATTGAAGACACGCGCACAGGGGTCACCGTGCTTTACGCACCGGGGCTTGGCAAGCCTGACGAGCACATACTTCAATGGATGCGCCAGGCTGATGTGTTGATGGTTGATGGCACGGTATGGCATGACGACGAAATGATTCGCCAGCACGTCGGCACAAAAACCGGTCAAGACATGGGGCATCTAGCTCAAAGCGGCCCCGGTGGCATGATTGAAGTGCTGGACACTATGCCGGCCAGGCGCAAGATTCTGATACACATCAACAACACCAATCCGATTCTGAACGAGGACTCCGCCGAGCGGGCGCAGCTGGCGCAGCACGGAATTGAAGTGGCCTGGGACGGAATGCACATTGATCTGTCGGAGGCGCCATGAACGCCATTGTGAAAACCACCCTGAATCACGCAGACTTTGAACAGGCGCTACGTAATAAGGGCCGGCTCTATCATATCCATCACCCCTATCACCAAGCCATGTACAGCGGGCAATGCAGCCCGGAACAAATCCGTGGCTGGGTGGCCAACCGCTATTATTACCAGGTGATGATTCCGCGCAAAGACGCGGCGATTATGGCCAATTGCCCAGATGCCAGCGTGCGCAAACAATGGCTGCAGCGTATTCTTGACCACGATGGTCACGACGGCGATGTGGGCGGCATTGAAGCCTGGCTGTGCCTTGCAGAAGCTGTCGGGCTGACTCGCGAAGAAGTGATCGACCAGCGCCATGTGTTGCCCGGCGTGCGGTTTGCGGTGGACGCCTATCTGAATTTCGCCCGCCGCGCGACTTGGCAAGAAGCCGCCTGTTCTTCGCTGACCGAGCTGTTTGCGCCGGAAATTCACCAGTCTCGTCTGGACAGCTGGCCAGAACATTACCCGTGGATTGACGAGGCGGGCTACAGCTACTTCCGCAAGCGGCTTTCGGAAGCCCGCCGCGATGTGGAGCATGGCCTAGCCATTACGCTTGAATATTTCACCAGCGCAGCCGATCAAGCTCGCGCCCTGGAAATTCTACAGTTTAAGCTGGATATTCTCTGGAGCCTGTTAGACGCCCTGACTATGGCTTACAGTCACAAAACGCCGCCGTTCCATACGGTTACCGATCAGCAAGTCTGGCACAGGGGTCTGTGATGGCAGACTCGGCAGAGGTTGGGGGAACAGATGGAAACATACCCCGTTTCCGCCGTGGTTTCCGGTTTCAGTGGGAGCCGGTACAAAACGGCTATGTGTTGCTCTACCCCGAGGGCATGGTGAAGCTTAACGAAAGCGCCGGCGCTATTCTGCGCGAAGTGGACGGCCAGCGCTCCGTGCAGGACATTATTAGTGCGTTGGAACAGGCCTTTCCCGAGGCCGGGTCGCTGGCGGACGATGTTAACGAGTTTCTGCAACACGCCTGCGAACAACATTGGATTGAACTTTCATGAATATGCCTTTATCCACGCTGACCGGCCAGAAAGCGGCCACCATTGGGCCACCGTTATGGTTGCTGGCGGAGCTGACCTACCGCTGCCCGTTGCAGTGCCCGTACTGTTCAAACCCATTGGATTTTGCACAGACCGAGCGTGAACTCAGCACGGAAGACTGGGTGAAAGTACTACGCCAGGGGCGGGAGATGGGCGCGGCCCAACTAGGGTTTTCCGGCGGTGAGCCGCTGGTGCGTCAAGATCTTCAAGAGCTGATTGCTGAAGCGCGGCACTTGGGTTACTACAGCAATCTGATTACGTCTGGCCTGGGCCTGACTAACGCCAAAGTAGAGGCGTTCGCCGGTGCCGGGCTGGACCATATTCAGGTGAGTTTTCAGGCCTCAGACCCGGAGCTGAACAACGCTTTGGCAGGTTCGCGCAAAGCGTTTGAACAAAAATTGGCGATGGCGCGGGCGGTGAAAGAAGCGGGCTACCCCATGGTTCTGAATTTCGTGATCCACCGCCACAACATTCATCAGATGAACGACATTATGGCGCTGTGTAAGCGCCTGGGGGCGGATTTTGTCGAGCTGGCTACCTGCCAGTATTACGGCTGGGCTTTTAAAAATCGCGAAGGGCTAATGCCTTCAAAGGCACAGCTGGAGAAGGCTGAGCGGGAAGTGAATCAGTATCGTGCGCGCCTGCTGGACGAGGGTTCGGCCATGAAGCTGATTTTTGTTACCCCCGACTATTACGAGGAGCGCCCTAAAGCCTGCATGAACGGTTGGGGCAGTCTGTTTTTGACGGTGGCACCGGACGGTGCTGCCTTGCCATGCCACAGCGCGCGTTTGTTGCCTATCGATTTTCCCAATGTGCGCGACAATGATCTGAAACACATCTGGTACGACAGCCCGGGCTTCAACCATTACCGCGGCGATAGCTGGATGCCGGAGCCGTGTCAGTCCTGTGATGAAAAAGAAAAAGATTTTGGCGGCTGCCGCTGCCAGGCCTTCCTGCTGACCGGTAACGCCGATAACGCCGACCCGGTGTGCAGCAAATCGGCCCACCACGACCGCGTCCTGGCTGCACGCCAGGCCGCCGACCATGCCACAGCAGGCATTGAGGAACTGACCTATCGCAACGCCGGCAACTCCCGCATGTTCTTCCGCAGTTAGTCAGCCCGCAGCCAAAGGCTTACTGAGCGCCACCGAAGCCTGCGCTGGCTACACCCAGCGCAGCGGTTTGGTGGCGTCAGGCGCTGGCGTATTCTGGCTGCAAAACGAACCCGAAACCGGCGCCAGCCGGATATGGCACCTGGATGACCAAGGGGTAGCGTTGGCGTTGGATACCAATCTGCGCAATCTTCGCAGTCGGGTGAATGGCTACGGGGGCGGTGTCCTGGCTGCCGCACCGGATGGCGTGTTTGCCGTTAGCGACGATCAACGCATTCACTTTATCCCCTTGGGTGCAGAGCAAAGCCAGGTGCTGACGACCGATACCGCCGCTTATGGCGGATTGCGGGCTGATCCATTGCGGCAACGGGTGCTGGCGGTACGTGAAACCGGGCAGGGCGTGGTGAATGGCCGCCAGCAACTGGTCGCGGTGGCTCGCGATGGCACGCTGACGGTGCTGCACCAGGGCGAAGATTTTTACAGTGCGCCCGCGTTGTCGGCAGACGGCCGGCACATTGCCTGGGTGAGCTGGCAACTGCCCGATATGCCCTGGCTGCAAACCCGTGTGTGGACGGCGAACATAACGGGTGATGGCAAACTGGAGAATTCTCGGGTGCATACTGCTCCCCAGCCAGCGTCTATTCAGCAGCCGGTGTTTGCGGGGCAGGACCTTTGGGTGCTGTCCGACCATGAGGGCTGGTGGCAACCCTGGCAACTCGACACCCGGAACCCCGCGAGCATCTGGACAAAAGCCGCGGTGCCCGAATGCGACCATGCCAATGCACCCTGGCAACTGGGTGAAGTTCACCACTGCCCGCTACCGGGGGGAGGTTGGGCTCGCGCTCATTACCACCTCGGCCGTGGCGAGTTGTGGTTGTCGGGCCCTGGCCATCCAAACCCTGCACGGATTGCGCCGGCGTTCAGCGATTTTCGCAGCGTGTGCAGCTGTGGCGATTTTCTTTATGCCATTGCTCGTTCCCCGGACCGCCTGGATGCGGTGCTAAAAATAGACCCGCAAAGTGCTGAGGCGAGTGTCGTCGCTGGTGGCGAACCAGCGCTGCCCGGGCACGGTCTGGCGCAGCCAGTCTCGTTTCGAGTTCCGGCCCTTGCCCAGGAAACGACCGCGCCCCAAGGCTTTTTATATGTGCCTCTGACACCCGGCACCAAGCCACCGGCCCTGATTCTGGTGGCCCACGGTGGGCCAACCTCGGCGGCCTATCCGGTATTCAACCCCCTGATTCAGTTCTGGTGCCAGCGCGGCTTTGCCGTGGCGGAAGTCAATTACCGCGGTAGCAGCGGGTATGGCCGTGCATTCCGGCTTGCACTGGCGGAGCGCTGGGGCGAGATTGATGTGGAGGACATGGCGCGGGCTGCAGATTCCCTGGTTGGCGCTGGCCAGGCCGATGGTAATCAGGTGTTTATTCAGGGCCGCAGTTCTGGCGGCTATACCGCGTTGATGGCATTAAGCCAGGATCAGCGCTACCGCGCCGGCGCCAGCCAGTTCGGCGTGACTGACCCTATGCAGTTACGGCGTATGACCCATCGCTTTGAATCCGGCTATCTGGACTGGTTGTTGGGGTGTCCCGACCGTCACCCACAACGTTGGCAGGCCCGTACACCCCGGTTACGTGCGGCGGCAATGGCCGCGCCGGTGATTTTTTTTCAGGGTGGGCAAGACAAAGTGGTGGTGCCCGAACAGACCCGCATAATGGTCGCGGCCATGGAGCAAGCCGGGCACAAACCAGAGCTTCACTGGTTTCAGAACGAAGGCCACGGTTTTTTACAACAGGCGAATCAGGCGGCCATGCTAGAGGCACTTTTCAGCTTTTATCAACGGCAGGGCGAAACACCCATGAATGCATAGAAAGCTTGAGTTAAACTCTCGGCTATTGCGTACAAAAATAAACTTAACGTCGAGTGCTTGTTCATGGGTCACGACATATCCGCTTTAAGAAAATTTGTCTCGCCAGAGATCGTATTCGGAGCCGGATCAAGGAAGTCTGTCGCTAACTTTGCCAGTAATTTTGGCGCAAAACATGTGTTTCTGGTGTCTGACTCAGGTGTTGCGGCCGCCGGCTGGGTGGGCGAAATCGTTACCTTGCTGAACGATGCCGGCATACGTACCACGGTTTACACCGGGGTATCGGCAAACCCCCGTGTTGATGAGGTTATGGCCGGTGCCGAACTGTACAAATCTTCCGAGTGCGATGTGATTGTGGCCATTGGCGGCGGCAGTCCGATGGACTGCGCCAAGGGTATTGGCGTTGTGGTCAGCGATGGCCGCCACATTGTGGATTTCGAAGGGGTAGACACCATTGTAAACCCGCCGCCACCGATGATACTGATTCCGACCACGGCCGGAACCTCGGCTGATGTGTCACAGTTCGCCATCATTTCGGACCCTGCGCGCCGCTTCAAATTTTCCATCATCAGCAAAGCGATTGTGCCGGATGTTTCGCTGATCGATCCCGAAGTGACCGAAACCATGAGCAGCTATCTGACTGCCTGCACCGGCGTTGACGCCTTGGTGCATGCTATAGAGGCTTATGTGTCTACGGGCAGCGGGCCCTTGACCGATTCCCACGCGCTGGAAGCGATCCGCCTGATTAACCGCAATTTGGAACCCTTGGTGGCTAATACCGCCGATGCGTATTTGCGCGAGCAGATCATGTTGGCGTCCATGCAGGCCGGTCTGGCGTTTTCCAACGCAATCCTGGGTGCGGTTCACGCTATGTCCCACAGCCTGGGTGGTTTTCTGGATTTGCCCCATGGATTATGCAACGCGGTGCTGTTAGAACACGTGGTGGCTTACAATTTCCACTCAGCGGAAGAGCGCTTTCGTCGTGTTGCAGAAGCCATGAATATCGACACTCGTGGCATGAGCCAGGCCGAAATTCAGAAACGCTTGATGAGTCGCATTATTCAGCTCAAGCGCACCGTGGGGCTAGAGGCCAAGTTGTCAGAGTTGGGGGTCAGGGTGTCTGATATTCCGTCTCTCTCTGGCTTTGCATTGCAGGACCCGTGTATTTTGACCAATCCTCGCAAGTCGTCACTCAGAGATGTTCAGGTTGTGTATGAAGAAGCCCTTTGATGACGACCGTGGCTATGAGGTGGGTGATTTGTTGGGGCTGGGTCGCCAGTCTGTGCGCAAGAACTATTACCTCACGCTGCAAGAGCGCCTGGAGGAGTTAGAGCGGGAGCGTAATCGCTATAAGTGGCTGTTTGAAAAGGCACTCCACGGTATTTTTCAGGGTGATTTACGGGGTGGTTTTCTGGCTTGCAACCCGGCCATGGCCAAAATCTGCGGTTACCTCAGTGCTGAAGACTTGCAATCCCGGGTTATCCGCTTGCGTGAACAGCTTTTTTGCAGCGCCAATGAGTTTGATGCATTGCGCCAGGAGCTATTAGATAGCGGCAGCCTGAGCGCTCGCGAAACCCGCCTGCGTCGCGCCGATGCGACGCCGGTTAATGTCGCTATCACCCTGCTTAGGCGGCCAGATCTGGGGCCAGAGGTGGTTGAGGCGTTTGTGGCAGATATAACCGAGCGGGTGCAGGCGCGGCAGAAGCTAGTGCAGGTTAATGCTGACCTGGAGCGCCGGGTAGAAGAGCGCACCCAGGCGCTGCAGAACGCCAACGTTGGGCTGCATTTTCAGATTGCCGAACGGGAAAAAGTCGAGCGCGAACTGGTTATCACCGCCCAAGCCGCGCGCGATGCGAACCGCAGCAAAGACAAATATCTGGCAGCGGCCAGCCACGATTTACTGCAACCCCTGAATGCCGCGCGCCTGACCATATCGGCGCTGCAAGAAAGCGCGCTGCCGGCGGAAGAGGCGAGGATGGTGCACCAGGTGCATCGCGCGCTTGAAGGTGCCGAGGACTTGCTGGCGGATTTGCTGGATATTTCAAAACTGGACCAGCAGGCCATGGTACCGGATCTGCTATTGACCGACGTTGCTGCTCTGGCCAAAAGCCTGGGTGAAGAATTCGAAGCGGTGGCGACCAACGCCGGCGTGCGGTTCCACGTTCGTACTATTCCGGCGCTGGTAAAAACCGATCAGCGTATGCTCACCCGCATTCTTCGTAATTTACTGAGCAACGCCTTTCGCTACACCCTCAGCGGCCGTGTTCTGCTGGCACTGAGAGCCCGCCGCGACAGCCTGCGTATTGAAGTGTGGGATACCGGTGTGGGTATTGACGAAAGTAAGCTGAAGGATATTTTTACCGAATTTCATCAATTGTTGCCGCAAGGAACCGGCGGTCGCCAAGGTGCCGGGCTGGGGCTGGCGATTGTTGAGCGAATGGTGTCGGTGTTGGGCTACCGGATAGACGTGGTTTCGCGGCCGAGCAGAGGTTCGCGGTTTGCGCTGGTGCTGCCGGTGGACATGCAATCAGCCCGTCGAGCCGCGTTGCCGGCCACTGAAATTGTGCCCAGCTTTGTTCACGGCTTCGCTGGCATTTGGATAATGGTGATTGATAACGAGCCGGCCATACTCGCAAGCATGAAGCTGCTGCTAGAGCGCTGGGGCTGTTTGGTGATCACCAGTCCTGACGAGCATCAGGCTCTGGAATACCTGCGCCAGACCAATAACGTACCTGCAGCGGTGCTCGCCGATTACCACCTGGATGATGAAAAAACAGGCTGGCAGGCCATTTCAGCGATACGGACGTTATTGGGCGTGCCGGTACCAGCCGCCCTGATTACCGCAGACCGGGGCGATGAATTGCGTAAGCTGATGCGAACGCAGGAGGTGCCGATTTTAAACAAGCCGGTAAAACCCAACCGTTTGCGGGCATTGCTGACGAGTTTGCTGTCTGTGAAATAACGCAATGCCCGTGGTGATTTACAACACGGGCTTTGTGCCACGAACGAGCCGCTGCTATTCAGGCAGGGTTTCCCCGGAGCCACCCATTTCAGCGGGCATGTCTTTCATCTTGGGCAGGCCGTCTTTAATCGGTAACACCGACTCTTGATAATGCACATGCAGGGCCGGTTCAAATTCCAGATCCGGCAGGTTGGCAACGTATACATCCACCAGGCCCCAGGCAGGGTGGTCGGTAAATACATGGCCGCCGCACTGCTTGCACCATTTGCGGTGACTTTGCTCGGTCAGATGAAATTCAGCGACCTGATCAGCGCCCGAGAGCACTTCAAGCACGTTCGCGGGCCACAGCGAAAACGCATTGACCGGCCCTGCAGACCAGCGCCGGCAGGAATCGCAGTGGCAAAAGCCCATTGCTTCGGGAGTGCCGCTGACTTGAAACTGGACTACGCCACAAAAACACGCGCCTTGATGCTGATTCATTGCTTCACCCTCGTATTATTGTTCTGCTGATACAGTCTCAAAACAGCGATGGTTCTGTACATAAGACCAAATTGGTAATTTAAAGCGACTTTAGTTGTAGGCCACCTTCACCGGGTTTTCATTTTCAGATTTGACCCATCCGCTATTTCACTTCAGGATACTGTATAAATAAGGCTATGTTGGTATCTGCTGTTGTTTTATTCCTATCGCAGAACGAAGCCATGCCTCTTCTGATGAATCTCCGTTTTCAAAAAGCCGCCGCCAAGCTAGGTAGTTAGGCAAATATGCTGTACCCACGCCACGAAAGCGCGCTATCCAACCCTTCAGTCGGCTGATATAAGCGTTGACGTTCTGAATGTGGTATTCCTTGCCAATCACTCGCTGATGATCGAGTGTGATCAGTCGATGATGCGCGATGTCATGCTCGGCAGAGAAGGTTTTATACCAGCTGTGCCCGTCCGAACACAAAATCGAATCATGGTCTATGATCGGCTCCAGAAATGCGTGGACAGCTGATTTATTAAGCGTCGGACCTACCAGATCACTGATATGGCCGTTGCGATCACGAACAATAACGACTTGAACCTTATCCGCTTTCTTCTTTTTGCTGCCTTGCCCACCGCGCTTCCGTGCCATCCGATGCGTGAGGCGACGCTTTCCCTTACAAGATTCGAGAAACCACGTTTCATCGACTTCAATGATCCCCGATAAGGCGTTGGCATTGGTTTTGGCGGCAGAGGCTAAAAACCGGTGCCGCCAGCGAAATGCGGTTTTTAGATCGATGCCCAAGCGCTTCGCCGTGATGCGTAGCGTTAAGCTATCCAGCATGCAGCCCAGATACGCAAACCACTTATCACGGTGATGCAGTTTGGCCAGGGGCGTACCGGTGAGGGTGTTGAATGTTTTGTGGCAGACTGGATTGTGGCATCGATACCGCTGCAAGCCACCAGAACGCCCCCATTTGACGGGGTGTTCATTGCCGCAGTGAGGGCATAAAGGATGAGGTCTAGCCGTTTCGATTAGGGTGTCAGCCTGAGCGTTAATCTGGCCAAGAATTTGATTCGCGAGGTATTTTTTGAGTTCAACAGGGAGGCAGAATAGTAACTGTTCAATGGCGTTGATGTCTGTTCGCTTCATGACGTACTCCAGGGAAAACTGGATATACAGTATTTTATACAGTAATGTATAAATACGCCAACAGCAGATACCAACATATCCACATATAAACAGTAATCGGTGAAAATGATGATGACCGCCACCGCGACATCGTTCGTCACGATCAGACGCCAGTTTGATTTCCGCAGTATTGAAGTGGGTCGCTGGGTTACGCCAGAAGAGCGTGATTTTGCAGCGGTGCGTTTCTACCAGGCGCTGTGCGATTTAATGGCAATCCTCAAGAGCCCAGAGCTACTGATCTCGTTACGGAGCACGCTTAGTCTTCAGTACGGCATTGGTGGCAGGCCCGGTGTGGCCGCACACTACATTCCGGCGACACGGCAACTGGCGCTGGCCAAAAATGCCGGTGCGGGCAGTCTGGCTCATGAGTGGTTCCATGCCTTTGATCACTATATGGGCAATAAGGCCTTCCACAACCCGGTCAAGCATGGCTTTGCGTCCAGCGCATGGCTTGATAGTAAAAAACAGAAACAGCATCCGTTAAACGCCCGACTCGATCACTGCTTTCGCACTATCTTACTGAACGAGAGCGGCACTGAACCCAGTGATCAGTTTCAGTGTTCGCAACAAGCAGACAAGAAACTGAAAGTACTGTATTACGCTCGCCCCGAAGAGCTCTGCGCACGGGCCTTTGAAGCTTTTGTTGAAGACAGCAAGCCCAGCAATAGCTTTCTGGTACGTGGCACTGTTTATTCGGATGAGGCAAAGACGGGGCTATACCCAAGGGGCCAGCACAGAGAAGCGATTAACGAAGCTTTTGAAAACTACTTCCAGGCCTTGGGTAGGGCGTTATACCGCGAGCAGGCCCAAGCTGGATGAGAGGGGTAATCGCTCTCGTTGAGCCTGTATCAGCTCTCTTAAGAAAGGCGTTTTGAGTTAGCGATAGTACGTTCATGAAGAGGTTCAAGAATGCGCAAGCTGGTTGTCCACCAAGGCGTGTGGTCGCCGGACAGTATACCTAACCACGCCATTTGCACCTCAAGCCCCGTGTTCCAAAGCGCAGCGAGTTTTTCAGTGACCATGCGGCGATTTTCCAAAATCATTTTTGGATTTGAGGGAGCGTGCGTCGCCAGCATGCCAACGCGTAAATTTATGGTTAACAGTGCGGCAGGTCCGGCATCTATGAGAATGCTGCCCAGCTTTCGAACATCGGATCTAGCGTCGGATGTCATCGGAATTATTGCGGATAGGCAATTATGTTTAGACATTGTGCTTTCCAGAAATGAATGATTGGTAATGCGGCTGCTAATCGCTCGAAAATTCATACCAATCGCGAAGTATACGACAATGGTTACTCAACCGATTGCCTAGATTAGCATGCTATCACTATTATCAGGCTGCGGAATGATCTGCACATCACAACTTGGCGTAAGATTTAAAACACCCAATGCGAGAATAAATCCAATGCACATGACACTTAGCGATTTGAAATCCCGCAAGCACGAACCCATCAGCCTGGTAGAGATCGTGTCCATGGAGGGTCGTTATTACATGGTCCGCTTTTACATGGGGGGCTCAGGCTATGTTCTGGTGAATGATCAGGACAAAGTGATTATGTTTTTAGGTGCCAGCGCAGCACGTGAAGCAATGCGTGATTTTATTGTGGCGGATTTTGACTTGATTCCGCCGACCGGAACTGACGAAATGATCGGTATGCCGGATTCCAGCTCCGAGCCCATGCGGGTCCAGTTTTAGCGTATTGCCAAATGGTCTTTGCCAGGTTTCGGCTTCTTAGCCATCTGTCTGCTGACACTTGGTACTTCACCATTCAAGCCAGGGATGACAATGGGCTGCTAAGTTCGCCTTCAGACGTAGTAAGCAAGAATATTCCCAGCTAGCCGATCACCCCCTTGTGTTTCAGGGCAGAGGGTTGGTTAGTGGCAATGTGATGGTAAAGGTAGAGCCGATACCAGGGGTTGAGTTTACGTTGATGTTGCCGCGGTGCTTTTCGATGACGGTTTTGACGACAAACAACCCCAGGCCGGTACCGTAGTTACCAGACAGTTCGCTGCTTTTCTGGCGCTGAAAACGATCAAACAGGCCAGGAAGTTCATTGGCGTCAATGCCGTTACCCTCGTCTGCAATGGCCAGGCACGCCAGATGGCCCGCCCGGAATACCTGAATAACAATCTTCGACCCTTCCTCGCTGTACTTGATGGCGTTGCCAATCAGGTTGATGACAGCCCGCTCCAGTAATTCCGGATTACCCCTTAGCCAAAGGTCTTCGGTACCCTGCAAATAAATCTGAATCCGTTTGCCAATGGCCTGTTCAATCACGCTGTCGCGGGCATTTTCGACAATGGCCAGCAGTTCGCATTCGTAAAATCGTGCTTCGGTTAATTGCTCGGCCCGCGCCAGCTGCACGAACTCTTCCGCCAGGTGATAGCTGCGGCGGGCCAGTTTTCCCAGCTGGTCCAGTTCTGCGGGCTGGATTTGTCCCGGCCCCCGGCGTTTAAGTTGTTCAATCAGCGCCAGTTGTGACACCAGTGGCGAACGTACGTCGTGGGAGATAAAGTCGATGGCTTCACGGTGCTGTCGCTGCTGTTCGCGCAATTCTGAAATATCGGAAATATTGGCGATAATTCCATGCTGATCGCTGTCTGGTAAGCGGAATGGCGCAAAGTGAATGAGAAAATCACGGCTGCGAACGCTCAAATCTGTGGTGCGTGCCTGCCTCACAATCAGTGTGTCAGATACGATTTCGTGCCAGGGCGCAGCGGGCTCTGGGTCGTGGCCGTTCAGCAGGCGAGTCAAAGACAAACCGAAAAGGCTGGGCATGGGCTCGCTAAACCAGCGTTCGATGTGGCCGTTGGCAAAGCGGATCATTCCCAGTTGGTCGGTTACGATAATACCGTCTGGCATGTGTTCAAAACTGTGGCGGATGAATCCGTGCAGGCGCGCCAGTTTTTGATTGGCCAGCTGCGCCCGCTCGAGCCTTGCGGTAAACAGTTCGGTGGGCCTGCTCCGCTTTAGAATGTGTAAATGTGCTGAATCGCCGTTTTCCAGATTTAAACGCTGTAGGTATTGCTGGATCATTTCGCGGTTGAGATCGTCGGGCAGGATCAGACCCAGGTGGTAGTTATCATCGCCTCTTTGTAAGCGTATCCACGCGCGATTGTCGTTGAAGCTCCAGCGTCCTGTGGCCAGGTTTTCCGGGATTTCATCGCTGCCCAGCTTTTCACCTGTCAGCTTGCTGTGTCCGTTTGTGAGTAACCAGCCTCTTGGGTGAAACAGGGTTTGCAACTGTTGTAACAGTAACGGCGGATAAAGGTCGGCGGCTTCGGGCAGTTCAAGGTGAGGGCCGTCAGAGAGCTTGTCGAGCTGAAAGTTCAAAAACTGACCGGTTATAGTGAGGCGTAAACCGCTGGTTACCGGCATTGCTAGCAATGGCATGATGGCGGCATTGGTGATGGGCAGCCAAACATGCCCGATGAACAGTAACGCCACATGCAGCAATAAAAGCGCCAGTGTAATGGCGATGCAGGTAACAATGTTGAGTGACGTTCGCAATCGTGGGAGTGCCAGCGTGATAACGACGATTATCACAAGAACGTCGCTGCTCCATTCAGGGATCAGGGCGATGGCAGGGTTGCGCTCAGTGTTCCAGGCTGGATTCAGTGCCAGCTGGTTTAGCAACCAGCTGTCCAGGCGGTCGGGTAGGGTGGTGAGCTTTATGATGAACGCCAGGGGCAGCAGAATGAGCCCAAGCGCCCAAGGCATTGTTGTGATTTTTAGCCAGTCCCGAGTCATGCTTCCTGCACTAATGTCTGTTCAGCGGTTAATCGATATATAGCTCCGTTGCCGGACCCCAGCGGCTGGCCAGTGGCCCGTCGGAGAGTGCCTTTAGGCGCACAAAATACCGCTTTCCGGGAATCAGGCGCAAGCCTGCCGTATTTCCCGGTATGTCTGCTTCCTTGATGACCGGGTAAAAATCAGGGTCAGCAGACAGCTGCATACGATACTTGCTGGCTGTTTCCACCGATTCCCAGAATAACCGCACCTGTTGGTCCAGGTAGTTAACCGAGATAATGTTTACCGGTGGCAAGCTGCCGTCAATAATCAGGCTGTGGACGTTGCTGGTGGCGCTGGAGTCGCCGCCGGCTTCGGTTTTAACCCGCCAGTAATATTGGCCGGGAGACAGCGATTGCGACAGTTTTGCCTCGCTTTGTTGTGCCCACTCGCTGGTTGCGACCAGGTTTTCGAACTGCGCCGTGGCTGAGATCTGAATTTGGGCGGTTTCGCTGTCGCCGTTCAGGCTCCAGCTAAATTCGGGCTGATTTGTGGTGGTGGTTGCGCTGTCGCCAGGTTCCAACAATTTGGCGGCGCGAGCTTGAAGGTCAATGCTAAATGGCACAAGCGCAGGCAAACCTTTTATGCCTTGATAGTCTAACGCCGCAAGCTGAATTTCATAACGGCCGTTGTTCAGCCGGCTTATGTCAAAACGGTCACCGGCCAGTGTGCGGCTGTCTACCCATCGCCCGCTGGCGGTGTCAAAAATATCCAGCTTGTGCATTTTCGCAAGGCTTTGCCATTGCAGTTCGGCGGGCAGCTTACGCAGAACGGCCGGCAGACCGGTAACCATGGGTGGCGGTGCAAGTTTGTGCAGGCGAACATCGCCGCCGGGCTGTGCGGCAACGTGAGCGCCATAACCTGCGGGCACTTCTACGGAGCGCCCCTGTTGGCCAAATTTAACCTGGCCATTCATCACCTGCAAACCCGTGCCCCCGGCGTTTGCCTGAATCGCAAACTGAGTGCCATCCACCGCGGCCGTTGCCGAAGGAGTCTCGATTTCGAAACGGCTGCCCCCGCTGACCACATCCTTTACGCGGGTGAAAACCTCGCCACGATTCAGCCGCAAGCGGGTATCAATCATTCCCGGTTTGCCAAACTGGGTCATGCGGCTAAAGGCCAGTCTGGAATTGGGTGACAGCCGGATTTCAGAGCCTTCAGCGAGGGTAATAGTGGCGCTACCGGAGCCGGACAGTAGTTCGTCGCCAGCGCGAATCAGTGTGTTTACGGTCAGCGGCCGGCGCTGGCCGTTGCCGGTTAGCAGTTGCACCAGGCCAGATACAGAGGTCGCTCGGGCAGGCTGGGGTTGGCGCTTAAGCCAGTCCATAGGAATACGCACTTGCTCGCCTGCGACTGGCAGCAGAGCGTTGTTCAGGCTGTTGTGTTTTAGCAGTTGCTGGGCGTTGTGGGGTGGTGCCAGCAATTGCGTGGCCAACTGTTGAACGCTATCGCCTTTTTGTAGGGTGTAAACCCATTCTGCGAGTGCCATGCCCGAGCTGCTTAGGTGCACGCCCGAGCCCATCGCAAGTGGCAATTGGGCCTGTGCAGACGTGCTGTGAAGCAGTGCGATTAAGAACAGTGGCAAAATGCGCACTGTCAGAATACGCACTATCGGGGTACGGCTAGGCCGTGCTTTATCTGCCATTGGCCGCCTTCACTTGCGGTTGCTTCACGCCCTTGTCTGGTTCTGGGGATTTATGGCTTAACGCTTGCTGGCTGAGCGCTTCCAGTCGGTACCCGCGCTGATAAATGGTTTTTATGCGAAATCCGTTATCTGGGTTAAGTCCCAAACGGCGTCGCAATCGGCTCATATGCGTGTCGACAGTGCGGGTGTTGATGCTGCGGTTAAGACCCCAAACCCTTTCTAGCAGGGCCTCGCGGGTTAACAGCCGGCCCTGATTCTGAAACAGAAAAAGAATCAGCTCGTAATCTTTGTCGGTGAGAACCAGTGCTTCGCCATGAAGCTCCACGCTGCGCTGCTGAGTATTGATAACAAAAGGGCCAAAGCACAACTGTGCGGTGTTTTGGGCAGACTGGCTGCGCCGCGACAGGGCGTTGATGCGCGCTATTAGTTCCGCTGCACGCGCCGGTTTGGCAATATAGTCGTCGGCGCCGGCGTCCAGAGCGCTGACAATGTCGGTTTCGCTGTCGCGCTGGGTTAGAAACAGCACGGGGACCGGCCAATTAATCTGGGCGCGCACGTTTTTAAGCACGTCGATTCCGGTCTTGTCCGGAATCTGCCAATCCAGCACCAGTAAATCGTAATTGTTGTGCAGTACAGAGCTCAGAAAAGATTGACCTGTTTCAAAAGCATCGCAGCTGTGACCGCTTTCGCAAATTATGCGCTGGACATGTTGGGATTGCTCCGGCTCATCTTCAAGCAGCGCAATGCGCATCTGGCTCTCCTGAAACAAGTAAGTGGCTATTCAGCGTGGGTTCGCCCGGTTACGTTCGTTTTAACACTTATACGCATAATCATATTGTTGCAAAATTCGGCATCGGATTCCATTTCATTTTGTAGTCGTTTTAACCGGCAGGTCGGGTTTTCCGTTTACATCGTTCACTGTTTGACGGCAGGCGGGGAAAGAACTGCAACCCCAAAACCAACCTTTTTTACTTTTACGCCTGACCAGGGGCGAAAAGCAGAATGGGCAGGGGACCGGTTTTTGGCTGCTGCCATCTTCCGGGCTGTGGTCTTCCAGCGGGCGGGTGCCTTTGCAACCCGGGTAGCGGGTGCAGGCGTAAAAAGCACCGAATTTGCCTTTGCGCTCAACCATGCCGGCGCGGCACTTGGGGCAATGGGGGGCATCCGGGTTGGTTGCTATCTCGGCAGCGTCAGGTGCCAGGGGCGCGGGGTGCCCGATAAATCCCTGAATTTCCTGTTTAAGGGAATCCAGAAACTGTCGCGGCTGGGCTTCGCCGCGCTGAATGGCTTCCAGTGTGGCTTCCCAAACGGCGGTGCGGTCGGGTTTGCTAACAGAGTCTGGCAGCGCGTTTATCAAGGTTTTACCCTTGTCGCTGGCGCGGATATGGCGGCCGTCGCGGGACAGGTAGTCGCGTTTGAACAGGGTTTCCATAATGGCAGCACGGGTAGCTTCGGTGCCCAGGCCATCGGTCTCGCGCAGGGTTTTTCGCAGTTCCGGGTCGTCAACGAAGCGCGCGATGTTGGTCATTGCGGCCAGCAGTGTTGCGTCTGAAAAGTGCTTTGGGGGTTGGGTTTGCTGCTGCAACACCTGGGTGCCGTCGCACAGCACCGGATCGCCGGTGCCCAGCCTGGGCAGTGCCGGTTTTTCCGGTTTGGCTTTGGCGTCGCGCAGTTTCAGTTCAAGCGCTTTCCAGCCGGGCTGTAACACAGCGGTTTCTGAGGTGCGGAACAGGTGGTCGCCAACCTCTACGCCCAGTTTGCCCTCGCGATGGATGGCATCTGCTGCAAATTGCATCAGGTAGTAGCGGCTGATTAAATTATAGATCTGGGCTTCTTTTCCAGATAACGCACCACCTGCGCGACTCCGGTTAGTGGGAATGATGGCGTGGTGGGCGTCTACTTTTTTATCATTCCAGGCTGCGGTTTTTCGTTGCAAATCGGCTGTATTGCTGGCTTCGGCAAGGTCGATATCGACCTTGCCGATAGCGCTAATAACTTGCTGACGCTGGTTGTAATGTTCCAGCGGCAGGTAACGGCTGTCTGACCTGGGGTAGGTGATTAACTGGTGGCGCTCATACAGGCTTTGCGCGGTATCCAGTACTTCTTTGGCGGCCATGCGGAACAATCGGCCGGCTTCGATTTGCAACGCAGAAAGCGACAGGGGCAGTGGCGGCGTCTCTGAGCGGTCGCGAAAGCGGGATTCGCAGATTTTGCCTGGCCTTCCTTCAACTGCGGTGGCGACCTGTTCAGCCGCGCTGCGGTCCAGCAAGCGGTTTTCGCTGTCCAGCAGGTGCCGGTAATCTTCACCTGGTACCCAGCGCGCGCTGAAAGTGCGGGTGTCGGAGTCTTCTTCCATGCCGTGAAAACGGGCTTCCAGCGGGAAAAAGTCCTGAGCTTGAAACTGCTCAATGTGCTGGTCGCGCTTAACCACCAGGCCCAGTACCGGGGTTTGCACTCGGCCAACGGAGTAAACGCCCTGCTGGCCTTGTTGTTGGCCTTTTGTTTGATAAAGCAGAGTGTAAAAGCGAGTCAGATTCAAGCCGTAAAGCCAGTCTGCGCGCTGGCGCGCCAGGGCCGAAGCCGACAGCCGGAGGAAGTCACGGTTATCGCGGGTCTGTTTGAGTGCTTTTGCTACTGCGGCCGGGGTTAAATCGTTAATCAGCAGGCGCCTTACCGGTGCGTCTGTGCCCACATAGTGAATCACCTCGTCTACCAGCAGCTGGCCTTCGCGGTCCGGGTCGCCTGCGTGGGTAATTTCACTGGCTTTGCGGATCAGCGATTGCAGTACTTTAAGCTGGGCGGCAACGCCGGTTTTTGGAGTGAGCTGCCACTTTTCCGGAAACATCGGCAACTGGTCGGCGCGCCAGTTTTTCCAGGCCGGGTTATAGCTGGCGGGTTCGGCGGGCTCCAGTAAATGGCCGATACACCAGCTGACAGTCACCGCACTGCTGCCGCTGCCGCAGCGAATCCAGCCCTGGCCTTTTTGTTGGGGCTGGGGCAATGCAGCGGCTATGGCGCGGCCAAGGCTTGGTTTTTCGGCGATATAAAGGTGCATTGGTGTTCCCGTTTGGCTTAAAACTGACGTGGAGTGCGAATTTAAGATTGAGTTCAAGAGTGAGTTCAAGAGTGAATTTAAGAGTGAATTCAAGAGTGGCTGGCGAGCAGATTAAAGAGCGCCCCGGCAAAAATCTGGGTGTCAGGGGTGGGGCCCGCTACCCGTGCCCGCTGCGAATGTGGCGTTTCATCGCAACGCTGTCAAGGTTGTCGGGTTTTGCGATTACTATATAGTAGACTGTTAATATACAAGCAACGAAGAGTGAGTGTGTAATGGACGTGCAGAAAAAAATTGAGGCAAAGTTGCATCAGGCTTTTAATGCCCAGGTGATGATAGTCGAGAACGACAGCCACAAGCACAACGTGCCGCCCAATTCGGAAACCCATTTCAAGGTGACCCTGGTGTCACCGGCATTTGTGGGGCAATCAAAGGTGAAGCGCCACCAGGCGATCTATCAAGTGCTGGCTGCAGAACTGGCCGCTGGTGTGCATGCGCTGGCCATGCACCCCTTTACGCCTGAGGAATGGGCTGCGCAAAATCAATCCACACCCGATTCCCCAAACTGTCTGGGCGGCTCGAAAAACGACCCCGGGGCAAGCTTTAACAAGAGGGCTGATTCATGAGTCAGTTTTTTCAGGTTCATCCGGATAATCCGCAAAAGCGCCTTATTAATCAGGCGGTGGATATTCTTCGCAAAGGCGGCGTTATTGCGTACCCGACCGACTCGGGCTATGCGTTAGGCTGCCATTTGGGTGACAAATCTGCTTCTGACCGCATCAAACGCATTCGCAAGTTGGACGACAAACACAACTTTACCTTGGTCTGCAGAGACTTGTCAGACATTGGCACTTACGCCAAGGTCGACAACTCCACCTACCGCCTGCTGAAAACCTACACGCCCGGTGCTTACACCTTCATTCTGGACGCCACCAGCGAGGTGCCGCGGCGTTTGTTGCACCCCAAGCGCCGTACCATTGGCGTACGTGTTCCTGACAACGTGATCGTGCATGCACTTTTGGGGGAGTTGGGCGAACCCATCATGAGCAGCACGTTGATACTGCCCGGCGAAACTGAGCCGATGACTGATCCGGAAGACATCCGCGATGCGCTGGAGCACGAGCTGGATTTGATTATTGACGGTGGCTTCTGCGGCATGGAAGCCACCACGGTGGTCAACTTCACCAGTGGCAGCCCGGAAGTGACACGGGTAGGCAAGGGCGACCCGTCGCCGTTTGAGTAAGTTTATTCCACATCAGGCCCGAGCGTTGAAGCTTAAGGCGTAATCGCGGGCGGTGTTGACCGGGGCCGCTGACACGGCTCCGGCGTTGCGGCGCAGCGAGTCGTAGCGGTGCACCAGGTCTTGCAGGCCGTTGAACTGCTGGTTCTCGCTGACCAGTGTGTTCAGTAACGAGTTGTTCACGCCGTAGGCCTGTCCCAGCTTCAGAGCGTTGTCCATAAAGTGCAGCGTGGGTTCGTTCACACTCATGCGCCGGAACGCATCCTGAAACGCGGTGTTTACGTTCAGGTCCCCAGCAATGCGTGCAAACGCCGGGTTCTGGCCTTTGCCTTCGACCGCGATGTTTCCCTGCCCGTCATTTTTGATGTGAATCGCCGTTGCCGGGGGCATGTTGTACTCGGCAATTTTGTGCCGCAGTGTTTCTCTGATAAAGGCAAGATCCTGCCCGACGCTTTTTTTGTAATCGGTAATCGCGAGCTTGCTTACCTTGCGTGTCGAGTCGTCTTCTTTGCTTCCGGAAGGGGTGAACCTGTCTGCCCCGGGCTGCGCATGCAGCTCTGCTTTGCCCTGAGCACGGCTGCCATTGCCAACTGGCGGAGCAGGTGGACGTTTTTCCAGCGCCGTGTGTAATTCGCTGCCGGCACGAAGCAGGGTAGACAGTAGTGACATGACGGTGCCCTCCAGCAGCAGTGTCGAGTTTGGCGTACGAGGTTTGTAGCCACTGTAATCATTTAAGCAAGTAGCGGGCCAGCTCGCGTTTGACGTGATCGCACGTCAAATTGACTTGGATCCAATGAACTCCAAGGGGTTTTGCGGTAAAGTTCGCCGTCTTTTGGCCGTCACCCTATAACAAGCAGCGCCGGTTGAAGTTCCTGATTCGCGCCCCCGCGTCTTTGCGGCTTGAATGCCCGTTGTCGTCAAAGCCATCTACAAGCCAGGTTAACTATGAAAAAACACTATTCCATTCGCTTTATGCTTCTTTTGGCACTCGCGACGGCGTTTTCACTGGTGCTCGCGTTCACCGTATTTTTTAGCGCACAGTCCCAGCGTGAACACGTGGAGGAATTCAGCCATAAATATGTAGACGGCTTGGCGAAATCTTACTTTGATGCGCTCAACACCATGATGGTGACGGGCACCATCAATAATCGTGAAATTCTGCGTGAGAAGACGATGGCGCCGGAAGACGTGCTGAACGTGCGAGTGGTGCGCAGCGATCACCTGAACCGGATTTATGGCAGCGGTAACAGCGCAGAACAAATGCGTGGCCCGCTTGACGAGAAAGCGCTGGCCGGTGAGCGTATTGAGCATTATTCCAGCAACGAAAACGGCCGGGTCTACACACTGATTGAGCCGGTGGTTGCGATGGCAGATTATCAGGGTGTGAATTGCCTGGGGTGCCACCAGGCTCAGGAAGGTGATGTGCTGGGAGCTATCCGTATCGAATATTCCCTGGCTGAAACCGATGCACGGTTGCAGGCGCAATTGCTAACCAGCGCGGGCATTCAGGCAAGCCTCTTTTTGGGGGTATTTGCGATTACCGCATGGGTGTTGGGGCACTTGGTGTTTTCGCGCTTGCGCCGCTTGCGGGACCGCATGGATGAGATATCCAGTAACTCGGATCTGACCCTTGAGCTGGATGTGGTGCGCAACGACGAAATTGGCTCAGTGTCCCGCGCGTTCAACCGCATGATCAGTAAAATGCGAGACAGCATGAACCAGGTTATGCTGAGTGCCGAGCATGTTGAACAAGCCGCGCGTGATATTGCCAGCAAGGCCGGCGCCAGCGAACGGGAGGTGTTGAGCCAGCGCGACAACACCGACCAGGTGGCCAGTGCGACCACGGAAATGGCGGCATCAGCGCTGCAGGTGCGGGAAAGCGCCATCACCACCACGCAAAAATCGGCGGCTACGGCCGAAGCAGCCGGGCTGGGCGAGGAGCTTGCGCAAAGTGCGGTTGGCGGCATTGAGGCATTAAATGCCGAGGTGCAAAACGGTGCCCAGCGTATTGAAGCTTTGAACCAGCGCACCGCGAAAATGACGACGATGCTGGAGACCATTTCCAATATTGCTGATCAAACCAATCTGCTGGCATTGAACGCGGCCATTGAGGCAGCGCGAGCTGGCGAAGCCGGCCGCGGATTTTCTGTGGTTGCCGATGAAGTGCGGGCTCTTGCGTCGCGGACCCAGGTGTCTACGGCTGATATTCGCGACACGATTGACGGCCTGAAAGAAGAGGTTACGGATTGCTTGTCGACTATGCGCGGTGCGTCAGACCGGGCCAGCCAGCAGGTAGATGCCATTTTGAAGGTACAGGCCGAGCTGAAAATTATTGCCCAGGCTACCCGTGAAATTACCAGCCTGAACCAAGAGATGGAAAGCGCGGCTAACGAGCAAAGCAACGTGTCTGATGCCATCAATCAGAACGTGATTGAAATCAGCCGGTCTGCCGAGCAAACCACACTAGAAGCTCAGCAAACCGCGCAAATAGCGGCTGAATTGCTGGTAATGGCCGAAAACCTGCGCCAGACAATTGATCAGTTCAAGCTGACGCCAGGGGCTATTTAGCCTAGGTCAGGAATGACTTAACCGATCAGCAAGCGGTTGAGGATATAGCCGCCAACGGTCAGGAAAGCAAACAGACAGCCCGCCAGTATCAGCGGGCGCAGCCCGGCACGGCGTATCGCAGACACCTGTGTGCTCAGGCCCAGAGCAGTCATCGCCATGGATAGCAGGAACAGGTCAACATGGCGAATGACATTGGTGGCCATGGCGGGCATGGCAATCACAGAGTTAACCGCAGCCGCCGCCAGGAACAGAGCGGCGAACCAGGGAATGACCAGCTTCTGCCGTTCCTTTTTGCCACCGCCGGCGTTTGTTTTGCGATTTGGCAGGCGTACGTTGGCCAGAATAAGCAGGAAAGGCGCCAGCATCATTACCCGTACCATTTTTTCAATGATGGCGCTGTTAGCCGCTTCAGTGCTGATAGCTTGGCCCGCCGCAACCACCTGCGCAACCTCATGAATGGTCGAGCCCACGTAAATACCATACTGGTGTTCTGTCATGCCCAGTAGCGGATACATCAATGGGTAAAGAAACATACTGATGGTGCCAAAAATCACCACCGTTGCGATAGCAACGGATACCTGATCGCTTCTGCCTTTTACCACGGGCTCTGTCGCCAAAACTGCAGCCGCACCACAGATAGAAGCGCCTGCGCCGATTAAAATAGCCGTTTCTTTTTCCATCTTCATCCAACGCCGGCCAATCAGCTGCGCCAGCGCAAAGGTAGAGGCAATCATGATGGCATCCAATAGCACACCGTTAGCGCCAACTGCGCTGACTTGCTGAAAAGTGATGCCAAAGCCGTAAAGAATAATCCCGAGCCTTAGCAGCGAGCCCTTTGCCAAAAATATGCCATCGGCCAGAATAGCGGGTTGATTGCGCAGCACCGTATTGCCCGCCACAATGCCAAGAACGATCGCCAGCGTAAGCGGGCCCATGCTCATACTCTGAAACCAGGATTGTTGGGCCAGAACAAACGCGGCGCCAGCCATTAGGGCCACTAGCGCAAGGCCCGGCAAAATCTGCTTTTTGGGGGTTCCTGTTGTTATATCTTTGGTGTCTGTTAGTGCTGTGTGTTGCTCTGCAGTATTCACCTGCATTCTCCGGATAGCGTTGAGATGGCGCTACTTTACGCCCACGTTATGACGTGATCGAATATGCTTTTATTAAACGCTTATAAGCTGAGGTTATATAGTGCTGAATCTGCATCTGATGAGGATTTTTTACACGGTGGTGCAGGAGGGCAGTTTTTCCGGCGCGGCGACTGTCTTGCACATCAGCCAACCTGCGGTGTCTCAGGGCGTGCGTGAGCTGGAAAGCCAGCTGGGGCTGACGCTGGTGGACCGTATCCAGTCGCGCAAAAGCCAACATGGTCAAAAAATTCAGCTGACCGCCGGTGGTAGCGCGGTATTTGATCACGCTCGCGGTATTTTTGCCTTGGAAAAAGCCGCCGTGGATGACATAGAAGCTCGGGTAGGCGCACACATTGGCAACCTGACGTTGGGCGCGAGCACCACCGTGGCCGGTTATTGGCTGCCGGCGGCAATGGCCGGGTTTGCGCGCCGGTATCCCGGCATTAAAGTGAACGTGCGCGTAGCAAACACCCGGGTAATCAGCGAGTGGCTGTTGGATTGCCAGTTGGATCTGGCGATCGTTGAAGGCGATGTGGAAGACCCACGGATTGAAAGTCGCCATTGGCGTAACGAAGGCTTACTGCTGGTGTCCGGTGCAGAGTGGGCGCAGGGCGAAGGCGTACTGGAGCGAATGAACAGTGGCTGCTGGATTCAACGGGAAGAGGGGTCTGGCACGCGCTCGGTGTGCGATCGCTTGCTCGCAAGCCTGGGCGTTTTACCAAAAACCACCTTGCAGATAGCGTCAAACGAGGGTATCGCCCGGTGTGTTACCAACGGTATGGGGTTTGCGCTCTTGCCCAGGGTGGTCGTCAGCGAACTGCTGGAATTAGAACGGTTACAGGAAGTGGTACTACCCGGTGCTGAACATTTGAGCCGGTCACTTTGTGAATTGCGATTCCGTGACCGCCCTTTGTCGCCATCGGCCCAGGCGTTTGCTGACATCTTGCACAACAAAGCCTAGGCGATAAACGGGCGCTGGTTAGTAAGGCGCGGGGCAGGCTTATTTCTGGCGCTGGACCGAAATGATCTTCAAGTGCAGGTTTTTGCGACCGCGCACCGGCCATTCGATGGATTCGCCCACGCTCAAACCCAACAGCGCCGAACCCGCGGGGGCCAAAATGGAGATTTTACCTTCGCCGTCGCCCATTTCGTGGGGGTAGACCAGGGTTAACTGGTGCTCTTTTTTGCTGTCTTCGTCTTGAAAACGCACAGCTGTGTTCATGGTAACCACTGTGTCGGGCATATCTGCCAGCGGCACCAGGGTTGAACGGCTGAGCTCTTCATCCAGCGCGGCAGCGGTTTCTGAGTCACCCTGTTTTTCAATCATGCTAGACAGTCGGTTAAAATCTTCTTCAGCAACCAGAATCGCTGGCAATTCAGACATCGTAATCTCCAGAAAATAAAAAGTGTAAAGCAATGCAGAGATAAAACGCCAAACCCGGCGTTAAAAAGCGGATTCAGCGAACAGTAACACGCACAAAAAATAGCCCCACACATCAGCCTGGCGGAAGATGTGAAAGTACGAATAGTTCAACTTTAGAAAGAATTTGCTCCCAACAGGGCCTTTTACGCGGGAAAACAGTGAAATTTTGGGCTAGAAAAGCTCTCAATCAATCTATAACCTTTTGCCAATTTCCACAAGCCTTGCACGGTTGAATTTGTGACTGGTTTTTGCGGGAAATATCGGTAGCTTATTGCTCGGCTCCAAAACACAGCGAAATAATTCAGATATCTACATTATGATCGAACTCATTATTCTAGCGTTGGCGCTCAGCATGGACGCCTTCGCCGTTGCTATTGGCCTGGGCTCGAAACGAATGAGGAGCAGCGCCTCGTTGGCGCTGATTGTGGAACCTGGCTGGAAAGCAAAGCCGAGTTCTTGGGAGGCGTTGTGCTCATTCTGATCGGCTTTAAAGTGCTTCTGTTTTAGTGGTTGTGTGCCACACCAACAGCTGATTGTTGGCGGGCATGGTGTGGTCTTGCGCCAGAACCATACCGTGGCTTTGTGCCAGTTCGATCAAGGTCTCAATATTGCGAATGCCCATGTGCGCCGCGTGGCTTCGAAGGTGCTGGTCAAAACTCTGATTGCTGGCGCTGGTAAAATCGCCGTTGTATTTGAACGGGCCGTAAAGACAGAACTGCCCGCGTTCTTCGTTCCCCAATGGGGCTGAATCCGCCAGGCCTTTGCCCACGCCCGCAAACATCGCTTCGACTTCGTGCCAGGCCATAATGTGGGCGGTGTTGGCCGAGAACACACCGTTAAATTCCGGCACCGGCCAAGGCTCCTGACTAACGTTCAGTGCGATGGGATTTCCAATATTGGGCAGCCTGGCATCGTCCAGCCAGGGCTGGCACAGTTGGTAATGACTGGGGTGGTCACTGGTTTGCCAATAAAGATGGGGCAGGTGAGTGGCGAAGTGCACTGCGTGTTGCCCGGTCCCGCTGCCTATCTCCAAAACGTTGGCTGGTGTTTTGAAAACCCGTCGCAGCACGTCGAGTATTGGCCATTTGTTGTTTTCGCAGGCTTGCGAAAAAGGCTTCTCCGGATGCATGGCGTGTCCTTGTGAGCGTTGGGAATAAAGCGATCTGACCAATGTGTAAAGATACATCGCAGAGCGAAGGGCGTAAAAGCACTATGCGCACTCTACAACAATGCCACTTATCTTTTTCACAGCAATGGCACCTAACTGAAGGAACCCGATTTTATGACCTCACCCCAGCTTTCTCTGACGCAAGAACGCGCCCGCGCGGCACTTCAAAATTTGTTTGTGGCTGACTCCCTGGCCATGCCTGTGCACTGGTATTACCGGGTGGGCGATATCTTTGCTGCGTTTCCAAACGGCGTTGGCGCTTTTGAGGCGCCGCCAGAATGGCATCCGTCGTCTATTATGTCTCTGCACTCTACCGCTCAGGGTGGCCGCAAAGCCTCGGCCAAGGCTGCGCCAGATGTGGTGGGTGACGTCATCCTGAAAGGCCGTCGCCAACACTGGGATCGCGCGAACGTGCATTATCATGTGGGCATGGCTGCGGGCGATAATACCCTGAACGCCCACTGTGCCAGACTGCTGATGCGCACCTTGGCAGAGGCTGAACAGAGCCGTGGCCATGCAGAGGGTGTCGCAAGTGGCTCAGAGAATGACGGTAAAACGCAGGGCAGTGTCTACAGCGTGGACGATTTTGCCGCTCGCTATATCGATTTCATGACTGCGGATGTGCCACAACATCCGGACACTTACGCTGAATCCTACCATCGCGGATTTTTTCACAACTACGCTCAGGGATTGCCACCGCGCAAATGCGGAGCAGTAACCCACGACACCGCATCGGTTGGCGGCTTGGTCACCATCGCGCCGCTGGCGCTGCAAAGCCTGTTAAAAGACCTGCCAGTAGAGCAAGTGCAAGCACAATGTCGGGAACACTTGTTTCTAACCCACCCCAGCGACGAGCTGGGGTGGGTCTGTGATGCTTACGTAAGCCTGATAGCGCAGCTGTTGCTGAGGCCGGACGGTGAACAGCCCACCAATGAGCAACTGCTGCAATCTGTTGCGGCGCGTACGTGCAAAGCGCTATTGGCCGCGATTGAAAAGCAGGCGCCAGATTCCGACGTGGTGGGCCGCATGCTATCCCCCGCGTGCTATATTTCCGATTCCTGGCCCGCGTTGTTGTACTTCTTGTGCCGCTACCGCGATCAACCCCAACAAGCATTGCTGGCCAACACTCACGTGGGTGGCGACAATGTTCACCGCGGGGCTGTGCTGGGCGTTCTTCTGGGCTTGTTGCACGGCCAAAGCGAGCACGTGTGGTTTTCGGACCTAGTAGATGCGCAAGCCATTGATCAGGAAATTCTGCAATTAGTGACCGCGAATTGATCTCATCGCGGTTAAAAAGTCATAATTTTCAAGGTTTTTAATGCAAAAGCGACTGATTCACCGACGCCTGACAATTTTTCTCCAGATTATTCTGGTTGCCGAAGTAGTGGCCGCCATCTGGCAGCAGCAGTGGATGGCCATGGTGCTTACCATCGGCATTTTGCTGATTACTCTGGCGCCACTGCTTATCGGTCGCTTTTTTCGCGTTTTTATACCGCCTGAATTTGTGCTTCTCGCCATCATATTTGTGTTCGCGTCGCTGTTTTTAGGGGAAGTACGCGATTACTACACCCGCTATTGGTGGTGGGATATTGCCTTGCATACCTGTTCCGGCTTCTTGCTCGGCATTGTCGGCTTTTTGCTGGTGCACGTCATGAACGAAGTGGAAGACATTAATCTGCACATGCGTCCCGGGTTCGTCGCCTTTTTTGCTTTTCTGTTCGCCGTAGCCATCGGCGCCCTGTGGGAAATCTTTGAATTTGCCATGGACACCTTGTTTGGTATGAATATGCAAAAACCCATGCTGGGCGACCCCTCGGGCCTGACCGACACCATGTGGGACCTGATCGTAGATACCTTGGGTGCGCTGGTCATCTCGATTTTGGGCTATCGGTATGTTAGAACCGGCAAGAACGAATCGTTTCTGGAGCGCTGGATACAGGATTTTGTAAAAGGAAATCCCAACATGTTTAATCGGGACGAATAGCATCCGTGTGACCAGCGCTTTGACGGCATGGTGATAGATTACCGTTTTAAATCACCTGCACAGCAAAGCCTAAGCGGCGCAGTTAAACCGGAAAAACAGGGTAATCATGCAGCACCTTGATCTTGATGTCATTGATCATGCTTTTAACTGGAGTAAGTGCGGAAACACTGTTTGGCTGTGCACCGTACTGGCGACTTATGGCTCCTCTCCCCGCGCTCCGGGCGCCATGCTGGTGGCCCGTGAAGATGGCCGACATGTGGGTTCGCTTTCTGGCGGTTGTGTGGAAGAAGACTTTTTAGGACAGCTGCAGGCCGGACGGTTTTCTTCACCCAGCGAGATTATTTGTTACGGTGATAATGAGGCAGACAAAGAGCGTTTAAAGCTGCCTTGCGGTGGCGTACTTGAGGTTCTGGTTGAGCGCTTGCGGCCCTCCGAAGAACACCAGCAACAGTTGTATCAACTGCAACAATCGTTGCTTGGGCAGCAGCGTTGCATGCGAACAGTCAACCTGGACACGTCAGACGTCAGCCTTCTGCCAGACACGGGCGAGGGTCCCCGAGTAGAGAGGTCGGGGGCCATTGTGCGAGTCAGAATCGGCCCGGTGCGCCGACTGGTGATTGCGGGTATTTCGCCAGTATCAGTAGCCTGTGCGGATTTTGCCAAAACATTGGGTTTTGAGGTGGTTGTTTGTGACCCCAGGGAAGATGTGTTGTCTACGTTTGATGTTTCAGGTGTGAATGTTCAGCCGGTGTTAGCGTCTTTATACCTTGCGCGGCATGGCTGCCATGCCGAAACGGCTATCGTGGCTTTATCCCATGATCCGCGCATTGACGATTTAGCGATGATTGATGCGGTAAAAACGCCTGCTTTTTATATTGGAGTTATGGGCTCTGAGAAAACCTCGGCAACCCGGGCTGAGCGATTACGCCGATCCGGAGGGCTTAGCCAACAGGAAGTAGCCCGCATTCACATGCCGATAGGGCTGAATATTGGCAGTAAAACACCCGCCGAGATCGCGCTGGCCGTGATGGCCGACATTGTTCGGATTTATTATGGCCGGGATAAATAATATGGAGACGCCTATAGGGGTAGCCAATGACGATGTGATTGCCATTGTGCTGGCCGCGGGCCGTTCAAAACGATTTGGTTCTGATAAACGCCTGACACCTTTCGCGGACGGCGAGACTTTGTTGAGCCAGACCCTGTCTGCCGTGCTTCCTAACTTTTCGCATACTTATGTAGTACTGAAAGCAGAAGATGACCCGAAGGCGTTGTTATCTCCGACGTATTTACAACAAGTGCAGATCCTGCGAGCCCCTCATGCCGACTGTGGCTTGGGCAGTAGTCTTGCCGATGCCTTTCAGGTGCTTCAAGATGCTCACGGACTTGCGGCAGCCATTTTTCTGGGCGATATGCCCTGGTTGTTGCCCGCAACATGCCAGAACTTAATCGCTGTCGCGACAGCAGAAAACATTGTCCGTCCACGGTATAAAGGCCAGGCAGGGCACCCGGTTATCTTTGGCCGCAATTTTTGGTCAGAGTTGCAACAGGTAAAAGGAGAGGAAGGGGCGCGTGAGTTGTTTAAACATCGTATCCAACACTGCATCTGGGTGGACGTTGATGATCCTGGAGTGGCATTGGATATTGATTACCCCGCTGATCTTCCACCTAAAGAAATCGCGCCAACCTGACGGCGCCCCGGGAGCCTCCGCCCACCGTGGTCGTCCAAAGGTTCATGCTGGCCGTCGGTTTCCCGGTACGCCTTTGGGCTGCGTCATCTCTGTGTGCCACCTCATCTAGACGGCAGGTTTCAAACAGATCCAGTACCGCCTGTTCGGCCTCGCGATGAGCGCACGTGCTGAGTGATTGGATCTGGGCCTGATAATGCAGATCAACAAACGTTTCGACGGCTTCAATGGTGGCAAAAACGGCGTTTTTGCCCGCTAAAGAAGGCAAAAATCCAGTCAGAAACCCTGCAAATCGCCATAGCGGCAATATAAGGCTGCGGCGGTAGCAAACACTGATGTCATCGAACATACCTAGGTGTTGCTGTTCGGTCTGCAGATGTTCTTTCGCGAACTCCAGTAGTGCACCGGTCGGCCTTGCGGCCAGAATGCCACGATATATCCATACAGCACCGGTTTCGCCCGCGTGACTGCAGCGCAGCTCTTGCTGGAATTGGCGGCTTACGCCGGTCCTCGCGAGATTGTCCTTATGCTTCTGATCAATTCGTAATGGGGTCATGAGTGTGTCGTTTTGTTGATGTCCAGGAGATTACGAACGAAGCTTGCCGGGCGATGACTCTACTTTGATTGAGGCGCTTATATCTGGGCCATGGGCGGCGCTAGCGCTCTTGCGCCAGAAAAACCACTAACTGGGCACGGCACGCTGTTTGAGCTGGTCGATTGCGCCATTTGGTAGCGGTTGACCCGGTAAAACCTGGCATGCGCATAAGTAAGTCGGGGAATAATTTGAGGTTTGCTACTCGCATCGTTACATTGGGGTTGTCGGAAATTCGGGCTATTTTGTGTAAAGTTTAGAGTCGATCCGCTCAAATATTGACCATCTTTTGAGTGGAGTACACAAGAGCGCGCAAATAGAATGGAAGGCAGTAACAGGTATCGAATCTCTTTCACCTCTGGCAGCCTTTATTATCGTGAATCGATTCTTCTGGCCGGCCGATGAAAATGATGTAGATCGTTACTTAGCGTTCCTGTGTAAAGCTTTGCTGCAAAAAATCCAGCAAAGCCGCAAGCCGCAGATATTGAGTGGTAAATTTAAAGGGTGGCTATGAATAGCGCAGAGCGAGATATTCTTGAACTGATTCACCGAGGTGAAAATCTGACTGTCGAGTTCAAGAGCGACGTAAGAAGCCTGCCTGATCGGGATCTGGTCGCGGCTGTCGTGTCCCTTGCCAACACGGAAGGGGCGACCTGTTCTTGGGCGTAGAAGACGACTGCTCTATTACTGGCCTGCATGCCAACCACCGAAACGTGACCGGGCTGCCCGCTCTGATCGCCAACAAAACCATCCCGTCGATGGCTGTTCGTGTTGAGTCCGTCGAGCTAGAAGGGCAGTTAATTGCCAGAATTCACGTACCCAAGTCTCGACAGTTGGTGTCCACTTCAGACGGTTTGTTGCAAAGGCGCCGCCTGAAAATGGACGGCAGCCCAGAGGCAGTACCTTTCTACCCCCACGAATTTGTGCAGCGCCAATCCAGCCTTGGCGTCACCGACCCCTCCGCGCTGCCGCTGGAAAACTTAGCGGTTGAAGACCTGGACCCTATTCAGCGTATCCGCATCCGCAACGCCATCAAGAAATACGGTGGCGACCAAAGCCTGCTGCCGCTGGCGGATGAAGAGCTGGACGCTGCTCTGGGGCTGACTGTGACGGTAAGCGGCAAGCGTTACCCGACAGTGGCGGGTTTGCTGCTGCTGGGCAATGAAATGCAGCTGCGTCAACACCTGCCGTCCCATGAGGTGGCATTTCAAGTGCTGCGTGGCACCGATGTGCTGGTCAACGAGTTCTACCGCAAGCCACTGCTGGAGACCTTTGAGGAGGTCGAGCTGCTATTCCGGGCCCGGGTTGAGGAGGAAGAAATTCAGATTGGCTTGTTCCGCGTGCCCATCCCCAATTTTGATCGGCGAGCTTTCCGCGAGGCTTTTGTAAACGCGCTTGTGCATCGCGATTACAGCGCGCTGGGTGCGGTACACGTGAGGCTGGATGACGATGGCCTGAGCATCAGCAACCCCGGCGGCTTCGTAGAAGGCGTTAACCTGGATAACCTGCTGGTAGCCGACCCCCGGTCGCGCAATCCGTTATTAGCTGACATCATCAAACGCATCGGCCTGGCCGAGCGCACCGGTAGGGGCATTGATCGGATCTTTGAGGGCATGCTCCGTTATGGGCGCACCGCCCCGGATTACTCCATGTCGTCCGCTTATACCGTCGCCGTGCGCATGAGCGCTGCGGATGCAGACGCCGATTTTCTGCGCATGATCGTTCAACGCGAGGAACAAACCGGCACCGCCATGCCCATCGACAGTTTAATAATTCTGTCTCGGCTGCGTAATGAGCGGCGGTTGAGAACAATGGACTTAGCTAGATCCGTGCAAAAGCCAGAAACTGTGGTTCGGGGCACCTTGGAAAAGCTGGTGGAGGCCGGCATGGTGGAAGCCCATAGCACGGGCAAAGGCCGCACTTACACCATGAGCGCGAAGGTGTATCAGGGCGCTGGCCAGAAAGCGGCCTATGTGCGCCAAGTCGGTTTTGACCCCATCCAGCAAGAACAAATGGTGCTGAGCTTTATCGATACCCACGGTAGCGTAAAGCGAGCGGATGTGATTGAACTTTGTCATATCAGCCCAGACCAGGCTTATAGGCTATTAGCGAAGCTGAAGAAAAAAGACTGGATTAAGCAGGCTGGCGAGCGCAAAGGAGCGATTTACGAGCGCACGCGTTAATTTATGCGCTGAGCGCATATATATACGCATATTTTATGCGACAGCGTAAATAAGCCCCTCTATTAGAATGAATCAGAGCTAAGTTAAGCATTACTGGAAATCGTATAAATTAAAAAAAAATCGTTCAGCTCGCCCGTCGCAGTCTGATCGGACAGGTCAGCGCCAAACTTAAGATGGTGGTAGCCTTTATATAACGCTTTATTTATCAACGTAGTCGCGAAATACCCCATCCAATTGACTCAAGTGGAGCGGGAGCGACTTCCCTAACATTTGGGTGGGGATGGATAGCGTGACCTCGACAGAGGTCTTGTCTTAGCAGAAACACTGTGGTTATATACAGTATGACTGAGTTCACCAAAACCCTCAAAGTCCGAGTTTGGGACAAACACGCTAATGTGCTGCGCCGTCAGGCCGCGGCTGTTAACAGTGTGTGGAATTTTGTGAATGAACTCAGTCATCGCAGCATTCGGGAGAGAGGACAGTTTCTGTCGGCCTTCGATCTTCATCCTTATACCAAGGGTGCCGGCAAGCTTCTAGGCCTTCACAGCCAAACACTTCAGGTCGTTGCCCAGGAATACGTCACACGCCGCAAGCAGTTCCGAAAATCCAAACTCGCGTGGCGTAAAACCCACGGGGTTCGCCGGTCGCTCGGCTGGGTGCCAGTGAACACCGGCGCCGCGGTTTGGAGCAACGGGCAGGTTCGGTTCCACGGTCAGCATTATCGGGTCTGGGACAGTTACGGTTTGTCTCAGTACAAATTCCGCTCTGGCTGCTTTTCTGAGGACGCCCGAGGTCGGTGGTATTTCTGCGTGGTTGTCTCGGTAAAACCCGATCGCCGGTGCGGTACCGGCAGCGTGGGTTTGGATCTCGGCCTGAAGACCACGGCCACGCCCAGTTCCGGCGAGCCGCTACAAGCGGGTCGCTTTTATCGAGATCAGGAAGAAAAGCTGGCGGTAGCCCAGCGGGCGAGAAACAAGCAGCGGGTGAAGGCGATTCACGCCAAGATTCGCAATCGGCGGCACGATGCCTTGCACAAATTCAGTCGTGAGCTGGTCAATAACAACGGCCTGATCGTTGTCGGCAATGTGTCCAGCTCCGGCCTGGCAAAAACCACTATGGCCAAGTCGGTGCTCGACGCTGGCTGGTCCACATTGAAAACCCGGTTGTTATACAAATGCGAGAGCGCAGGCGGGGTTTTTCTGGAAGTTGATGAACGGTACACCACCCAGACTTGCTCGTGTTGTGGCTCTTTGAGCCCCAACAGTCCGAAAGGTAGAGCAGGCTTTGGAATAAGAGAATGGACCTGTGAGTGCGGTGTTACTCACAACCGCGATTCCAATGCGGCCAGGAACATTCTCGCGCTTGGGCATAAGCGCCTAGAGGTAGGAATCCCCTTCCAAAAAGCCGGTTAGGCGTTTGGTGGGGGAGGATGTCAATTGGTTGTCGGTAAGTTTGTTTAGAGCGCGGCGCACTGAGTAACGCCTCGGTTTTAGCTACCCGGTTTGGCGCAAATGTCTAGTAGCCACAAAAAGCGTGTATAGCCAGCTAGCGTTGAAGCGTTCAAAGAAAATGCTAGGATTTGCTAGGGGCTGTTGACAATTCACATCGGCAGCCAGAGAAATGCACAAGCCAATGACACAATGCTCTCATAGTTACGAGTCAGTTTGTCATATCGGGTGGCGACGGCCCGATACTGCTTGAGCCTGGCAAACGCATTCTCGACCAGGTGTCTGAGCTTATACAAATGCCAGTCGAGCCCCTTGTTTCCCTTTATCGAGTTTTTCCTTCTGGGGATAATAACGCTCATTTCGAGGGCTTCTGCCTCAGCGCGTATCGTCTGACTGTCGTATCCTTTATCGGCTATGAGTATCTGTGCACCTTCAACTTTTTTGATGAGCGCGGGCGCTTCTGTACAGTCATTGATGTGCCCGCCTGTGATGGTGAATACGTGTGGCAGACCGTAAGCATTGATGGCCAGATGGACCTTGGAGGTGTTGCCAGCCCTGCTTTTACCGATATTCTCGTCGTAGCCACCCGCGGCTCCGGCACTGTGCTGGTGTGCTTTCACATAGCTGCCATCAATGAAGACCCATTCCAGATCGGAGTCTGTTTTCAGCACGTTGAAGAGCTTTTTCCAGATGCCTTTTTTCGACCAGTGATTGAACGCCTTGTAGATGGAATTCCACTCGCCGAAATGCTCTGGCAGATCTCTCCAGGGTATGCCAGTACGCATTCTGAACAGAATGCCTTCGACTGTTTTGCACAGACCTACCTTGTTATACAGACTGAATTGAAGCAATATTTCTCTTAGCTTGGACCACAGCTCCTCTGTGAGCATGAATCTGGGCATTGCGGGCTCGTATGATTATTGTTTCGGAACTTCATTATACGAGCTTGCTCTTACCTTTCAAAAGACTTACGAGCAATTGTCAACAGCCCCTAGGGGCACTTAACTTGATTAAGAACAGGCAATTATGGGGCGGTGTCGTTTTTAGCGAATTTGCAAATGGTGCCCTCGGCAGGACTCGAACCTGCTACCTTCCCCTTAGGAGGGGGACGCTCTATCCAGATGAGCTACGAAGGCATAATGCCAAGAAGGGCGGTATGATAACGGGCTGAGGCGTGTGGCTCAAGGCTTTGCGCGGGTTGTTTATTTTTGGAAGCGGTGCGATCAATACTGTGATGACGGATTTGAAAGCGGATGTAAGGTTGAGTGTGATCGTGCCGGTGTGGAATGAGGCTGCTGCGATTGGCGCTTTGTTGCAGTCGCTGCAGCCGCTGCGGGCTGAAGGCCACGAGGTGATTGTGGCAGATGGCGGCAGCACCGATGGCACGCAAGACTTGGCTCGGTTTGGCTGTGACCAGCTGGTGAGTTTGGAGTTGGGGCGCTCGGCGCAGATGAACGCGGGTGCTGCGGTCGCCCAGGGTGAGGTGTTGGTGTTTCTGCATGCCGATACGCAGTTGCCTGCGGATGCCTTGCAGCAATTGCAGGCGTTTTGGCCAAGGCCGAACGTGTGGGGGCGATTCGATGTGCGTTTAAGTGGCTCGCGACCGTTGTTTCGTGTGATTTCCTGGTTTATGAATAAGCGTTCGCGGTTGACCGGTATCTGTACCGGCGATCAGGCGATGTTTGTGCGCCGCGATACTTTTGAAGCCCTCGGCGGTTTTGCACTCCAGCCGTTAATGGAAGATATCGAGTTGTCGCGGCGCCTGCGTGATGTGTCGCGCTCTTTCTGCATAGCAAGCCCGGTAATTACAGACAGCCGGCGCTGGCAACAACAAGGCGCCTGGGCAACGATTTTGCTGATGTGGCGGCTGCGCTGGCGCTATTGGCGCGGTGAGTCTGCTGAATCTTTGGCCCAAACCTACCGATCGGATGTCCGTAATGCCTAATAATGAAAACAACTCTGCCCAGCCGCTGGTAATGCAGTTCGCCAAATGGCCTGAAGCCGGCAAGGTAAAAACTCGTTTAATACCCGCACTGGGCGAGCAGGGGGCTCTGGCGGCGCACTGCCAGTTAACTCTGGCGGTGCTGGATAATTTGTTGGCGACGGCTTTACCACTGCAGCTGTGGTGGGACTGTGATCGTGCGCCCCCGGCAGAAGCAGCTCAAGTGTTGAAAACATTGCAACAGCACTCCGTGCAGCAACGTTTCCAGAGCGACGGCAATCTTGGTGATCGCATGGCCGCGGCTTTGAGCGGTGCTTTGTGTAGCAACACAGTCGCTATGATTGTAGGCAGCGATTGCCCGTCAGTAGATGCCGATTATGTTCTTCTGGCGGCTGACAAACTGTTTCACGTTGATGTGGTGTTGGGGCCATCGGAAGACGGCGGCTATGTGTTGATTGGCGCGCGCAAAGTGGTGCCTGGCATGTTGGATGGCATTCACTGGGGTAGCGAGCATGTTCTGCGGCAAACCTGCGAGAAACTCGAAAGTGCGGGGCTGAGCGTTGGTTTGTTACCCATGCGCTGGGATGTGGATGAAGCTGAAGACTGGCAGCGATTTCAGCGTGAGTTTGTTGGCTGAAATCGCTGCCAGTTTTAGTACAAGCGCCCGCGGCTTCTCTCAGATAAAGAGCTGTTAGCCCTCGGTGACCGGCGGCTGGGCTCTGAGTTTTTGCATTTGTTCGTCTGCATTGTCGTGATTTGCTGACGCGGTCTTGTCTGCTTCTGAATCTACGTCTGCGCTTACGTCTGTAATCTGGCCTTCCGAGGTGACCAGTAACGCCCGCTCACGTTGTTCCAGGGCGGTGTGGAAAGTGCTTTGCAATTGCGCCAGGCTGACATTTTCAATCGCCGTAACCAATTGCTCGCGGGAGTCGAAGTTGCTGTTGCCGCGATCAATTTCATGCCAGAAGCGCCCGGAGATATCGCCCAGCTGGCGGTCTTGCTCCAGTATGCCGCTGATAACGGCCTGCTTTTCCTGCTCCAAATCCTTGCTCCCAAGACTTGCCAGGGTACTGGCAAAGCTTTCCATAAACTCGTCCACAGCGGCATTGATAGCCTGCGGGCGAGTGTCTGGAGATTGCACGACTAATGCGATCGCCGGGGTTTCCAGCATTTCAAATGACGTTGCGTACACAATGTAGCCCAGTTGGCGCTGGGTGCGAATGTTCTCGTAGAACGGGCTACGGATAATTTGAGTGAGTAGCCGATATTGCGCGCGCTCTGCCAGGCTGGTACTCGGGCCTTGCAGGTACAAGGTGTAGCCGGTATCCGGGTGGCTTATGTCCATATTCACGCGGGTTTCGCCTGCGGGAATCTGGCGTATGCGGCTGCGTTCTACGTTCGTGTACTGGCTGTTGGCCATGATCAGACCCCGTGCCTGTTGGGCCATGTTCAGCGCAGACGCGGCGCTGAGGTTGCCGTGAACCAGCATGACAGGGTCCAGGCCGGTCATTAGCTGTTGCTGGAAGGCTTGAAGGTCATTCAGGGTGACTTCTTGAGCGGCTTTTAGCTTGTCTTCGGTCTGCCAGGCGCTCTCAAGAAGTGCGGTTTGAATATAGTCGGCAATCTGTTCGCTAGGGCGATTACGGGATTGATTCACCAGGCTGTCCACAAGGTTCTGGCGCGCGATGTCAAAGCGTTGTTGGGTCAGTTCCGGGTTAGCTACCTGTTGCAGAATCTGGCGTAGCAGCGTGCTTGTTTGGTCGCTGTAGCCACCCACCCTCAGTGTTAATCCACGTAGATGGGGGTAAATGCTGTAGTCCAGCCCGGCCAAGCGCGCGGAATAGGCCCAGGCGTTCAGGTTGGTATTCAGGGCGTCGGTCAGCAGTCGCAGCAGCACCGCGTTGCGGGCGGACTCCTGTGCCAGGGGCGTGCGCAGGCTCAGGTATACGTTGGCTTTGGGGGTGCCGAAACGGGTATCCTGAGCGTACCAGAGTTCAATTCCGCCACTATTATTGGCACTATTATTGGCACTATCATCGCCACCAGCACTCAACAGTTGTTCGGGCTGGTTCATGGTGTTGCCACTGAGCATGGCAAGGTTTTCCGGTATGAAGGGGTTGGCTTGCGGTAGCGCAAGCTGGCTAGCCAGGGCGGCGTTGGCGGGTTGGTTCAATTGTTGAGCACTCAAGGGCTCCTGCTGCCACTGGGCGTTATACCACTGGGTAGCGCGAGCCTCGCCCAGATCGGGTTCGGGTTGCAGCACAAACAGCAGCAGGTTATCTGGAGTGAGTTGCTCAAGAATCTCGCGGTACTGGTCGGGCGCATAGCTTTCCAGCAACCACGGCGCGCGCAGTATGTCGGCTGCCGGATAGTGTTGCAGTTGCCCGGCCAGGCGCATTACCTGATGTACGGGGTCGCTTTTTTCGTTAAAGCGGAAATCAATGTCGGCCAATTTGCGCATTTCTTCAAAACGTTGCTCACTGAGGCCGTTGTCGCGCACTTTGTCGATGTAGGCGAACACCAGCGGAAGAATGGTGTCTTGCTGCTCCAGGCCTTGTTTGGTAAGGGCCATGGAGATTTCCAGTGTGGCGCCATCGCCGGTGTCCATTCCCAGGCCCGCCGACAGGCTTTCGGCCAGTCCCGCGCGTTTCAGCACGTCAAACAGGCTGCCCGGGCCCTCATGGCCCAACAGGTTGGTCACGTAGCGCGCGGGCTTGGTGCGGAATTGGTCCTGCTGTGAGGCAATAGGGAATACCAGGGACATGTTGCGGATGTCTTTCAGCGACGCCACGGTCACTTTTGTGGGTAGTTGCTCACGATCAACCAAAGGCGCGCGGTGGCGCTTCTGCATCAGTTTGCGGTCTTCGATGGCGTCAAAGCGGCCGCGCACAAGTTGTTCCAGGCGATCCAGTGATTGCGGCCCGTAAACTGCCAGGTTCATTAAGTTGGCAGAGTAATGTTGCTGCCAAAATTTGACCAGGTCTTCACGCAACGGCCGTTGTTCGCTGTTTTCCAGTGTGGTCAGATTACCCACGGCAAACTGGTGAAAGGCGTGCTCGGCAGGCGTAACCGCTTTGCGAACTGAAAAAAAGCGGCGGCCGTCTTCCTTGAGTTTGGAACTGTATTCGGAATGCACCGCGTTGCGTTCGCGATCTACCAGTTCAGCGGTGAACAGGGGCGCGGAGAATTGCTGGGCGAAACGGTCCAGAGCCGGCTCTAGAAATTCGGCCTGTATGTCAAAAAAGTAGTTGGTGTCCTGAAACGCGGTGAAAGCGTTGTGGCTGCCGCCGTGGCTGGCGATGAACTGCTGGTACTCGCCGGGTTCAGGATATTTCTCGGTGCCCAGAAACAGCATGTGTTCCAGGAAGTGAGACAGGCCCTCACGATCGGCGGGGTCGTCACCGCTGCCAACGGCTACATTCAAAGACGCAGCGGCTTTGTCTGCACTTTTGTCTGACACCAATAACACTCGCAGGCCGTTATCTAATTGCAAATAACGATACAGGTTGGCGTCGTTGGGGCTTTTTGTTGGTTCCTGGGCGGCAAGGCTGAATGAACTGGCGAATAACAGACATAAGAAGGTCAGGGCTGCTGGCCAGAATCGGTTTCGGCGTGGTAGCCGCATCAGGGTAGGCATCATTTCAGTGCATCCTTGTTTTGCCGTGGGTCTGGGGTTGCTGATTTAAGGTTTTTCGCGCCAGGTCAGCGGCTTTGTCTGCGCTGAGCTCGCCAGAAGCAATGCGTTCCAGTACTGTTGCCATAACCGCAACAGTCTGTCGCTGGCTTTTGAATTCGGCCTGAAAAGCGGTGTCTATGGCTTCGTAAACGGCCTGAATTTTTTGCTCCCGATCGCCCGCTTTGGCGGCGGTGTCGTTGATGGCTTTCAGGCAGGCGCGTGCGATGGCAATGTAGCGCTCGGCGTTGGGGTTTTTCTGGGACATGAAGTTATTCCAAACAACAGATACGATGGATAACAGACGCGGGTGTGCGTCGAAAGTTCCCGATTATCGCATTGATGGCCGCGGGTTGCTAAAACCTCAATGCCTTGGGTCTTTATACGCAAATACTGCTATAACTTATTTTTACAATAACGTAACCATTAGGGCGGATAATGCATGAATTATTTTGTAACAGGCGGCACCGGGTTTATCGGTCGGTTTTTGATAGCCAGGTTGCTGGCGCGCGGCGCCATCGTTCATGTGCTCGTGCGTGAGCAGTCGGTGCAAAAGCTGGCGGACCTGCGGGAGAAGCTGGGCGCTGATGAAAAACAGATCAAGGCGGTGGTAGGCGATTTGACGGCCCCGGGCCTTGGCCTTGATAAAAAAACATTGAAGCAGCTGAGCGGAAAGATTGATCACTTTTTTCACCTGGCGGCCATTTACGATATGTCGGCCAGTGAAGAATCACAGCAAGCCGCCAACATTGATGGCACTCACGCTGCCGTGGCCGCAGCCGAGGCACTTGGCGCCGGAATTTTTCATCACGTGTCGTCCATCGCGGTAGCCGGTCTGTTTAAAGGCACTTTCCGTGAAGACATGTTTGCCGAAGCCGGTAAGCTGGACCACCCTTACTTCAGCACCAAACACGAGTCTGAGCGGGTGGTACGCGACGAATGCAAGGTGCCGTTCCGCATTTACCGCCCGGGGATGGTGATTGGCGACTCCGCTACCGGTGAAATGGACAAGGTAGACGGGCCTTATTACTTCTTCAAAATGATTCAGAAAATTCGCGGCGCGCTGCCCCAGTGGGTGCCCACCATAGGCCTTGAAGGCGGCCGTCTGAACATTGTGCCGGTGAATTTTGTGGCGGATGCGTTGGACCATATTGCCCACCTGCCAGGCGAAGACGGCAAGTGTTTCCATCTGGTGGATTCTGACCCGTACAAGGTGGGTGAAATACTCAATATGTTTTGTGAGGCGGGCCATGCACCCAAAATGGGCATGCGTATTGATTCGCGCATGTTCGGATTTGTGCCACCGTTTATTCGCCAGAGCCTGAAGAATTTGCCGCCGGTGAAGCGTATGAGTCGCGCTCTGCTGGATGATCTGGGTATTCCTGCATCGGTGCTGTCTTTTATCAATTATCCCACCCGCTTTGATGCCCGCGAAACCGAGCGCGTGTTGCAGGGCACCGGCATAGAAGTGCCCCGCCTGCCAGACTACGCACCGGTGATCTGGGATTACTGGGAGCGCAATCTGGACCCGGACCTGTTCAAAGACCGCACTCTGCGCGGCACGGTGGAAGGTAAAGTGTGCGTGGTAACCGGCGCCACCTCCGGTATTGGTCTGGCGACAGCGGAGAAGCTTGCGGCCGCGGGTGCGATTCTGGTGATTGGAGCGCGCACCCAGGAAACCCTGGACCAAGTGAGCGCGCAATTGAACGCGCGAGGCGCCGATGTACATGCTTATCAGTGTGACTTTGCGAACATGGACGCCTGTGACCGGTTTATTCAAACCGTTAGCGAGAACCACGGTGCGGTGGATGTGCTGATAAACAATGCCGGCCGCTCCATACGCCGCTCACTGGACAAGTCCTTTGATCGTTTTCACGATTTTGAACGCACCATGCAGCTGAACTATTTTGGTTCGTTGCGTTTGATCATGGGCTTTGCGCCGGCCATGTTAGAACGTCGCCGTGGCCACATCATCAATATTTCGTCTATTGGTGTGCTGACAAACGCGCCGCGCTTTTCGGCCTATGTCGCTTCTAAAGCGGCACTGGATTCGTTCAGCCGTTGCGCCGCGGCGGAGTGGTCAGACCGGCACGTTTGTTTTACCACCATCAACATGCCGTTGGTGAAAACGCCGATGATAGCGCCCACTAAAATCTACGATTCTGTGCCCACACTGAGCCCGGAAGAGGCAGCGGACATGGTGGTGAATGCGATTGTTTACCGGCCCAAGCGCATTGCGACGCGGCTTGGCGTGTTTGCTCAGGTACTAAACTCGGTGGCACCCAAGGCGAGTGAAATTCTAATGAATACCGGCTACAAGATGTTCCCGGATTCGATGCCTAAAAAAGGCAAAGAGGTAAGCGCGGAAAAGGGTGCATCCGCCGACCAGGTGGCATTTGCAGCAATTATGCGGGGCATTCACTGGTAGCAGACATTATACGGGTAACAAAAAAGCGGCGGTGCATGAGCATCGCCGCTTTTTTTATACCGCAGCTTTTCATTCTGCAATTTTTTAATTCTGCAACAACACTATTCGAAAGGCGGGGGTGGAAAGCCCCCAAGTTCCTGCCAGCGATTAACGATACTGCAAAAAAGGTCTGCGGTTTTTTCCGCGTCGTAGGCCGCGGAGTGCGCTTCTTTACTGTCAAACGGGATGCGGGCCAGTTTGCAGGCCTGGGCCAACACAGTGTGGCCATAAGCCAGGCCGGCCAGGGTGGCGGTATCAAACGTCGAGAACGGATGAAACGGGTTGCGTTTGATGTCTGCACGCATGCTGGCGGCGAACACAAAGTTGTGGTCGAACGTGGCGTTGTGCCCCACAAGAACTGCACGTTTGCAGTCAAAGGCCTTCATCGCTTTGCGTATCGGACTGAATATTTCACTCAGGCCTTCGCGTTCCGGCACAGCCTCACGCTCTGGGTCCCACGGATCTATGCCGGTAAAGTCCAGCGATGACTGCTCGAAGTTAGCGCCTTCAAACGGGTCTATCTGCTGCAGGTAAGTTTCGCCACGGTGCAGAAAGCCGTTTTCGTCCATGGTGACCATCACCGCTGCTATTTCCAGCAAGGCGTCTTTGGCGGGGTTGAATCCGGCCGTTTCAACATCTACCACAACAGGAAGAAACCCGCGAAAGCGACGGGACATGGGGTGCGTTTGGCTGTTTTCTTCGGTCACTCAAACTCCAACGATGGCGCTATGTGAAAAGGTAATGTAATAAAGGATTACGCCAGGCGCCAGTAAATGGTTTCACCGGCGTTCAATGGCACGATGCTGCCACCGGCTAGCGGCAGCTCATCCGGCATGGTCCAGGGCTCGCGTACCAGGGTTATGGTGTCTGTGTTACGGGGCAGGCCATAAAAATCGGCACCGTTGAAACTGGCGAAAGCTTCGAATTTTTCCAGTACGCCCAATTCTTCAAATACTTGTGCGTACAGGCTGATAGCACCAAACGCCGAGTAGCAGCCGGCGCAGCCGCACGCCGTTTCTTTGCGGTCTTTGGCGTGGGGCGCGGAATCGGTACCCAGAAAAAACCGTTTGTCGCCGCTGGCCACTGCTTCACGCAGCGCCTGTTGATGGCGATTGCGCTTAAGAATAGGCAGGCAGAACAAGTGAGGCCTTATACCGCCAGCCAGCATGTGGTTACGATTGTACATCAGATGCTGGGGGGTGATGGTGGCCGCCAGATTGTCGCCTTGGTGCTGACGCACGAAGTCGGCGGAATCTGCGGTGGTGATGTGTTCTAAAACCACTTTCAAGGTGGGAAACGCCGCCAGTGTAGGCGCCAGAACCCGCTCCAGAAATACTTTTTCACGATCAAAAATGTCGATGTCGGCATCGGTCACTTCGCCGTGTACCAGCAGCAGCATGCCGCAATTGGCCATGGCCTCCAGTGCTGGAAAGATATTGGCCACATCGGTTACGCCGGAATCCGAGTTGGTGGTCGCTCCGGCCGGGTAAAGCTTGGCAGCCACTACGCCCTGGGCCCTGGCTTGTCGCACGCACTCTGGCGTAGTGGTTTCGGTCAGATACAAGGTCATCAGCGGTTCGAAATGGCTGTTGCCGGCCGCGTTACGAATACGCTTGCGGTAGGCCAATGCCTGGTCGGCAGTGGTCACCGGCGGTACCAGATTGGGCATGATAATGGCGCGGCCGAATACCGCAGCGGTCGCGGGTACCACGTCATTCAATATGGCGCCGTCACGGACGTGCAGATGCCAGTCGTCGGGGCGGGTAATCGTTAGTTGCTGGGTCATGATTGCGAGCCACTCATTAAAAAACCGATGCGTTTTAAAAACGTGAAAGATGCAAAAGGTGAAAAATGCAATGCGCGAAAGATACGCGGCGGCGCCGAAAAATCTGCAAAAGTATAACAGAAGGTTGTGGGGTTTGTTTTACTCAACGGGCTGCGATGGCAACGGCGGCGCTATAAAAATGGACGGCGACCTAAAGATGCAAAGGGACTGGCCGATACCTTAGGTAACCGAGCGTTGAACGGCCACCCTGTGTGGCCACGAAGACATCTAAAGGTAGTGATCGATGACGTTGCGAATGCAATTGTTAAGCCGTTGTTTGCCGGCAGCCCTGGTGGTTTGCCCGTTACTGAGCGCGCCTGCGCTGGCATCCAGCTTTGGCGCGGGCATCGAAAACAGCCAGTGGTATTTGACGGAGTCGGTCTTTGAGTGTGCCCTAGTACACCAGGTGCCCGGCTACGGTCGCGCAACCTTCCGCCATCGCGCGGGTGAAAACCTGTTTTTTTCGCTGGAACCCGACACGCCGCTGATGCGCCCTGGAAGGGGAATGCTGGTGGTTGAGGCGCCAAGCTGGCGCCCTGGTGTTGCGCCGAGACCGCTGGGCCTGGTGACGGTTCCGGAAGGCCGCAGTGCGGTCGTATTAAGCGCTGTCCAGAGTATGCAGGTTGCCTATGGCTTGCTGGATGGCCTTTCCCCAACGCTTACCCGGCAGTCCTGGTTCAATTCTCAACCGGTGCGGGTGCACGTATCGAATGTCAACTTCGCTTCGCCATTTCAAGGTTATCGCGCCTGTGCAGGTAATCTGTTGTCGGCTAATTTTGATCAGTTGCAGGGTTCCCGTATTCTGTTTTCTTCGGCCAGTGTGGCGTTGAACGATGCCGACAGGCGCAGCCTGGATCAGGTTGTGGCCTATGTACTGGCCGATTCAACGGTGACTAGGGTATTGGTGGACGGTCATACCGACAGAAGGGGGAGCCGGATTGACAACCGGAAGCTGGCGCAAGATCGCGCCGATGCGGTGGCGGGCTACCTGAAAAGCCAGGGTGTTGAGGAAAGCAGAATTATAGTGCGCGCCCACGGTGACCAATTCGCGGCTTCCGGAAACCCGGCGCAAAACCGGCGCGTTGTTATTCGCATGGAGCGTGAGGGCGATAGCACACAATGGCAGCAGGCCACCGCCATATCTGAGCCGGGTGCTGGTTGATGGCCGGTTAATTAAGCAGGCTAATGGCGGCGGTCAACAGCGGCGCGCAAGGCTTGCTCTGATTCATTTTACGGCGTGCAGCACCTCCAGATGGGTGGCTACGCTTTCCGCCAGGGCCTTTAGATGATACCCACCTTCCAGCGACGAGATAATCCGGTCGTTGGCGTGGTCTTTGGCAACGCTGGCCAGCATTTCGGTCAACCAGCGAAAATCCTCGGTTTCCAAATTGAACTCGCCCATCGGGTCCAGCTTGTGGGCATCAAATCCTGCGGAAATCAGTACCAGTTGTGGCTTGAACTTCTGTAGCCGTTTCAGCCAGCCAGCTTCCACGGCCTTGCGATAATCCAGTGCTGAACAATCCGCCGGCAGTGGAATATTAATGATATTTTCAGCCTGGCGGTGCACATGGGTGTGCGGGTAAAACGGATGCTGGAAACTTGAGCACATAAGAATGCGTTCATCACCGCCGACGATGTCTACGGTGCCGTTGCCCTGGTGAACGTCAAAATCAATAATCGCAACCCGTTCCAGGCGATGGAAGCTCAGTGCACGCATGGCCGCCAGGGCCACGTTGTTGTAAAAACAGAAACCCATGGATTTGCTGCGCTCGGCGTGATGGCCAGGTGGGCGGGCGCACACGAACGCATTGGTGACCTGGCTGCTCATCACCATATCAACCGCCTGAATGTTGGCGCCGGCCGCCAGGCGCGCAGCGCGCAGGGTATCGGGCATCATCGCGGTGTCTGGGTCGGTGAACACGCGGCCACGGGTTGGCTGCATCATGTCGAGCTGCTTTAGATAGCTTTCCGGGTGAACAATCAGCAGTTGATCGCGGGTAATTTCATCCGGGCGAACGTAGTCAAGATCCTGGTTGAGCGCGGTGTCTGCCAGGTAACTCTGAATGGCGGCCATGCGCTCAGGGCGTTCTGGGTGCTCTGGACCCATGTTGTGTTTGTTACAGTCGTCGTGGGAAAAAAAGGCCGTGGTCATAATACGTTGGCTGCCCCGCTGGTTTATTGTATTTTTTTTATCATATCAGGAAAAAATCGGTTGCGGTTTTTCTTTGGTCTAACCTTAATCCTGGTCAAAATTGCGCCAATTGACGTTTTACATCAATTAAACAGCGCCTAAGATACACTGATTCTTGTGATCCCGATTACTAAGGAGCCTGCGCTTGAGCACTCGATACCTGGAAAGCCTGTTTAATCCTGAGTCTATAGTGGTGGTGGGTGCTTCTGAACGGGCTGACAACCTGGGCGGTATGGTTTTGCGCAACCTGCTGGGCGGCGATTACCCTGGCAAGCTGCTGGTTCTGAACCCGAGCGATTACGACAACGTGCACGGCGTGGCCTGCGCTAAAAGCGTTGCCGACATGCCGTTCGTACCAGAACTGGCGATTATTTGTACGCCGCCGAAAACCGTACCGAAAATGATTCGGCGCTTGGGCAAGGCCGGTGCGCGTACCGCCATTGTGATGACCGGTGGTATGTCGCGCAGCCACAGCAAAACCGGCCGGCCATTGATGTATTCGGTACGGGACGCCGCTCGTGAAAGCGGAATTCGGGTGCTAGGGCCCAACACCATCGGGCTGATGGTGCCGGCACGTAAGTTGAACGCCACCTACGCCCACATGGGGGCCATTCCGGGCCGGGTGGCGTTTGTTGGGCAGTCGGGCACCATTGCCAGCGCGGTGCTGGATTGGGCCTTTGCCCGTGGTGTCGGCTTTTCGTATTTTTTAACCTTGGGCGATGGTATGGACATCGACCATGACGATCTTATCGATTACCTGGCCCAAGACACCCGCACTCGCGCCATTTTACTGCATCTTGAGAACGTGCCTAACCCGCGCCGTTTTATGTCATCGGTGCGGGTAGCGTCGCGCACAAAACCGGTTATTGCCTTGAAGTCTGGCCGGGTGCCGGAATCGGAATGGTTCGTTCACGAACTGCCGGCCGGCATCAAACACAGCGACCCTATCTACGATGCCATGCTCAAACGCGCCGGTGTGCTGCGGGTAGACGGCCTGGGGCAGATGTTTGATGCTCTGGAAACGCTGACTCGTATGAAGCCCTTGCGCCGCGAATCCCTGGTTATGATGTCCAACGGTGTTGGGCCGGGCGTGCTGGCGGTAGACCGTTTGGCGTATCTCGGGGGGGAACTGGCTACTCTGTCGGAATCGGCCATTGAGGCACTGGCTGAGCTATTGCCACCCTACTGGACGCGCCGCAATCCTATCGACCTTGGCTACAACGCGTCGCCAGAGCTTTACGCCAAAGTACTGAAGATTTTGTCGAAAGAACCGGAGCTTGCGAATGTGTTGGTGATGTACTCGCCAAGCCTGACCGGCGACAGCCGCGAAATTGCCAACTCGGTGATCCAGGCCATTAAGGGCACACGGTTGAACGTGTTTACCTGCTGGCTGGGCCAGAGCACGGTGATGGATTCCCGCGAGGAGTTCTATCGAGCCGGCGTGCCGTCGTTTTTTAACCCGGAAAAAGCGGTGATGGCGTTCATGCAGCACGTACGTCATCAGCGGGTGCAGCGCCTGCTGGCAGAGACCCCGGAGTCGTTTACCGATCATTTGTCAGACCACAGCAAGACCCGCCGGGTGATCGTGAACGCGTTGCGTGCCGGGCGTCATTATTTAACCAATGAAGAAGCGCGTGGCGTGCTGAGTGATTACAACATTCGCGCCATAGACACGATATTTTGTGACGATGTGGATGAGGTACTGGGGGCATTTTCGGTAGAACGCCGGCCCATGGATATTACGCTGGTGCACGAGCAGGCCTGCCATCCGTTTCAGTCCTACAGTCCCAATCAGAAACGCTACAACTGCACCATGCCCAAACTTAACAGCGAGGCAGCCATTATTGAGGGCTGTCAAAGCTTGTTGGAGGAATACGGCAAGCATTTCCCGGAAAGCGGTTTCCTGGGTTTTGCGGTGCAGTTCTCCTATCAGCATGTGGGCGGGATTGAGTTCAGCGTGGGCATCACCCGTGATGCGCTGTTCGGCCCCTTGGTCGTGTGCGGTGCTGCGGGCGCCCAGATTAACGTTATGACCGACAGGCAGATTGCATTTCCGCCGTTGAATATGGTGCTGGCGCGGGAGCTTTTGCGGCGCACCTATATGTATAAGCTTTTGAAAGAGCACAGTCTAAAACCGGAGCACGATATTCGCGCTGTGTCGGAAACTCTGGTGACTCTGTCGCAAATTGTGATCGACATTCCGGAGATTCAGGGGCTGGAAATTTCGCCGCTGTTGTTTAACGACGAAGGCGCGGTGGCCGTTAATGTGGCAATCAACCTGTCTGACAAACCAGGTAAACCGATCATTCAGCCTTATCCGCGGGAGTTTGAGGAGTGGATAGTGCTGCCAAGATCCGGCCGCCGTGTGATTATTCGGCCGGTACTTGCAGAAGACGAGCCTGCCCACCGGGCGTTTCACGAACTTCAGTCACCAGAATCTATTCGCTATCGGTTCTTCCAGTATCGCAAGCATTTTTCCCGCGAAGACGTGGCGCAGATGGTGCAGATCGATTACGACCGCGAGATGGTGTTCATTGCCAACGCGCCCCGCGAAGACGGCGAAGGCGAGGAAACCCTGGGCACCGTGCGCACCTGGACAGACGCCGACAATTTGCGCTGTGAGTTTGCGGTGATGGTGCACGACAAAATGAAGGGCGAAGGTTTGGGCAAGACCCTGATGGGGAAAATGATCGACTACTGCCGGGCCCGTGGCACTGCGGAAATGGTGGGGGATGTACTGCCAGACAACCGGCCCATGCTGAACCTGGCCGAGCATCTGGGCTTCCACATCAAGTTCAATCAGGATGAGGAAGTGATGGACCTGAGCCTGGTATTGAACGAACCTGAAAAAGACTGGCAGAGAGAAAGGTTAAACAAGGGCGGCCACTGATCTTCAAATCACGCCGCCCGCTGTGGGGTTACTCGCTGAACGGGGCAGGGCGGTCTTCGCCATCGATTAAAGCCGAACGGTCTTCGCCGCCCAGGGCTTCGAGCAGCCCTGGAATCAGCTTTTCGAGTTCCAGGGTCATCAAGCTAAAACTGGCGTCGAATTTTGCCAGGGCGTCGTCAGCGTCAACGTTTTCCAGCTGTTCCTGAAGGGTTTCGCCGAACTTCAGGCGGCGAATGCCCAGCTCTTCGTCGAGCACGAACGACACGTTGTCGTCCCAGGTAATGGCAAGTTTGGTGACTTGCATGCCGGCTTGAAGGTGGTTTTGGATTTCATCAGCCTGCAAGTTCATACCTTTGCAACGCACAACGCCACCGTCTTCCGCCGGGTCTTTCAGCTCGCATTCATCGCCCAGCACAATTTGCGCTGGCAAATCAATGGATTCGTCCAGCCAGCCAGTAAAGGTAAAGATGGGCGCCTGTTCCACGGCGGGTGGCCGCACGGGCAAAGAGCCGATGCTTTTGCGCAGCGCCGAGGCGATTTCTTCGGCCTGTTTGGCCGAGCCTGCATCCACCACCATTACGCCATCTTTCGGTGCCAGATAGGCAAAACTGCGACGGTTTTTGGAAAACGCCTGGGGCAGCATTTCCAGCATGACCTGCTCTTTCAGCTCGTCTTTTTCCTTGCGGCGTACTTTTCGGCCCTGATCAATCTCAATGGCTTCGGCGCGCTCTTCCACCAGTTCCTTAATCACCGAGCTGGGCAAAATTTTGTCTTCCCGGCGCAGTGCAATCAGGTGATAGCCATTGGCGCTGTGCACCAGTGTTTCACCGTGTTTGCCCAAGGGCGCTACCCAGCCCTGGCGAGTGGTTTCCTGAGGCCCGCAGGGCTTGAATGTGTCGGCCTGGAGCTTTTCTTCCAGTTCATCTGTGGTGATATCGAAGGGCTTGGTAAAACGAAAAACACGGGCATTGCGAAACCACATACTGGAAGCATCCTTGAGTCAAAATCAGATTGTGCAGGGGTAGAAGATAAAAAGCAGACGTTGAGCTGTAAAAGGTTCAACTGTAAAGGATAGCGCCGCTATATCTGGATGACTTCAACCAGCACGGTTTTGATCACAAAGCCAAGTACGCCCGCACCCATTATCGTAAACATCATGAAGGTGCCGAATCTCCCCGCTTTGGATTTTTTGGCCAGATCCCAGACAATAAAGCCCATCCAGACCACAAGCCCGGTCAACAGAACAGCCATAGAAATTTGTGAGAATACCGCTTCGCTCATGAATAGGCTCCTTAGATGATTTAAAATCAGCAATAGTAAGTTTCGCTCCGGCTTAAAGCGCTCCGGGCAAAGAATATTTGGATTATGGCCGCTAGGCCGCAGAATCAGGCCTTGGTTTGCTCTTCGCGCAGGAAGATCCAGTTGTTGGCGTCAGACTGCTCAGGGCTGAAGTAGTAGCCGTCAAGATCGAACTTTTTCAGGTCTTCGGCCTTGGTAATGCTATTTTGTATGGCGTAGCGGCACATCAAACCGCGGGCTTTTTTGGCGTAAAAGCTGATGATTTTATATTGTCCGTTTTTCCGATCTTTAAAATTGGGGGTGATCAGCCGTCCCTCAAGGTCTTTCTTGCGCACTGCTTTGAAATATTCGTTAGACGCCAGATTCACCAGTACGCCGTCGTCGTCACTTAGCAAGCGATTGACCTCTTGAGTGATGGTGTCGCCCCAGAACGCATACAGGTCTTTACCGTGCTGGTTTTCAAATTTCGTACCCATTTCCAGGCGGTAGGGCTGCATCAGATCGAGCGGTTTGAGCACCCCGTAAAGCCCGGAGAGCATGCGCAGGTGCTTTTGCGCGAACTGGAACTCGCTGTTACTGAAGCTTTCGGCATCCAGCCCGGTGTAGACATCACCCTTGAATGCAAGAATGGCCTGGCGGGCATTGCTGGGCGTAAACGGCGTACTCCAGTCGCTGAAGCGTGCAGCATTCAGTTGTCCCAGTTTGTCGCTGATGCTCATTAGATTGCTGACTTGGTGCGGCTCCAGTTCTTTAAGCTGGTCAATCAGCTCCCGTGCTGGCTCTAAAAAGTCGGGCTGGGTATGGTGTTCGGTTGCCAGCGGGCTTTTATAATCCAGAGTTTTCGCAGGGGAAATAACCATCAGCATGTCAGGCAAACCTCATTGTAAAAAGCTAAGGAGCTGGTCTTGGGTAAATGGCCAGTTCAGTTCATTGCCGGTGTCGCTGCGGCGTAAAACCGGTATGCGAGTGCCGTAGCGGGCGACCAGTTGCTCTGATTGGGCAATATCCACCACGTTCACGGGTATTGGCTGTGACGTGGGAGTGTTGACCAATAGCGCCTCTGCAAGTTCACACAGGTGGCACTGAGCGGTGGTGTAGAACGACAGCTCCATTACTTCGGCTGGGCGTCTAGCTGTTGGCCGTTAACCCCTGCGCTGTCGCGGCCCATCAGGTACAGGTAGATGGGCATCAATTCTTCCGGTGCCGGGTTTTGCTGGGGGTTTTCCGCCGGGTATGCGTGGGCTCGCATATTGGTGCGGGTAGCACCCGGATTCAGGGTGTTAACGCGAATGTTATTCCGCTTGTCATCGAGCTCGTCGGCTAGTAGCTGGCTTAACCCTTCTATCGCAAATTTCGATATTGCATAAGCACCCCAGTAGGCCCGCGCGGAACGTCCTACGCTAGACGAGGTAAAGATCATCGATGCATCTCCGGACTTGCGCAGCAACGGTATCATTGCACGGCTTAGCAGGAACGGAGACATGCTGTTGACTTGCATCACCTTGGCCCATTTTTCCGGGTTGTACAGTTCCACCGGGCTACGATCGCCCAAAATAGCGGCGTTGTGCAGCAGGCCATCGAGTTTGCCGAAATTGTCTTCCAGGGTCATCGCCAGTTCTTCGTAGTCTTTCATGGCAGCGCCATCAAAGTTCATGGGAACTATGGCGGGCTTGGGATAACCGGCGTTTTCAATTTCGTCGTAAACAGATTCCAGCTTCGACACGGTGCGGCCGACCAGTATCACCGTTGCGCCGTGGGCGGCGTAGGTGATAGCCGCTGTGCGGCCAATACCACTGCCAGCGCCGGTGACCATAATAATGCGATCTTTCAGTAAGTCGGCGGGGGCCTGGTAATTCTGCATGACCTATCTCCGTTTAGAGCAAAAGTGCACAGCAAAAGCCGACAGGTTGCTGACCCGCCGGTATGGGTAACTAGTGGGAACTATTGTAACAGCTTTGCGAGTTCGCTGACGCTATCGACGGTATAGTGAGAACCCCATAGATCCACCTCTTCAGGCGCCTCGATATAACCGTAACGCACGGCAATGGTGGTCATTCCAGCGTTAATGCCGGCGTCTATGTCGCGCTGGTGATCGCCCACGTAAATAGCCGTTTTCGGCTCTACGTTTACTTCTTTGCAGGCCAGAAACATGGGTTCCGGGTGAGGCTTGCGCTGGCTGACGTGGTCGGGGCAAATCAAGGTGCTACAGCGTTCCGCCAGCCCTAGGGCGGCCACCACGGGCGCAGCAAAGCGCACCGGTTTGTTGGTCACTATGCCCCAGGGAATAGCACGCTGCTCTAAATTGCGCAGCAAGCTGTCCATACCTTCAAACAGGCAGGTGTCTATGGTCATGCCCTGTTCGTAAAGGTCTAGAAATTCGGTGTGTTTCTGTTGGTAGCCGTCATCGTCCGGCTCCAGCCCAAATCCCACGCGGACCATGCCGCGGGCGCCGTTCGACACCATGCAGCGAATGTGCGGTACTGGCAACTCGTTAAGGCCGTAGGCAATGCGCATCCGGTTCAGAACACGGACAAAATCCGGCGCGGTGTCAATCAAGGTGCCGTCCAGATCAAACAGTACCGCTGAGGGAGTCAGTTCAGGCTTCACGGCTATCCTTTGCATGCATCATATAATTGACATCGACATTGCGGCCAAGTTTGTACACCTTGGTCAGCAGGTTGTAGGTCATTCCGGTCAGTTCACGAATATCCAGGCCGGCCCTGCGCAGGTGGTCTGACATTTCCGACGGGCGAATGAACTTTTTCCATTCGTGGGTGCCTTTGGGCAGCAGGCTCAATATGTATTCAGCGCCAACAATGGCAAACAGAAACGATTTCGGGTTGCGGTTGATGGTGGACACAAACAGATGGCCGCCGGGTTTTAGCAGACTGGCGCAAGCGCGAATGACCGAGCCCGGATCTGGCACGTGCTCAAGCATTTCGAGACAGGTAACAACGTCGTATTGGCCTGCGTGCTGTGGGTCGCGGGCCAACTCTTCCACGGTAATTTTCTGATAGTCGACTTGAACGCCACTTTCCAGCCCGTGCAGGCGCGCCACGCTTAGCGGTGCTTCGCCCATATCGATACCGGTCACGTGGGCGCCACGGCGGGCCATGCCTTCTGATAGCAAGCCGCCACCGCAGCCAATGTCGATGACTTTTTTACCAGGCAGGGACACGCGTTCGTCGATGTAGTTCAGGCGCAGCGGGTTAATGTCGTGAAGGGGTTTGAATTCGCTACCGGGATCCCACCAGCGGCTGGCCAGGGCCTCAAATTTGGCGATTTCGTTACGATCCACATTGTGGTTCACGCTGGAATCTGAGGAGTGATTTGAAGGATGATCTGAATTACGGCCTGGGTTAGGAGTCGTCATGTTTGCCTGCCTGGTGATGCGATTTGAATTCGGTTACATACAGTTGGCCGTGCTGGCTTTTTTAGCCGGCCTGATAACGGCCAATGCGTTCGGCCCAGTCTGCCACACGCAGCATAAGGTCGGGCACATCAATACGTGTGAGTTCGCCATTTTGTACCTGAGGCACTCCGTTGATCCAGCTGTGGCTTACAGCGCGACTGTGTAAGCTGTAAACCAGGTGCGAAGCCGGGTTGTACACGGGCTGAAAAAACGGGTCGCTAAGATCAACGGCGATGATATCGGCGCACTTGCCGGCTTCCAGTGAACCAAGATCCTGTCCCCGGCCCAGGGCCTTTGCGCCCTGTAAGGTGGCCATGCGCAGTGCCTGGTGGGCAGAAAGCGCGGCAGGGTCACCGGCCAGATGTTTGGCCATCATTGCTGCAGTACGAAGCTCTCCGAACAGGTCAAGGTCGTTATTGCTGGCGGCGCCGTCGGTGCCTATGGCGACATTAACGCCGGCCTTGCTCAGACGCTGCACGGGGCATTGGCCGCTGGCCAGTTTCATATTGGATTCCGGGCAGTGAACAACGTGGGCGCCGCTGTGCAACAGGTGTTCTAGGTCGCTGTCATCAACTTGGGTCATGTGTACGCATTGGGTGTTTGGCCCCAGCACGCCCAGCTGCGCCATTCTGCTGACAGGGCGCTGGCCTGAGTGCTGCTCGGCGTTTTGCACTTCCAGCGCGGTTTCGTGCAGATGAATCTGTAATTTTACGCCGGTCTTTTTCTGCAGAGCGACGGCGCCGGCCAGGGTGTCATCGTTAGCGGTGTAGGGCGCATGGGGGCCTATGGCGGGCATAATGAATTCATCGCCCTGCCAGGCGTTGATCAACTGCTCGCCTTTGCGCAGGTATTCTTCCGAGCCACTACCCCAGCAGGTGGGAAAATCTAACAGCGGAAAACAGATTTGCGCCCGCATGCCGGTATCAGCGGCGCATTGGGCGGCAATTTCCGGGAAAAAATACATATCGGAAAATGTGGTGGTGCCGGTGCGCAGCATTTCCGCCATGGCCAATTGGGTGCCATCGGCAACAAACTGTTCGCACACAAATTCGCCTTCCAATGGCCAGATGTGGTCGTTCAGCCAAGTCATTAGCGGTATATCGTCAGCTACGCCGCGGAATAGCGACATGGCGGCATGGCCGTGCAAATTGATTAGCCCAGGCATCAGCACATGATGTGGCAAACTCAGGGTTTCACGAGTACGGTAATGAGTGTCGGCCTCGGCCTGAGGCAATACGGCAACAATATGACCGCCTTGCACAATCACCGCGTGGTGATGCCAAACCTGATCCGCAGGTTCGATGGGAATCACCCAGCGGGCGTTGATACGGGTATCCGCCGCGATAATGGTCTCTGCCGTCATGAATCAGCCTTTCGGGCGGGCGACGCTAAGGAAGCGCCGGCAATAAGTGTCAGCGCCGAGGCGACAGCGGCGCTGAATTCCATCGCAGCCGCCACGGCGCATACGTTCGGTTTTAGCCCGGTTAGAGCTCGGTTGACGCCCGTATAGTTTGTGCTTTGGCTGTCAGGGGCGAGCCCATCGCCGGCAACGCGGCGGTACGACGGTCCAGCTCAAGCATATCCGCCATAATTTGCCCGCCTTCGCGGATAACGAAATCCGTTTCTTCATCATTGGAGTTCAGGTCGGCAGCCTGCAGGTCCTGCCAGTCGTCCAGTTCTTCCATGGTGTCGAATGGCGTTTCGCCGCGCAATTCACGGCGCGCGTTGGCAATGGTCAGCCGGGTGCGTTCAATTTCTTTATGTTGTTGCTGGCGCTCGTCCATATTCAGGCTGACTGAGTTCTGCTGGCGTTGCTTCTTCAGAAAGTCGATTTCCTGTTGCAGCAGGCTGAACTCGGGGCTGGCGTCAAAGCGCTTGTCGTGGCGCAGGCGCAGCTCGTCAATCATATTGCTGAAATCAAAATACTGGGTGTGGCTGACAGCATCAATTTGATCCCAGGGCAGGGCGTGGTCCAGCGCATCTTCCCCAATAAGACTGTTATCGATACGTGATGGAATTTCGATATCGGGCATAACGCCCTTGTGCTGGGTTGAGCCGCCAGAAACCCGGTAGAACTTGGACTGCGTGATTTTTAGCTGGCCGTGATTCAGTGGCCGAACGGCCTGCACTGTGCCTTTACCGAAGGTTTGGGAACCCACAACCAGGCCGCGGCCATAGTCCTGGATAGCGCCCGCGAAGATTTCAGACGCGGATGCACTCATTCGATTTACCAGCACCACCATCGGCCCTTTGAAAGCAACATCTGGGTCTTCATCGTTCAGAATTTGCACGTCGTTATTGGCGTTGCGAATTTGCACGGTTGGGCCGCTGTCTATAAACAATCCCACCAGATCGTTGGCTTCGTGCAGGGCACCACCGCCGTTGTTGCGCAAATCAATGACCAACCCTTCAACGCCTTCAGCCTCAAGTTCTTCCAGCAGCCTGCGCACATCGCGGGTGGTGCTTTTGTAGTTGCGATCACCGGCCTGCATGGCCTGGAAGTCGGCGTAGAAGGTGGGGATAGTGATGGCGCCGACCTTATAGGTTTCACCGTTGCGATCTAGCTCTATCACTTTTTTACTGGCGCTCTGTTCTTCCAGCTTGACCTGATCGCGCTTGATAGCGATGGCTTTGGTGATGGTTTCATCGGCCGCACCAGACGGAATGACTTCCAGTGTGACTATGGAATTGCGCGGTCCGCGGATCAGATCGACCACTTCATCCAGGCGCCAGCCGATCACATTGACCGCCGTTTCGCCTTCTTGGGTGACCGACACAATCCGGTCTGCGGGTTGCAGCTGGCCTTGCTGAAATGCCGGTCCGCCAGGGACCAGTCGCACCACCTTGGTGTATTCGTTATCACCTTGCAGCACGGCACCTATGCCTTCGAGCGAAAGGCTCATATTAATATTGAAGTTTTCAGAGGTGCGTGGTGAAAAATAGGATGTGTGGGGGTCCCACATGCCGGCAAAGGCGTTCATGTAGGCTTGAAACGCATCTTCGCTGCGGGCTTGGTAAGCGCGTTTGAGCTGGTCTTCGTAACGCTGCCGCAAAGTGTCTGTGATGGCGTCATCGTCACTACCGTTCAGGCGTTGAGCCAGCACGGCGTTTTTGATGCGTTTGGTCCAGAGTTTGTCTAGCTTCGCGTTATTAGCGACCCAATCGCTGTCAGAGCGGTCGAGCAATATGCTGTCGTTGCTGCTGAAATCTAAGGTGCCAACGCCTTGGTCCAGAAGGTTCAGAGCAAAATGCAGACGCTCGATGATCCGTTTTTGCACCAGATTGTAAATATCAAATCCGGGCTGCAGTTTACCGGTGCGCAGGGCCGAACCCAGGTGATCTCGAATATCAACGAAACCGTCCAGGTCGTCTTGGGTCAGATAGACTTTCTGGCCGTCCAGGTATTTCAGGTAGGTATCGAAGATGTCGCCAGACAAATCATCGCTGACTCGCAAATCGCGAAAATGAGTGAACTGCAGTTGTCTCGCAATCAGTATGTTAGCTCGGGCCTGGTCAATAGTGGGCGCAACCGGCTGGTAGCTTTGAAGCGACTCGCTGCTGGCGATGGCCCCGAAAGACACAGAAAGCGAAATCGCGAGCGCCAACGCTTTTACGGGCTTGCCGCGGGCTACGCGCTGTGAGCACAGTCTTTCCACGATTGACATAGAACCTACCTGACCGAGTTAAATGCTGGTGGTCGCGGCTAAGGTGTTCAACCAGCGACCCGTTTTATGATTGTAGGCAAGCGCTACACGCCTGGCTATAGATGTACCCTTGCGCCAGGTGACAATCTATTCATCACTATTACGGCGCAAAGGTGTATGCGGATGATTATGTCTGCTTGCGCAGGAACCTTAAACCAAGCTTTCAAGCGCATTCAGCATGCGTTGTTCGAGCTCTTTGGAGGCCGCGACGGAGGCCGGCGCCAGGCACCATAATGCTACCAGTTTTTCAGCATCGGTGAGTGGGCTGGCCGATTGTTCGGCAGCGCCAATGCTCTGCGCCAGGCGCTGTACCTGAATCTCCATGCGCTTGCGCTGGTCTGCCACGGGTGAAGGTTGGTCGGCGAGTATTTCGGTACGGATAGCCAGTTCCTGGAAATCGATGGGCTGATCGAGTTGATTAAATTTTGTCCATTCCAGGGGTACGTTGGTTCTATCGATAGGGGCCTGGCCGCGGGCCTGAATGCATCCGGTCCATTGTTGCAGGCGAGTGACCAGTTCCTGCCGCTGTTTGGCCGTGTGCAAACGCTGACGCACATCGTTGTAGCGGTCGCGGGTGCTGGCAGATAGCGCCTGGGGGCTGTGCGCGGCCAGCTCGGTCCAGATGGCGCTGAGTTCATCGCTGTTTGTGCTTGCACTCAGGGCCTGGTCAGCGCACTCCAAAATGATGTTCACTTGTTCATCAGCTGCCACAACGGCTTGCTTTTGAAGGCTATTTTCCTGTTCGCGGCGGGCAAAAATGGCGTCGCACGCCTGGCGGAATGCCTGCCAGAGTTTGCGGTCTTCGCGATGACGGGTAATCCCGATAGCCTGCCAATGGCCTTGTAGCTCTTTGGCCTGCACCATGGCGTTGGCCAGGGGTTCGGCGGTCATTAGCTCTTCGGCGCTGGCAACAATGGCCTGCTTCAGAGCTTCATTGCGCTGGCGCTCATTGTTCAGTTTGGCATCCAGCTGTTTCAGTAACTCGTCGAACTGTTTTTGTAACGGACGATTGTCGCGGAATTCTACCGGCCATGCGGCCTTCCATTCCTGGCGTGCAGTTTGATGAATACGTTCGGCCACTTTCCAGTCAATACTAGGCCAGTCAGCCTGTGCCATAAATTCCTGCAGTTGCTGGCAGATCAATTGACGTGTGGCCAGGTTAGCGTGCTTAAGATCGGATTTTGCGGCGAAATAAGCTTTGCACGGTTCGTAGGCGGCATCGGATGCCTGCTTGAAGCGGGCCCACAGCAACCTGTCAGAGGAGCCGCCCAGGCTTTTCCATTCTTCTTGCAGCTCTTTGATGTGAGCTGCCTTGGCTTCTGGGTCAATAGGTTGCGCTGCCAGATGTTCCATTTGTTCGCACAGTGCGATCTGCTTGGGTGTGGTGGCAAAGCCCTGCCAGTCGCTGAGTTCGTTAAACTGGCCTTGCAGCAATTGCATGCGCGCAGCAAATGGCTTCTGATGGCGGGAATCGAGTTTTTTGGCAATTTGCTGGGCGTTCTTTAGCAGCTGCTTGGCGGGCTTCAGTTGTTTGTTCTCCAAGGCGCTATCGAGCTCCGTGAGGAGCCTGTCCAGATCTGTTGACAGGCTGTTCTGGCGGGCCAGGTCTGGCTGCTCGACCGGTTCTGCTTTCTTGCGCTGTTTGGCCAGTGCCTGTAGCACAATAACGGGCTCAGGCAGTGGAAACACCGTTGGCCATTCCAATATGGCAAGCAGGGTTTTGGCCTGGTCTGCGGTTTCAACACCAAGCTCTGCGTCGTCTTTGATTTCATCGCCTGGAGCTGTGCTGACCGACAGCGTGGCGATTTGTTCTTGCGCCTGCATAAGCCGCTGATGTGCCTCTACGTAGTCCCGCAGACCGGCGCTGGTGGAGTTGTAACGGGTTTGCTCGGGCGCGCTTACGTCGGTATTTTCACTGGCTTCAATCCAGCGGTTGTGCTGGGTTTTCAATAGTGCGTCAAGAGCTGTCAACGTGGGCGGCTCGCTGATGTCGTCGGCTTTTAGTTGCGTCAGCGTTTCGCCCAGTAGCACCAGGGTTTGCTTACGCTGGTCGAGTTTTTCTTGTTGTTGTTGCCTTTGTAGCTGCTGTTGTTGCACCTCGCGAATTCGCTCACGGCACTGGTGGGTAGCGCTAAGAAATTCGGTGATTTGCTCGTTACTGGCGCCAGTCTCTACGCTTTTCCACTGTTTGAGCAGCGTGTCCAGGCGTGGCTCGTAAAGGATGGTGTCTTCACTGCGGGCCTGGTCCTGCGCCTGCTGAATCAGCTGCTGCCGTTTGTCTTCCAGTTCATTCTGTGCAGCTTGGGCGTCACGCAGCTGTTGAAGTGCTTGGCGGACTATCTGGAAAACCCCTTTGTCCCGGCCTTTGGCCTGGCGGATAACGTCATGCAGTAAGGCTTCGTCCCGCAAACCGCTGGCGGCACGGCTGCGAACTTCAGCGGTTAACCCGCCAATGGCCAGCTCCGCCAGTTTTGTTTGCGCCGGCATACCTTGTACGGCTTCCAGCTGCTTCGCAATCCGGGCGCCGCGATCTTCTTTTGCGGTTTTGGCAGCGTCCGTCTGCTGAGGCTGTTTATTGACCGCCGGTGCGGTTTTTTTCAGCTGTGTTGTGCGGGATTTGAACAATCTGCGAAGAAATGCGGCCATGGGTGTTTTCCTTAAAGTATCTTTCTGGTTGATACCAGTCTGCGGTGTCGGGCAAAGTGTGCCGCTACCGTTCTTCAGCACCAGTTGAGGTTGGCGCTGGACGCTTGGATTTCTAGGTACGAAGCTACCGGGCGTATAGAACGCGAGCACTAGTCTAGCGTTTTGTGAAGCGATGCGGAAAGAGATGTCATGGCAAAATCCGAAAATGATCAGGATGACGATTATAAAGCCCGCTCTGTAGCGCTGCGCTTACTGGCTCGGCGTGAACACAGCCGGCTTGAACTTACCCGTAAGTTGTTGCAGCGCCAGCTGCCAAAATCGGTCATCGAAACGGTACTGGATGACTACGAGGAGCAGGATTGGCTGAGCGATGAACGCTTTGCCGAAGCCTACGCGCGGCAGCGTATTGAGGCGGGTTACGGTCTGCTGCGCATAACGGGTGAATTGAACCAGCGTGGCGTGGTTGAAAATGCCGACACTCTGCAGGCAATGAGCTTGCAGGATTGGTCTGACCAGGCCGTACGACTGCGCCGTAAGCGCTTCGGGTTATCAGATTTGCACGGGCAGCTGGAAGAACGCTTGCGCCAGATGCGTTTCCTTCAGCGCCGCGGATTTACCCAGGAACAGATTAATGCCGCGATGGATGCAGTCGAGCCGGCATAGGCGCTGCAGGCCTGGACTCCGAAAGATCAGAGCGTAGGTGGCACGTCTGTCAATTGGTCTGGTAAGGCGGCCTGGATTTCTGGCAAGGCTACAAGCGCCTCGCCGGCGCTATCAAGCTGTGTTAACGGGTCATCTGCCAGCAGGGTATCCGGTGTTACGGCGGGTTCGGTCATGCGCACCAGTACATCATAGTAGCGGCGAATATTTTGCACATAAATGACCGGCTCATGGCCGCGGGCGTAGCCATACTTGGTTTGGCTGTACCATTCTTTCTGCGTTAGCAGCGGCAGGAACTCTTTTACATCCAGCCAGCGGTCCGGGTTCCTTCCAGCCTGTTCGGTCAGTATACGTGCGTCTTCTAGGTGGCCAAATCCAACGTTGTAAGAAGCCAGGGCAAACCAGGTGCGGTCGGGCTCTTCAATACGATCGGGAATCTGGTCGTGCACAATTGTTAAATACTTGGCACCGCCGCGAATGCTCTGCTCGGCGCTGAGTCGATTTTTGACACCCACGTATTTTGCCGTGGAGCGAGTAAGCATCATCAGTCCGCGCACGCCGGTGGGCGAGGTTGCCTTGGGGCGCCAGTGGGATTCCTGATAACCAATGGCCGCCAGAAGCCTCCAGTCCATGGCATATTGATCAGCGTAAGAGCGAAACAGACTTTCATATTTTGGCAGGCGTTTTTCGGTATGGCGCACAAATGTTAGCGCGCCAACGTAGTTCAGCCGGTCCAGATGACCGTAAAAACGCTCGGTGATCTGCTCCAGGGTGCCGTCTTCGGCAAGCATTCCAAAAAACTGCTCTGCAGTATCAATCAATGACCGATCCTGCATTGCAGGAAATAGCCATGCCAGCTCGCGGGGTGGACCCAACGGTATTGCTTCTTTTACATCGGGAAAAAACACGTGGTTCAGCGCCAGCTCGTTGGATGACACCACCGCGTAAGGCAGCTCACCGCTCTCGACCCGCGCCAGCAAACCGGCGGCATCCAGGCCTGTGTGAACCTGCCAGGACAACTGGGGGACGTCGATTTGCGCTTCTTCCAGTTGTGGCTCGTGATTGCTGTCGGCCACTATGTGCAATGGTTTATCTGCCAAATCGGCAAGAGCGTCGGGCTTGGCGGAATCGCGGTGATACACCACCACTGACTCTACTTCTATACCGGTCGCCAGTGCCCGCATCTGACCCCGAAACTGCTTTTGCCCTGACAGCCCGGCTAACCCTATGTGAGCGAAGTTTTGATCCAGCACAGATAGAATTTCGGTGTTGTCTTCGGCGACGCGAATCCTAAGCTCTACGCCCAGATGCTCTGCGAACAGCTGAACCAGTTCGTAGTCATAGCCGGTGGGGCCGTCGCGACCTTTGTAATAAATAGAGGGGGCGACCCGGGTGATGACATGCAGTACACCTTCGGCTTTGATCTGCTGCAGAGTTGTTGGCCGTGAGCAGGCACTCAAAACCAGGGTAAACGCCAGCAGTGCTACCATGGCTGAGCCCCTGCGGACCCGCTTGGGCAACGATAACGCCCGCCGGGAAGCGAGCTGCAACTGGGTGTTTGCCGGCAAAAGCCTTATCTCCGTCGGGTTTTAGGCGGGTGTGCGGTTAATTTCCGATTGGCTGTCTTGGTGCAGACAGATTCTTGCAATCATCTATGTTGTGCGCGGTCTGGTCAATAAAAGAGCGATCAGCGGCGTCCTCGATGTCGCTGTTTACTAAGGTGCTGGATCGCTGTATCCCGCAGGCGCTTTCGAGTATGATGCTGCCTTCAAAATGTCTTCTCAAACCCCCGCTACGCGCGATACAGGTTGCTACCATGCTTGAACTTCGCGGCGCACCAGCGCTTTCACCTTTTCGTTTCAACAAACTGCACGCCTGCCTGAAAGGCAGCGTCCCCGAAATTGACCATGTGTACGCCGAGTTCATGCACTTTGCCGATTTGGATGGCGACCTGTCTGACGTGGAACAGGCGATTCTTGATCGGCTGTTGAGTTACGGCCCGAGTGTGCCCGTAGAGCAGCCCGAAGGCGTGTTGTTTCTGGTGGTTCCCCGCCCCGGCACGCTTTCGCCCTGGTCATCGAAGGCGACCGACATTGTGCGCAACTGTGGTTTGCGTCACATTCTGCGTATTGAGCGGGGTATTGCTTACTATGTGCGTTCGGCCAAGAAGTTAAGCTTGGAGCAGCGGGGAAAAATTGCGGCGCTTTTGCACGACCGCATGACAGAAAAAGTATTTCACGAGATGGGCGGCGCCGAGCTGCTGTTCAGCCACGACGAACCCCGCGAGTTGGGTTGCGTGGGTATTCTTGCCGGCGGCCGCAAAGCACTGGTGGACGCCAATCGTCGCCTGGGCATGGCGCTGGCGGACGACGAGATTGACTACCTGGTGGCTGCGTTCTCTGATCTGAAGCGTGACCCCACAGACGTTGAACTGATGATGTTCGCCCAGGCCAACTCCGAGCACTGTCGCCACAAGATCTTTAATGCGTCTTGGGACATCGACGGCGAAAATCAGCAAAAATCGCTGTTCGGGATGATTCGCAACACTTACGAAATGAACAGCGAAGGCGTGTTGTCTGCTTACAAAGACAACGCCTCTGTTATTGCCGGCAGTCGTGGGGGCCGCTTCTTCCCGGATTCGAACACCGGTGTTTACGGCTACAATCAGGAAGATATACACATCCTGATGAAGGTGGAAACCCACAACCACCCAACGGCGATTGCGCCATTTTCCGGAGCGGCCACGGGCGCCGGTGGAGAAATCCGTGATGAAGGCGCAACCGGTCGTGGCTCCAAGCCAAAAGCTGGCTTAAGCGGATTTACGGTTTCTAACCTGAACTTACCGGGCGACATCCAGCCTTGGGAAATCGGTTATGGCAAACCAGACCGTATTGCCTCCGCGCTGGATATCATGATTGAAGGTCCAATCGGCAGCGCGGCTTTTAATAACGAATTTGGGCGACCAAACCTCACCGGCTACTTTCGTACATTTGAAGCCAAGGTTGCAGGCCCTGCAGGCGAAGAAGTGCGTGGCTACCACAAGCCGATCATGATTGCCGGCGGCCTGGGTAACATTCGAGCCGAGCACGTAGAGAAGGGCCACATTCCGGTAGGCGCCAAGCTTATTGTTCTGGGCGGCCCGTCTATGCTGATTGGCCTGGGCGGCGGAGCTGCATCCTCTATGGATTCCGGCTCCAGCAATGAAAATCTGGACTTTGCCTCGGTACAGCGTGGCAACCCGGAAATGGAACGTCGTTGCCAGGAAGTGATTGATCGCTGCTGGCAGATGGGCGACACCAATCCGATTTGCTTTATTCACGATGTTGGCGCCGGTGGTTTGTCAAACGCCATGCCGGAGCTGGTTAAAGACGGTGGTCGCGGCGGTAAGTTTGAGCTGCGCGAAATTCCTAGCGACGAACCGGGTATGTCGCCGCTGGAAATCTGGTGTAACGAATCTCAGGAACGTTACGTTATGGCCGTGGCGCCGGAAAACCTGGAGTTGTTTGATGCGCTTTGTCGTCGTGAACGTTGCCCGTACGCAGTGATTGGCGCAGCCGCTGAAGAACACCATTTGGCGTTGGCGGATTCATATTTTAATGACAAGCCGGTTGATTTGCCGATGGACGTGCTTTTTGGCAAGGCTCCGCGTATGCATCGCAGCATCACACGCTCGTCATTTACCAAACGCTTATTCGATTCAACCCGGGTGGACCTGCACGAAGCGATTCGTCGCGTGTTGCGTTTGCCGTCGGTGGGTTCCAAGAGTTTTTTGATCACCATTGGCGACCGCACCATTACCGGGCTTGTAGCACGGGATCAGATGGTGGGGCCGTGGCAGGTTCCGGTTGCAGACGTAGCGGTAACCGCCAGTTCCTTTGACGTGCGCAGCGGCGAAGCTATGGCCATGGGCGAGCGCACGCCGGTTGCCGCAGTCAACGCGCCGGCTTCTGGACGCATGGCGGTGGGTGAAACGCTGACCAATCTTGCTGCGGCGCCTATCGCCAAGCTGTCAGATGTGCGCTTATCCGCAAACTGGATGGCCGCGGCTGGCCACCCGGGTGAAGACGAAAATCTATATGAAACCGTGCGTGCGGTGGGTATGGAGCTTTGCCCGGAGTTGGGTATTACCATTCCCGTGGGCAAAGATTCGATGTCCATGAAAACGGTGTGGGAAGAAAGCAGTGGTGAGCAGAAAAGCGTTACGGCGCCTCTGTCACTGGTGGTTAGCGGCTTTGCGCCGGTTACCGATGTGGGGCTTACGTTAACGCCGGAGCTTCAGCTGGACGTCGGCGCCACCGACCTTATTCTGGTCGATCTTGCGGCGGGCCAGAACCGCCTGGGCGGCTCTGCATTGGCCCAGGTATACGGCCAGGTTGGCGCAGTAGCGCCGGATCTGGACGACCCAGAAGACATGAAAGCATTTTTCGCGGTGATTCAGGGCCTGAACGCTGATCGAAAATTGCTTGCGTACCACGATCGCTCGGATGGCGGCCTTTTTGTCACTCTGGTTGAAATGTGCTTTGCCAGTCGTGCCGGTATCGACATCAAGCTGGACGGATTGGCAGAAGATGCCTCTCAGTTTGCCCGCGAACTGTTCAACGAAGAATTGGGTGCGGTGATTCAGGTGCGCCGGGACGATACCGAATTCGTGCTGCAGCAGTTCTCCGCCGCTGGATTAGGCAACCATACGATCGTTATTGGTGAGCCGACTTCGGAGGCTCGTGTACAGATGAGCTTCAACGGCGAATTTGTAGTGGATGAGCCGGTACTCGATTTGCAGCGCCTTTGGAGCGAAACCAGCTTCCGTGTTCAATCGTTGCGCGACAACGAGGACTGCGCGCGGGAAGAGTTTGACAACCTTCAGGACGCCAATGACCCGGGCTTACATGTAGTAACCACGTTTGACATCAATGAAGACATCAGCGTGCCTTTTATTAACGTTGGCGCGCGACCCAAAGTAGCCGTGTTACGAGAGCAGGGCGTAAACGGCCACGTTGAGATGGCGGCGGCGTTTGACCGGGCCGGTTTTACCGCTGTTGACGTACACATGAGCGATTTGTTGTCTGGTCGAATGTCATTGGAAGGCTTCAACAGTCTGGTGGCTTGTGGCGGATTTTCGTTTGGTGATGTTTTGGGTGCCGGCGGCGGCTGGGCCAAGTCCATACTGTTTAACGATCGCGTGCGTGACCAGTTTGCGGCTTTCTTTAACCGTCAGGACACCTTGGCTCTGGGCGTGTGTAACGGCTGCCAGATGCTGTCCAGCTTGCACGAGCTGATCCCTGGCAGTGAAGGTTGGCCGCGCTTTGTTCGCAATCAGTCAGAGCAGTTCGAGGCGCGTCTGGCGATGGTGGAGGTGTTGCCTTCACCGTCGGCCTTCTTCGAAGGAATGGCGGGTTCGCGTATGCCCATTGCCGTGGCGCACGGCGAAGGCCGGATCGAATTGAGCGGCAACGGCTCGTTGGCATCGCTGGCAGAAAGCGAACAAATCGCTTTGCGTTACGTGGACAATTATGGATCTGCTACTACACGTTATCCTTTCAATCCTAACGGTTCTGAGGCTGGCGTGAACGGTTTGACAACCTGTGACGGCCGGGTAACGATCATGATGCCGCACCCTGAGCGTGTATTCCGCGCGGTACAGCATTCCTGGCAACCAAAAGGTTGGGACGAAGACGCGCCGTGGCTACGGATGTTCCGTAATGCGCGGCGTTGGTTTGGCTAAGTCATTGGTGTAAAAGCCGGGCTTTTGTCAGCTCTGTTAAAGGAGCTGGCGGATGCCCGGTTTTTTTGGCCTGCAATTTGTGTTGTTTGGGGATATCAAGAGAAAAAACTGCATAATTTCCAAAAAAAACTCTTGACTGAGAATTTTTATGCACATTTTCTGGCATTCACTGTATGTTCTGTAAACAACCCTATGATTTGCCGTGATAATTTCAGTAGACAAATTCAAGTTATTGATAAATAACGATTATTTTTAGGCGGCGATTTTGTCACCAATCTGTCTTAAAGGCAGTAATGACGGGGTTTTTGGGGCGCTACTTAAAAACTTTCCCCAGAGTTATCCACAGAATCTGTGGGTAACTTTTTTGAATTCTCAAGTGTTTAGAATTTGACCGTCTATGAGGGATACTATGTATAAGATTTGCTACTTTGTGCCAGAAAGTCATCTTGACGAAACCAAACATGCACTGTTTAACGCTGGAGCGGGGCGTATTGGCGATTATGATCAGTGTGCCTGGCAAATATCAGGGCGAGGGCAGTTTCGACCACTGGACGGAAGTCAGCCGTTTATCGGTCAAGCGGGTGTTCTAAAAACCGTTGCAGAGTACAAAGTGGAATTGGTGTGCGCTGAGGCCTGCGTGAGAAGTGCCATTGCTGCATTGAAGGCGACGCACCCCTATGAGGAGCCCGCCTACGAAGTGTTTGCTCTGGTGCAGTTTTGATCAGGCTTTTTCGGATTTCGCCATAGAGTGACGAATACTGTCTACGTGAACCCCGAACGTCTGCTGTTTCATATCGTTTACAAAAAGCTCAAGGGTTTTGCGCACAGTCGGAAACGATAGTTCGTCCCAGGGGATGTCTGACAGCTCAAACAATTGTGTTTCCAGTGATTCTTCGCCGGCGCCATATTCACCATCAATCAGAGTGGCGCGGTAAAATATGTGTACCTGATCAATGTGGGGTACATCAATCACGGCGTAAAGACCTTCAATGTGAACTTCAGCCAGGGCTTCCTCGCGGGTTTCGCGAGCCGCTGCTTCTATGGTTGTTTCCTGGTTTTCCATAAAGCCTGCAGGCAGGGTCCAGTAACCGTAGCGAGGCTCGATGGCGCGGCGGCACAGAAGAATACGGTTGTCCCATACCGGCACCGTGCCCGCGATAATACGGGGGTTCTGGTAATGAATGGTGTTGCAGTGGGTGCACACATAGCGGTGACGATTGTCGCCGTCGGGGACCCGCTGTTCTACCTGTTCACCACAGTCACTGCAGTAATTCATAGCTTTCCCCGTATACTGGTAATAGATGTCTTAAAGGCTGTTAGTTTAACCATCTGAGCCACCTTAGCGCCATGGCGCCTTTGATTGAATCATGCCAGGAGATACTTTGAAGCACCTGTTACATTCCCGGTTGGCAGGCTACCGGCCTAACGAGCTTGCGCTGGACTATCCTGAAGCTGGCATTTTGGTGCCTATTACCGACAATAGCGGCAATCCGGAAATGTTGTTCACCCTGCGATCTGCCCATCTTAAAACCCATCGCGGCCAGGTGGCATACCCGGGTGGCAGGCGCGACCCAGAAGACGAAAACCTGATGGTTACGGCTCTTCGGGAGACCCATGAGGAAATCGGTTTGCCGCCAGACCAGGTGCAGATTGTGTCAGCGCTAAGCCAGGTCACATCTCATGCCCGTATTCTTGTAACACCATACGTAGGCGTGGTACCCGAAGACCATCCACTGCGCCCCAATCCTGCAGAAATCGAGAGCGTGTTCCGTGTTCCTATAGCCTGGTTGCTGGAAGACCGCCGTGAGCGCACCGATGCCTTACCTTTTATAGGCGGCACCATTCACGTGCCCTGCTACCGCTGGGAGAAATACCAGATATGGGGTTTGTCAGCCGTAGTGCTGGTCGATTTTATGAACGCTGTGTACGATGCCGGTATTGATCTGGAACGACCTCCCTCGCGTTAATATTACGATGCTAATCGGTTTGAGAGCCCAACAGAGTTGGCAGACTTGAAGAGGAAATTATGTTTTACAAATTGAACGAGAGAGTTCCGGTGCTAGAAGGAAGCGGTCATTTTGTTGCCGATAATGCCTCGGTGATCGGCAGTGTTCGCTTATTAGACAAAGCCAGCGTGTGGTTCAACGTGGTGATTCGCGGTGATAACGAGCTGATAACGATTGGCGAGCAGAGCAACGTGCAGGATGGCGCCGTATTGCATACCGATCCAGGATTACCGTTAAACATTGGCCGCGGGGTGACAGTGGGGCACAAAGCCATGCTGCACGGCTGTGACGTGGGCGATTATTCGTTAATCGGCATCAACGCAGTTGTGCTGAACGGTGCCAAAATTGGCAAGCACTGCTTGATAGGTGCGAACACGCTAGTGCCGGAACATATGGTCATACCTGACGGCTCTATGGTTATAGGTTCGCCGGCGCGGGTAAAGCGCCAATTAAGCCCGGAGCAGCAAAAGATGCTGGAAATGGCCGCGCTGAGTTACGTCAAGAATGCTGCGCACTACCTGGACAACCTGCAACCCTGTGAGCCCGAGCGATGAGCGTTGCTAATAAAGTCAGGTCGCCTTGTGTCAGTATTTGCGCGCTTAATGAAGATGACGTGTGTATTGGTTGCCATCGTTCAAGTGATGAAATTATGCGTTGGATGCAAATGAACAACGATGAACGGCGTGAGGTTTTGCGCCTGGTTGCTGAGCGCGAGAAAAAGGCTTTAATCTGAACCCGGCCGCTGGCCGTTCAATATCATCCGATGGAATTGTTATGGAACAAAAAATAGCAGACGTCACCTTGGGAACACCGTTAACAGACACCGCGTTCAAAGTTCTGTTTTGCGGTGCCGGTGAGTTGGGCAAAGAAGTTGTCATCGAGCTGCAGCGTTTCGGTGTGGAGGTTATCGCTGTTGATCGTTATGCCAACGCACCCGCTATGCAGGTTGCCCACCGCAGTCACGTTATTGATATGTTGGATGCTCAGGCATTACGACGGATTGTCGAGCTTGAAAAGCCGAACCTGATTGTGCCGGAAATTGAAGCCATCGCTACCGCAGAGTTGGTTAAGCTCGAAAACGAAGGTTTCACGGTGATTCCCTCGGCAAGAGCGGTACATCTAACCATGAATCGGGAAGGCATTCGTAGATTGGCGGCTGAAGAGCTGGAACTGCCGACGTCGCCCTTTCGGTTTGCAGGTACCAAAGAAGAGTACCTGGCGGCAGTGGAAGAGGTGGGATTGCCACTCGTGGTAAAGCCGGTAATGAGCTCGTCTGGTAAAGGGCAGTCAACGGTAACCCTCGCCGAGCACATCGAGGCTGCGTGGGATTATGCCCAAAGCGGCGGTCGTGCTGGTAAAGGAAGGGTGATTGTTGAAGGTTTTGTGGACTTCGAGTACGAGATCACTCTGCTGACGGTGAAGCACCGTGATGGCATATCGTTTTGCGATCCTATTGGCCATCGTCAAGAGGACGGTGATTATCGCGAATCCTGGCAGCCTCAGCCGATGTCGGATCTCGCGTTTGAGAGAGCGGCTCGCGTCGCCCGTATCGTGGTTGAAAGCCTGGGTGGTTTGGGGGTGTATGGCGTAGAGCTGTTCGTAAAGGGCGACGACGTTTGGTTTTCGGAAGTGTCGCCGCGGCCTCACGATACGGGTTTGGTAACGCTGATCAGTCAGGACCTTTCTGAATTTGCGTTGCATGCCCGGGCAATTCTCGGATTGCCGGTTCCTTCTATACTTCAATACGGCCCTGCGGCATCGGCGGTGGTGCTGCCCGAAGGTAACTCGAAGCGTATCCGATACAGTGGTATGCAACTGGCACTGGCTGAGCCCGATACACAGTTACGTCTGTTTGGTAAGCCGGAGCTGAGTGGCCGGCGTCGCATGGGCGTTGTACTGGCGCTGGCTGGCTCTATTGACGCTGCGCGGGAAAAAGCGAGAAACGCCGCAAGTGCTATTAAAGTGTCTCTGAACTAGCTATAGTCGTCAGGTAGTTTAGATAGCCATTCATGGATACTTGGCAGGTGGCTCAAGGTCAGTTTGAGGTTTTTTGATAAAGTTCAGATTGGCTGTTGACCTGTCCCGAGAAGTCTGTAGAATGCGCATCTCGCTTGAGGGACAGCCGGTTTTAGAGGGGCAGGAATCGAGCGGAAACTGTTTAGTAAGACGTTGAAAAGTTTAGGAAATGTGATTTAAACTTTGAACGCGAAAACGGTTGACACGGTTCGGATACGCTGTAGAATGCGCTTCTCGAATCAAGCAGTACCGGCCGGTTAGGTTGGGGGGTTTGGAAGGAAATGCTTCTGAAGCTTCTCGAAATAAACGGTTGACAGGGCAGCGAAACGATGTATAATTCGCCTCCTGATTGAGCCACGGCTCAAACGCTCTTTAAAAAATTAACCAAGTAATTCGTGTGGGCGCTGACTGGAGTATTTCGGTAAGAAATACCAAGTCAACGACTCGTCAAGAATTGAGTTTTTGTCTTGAGCAGATTTAAGATCTTCGGATCTTGTATGATTTAAACTGAAGAGTTTGATCATGGCTCAGATTGAACGCTGGCGGCAGGCTTAACACATGCAAGTCGAGCGGAAACGATGGTAGCTTGCTACCAGGCGTCGAGCGGCGGACGGGTGAGTAATGCTTAGGAATCTGCCTAGTAGTGGGGGATAGCCCGGGGAAACTCGGATTAATACCGCATACGCCCTACGGGGGAAAGCAGGGGATCCGCTCTTCGGAGAGGACCTTGCGCTATTAGATGAGCCTAAGTCGGATTAGCTTGTTGGTGGGGTAATGGCCTACCAAGGCAACGATCCGTAGCTGGTCTGAGAGGATGATCAGCCACATCGGGACTGAGACACGGCCCGAACTCCTACGGGAGGCAGCAGTGGGGAATATTGGACAATGGGCGCAAGCCTGATCCAGCCATGCCGCGTGTGTGAAGAAGGCTTTCGGGTTGTAAAGCACTTTCAGTGAGGAGGAAGGCCTTAAGTTTAATACGCTTGAGGATTGACGTCACTCACAGAAGAAGCACCGGCTAACTCCGTGCCAGCAGCCGCGGTAATACGGAGGGTGCAAGCGTTAATCGGAATTACTGGGCGTAAAGCGCGCGTAGGTGGTTGAGTAAGCGAGATGTGAAAGCCCCGGGCTTAACCTGGGAACGGCACTTCGAACTGCTCGGCTAGAGTGTGGTAGAGGGTAGTGGAATTTCCTGTGTAGCGGTGAAATGCGTAGATATAGGAAGGAACACCAGTGGCGAAGGCGGCTACCTGGACCAACACTGACACTGAGGTGCGAAAGCGTGGGGAGCAAACAGGATTAGATACCCTGGTAGTCCACGCCGTAAACGATGTCAACTAGCCGTTGGGGATCTTGAATCCTTAGTGGCGCAGCTAACGCACTAAGTTGACCGCCTGGGGAGTACGGCCGCAAGGTTAAAACTCAAATGAATTGACGGGGGCCCGCACAAGCGGTGGAGCATGTGGTTTAATTCGACGCAACGCGAAGAACCTTACCTGGCCTTGACATGCAGAGAACTTTCCAGAGATGGATTGGTGCCTTCGGGAACTCTGACACAGGTGCTGCATGGCCGTCGTCAGCTCGTGTCGTGAGATGTTGGGTTAAGTCCCGTAACGAGCGCAACCCCTATCCCTATTTGCTAGCAGTTCGGCTGAGAACTCTAGGGAGACTGCCGGTGACAAACCGGAGGAAGGTGGGGATGACGTCAGGTCATCATGGCCCTTACGGCCAGGGCTACACACGTGCTACAATGGTGCGTACAGAGGGTTGCAAACCCGCGAGGGGGAGCTAATCTCACAAAACGCATCGTAGTCCGGATCGGAGTCTGCAACTCGACTCCGTGAAGTCGGAATCGCTAGTAATCGTGAATCAGAATGTCACGGTGAATACGTTCCCGGGCCTTGTACACACCGCCCGTCACACCATGGGAGTGGATTGCACCAGAAGTAGTTAGTCTAACCTTCGGGAGGACGATTACCACGGTGTGGTTCATGACTGGGGTGAAGTCGTAACAAGGTAGCCCTAGGGGAACCTGGGGCTGGATCACCTCCTTAAACGATGCCGAACGCTTCGGTCAGAGTCCACACGAATTACTTGGTTGATTGATTAAAGAGAGCAAAGGGTCTTAGGCCCGTATCGGCTGTACCAGACCTTTGTGTTTGGACAAGCAAAACCGGGTCTGTAGCTCAGTTGGTTAGAGCGCACCCCTGATAAGGGTGAGGTCGGTGGTTCAACTCCACCCAGACCCACCAAAATCGTCCAGCTCGGCGTTATAGAATGACTTGCATAGTAAACTATGCGGCGACATCCGATGCCTTGATCTGAACGATTTCCGAGTTTGACGCCATCCTATTGGGTCAGTCGGAGATAGCATCCGGGGCTATAGCTCAGCTGGGAGAGCGCCTGCCTTGCACGCAGGAGGTCAGCAGTTCGATCCTGCTTAGCTCCACCATTATACAGATGTGCAGATGTTGTGAGTTACTTGGTTACCCTGAATGTCCTGACTTCGGTCAGTGTACAGAAAAAAGTGTTTCTTTTACGGCGTTTTATGCGTTGTTAAAGCCGAAATCCTTCTTTCTGATCACTGGGTCAGATTTGCTCTTTAAAAATTTGGATGAGATAGAACACGAATACGTTTCTCTACGGTCTTTGAGAGACGTGTTCAAGTGATAACGATTTTTTCAAGCGTTATCCGGTGTTGTCGTTGAAGTGGTTGTGTATGACTTCGAGTGACTATCTCTAATCAGTTCCACCTGGAACGTCTTGGCTTCGGCTAAGGTGTCTTTTCGTGGTTCTATTTAGAGTCAGTTGTCTTGGGGTTATATAGTCAAGCAACTAAGCGCATACGGTGGATGCCTAGGCAGTCAGAGGCGATGAAAGACGTGGAAGCCTGCGATAAGGTTCGGGGAGCTGGCAAACGAGCTGTGATCCGGACATTTCTGAATGGGGAAACCCACCCAGTTTAGGCTGGGTATCTTACACTGAATACATAGGTGTAAGAGGCGAACCGGGAGAACTGAAACATCTAAGTACCCCGAGGAAAAGAAATCAACCGAGATTCCCTAAGTAGCGGCGAGCGAACGGGGACTAGCCCTTAAGCTAGACAACGGGTAGGAGAAGGCTCTGGAAAGTGCCGCCATAGTGGGTGATAGCCCTGTATCCGAAACCTGAGTCTAGTGAAATCGAGTAGGACGGGGCACGAGAAACCTTGTCTGAACATGGGGGGACCATCCTCCAAGGCTAAATACTCCTGACTGACCGATAGTGAACCAGTACCGTGAGGGAAAGGCGAAAAGAACCCCTGTGAGGGGAGTGAAATAGATCCTGAAACCGTATGCGTACAAGCAGTCGGAGCAGACTTGTTCTGTGACGGCGTACCTTTTGTATAATGGGTCAGCGACTTATGTTCAGTGGCGAGGTTAACCGTTTAGGGGAGCCGTAGGGAAACCGAGTCTGAATAGGGCGATTTAGTCGCTGGGCATAGACCCGAAACCGGGCGATCTATCCATGAGCAGGTTGAAGGTTGAGTAACATCAACTGGAGGACCGAACCCACTGTCGTTGAAAAGCCAGGGGATGACTTGTGGATCGGAGTGAAAGGCTAATCAAGCCCGGAGATAGCTGGTTCTCCCCGAAAGCTATTTAGGTAGCGCCTCGGACGAATACCACAGGGGGTAGAGCACTGTTTCGGCTAGGGGGTCATCCCGACTTACCAACCCGATGCAAACTCCGAATACCTGTGAGTACTATCCGGGAGACACACGATGGGTGCTAACGTCCATCGTGAAGAGGGAAACAACCCAGACCGCCAGCTAAGGTCCCGAAGTACCAGTTAAGTGGGAAACGATGTGGGAAGGCTCAGACAGCTAGGAGGTTGGCTTAGAAGCAGCCATCCTTTAAAGAAAGCGTAATAGCTCACTAGTCGAGTCGGCCTGCGCGGAAGATGTAACGGGGCTCAAACTGGTCACCGAAGCTGCGGCTGCATACATTGTATGCGGGGTAGGGGAGCGTTCTGTAAGCCTGCGAAGGTGAGTTGAGAAGCTTGCTGGAGGTATCAGAAGTGCGAATGCTGACATGAGTAACGACAATGGGAGTGAAAAACTCCCACGCCGGAAGACCAAGGTTTCCTGCGCAACGCTAATCGGCGCAGGGTGAGTCGGCCCCTAAGGTGAGACCGAAAGGTGTAATCGATGGGAAACGGATTAATATTTCCGTACCTTGGATAGCTGCGATGGAGAGACGGAGAAGGCTAGGTGAGCCGGGCGACGGTTGTCCCGGTTTAAGCGAGTAGGGAGTGGGTTTAGGCAAATCCGGATCCACAATTCTGAGACGCGACGACGAGCACCCGTAAAGGGAGTGAAGTCATTGATGCCCTGCTTCCAGGAAAATCTTCTAAGCTTCAGGCTATTTGAGACCGTACCCCAAACCGACACAGGTGGTCAGGTAGAGAATACCAAGGCGCTTGAGAGAACTCGGGTAAAGGAACTAGGCAAAATGGTGCCGTAACTTCGGGAGAAGGCACGCCGGTGGTATGTGACACCCTTCGCGGGTTGAGCAGAAGCCGGTCGAAGATACCAGGCCCCTGCGACTGTTTATTAAAAACACAGCACTGTGCAAACTCGTAAGAGGACGTATACGGTGTGACGCCTGCCCGGTGCCGGAAGGTTAATTGATGGGGTTAGCGCTTGCGCGAAGCTCTTGATCGAAGCCCCGGTAAACGGCGGCCGTAACTATAACGGTCCTAAGGTAGCGAAATTCCTTGTCGGGTAAGTTCCGACCTGCACGAATGGCGTAACGACGGGGGCGCTGTCTCTACCCGAGACTCAGTGAAATTGAAATCGCCGTGAAGATGCGGTGTATCCGCGGCTAGACGGAAAGACCCCGTGAACCTTTACTATAGCTTCACAGTGAACTTTGAACATGTTTGTGTAGGATAGCTGGGAGGCTTTGAAGCGTGAACGCTAGTTTGCGTGGAGCCAACCTTGAAATACCAGCCTGGCATGTTTGAGGTTCTAACTCCGTCCCCTTATCGGGGATGAGGACATTGTGTGGTGGGTAGTTTGACTGGGGCGGTCTCCTCCTAAAGCGTAACGGAGGAGCACAAAGGTGGGCTAAGTACGGTCGGACATCGTACGGTTAGTGTAATGGCACAAGCCCGCTTAACTGCGAGACAGACACGTCGAGCAGGTACGAAAGTAGGTCATAGTGATCCGGTGGTTCTGTATGGAAGGGCCATCGCTCAACGGATAAAAGGTACTCCGGGGATAACAGGCTGATACCGCCCAAGAGTTCACATCGACGGCGGTGTTTGGCACCTCGATGTCGGCTCATCACATCCTGGGGCTGAAGCCGGTCCCAAGGGTATGGCTGTTCGCCATTTAAAGTGGTACGCGAGCTGGGTTTAGAACGTCGTGAGACAGTTCGGTCCCTATCTGCCGTGGACGTTGGAGATTTGAGGAAAGCTGCTCCTAGTACGAGAGGACCGGAGTGGACGAACCTCTGGTGTTCGGGTTGTCACGCCAGTGGCATTGCCCGGTAGCTATGTTCGGATAGGATAACCGCTGAAAGCATCTAAGCGGGAAGCCCCTTCCAAGATGAGATCTCCCTGGGCCCTAGAGGCCCCTGAAGAGCCGTTCAAGACCAGGACGTTGATAGGTCGGGTGTGTAAGCGCTGCGAGGCGTTGAGCTAACCGATACTAATTGCTCGTGCGGCTTGACTATATAACACCCAAGACAATTGGGTTTGACACAACACGGATAACGACGAAAAAATCAATATCACGGCCCAACAAGCCAATGTTCTATCTCATCCCCCAGTGATCAACCGTTTTGTCTGACGACCATAGCGGCCTGGTACCACCTGATCCCATCTCGAACTCAGAAGTGAAACAGGCCTGCGCCGATGGTAGTGTGGTTCGCCCATGTGAGAGTAGGTCATCGTCAGACTCTTATTGCTAAATGCCCCGATAGCTCACGCTACCGGGGCTTTTTTTTGCCTGAAAAAAACGAAACCAGCCAGAAATAGGGGACGGATTTCAAATCCGTCCCCCGGTGAAACCTGTCCCCGCTGGGTCCCCGGTTCCAGGGCAGGGGACAGATTTCAAATCTGTCCCCCAGTGAAACCTGTCCCCGCTTGGTGATTCACCCATTCCAAAGTCATGCGTAGGCTTTGAATTCGTGCGGATTTAGTGTTTAATCCAGCGCTTAGTCATTGACACGGGCACCCCTGAATGAAAGCCAAGGTATTGATAACCCGTTTGAATGACGGCAAGATCCATTCCGGACAGTCATTGGCCATTGAGTTCGGCGTCAGCCGCACCGCGATATGGAAGATCGTACGGCGAGCGTTGAAGGAAGGTTTTGATATACACACCGTGCGTGGCCGGGGCTACCAGTTAGCAAACCCTGTGGATTTTCTGGATCAGAAAATTATCGCGAAAAACGTCGATTATAGTACAGTTTACCGAAAGCAGCGGGGCGTAGAGTGGTTGCCACTTACCGACTTATTTTAAAAGTTTATTCACCATAGCGCGCAGAGCAGCCGGTTTTACGGGTTTATAAAGCACATGATAGCCGCGGTCTGTCGCGTCATCTCTTACCTCTTGTGCCATATAGCCTGTAATCAGAATGCCGGGCAGGCGCTTTTTCAGAGCTACGCGCAGCGTGTCCATAGCGTCCAGACCGTTCTGGTCGTCGTCTAGCTGATAGTCGGCCAGCAGAATGTCGGGAATGTCCACACCCAGTTTTGTCATGGCGTCGTCCAGGCTGTCCGCGGCTGTTATCTGGCATTGCCAGTTGCTCAGCAGCGCCACCATACCCTGAAGAATAGCGGCATCGTTATCAATACACAGCAGATGGCGGCCCTTCAGACTGGATACTCGCCGAGCCGGGCCATGAGCTTGTACCGGCAGGGGTGTTAGCTCCTCGGCGGCCACTCTGGGCACCGTAATACTGAAAACGCTGCCACGACTCTGCCGCGACTGAACCGTCACCGGATGATTGAGCATACCGCTGATGCGGTCGACGATGGCAAGGCCAAGGCCCAAACCTTTCTTGTCGCGCCCATGCTGGAAACGGCGGAACTCTTCAAAAATCTGGGTTAGCTGATCCTCCGGAATGCCTGGCCCTGTGTCCCAGACTTCAATGCGCAGGAAACCATCCAGGCGACGACAGCCCAGCAGGATTCGGCCTTCGGGTGTATAGCGTATGGCATTGGACAGAAAATTCTGGATCACCCGGCGCAGAAGCTTGGCATCTGAACGGATCCAGGCGGAGCTGGGTACCACATCCAATACAAGGTCCTGGTCTTTGGCGATGGCAGAAAAATCGTTTGCCAGCCGGCGGATGATATCGCTAACCGGAAACACGCTGATATCCGGCTCCAGAGCACCGGCATCCAATTTGGAGATATCCAGCAGCGTACTGATAATTTCTTCGGCCGCACCCAGGGAGCTGTCGATGTGTTCGACCAATTGCTGACACTCGGCACTTTGAGCTTTACCTTGCAGGGCAGAGGTGAATAGGCGTGCGGCATTTAAGGGCTGCAGCAGATCGTGGCTGGCTGACGCGAGAAAGCGTGTTTTACTGTGATTGGCTTGTTCGGCTACAGACGTGGCTTTAAGCATCTGCTCGTTGATCACCTGCAGTTCCTGGGTTCGCTCTTTAACCCGTTGTTCGAGGTAGATATTGGTTTCTTTTAGCGCCTGTTCGGTACGACGCATGGGCGTTATGTCCTGAAATGTCGTGACATAGCCGCCGCCGGGAATCGGCGCGCCTTCAATGCGGATAAACGTGCCATCGGGCCGCTGGAGCTCATAGGACACACGTTGGCCTTGGGTCATGCTGCCAATGCGTTCAGTAACGATTTCATCGATTTTACGGGCTGAAAGATTTGCGTTAGTCAGAGTATAACGAATCAGGTCAGCCGCCGGTCGTCCCAGGCGTACAAAACTCTTTGGGTAATTGAACAGTTCGATGTATAGATGATTCCACACCACCAGTTCCTGCTGGTGATTTACTACTGACACGCCAAGACTGAGGTTTTCAATAGCGGAATGCAGTAGCTCTCGGCTAAACGTCATTGCCTGTGAGGCCTCATCCACAATGCTGACGACGTCTTCAATCTGCATGTCGCGACCCGTCAGGGTCGATTCCAAAACCACACGCGCGGTTGAGCCGCCGATAATCGATGCCAGCTGGCGCTCTACGTACTTCATCAAATGTGTTGTTGCAGGCCGCTGTGGATAAAGGCGGATGGCATTGCGGCGCTCGTAATTGCGAAATACCGTTTCTGCGCGCTCGTCGCCCATGAAGCGATCTGCCAGAGCCTGCAGATCAGCGGTCAGAATCTCACCCTGCCAAGTTTGCTGGTGGGGGGTTTCTCCGCGTCCGTGAGTGTCCTGAAAATAACTGGCGATCTGTATTTTTTCACGCACTCGTTGGCGGGTTACTAAGGACAGCATTATATAAATCGCAGTATTGGCTCCCAGGCTCCAGATTATACCGTGGCTGATTTGGTCCAGTTCAGCGCCAAACAGGGCGGTGGGACGGGTCCAGCTCATGCCCCAGAGACCCTGTTGAACAAGTGTGTCATTGATCCAGCCAGTAGATGCCAGTGCGGGCAGGAGTAGAGTGTAAAGCCACAATATAAAACCTATAAAGAGGCCCCACACCGCTCCGTTATAGTTGCCACCGCGCCAGACGATTCCGCCCACCAACGCCGGTCCAAGTTGCGCCGCAGCAGCGAACGACAGTAGTCCGAAGGCCGTCAAACTGGTGTCTTCCCCTGCCATCCGATAAAAGCCATACGCTGTTAGTAAAACAGCGAAGATAGCGATTCGGCGAATGCTAAGGAGCAGGTAGCTCAGGTCTGCCTTGCGATTCATTCTTGGACGGAAGAATTTCAACAAAGCCGGCATGATGATTTCGTTGCTGACCATGGTGGCGACCGCCACCGAGCACACAATCACCATCGCCGCCGCTGCGGAGCCTCCCCCCAGGAACGCCAGTACTGCAAGCCAGGTATTACCGGCCAGTATGGGCAACTGAAGGGTCATAATGTCAGGGTTGTAGCTGGCACTATCGGGCACAAGCAAGCTGGCAGCGGCAATCGGCAGTACAAAAGCGCTGGCGATGATCAGATAAACAGGCATAGCCCAGCGTGCGGTCTCGAAATCGCGGGGATCGCTGTTTTCAACCACCATAACGTGGAACTGCCGCGGCAGGCAGACAATGGCCACACCGGCGACCAGGGTTTGGGTAATAAACGCGGTCAGATTCAGGTTTTGGGTTGTCAGCACTCCGATGAGATCGGCCGCGGCCACCCGCTGTGTGAGATCGCCAAAACCATTGAAAAAGCCAAACAGCACAAACAACCCAACCGCTGAAAACGCCACCAGTTTGATCACAGATTCAAACGCAACGGCTTGAATCATGCCGCGGTGATGCTCTGTTGATTCCAGATGGCGGGTACCGAATAAAATGGTAAACAGGGCCAGAGCCAACGTGATGTACCAAGCTGAATCGCTCCAGGCGGCGTTACTGAGTTCCTGTACGCCGCCGTGGGGGCTGGACAGCACCGCAAAGCCCATGGCAATGGCTTTTAACTGCAAGGCGATGTAGGGCACGCTGCCGATTAACGCAAAGGCGGCGATCATCGCTGCTAGCAACTGGGATTTTCCGTAGCGGGAAGCGATAAAGTCGGCTATGGAGGTGCTGCTGTTGCGCTTGCTGATGTGAATGATGCGGCGCAACAGCGGTGCGGCGAACACGAACACCAGTAACGGCCCAAGATAGATGGGTAAAAATCCAAGACCTTCCTGGGTGGCACGACCAACGGCGCCATAGAAGGTCCAGGAAGAGAAGTACACTGCCAGAGACAGCGCATAGATGTGAGTTCTGGCTAAGCGATGCCGGTAAAGCCCCGGATGGCGGTCACCTGCCCAGGCCACCACAAACAGCAGGGAAACGTAGGTGATGGAAATTAAAACCAGCAACCAGACACTAATCATATTAATGCATATCCGTCAGGTGATCAGGCTGCCAGGCCCGTTACCGGAATATTAGCCAGCACACACGGTGGAGAAAAGTGGGTCATTCCTTTCCAGAACTTTCATGTTGTCGACCCTTGGCGTTCCATCAGAGCCGATAGGAACAACCTCGCGAGTCCCGCAATTAATAATGTGAACCCGGTGTGCAACCGTGTCAGTGATTTTCTGTTCAAAACGGTAAAGTGTGAACCGTACTATATCCGGATTGTTCGTATCCCGGGCGATGCTGTTCTTATCCACAGTGGAGAACGCGGTTACATAGGGGTAAACCAACGACCACGGACGCCAGAATATCCCTTTGCTCTCTGTGCTCACGACCACAGCTTCATTAGGGAGGCGTGACTGCTTATGGTCAAACCAGCTGTATTCGCCGTAAATCAGATAGCCGAGCATACCTGCGCCGGCAAATACCGGAATAATCCATTTAGGTGCCATATTGCGGGTGACGGCCCGGATTCCAAGAGCGATACCGGCGGCGCCCAGTCCACAAAATACGGTGGCGACAAAAGTCCAGAACATAAATGTGTTTCCTTAAAAAAGAACGGGCCTCCTCTAAGAGGAAGCCCGTTCAGTAACAACCTGTCAACTCAATGAGTGAAACAGGCCGGGTTGTTGCTTAGTGGTCTTGAGCTTGTCCGGCACCGCGTGGGTAACGAACGCTCTCAACCAGCTCCTGAATTTCAACGGGTGGCTCGTCAGTCACATTGGATACCGCGAAGGCTACCGCAAAGTTGACGACGGCACCAATCGCACCGATAGACAAAGGAGAGATGCCGAATACCCAGTTCGCCGGAATGTCAGCAAGGTTGGCGGTACCTGGTATGAAGAACCATCCTTTGTACACGAAGATGTACGTCAGGGTGAACACCAAGCCGGACAGCATACCCGCGATGGCGCCAACATTGTTAACGCGCTTGGAGAAGATGCCCATCATCAGAGTCGGGAACAGGGATGCGGCTGCGATACCAAACGCCAGCGCAACAACCTGTGCAGCGAATCCCGGTGGGTTGGCGCCAAGATATGTCGCTACAACAATCGCAACGGCCATCGATATACGGGCTGCCCTCAACTCGCCTTTCTCCGAAATACCCGGATTAATCGAGCCTTTGATCAAGTCGTGACTGATTGCTGAAGAGATCGCCAGGAGCAAGCCTGCGGCTGTTGATAGTGCAGCTGCAAGACCACCTGCGGCTATCAGCCCGATAACCCAACCAGGCAGGTTGGCAATTTCCGGGTTGGCAAGCACCAGGATGTCCCGGTTTACTTCAAGCTCATTGCCTTTCCAGCCACGGGCCGTTGCCTCAGCTTCGAAGGCCGTGCCGTCTGCAGATGAGTCATCGTTATACAGCTGGATACGGCCGTCTTCGTTTTTGTCAGTGAACTTGATCAGACCTGTAACTTCCCACTCTCTGACCCAGTTCGGGCGGTCATCGTACTGAATTGGCTCAGCAGCAGTGCCATCGGGATAAATGGTGTTCATCAGGTTCAGGCGAGCCATGGACGCAACCGCCGGCGCTGTGAGGTACAGCAGCGCAATAAACACCAGGGCCCAGCCAGCAGACCAGCGAGCATCTGCAACCTTCGGAACGGTGAAGAAGCGGATGATAACGTGGGGCAGGCCAGCGGTACCAATCATCAGCGTCAAGGTAAACAGCGCCATGTTCAGGTGGCTGTCGAGATCTGCAGTGTATTCTGTGAAGCCTAAGTCAGTGACGACCTGGTTCAGCTTGTCGAGAATCGGCATGCCGGAATCGATGTGAGTGGAGAACAAACCAAGCGCTGGAACCGGGTTGCCTGTCAACTGTAAAGAGATGAATACAGCTGGGATGGTGTAGGCAAGGATCAACACAACGTACTGGGCAACCTGCGTGTAGGTGATACCTTTCATGCCGCCAACTACGGAGTAGATGAAAATAACCACAGCTGCGATTATCAGACCTGTTGTGGAATCGACTTCAAGGAAGCGAGAGAAGGCTACACCGGCACCGGCCATCTGACCGATAACGTAGGTGACAGACGCTACAATAAGGCAGACAACTGCTACCAAACGAGCTTTGCTGCTGTAGAAACGGTCACCGATAAACTCCGGAACCGTAAACTTGCCGAATTTGCGCAAGTAAGGTGCCAGAAGCATAGCCAGCAGAACGTAACCACCCGTCCAACCCATCAGGTAAGCCGAGCTTGCATAGCCACTGGCAGCGATAATACCTGCCATGGAAATAAAGGACGCTGCGGACATCCAGTCGGCACCAATCGCCATACCGTTAGTGATGGGGTGAATGCCGCCACCGGCAACATAAAAGTCTTTTGTACTTCCGGCCTTGGCCCAGATGGCGATAAGGATGTAGATGGCGAATGATCCACCTACAAAAATGATGTTAATGGCAAATTGACTCATTATTATTATTCCTCGTCCACGCCGAATTGTTTATCGAGCCTGTTCATGCGCCACGCGTAGTGGAAGATCAGTGCAATAAACGTGAGAATCGAGCCCTGTTGAGCGAACCAGAAGCCCAGGTCCGTGCCGCCGATGGAAATGCTGGACAGCATTGGCCGCAGGAAGATCGCGAAACCATAAGAAACCAGAGCCCAAACGATCAGGCTCCCGAATATCAGGCGAAGATTCGCCTTCCAGTACTGTTCAGCGTTGTCGCTATGACCTGACATAGAGTACTCCTGTTATTATTGTGGAGTTAGCGGGATTACCTTATTGACTTTGGTGCAATACGAGCCCGAGTGATATTGGCAAAAGGTCTAAAACTCTGGATTTTGACGGGTTTACGGTTGAAATTGAGAGCTGGCGCAGACGCTTCAGCTCGGTACGTACCATGGCTCTACAAGTGGCGTTGTCAGAGCCGTTGCATGTTTCTCAGGCGACGGTGATAACGTAATTTGTCGCTGAGCTGGACCAGGGTGAGAGTGCCCTGTTGCGCGGCCTTGTTCAGAGCAATTAGCGTGAGCTCTGCGGTGACCATGGCGTCAGCTGCCGCATGATGGCGGGCACTGGCGTGCAAGCCGAAGGTGTCAGCCCAATTGTCCAGGCCCTTACCTTGTGTATTGGCGCTTGGGAAAAAAGTGGGCATTAGCTCTGCAACGTCGAGCCAGATGTGATTTTCGCCGTAGCCGAGTTCCGCGCGCAGGGTTTTCTCCAGAAATTTCTGATCAAAGGCCGAATGATAGGCCAGAATGGGGTCGCCATTCATCCAGTCCAGAAGATGCAACAGAGCATCTTCGGTTTCGTGGCCGTCGGTCAACGCTTCCGGGCCGATGCCGTGTATCAGTACGGTTTTACGAATGTCCAGTTCGGGCCGACGCAGAATCAGGTCAAACTGGTCGTCCAGGGGTATAGCATTGTTGTTGATGGCGACGGCGCCAATAGCGATCATCTGGTCTTTGGCCGGGTTCAACCCTGTAGTTTCCAGATCAAGCACGATTAACCGCGAAGTCATCAATGGCTGATCGCCAATTGTTTTGGGGTTTGGCAGGTTAGTGGTGTCTATACCACCACGCTTTTTGCGCTCCAGCCACTGTTTCAGAAAGTCGATCATAATCAGGCCCCGAGGCTAGAGCTGGTAAGCCAGTTCCAGCTTCTGTTGCAGGCGCTGGGCCTGGCGGAAAGATTCGCGGAGAATTCGTCGATCCAGCGGATTCAGATCATCTGGGTCAATGTAATTGGTTAACGGCTCTTTGTTTTCCAACATTTCATTGTGCGCCCGCATACGGATAGCCTGTATCAGGCTGTAGGCTTCTTTCCAGGCATTGGCGTCTTTGGCGTCAAACACGCCCTTGCGAGCCAGTTCATCCATCCGCTCCAGGGTGTTCGCAGCTCCCACGCCGTTAGCCAGAGCAAACACCCGCACTGATTCAACGAAGGGCGCCAGGCCCTGGCGCTTCAGATCTAACGCACGGTTTTTACCATCGCTGACATAGCGAAAGCTGCGGAACATTGTCAGTGGCGGTTTTCGGGTAAAGGCGTTGCCCGCCAGCATTTTTTGAAATAGCGAATTGTTGCCGATACGCATCAAAACTGTCTGGAACAGCTCGTGCACAGGTTCGCCAGGGCCGAACACCGCCCGCATATCGAGGAAGATCGACGAATATATGAGGTTCTGCGATGTCGAAGCATCGATAAAGTGCACGAACCAGTCGTCCCATTCGGCGCCACTCAAGCACAGTTTCGGGTTGCTGGCCATAATATTACCCTTGCACAGGGTGAAACCACATTCTGCCAGCTCGTCGTTCACGATGCGCGCGAACGGCAGCAGTTTCTCTCGCACTTGATCTTCCGTCATACCCTCCGGCGTGGTGAACAATATGCCGTTGTCCTGATCGGTTAACAGGGTTTGCTCCTGGCGACCCTCGCTGCCGAACGTCAGCCAGGTAAACGCTATGCCGGGATCGTTTTTGGCGATGTTCAGTTCTAATACGCGGCGCACAGTGACGTCGTTCAGGGTGGTAATGATTTTTACAATCTGGCCTGAATCGGCGCCATGGGCCAACATGGAATCAACCAGGCGCGAGACATCCGCGCGCAGGCTTACCAGGGTGCGCAGGTGGGTGGCGGTACCAATGGTGCGTGCAAGGTTGACCAGATCTACCCGCTGCAATGCAAACAGGTCCCGTTCTGACACAACGCCAATCAATTTGTTCTCGTCGTCCACCACGCAAATGTGGGCAAAGTGATGCTCCGCCATCAGCATGGCGGCTGCAAAGGCATCTTCTTTTGCCAGCAATGAGCAGGGGTTCGGTGTCATAACGTGCCGAATCGGTGCGCTCAGGGGAGCCTTTTCTTCGGCAATCAGTGTGCGCAAGTCGCGCAATGTGAAAATACCCACCGGGTGTCGGTTGTCGTCGGTGATGACAATGCTGCCTACGCTGTTTTCATGCATGCGCGCCACAGCTTTGCGCACCGGCAAGTCGGGTGTGCAGACAATAGGATTGCGCAGTGCGAAGCGCTCCAGCGGCGAGTCTAACGTAAAGCTCGAACCAATCGACGCCATGGCGCCGGACTGTATGCGCTGATTCACCTGATCTAGCAGACTGCTAACGCCGCGCAGGCAAAAGTCGCGGAAGGTATCGCTTTGGGTAAACAGAGTGACAAAAGCTTCATGCTCAATGCTCAGACAGAATGTGTCGCCCACCGACCGGTGCACGGTGCGGGTAGGCCGCTCACCCACCAGTGCCGCCAGTGGAAAGCAGTCCCCAAGGCCAATCTCGAAAGTGGTTTCGATGCGATCGTCCCTGCTATTCAGTCGCTCACCACGGATCCGACCCTGCTTTACAACGTAAAATTGTTTGACGACGCCGTCGTCCGCGGACAGAACCACCTCGTCATTAGCGTAAAAACGCAGCGCAGAGTGCTCTGCAAAGTGCGCCAGATGATCTTCGTCCATATTGGAGAAAGGCGGATGATTTTGCAGAAAAGCCATAACGGCCCGGGTATTTTGCGGGCGATTCTGGTCTTGAGAGGCTGCTGCCATGTTCGGTTTCACTCTGTCGACGACGGATGGATTTGCTTACAGTCTAGTGCAGGCGCCGCCGGATTGCTTTATGGCATCGCAGGCCAATGGTAAAGTTCGCCGCATTAGGAACCATTGATAATACTGTCATGACTACAAAAGAAGATCGACTGAGTTTTCTCGCCGAAATGGGCGATGTGAAACGTATAAAACGGCCAAACAAAGCCGATGTTGTGGTACCTCGCGAACTGACGCCGGGCCACGTGGAACGGCAGCGGGCAGCTATCGCGTTGCCGCTGAAAGACACCAACCCGCTAACGGCGGACATGGTTGAGCCTTTGACCGCTCAGGATATTCTGAGCTGGAAGCGCCCCGGCATTCAGAACGGCGTGTTTCGCAAACTGCGACTGGGTTACTACCCCAGCGAAGCCAAGTTGGACTTGCACGGGATGACGGTAGACGAAGCCCGACGCCAAGTGTTTGGTTTTGTAAATGACTGTATGCGCTATGACCTGCGAACGGTAACGATTCTGCACGGTAAAGGCGAACGCAACCGCGACGGTATCGCCTGGCTCAAAAGTTACCTAGCCAAGTGGTTACCGGAATTGGAGCCGGTGTTGGCGTTTCATACAACACAAAAGCACCACGGCAGTACCGGCGCCATTTACGTTATGATCCGCAAGAGTGATCGCGAAAAACAGAATAATCGGGAAGCCCACGACCGGCGCGACTAAGCATCGCCGATGGCAACCTCAACTATGAATCGAAATCGGAGAAATGTATGGCCTATCTGCTGACAAAAAAGACCGCTTTGGTCATTGTTTCACTGATCGCCTTGGCAGGCTGCACAGATCGCGTCATTTGGGAAGATAACGGCGCTATTGAAAAAACCACCGAGAATCGGGAAATCTGGGACACTAACGGCAAGATGGGTAATGGCGATCGCCCGATATGGGTTAACAAAGACGGCGAAAAAGTCGTGAAGTAATGACAATGCCTCGGGCCTTTGGAATCGTTGGAAAAAACTCGGTTAGGGCTTCTCTAACGGTGCTTGCAGCCATCTTTCTCGCTGCCTGTAATCCGTTTGATGAAGCGCGACCCATGATGGATGAGTACGTTGAGCGCCTGGGCCGGGTGTTGGATACTGACCCTCAGTTCAGCGAGCCGGCCCCGGCGCCTATTTTACCGCGCCGCCGTGAACGGGTTTTGGACATGCCCGAGCTGGAACTCGGAATGCTGGACTTTCTGTCGCTCTACGGCTGTGATCTGCAATTTGTCGTCGGTGAGAAAAATTCCATCTTGGGCAAGGTTATGCAGCCGCTAAACCGTTTGAGGTACGAACTGCGTTTCATTGCCAGCGCTGAAAAATGCCTGCAAAGCAGCGTTGATGATGATGGAGATAAAGATCTGCAGGACATGTTGCGGCAAGCCATCAGTAGTAAACGCGAGAACCTGCCAATCGCGCTTTGGAACGCAACCTGGGGTGTTGAGGAAGTCGAGAACCTGTTTACCACCAGCAAGGGATTTTATCCAGTGATTGCCGAAAATCCGCTGTCGGACCTCGCCCGTGAAGCTGTTCAGTTAGAGCGCGTGGCACGGAGTCTTCTTAATGGCGAATTGGATCAGAATCTGGACTTTGCCGGGGCTGTGCAACAGCGTTGGCAGGCCGAGTATCACGCCGGTCAGTTAATCAACAGCGCCCTGCTAGTGGCGGCGAGACTGAATGACGGCACGGAGCTGATTCAACGCCGGCTGGCGCAGCGCCCTCTGTGCTTGAATGGTAAGCCCAACAATCAGTCCACTATCGTAAATGATATGTTTTTCAGTGTTTACATTGGCAAGGTGCAGCCGTATCTGGCGGAATTGCGCCGTGCCCGAACTGATTTGCTGGAGCCCCTGGCGCAGCTGGCGCAGATTCAAACCGCCGTGATGCCGCAGAGTTTCCAACGCTGGAAGGCCCGTGCCTTGCCCGCCGAGGCCGTTGCTGAGAGCGCAAGCGTGTGGGGTGATCTGGACCAGGCCTTGGCCGAACACACCCGAAGCTGGCAGCAGCTATTGGAGCAGTGCGGCTTGCGCCCGGGTGCTTAAAGCGTATTGATGAACGAACAGTGCTTAACAAAGTGCTTAACGAAAAGCGCTTAACAAATAGTATCTAGCGCTGACTTTCGGGCGTCACCCGCAGAATTTCTTCAACGCTGGTCAGCCCGGCGGCAACCTTTTGCGCGCCACTCAGTCGCAATGACTTCATGCCGCTTTTGTAAGCGTCCGCACGCAATTGCTCCAGTTCGCAGCCCTCGGTGATTTGCCGCACCATGGCGTTGGACAACTCCAGTATCTCATAAACGCCCGAGCGGCCAATGTAGCCGGTCTGGCGGCATTCCAGGCATCCGGCCGGCTGATAGAATTCTTTTGGCAGAGGCGCACGCCAGGGCTGGGTCAGGGTTTTCCATGCATGTTCATCGGGCTCGCAGGCCACTTTGCAATGGGGGCAGAGGTTCCGGGTCAGGCGTTGAGCCATAATGCCCAGCACCGTCGCGCGAATCAGGTACGGGGGAATGCCCAGCTCCATCAGTCGGGTGATGGCACTGGGGGCATCGTTGGTGTGCAGGGTGCTAAGAACCAGGTGGCCCGTCAAAGCGGCCTGTACCGCCATTTCTGCGGTTTCCAGATCACGGATTTCGCCAATCATGATAATGTCAGGATCCTGTCGCAGCAGTGCCCGAACGCCTGCGGCGAAGGTTAGATCGATGTTGGTCTGCACTTGCATCTGGTTAAACGCCGGCTCCACCATTTCAATGGGGTCTTCAATGGTGCATACGTTCAGTTCTGGCGTGGCAAGCTGTTTGAGTGTGGAATACAGGGTGGTAGTTTTACCCGAGCCGGTAGGGCCGGTTACCAGCACAATACCGTGGGGCCGGCTGGTAATGCCGTTCCAGCGTTCGCGGTCCTCACGGCTAAAACCCAGCTGCTCGTAGGATTTCAGCAGCACGTCCGGGTCAAAAATGCGCAGCACCATTTTTTCGCCAAAGGCGGTGGGCAAGGTGGCCAGGCGCAGTTCTACTTCCTGACTGTCCGGCTTGCGGGTTTTTATACGCCCGTCCTGTGGCCGGCGTTTTTCGGCCACGTTCAGCCTACCCAGTATCTTCAGGCGACTGGTTACAGCAGTGCCTACGTGGCCGGGAAATTCGTACACCGAATGCAACACGCCATCAATGCGAAAGCGCACCCGGGTAATGCCGCGGCGCGGCTCTATGTGAATGTCAGATGCGCGCTGCTCAAAAGCGTATTGCAGCAGCCAGTCGACAATTTTCACCACGTGTTGATCATTGGCTTCGGGCTTGTCGCTGGTTCCCAGATCCAGTAACTGCTCGAAGTTCTGGTGGCCCGCCAGCGTTCCTTTAGCCTGGCCACCGCTGGCTTTATCTACTGAACTGGCAAGCTGATAGAATTCCTGGGTATAACGGCGTAAGTCCTCGGGATTGACGACCACCCGTTTTAACTCTTTGTGCACGGCCTGACGCAGGTTGTGCTCCCACTCCGAACGAAAGGGTTCGGCGCTGGCAATCAGCACCTGGTCATTATGGATTTCTACTGCCAAAATGCCGTGGCGCTGGGCGAAGGCGAAGGACATCACCCGCGCAATAGCCGCGGCGTCAATTTTTAGCGGATCAATATGGTAGTAATCTTGTCCGGCCCAGTCGGCCAGCCATTGAGTCAGCCGCTCCAGATTCAGGGTTTGCCCAGAATGCTGACTGTTCAGAGCAGCAATAGCGACCAGTTCCAGTGGGTGGCGCGGTACTGTGTCGCCTCCGGCGCTGCCAAGATTGGCAGACATCACACGTTCTGCGTCGGTTTGCAGAATGTCGCCGCTGCTGACCAAAGCCGTGCAAATATCCCGCAGGGTCAAGGTCGCTCTTGCCGGCGCCTGGGGTACCTTGGCCTTCTGTACTTTGGCCGGCGGGCGTTTGTCACGGGGAGGCACTGAAGCCATAAACTGGGCGTCCGTTGCAGTCATCGGGGGGAGAGCGGTGTGCTATCAGCAACACTCAGGCCGTCTCGGGCCGATTTACCTTAAGGTGAATCATCGCCACAGTAAACAGCAAGAAGGTTAGCGCGGTTGTAATAACCGGCCCGATGGCGCCCTCACTGAGCCAGGCTGACACCACGCCTTGGGTGAAATAGAAAATGATAACGAAGGATAACCAGATATAGGCGCGACTGTTGCCGCGATACACCGGCACAATAAAACCGATCAGAGGTAACAGTTTTACCGCCAGTATCATGGTGATGGAGACGCCTTCGTCCGGCCCCGGGAAAAAAGCAGTCACCACCAGGGTAATCATAGTGGCCAAATAGAGCGCCAGAGTAATACGTGCCGTTATGAGTGCTTTCGGGTTACGCAACATGTCAGAAATCCGCAATTGTTTAAGGTGATTCCGCGACAGCGGATTAGTCGGCCAGCTTCAACGCCAGGCGAGCCAGGCGCTCGCCAAACGCTTGGCAAAGAACCTGCTCGTGTTCGCTCAGTGGCAGCTGTTCACCGGTGCCGGCGAAATGACTAGGGCCATAAGGTGTGCCGCCGGTCGTGGTTGCACCCAAAGCCGGCTCGCTGTAGGGCAAACCGCACAGCACCATGCCATGGTGGAGCAGTGGCAGCATCATCGACAGTAATGTGGTTTCCTGCCCGCCATGAAGGCTGCCTGTTGACGTAAAGGCTCCGGCGGGTTTGCCAGCCAAGGCGCCGGCAATCCACAAATCACCGGTAGTATCCAGAAAGTACTTTAACGGCGCGGCCATATTGCCAAAGCGGGTAGGGCTGCCAATGGCCAAACCAGAGCAGGCAGCCAAATCGTCTTTGCTAACATAGGGTGCGCCTTCATCGGGCACCGGTGGCACTGCGCTGGTTGTTTCCGGTGCTACCGGCGGCACGCTGCGAATTCGCGCCTGCATGCCGCTCACCCGGGCAACGCCGCGGGCAATGCGATTAGCCATGTCGGCGGTTTGGCCGGTGCGGCTGTAATACAGAATCAGCACGTAGGGAGCCGGTGCGGTCATGGCAAAGATCCTCGAAATGTCAGCTTGGTAAAATTGAATTACAGAATAGTCAGTACGTTTTCCGGAGGTCGCCCGATGACCGCTTTGCCATTTGCCTGCACAATAGGGTGCTCAATCATTGTGGAAAATCCGGGTAGGTTCTGTCATCTTCTTGCCTGATAATGTGCACGTGGCGGGCGAATATAAATTCGCGGTCGCATAGTTTAACAGGAGGACTTTGCTTGCAATACCCTGTGACCGGTTTTGCCTTTATTACTGGCCGCCTGGCGGCGGCTGCATGTGTGTTTGCCGCGATGGTTGCGCTGGCGGGTTGTAGCAAGATTGAGCTGGAGCGCAATGAAGGTGCACCATTGGCCTGGAACGAGCTACGCGGGCAATGGGTATTGGTGAATTACTGGGCCGAATGGTGTAAGCCCTGCCTGAAGGAAATTCCCGAACTGAATGCCTTGAGCCAGAACCCGGCTATTACCGTGCTCGGCGTTAACTTTGATGGTATCAGCGGTGCCGAACTGCGCCAGCTGGGCGAACGCATGGGCATTGGCTTTGATCTGCTGAATCAGGACCCGGGCCCGCAGTTCGGCTGGCAAACGCCCATTGCGCTGCCTGCTACGCTGGTTATAAACCCACAGGGCGAGTTACAGCAGGTGCTATTTGGCGAGCAGACCCAGGCCAGTATTCGCGTCGCCATCGGCCTGTAAATGGCCGTTGATAGCGGCCGGCTTTATTTGTTTTATTCGTATTTCCGCTTTAATCAGGATTATCTGCAATGACTGCCCAGACCTTTGTACATCTTCGCATTCACTCTGAACATTCCTTGGTGGATGGCCTGGTACGGGTAAAGCCGTTGATCAAACGGGTGGTGGAGCTTGGTATGCCTGCGGTAGGGCTCACCGAACAGTCCAATATGTTCTCGCTGGTGCGATTTTACAAAGCCGCGCTTGGCGCCGGGGTGAAGCCTATTATTGGCGCCGATTTATGGCTGGAAAACCCGGATGAGCCAGAAAGCCCGTTTCGCACAACCCTGCTGGCCAGTAACAACGACGGCTACCTGAACCTGACCGAAATTGTTTCGCTGGGTTATACCGAGGGTCAGCGTTTTGGCAAGCCCATCATTAAGCGCGAATGGCTGGAAGCCCGAAGTCAAGGCCTGATTATGCTCTCGGGTGGCAAAATGGGCGATGTTGCCAAGGCGATGTTGTCAGATAAACCTAAACTTGCCCGCGACCGGGCCTGCTATTGGCGTGACCTGTATCCCGGCAGTTTTTATCTGGAGCTTCAGCGCACTGGCCGTGCGGGTGATGAAGACTGCTTGCATCTAAATGTGGAACTGGCGGCCGAGTTGGGTCTGCCAGTGGTGGCTACCAACGATGTCCACTTTATTTATGCGGAAGATTTCGAGGCTCACGAAGCCCGCGTGTGTATTGGCGAAAGCCGCACTCTGGACGATCCGCGCCGCGACCGCCGCTTTAGTGATCAACAGCACCTGCGCAGCTCTGAAGAAATGATCGAGCTGTTTGCCGACATTCCCGAAGCGGTGGAAAACACCCTGGCCATTGCCCGCCGCTGCTCGGTTACCGTGCGCATGGGAGAGTATTTTCTGCCCAATTATCCGGTGCCGGAAGGCCTGACCATGGACGACTACTTTCGCCAGGTATCGGAAGAGGGTCTGGAAGATCGTCTGGCCAAAACTCTGCCCAAAGACGATCCGGATTACGACAACAAGCGCCAGGCTTATTACGACCGGCTGAAGTTTGAGCTGGACATCATCATCCAGATGGGTTTTCCCGGCTATTTTCTGATCGTGATGGACTTTATCAAGTGGGCAAAGAACAACGGCGTGCCGGTGGGGCCGGGCCGTGGTTCCGGTGCCGGTTCCCTGGTGGCCTACGCCCAGTTGATTACGGACCTGGATCCCCTGCAATACGATCTGCTGTTTGAACGCTTTTTGAACCCCGAGCGGGTCTCCATGCCCGACTTTGACGTCGACTTCTGCATGGAAGGCCGCGATCGGGTAATCGCCTATGTGGCCGAAAAATACGGTCGCGAAGCGGTATCGCAGATTATTACGTTCGGTACCATGGCAGCCAAAGCCGTGGTGCGTGATGTCGCGCGGGTGCAGGGCAAGTCTTACGGGCTGGCGGACAAACTGTCCAAGATGATCCCGTTTGAAGTGGGTATGACCCTGGCTAAGGCCGTAGAGCAGGAACCATCACTTAAGGAATTTCTGGCTCAGGACGAAGAAGCCCAGGAAATCTGGGAAATGGCCATCAAGCTTGAAGGTGTGTGCCGTAACGCCGGCAAACACGCAGGCGGTGTGGTGATTGCGCCGACTAAAATCACCGACTTTTCGCCGCTGTATTGTGACGACGACGGCGGCAGCCTGGTAACCCAGTTCGACAAAAACGATGTGGAAGACGCCGGCCTGGTGAAGTTTGACTTCCTCGGCCTGCGCACGCTGACCATCATCGATTGGGCGCTGAAAATGATCAATCCGCGGCGGGAAAAGCGCGGGTTGAAGCCGGTGGACATCAGCGAGATTCCGCTGGACGACCCGGCCTCGTTCGTGATGCTGAAAAAGGCCGAAACCACCGCCGTGTTCCAGCTGGAATCCCGCGGTATGAAGGACCTTATCCGACGTCTGCAACCGGATTCCCTGGAAGATATGATCGCCCTGGTGGCGCTGTTCCGCCCAGGCCCTTTGCAGTCGGGCATGGTAGACGACTTTATCGACCGAAAGCATGGCAAGCAGCCGATGTCTTTCCCGCACCCGGATTATCAGTATGAAGGCCTGAAGCCGGTATTGGAGCCCACTTACGGCGTTATCCTGTACCAGGAACAGGTTATGCAGATCGCCCAGGTAATGGGTGGCTACAGTCTGGGTAACGCGGACATGCTGCGCCGCGCCATGGGTAAGAAAAAACCCGAAGAAATGGCCAAGCAGAAGCAGTTTTTTCTGGATGGCTGTGCCGGCAATAATATTGATAAGACCCTGGCGGAAAACATCTTTGACCTGGTGGAAAAGTTTGCCGGTTACGGCTTCAACAAATCCCACTCCGCCGCTTATGCACTGGTGTCTTATCAAACTCTTTGGTTAAAGGCTCACTACACCGCTGAGTTTATGGCTGCCGTGCTCACCGCCGATATGCAGAACACCGACAAGGTGGTTACGCTGGTGGAGGAGTGCCGTAGTTTGAAACTGGATTTGGTGCTGCCGGATGTCAGTACCTCTGAATACGCCTTCACCGCCAATGACGATGGCCAGGTCGTGTACGGCCTTGGCGCAATCAAAGGCCTTGGTGAAGGCCCCATTGACAGCATCGTTACAGCGCGCAAAGAAAATGGGCCGTTCACTGATCTGTTTGACTTTTGCCGTCGGGTTGATCTGAAAAAGGTGAACAAACGGGCGCTAGAAGCGATGATTCGCGCTGGCGCTATGGACACATTAGGCGCCGGCCGAGCCCAGCTGATGGCCAGCATCGGAAAAGCCATACTACAGGCCGGTCAGCAGTCGCGTAATGAAGCAGCCGGCATGGTGGACATGTTTGGCGATACCTTGGAAACCGCCGCTGACGTAGACGCCTATATCGATGTTGCGGACATTCGTGAGTGGTCTGAAAAACAACGGCTTAAAGGTGAAAAAGACACGCTTGGACTCTATCTGACCGGGCATCCGTTTGATGAATACGAGCGCGAAGTTCGGCGCTTCGTGCGCTCCTCCATCGCCGACCTGAAACCCAATAAATCGCCACAAAGGGTAGCCGGGCTGGTGGTGGCGCAGCGCACCATGAAAACGCGCACCGGTTCCACCATGTGCTTTATTACTCTGGATGATCGTAGCGGGCGCATCGAAGCGACGCTGTTTTCCGAAGCGTTTTTTGAAAACCGCGAACTGTTGCAGTCAGATCAGGTCATTGTAGTAGAAGGCCAGGTCAGCCACGATGACTACTCTGGTCAGATGAAGATGCGGGTTAACTCGGTGATGGATGTAGCCAGCGCCCGCCAGCAGTTCAGCCGCGGTTTGCAGTTGAAGCTGAATGAAAACCAGCTTGGCAATGGCCTGCTGGATTCACTGGAACAATTGCTGGCCCCGCATCGCTGCGAGGGCAGCCCGGTGTGGATTGAGTACACCAGTCCGGCCGCCAGCACTCGTATTGAGTTGGGTTCATCCTGGCGGGTAGAGCCCAACGACAGCCTGCTGCTGGAGCTGAAATACTTGGTGGGCGACCGTAGCGTGGAACTGGTCTATGATTAAAGGCAATACTTATTTGTTTGCTGCGCTGGCCGAGGCGGGCGTGGCATCGTAAAGATTACCATTTTGTCAGGTAGGTGCAGTCAGGCCAATGTCCGCTTTAGGCTCGGCGACTGCACTGTTATCTTGGACACAAATTCTGGCCTGGCGGCTTTGGCTGCCACGAATTCAAATGACGGAACATCATGAACCCTAATTATCTCGATTTCGAACAGCCCATTGCCGATCTGGAAGCCAAAATCGAAGAGCTGCGGATGGTGGGCAACGACACTGACATCAATATCACCGATGAAATTGCCCGGCTCAAGAAAAAGAGCGTTAGCCTGACGGAGAGCATTTTCTCTGACCTCAAACCGTGGGATGTTACGCGGTTGGCGCGGCACCCGCGCAGACCCTACACGCTCGATTACATAGAGATGTTGTTTGACGATTTCGATGAGCTGCACGGTGACCGTCGCTACGCTGACGACTATTCGATGGTGGGTGGCACGGCCCGTATTAATGACATGCCGGTCATGGTGCTTGGTCACCAGAAAGGCCGTGAAGTGCGCGAGAAAGTGAAGCGTAACTTTGGCATGCCGCGCCCGGAAGGTTACCGCAAAGCCTTGCGGCTGATGGAAATGGCCGAGCGTTTCAAAATGCCGATTCTGACCTTTATCGACACCCCGGGCGCTTATCCCGGTATCGGTGCGGAAGAGCGCGGGCAGAGTGAAGCCATTGCGTTCAATCTGGCGGTTATGTCGCGTTTGAAAACGCCAATTATTTCCACTGTTATCGGCGAGGGCGGTTCTGGCGGAGCATTGGCTATTGGTGTGTGCGATCAGCTGAACATGCTGCAGTATTCTACCTACGCGGTTATTTCCCCGGAAGGTTGTGCGTCCATTTTGTGGAAAAGTGCGGATTACGCATCGGAAGCCGCTGCAGCCATGGGCGTGACGGCAGATCGCCTGAAAGACCTGGGTCTGGCTGATAATGTGATAAAAGAACCCCTGGGTGGCGCCCATCGCAAACCCCAGGATATGGCCAATTCGCTTAAGGTTACGTTAGCAGAAGGCCTGGCCGAGTTGACCCGCTTGCCTCTGGACGAACTGGTTGCAAGGCGCTATGAGCGCCTGACCCACTATGACAGCGGGCGCTAGCCAAAGCGCCCCGGCCTGGCCATCGCCGTTGCGCGATCTGGCCAGGCAGCTTCCCCAGCACGACCGCCTGTGCATTGCCTTCAGTGGCGGTCTGGATTCTTCTTTACTGTTGCATCTGTTCGCGGCAATCACGCCCGCATCTGTCGCCTTATCTGCGCTGCACATCAATCACCAGTTACAGCCTAACGCTGCAGACGTGGAAACCTTTTGCCGCGAAACCTGTGCGCGCCTTAGCGTGCCCCTGCAGGTTGTTGCGGTAACGGTGCCGGTCGAGGCAGAGGGCGCCGGGGGCTTGGAGCAGGCTGCGCGCGAAGCCCGCTACGGTGTGTTTGAACAACAACTGCGTGCCGGTGAGCTGTTATTATTGGCCCACCACGGCGACGATCAACTGGAAACCGTGCTGTTCCGTTTGTTTCGCGGCACTGGCGTGGCGGGTCTGGCGGGCATGCCTTTCACCCGCGCTTTGGGTGCCGGTGCTCTGGCGCGACCGCTGCTTGAGTTTTCCCGTGCGCAGCTGGAAGCCTGGGCCGAGAGCGCCGGACTGCCGTGGATCGAAGACCCCAGCAACAGCGACCAACGTTTTGATCGCAATTACCTGCGCAACAGCGTGATTCCACCGCTAAAAACCCGCTGGCCATGGTTCATACGGCGTGTAGAGGCATCAGCCCGCGGCTGTGCCGACAGCCATACGCTAAACCAAAAGCTGGCGCAGCTTCAGTGGCATGCCTGTGATGGGGTCTATCAGCACAGCCAGCCTTATTCGCTGGACCAGCGTGCGTTTGCTGAACTGTCGCCTCTGGAGCAGGGCAACCTGCTGCGCTGGTGGTGCCAGTCTTGCGGCTTACCTGCGCCTGTGTCTGCAGACTGGCAGCGGACTCTGGCAGGGTTAATGGAAGCCGCTGCAGATCGTGAGCCAGAACTGATGGGGCAGGGCTATAGCGTTCGACGCTTTCAACACAGACTGTATCTTGTGGTAGCGCAAAACCCCTTGCCGGCAGGCTCGCAACCGGTTTTACCGCAACAGCCGCTGCGTTGGGGTGAGTGGACATTGGCGTTAGCCCGGCAAAGTAGCGACCACAATCAGGGTAGTGAGCAGGGAATTGGGCCGCCGCCAATACGGGTATCTACGAGGCAGGGCGGTGAACGCATCCGCCTTTACCCTAAAGGACCGGCAAAAATCGTGAAAAAATGGCTGCAGGAGCAGGCCGTGCCACCTTGGGAAAGATCCCGTTTGCCCTTGGTGTTTGCGGGCTGTGGCGCTGCGGAGGAGTTAATTGCGGTGGGTTCTTTATGGTGCTCAGAAAAATACAGTGGAAGCGCTCCCTCAAGTGGCTGGCGGCTGATTGTGGGGCGGGATTGTGATTGAGCAGGTTGGGGCTTTCTGGTAGTCTGACGTCCCATCTTGAGATGACAATCTCCCCCCTCCACAGAACCTGACAATCATGGAATCTGCATGACGCGTTATATTTTCGTCACCGGCGGTGTTGTGTCCTCACTTGGGAAAGGAATCGCATCGGCCTCACTGGCCGCGATCCTTGAGGCACGCGGCCTGAAGGTAACCATCCTCAAGCTGGACCCGTACATTAACGTTGACCCGGGAACAATGAGCCCGTTCCAGCACGGTGAAGTGTTTGTCACCGACGACGGCGCTGAAACCGACCTGGATCTTGGCCACTACGAGCGCTTTATTCGCACCCCGATGACCCGGCGGAACAACTTTACTGCCGGCCGTGTTTACGAAGAAGTGATTCGTAAAGAACGCCGTGGCGATTATCTCGGCGGCACCGTGCAGGTTATTCCACACATCACCGATGAAATCAAACGCCGTGTCATTGAAGGCGCCGCAGGCGTAGACGTGGCGCTGGTGGAAGTGGGCGGCACCGTAGGCGACATCGAATCCTTGCCGTTTTTGGAAGCCTGCCGGCAGCTGAAAGTGGAAGTGGGTTCCAGTCGCGCTTTGTTTATGCACCTTACCCTGGTGCCCTACATTGCTACTGCCGGCGAAATTAAAACCAAACCGACCCAACACTCGGTGAAGGAGATGCGCTCCATTGGCCTGCAGCCAGACATTCTGCTGTGCCGCTCCGATCACGAAGTGGATGCCAGTTCGCGACGCAAGATTGCTCTGTTTACCAACGTTGAAGAGCGTGCGGTTATTCCCCTGCGTGATGCCAAATCGATTTATGTCATTCCGCGTATGCTGCACGACCATGGTCTGGACCAGCTGGTAATCGAGCGTTTCAACCTGGATGCCCGCGAAGCCGACCTCAGCGAATGGGATAAAGTGGTTGAATCCCTGATGAACCCGCAGCACGAAGTGACCATTGCCATGGTTGGCAAATACATGGAGCTGCTGGAAGCTTACAAGTCGTTGATTGAATCCCTGCTACACGCCGGAATCAAAACCCGCACCAAGGTCAATATTAACTACATCGACTCGGAAGACATCGAGCGTGACGGCACCGGCGTGCTCGGAAACGTTGATGCTATTTTGGTGCCTGGCGGTTTTGGCGAGCGCGGCGTGGAAGGCAAAATCCGCACCGTACAGTATGCCCGCGAGAACAAAGTGCCTTACTTGGGTATCTGTCTGGGTATGCAGGTAGCGGTGATTGAGTACGCTCGCAACATGGCCGGTCTGACAGACGCTCACAGCACCGAGTTTCGTCCCCACAGCCCCGAACCGGTCGTTGGTTTGATCACCGAATGGCTGGATGCCAGCGGCGAGCGCGAAGAGCGTACCGATAACTCCGACCTTGGCGGCACCATGCGCTTGGGGGGCCAGGATTGCGTTCTGGTCGAGGGTTCCAATATTGCCAACTGTTACGGCCGCAAAACGATTCGCGAACGTCACCGTCACCGCTATGAAGTGAACAACCACTTTTTGCTGTGTCTTGAAGAAGCCGGCTTGAAAGTGTCTGGCCGTTCTACCGATGGCAAACTGGTGGAAGTGGTCGAAGTGGAAGACCATCCCTGGTTTGTGGCGTGTCAGTTCCACCCGGAATTCACGTCTACACCTCGCGATGGCCATCCGTTGTTCAAGGGTTTTGTAGAAGCCGCCCTGGCACATCGCAAGGAGCACTGATTCATGGCACAAAGCACCGTTACCGTTGCTGATATCGACATTGCCAATCACAAGCCGTTCGTGCTGTTTGCGGGCATGAACGTGCTGGAGTCCCGCGAGTTGGCGTTAGAGGTTGCTGAAACTTACGTAGAGGTGTGCCGTAAACTGGGTATACCCTACGTGTTCAAGGCCTCTTTCGATAAGGCCAACCGCTCTTCGGTAAACTCGTTTCGCGGGCCGGGGCTGGACAAAGGCCTGCAGATACTGGCGGATATTAAAGCTAGGTTCGGTGTGCCGATTATTTCCGATGTGCACGAAGCCGCCCAGGCCGCTCCTGCAGCGGAGGTGTGCGACATTATTCAGCTGCCCGCGTTCTTGAGCCGCCAGACCGATCTGGTGGTGGCCATGGCAAAAACCGGCGCGGTCATCAATATCAAGAAAGCCCAGTTTCTGGCACCGCAAGAGATGAAACATATCATCGCCAAGTTCGGGGAAGCCGGTAACGATCGGATCATTCTGTGCGAGCGCGGCAGCAGCTTTGGTTACAACAACCTGGTGGTGGACATGCTTGGCTTTGGCATCATGAAGTCCATGAGCGTGCCGGTCATGTTCGACGTAACCCACTCGTTACAAATGCCCGGTGGACGCGCCGATTCCGCTGGCGGCCGCCGTGCGCAAGTGACGGAACTGGCGCTGGCAGGCATGTCCCAGGGCCTGGCCGGTCTCTTCCTGGAAGCTCATCCAAATCCGGACGAAGCGATGTGCGACGGACCCTGTGCGCTGCGACTTAGTCAGCTTGAGCCGTTCTTGGAAAGAGTGAAAGCCGTCGACGACCTGGTAAAAAGCTTTAAACCCATCGACACCGCCTGATTGGCGGTGTTTCAGTATGAGTACGAACAACGGGAGAGAGCGGGGAACGGCTTAGCGAAAATTTGCGTAGCCATGGATGGCGGAGCCTAAGCGCCCCATGGGTGAGGTAAGCGTCAATGAAGCAAAGCTTCATGCGCAGCCGAACGACAGCAATCAAAGATTGCTGTCCGGCCCCGTAGGGGGCTCGAGCGTTTTTCGCAAAGCCGTTCCCCGCTCTCTCTTACACCCGATTCTGACTAAAAACCCGGAGACCATGAAGAATGACCACAATTGCCAACATCAAAGCCCGCGAAGTTCTGGATTCCCGCGGTAACCCTACCGTTGAAGCAGACGTTATTCTTAAAGATGGCACTCTTGGCCGCGCCTGCGCACCGTCTGGCGCCTCCACCGGTTCCCGCGAAGCGCTGGAACTGCGTGACGGCGATGCGTCCCGTTACTTGGGTAAAGGCGTGCTCAAAGCCGTTGAAGCCATTAACGGCAAAATCCGCGATGCGCTGATGGGCAAAGACGCCGCGGACCAACGTGGCCTGGACAACACCATGCTGGCGCTGGACGGTACCGAGAACAAAGCCAACCTGGGCGCCAATGCCATTCTTGCGGTGTCACTGGCCGCCGCCAAAGCCGCTGCGGCGTCATTGGGCAAACCTTTGTACGAGCACATTGCGGACATTAACGGCACCCCCGGCAAGTACAGCATGCCAGTGCCGATGATGAACATTTTGAACGGTGGCGAACACGCCGACAACAACGTCGATATTCAAGAATTCATGGTGCAGCCTGTGGCCGCCAAGAGTTTCGCCGATGCTCTGCGCATTGGTGCCGAGATTTTCCACAGCCTGAAAAAAGTGCTGCAGGCACAGGGCTTGAGCACCGCAGTGGGTGACGAGGGTGGGTTTGCCCCCAACCTGCCGTCTAACGAAGCTGCATTGGCAATGATTCAGGAAGCGGTAGAAAAAGCCGGTTACAAGTTGGGCACCGACATTACCCTGGCTCTGGATTGCGCTGCCTCTGAATTCTACAAAAACGGCCAGTATGTGCTGGCTGGCGAAGGCAAGAGCTTTGACTCTGCTGGCTTTGCCGATTACCTGGCGGGCTTGGCTAAGCGCTACCCGATAGTGTCGATTGAAGACGGCATGGACGAAAGCGACTGGGACGGCTGGAAAATACTGACCGACAAAATTGGCGACAAGGTACAGCTGGTGGGCGATGACTTGTTCGTCACCAACACTAAAATCCTTAAGCGCGGTATCGACACCGGCGTGGCCAACTCCATTCTGATCAAGTTCAATCAGATTGGCAGTCTGAGCGAAACCCTGGACGCCATCAAGATGGCCCAGGACGCAGGATTTACCGCGGTGATCTCGCACCGTTCGGGTGAAACCGAAGACACCACCATCGCGGATCTGGCAGTTGCCACCTGCGCCGGCCAAATCAAGACTGGCTCTTTGTGCCGTTCTGACCGTGTAGCCAAGTACAATCAGCTACTGCGCATTGAAGAAACGCTGGGCGAAAAGGCGGCCTACAACGGTTTGCGTGAGATCAAAGGCCAGCGCTAACTCGTTCAGGTCGGCCCTTTTACTGGCTGTGGAAATGCAAAGGTCATGGTGCCAAGCTTGAAAGCCAGGCGCTATGGCCTTTTTTAACAGTTAGTTAGCAGCATTTGTTATTCCGCTTTATAAAGGTCTATACTATCGCTGTTGAGTGTTTTATAAGCACTGGACGCCAACCGTACAATCAACGCCCACTGGCAACGCGGAAACTGTTATGGCCGAGCCGTCTTCAAGCGCTTTTTTTTCGCCCATCAAACTTATTTGGGCCTTCATTATTGTGCTGGTTTTGTTACTGCAGGTACGCTTGTGGATCGGTGAGGGCAGTTTTGCCCAAGTTTGGGCGCTGGAACAGGCCATCGCAGAGCAGCAACAGGGCAATGACACCCTGGCGACACGTAACGAGCGGCTGTACGCCGAAGTGCGTAATCTGCGCAATGAACAGGGTGCGGTAGAAGAGCGTGCGCGTATCAATCTGGGTCTGATCCGTAATGATGAAACTTTCTTTTTGGTGGTTGACCAGTAACTTCAGCGCTCTGCTCCAAAACCACAGCGTCCCCACCCATGCCTGAAGCACCCCTTTGGCTGATTGTCCCCGCTGCCGGTGTTGGCCAACGTATGGCGGCTGAATGCCCAAAACAGTATCTGCGCGTTGATGGTGAATACATATTGGATATAACCCTGCGGCGTTTGCTGACTGCGATGCCGGCGGCAGGGTGTATAGTGCCGTTAAGCCCCACCGACATTTGGTGGGCCGGCACGAACGCAAGCTCTGACAGTCGAATTGCAACTTGCGCCGGCGGTAACGAACGTGCCAATTCGGTACTCAATGCGTTACAGGCATTGGCGCCAAAGGCCAAGAATGACGACTGGGTGTTGGTACATGACGCGGCTCGCCCCTGTGTGGCGGCTGATGATCTAAAGCGGCTGTTAGAAAACGCGGGTGCCCACAATGCCGGCGGCCTGCTGGCCGCGCCGGTTACTGACACCCTCAAAATGGCAAGCCCCCAGGCGCCGGATACGGTCACATCAACCGTTGACCGCCGCCATCTGTGGCGCGCGCTAACTCCTCAAATGTTTCGCTACGGCCTGTTGTGTGACGCCTTACAGAAGGCGTTAAATCAGGGTTTTGCAATAACCGACGAGGCTTCGGCGATGGAGCAGTCCGGCCATAGGCCGCTGCTGGTGGAAGGTCGCCCCGATAATATCAAAATCACCGTGCCTGCGGACTTGGCGCTGGCCGGCTTCATTCTTGGCCAGTTATAATTTGGTCATCCGAACGGAATTAGTATGCGAATTGGTCAGGGCTTTGATGTTCACGCTTTTTGTGAAGGCAACAAGATTGTTCTGGGGGGTGTCAGTATTCCCTATAGTCGTGGTTTAAAGGCTCACTCGGACGGTGACGTGCTGCTGCACGCGTTGGCGGATGCGCTGCTTGGCGCTCTTGCGCTGGGTGATATTGGCCACCTGTTTCCGGACACCAGCGCGGACTGGGCCGGTGCCGATAGTCGTGATCTGCTGCGTCGCGTCATGCAGCGGGTTCAGGAACTGAATTACAGCGTGGTGAATGTGGATGTCACCATCATCGCCCAGGCACCCAAAATGGCGCCCCACGTCAACGCCATGCGTGTGAATATTGCAGAAGACCTGAACATTACCGCCGGTCAGGTCAGTGTGAAAGCCACCACCAGCGAGCAGCTGGGCTTCACCGGCCGCGGGGAGGGCATTGCCTGCCAGGCGATTTGCCTGCTGCAAGCACAAAACTCATGAACGATACTCAAAACGGCCTTCAAAACGACACTCCAGATCCGGCGCAAGGCCATTACTGGCGTCTGCAATGGCCATTATCTACCGGCAAATGCGTGGCCAGTGCCGATTTTAAACACGGTGCAGACGACTTCCAGGTTAGTGAAGTTCTGGACAAGGCCAGCATTCAGGGCGAAAACGGCAGTGGCAATGCCGGCGAACACCTCTGCTTGCGGCTGCAAAAAACCGGCGACAATACCGAATATGTCGCCCGTGAACTGGCAGCGTTGGCCGATTTACGCCCCTTTGACGTGAGCTTTTGTGGCCTCAAAGATCGCCATGCCGTGACATGGCAGTGGTTCAGCCTTTATCGCCCGGGCCAGAATGACAGCGATGCAGATTTTATCGCCAGGGTCAGCGAATACTGGCCAGTCATAGACAGCTGTCGCAGCGCGAGCAAGCTGCGACGCGGTAATCACAGCGGTAATGGCTTTCGTATTATTTTGCGCAATGTGGATGGCGATCGAACCGCTATCGATCAGGCACTGGAACGTTTGGCAGAATCTGGCGCGCCCAATTATTTTGGCCCCCAGCGCTTTGGTCATAGCGGCGCCAACCTGGACCATGCGCTGTTGTTGAATCCGCGCTCGCTGAATCGCCCCACCAAGGGCCGTGGTAAGGGCCGTGGTCGCGGTGGCCGTAGCAGTCAGGATTCGAAAAATGTATTGTATTTTTCCGCTGCCCGTTCATGGCTTTTTAATGAAGTGCTGGCCGAGCGTGTCAACAAGGGTAGCTGGTGCCAGCCGATGGCTGGCGAGCCGGATGAGCAGAGGGTCACGGGCCCGTTGTGGGGCGATGGTGGTACCCGCGCGACCGGCGAACAGGAGCAGCTTGAGCGTGCGACCGTGGCGGCCAATCCGCAGTTAGCTGCGCTCTTTGCCAGCACTCGCATGCAGCCTGCGCGCAGGCCCCTGCAGTTGGTACCGCAAAACCTGAATTGGGAATGGCAAGACAGCGCCACGTTAGTAATCGAATTTACGCTGGGCGCCGGCCAGTACGCAACAACGCTGCTGGCAGACGTTTTTGCGTTGCAGGATCTTGCCCTGAGTCGGCTTACCGAATAACAAATCTATGGAGTACAAGGTGCGAATACTGTTATCCAACGATGACGGCGTGCACTCGCCGGGGTTAATCGCCCTTTACGAAGGCCTGCAAGGCCTGGGTGAACTGCACGTGGTGGCCCCTGATCGAGACCACAGCGGCGCTAGTAATTCGCTGACCCTGCAGCGCCCTTTGACGGTAGAAGAGCATCCTAACGGCTTTTACTCGGTAGATGGCACGCCAACGGACTGTGTCCATCTTGCGGTAAACGGTTTGTTTGACCAACCCTTTGACCGGGTCGTGTCGGGCATCAACACCCACGCCAATCTGGGCGACGACATTATTTATTCCGGCACCGTTGCGGCAGCCACCGAAGGCCGCCATTTAGGCCTTCCAGCGATTGCGGTTTCGCTTGTTAATAACGGCCGGTTTCATTACGACACCGCCGCACGGGTGGTTGCTACACTGCTGAAATTCCACAAACCAATGGACCTTGGGCCGCGTTCCATTCTGAATGTGAATGTACCGGATTTGCCCTGGAGCGAACTGGCGGGATTCCGCGTAACCCGCCTGGGCGACCGTGAACGGGCCGAGGGTGCGGTGTCTGTGACCTGTCCCCGTGGCAAGAAACGCTACTGGATAGGCGCTGCGGGTAACGGTGGTGATGCCGGCCCGGGCACCGACTTCCACGCTATTTCCCAAGGCTACGTGTCGATCACGCCGGTTCATATCGACATGACCCGGCACCAAGTGATGTCTAGCCTGCGTGACTGGGTTGAAGCCCTGGAAGACAGTTCGGGCAAACCGCAATGAGTGCGCACCTGCAGGGCATAGGCATGACGTCCAGGCGTACCCGCCTGCGCCTGATTCGGCGCCTGAAAGACAAAGGCATTTTGTCATCCCAGGTGTTGGATGCTATAGCCGAAGTTCCGCGCCATATTTTTCTCGATGAAGCCTTGGCGCACCGGGCCTATGAAGACACCGCTTTGCCGATTGGCCACAACCAGACCTTGTCACAACCCTATATTGTCGCCCGTATGACCGAATTGCTGTTCGCCCACCAACCGAAGAAAGTGTTGGAATTGGGCACCGGCTCTGGCTACCAGACCGCGGTGCTGTGCAGTTTGTTTACCGAGGTGTTCAGTGTTGAACGCATAAAACCACTTCAGGACCGGGCACGGGAGCGCCTGCGCGATTTAAAGTGTCGTAATGCTGTGCTGCGCCACGCTGACGGCGGTATGGGCTGGCCCGAACGTGGCCCGTTTGACGGCATTATTGTGACCGCCGCACCCACAGAGGTTCCCTCCGAGTTGCTGCAGCAGTTGGCAGACAACGGCGTTCTGATCTCCCCGGTGGGGGATGAGCGGCAGAGACTGGTGCAAATTGTGCGCCGCGGCGATCGTTTTGAGCGCACCGAGCTGGAAGCGGTCAAGTTTGTGCCTCTGCTGGGCGGAGTGGTGCGCTGATGAGCCAAACGTCGCTCACTTCGCAGACGAACGAAGCTAACGCAAAGAATGCAGGTTTGCGTTCCCAGGGGTTGCCGTCGGTTTTTCTACGCGGTGTGGCTATGGGTGCGGCTGACATAGTTCCTGGCGTTTCCGGTGGCACCATTGCGTTTATTACCGGCATCTATTTTCGCTTGCTGGCGGCGATAAATGCAGTGCCTAAAGCGCTTTTGACCGACTTGATTCGGGGCCGCGTTGCGGTTTTCTGGCAGGTTTGCGATGGTAGTTTTTTGTTGACCCTGCTGGGTGGCATTGTGCTGAGCATTGCCACCATGGCATCGGCGATCAGCTACTTACTGGCCACTTATCCGATCTTGCTGTGGAGTTTTTTCTTCGGACTGATTCTGGCCTCTGTGTGGCACGTCGGGCGTGAAGTTCGCCAGTATCATTGGCGCCTGGTGCTGCCTTTATTGGCGGGGACGGCCTTTGCCTGGTGGATAACCAGCTTGCCGGCTATGGCCGCCGAACCTTCGGCGCTCATGTTTCTGTTCGCTGGAGCTATCGCTATTTGTGCGATGATTCTACCGGGCATTTCCGGCAGTTTTATTCTGGTCATCATGGGCATGTACCTGCCAGTGCTCAGTGCTATAAAAGGCTTTGACGTTGCGTTGTTGTTACTGTTTGTTGGCGGCTGCGCGGCGGGTCTTTTTTCCATTGCTCGTATCATCACCTGGGCCTTTGACCGTTTTCACGACGGTGTTCTGGCACTGTTGATCGGATTTATGCTGGGCGCGCTGAACAAGGTTTGGCCCTGGAAAGAAACTCTGAGCTGGCGGATCAACAGCGCCGGAGAGCAGGTGCCCGTGCACGAAATCAGCATTAGCCCGGCGCTGTTTGCTGAACTGACCGACCTGAATCCACTCGTTTTCCAGGCCTTGCTGATGGCCGTGGCGGGCATTCTGATGGTGCTGGTGGTGGAGTGGTTGGGGTTGCGCTTTGCCGGGCGCAAGCGCTCTTGAATGTTACGAAATGTAAGAAGCCCTGTTCCCCCGGGTAACACCAGTGCCCGTCAATCCTGTTGCGCCAGTTTGAAAAATCATCGCAACAAGAGTTGCTTACAGCGAATATCCCGAAACTACTTAGACACCGGCGCGAGCTTGCATTATTGTTGAGCTGAATTTTTCATAACCGCATCGGTACCTATGTCGTGATTTTCCAGCCTCGCGTTTTATTCAACTATCCGGCCGCAACCCTGTTGTGGTTGACGTTGATGCTGAGCGGTTGCAATACAGCGGCGCTTTACCAGGACGATATTTATAACCCCCCGGTGTATTGGGGCCAGCACATGGTCAAGTCCGGTGAAACGCTGTACGGCATTGCCTGGCGCTACGGTCGCGATTATCGAGAGTTGGGCAACGCCAATGGTTTGCGAGCACCCTGGACCATTCGAGCGGGCCAGGTGTTGCGTCTTGACAAGCGTGGCCGAGCGCCCGCTACAGCCGTTGCAGGGGCTGGGGCCAAGCGCAACGCAACGGCGGTAACGAGCAGCAGCGCCCGAACTCCCAAGCCCACCAGGCAACCTGCAATTACCCGAAAGCCTGACACAAGCGCACCTCTGGCGTCGCAGACCCAGACCGTTGCCGATATAAAATGGCGATGGCCTCACTCTGGCACTGTAATTGCTAACTTTTCAGCATCGGGGAAAGTCAACAAAGGGATTGATATTGCCGGAAAATCCGGCGACTCTGTACGGGCGGCGGCTGGCGGAAGTGTGGTCTATGCCGGCAGCGGTTTACTGGGTTATGGCAACCTTGTCATCGTTAATCACAGCGAGCAGTATCTCAGCGCTTATGGGCACAATCGTAAAATACTGGTCAAAGAAGGGGAGAACGTTCAGGCTGGTCAGATAATTGCTGAATTGGGCAACAGCGGCGCAGATCGGCCAATGTTGCATTTTGAAATACGAAAAAATGGTAACCCAGTAAATCCAGCATATTATTTACCAGCGCGGTAGACTAGGTGACACTACGTAAAAGCACGTACACGCACATAAAATAATAATGAAACAATAGCGGCCAGGGTGGCCATGAATAGATGTCCTGAATACGACCACGAGAATAGAACGGCACGTCCGACTTAACAAACAAAACACGGGCGCTGTCCAGGATCATTTAGAGGCGGGGCAAACAGAATGTCACAATATCAGGAAGACTTGATTGTCGATCGCGTCGAACAGTCCGAAGACGCTGAAAAGAAAATACCAAGATCTGGGGATACAGCCTCACCGCGCAAGGTTGCGATCAAAGCAGCTGCGAAACCTGCAAGTCGTTCGGCGAGCAGTCGTTATTACAGCAGTAGCAAACAGCTGGACGCCACACAGCTTTACCTCAACGAAATAGGCTTTTCGCCTCTGCTTACCCCTGAAGAAGAAGTGTACTTTGCACGTCTGGCCCGAAAAGGCGAGGAATCAGGTCGTAAGCGCATGATTGAAAGCAACTTGCGGCTGGTTGTAAAAATCGCTCGGCGCTATGTGAATCGCGGCCTGACCCTGCTCGACTTGATTGAAGAGGGTAACCTTGGTTTGATTCGCGCGGTCGAGAAGTTTGATCCAGAGCGCGGGTTTCGCTTCTCTACCTATGCTACATGGTGGATTCGCCAAACCATCGAACGCGGCATCATGAATCAGACCCGCACTATTCGCCTGCCTATTCACGTGGTGAAAGAACTCAACCTGTATCTGCGGGCAGCCCGCGAACTGACCCAGCAACTGGACCACGAGCCCACAGCTGAAGAAATTGCCCGTAAGGTCGACAAACCGGTTAAAGACGTTAAGCGTATGCTCGGGCTGAACGAGCGCGTTGCTTCCATGGACACGCCCATTGGCGCCGGCGGTGAAAAATCCCTGCTGGATACGGTCGCCGACGAAGGTGCATCAGACCCCGCCGATGTGCTGCAGGACAACAACATTTCGGCCTGCCTGCAACAGTGGATTGACCAGCTCAGCGAAAAACAGCAGGAAGTGCTGGCCCGCCGTTTTGGCCTGCGTGGCTATCCTGTTAGTACGCTGGAAGAAGTCGGGCAGGAAATCGGGCTTACCCGCGAACGAGTGCGCCAGATTCAGGTGGAAGCTCTACGTAGGCTGCGCGAAATTCTGGAAAAAGAGGGGCTTACCGGAAATCTTCTATTTCAGTAGCAATAAGGCTGCCAGCGCCGCTCAGGTGATGGCAGCCGAGCCTGATTCTGCATCAGTAATCAGTAATCAGTAATCAGTAATCAGTAATCAGTAATCATAGATAGTCGCGTTTATCCTTGAACTCGCACAAATCTTCAATAAGACAGGCTCCGCACCGAGGCTTACGGGCGATGCAGGTATAGCGCCCGTGCAGAATAAGCCAGTGATGGGCATCCAGCAAAAACTCCTGAGGCACCAGCTTTATCAGGCGCTTTTCAACTTCCAGCACGTTCTTGCCCGGAGCAATACCGGTACGATTTGATACCCGAAATATGTGGGTGTCTACTGCCATGGCGATTTGACCAAAAGCGGTGTTCAACACCACATTGGCGGTTTTGCGGCCAACACCGGGTAATGCTTCCAGTTCTTCCCGGGTTCGCGGTACCTGGCTTGCGTGGCGGTCGATCAGCGCGCGGCAGGTTTTTATCACGTTTTCGGCTTTGCTGTTAAACAGACCAATGGTTTTTATGTATTCCTTAAGGCCATCCACGCCCAAGGCAAAAATGGCCTCCGGGGTGTTCGCCACCGGATACAGTTTATTGGTGGCTTTGTTCACGCCCACATCGGTGGCCTGCGCCGACAGAATCACCGCAATCAGCAATTCAAAATCGGAACTGTAGTTCAGTTCGGTGACCGGCTTGGGGTTTTCCTCCCGCAAACGGCTGAAAATTTCTGTGCGTTTCTGTTTGTTCATTAAGAAATAGTTCCGGTAACTCGCACCCGTTTACTGCCGGCGCTGACCGTTTCAACTTGCGCAGCTTTGCGTTTTTCTTCAATGCGACTGTCGATCACGTTTTTCAGTGCGATCAGCAGGCCCAAGCCTATAAACGCGCCAGGTGGCAACATCATAAACAGCATGTTGGGGTAATCTGCAAACGGGCGCAGTGTCCAGTCGGCGGCTATGGGCCCCAGCAGAAGGTGCATGTCCGCAAACAGCGTGCCCTGGCCAACCAGTTCGCGCATGGCGCCCAGCAGCACCAGCACCGCCATAAAACCGAGTCCCATCATGGCACCGTCGAGCAGTGCGATCCCTGGCGGATTACGTGAGGCAAAGGCATCGGCGCGGCCCAGAATGGCACAGTTGGTGACAATCAACGGGATGAAGATACCCAGAATCTGATATAGCTCGTAAGTGTATGCTTGCATCAGCAGTTCGGCGCAGGTTACAAACGAGGCGATGATCATCACAAACGCCGGCAGGCGAACCGATTCGTTGACAAAGTTTCGTATCAGCGATACCGCCAGATTCGAACCCATCAATACCAGCAGTGTGGCCAGGCCTAACCCCAGTGCGTTTACCACGGTGCTGGTCACCGCCAGCAACGGGCACAGCCCCAGCACCTGCACTAGTGCAGGATTATTGCTCCAAAGACCGTCGCGAATAACCTCGCGTGATGTTTTTGTTGCCATGGCAATTAGTGCTCCGGCTCGGAAAAATGACTGGCAACGGCATTGCGTTGTTTGCGGTTGCCACGCTCGACGGGCAAGCCAAGGCTCTGGCGAATTTCGGCTTGGTGTTTGCGCACGTACACCAGGGTTTTGTGAACCGCTTTGACCACCGCCCTGGGAGTAATCGTGGCGCCGGTGAACTGGTCAAATTCGCCGCCGTTCTTTTTTACATTCCACTGTTTACCCGGCGTATTGGCCAGTGAACGGCCGTTAAATTGGTAAACCCAATCCGATTTTCGGGTTTCTATGCGATCCCCCAGCCCCGGTGTTTCATGGTGGCCGGTCACCCGCACACCCAATAATTCGCCGGACGGAGTCATGCCCACCAACAGGTTGATGTCGCCAGAATAGCCGTCGGTGGCCGTGACGGGAATGATAAAGCCCACCAGATCGCTTTGCTGTCGGGCTACCCAGGCGTTGGGCGCTTCCCCACTGTGAAGAACAGCAGCGTCTGGCAGGCTGATGGTGTCATTCAGCATGTCATTGCTATGGGTGCTTTCAGGAATGATCTCGAACAGCGCCGCGGCTTCGGCCCGCGCCGCCTGCTCGGCAATACGCTCCTTGGTGACTGCCTGGGTCAGGGCAATAGTGCCACCGGTAATCACCGCGAATAGGCCAAGGCCGATGGCGCTGCGACTGATGGATTGAACCATGGTTGCCATAAAATCAGCCCTGTTTCCGGGTGGGTAAACCGCGTCGGGCCTTGTGATGACCGTAGGTGCGTGGTGGTGTGTAGTAGTCAATAAACGGCACCGCAAAGTTCATTAGCAACACGCTGAAAGCTACGGCGTCTGGGTAGTTGCCCCAGCTGCGTATCAGGTAAATCAGTACGCCAATGCCCACGGCATAAATCAGTTTGCCTTGGTGGCTGGTGGCTGCCGATACTGGATCGGTGGCGATGAAGAATGCCCCCAGCATGGTACCACCGGCCAGCAGGTGCAGCGACAGCGGTGCATATTGATCGGCGTTGGTGCCAAACAGCAGGCTCATGGCGACCAGCCCACCCAAAAACCCGACAGGTATGTGCCAGCTGATAATACGCAGAGCCAACAACACCAGGCCCCCTGCCAGGAAAGCAGCATTCACCCATTCCCAGCCGCGAGCGACAAAACTGCCAAACGTGGGGTGAGCCGTAATTTCCGCGGCGGTGTGGCTGCCCACCTTGTGTTTGTATTCGTCCAGCGGGGTGGCCATGGTCCAGCCATCAACGGCGGTTTGCTGGCCCGAGGCGATGGCGCTGAGGGTTTCACCAAACCCGGGTGCGTCCTGCCATAGGCCGGCCGGTGCGGCCCAGTTGGTGGTCATCGCCAGCGGAAATGAAATCAGCACCAGGGCGTAACCCACCATGGCAGGGTTGAACGGATTGGAACCCAGGCCGCCGTAAAGCTGTTTTGCCACCACAATGGCGCTAAAAACCGCCACCGCAGAAACCCACCAAGGTGCAAATGGCGGCAGCGACAGGCCCAGCAGCAGGCCGGTTACGGCCGCGGTGTTGTCTTTCAGGAAAAACCCGATGGGCTTGCTCCGCCATTTTAAAATGGCGGCTTCAGTAGCCAGCGCCAGCGCGATGCACCAGACCACGTTGATCAGATTACCCCAGCCAAAAAATACCGTTTGCGCCAGCAGCCCCGGTACTGCGGCGATAATCACCCACAGCATTACCCGCGACGTTGGGCGGGCCCGATGGGCGTGGGGGGAAGACTGTTGCACAAGCGCCATGAAGTTTAAGCCTGTTGGGGAGTCGTTTGAGCGTCATCAATCGCTCGCTGTGCGCGCCTGACCCGCTCGATATTTTTGTCAACGGCGCGTTCGAGCTTGTCTACGTTGGGCGCCTTGCCACTGCGAGCGTCTTCCAGCATGCTCTGCATTTTTTCCAGTTTGGCTTGGGCCTGACTCAGCTGTTGTTCCAGTTCTTTTATGCTGGGCACTGGCTCAATGGCAGGAATTTTGCCAGCATTTGCAGGTGCGAAGGTTTCAGGCGGCGCTGTGTCTTCTATTGATGGCAATGTTGAAGATTGTGTTGAGGGCTTGATGCGCTCAGCGCTGGCAGCCGCGGCTTTGGCCTTTTTACGGGCCAGAGCTTGCTCTACCAGGGCAGATTTGCCCGCGCGTTCGTCGGCTACCGTGCCGTTCTGAATCATGGTCCGGGCGTCGGCTGTTTTCTGCTCCTGAGCTTCAACCGCGGCCAGTGCCCGGTCCTTGCGGCGCTGATCTTTTTCCTGCTGTTCGCGATCAAGGCGCTGCTGGCGAGCTTCAAAGCGCACGCGAGCACGGCCAGATTTTTGCTGTTCGGCGCGCTGCAGGCGAATTTCACCTTTGGCAAAGCGGTAATACTGCACCAGAGGAATGGAACTTGGGCACACGTAGGAGCACGCGCCGCACTCAATGCAGTCAAACAGATTCAGGTGTTCTGCTTTCTCAAATTCTGTGGCTTTGGCGTGCCAGAACAATTGCTGGGGTAAAAGCTCCATTGGACAGGCCTCGGCGCAATGGCCGCAGCGAATGCACGGCTGTTCCGGCGCTGGTGTGGGCAGTTCGCTGGCGCTGGCGGCGATTACGCAGTTGCTGGTTTTTATCAGCGGAATGCCCGGGCTTGGCAGCGTATAACCCATCATCGGGCCGCCTAGCACCAGGCGCGACAGGCGCTGTTTGTCCACACCGGCGCAGGCCAGCAAATGGCTGGCCGGGGTGCCGATCAATACCTCAAAGTTGCCGGGTTCGGCCAAGGCTTCGCCGGTGGCCGTTATTACTCGAGAGATCAGTGGTTTGCCTTGCAAGATAGCATCGGCCACGGCCACCGCGGTGCCGATGTTCTGGCACATCACGCCGATATCGGCGGGTATACCGCCGCTGGGTACTTCCTGGCCGGTCAGAATCTGGATCAGCTGTTTCTCACCGCCTGAAGGGTACTTGGTAGGAATTACCGCAATCTCGGTTTTGCTGCCCTCTGCCGCTTGACGCATGGCGGCAATGGCTTCGGGTTTGTTTTCTTCAATACCGATCACCACCCGCTCCGGGCGCAGCAGCCAGGCCATTATGCGCAGCCCGGTCATTACCTGGTCTGCTTTCTCGCGCATGGTCATGTCGTCGGCGGTAATGTAGGGCTCGCATTCGGCGCCGTTGAGAATCAGGGTGTCGACTTTGCGGTCTACAGACGGCCGCAGTTTGATGTTGGTTGGAAAACCGGCGCCGCCCAGGCCCACAATGCCGGCCTGACGAATCAGCGCCAGCACCTGATCACGCTCCAGTTTGCGATATTCTGGCTGCGGCACCAGCTCGCACCAGCGCTCCTCGCCATCCGGTATCAGCACCACGCAGGTGTCGCTCATACCCGACGGGTGCGGCACGGGCTCCAGGGAAATACGCTCAACGATGCCTGACGTGGGCGCGTGCACTGGTACGCCCATGCCGTTGCCTACCTGGGCGATGACTTCACCTTTCAGCACCTTTTGCCCAGGCTCGACAATACAGCGCGCAGGCTCGCCAATGTGCTGTTGCAACGGCAGTATCAATTTCGCGGGTAAGCCCGCGGGGCGGATGGGCCGACTGTTGGATTGGCTTTTATTTTCTGGCGGGTGTATGCCGCCGCCAAAGTTCCACAGCTGGGTCATAACAGGCTCGCTTCGCGGGTTTCTGCCTGGCTGTCGGTGGCAATCACGCGGGCATCGGTAGCGCTGGGCATTTCATTTGGTGCCTTATCCAGTACGACAGGCGGTGCCCAGGTCCAGCTGCGGATGTCCGGTTCGATGACGATCATGTCGATACAGTCAACCGGGCAGGGCTCCACGCACAAATCACAGCCGGTGCATTCGCTTTCTATCACTGTGTGCATGTGTTTTGCGGCGCCCAAAATGGCGTCTACGGGGCAGGCCTGGATGCACTTGGTGCAGCCAATGCATTCGTCTTCGCGAATCACGGCTACCCGCTTGGCTTGGGCAGCGCCGTGTTCGGCGTCCAGAGGTTGGGGTTCTACGTCCAACAGGTCGGCTAGGGCGTTGATGGTGGCTTCACCGCCCGGCGGGCACTTGTTGATGGCTTCGCCGTTGTTGATGGCTTCAGCATAGGGTCGGCAGCCGGGAAAACCACACTGGCCGCACTGGGTTTGCGGCAAAAGCGCATCTATCTGATCGACCAGCGGGTTGCCTTCTACCTTGAAGCGCTCGGCGGCAAAGCCCAGCAGGGCCCCAAACACGGCGGCCAGGCCTAATAAAACGGCAACTGCGATGACGATATTTGTCCACATAAGCCAAGGACTCCGTTACACGCTGACCAGGCCGGTAAAACCTAAAAACGCCAGGGCCATGAGCCCCGCGGTCACCATACCGATGGCTGCGCCGCGAAAGGCAACGGGCACATCGGATACCGCGATGCGCTCGCGCATGGCGGCAAAAAAAATCAGCACCAGGGAAAACCCAAGTGCGGCACCAAACCCATAAAGCAACGATTCGACGAAATTGTTGTTGCGGTTCAGGTTTAGCAGGGCCACACCCAACACCGCACAGTTAGTGGTAATCAGTGGCAGAAAAATGCCCAGCACCCGGTACAGCAGGGGGCTGGTTTTGCGTACCACCATTTCAGTGAACTGCACCACCACCGCTATCACCAAAATGAAGGTGATGGTTTTCAAAAACGCCAGATTCAAAGGTTCTAATAAATAGGTGTACGCCAGATAGCTGCACACCGACGACAATGTCAGCACAAAGGTGGTCGCCAGCGACATGCCCATGGCGGTTTCCAGTTTGCCGGACACCCCCATAAACGGGCACAGGCCCAGAAACTGAACTAGTACGAAATTGTTGACCAGTATGGTACTGACCAATATCAGCAGGTACTCGGTCATGTTCGTTTCGGGCCTCGCTGGCTGCTCACAATTTAGGGCTTACGACTTAATAGCACTTACATTATCCGCATGCCGGGTGTGGCGCCGGAGTCTGGCGACAGAATAAAGATGTCTTTGCCGCCGGGGCCAGCTGCCAGCACCATGCCTTCGGACAGGCCGAATTTCATTTTGCGGGCTTTCAGGTTGGCGACCATCACGGTTAAACGGCCTTCCAGTTCTTCGGGCGCGTAGGCTGACTTAATACCAGCAAACACGTTGCGTTCGCCATGTCCCACGTCAAGTGTCAGGCGTAACAGCTTGTCGGCGCCCTGTACGTGCTCGGCTTTGATGATTTTGACCACCCGCAGGTCCACCTTGGCGAAGTCGTCAAACTCGATTTCCGGGCTAATGGGCTCCAGTGGTGTTTCTGGCGCGGCTTCTGCCGGCGCTTCAGCCGCCGGCAGCTGTTCTTTCGAGGCATCGAGCATTTTTTCGATCTGCGCCATGTCCACCCGGCTCATCAGCGGCTGAAACTTGTTGATGCCGTGATCTTGCAGCAGCTCGGCGCGGTTGTTCCAATCGAGCTTGGCGTTCAGGAAAGCTTCCGAGGCGTCAGCGGTTTTTGGCAGCACCGGCGCAAGGTAGGTCATCAATAGGCGGAACATGTTCAGCGCGTTGGTGCAGATGGCCTGAAGCTTTTCGTCTTCGCCTTCCTGCTTGGCCACTACCCAGGGTTGTTCGTCGTTGACGTACTGATTGGCAATATCCGCCAGTTCCATGATGCGGCGCATGGCGCGGCCGAACTCGCGGTTTTCGTAGTAACCGGCCAGCTCTTCGCCGGCGTTGATGAATTCGTTGAGCTTGTCGATCTCGGTGACTTGTCCCAGTTTGCCGTCAAAACGCTTGCTGATAAAGCCGGCGCTGCGGCTGGCTATGTTAACCACCTTGCCCACCAGATCCGAGTTTACCCGGGCGGCAAAATCGTCCAGGTTCAAATCCATGTCATCAACGCCGCCGGTGAGTTTGGCCGCAAAGTAATAGCGCAGGTACTCCGGATTCAGGAAGTCCAGATAGGTGCGGGCCATGATAAAGGTGCCGCGGGATTTGGACATTTTTTTGCCATTAACGGTCACAAAACCGTGCGCCCAAACCGCGGTGGGCGTGCGGAAACCGGTGTCGTGCAGAATAGCCGGCCAGAACAGGGCGTGAAAATTGATGATGTCCTTGCCGATGAAGTGGTAAACCTCGGCGGTGGAGTCGGCTTTCCAGAAGTGTTCGAAATCGATGCCTTCGCGGACGCACAGGTTTTTGAAGCTGGCTAAATAGCCGATGGGTGCGTCCAGCCACACATAAAAATATTTGCCCGGCGCGTCGGGCACTTCAAAGCCGAAGTAGGGCGCGTCACGGCTGATGTCCCAGTCGTGCAGGCCAGCGTCCAGCCATTCAGCCAGCTTGTTGGCTACCTGCGGCTGCAGGGTACCGCTGCGAGTCCATTTGGCCAGGAAGTCGGCAAAATCCGGCAGTTTGAAGAAAAAGTGCTCGGATTCTTTTTCGATGGGTGTGGCGCCTGACACCGCCGAACGAGGGTTGATCAGCTCGGTGGGTGAGTAGGTGGCACCACAGACTTCGCAGTTATCGCCGTACTGATCGTCGGTTTTACACTTGGGGCAAGTGCCCTTGATAAACCGGTCGGCCAGAAACATGTTTTTTTCAGGGTCGAACGATTGGGTAATTGTGCGAGTCGCAATGTGCTCGTTCTGCTGCAGTTGACGGTAGATAAACTCTGAAAACTGGCGGTTCTCGTCAGAATGGGTGGTGTAGTAATTGTCAAATCGGATCAGGAAGTCGCCAAAGTCTTGCTGATGTTCCTGGCGAATGCGGTCAATCAACTGCTCGGGGGTAATACCTTCCCGCTCGGCGCGGAGCATAATGGCGGTGCCGTGAGCATCGTCGGCGCAAACGTAATAACAAGTATGGCCGCGCAGTTTCTGGTAACGCGACCATATATCAGTCTGGATGTATTCCAGCAAATGGCCCAGGTGGATGGGGCCGTTGGCATAGGGCAGGGCGCTGGTGACCAGAATGTCCCGTTTTTGCTTCGCACTCGCTTGCGTCATGGTTGAGCTTGAACCTTTGCTGGAATTGAATGTAGGCCGCGAATCGACAAAACACCCCCGCGCGGATTTGCGCACGGAACGCGAGTATTCTGTATGGCCAGAATTGGGTACAAATGATACCTTCCACGCAGAATTTTTTCATCCGAAACCCCGTTTAAGTGCCGCATTACTGGCTTGAACTCTTTCTGTGCTGCCCCTAAACTCTCCCGGAGTGATGTTATGACCACGATTTCCCGCCAGGCCCTGGAAGCAGCCATTCGCGAATACCGCGATCCGTACCTTGAAAAAGACCTGTACGAGCTGGATGCGGTAAAGAAGCTGGACGTGGACAAGCGCGGCAAAGTCACCTTGATGGTCGAGTTGCCTTATCCGTCCAAAGGCATAGCCGGGGCTTTGAGGCAGCTGGTTGGGAATGCGCTGGAATCGGTTGAAGGTTTGGAAAGCTCGGACATTCACGTGGCCCAAAAAATCCACGCCTACAAAACCCAGAAAGAATTGCCATCGATTCCCGGGGTTAAAAACATTATTGCTGTGGCTTCCGGTAAAGGCGGCGTGGGCAAATCCACCACTGCGGTGAATCTGGCTCTGGCGCTGCAGCACGAAGGCGCCCGGGTGGGCGTGCTGGATGCCGATATTTACGGCCCCAGCGTAGGTATGATGCTGGGCGTGCCGGATGGCCAGAAGCCGGAGGTGCAGGAGCAAAAGTACTTTATTCCCATTGAAGCCCACGGTTTGAAAACCAGTTCCATGGCGTATCTGGCTAACGACAAAACCCCGATGATCTGGCGTGGCCCAGTGGTCACAGGTGTTCTTATGCAGCTGCTGCAGCAGACTCTGTGGGGCGAATTGGACTATCTAATCGTGGATATGCCGCCGGGCACCGGTGATATCCAGTTGACGCTGGCGCAAAAAGTACCGGTAACCGGCGCGGTGATCGTCACTACGCCGCAGAATATTGCCGTGATGGACGCCCAGCGCGGTATCGAAATGTTCCGCAAAATGGACATACCGGTGTTGGGTGTGGTGGAAAATATGAGCGTGCACATCTGCAGTAACTGCGGCCATAAAGAAGCGCTGTTCGGCGCCGATGGCGGAGCGCGCATTGCCGATGACTACGACACCGTATTGCTGGGCCAGTTGCCACTGCACAAAACCGTGCGCGAGCAAACCGATGGCGGCAAACCAACGGTGGCGGCAGAGCCGGACTCGGAAGTGGCGCGGCGCTATCTGGACATTGCCCGCCGAGTGGGGGCGGAGTTGTCAAAGCGTGAACGCAATTTAAGCGGCGCTATTTCCAGCGTGTCGGTCACCGGCCATTGGAATTCGCACTAAAACTGGCCAACAGTTAAACTGTCGCCCTTTATAACTCCGGGATATGAGAAACCAGCATGAGCATTAAACCCGACAAGTGGATTCGCCGCATGGCGCAGCAACACAGCATGATCGAGCCCTTTGAGCCCGGCCAGGTGCGTGAATCGGAAAAGGGCCGGGTCATTTCCTACGGTACCTCCAGCTATGGCTACGACGTGCGTTGCAGCAACGAGTTCAAAATCTTCACCAACGTGCATTCCGCCACGGTAGACCCGAAGAATTTTGACGAAAACAGCTTTGTTAACATTACCAGCGACGTCTGTATTATCCCGCCCAACTCGTTTGCGCTGGCGCGTACTGTGGAATATTTTCGCATTCCCCGCAGTGTGCTGACCATCTGCCTGGGCAAGTCCACTTATGCCCGCTGCGGCATTATTGTCAACGTCACTCCGCTTGAGCCAGAGTGGGAAGGCCAGGTGACATTGGAGTTTTCCAACACCACCAACTTGCCGGCGAAAATTTACGCCAACGAAGGGGTGGCGCAGATGCTGTTTTTCGAGGCGGACGAAGTGTGTGAGACCAGCTATAAGGACCGGGACGGCAAGTATTTGGGCCAAACCGGCGTCACGCTGCCGCGCACATGAACGCCAATCAGTTTTTGAAAGCAGTACAGCAGCTACAGGGCTGGCGCGAATGCGCGTTTTTGCTATCGCTGGCCGAGCGGGCGTTTCCCAATTACGCCCTGTTTGCCGACGCCATGGAACTGAAAACCGGCGCCAAAATGCGCCAGATTCTGGATGCGGGATGGAATCTGTTAAAGCCAGAGGCCATAGAGACGGCCATTCCCCAGTGGCTGCGCAAGCTGGAAGCGCTGTCGCCAGACGTTGAGGATTACGACGCCTACGGCGTTTACCCCGCGTATGATTTCTGTCAGTTGCTGGAGCAGGCGCTGTTGAACCGGCTGAATCCTGGCAAGCATAGGGCGACAGAGGCTTCACAGCTTGCCACGGCCACCGTGATGAGTTTTGTTGAGGTTTCGGAAGCCGAAGAACTAAGCGAAGACGAGCTGGTGCGCCTGCTGGACCAGCATCCTCTGATGAAAGAGGATAAGTTGTTCCAGCGTGATTTGGTGTTGGAGCTTAAGCGCCAGCGTGTGCCGCGGCAGGAATTTATCGACACCCTGCGGCAGCGCGCGGAAAATGAAGGCGTTAGCAATCTGGGCATTTCACTGTCCGATTAACATTGACTGAATAACCTTGACCGAATAAAACCGCTCAACCAACGCTGTTCAATTAACGGACGGGATCTGATGAAACTCTCTGCGTTTGGCCAGAAATTTACGGCGGATGCCGGTATTACCTCGTTGATGGACGATTTAGGCAATGCCATGGCCTCGGGTGATGACCTGATCATGATGGGCGGCGGCAACCCCGGCCATATTCCTGAGATACAGCAGCGGGTTCGGGAGATTCTGGTTCAGATCAGCCAGAGTGACGCCGATATGCGTCGTCTGGTGGGCGTTTATGATCCCCCTCAGGGCGAAAAGCAGTTTATCGCCGCGTTGGCCAAATTGTTGAGCCGTGAGTACGGCTGGGACCTGACCAGCGAGAACATTGCGCTCACCAACGGCAGCCAGGCAGCCTTCTTTATGCTGTTCAATATGTTCGGTGGCGACTATGGCGATGGCGTGCACAAACACATTCTATTGCCGCTGGCGCCAGAATACATCGGTTACGCCGACGCCGGCATAGACGCGGATCTGTTTCACGCAGTACAGCCTGACATCTCCTTCACCGACGCCCACGAGTTCAAATACCGGATTGATTTTGACGCGGTAGAAGTGACCGGCGAAACCGGCGCTATTTGTGTGTCCAGGCCAACCAATCCCACCGGTAACGTGATCACCGACGACGAGCTGGCGCAATTGGAAACCCTGGCGCGGCGCCAAAACATCCCGCTGATTGTGGATGGCGCCTACGGCACACCGTTTCCCAGCCTGTTGTTTACCGAAGCCAAACCAATCTGGAACGAACAGATCATTCTGTGCCTGAGCCTGTCCAAGCTAGGTTTGCCTGCGGCCCGCACCGGTATCGTGATTGCTGCGGCACCTACCATCAAGGCGCTGGCGGGCATTAATGCGATCATGAATCTGGCTACCGGGAGCTTTGGTGCCATGCTGGCGGAGCCGTTGGTGCGCTCGGGGGAGATCTTGACCCTAAGCCGTGACGTGGTATGCCCGTTCTACAAGGCCAAAATGCAGCGCGCCGTGGCAGCGTTCACCGGGGCCATGGACGATGCGCCTTGCCGCTGGTATATCCACAAACCCGAGGGCGCGATGTTCCTGTGGCTGTGGTTTCCGGATTTACCGATTACCAGCCTGGAACTGTATCAGCACTTGAAGCTTCGCGGTGTGCTGGTGGTGTCTGGCCATTACTTTTTCCCGGGACTGCCTGAGGACGGCTGGAAACATCGCAACGAGTGTCTTCGGGTAACCTACTCCCAGGACGACGAACGGGTTGCAGAAGGGCTGCGAATTATTGCCGAAGAAGTTAAAGCGGTATGGGTAGAAGCTGAAGCTGCGGACTGATGCCCGCAGCCCAGGCCCATATTAGAGCTGTTTTATGCTTTTCAGGTTGAGCTCGTAGCGGCTGCCATCAGGCTCGGTTTGCAGCAATTGCACCAACATGTGGTCGAATTTCGGGGCGAACCACATCAGTGTCTCCCGCTTGGCGCCTTCGCCCCTCAGTTTTTCCACCGTCAGAGCGTTCATCTCGCCTTGAGGTGTTTCGATCGGCCCCTCGTTAATAACTGCAAACTTTTCCTTGTCCAGCCGGCCGTGGCGTACGTAGCGGTACTCCATTTCCCGTTTTCCGGCCTTGATGTCTTGGTGCAACTGCAACTGATAGCCCAGTGGGTCCAGCAGGCCGGGGCTAAGGACGACTTCGAATGCTTTATCCTTATAGCGGCCGGTCGCAAGATTTTGCTTCCAGTCAAAGTCGATGGATTCTTCACGGTCGCGAATCAGCAAACCTGAGAGCTTATAGCGGTAGCGCAAAGGAATGACCTGACCGTCCTGCCACTTTAGAACCACCGATTCTTCAATATCGGCTACAAACGATTTTACCGAGGTGCGATAAAGCCAAACGCCGTTATTCTGATCACTCAGAATGCGTTTTGCGCTGCCGCTCAAGGTAATACCCTGCTCGATAGACGCGGAAAAAGAAGCCTCGAAAGGCGTTAGCCTGGGGGCCCCTGAAGATTCGCCATCCACGTCAGCCAGCGCAGGCGCGACAAAGACAATCAGGCACACCGACAAGGCCAAATTGAGCAGCAGGGATAAACCCGTAAAAGCGGATTCAGCCAGGGATTTTTTCTGCATGACAGCCTCCTCAGGTACAGCGTTCGGGCGATTAGTTTGCGGGCAATACCAAAGGCCCGGGCAGCGCCTGGCCATCAAACAAAACCCGTTCAGCCCCCAGTTGCACGCGGCCTTCACAGCACCAACGAACCACAATAGGATAAAGCACATGCTCCTGAGTCTGCACCTTCAGCGCCAGGGTTTCAGCGTTATCGTCCGGGCCCACTGGGATCTGGGCCTGGGCAATAATCGGCCCGCCATCCAGTTCTTCAGTGACAAAGTGCACAGACGCGCCGTGCATTTTGTCACCGGCATCCAGGGCGCGCTGGTGGGTCTTCAGGCCGGTGTATTTTGGCAGCAGCGAGGGGTGAATGTTCAGCAGCTGGCCGCGGAAGGCGCGCACAAAACCCTCCGTCAGAATGCGCATAAAACCGGCCAGCACAATCAGATCCGGGTTGTGGCGGCGGATTTCCTGCATGAGAGCACCGTCGAATTCATCGCGACTGCCGTAGTGGCCGTGCTCAATCACAAAGGTGGGAATGTTGGCATGGGCCGCTCTCGCCAACGCTGGCGCCTTGGCCTGATTACTGCCAACCGCCACTATGTCAGCCGGGTAGTCACGCTCGCGACTGGACTCGATCAGCGCCTGCAGGTTGCTGCCCTGGCCCGATACCAGTATCAGAATCTTCGGGCGCGGTGACGGATTCGCTTTCATTTCGCCAGCAGCCCTGGCTGATAGCTTACAACGCTGTCGGCCTGGCGGTCCGAGGCGGCTTCAATCGTACCAAGATGCCATGCCTTTTCGCCCATGGCATTGAGTGTGTCCAGTGTCAGCGACAGTTGGTCCTGCGGGACGCAGAGCACCATGCCAATGCCGCAGTTAAACGTGCGGTACATTTCCTCAGTGGCCACGCCGCCGGCGTCTTTCAGCCATTGGAACACCGGCGGTAGCTGCCAGCTGGCGGTATCAATTGTGGCTACGGTGCCTTTGGGTAGCACGCGGGGTATGTTCTCGGGGAGGCCACCGCCGGTAATGTGTGACAGAGCGCGTACGTCAATATCGCGAATCAGCTTCAGCAGATTTTTGACATAGATGCGTGTCGGGGCCATCAGGGCCTCGGCCAGGGTGGTATCGCCAATTGGCTGGTTCAGATCGGCGTTGCTGACTTCCAGAATTTTGCGGATCAGCGAATAACCGTTGGAATGCGGGCCGGAAGAGCCAATCGCCAGCAGGGCATCACCCGGGCGCACGCGGCTGCCGTCAATAATGTCAGCGCGCTCGGTTATGCCAACACAAAATCCGGCAAGGTCGTAGTCGTCACCTTCGTACATGCCCGGCATCTCAGCGGTTTCGCCACCCACCAGCGCGCAGCCGGCCAGCTCGCAGCCTTCGCCAATGCCTTCAACCACGCTGGCAGCGACTTCTACGTTCAGTTTGCCGGTGGCGTAATAGTCCAGGAAGAACAGGGGCTCGGCGCCACCCACAATCAGGTCGTTCACGCACATAGCGACCAGGTCGATGCCGATGGTGTCGTGTTTTTGTAACTGCATGGCCAGGCGCAATTTTGTGCCTACGCCGTCGGTGCCGGACACCAGAACCGGCTCTTTATAGCCAGCAGGAATGGCAACCATGGCACCAAACCCACCCAGGCCGCCCAGCACTTCCGGGCGACGGGTGCGTGCCGCTGTCGCTTTAATGCGGTTGACGAGTTCATTGCCGGCGTCAATATCAACGCCTGCGTCGCGGTAAGTCAAAGAGGGCTTGTGTTCGCTCATGGAGGTGTAAACCGTTGGCCAGTGGGTCAAGGCGCGGATTTTAGCAGGTGCAGTGAAGGGTACCAACCGTAATTGCCACGATTCCGCCTCAAGGCTGGTGCGGCGCAGCGCTACTCAGGCCAGGGGGCTTGGTGTATCCTGTTTGATATCCATGCAATAGCCGGGTTTTTACATGCCTGAATTTCAAAAAAGCTCCGTGTCTAACGTTCAAAGATCAATCGAATTCAAAGCGTTGTCAGAGTTTTTCTGCAACCGCGTCGTTAACGCTCTGGCCCGTGTCAGGCAATCCGCTGTGCGCTGGGCGCTGGCGGCAATGTTGCTGCTGGCGGCTCAGGCTCAGGCGGTAACCGTGAACAATCTTTACTCTGCCAACGTGGCTCTGCAAGGCTCTGGACAAGAGGCGTTATCGGCGTCTTACAGCGCAGGGCTGCGCGAGGTGCTGGTGCGCGTTGCCGGCAGCCGTGGAGTATTGGAACGCGAAGGTATTGATGCGGTGCTTGGTACAGCCGAGTCCATGCTGACGTCGTACCAGGTTCTAAGTGCAGGCGCTGAAAGCCGGGTGCAGATGAGCTTTGGCGCGGTAGCGGTTACCCAGGCACTAGCCTCAATTCAGGCGCCGGTGTGGGGCGCCAACCGGCCACTGACATTGGCCTGGGTTGCGCTTGAAGAGCAGGGTGAAAGGGCATTGATTACCGATACCGGCCCTCTTGATGGTGCCAGCGCGGAGTTCCGCTCCGGTCTTGAAAACGCATCGCGGGTACGCGGCTTGCCGCTGGTTTTACCGGTGGCGGGGGCGGCAGGTAATCGCGAGTTGCTGTCGGATATCTGGGGCCAGTTTGTTAGCCGTGTACGCAGCACTTCCAATGATATTGGTCGTGATGTGATGGCGCTGGTGCGGGTTAGTCGCAGCGGTGATCAGTGGCGCGCAGGCTGGGTGATGGACGGCTTCAGCGCTGATAGCCCTGGGGAGCAAGTGGTGAGCGCTGACTCGCCGGCGGCCCTGGCGCAGGCTCTAGTCGATCGCTGGACCGAACTTTATGTTAGCCGTTACGGAGCAAGCGGAGGCGAGGCGGGCAAGCAACCCACGGTGGATTTAGTGCTGCAGGGCGTAACCGGACTGGCTGACTACGCCGAAGTAACCCGAGCCCTGGCGCAGATTAATGCTGTTGACAGCGCTGCACCGGTTGAAGTGAAAGGCAGTGAGCTAACCCTCCGCCTGACATTTTCTGGTGAGTTGGACCAGCTGCGTGAGTACATTATGCTGGATTCCCGCTTAGTGTCGCAGCCAGCAGCGGTTGGACCGTCTGAGGAACAGGCTTTGCAGGCGCTGTATCCGGTTCTGATCTATCGCTGGAAGCCTTCGCCGGTCCCGGCGGTGGTGCGTTAAGATCGATGTGAGGAGGGCGCTTTGAGCTTGCATCATTGGCGCTGGATTCCGAACGCCCTGACCTTTCTGCGTGTTGCGTTGATTGCTCCCTTCGCTATCGAGTTGCACGCAGGCAGCTATTCCACGGCATTGATTATTTTTACATTGGCAGCAGTGACTGACGGCGTGGACGGGTATCTGGCCCGCCGCTTTGACTGGCGCTCCCGCTTTGGCGCCATTGTCGATCCGCTAGCGGACAAAGCTTTGCTCATTACCGCCTATTTAATGCTGGCATTGGGTGGAGTGTTTCCTTTGTGGCTGTTTTTGCTGGTGCTGGGGCGCGATCTGTTAATTGTTTGTGGCGCGCTGATATTTCACTACGGAATCGGCAGATTCGAAATGGCTCCGAGCCTGATGGGCAAATTCAACACCGCGATTCAGATTTTTGCAGTGCTGCTGGCAATGCTGTTGCAGGTTATCACCATGGCGCCGCCATGGATAAACTCGGCGCTGGTCTGGCTGGTTGCTGTATTCACAGTGCTTAGCGGTGCGCACTATCTGCTCGCTTGGAGCTTACGGGCATGGAGGGCCAGGTTGTCGTGACAAATTCACAGCTGATTCTGGGTGTAAAATTACGTGATGATGCCCGCTTCGACAACTTCCACGGCGAGCGCAACGCGGCCGTGGCCGAGCGTTTGCAGCAGGCGTGTCAGCCTCCGGTAACGGTGCCAGTGGTGGTGCTGTGTGGCGATTCCGATACGGGCAAAAGCCACCTGTTACAGGCCTTGTGCCACTACGCTGAGAGCCAGTCGTTGTCAGCAGTTTGCATAAGCATTACCGAGCTGGGGCCGTTCGGACCAGATGCGCTGACTGGGCTGGAGCAATTTAACCTGGTGTGCCTAGATGATCTTGACAGCGTCGCTGGTCAGAACGGCTGGGAAGAGGCGGTTTTTCATCTTTACAACCGTATGCTGGATGCCGGCCACCAGCTGGTTGTGAGCTTGTCAGACGTGCCCGCGTCTTTACCGTTTATTTTGCCCGACTTGTCTTCCCGTCTCAGCCACGGCCTGACTCTGCAGCTGGGCATTTACCGGGATTCAGATCGCAAGCGCATTCTGATGGCCCGCGCAGAGCAGCGGGGCCTGGTGATGGCTGACGACGTTGCCGGATTTATTCTGCGCCGCGCTCCGCGGCGCCTGGGTGACTTGCTGGCCATTCTGGACTCGCTGGACGAAAATTCGTTGCAGGCTCAGCGCCGGCTGACCATTCCGTTTGTGAAAACCGTAATGAACTGGTAACGGCGGCCGCTATGAGCGAACGCCAACACACAAGTAAGGAGACAAGCGATGAGACGGGTGGTATTCAATCAGAAAGGCGGTGTCGGCAAGTCCAGTATTACCTGCAACCTGGCCGCAATCAGTGCAGCTCGCGGCAAGCGCACTTTAGTGGTTGATCTGGACCCCCAGGGTAATTCAACCCATTACCTGATGGGTCGGCCTGCCGCGGAGCTTGACAATAACGCGGCTGACTTGTTGGAGCAGACCTTGGCATTCACGGTGTTCAACCGGCGCCCGGAAGAGTCGTTTGTGCACGCAACGCCTTTTGAGAACCTGTGGGTGTTGCCTTCAAGTCCGGAGTTGGAATTTCTTGAACGCAAGCTTGAAGCCAAACACAAAATCTACAAACTGCGTGAAGCCCTGAAAAAGCTGGATCAACATTTCGACGACATTTACATCGATACCGCGCCGGCCCTGAATTTTTACACTCGTTCGGCGTTGATTGGCGCCCAGCGTTGCCTCATTCCGTTTGATTGCGATGACTTCGCGCGCCAAGCGCTGTACGGCATCATTCACGAAATTCAGGAGCTGCAGGAGGACCACAACCCGGAGCTGAGCATTGAAGGTATTGTTGCCAATCAGTTCCAGGCCCGCGCTAGCCTGCCGGTCAAACTGTTGGCTGAATTGGAGCAGGAAGGTTTGCCGGTGCTGTCGGTACGCTTGTCCAGCTCGGTGAAAATGAAAGAGTCACACCAGTGTCATCAGCCGCTGATTCATATGGCACCGCGACACCCGCTGACCCAGCAGTTTGAAGATCTTTACCGGCTGCTTCACGGCGAACCACTGGCTGCCGACGCGGCGCTGACGGCGCAAGAATGAACCCCGCACTCGACACCCTAGGCCATGCCCACCAAGTTGCCGACCGCCTGCTGGCCATTGAAATTAAGCTGCGCCAGATGAATTGTTGGCAAAACGAGCCTCTGGCGGCGGGAAAGTACCTGAGCTGCGAACCGTTCTGCCTGGATACCATGAGCTTTGAACAGTGGTTGCAGTTTGTGCTTTTGCCGCGTCTGAAACAGCTGGTTGAAGACGATCAGCCGTTACCCACGGTCAGCGGCGTGGCGCCGATGGCAGAAGAGCACTATCGGAGCGGCTCGGATCCTGGCCAGGCGTTGATCCGTGAACTGGCCGCCCTGGACGAACTGCTGGGCGCAAAGCCCGGCTGAGCGTTGTTGCCAGTTCACGAAATGTCATAGCCGCTTAGGCGTCGAGGCGCATGGACAGATCTACGGCCCGCAGGTTTTTTGTCAGCGTACCCAAAGATATAAAGTCCACACCGGTTTCGGCGATGGCCACCAGTGTGCTGTCGTCAATACCGCCAGAGGCCTCAAGGCGTGCTTTGCCCGCAGTTTGCGCCACTGCTGTGCGCATATCCGCCAGGGAAAACTCGTCAAGCATTATTATGTCGGCACCGGCATCCAGCGCCTGCTGCAGTTCGTTCAGATTTTCGGTTTCCACTTCTACCGGTTTACCCGGCGCCAGTTTCCGCGCTGCATGAACAGCGGCGGCAATAGAGCCGCAGGCCGCAATGTGGTTTTCTTTGATCAGAAAAGCGTCCCACAATCCCAAACGGTGATTACGGCAACCGCCACAGGTGATCGCGTATTTTTGCGCCAGGCGCAAGCCGGGCAGAGTTTTTCGGGTATCCAGCAACTGCGTGCGGGTGTGGCTGATCAGCGCCGCGTAACGAGCGGCTTGGGTGGCGACCGCAGACAGGGTTTGAAGCCAGTTTAAAGCCGCACGCTCGGCGCTTAGCAGGCTGCGGGCCAGACCGTTCATGCGGAACAGCAGTTGGCCGGGTTCGACATGCTGGCCGTCTTCCACCTGCCAATCCAGAATAACCTCGCGGTCAACCTGGCGAAATACTTCGGCTACCCATTCGCGGCCGGCAATAACGGCGTGTTCGCGGGTAATCACGCGGCCGCTGGCGCGGGTGTCGACGGCGATAAGTTGTGCAGTAATGTCACCGTCGCCAATGTCTTCGCGCAGACTGTGGGCAACCGTTTCAATTCTGGACTGGCGCAGAAGTTCGGCACTGATCATAGTGTGGTGTCCGTAACGGCAGAGAAGTTAGGTGCACGCGGCACAAATAGGCAGAAGCGGAGTTTATCGCGCCCGCCGGCGTTCGCCAACCGCCGCGCACATGTTACCGGGTGTGATCCAGCTCAAGAGTCTACAAAACATGACAAATCCTGACACATACTGACGCAAGAAGGCTTTATGATAAGGTCTGGTAGTGGTTTTAGGTCTGCCAGGGAGCAGGTGGCTCGGGGTGAACAGGAGGTAAATACAGTGCAGGACAAAAAAGTTGTCAACATCACCGGACAAGGTTCGACGTCCCGCTTTTTTTTGCCGACTGCGTTAATCCTGTTAATGGACGCGTCTGCCCAGAGTATCCGTACCGTACTGGATCAATTTTTTGACCGCGCTGACGATGCCCTGTTCGAACTCGCCGATCGTGCCGGCACCGATCAGGAGCAAACACGCTATTTTGACGCCATGCGTGAGCTTCGGCTGCGTCGTAAGTCGATGACGGTAGCGGTGTTGCAGCACGTTAGTCAGGCCTTCAATGATATTGGCAAGGCCCGCCCACAGAACACCAATCCAGGCCTCGACAGCGTTGATGAGGGTTCCCTTAGCCTGCTGGATCACGCCGAACTTGAGCAGCAGGTGGCCATCGATAATATGGTCACAAAACTGCGTTACCAATACAGCGAAGCATTACGTCACCTGGGCTTGCGCGTGCGCCATCTGCTCCCCGGCGTTGCTCTGGAAGATGACCAGATGCCCTTGTGCCCGGAAGTGCTGTGCGGTGGACTGGCCGAGGCCAGCAAAAATCTTGATGTTGACATAAAAGCACGGCTGATCGTGCTGAAACTGTTTGACCAACTGCTGGTAACTAGCCTTGGCGATGTGTACCACGGCGCCAATCAAACCCTGATTAAAGAAGGCGTACTGCCTGACAGCAAAGCTGTCAGCCCGGTGCAACCGGCCCGCAGCCGCCAAGGCGCGCCTGTGCCGCCGCCATCCGCAGCGTATCGAGAGGCAGATGGGTACGGTGTGGGGCAGCCTCAGGCAGAGGTCTCTGCAGCTACTTTTTCGCAACTAAGCGCGCTGCTGCGCCAGGGTCAGCCTGCTTACAGCGACGGTCAGGCTCCTGCCAGTAGCGGGCAATGGCTGCAAACCGACGCCCTTCTGACGCGGTTGAGCCAGGTTCAGGCAGTATTTGGCAAGGACCCCGGTGCGCCGCTGGTACCTCTGAGCCAGCAGCTGCAACCGGTGTTACAGAATTCGTCTGGCCAGTCACTGCGGCCCGGCCAGGTGGACAACGACGTTATCAATCTGGTGGCTATGTTGTTCGAGTTTATTCTGGACGACCGCCATTTGCATTCGGTGATGAAAAGCCTGTTGGGGCGGCTGCAGATACCGATGCTGAAAGTAGCGTTAACAGACAAGAACTTTTTTAACCGCGGGGGTCACCCCGCACGCAAGTTGCTGAACGGAATGGCACTGGCCGCCACTGGCTGGACTGAAAAGCGCCTCGGCCAGCGCGACCCCTTACTGGACAAAATCCGCGCATTAGTAAACCGGATACTGGAAGATTTTTCCACAGACGTATCGCTGTTTAACGAGTTACTGGACGATTTCAACCGGTTTACGGATCTGGACCAGCGCCGCCGTGACTTGGTAGAGCAGCGCCTGCGGGATGCAGAAGAAGGCCGTGCGCGCCATGAACAGGCAACCGCAGACGCCAAAGAGCTGCTGCATAAGGCAATGGATGGTCGGCTGTTACCCGAGCCGGTGCAGGATATTCTAAATGGCCCCTGGAGCCACTACTTGCATTGGCTGGCACTTCATGAAAGCACAGAAAGCAGGGCATGGCAGCGAGCCAAGACGCTAACCAAGCAGCTGATCTGGACCATCGACCCAGTACCCCTGACAGCAACGACCCGTGAGTTGTTGCAGCAAACCATACCGCAGGTTATTAAGCAGTTGCGGGGGGCTCTGGAAGGCGTGGCCTGGGATGGTTTGTCGGTAGAAGCGGTTATCCGTGATCTGGAATTGGCGCACCTGGACGTGTTTCAGCGCCTGGTGATTGCGCCCAGTGAATCCACCGATAATGATCATGCTCGCACTGATGACAACCGGGAAGCGCCTGCTGCTAGGGCGAGTGTTGCACTTTTAGACACTACAAAAACGACAGAAACGACAGAAGTTTTAGCCGACGTCAGTCACCCGGCGTCTGCTTTGCCATTTGCCACAGATGCCCCCAAAGAGACGGTAATTGCCCGCGCGCCAGAGTCGGAGATTGCAGGGCCTACAAGAGCCGAGCCGGTTGTTGCCGAGGAATGGCTGGCCAAAGCCGAAGGTTTGCGGGTTGGTTGCTGGCTTGAGCTGAATCGCGATGGCAGTCAGATTCGCTGTAAGCTGGCGGCGTTTATTCGGGCGGTAGACAAGTACATATTTGTAAATCGCAGCGGTGCCAAAGTCGCCGAGTACCGCCGCAATGATCTGGCAGAAATGATGGCCCAAGGGCATATTGAAATACTGGACGATGGTTTGATTTTTGACCGGGCTCTGGAGTCGATTATTGACAACCTGCGCACCAGTCGCCGCTTTTGATGGTTGCAGCGCGCCGTGGCACGCGGTGATGCTTTGTGATTCAATCGGAGGTACTCCACTTCGCTGAATCAGGATCCGCCTTGCCTCAAACCCCGCACTCTGTGTTTACCCATGCCTCTGAGGCGGCAGCCACACTGCGCGCAAACGGCAGAATAAATGCAGCCCTCTGGCGACCATCTCCTAATTTTGGTGCGCGGCCCGCGGCCAGCCAAGTAAGCCTGATTGTTGTGCACTGCATCAGCTTGCCGCCAGGTCAGTTCGGGGGCCCTGAAATTGAAGATTTCTTCTGCAACCGGCTAGACATCAAGGCCCACCCGTATTTTCAGGCCATCGCCAAAATGACTGTTTCAGCCCATCTGCTGATACGCCGTGATGGCACGCTTATTCAGTTTGTCAGCCTGCTGGACCGTGCCTGGCACGCTGGCCGTTCCCGTTTTTGCGGCCAGGACGAGTGCAACGATTTTTCCATTGGGATTGAGCTTGAAGGCAGTGACGATGTGCCTTACACCAAGGGTCAATACCAGGCGTTGTCCGCTGTTTGCCAGCAAATTATGGCGGCCTGGCCAAAAATTGGCGTTGATGAGATTACCGGCCACAGCGACATTGCGCCGGGGCGAAAAACCGATCCAGGGCCGGCGTTTGACTGGTCGCAGCTGCATCAAAGCCTGGCAAAACCGACAAAGGACAGTTTATGACTCTGCTTGTATTTATGCTGGCTTACCTGCTGCGGCGACGGCTGGATAGTCGCGATCAGCTTGATGGCCATCAGCTATGGCGCCGCTGGTTTGAAGGCTTGGGGCAACGCCTGCCGCAAAGTTTTCCTGAAAGGACGAGTGCTTTGGCGCCGTTATTGGCGGTGGCTATTCCGACCGCCGTGGTGTGGCTGGCGCAGAGTTACTGGCACCACCACCACTGGCTCTTGGTGGGTTGGTTACTCGAATTGTTATTGCTTCTGCTGTTGCTGGGGATGCCAGGCTGGCGTCAGCCTCTGGCACATTACGCCCGGGCATGGCGCCGTGGTGACATGCAGGCAGCCTGGCGCTATATCCAGCATCTGCTGCCGGCGCATCAGCGCGGTGCAGCGCTATCGCCTGAAACCATGCAGATGGCACTCTCTGAAGCGTTAATGGCGCAAGTATTCTGGCGTTATTTCATGGTGCTGTTCTGGTACGCGGTGGGCGGCATTTCTGCCGCGGTGTTGGCGAGCGGCTTGGTTGCATTGGGGCAGAGCTGGCCGCAATCTGGCAAATGTAGCCAGTGTGAGCGTTGGCGCGAATGGGGCGGTTGGTTGCCGGCGCGGCTGCTAGCGCTGACCTTTGGCCTGGCCGGTGATTTGGCCGGCTGGCTCCGGCAACGGCGCCAAGCCCGGGGCCACTGGCAATTGCCCGCGTCGGAGCTGCTAATGGCTACGGCCAATGGCGCTTTGACCGGTTACGCGCTAGACCCAGGCCGGTTTGCCTCATTGCATCCGCAAGACTGGCAGAGCTATGGCGAGCGCAGCCTGAACGCCATTCGAGACCTGCTTAATCGCAGTATGCTGGTGTGGCTGTGTCTGTTGGCATTGATGGTGATCGCCGGCGTGGCCTAGCCGAGTGTGGGGCATGCTGTTACATTTCCTAACAAAAAAAAGCTAAGGTTTTTAAGGTTTTGGGCGGCAATCAAGTTGAATAATAAAAATTCAGAATTTAATAAAACGGCGAAACATGTGAAAAAATTGATTGCTCCAGCCATTGCGCTGATGAATCGGCTGCCAATGATTTTTAAATTCAGCCTCATTAGCTTCCTCTTTTTGCTGCCCATTGCCGGGCTGTCCTGGTTGGTCATTACTCAGCTTAACCATTCCGTGGCAATCACGACCAACAGCAAGGCTGGCTTAACACAGTTAGAGCAAGCCGATGAACTCCTGCGCCGCGCTATTGACTATCGCGATTATCAATCGGTAGCGGCATTCAGCGACGATAAGGAGCTGCATGCCCGTGCAGACCAAGCGTCTGCGGCTGTTGATGCCGCAATTGCTCGCTTGAACAGTGTCGCTCCCGAGTTTGATCGCGGTGGAGTATGGGCCGCCCAAGCCAACCAATTGCGCGAGGCCTGGAATACTCTGCGTACCACGCAGGTAATTAATAACCGGTTTGACGCCCAGTTCACCTATAACCAAGAGTTTGTGCAGAAAGCGTCAACCCTGTTACCCGCTACCGTTGAACTGTCGGGCCTGGCGCAAACCGATTCGCGGGAAAATCTGGTGTTGTTGAAGTTATTGGGCGACTCTTTGCCCGAGGCGCGCAGTGCGATCGGCCAGGCTCGATCCTATGGCATTTACGCGTTGCTGGAAGGGCAATTAAGTTATGATCTGGGCGATCAGCTGAATCGGATTTACGATCACTTGACTAATCAGGCCTCTTTGCTCAGTCCCGCGTTGACGGTGGCGCAGGAAGCGGCGCCTTTGCTGGCAGCCCACGCTGCCGGTGTACAGAAAGTCAGCACCAGCCTGCTGCAAACCCAAGCTTTTGTGGACGCCAACGTATTGACGCCAGTGCGCCTTGAGATGAGCTGGGAAACCTATGACAGTGCTGTGAGCGGGTATTTGCTGGACCATCAGCGCCTCGGCGCTGTGGCATTTAATGGTTTGTTGCAAAATCTGGGCGACCGTCTTCACTTCGAAACCACTCAACGCACGTTGATTATCGTTTCGCTGCTGTGCGTGCTGATTCTAGTGGTGTATCTGTACATTGGATTTTTCATATCAGTACGCACCGCCATCAACCGTTTTGCCGATTCTGCGCGGCAAGTGGCATCGGGTGATATGACCGCTCGCATCGAACTTAGCAATCGTGATGAACTGGGTGAACTGACTGGCGAATTTAACAGCATGACTGACCGTATTGCCAGCCTGATCCGCTCGGTGGGTAACACCACCGCAGAGGTAGATCAGCAGGCGAGCCGGGTAAATGCTACGGCGGTAGCGACCAGCGATGCGGTGAGTCGGCAGATGCACGAAAGTGAGCAGATTCAAGAGGCTATGAGTCAAATGACGGGTGCGGTCAATGAAGTGACCGAGAGCGCCCATCGGGTAGCTGATAGCGCCGGAGCTGCCGAAAAAGATACCAAGACCGGACGCCAGACTGTGGCCAACTCGGTGACGACGATTCACCAGTTGGCGACGGAAATTTCCGGCGCTGTAGACGCGATTCAGAGGGTCAGCTCTGATAGCAGCGACATCAGCAAGGTGCTGGTGGAAATCAAGGCTATCGCGGAACAAACCAACCTGCTGGCTCTGAATGCGGCCATCGAAGCGGCTCGGGCCGGCGATCAGGGTCGTGGTTTTGCGGTCGTAGCCGACGAGGTGCGGTCATTGTCTCAGCGTACTCACAAATCCACTGAAGAAATCGAAAAGATGATTTCGCGTCTGCAGAGTGGCGTTAAAGGGGCGGTCACCGCGATGACAAACAGCCATCAGGTGACGGAGGCGACCGTGCAGAAATCTGCGCTGGTGACCGAGGCGCTGAACCGCATTGCTGCCGGCATTTCGACCATTGTCGATATGAGTCAACAGATCGCCCAGGCAGCAGAGGAACAATCGGCGGTCGCCCGTGACGTTAATACCAGCGTGGCGCAAATTGGCGAACTGGGCTTGGCGACGGCGCAAAACGCCCGGGGCACATTGGACTCGTCCCAGGAAATGTCACGGCTAACGGCGTCGTTGCAGCAACTGGTAGAGGCCTTTCGGGTCTAGGAGTGAGAGTGGCTCAGGCCACGTTCGCCTCAGTGAACCTGGCCTTGCTGCGCACCATGCCCAAGGCGTGGGTAATATTGTCACTGGGCGCAGTCTCACCAAACCAAGCCAGCTTGTCGTACAGGCGTACTACATTACCCACAATAATCAACGCGGGCGCCGGCAGTTGCGCCTGCTCCTGTTTGGCGGCGATATCGGCCAAAGTGCCAATCAGCACTTTCTGATCGACTGCGGTACCGCGGGAGACAATGGCAATCGGTGTATCTGGCGCGCGGCCATGAGCCATCAGGCCGGCACTGAGTTGCGGCAGTGTGTGCAGCCCCATATAGAACACGACTGTTTGATTGGGCTGTATCAGTTCTTTGTAATCGAGGGCTTGTTGTCGGTTTTTTAACTGGCCGGTCACAAACTTGACTGACTGGGCATAGCCACGGTGGGTCAGTGGGATGCCGGCGTAGGTCGAACACGCGCTGGCGGCGGTAATGCCCGGTACCACCTGGAACGGTATGCCATGGGCTTTGAGCTCTTCCAGTTCTTCACCGCCGCGTCCGAAAATAAACGGATCACCGCCTTTAAGCCGCACTACCCGCCGCCCCAGTTTGGCGTGTTTCACCAGCAGAGCATTAATGTCGTCTTGCGGCACCGTGTGATGATCTCGACGCTTGCCGACGTAAATCAAGTCGGCGTCGCGCCGGCACAAATCCAGCACCCCTGGCGATACCAGATTGTCGTAAAACACCACGTCAGCCTGCTGCATCAGACGCAGCGCCTTAAACGTCAGCAGCTCCGGATCACCCGGGCCAGCACCGACCAGATACACCTCGCCGGTTTTATGGCCAGCGTCGCCCCGGTTGATGGCCGACACCAGCATGGATTCGGCTTCGTCATGGCGACCAGAAAACACCTTTTCGGCAATTTGTCCTTCCAGCACGTTTTCCCAGAATTGACGACGGTCATTCAGCGAATTGAAACGCGCCTTAACCCGATCGCGAAAGCGCCCGACCAAACCACCCAGGCTGCTGTAACCCTTGGGGATCAGGGTTTCCAGGCGAGCCCTTAATAGCCGCGCCAGCACCGGTGACTGCCCGCCGGAGGTAATGCCAATCACAATGGGCGAGCGGTCGACGATGGCTGGAAATATGAAGCTGCATAGCTTGGGCGTATCCACCACGTTGATGGGGATATTTCGCGCTACCGCCTCGGCGTGAACCTGACGGTGCAACTCGGCGTCGTCGGTGGCGGCGACCACCAGGGTTTTCCCCTCCAGCAGGTCGCTGTGATAATCCCCCAAAATGATCTCGTCTCGGTCATCGGTCAGCAGAGCCCGAAGTTCCTCATCGACGGCGTGGGAAATCACAGTCAGGCCAACACCTGCGCGTTTGAGCAGGCGAGCCTTGCGCAGGGCGATATCACCACCGCCCACCAGTAACACCTGGCGATCGTTCAAATTGAAAAACAGTGGTAAAAAATCCATGGCAGCCTCCCGGAATGAGCAGTATCAGAGCTTAGTGTGTAACCCGCACTCGCGGGTTTCCAGCGCTTTGGTGGGGTCGAAATAATCGTGTTCGTCGGGCAACTGGTGCGCGGCCAGGTAGGCATCCAGGTCGGCGCTGGTCAGGTTAAATAAAGGTGCTACTTTCACAATGCCGCTTTTGCTGGTGGAGACGATGTCCAGCGATTGGCGGAAATCGGTTTGGTCTTTGCGGATGGCGTTAAACCACACATCCGGCTTAATTTCTGCCAGGGCCCTGGCGAAGGGTTCCAACTTCACTTGGCGGGTAAATTCCTCGTGGAGCGGCTGGTCAATCTCAGGTATGCCCTGCATCAGCACGTTGCGCCGGGCAGCGGTTTGCTGCGGTATAAACGTGCGCACATTCAGTTTCAGCTGAGCAATCAGTTTTTCTGCAAAACGATAAGTGGCAGAGGTGTTGTAACCCGAATCGATCCATATCACCTGAATGTCCGGCCGGGCTTGAACCGCCATGTGCAGGATCACGGCTTCGTAAGGACCGAAGTTGGTCGTGACGACCGGATTGTGCGCCTGCGTTAAGGCCCACGTTATGATTTCCTGGGGCCGGTTGTTGGCAAGCTGTTGGTTGGCCGTAGCCACATCAAGCGTCATGGTGTCGATGTCCTTTGACTAAAAAAATCAGCGCTGTAAACAGCGACGAATAAAATGTTTGAAGGCGATCAAAGCCGTGTTTAGCGACGAAAAACCGGCCGCGGATCCGCCGTCGTACCCTGATAATTAACGCTAATCTCGGAAAATGCCTGAAGATGATCGGTTTGGAAACTCTCGTCATTGATGGCGAAGGCGTTGAATCCGGAGCTTTGCATTAGCGCCAAGCGATCGCGGGTAACATGGCCAAGAGCTCGAATTTGCCGATTAAAACCGCTACGCACCAACTGGCGGGCGATGCTGAATCCGCGGCCATCGCGAAACGTCGGGAATTCGATGGCAATCAGGTCGAGTTGGCTGTGGTCGGCGTAAAGCGCCGCCAGGTTATCATCACCATTCACAATCACGCCCAGAGGGCTGTTGCGCAGCTGTAGTGCCTCCCGGTTTTGCCGGTACCAAATGAGGGGCACAGCAACAGGCCCATTTTCGGGTAATGGTGATCCCTCGTCGAGAGCCGCCTGGTCCAGTAATTGCCAGGGGTCTTCGGTCACAATGCGCTGGTTAATGAGCAGTGGCATACACGCGTTCCTTAAAAGGTTTGATACCCACACGTAGCACTACCTGCGCAAACGATTCGTCTTCGCGGCGCTGGTCAACGTACACGGCCAGAATTTTTTCCACGGTGAGAGCAACGTCGCTCGCCGGTACCGACCTTCCCAGAATCTTGCCCAGACGCGCGTCTTCTTTGGACGACCCGCCGAGTGAAATCTGATACCAGTCTTCGCCCTTTTTATCCACGCCCAGAATGCCGATGTCGGCGACGTGGTGATGGGCACAGGCGTTGATGCAGCCAGACATGTTCAGTCGGATTTCGCCCAGATCGTACAGATGATCCATATCGTCAAAATGCTGATTAATCTGGTCCGAAATGTTCAACGTGCGGGCGTTGGCGAGAGAGCAAAAATCAAACCCCGGGCACACAATCATGTCGGTCAGCGTGCCAATGTTGGAACGCGCCAGATTGTTCGCCGCCAGCGCCTGCCACACTGTGTAAAGGTCGCCCTCGCGCACATCGGTCAGCACCAAATTCTGGTGGTGGGTGGCGCGAGTTTCGCCAAAGCTATAACGATCAGCCAGGTCTGCAACCGCATCCATCTGGCTGTCGGTGATGTCGCCAGGGGCTTCCAGATACGGTTTCAGCGAAACAATGGCAATGCGGTAACCGTCGACCCGGTGAGCCAGAGTGTTGTGGCGGTACCAGGCGTTGAACTCAATGTCGGTTGCCAGTGAATGACTTAAAGACGCGTGGGCGTCGGCGCTGGCGGCGTTGGCATCGTAATCAGGCAGGGTGAAAAACGATTTGGCACGGGCAATTTCGGCATCGGTGAGTGTCAACTCGCCATCGCGGATGTGGGCCCATTCCTCCTCGACCAGGCGGCGGAATTCGTCGGGGCCCAGAGCTTCCACCAGAATCTTGATGCGCGCCTTATACTTGTTGTCGCGGCGGCCCTTGAGGTTGTACACCCGCAAGATAGCGTCCAGATACGACAACAGATGCTGTTTGGGCAGGAACTTACGAATACTCTTGCCGATGATGGGCGTGCGGCCCAGCCCTCCGCCGACCAGCACTTCAAAGCCTATTTCGCCATCGGCGTTTTGCGCCATTTGCAGGCCAATATCGTGCACCTGAGAGGCTGCGCGGTCTTCCGTTGCGCCGGTGACGGCAATTTTGAATTTCCGCGGCAGGTAAGCAAATTCTGGATGCAGGGTGGACCACTGGCGGATAATTTCGCAGTAGGGGCGCGGATCTTCAAGTTCGTTTTCCGCTACACCGGCGTAGGGATCGGTGGTGGTGTTACGAATGCAATTGCCCGAGGTTTGAATGGCGTGCATCTGCACCTGCGCCAGTTCCGCCAGAATATCGGGTACCGCAGCTAACTCTGGCCAGTTGAACTGAATGTTGGTGCGAGTGGTGAAGTGGCCATAGCCGCGGTCGTAAGTGCGGGCAACGTGAGCCAATTTGCGCATCTGGGTTGACGATAAAAGTCCGTAAGGGACAGCCACACGCAGCATGGGAGCCTGGCGCTGAATGTAAAGGCCGTTCATCAGCCGCAGCGCAGAAAATTCATCCTCCGGCAGTTCGCCGTTCAGAAACCGGCGGGTCTGGTCGCGAAATTGCTCCACCCGTTCGTCGACCAGTGTCTGGTCAATCTGATTGTACTGATACATGACTGTTTCACCGCCTTGTGTAAATTTCTACAGCAATCATACGCAATGCTCTTTATTCTTTATAATGATATTTATTGATTTTGATATTCATATATCGAATATTAAGGGTTACCTCGGTAAAACTTTCATTATTCTAAAAAAGAATAAATAAACGTTTATTTATTCTTTTAAAATCTTATTTTCCTTTGTAATACTGCTTGGCACATTCGGCCGGTGGTATCCGCTGGCCTTCTAAACCGTTGATTTACGCAGGCCGCCGTTAATGACTTCTTTGCCAGAACGCCGTCTTACCCACCTGAAGCAGCTGGAGGCTGAAAGCATCCAGATTATTCGTGAAGTCGCTGCGGAGTTTGACAATCCGGTGATGCTGTACTCGGTGGGAAAAGACTCGGCGGTCATGCTTCACCTTGCCCGCAAAGCGTTTTTTCCGGGCACCCCGCCGTTTCCACTGTTGCACGTAGACACCACCTGGAAATTCCGTGAAATGATCGAATTTCGCGACCGCATGGCCGCGCAGTCGGGCATGGAACTGCTGGTGCACATCAACCAGGAGGGCGTAGACATGGGGGTCGGGCCTTTTTCCCACGGCTCGGCCACGCATACCGACATAATGAAAACCCAGAGCCTGAAGCAGGCGTTGAACAAGTATGGCTTTGACGCTGCTTTCGGCGGTGCCCGCCGTGATGAAGAAAAATCCCGCGCCAAAGAGCGGGTGTTCTCATTCCGCGATAAGCATCACCGCTGGGACCCGAAAAATCAGCGGCCGGAGCTGTGGAATCTGTTTAACACCCGCATCAACAAGGGCGAAAGCATTCGCGTATTTCCGCTGTCTAATTGGACAGAACTGGATATCTGGCAATACATCTTTCTGGAAAGCATTCCGATTGTGCCTTTGTACTTTGCAGCCCTGCGGCCAGTGGTTACCCGCGATGGCATGATGATCATGGTGGACGACGAGCGCCTGCCTCTGAACCCGGGCGAAGAGCCGGAACTGCGTAAGGTCAGGTTCCGCACTCTGGGCTGTTACCCGTTAACCGGAGCGGTGGATTCCGAGGCCGATACGTTGCAGGACATTATTCAGGAAATGCTGCTAACACGAACCTCCGAGCGCCAGGGGCGGGCGATAGATCGCGATGGAGCAGGCTCTATGGAAAAGAAAAAAATGGAAGGATACTTTTAATGAGCCACCAGTCTGACTTGATTGCCGATGATATCGAAGCCTACCTGCACCAGCACGAAAACAAGGAACTGCTGCGCTTTCTGACGTGCGGCAGCGTAGACGACGGCAAATCTACCCTGATTGGACGGCTGCTGCACGACTCCAAAATGATTTATGAAGACCAACTGGAGGCGCTCCACAACGACAGCGCACGGGTGGGTAATGCTGGTGACGAGCTTGATTTGGCGTTGCTGGTGGACGGCTTGCAGGCCGAGCGCGAGCAGGGCATCACCATTGATGTGGCCTATCGTTATTTCTCGACCGCTCGGCGTAAATTCATCATCGCCGACACCCCGGGCCACGAACAGTACACTCGCAATATGGCCACCGGCGCCTCCACCTGCGACCTGGCCATTATTTTGATTGACGCCCGCCACGGCGTGCAGGTGCAAACCCGTCGCCACAGTTTCATTGTGTCGCTGCTGGGACTGAAGCATACGGTAGTGGCCATCAACAAAATGGATTTAGTAGATTACAGCGAGGAGCGCTACGAGCAGATCAAGGCTGATTATTCGGCGTTTGCCAGTCAGCTGGACTTGCCAGACATCCAGTTTGTGCCTTTGTCGGCGCTAAAAGGCGACAACGTGGTTAATCGTTCAGAGTTCATGCCCTGGTATCGGGGGCAAGCGCTGATGGAAACTCTGGAAAGTGTGGAGATTGTTCGCGATCAGAATTTCGACACGCTGCGTTTTCCGGTGCAGTACGTGAACCGCCCCAACAGGGACTTCCGCGGTTACTGCGGCACCCTGACCGCTGGGGTGGTTCGCCCGGGTGACGACGTAACGGTGTTGCCGTCCGGTAAGTCATCAAGGGTGAAATCCATCGTGACCTACGACGGCGAGCTGAGCGAAGCCTTCCCGCCTATGTCGGTGACGTTGACGCTGGAAGATCAGATTGATATTTCCCGTGGCGACATTCTGGTGCACAGCAAACAGATACCGCAAACGACGGACCGCTTTGATGCCACGTTGGTGTGGATGGCCGAGCAGCCGCTGGTACAGGGAAAAACGTACGACATAAAACTGTTGACCGGCCGCGTGGCTGGAGCCGTGACCGCCGTTCGCCATCGAGTGGATGTAAACTCGTTACACAAGACCGAGGCCAATACTCTGGCGCTGAACGAAATCGGTCTTTGCGAACTAACGCTGGAACAGCCTGTGTTGGCGGATAACTACAAAGAATTTCGCAGCACCGGGTCGTTTATTGTGGTGGATCGCCTAACCCACACCACAGTGGCAGCGGGTATGATTCTGCCCGGCTCGCAGCAACAAGGCTACACGCTGCACCAGATCGCACAGGTGACCACAGCGCAAAAAGCCCGACGCTTTGGCCAGCAAGCCGCGGTGATATACATAAAAGGCGAGGCGAACGCCGCCCGCACGCTGGTTCATACCCTGGAAAAAGTGCTGTTTGATGACGGCCGCGCCGTCGTAACGCTGCACCATGACAACCTGCAATACAGTGAAAGCGTCAAAGCACCGCTGGCTCTGGCACTTAAAGCCAACGGCCTGCTGGTGCTGACCGATACCGACACTGGCCACAGCGATCTGACTCTAATCCTGGCGGATTTGCCCGAGCAGGGCGGGCAAGTTGCAGCTGCACTAGAGCAGCTGCGCGAGCACAAAATCCTGTAAAGGAGGTGCTGTTTTTAGAGTGCTATTTCTGCGGGGGCAGTTCATCGCGGCTGGCTTTTTTCTGCTCCCACAAAATTTCCTCCGCGCCCTCGCGCCGTGCCAGCACCCGTGAGGCTACAAACAGCAAGTCAGACAAGCGATTCAGGTACTGCCGCGCCAGCGGGTTGATAGAGTCTTCATGGCTTAGCGCCACTACAACACGCTCGGCACGGCGGCACACGGCACGGGCCATGTGGCACTGAGCTGCGGCCGGGCTGCCACCGGGCAGAATAAAGTTCTTCAACGGCGGCAGTGATTCGTTCCACTCATCCAACAAGCCTTCTAGCCAGCTGATGTGCTGCTCGCTGATCACAACGCTACCCGGAATCGCAAACTCACCACCCAGGTCAAACAGGTGATGCTGAATGCGGCGCATGGGCTCAAACAGCGCATCATCGCTGTCCAGCATCTCAACCAGCAGGCCCATGTGACAGTTCAGTTCATCCGCCGTACCCATGGCTTCAACGCGCTGGGCGCTCTTGGCAATGCGGTTACCATCGGCCAGACCGGTAGAGCCATCGTCTCCGGTGCGGGTGTAGATTTTTGACAGGCGGTTGCCCATGGAATTCTCCTGATTGGTTAAAACGCTAGCCTAGTTGGTTGAAATGCTAGCCCGATTGGTTGAAATTCTAAAGAGCTTGTACTCGCTGAACCAGCATTTGGTTTACCGGTGTGGCAATCCTGTGGCGCTGCCCACACTGCACAAGGTAACCATTAATAAAATCGATCTCGGTTTTACGCCCTGCGTTTGCATCCGCACGCATCGACGAGGTATTACTGGCCGTGCTTTTCGCGATCGCTTCAATTCGCTCCCGCAGCGCTTGCGGGGTAGCACGCTCACCGGTATCGGCCTGCAGTAAAGCAGCGATTTCAATGCATAACTCGTCAATCGTCTGTCGATACAGCGGTGCGTCCACTATGGCGCCATTCGGGCAGTCCAGCAGTGCGGTAAACGCATTAATTCCGGCGTTGACCACCAGCTTTTGCCACAGCCGCTGCACAATACTGTTTTCGGTATGCACCTGTAATCCAGATTGTGCCAGCTGCTGAACCACCAATTCAGTATAGTCAGAAGCAGAGTCGGTAAGCGGGCCCACCCAGGTATCCCCGGTGCCGGCATGCACCAACACATCCGGCTCTGGTCGATTCGCCCCCTCTGTAGTGCTAGCCGCCAAAATCGGTCGATCCGGCCAGCGCTCGACCACTGCCTGCTGACTGCCCAAACCGTTCTGGAAAAGAACAACCGGCGTGTCTTTAGCGATATACGGCAGCCAGCTCTCCAGAGCCGAAAGCGTATCCCCGGCTTTGGTGGTAACAAGCAGTAAAGTGATGTCAGTAACCGAACGAAACCAAGGCAGAGAAATACGAGATCGCGTCGGCCCAGGCACAGATTCCGGCGAAGCCGTCAGGAAGGCCTTCCCGAAACCTTGCGCAGCGTTGGGTGGAGTGCGAAGCACTTCACGGGCAAGCCATGGACGGCTTGCCCCGGACCTTTGGCGCGACGCAGGAGCATTAGTGCCGAAGGGCGAAGCAGAGCGTACAAGGACGTATTCACAGCGTGTTTCGGGAAGGCCTTCCTGACGACTGAAGCTCCTCCCAAGCTCAAGTTCGGAACTATCCCCCGAGAGCCGAGGCAAAAACCCACAATGCGAAGACGGCAAAAGGGCGGCCCATAGCCGCCCCATTGAACCCGCTCCAAGAATGGCGATCTGCCCGCCACCCCCGGAACGCTTAACACCCACATTCATCATTTTGCGCGGGATACCCCGTCCTTCAGGTCGGGGAGGGAGTGCGCGTCGTGCGTCAGCGCGACTCGTGTTCCCTGTCTCCCTCCTCCTTGGGTTGGTTGGGTTGGATGTGATAGCCGTAGCCATCCGCTCGCTGGGTTAAAACACAGTGGCGATGAGATATTCCTTGAATAGCACCACTACTTGTCTGGATATTGAAGCTGCCGGTTTTACGAACCGCCACACGACCCAACCAGGTGCCGGCTTTCGTGCCTGTCGGCACAATGGCTCGCACCATGTCGCCAGTCTGAAACCCTTGGACTTTCTTCTGGCGCATCAGATAGCCACGAGGGAAACCGTATCTTGTGAGTCTGGTACGCTGATAGCTGCCACGCCCGGTGGCCTTGATCGCCAAGGTTGGAACATCCCAGCCCTCTACGATCTCGACTTCTCCGACGCAAGCCGCATCCAGCGCGTGTGTCTTAGGAATTTCCAGTCTCTGCCGATTGAATTTCGTGCGACCGCCGGTACCCACTTCAACAGACAGACCCATTTGCTTCAGTGTCTGATGCAATGCCCACCGGGTGGAGTTGACCGCTGAAGCGTCTCTTA